>ERZ1066122.58-NODE-58-length-127604-cov-26.151385_pt1 | contig 127604 bp, 106 predicted proteins | sample MGYA00382769_ERZ1066122 | MGnify/ENA primary metagenome ERZ1066122 (study PRJEB33369, sample SAMEA5778352) | biofilm metagenome | biome: Industrial cooling water; feature: Water cooling tower basin; material: Biofilm | place: United Arab Emirates | collected...
GCGTGTTCTCCGACGACTTCATCGACGGCTACATCGCGCTGAAGATGCAGGAAGTCACCAAGTTCCGCGCGGCCACGCACCCGCTGGAATACCAGCTGTACTACACGATCTGATCCGCTTCACACACCCGGCCCCGCGGGGCCGGGTGCAGAGGTGCCATCGCGCCGCAGGCCGGACCGGAGCGCCGGACCGGCAGGGCTGGGGAGCCCGGGGGTACGAGCCGGGTCCGCCCGCGCCCGGTCCGGCCTGCGGTGGCAATGGCCTGCAACGACAGGGCAGGCGCAGGCATGGCCCTACCACAGCCATGCGGGGCGCTACGACGGGGCTTCCGAAGAGGGAGGGCAGGCATGCACATCGCCGGGGACGATCCACGCACGGACGATGTCGCCGCGCTGCTGCGGGCGCACCTGCAGGAGATGTTCCTGCACTCGCCGCCGGAAAGCGTGCATGCGCTGGACCTGGATGCGCTCTGCGCTCCCGATATCGCCTTCTGGACCCTGCGCGACGACGACGGCGCGCTGATGGGCTGCGCCGCGCTGAAGCGGCTCGACGCCACGCACGCCGAGATCAAGTCGATGCGCACCGCGCCGGCGCACCTGCGCAAGGGCGTGGCCGCACGCCTGCTGACACACCTGCTGGAGACGGCGAGGCGGAGCGGTTGCCGCCGGGTGAGCCTGGAGACGGGCGCACCGGAGGCGTTCGCGCCGGCACGCGCGCTGTATGCGCGTTTCGGTTTCGTGCCGTGCGGGCCGTTCGCGGATTACGCGGAGGACCCGTACAGCGTGTTCATGCAGCGGACGCTGGACACCCCCGACGTACCCGACGCACCGCGATCCGTCATGGCCGCATCGCCCGCGGCGGACACCCGCGGCATGCAGTGCGCATGAGCTGAGCCCGCGGGCAGGGCCCGGACAGGCAGGCGAAGGCGAACAGAGACGGACACGACAGAAACAGACACGACAGCAACAGGCAGCACCCGATCCCGCAGGCCCGGGCGACACCACCGGGGCATGCACGCAACGCGGCTCCTTCCCCACGTCGGATCGCGTTGCTCCCAGTTCGCCCCCGATGCGGCTCTCAAGGCGCATCGGCGGCACCGATCCACCCGGCGTCTCCGCCGCGGTACGCGGAGCGCCGGACCACCCGGACGCGCACGCAGGCTCCTTCCCCCACGTCGGACTGCGCGCACGCCCGCCACGGGTTGCCGGCGGCACCTGCCGGCGCCCTTCCACCCACGGGGAGAGCGCATGAAGCTGATCACCGCCATCATCCGGCCGTTCAAACTCGACGAGGTCCGCGAGGCCCTGTCCGAGATCGGCGTGTCCGGCATCACCGTCACCGAAGTCAAGGGCTTCGGGCGACAGAAAGGCCATACCGAGCTGTACCGCGGGGCCGAGTACGTCGTCGATTTCCTGCCGAAGATCAAGGTCGAGGTCGCGGTTCCCAGCGACCGCCTCGACGCCGCGATCGAAGCGATCCAGCAATCCGCCGGCACCGGCAAGATCGGCGACGGCAAGATCTTCGTCGTCGCGCTGGAACAGGTCATCCGCATCCGCACGGGCGAAGTCGGCCCGGATGCGCTCTAACCCTCTCGGAGACTGCCCATGACGACCGCAACCCTCACCGGGCCGCGCGCCGCTGCGCGCAAGCCCGTCCATGCCCTGCACGCACTGCTGCTGGGCACGCTGCTGAGCCTCGGCGCCTTCGGCGCCATCGCCCAGGACACCGTGGCCGAAGACCCCGCACCCACGGCGCAGACCGCCACCCCGGCCGCAAACGCGGCTGAAGGCGATACCTCTGCCGCAACGGCCGACACCGGGCCGGTTGAAGCTGCGCCGATGGAAGCCGCACCCGTTGAAGCCGCATCCGTCGACGCCGTGCCGGTGGAAGTTCCGCCTGCCGAAGCGGACGCCGAAGCCGCCGCGCCCACCGTCGACAAGGGCGATGTGGCCTGGATGCTCACCTCCACCCTGCTGGTGATGCTGATGGTGTTCCCGGGCCTGGCGCTGTTCTACGGTGGCATGGTCCGCGCCAAGAACGTGCTGTCGATCCTCGTCCAGGTCTCGGTGGTGTTCTCGCTGATCGCCGTGCTGTGGGTGGCCTACGGCTACAGCCTGGCGTTCTCGGGCGAAGGCGCCTGGATCGGCAATCTGGACAAGGCCTTCCTGTTCGGAGTGAGCACCGACACCCTGGCCGCCACCTTCACCGACGGCGTGGCGCTGCCGGAGTTCGTGTTCGTGGCGTTCCAGGCCACCTTCGCCGGCATCACCGGCGCGCTGATCGTCGGCGCCTTCGCCGAACGCATCAAGTTCGCCGCGGTGCTGGTGTTCTCGGTGATCTGGTTCACGCTGGGCTATCTGCCGATCGCGCACATGGTGTGGGCCACCGGCGGCTATCTGTTCGAGAAGGGCGCGCTGGACTTCGCCGGCGGCACGGTGGTGCACATCAACGCCGGCGTGGCCGGCCTGATCGGCGCCTACTTCGTCGGCAAGCGCCTGGGCTACGGCCAGGTAGCCCTGCGCCCGCACAACGTCACCCTCACCTTCGTCGGCGCCTCGCTGCTGTGGGTGGGCTGGTTCGGCTTCAACGCCGGCTCCAACCTGGAATCCAACGCCGGTGCGGCCCTGGCCTTCTTCAACACCATGGTGGCGACCGCCGCCGCGGTGCTGGGCTGGTCGCTCACCGAAAAGCTGGTGAAGGGCAAGTCCTCGGCGCTGGGTGTGGCCTCGGGCATGGTGGCCGGCCTGGTCGGCATCACCCCGGCGGCGGGCCTGGTCGGGCCGCTCGGCGCGATCGCGATCGGTCTGGCCGCGGGCGTGATCTGCGTGTGGGGCGTGACCGGTCTGAAACGTCTGCTGGGTGCGGACGACAGCCTGGACGTGTTCGGCGTGCATGCGGTCGGCGGCATCGTCGGCGCGCTGCTGACCGGCGTGTTCACCGCGCCGTCGCTGGGCGGCACCGGCGGCGAGGACTTCAGCATCGTCGGTCAGGTCGGCCTGCAGGCGCTGGGCGTGGGCCTGACCGTGGTCTGGATCGGCGTGGTCTCGGCGATCGGCTACACCGTCGCCAAGGTCACCGTCGGCCTGCGTGTGAGCGAGGACGCCGAACGCGAGGGTCTGGACATCGGCTCGCACGGCGAGGCGGCCTACGAACACTGACTGATCCGTCCCAGGCGTGCGCATGCAGGCGCGCCCGTTGTCGCAACACAAAGACGGCGCCGGGGAGACCCGGCGCCGTCTTTGCGTAGGGTCGGCGCGATCCTCGATGCGTGCCGACGCGACCTCAGAGCACGAAGCTGTCGCTGAGCGACAGATACCCCCAGCAATCGCCGTTTGCGGTAGCCGTGGCGGTGCCGTTGAGGTTGTGGCCGAAGCTCGGGCCGCTGTAGACCCAGCCCGTGCCCGCGCCGGCGCTCGTGGTGCCGTACAGCGGCGCGGCGGTGACCGTCTGACCGGTGAGGTTGTTGGTCACGCTCGCCGAGGCATTGAGCCAGTAGTTGCCCCACACGCCGAAGGGCGGGTAGACGTTGACGATGCCGGTCGCATACATGCGCGCGTAATACCAGTTGTAGCTGCCGTCACCGCGGTCCATGTAGAGGCCGCCATTGATCGTCGCCTGCGCGACACCGTAGTAGTGCACGAAGCGGTTCTGCTGGGCGTCATAGGTGACGCAGGACACGCCGGCCGACTGCTGCGCCTTCGCCGTGAAGCCCTGCCGCACCTGCCGCGCCTGGTAGTCGCGCGCGAGCGTCTGCAGCTCGGCGATGCGCTTCTGCAGATCGCCGCGCTCGGCGGCCTTCAGGCCGGTCTCGCGTGCGCGCGCCTGCAGCACGGCCAGGTCGTACTGCAGACCGCCGATGCCCATCGACACGGTCTTGCCGGCGAAGGGGCCTGCGTTCATCAGGTACACGCCTGGCGCCAGTTTTTCGGCCTGGGTGCCGTAGTCGCGCTGGAACTGCGCGTCGTTTTCGTAGCGGATGCGTTCGCCGTCGATGCGCGTGGCGACCGGCCGTGCGGCAGGCTCGGCGTCGATGGTGGCGAGGCGCGCGGAACGGGTGTCGGCCGCCTGGGCGGAGGCGGCGGCCAGCAGGGCCGCAAGCGTGGTCAGGGTGAGTCTACGGGTCATGTCGATCCTTCAGGGTCAAGGTGGACGGGGGATGACGGCCCGTGTCGCTCGCGCGTGGCGAGCAGGACGCAGAAGCCGCCGCAGCACTGGCTGCGGATCTCCTAGCGCGTCCTGCACGCGAACAGGATCACGCCGCCAACATCACGCCCAGGCAAGTGCGGAGGATCCGGCCGGCCACGTTCGCGCACTCACTGCGTATCCGAAGACGGCCCGGACGTCGGCAGTCGCACCCCCAGGCGCAGGTCGAAGAGGGTGTCGGCCACCGACTGCGGCTTGCCGACGCTGTAATCGATGAGCCCGATCAGCACCATGTCGACGCGATGGCCGGACAGATCCACGGCGTACAGCACCTGTCCGGCCGGGCCGATGATCTCGAGCAACGTCTTGATCGGGCTCTGCGGCACCAGCGAAACGGGCTCTGACATGCGTGTGGACAGCGTGGACATGTGTCCAGGCGTCTTCAGCGACTGGGTCTCGACCGGGTCGGTCGGAAAGGTCTCGCAGCCGGGCACGACCCAGGGCGCGCAGGGGTCGTTCCAGTTCGCAGCCACGGTGTGCCGCCAGCGCACACCCACCGGGGTGCGCACCCCGTCGGGGAGATTCACCGAGGCCATCACCCGCTGGGTGATCGCGCCCTTGCTGCCGTCCGCGGGGCCGCGGACTTCGATGACCTGCAGGCGGTCCTGACTCAGGCCGTAGTGACGGCGCAGGCGATACAGCGCCGACGGCGTGGCGGAGGGGACTGTGGCCGCAGGGACGAGCTGCAGTTCGACGAAGTCGATCCATTCGTCCTTGCCGACGGCGTCGGTCTGCGCGAACGCGAGCTCCAGGGTGTGTTCCACGGGCGAGTTCGCGGCAGCGAGGGCGTCCATCGCCGGCAGGAACAACACGCCGAAACCATTGGCGGGCGCCAGCCGGCCAGGCAGGCCGATGACACCACTGGAGTGGTGTCCTTCCGGCACTCCGATCTCGGACCCGTCGCGGCACAGGCCGCTGCCCGGGACGCCGGGGTCGGGCAACTTCTCCAACACCTGATCGTGACCGGCCAGGCCGTACTCGACGATGGCCCAGGCCGGCACGTCGGGTCGTGGCACGTCATCGCCGATGGGCCACTCGGCCAGACCCTCGCCTGGGCAGGGCGGGAACGCCAGGGCGGCGGGCGAGCACAACAGCAGGCAGAGCAGGATCGGCGGGATGGTGCGCATGGGCGGGTCTCGGGGGATGGAACGGAGGGCGTGCAGCAGGGAGCGGCATCGACGCGCAAATCGGATCACCGCCGGTCGGCGGCCTGCAGGCGTCCGGCGGAGGCCGGCGGGAGGGCCCGCGCCAGTACGGCAGCGATGGCCGCCGGTGGCGGCTGGCCGAACGCCCGCCATTCCTCGCGGATGCGCGCGTACTCGCGCCGCGCGCGCGCATGCTGCCCGCGCGCGGACGCGGCGGCGGCCAGCTCCAGGCGCAGGCGGCTGAGCTTGCGCAGATCGGCGGCGTCCAGCTGCGGAGACATCGCGGGCGGGTCATCCAGCGTCGCCAACACCTCATCGTGCCGCCCGAGCCGGTTGAGTGCGACCGCCCAGCGGGCCTCGAAGCTGCGCACGTCGCCATGCGCACGCCCGACGGCGGCACGGCCGCTGGCGACCGCCTCGCCCAGATGCGCCACGGCCCTGGCCGGTTGCTCGCGCTCTTCCAGCCAGAAATAGCCGACGTTGTATTCGGCCAGCGCCCGGCCCAGGGTGTTGCGCGGCAGACGCTCGCGCTGGATGACGTAGGCGCGCTGCAGCAGGCGCTCCTGGCGTGCGGGGTCGGGCTCGGCGCCGATCGACCACACCAGGGCGCTCGCGGTCTCCAGCGAATCCGGGCCATAGAGGCGGTCGGCGGCCGCCAGCCAGTCGGCGATGGTCCGGTTCAATGCGGCCCGGTGGAGTGCGGCACGGTCGGGCGGGTCATCCTCCGCGATCGAGGACTCCTCGACCGATGGCTCCACGGCCGTTGCTTCCATGGAAGCAGATTTCGTGGCAACCGATTTCGTGGCAAGCGATCTCGCGACAACCGGCGTCCCGGCGGCCGCCTTCACCGGCGGCGTGGGCGGGCCCTGCGCGGCGACGGCATCGGTCTCCAGCCGCAGCTTCTGCCACCGCGCCAGCGTGCGCCAGGCGCGGATCTGGAGCGCGGGCAACTGCTGCGACAACGTCTGCCGGTCGAGCGCGTCCAGCAGCCGGCCCGCATCGGCATCGCGCCGGATGTTCAGCAGCGCATCGGCCAGCGCCAGACGCAGCGCCAGCCGCGCATCCGGCTTGAGCGCAGCGGCGTGCGTGCGCCAGGCGTCCTCGAGCAGCCCGGCCGCCTCGGCGAAGCGCGCACGGCGGATCGCGAGCCGTTCGCGCAGGAAGGCCAGCTCCACCTGCCGCTCCGGTGTGTGCGCCTGCGCGGCAAGGCGGGCGATGGCCGCAGCCGCGGCGACAGGGTCCGCGTCCAGCGCCAGCGCATCGCGGGCGCGCAGGCGGCCCACGCACCAGCGCAGCTCCGCATCCTTCAAGGCCAGCCGATCGATGCGCGCCGCATGCCTGCGGACCAGCGCGCGACTCTCGGCATGCAGGCCCAGCGCCTGCTGGCTCTCCGCCAGCAGCAGCGCCAGCTCCGCCTGCACCTCGGGCTGGGCGTCCAGCCGATCCAGCCGCTGCAGCCCCTGCGCGATGAGGTCGCGTGCGAGCAGGCCGCCTTCGGCCGTGCGGCCGGGGTCGGCCTGTTCGAAGGTGTCGCGCATGAACCCGGCCACCGTCCGCGCGCGGTCGCGGTCGATCTCGGACTGCGCGCGCGCCATCTGCGCCGCATCGCGTTCGGCACGCAGTTCGGCCGACCGCCACAGCGTGGCCGCGAACGCGAACACCAGACTGATCACGGCCAGCGCGCCCAGGACCGACGCGCTGCGGTGACGGGCGATGAACTTGCGCAGGCGATAGGCGCGATCGCCCCAGCGGTCGCCGGTGGCCGCCGACACCGGGCGACCGTCCCGCCAGGCACGCAGGTCGCGCGCCAGCTCGGCGACATCGGCATAGCGCGCATCGGGGTCCTTGCGCAGGCAGCGCGCCACGATCGCATCCAGGTCGCCGCGCAGCGCGCGCGGCGCGACCGGGTGCGTGGGCGCGATGCGCCCCGCCTCCTGCGCACGCTGCAGGGCGGCGCTGGCCGGAGGCGGCACACGCTCCAGGATCGCGCGCTGCAGGGCCAGCCGGTCGCGGGCGAGATCGGCGAACGGCAGCGACCCGGTCAGCAGCTGGTGCAGCAGGGTGCCGAGTGCGTACACATCGACCGCGGTGGTGGTGCGTTCGCCGCGCAGTTGTTCCGGTGCCGCGCTCTGCGGCGAGAAGAAGCGCTCGTCGGCGAGCGTGTGCAGGGCCTCGGCGGGCTCGGGCGAGGACTCGTCCGCCGCATCGCCGCCGAGCGCCTTGGCGATGCCGAAATCCAGCAGCCGCGCGCGGCCGGGTGTGTGGCCGGCCCTGCCATCGAGCGGTCGGCCGTCGGGCAGGGCGTCCTCGGACAGCATGCCTTCGACCAGCATGCCTTCAACCAGCACGTTGCCGTCCTTGATGTCGCGATGCACCACCAGCCTGCGGTGCGCGTACTGCACGGCATCGCACAGCTGCAGGAACAGCGCCACCCGCTCGCGCAGCGGCAGCGCGCGGCGGGCCGCCCAGGTGCAGAGGCTCTCGCCCTCCACCAGCTCCATCGCCAGCCAGGGCGTGCCGTCGTCGAGCTCGCCACCGTCGAGGATCCCGCAGATGTGCGGGTGGCGCAGTTGCGCCAGCAGCCGGCGTTCGCGGGCGAAACGCGCACGCGCGACGGCATCGTCCGCGAAGCGCGGCAGCAGCTTCACCGCCACCGGCTGGGCGAAGCCCAGACGCCGCTCCGCCAGGTACACCACGCCCATGCCGCCGCGACCGATCCGGCGCAGCAGCCGGAACGGCCCGACCTCCAGTCCCGCGCCACGGGAGGCCGGATCGCGCGCCGGTGCGCCCTCTTCCGCCTCCTCGTCGCCGCCATCGACGGAATGGCCGAGCGGATCCATGCGCGCCGACGCGGCACCGGTCGCGTCGGCGGCCCTGCCGATGATGGCGTCGCTGACGGCATGGGTGATCGCCGCGGCCTGCGCCAGCGCGCTGCTGGCGGTGTGCGCGGCGTATTCGGCATCGATCGACAGCAGGCGCCGCAGCCGTCGCGCCAGTGCGGGCTGCGACTGCGCCAGCGCATCCAGCTGCACGGCCTGCGCCTCCGGTTCCAGCTCGCACAACCGGTCGAACAGCCGCGACTCCTCGTCGGCCGAGGGTTCACGCATCGGCCACGCCACCCGCATCGAAATGATCGATCAGCCAGGCCCGGGCATAGCGGTAATGACGCACCACCGTCGCCCGCGACAGGCCCAGACTCTCGGCGATCTGCTCGTTGGTCAGGCCCGCGAAGAACTTCAGCTCCACCACCTGCGCGGCGGCGGCATGCCGCTCGGCGAGCAGAGTGAGCGCGGCGTCCACCGCGATCCAGTCGATGGAGTCGTCCAGCATGCCCACCGCATGCTCCACGTCGTCCAGACGTTCGAACGGCAGGCCGCCGCCGCGCTTGTCGGCACTGCGCCTGCGCAGGTAGTCCACCACGATGTTGCGCACGATGCGCGCGGCCAGCGCATGGAAATGCGCGCGGTCGTTGAAGCGGCCGGGGAACTCGTGCATCAGCGCGATCCACGCGTCCTGCGCCAGATCCGCGGCCTGCAGGGTCAGCCCGCCGCGCCCCTGCAGCTGGCGTGCGGCCAGGCGCTGCAGCCGCGGCCACAGCGCCGACGCCAGGGCGTCCAGCTCGGCCTTGTCCACCGAGTCGCGACGGTTGATCAGATCGGTGAGGTTGTCGGGCGGGTCGGTCGGCAGGTCGGTCGGCATAGGGGCGCATGAACGGACGAGCAGTCTGCGCGCTGCCCTGCGACGGCATTCCATGCCGATTCCGGACGCTTCTCCGAGCGGTCTCGCCCGGTGGCGGCCCACCGCGACGAAGCCCCATTCTAGACCGGGTTCACGTTTTGCCGAGACGCCTCCTCGACCGGTCGGCATGCGGGCCCTCGTGGCATCGCGGCGGGTGGGGTCGGGCCTCACGACCCGCCTGCAGTGGGCGTGCCGTCGCAGCATCGTCCTCCGCTCGGCTCCCACAGCGCTGCGCCCGCGCGGCGGCAGGGTCTTCAGGCCCGATCCGCGCGCAGGCGGCGATGCGCGAAGGGCATGTAGACGCGATCCATCCGCACGTTCGCGGCATCGCAACGCACATGCCCAGCATCCGTCGTCATCTGCAGGTCCGCCGTCGCTGGTTCCTTGCCGGGTTCGTGGCCTTCTTCGTGCTCGCGTTCGCGCTCGAAGCCCTGGCAGTCCCGGTCGCAGGCCTGATCATGCTGCCGCTTTTCGCCGCGCTGGTGTTCGGCCGCGCTTGTGTTCGGCACGTTCTGCCTGCCCCGCTGCCCGCGCTGCAGATCCAGCATCGAGCTCGTCATGAGTCTCCACCCCAACCGGTGGTTCAAGCCGATCCACGTCTGCCCCTACTGCGGCGTGCATCTGGACGAGCCAGTCGAGCCGCCCGTCGAGCCGCCCGTGAAGGCGACAGCCGACATCGCCGCACGGCCGCAGCGGGACTGATCGCGGCTCAGCGCGGGCTGCGCTCCCCGGCGACGCCCAGTTCGCGCAGCAGCGCGTCCGCGTTCTCCACGTCCTGCAGCAGCCACAGCATGTAGCGGATGTCGACGCTGATGTTGCGCGAGAGTGCGGGATTGAAGCCGAAGTCGCCGGCCACGTTCTCCCACACCCGGTCGAAGTTGATGCCGACCAGCCGGCCGCGGGCGTCGATCACCGGGCTGCCGGAATTGCCGCCGCTGGTGTCGCCGTCGGCCAGGAAGTTGATCGGCAGCTCCGCCACCGGCCGGCCGCGCCACTGCGCGCCGGGCGCCTCGGCGGCGCGGCGCAGGGATGCGGGCGCGTCGAAGGGCTCCTCGCCGGTGTGTTTCTGCAGCACCCCGGCGAGGGTGGTGAACGGCGTGTAGGTCATGCCGTCGCGCGGCGCGTAGCCCTGCACGTGGGCGAAGCTCACGCGCAGGGTGCCGTTGGCATCGGGGGCGACCGGTGCGCCCGCATGCGCGGCCACCGCGCGGCGCCAGACCGGCCGATGCAGCGCCGCCTGTGCCTGCCACGCGCGCTCGCGGGTGCGCAGCGCGCGCAGGTCGGCGTTCCAGGCGATGCCCAGCGCCAGCAGCGCATCGTCGCGCGCACTCAGGGTGGCGATGTCCTCGTCCAGCATCGCGTCGCGCTCGGCCGCGTCCAGCACCTGCGTCGCGGCGTACATGTCGGCCACCTTGGCATCGATCTCGGCCAGCGACATCGCGCCGAACACCGCGTCGATCGAGGCGATGCGCTGGTCGGCCGGCAGGGCCAGCGCGCGGCGCACCAGCGCGGCCAGCACGCGCCGATCGGCGGCTTCGGAATACTGTCCGGCTTCACGACGCATGCGTGCCACCAGGGTCTCGCGCCCCTTGGCATCGAACCCGTCGGCGCGTTCGGCCTCGGGCTTCTGCGCCTCGCGTGCGTGGTGCGCGAGCGTGGCGGCGATGTACAGCGCCTTGGGCAGCGGCGGGATGCCGCCGGGCACCGATTCGTTGCCCATCGGGATGAGGTTGAGCAGGAAGTCGCGCTCCCAGCCCGCTTCGCGTTCGGCCAGCACCGCACGCAGCGCGTCGCGCGCGGCCAGCGCATCGGCATGCTCCGGACGCGTGGCCGCCCACGCCGCCACGGCATCGTCCGCGGCCTGCTGCTTGGCGACGATACGTCCGCGGTCGAGCCCGGCGATCTGGCCCTGCGCGTTCTTGTAGCGGTTGGCCAGGCCCTTCACGTTCGCGGCCAGCGCGATGCGCGCGGCCTCATCGGCGGCGCCGACCGCTTCCAGATGCCCGATCCATTCGCCGAACACGTCTTCGCGACGCACGAAGAAGCGCTCGCGGCGCTCGCGCATCTCCTCGGCAATCAATGACCGGTAGGTGATGCCCGGATAGCCCAGGATCATCACGAAATCGCCGGCGGCCAGATCGTCGTTCGCGATCGGGAACACGAACTCCGGCACGTACGCGCGATTGCCTTCGGCATGCGCGGCCGGCTTGCCGTCCGCCCCCACATAGGCGCGGGCGATGGCGAAGTCGCCGGTATGCCGCGGCCAGGACCAGTTGTCGATCTCGCCGCCGTATTCGCCCACCGCGCGCGGCGGCGCGTAGACCAGGCGCACATCGCGCAGGGACACGGTTTCGATCAGCGTGTAGCGCACGCCGTCGTCGAAGGTCGCGACCTCGCAGCGGTTGCCGGTGTCCTTGGCGCAGGCCTCGGCCAGCGCCTTGCGGCGGGTGTCGATGGCTGCGAGCCGCCGCTGCGCATCGCCGGCCTCGGCGCCGGCCGCCAGCACGTCGGCGGTCACGTCCATGAAACGCTTGGGGATGTCCACCCGCAGCGTGGACGAGGGGAGTTCCTCGGCCTGGCTGCGCGCCAGGAACCCCTGCGCCATCAGGTCGCGCTGCGGCGTGCTGTGCTCCTGCACCGCGCCGAACAGGCAATGGTGGTTGGTGACGATCAGCCCGGTGGACGACACGAACGCGCCCGAACACCCGCCGATGCGCACCGCACCGGTCAACAGACCGGTCCCGCGCCGGCCATCCCACAGGGCCGACGGCGGCAACTGCAGCCCCTGCCGCTTGAGCCAGCGCGCCTCCAGCTGCAGGACCTGCTCCGGCGTCCACTTGCCGTCGAGGGCAGCGGCCGGAGCGGCGAAACCGAGGGCGGCGACGAGGCCGACGAGCGCGGACAGGGGACGACGAGGCATGCGGGCGGAAGGCTGTGGGCGGGTCATCGGCGCAGTGTAGTGCCCGCGGCGCACGCGCGTCATGCTGCGGATGCGCAGGCGAAACGCACGCAAACGTCCGGATCTTCGTGCAACTGCGCCGATGCGACGCTGCGCACCGCGCCCGTGCGCAGCCCTGCCGTGCACACCGGGTGCGCGGCGGCGGTGGCGGCATGGCCGTGCACGGGGCATGGCCTCCAGCACGGCCCGGCGCCGCTGCGCTCTGCTATCGTGGCCTGCCCCGCCCATCCCGCCACCTTTTCCACACCGCCTAGACACGATGTCCGGACTGCAAGACCTGGTGGCGCTGATCCGCGCCGACACCCCGCTGATCGTCATCGAAACCCCCGACGAGCCGCGGGTGGTCGCGTTGTTCCGGCAGTCGCTGATGCATGTCTGGCGGGCGCTGTACCGCTGGTCGATCACCGAGGGCATGCGCCGGATCGACATGGACCGCGAGGACGAAGCCGAGGTGGCGCCGGACGCCGGCGCGACACTGCAGGCGATCTACCGCGCCGAGCAGCGCGGCGTGTATCTGCTGCTCGATTTCGCGCCGTATCTGCGCTACGCCGGCACCCTGCGCCAGGTGCGCGACCTGGTGCAGCGACGCAACTGCCAGGCGCACGTGCTGGTGCTGGTCGGCGCGAAGGTGGAACTGCCCGAAGACCTCGAACCGCATGCCGTGCGCTACCGCCCCACCCTGCCCGGCGCCGAGGCGCTGCTGAAGCTGGTGCGCGAGGAGGCGGACGCCTATGCCCGCGAGCACGGCGGCAAGCGCGTGGAGGCCGACGCCGACGCGGTGAAGCGGATCGTGCGCAATCTGCGCGGGTTGAACGAAACCGACGCGCGCCGCATCGCGCGCCATCTGATCTTCCGCGACGGCGCGCTGGGCCAGGACGACCTGCCCGAGCTGGCCAAGCTCAAGTTCGAGCTGATCAACCGCAGCGGGCATCTGCACTACGAATTCGACCCGGTGAAACTGGACGAGGTGATCGGCGCGAAACGCGTGAAGCGCTGGATCGAGCTGCGCCGCGGTGCCTTCGTCGAAGGCAATGCACCGCCGGGGCTGGACCCGCCGCGCGGGGTGCTGTTGCTGGGCGTGCAGGGTTGCGGCAAGTCGATGCTGGCCAAGGCCATCGCCGCCGGCTTCGGCGTGCCGCTGCTGCGCCTGGATGTGGGCGCGCTGTACAACAAGTACCACGGCGAGACCGAGAAGAACCTGCGCGACGCGCTGCATTCGGCCGAGCAGCTGGCGCCGTGCGTGCTGTGGATGGACGAAATCGAGAAGGGACTGGCCAGCTCCGGCGGCAGCGACGACGGCGGCGTCTCGCGCCGCGTGCTGGGCACCTTCCTGACCTGGATGGCCGAGCGCAAATCGCCGGTGTTCATGGTCGCCACCGCCAACCAGGTGCACGAGCTGCCGGCCGAGCTGCTGCGCAAGGGCCGCTTCGACGAGATCTTCTTCGTCGACCTGCCGAACGGCGAAGCCCGCGCGGAGCTGTTCGCCCTGCACCTGCGCCGCCGCGGCCTGGAGCCCGCCGAGTTCGATCTGCCGGCACTGGCCGATGCGTCCGGCGGGTTCTCCGGCGCGGAGATCGAGCAGGCCGTGGTCGCCGCGCTCTACGCCGCGCACGGCAGCGGCATGCCGCTGGGCGATTTCCAGCTGCGCGCCGAACTCCGGCAGACCCGTCCGCTGTCGGTGCTGATGGCCGAACAGGTGAACGCTCTGCGCGACTGGGCCTCGGCGCGGACGGTGCCGGCGGATTGAAGCCGCACCGCATCGACGTTCGATGTCCCGAGCACCTGCATGAACGTGCCTGCATGAACGTACCTGCATGAACACGCCCGACGTCATTCTCCGCACCGCCGTCCGCAGCGACATGCCCGCGCTGTGGGAGGTCCGCTACGCCGTGCGCGAGAACACGCTCACGCCGGGACGCATCGGCGACGAGGAGCTGCTGCGTTCGATCGAGACCGAGGGACGCGGCTGGGTGGCCGAAGCCGACGGCCGGGTGCTGGGCTTCGCCATCGGCCTGAACACCGGCAACGTGTGGGCGCTGTTCGTTCGGCCGGAGGCGGAAGGCCGCGGCATCGGCTCGGCGCTGCATGCGGCGATGCTGGACTGGTTCGCCACGCAGCCGCTGGACACGCTGTGGCTGGGCACCGATCCACACAGCCGTGCGTACGGGTTCTATCTGGCCCATGATTGGATGCACGTCGGACGGCAGGACGGAGAGGACGTGCGGCTGGAGCGCGCGAACAGTCGGAACGGTCGGCCAGCGACGCGCTGATGCGCGCCAACGGCCCCGCCTCTCGCATCGGAGACCGGGTCATGCCGCGCAAACCACCCCCGCTTCCCCGTTCCGACTACTCCCGGCGGATGTCCGCGATCGCGCTGTGGCTCGCCATCCTGTCGCTGTTGACCGTGCCCGTGACGGGCGTGCACCTGCTCGGCTTCCTGCTGCTGGTCGGCTCGGCGTGGTTCTTCCCTGTCGTGATCCTCGGGGCGAGCATGGCGCTGAGTGCGCTGGCGTTCGGCCTGCTCGCGCGGCGCCCGCTGGTCCCCTGTCTGCTCGCCCTGCCGTCGCTGCTGGTCCAGGGGCCGTTCGCGGTCTTCCTGCTGACCGTGTCGCATCTGTTGAACACCGGCATGACGCCGCTGCACATGGCCGTCGTCGACGAGGATGTCGACAAGGTGAAGACGCTGCTGGCCAACGAGGCCATGGCGAAGCGGGTGAACGACCGGGTCAAGCCCAGGAACGGCGGGGACTGGGACGGCCAGACCGCACTGACGATCGCGGTCGCCACCGATAGCCCGACATGGTGCGCCTGCTGCTGGACGCAGGCGCCGAACAACCGATCGAAGCCTGCAACCGCGACTGCAGCCTGCGCGGCTCGCTGGTGATGTTGGCGGCGCACCACAACTCGACCGCGATGCTGGACATGCTGATCGCCGAAGGGCCGGGCGGCCCGGACGTCTACAGCAAGTACGCGCTGTGGGAAGCGCTCGACAATCGGGTCGCATCCACCACGCGCGCGGCCGACGACCCGCGACGCGGGCGGGCTCTTGCGGACAACGACCGCATCCTCGCCACGCTGCTGACCCGGGGCCGCGACCTGCGGCAGCGGGTCCTGGACGACTGCGGGCGACTGGACGAGAACGAGGAGCCGCAGTGGAGGCACCTGGCCGACATCCCCGGAACCGTGCGCGCGGACCTGTGCGCCCGCGCGCGCGCGACCGAGCAGGATCGCCCGCGGTGAACGCCGGGAGCAGGACGCGCGCACCGGCGAGGCGTGGGCCCTCGCGCCGCCGGAAGCCCCACGGCGCGGCCTCCGCCCCGCCTGCGATTCCTTCCGCCGCCGTTTCGCGGCACCATGCGCGTTCATTCGCTCCGCCGCCGGCCCACGCATGACCTCGCCCACCGAAGACGCCCCGAAAGACGACCCGACCGACGCGCCCCAGGCGACGAAGTCGAGTTCATCGTCCGCGGACCGCCGCGAGAAGATCGACCTGCTGCGTCTGCGCCGTTCGCTGGCGCTGCGCTTCAGCCTGCTGGCCGACAAGGCCGACGACGAGACCATCGAGAAGCGCATCCGCGCCGGCATCGAGCTGCGCGGGGCCACGCCGTGGATCCTGATGGCGGCGATCTTCATCGCGTCGATCGGCCTGAACGTGAATTCCACGGCGGTGATCATCGGCGCGATGCTCATCTCGCCGCTGATGGGGCCGATCATGGGCGTGGGCATGGGTGCGGCGGTGTACGACTTCCCACTGATCCGCAAGTCCTTCGCCAACCTGGGCATCGCCTCGGGCATCAGCCTGGCGGTGTCGACCCTGTATTTCGCGCTCACCCCGCTGGGCGAGGCGCAGTCGGAGCTGCTGGCGCGCACCTCGCCGACGCTGTGGGACGTGCTGATCGCCATCTTCGGCGGCTTCGCCGGCGTGATCGGCGCCACCCGCGAGGACAAGACCAACAACGTGATCCCGGGCGTGGCCATCGCCACCGCGCTGATGCCGCCGCTGTGCACCGCCGGCTACGGGCTGGCGACCGGCCAGTGGGGGTATTTCGGCGGCGCGCTGTATCTGTATTCGATCAACTGCGTGTTCATCGCGCTGGCCACCATCTTCGGCATCCGCCTGGTGCGGGTGCCGATCCACGCCTTCGTCGACGAGCGTACCGAGCGCAGGATGCGCACCTGGCTGTTCACCGTGGCGCTGCTGACCGCGCTGCCGGCGACCTGGCTGGCGTACAAGCTGGTGCAGGACGAATTCTTCAAGTCGCGCGCGTTCGCGTTCGTGCGCGAGGAGTTCGAATTCGACACCGCCCATGTGGCCGACACCCGCATCGACCCGAAAACCGGGCTGATCGAGGTGTCGCTGATCGGGCTGCCGCTGGACAAGCCCACGCTCAAGCGCATCGAGGGCAAACTGGCCACCGCCGGACTGCCGAATGCGCGCATGCTGGTGCACCAGGCAGGCGAGAACGACAAGATCGACGTCACCGCGCTGCGCTCCACGCTACTCAGCGATCTGTACAAGGACAGCCAGGACGCGCTGCAGCGCAAGGACGGCGAGCTGGCCACGCTGCGCGAACGTCTGGCCGCGCGCGATGCGCTGCTGGATCAGGCCGACGAAATCGCGGCCGAGTTGAAGACCCAGGCCGAGGGCATCCTGGCGATGACCCTCAGCCAGGGCTACCGGCTGGACGAGGCCGGCGAGAAGTCCGCGGTGACCCAGGTCACCGTGCAGTCCGCCGCGCCGCTGGCCGAGGCCGAGCGCACCCGCATCGAGGCCTGGCTGAAGGTGCGCTGCAAGACCGACGCGCTGAAGGTGCTGTTCGACGTGCGCGCGGCGGACTGACCATCCACCGGCGGGCCACGCTCAGCCGCGGCGCAGCGGCATGAAGCGCGGGTTGCGCAGCAGGGCCGCGGAGACCAGCGACACCAGCACGCCCACCGGGACGATCTCGGTAAAGGTCATCGGGATGCGGTACAGCGGGTTGGCGTACTGCACCCGGAACGCCTCCAGTTCGGCGGCGTAGGTCGCCAGCTCCTCGGCGCCGGCGCCGGCCGCACGCCGCTGGTCGAGCAGCATCTCCGCGTACTTGGCGCCGAAGTCCATGCCGCTGACCGCCAGCGCGGCCTCCCAAGCCAGCACGTAGAACACGCCGGCCACCAGGCTGATGCCCAGGCCCATCGCGAACGCCGGCCAGAAGCGGATCACGCCGCCCTGCGCGCGGTCGCGGTGCCGCTTCACGGCGACGAAGATCAGGCTCAGCGCCACCAGCATGCCGGTGTAGCCGAGGATCATGCCCAGGGACATCGACGGCGGCTGGTCGGCCATCGAGACCGTGGTGGCGAACAGCAGGCCGCCGACGATCAGGCCGGCCAGGCTGCCCCAGTACAGGATGCTGCGGATCATGGAAGGTCTCCTGCGGGTCGGGTTCGAATTCAGGGATGGAGCGGCGATTGCGCCGCGATCCCGCCCTCCGGGCAATCGCCCGAACGGGTGATTTCGCCGGAATCACCTGGTTTCCCTGCGATGCACGACGCCAAGGCGATGCCGCGGCCTTCCGGTGGATGCGGCCGGGCCGGAATCCACGGGCACATGCGCAGGCCGGGCCGCACCAGGCCAGGCCGGGGCCGAGGCCCTCGCCGTCGGTCAGGACAGGATCCCCAGCTCACGCGCCCGATGCACCGCTTCGGTGCGCCTGCGCGCGCCGAGCTTCTCGAACAGCCGCGCCAGATGGGTCTTCACCGTGTTCGGCGAGACATGCAGCAGGGCGGCGATCTCCTTGTTGGAGCGGCCCTCCGCCAGCGCCTGCAGCACCGTGAGCTCGCGCGGGCTGATGCCCAGCGCCGCCACCGCCTCCGGATTGCCCTCGGCCGGCGGCCGCGGCGGCGGCGCGAACAGGCGTACGCCCACCCAGACGCCCAGACCGAGGAACCCCAGCGCGACCAGCAGGATGTACACCTCGTCCGCATGCGACAGCGCCAGCCGGCGGATATCCAGCCACTGCAGCGCCAGCGTGCCTACCGCCAACAGCGCGCCATAGGCCAGGACCTGCTTCCACATCGTGCGTCGCTCCTCGGTGTTCGCCTGGGTCGGACTATCGCCACAGGCGGTGGCGACGGGCGGATGGCGAGGGGATCCGACCCGGCCGCATCTCGATGGCTTGAGTGCATGCCGATGCCCGCGCCGGCAGCGCGTTGGGCAGTGATTCCGCCGGAGACCTTTCCAGCACCGTTCGCTTACTCCGCCTCGCGCTCGTCCGGGAACAGGTAGCCCGACGTCCAGCCGGGCGGCGGCTCGGTCGGCAGGCCCAGGGCCTGCAGGCCGGCTTCGACCAGCTGGGTTTCGGTGACATGCTCGTCCTGCAGCAGGCGCGCGACCTGTGCGGCGAGCCAGACCGGCGCATTGTCTCCTTCACTGATGTCGGCCTTCGCCATCTGCTGCCGGTGCCATTCGTATCGATCGCGCAGCGCGCGTGCCTGTCCGCGTTCCTCGTCGGTCATGGCGGCCTTGCGGAGCAGCGCGACGCCGACCAGTTGCGCGATGAGCGAGTTGCCGTGGTCGTACATCCGTCGGCCAAGCCTGCGGCAGTCGTCGCGCCGGCCCGGCACCGTCTCCATCGGCTCCGGGTCGCAGCTGCGCATCAAGGGCATGAAGCGGACGACAGGCCCTGCGCTCCACAGTTCGATGCCGAGACCGAGCCCGGCCGCATCCAGATCGAACCCCGCAGGATGCGTGCGGAATGTTTCCAATTCGTCCGCAGAGGGCGGATGACGCCGCAAGGCCTGCAGCGCCAGACGCTGCAGGTCGGCGAAGGCATCGTCGTAGCCTTCCGCGCGGAACGCCGCCGCGAGCAGCGTCGGCGACAGCGGAGCCGTTTCGTCCGGCCGGGGGAATGCCGTGTCTCTGTCGAGATCGGCCTCGGCGAGGATCGGCTGCAGGTTGCCCGGCTCCTGCTGCCGCCAGCGCGCGAGCACCGCGCGCTGCACGGCCTCTTCGCCGCCGGACGCCGCATAGGCCAGCCGCAGCACCAGTGGATCGTCGCGGCCGGAGGCGTCACTCGCCGCCAGCGCGGCATCGCGCCATTCGCGCACGCGCGGATCGGGCTGCCTGAGCGCGTCCAGCTCGGGCATGGTCTGGAGATCGAACAGGGTGTCCGATGCCAGCACGGCCGCCATCGCAAGGCTGCGCGGCGTCGCTTCCGCGGCCAAACCCTCGATGAGGCGACGTTGGTAGGCGAGCGCGACGGGCGCCATGGCCGCCATCCGCTCAGCCTGCGCCTGGGCGGCGGCCTCGGCCTCGCGCAGGCAGCGCCTGCGTTCGCGCCAACGCAGGTCTTCGCAGGCCTCGCGCGCTTCGATCTGCAGCTCATCCAGGGTGAATGGCGTGCCGGGGATCAGCGAACCCGCCTGTGCGGGGACGGTGTAGAGCGCAGCGAGCGACAAGGCGGCCAGCGTGGCGATGAATCTGCGGAAAGGCATGGTCTCGGCCCTGCGGCATGGTCTCGAACCGATGATCGCACGGCACCATGCACCGCGATGAAAACAACGCCGACCATCACATCGCAACGCTCGCCCACAGCGGCAAGGTCAACAGCGACAGCAGCAACCCATACCCCGTCAGCGCCGCCGCCAGCCGCGGCGCCAGGCCGTGGGCGATGGCGAGCGCGGCGGCGGTGATCATCGGCGGCATCGCCGCCTCCAGCACGGCCGTGCGGGCGATCAGGCCATCCAGGCCCAGCCAGGGCACGAGCAGCCAGGCCAGCGCGGGCATCATCGCCAGTTTGAGCGCCAGGCCCGCGGCCAGCGGCGCAAGGTCCGCGCGCGGCAGGCGCAGGCGTACCGAGAGGCCGATCACCAGCATCGCCAGCGGCAGCAGCGCACCGGAGAGCAGTTGCAGCACGCGGTCGATCCAAAGCGGCGGCGCGGCCGGCATCAGCGTGGCCGCGAACAGCAGGGCCCAGGCAGGCGGGAAGCGCGCGATGCGCAGCACCATCGCGCGCACGCCGATGCGCGTGCCGTCGCCGCCGTAGCGCGCCAGCACCCACAGCCCGAAGGTCGACATGATGAGGAAGCTGCCGAGCTGGTCGTAGACGACCGCGTAGGCGACGGCCTGCTCGCCCAGCAATGCACGGGTGAGCGGGTAGCCGAGAAAACTGGTGTTGCCCAGCGCCACCGTCAACAGCAGCACCGCCCGCACGTCCTCGCCCAGCCGCAGCAGACGCACGGTCAACGCGACCAGCGGCAGCGTGGCCAGCAACAGCAGCCACGGCAACACGGCGATGCCCAGCAGGCCCGGGTCCCATTCGAGCCGCGGCACATGCCGCAGCACCGCCGCCGGCAGACAGACATACAGCACGAAAAGGTTGAGCCACTGCGCCAGCTGCGCAGGCAACACACGCACGCGCTGCAGCGCGTAGCCCAGTGTGAGCATCAGCAGGATGAGGGCGAAGGCGGACGACATGGGTGCGTGCGGGGCGTGCGTGCAGGACGTGCGTGCAAAACGTTCGGGCATGCGCCGGCGCATGCGATGGAGCGGCATGATACGGCGCGACGCCCACAGACGGGCGCCGTCCAGCAGCGTGTGTCATGCCCGCACGCGACGTCGTGCGCGTGCGGATGGCCCGATGTGCGCTCAGCGCCCGCGCCGCAGCGCCGGCTCGTCCTCGGCGCGCCAGCCGGCCGGCGGCTCGGTGGGGATGCCAAGATCCAGCAGCAGGTGCTCCAGCATCTCGACCTCGCCGGGCACCGGCGTCGTGCGCAGCTGCGCCAGCATGCGCGAGGCATGGTCTTCCAGATCGCGACGGCTGAGCTCGGCATTGCGCGCGGTGAGCCAGTCGTAGCGACGGCGCAACGCGGCGGCCTGCCCGCGCTGGGCATCGTCCTCGGCCGTCTCCTGCAACAGGCGGATGCCGACGATGCGCTCGAGCAACGTGCCGCCGCGCAGGCTCATCGCTTCGCCGACATGCCGGCACTGCAGCCGGCGCAGGCCCTCCGGCGCGCGGCAGGCCCGGGTGAGATCGGCGTACTGCGGCAGGTTGGCCGCGGCGATGCCGGTGCCCAGCGTCGCCGCATAGGTGGAGCGCCCACCCTCGCCCGCGTCCACCACGCGCTGCAGCACGCGGCCCACCGGGCCGCTGCGCGGACGCTCCACCACCTGCGCGGTCAGGCGGAGGATCTGGGTGAAATGGTCGTCTGAACGGTAGGTCCCGCGTGCGGCCTCCAGCAGCGCGTCGGCGGACAGGCCGGCATGCAGCAGCGGCGCGAGATTGTCGGGTTCGGCATCGCGCCAGCGCTGGACGGCATCGGCATGGCGCTGCGCGTCGATGCTGCGCAACAGCGGCAGGGTCAGCGCGATCGCCACCGGGTCGTCCGCACCGCTGCGCTCGGCCTGCTCCAGCCAGCGTGCGATTTTCGCGTCCACGATCTCGAACGGCACCTCGCGCCCGGCGTTGTACGCTTCGGCCTCCAGCGCCTGTGTCCGCAGGCGCGCGGCCAATGCCAACGCGCGTGCGCCGTTTTCCTCGGCCAGGTCTTCGGCCATGCTCAACAGCAGGAAATTCGCGTCGCGCCGCAGTACGGTCTCTTCCGCAGGGCTGAGTTCGCGCTCGGGCGCCTGCGCCATCGCGGGCGCGGCCGCACACAGGATGCCCGCGCACAGCGCGGCCAGCATCAGAGGCGCGGCACGATGTCGCAGGACGGCCGGACGATACGAGAACAAGACAGACGGCAATGAAGTCGGGGGCATGCAGCGACCATGGCGGGAGCGATGGCCTTCGATGGTAGCCGCTCGCCGCGGCGGCTGCGCCCGCACAGTGCGATGCGCTCTATCGCGCTGCCGCCCACATTCAGCCTCGCAGGGCGAGTCGCAGGGCATGCGGACACGCACGCCCTGCATCACTCAGTAGCCCGCGGCCTGACCGTCCTTGCGCGATTCGCTGGCGCCCACGTAACCACCCTCCGGATTGACCATGATCGCCTGATAGCCGCCGTAGGGCCCGTCGGCGAAGCGCACCGAGTGGCCCTTGCGCATCAGCGCGCGCACGGTCTCGTAGGAATACCCGGTCTCCAGGTCGACCTCGCCGCCGTCGGCCATCGCGGTGTTCTGCCCGGCCGGCTCGGTGCTGCCGTCGTGCTGGATGCGCGGTGCGTCGCCGGCCTCCTGCAGGTTCATGCCGAAATCGATCATGTTGATGATGATCTGCGCATGGCCCTGCGGCTGCATCGCGCCGCCCATCAGGCCGAAACTCAGCCAGGGCTTGCCGTCTTTGGTCGCGAACGCGGGGATGATGGTGTGGAACGGGCGCTTGCCCGGCGCGAAACTGTTGGGGTGACCGCGCTTGAGCACGAACTGCTCGCCGCGGTCCTGGAAGATGAAGCCCAGCCCCGGCGGCGCCATGCCGCTGCCCATGCCGCGGTAGTTGGACTGGATCAGCGAGACCATCATCCCGTCCTTGTCGGCGGTGGTGAGGTAAATGGTGTCGCCCTCGTTGAGCTGCGGGATCACGCCGGGCTCGGCGGCCTTCATCGCGCGCTCCATCGAGATCAACTTGCCGCGCTCGCGCGCGTAATCCTTCGAGATCAACCGTTCCACCGGGGTTTTGTAGAACTCCGGGTCGGCATACGACGCCGCGCGGTCGGCGAAGGCGAGTTTCTTGGCCTCGACGAACAGATGCACATGCTCGGGGCTGCCGAAACCGTAGGATTTGAGGTCGTAGGGTTCCAGCAGATTGAGGATCTGCAGCGCGGCGATGCCCTGCCCGTTCGGCGGCAGTTCCCACACGTCGACGCCGCGATAATTCGTGCTCACCGGCTCGACCCATTCGCCGCGGTGCGCGGCCATGTCCTCGTAGCGCAGGAAGCCGTCGTTCGCCTTGAAATACGCATCGATCCTGCGCGCGATGTCGCCGGTGTAGAACGCATCGCGCCCGCCCTTGGCGATCTTCTCCAGCGTGTTCGCCAGAGTGGGATTGCGCCACATCTCCCCGCGCCGCGGCGCACGGCCGTCGATCGTGAACTGCTCCTTGAACCCCGGCCACTTCGACAGCACTGGCACGCTGCGTCCCCAGTAGTAGGCGATCACCTCGTGCACCGGATGCCCCTCGCGCGCGTAGCGGATGGTCGGCGCCAGGTTCTGCGCCATCGTGCGCCGGCCGAACTTCGCATGCAGCGCGAACCACGCATCCACCGTGCCCGGCACCGTGACCGGCAGCGGCCCGTGCGGCGGGATGTCCTTCAGCCCGCGCCGCTCGAACTCCTCCAGCGTCAGCGCCTTCGGCGAACGCCCGGACCCGTTGTAACCGTAGAGCTTCTTGGTCTTCGGGTCCCAGACGATGGCGAACAGATCGCCGCCGATCCCGTTGCCCGTCGGCTCCATCAGCCCCAGCGCCGCATTCGCCGCGATCGCCGCATCCATCGCACTCCCGCCCTCGCGCATGACCTGCAGCGCGACCTGCGTGGCCAACGGATGCGAGGTCGCCGCCATCGCCTCCGGCGCGTAGACCTCACTCCGCGTCGCGAAGGGTTTGCCGGTGACGCGGTCGGCGGACATGGCGGTGCCTCCGGTGGTCAGGCCGATGGAAAGGGTAAGGCCTGCGGCGAGGAGGATGGGCGTGGGTGCGGATCGTGTCGACATGGGGTGCCTCGGGCTCGACGAATGGGCCCTAGGGTAAACCCTGCGCGACGGAGCCGGGCGGAACACTGGCGGCCGTGGATCTGCACCGGGAGACGGAACTCACTCGAACCGTTCCCGGAAAAGAAAAGGCCCTTGCCGGTGGGGACCGGACAAGGGCCAATGCTCGCCAGTGAGGCGGGTGATCAGTAGCGCCAGTTCACGCCGAACAGGTAGGTGCGGCCGTATTCGAAGAACTGACGGGGGCGGTCGGTGCGGCCGTCGAAGCTGGAGGTGAAGGGCTCGTTCTCCAGATTGTTGACCTGCAGCAGGAACGACAGGTTCTGCAGCGGACCGTTCTGGATCTGGTAACCCAGCTGGACGTCAGTCACGGTTTCGGCATTGAAGGCGATCTTGGTGCGATCGCCACCGAAGCCCTGCACTTCACCGATGAACTCGGAGCGGCGACGCTGCGCCACACGGGCGGAGAAGCCGAAGCGTTCGTAGTACAGAGTCGCGTTGGTGACGTACTTCGACAGACCCGGGATCGGCTCGTCCGGGCCATCCGGACCCTGCGGCTTGATCGAGCTGCTGGTGTCGGAATAGTTGGCCTGGATGCCGAAGCCTTCCAGCGGCGCCCAGAGCAGATCGAAGGGAATCGATGCGGTCAGCTCCCAACCCTTCACCTTTCCGCCCGTGCCGTTGACCGGCTGAGTGAATTCGCCGATGGGCGAGGCCGGAATATCGGTCGGCAGCACGTTCGGCGGCACCGGAAGAGCGCTGAAATCGAACGGTGTCACCTGATTGTAGATATACGTACGCAGGTCCTTGTAGAAATACGCGGCACCGACATATCCGCGATTTCCGCCGAAATACTTCTCGTAGGAGACGTCGAAAGCGTTGGCCACGGTGGGCTCCAGCTCGGGGTTTCCGCCGCCGCCGGACCACACCGGACCACCGCCGTTGGCGGGCGTGCGGTTGATGCCGAAGCCGGCGTTGGCGCGCAGATCGTCCATGCGAGGACGTGCCATCTGGCGACTGGCGCCGACGCGCACGAACTGTTCCCACGGCAACCCGAAGGACAGGTTGAGGCTGGGCAGGACATCCGTCGTCGTGATACCCCGGCTCGACAGCTCGTTCAGAGTAACGCCTTCGAACGTCGCCACGCCTTCGGAATCCTGATCGGCATTGACCACCTGCACGCCGACGTTGCCGCGCACCGGCACGGGGCCGAAGTCGGTATCGATGCTGGCCTGCAGATACAGCGTGGTGACTGTTTCCTTGACTTCCCAGTTCTTGTTGTTGATGTCGCCGTTGTTGACGTTGGCGCGACGCTCGTAGATGCCGCCGTTCAGCAACCCGAGCGCATCCCACGAAACGATGGCCGGGGTGCGGCCGAAGTTGAAGCTGGAGCCGCCGCTGATGAACCGAGTGGGGAACGCGACTTCTGTCGCGCCATTGGCGAGATCAAGGAAGGACTCGTCGGACGAACGGCTCTTGGTACGGTCGGTGATGTTGATACCGAAGTTGACCGCCGTGAACCAGCCGCTGTCCAGGCTGCGCTCGGCATCAAGGCGCAGAGACGTCAGAGAATCCTTGACTTCGAAGTCCTTGAGATAGCCGTCCTGCCCCCAGCCGCCCGGATCGGTCAGGACGATGTTGTTCGGATTGCCGTAGTCGATTCCGAACCCGACTTCGGCATACCCATCGGGATTCAGGATGTAGCTGATGGTATCGCGCGTGCCTGCCCTCGTACCTGCGTAGGTCTCCAGGATCCGCTCTTCGCGGGTCGCGCTGGATCCGCTGATATCGGCGGTGAATGTCCAGTTGTCGTTCAAACGCAGGCTGTGGTTCCAGCCGATGGAGAAGATGTCGTCGAGCGCGGCGTTGTAGTCGCTGCGGATCACGGGACGATTGGCGTCGATGAAGTTCGCCTCGACCGCAGTACCGTTCGCGTTGTCGCGGCGCGACACCAGCTGGCTGCCACCGATGCCGAACTCGATGCCGCGCTTGGTCTCGACCTTGTCGAACTTCGAGTAGAACACGTCGAGCACCGTCGAATAGTTTTCGTTCGGCGCGAACTCGAGCGTGGCCATGAGGCCGTCGCGGTCGTTGTCCTGGTTGAAGTCGTAGAACTTGCCGCCGTCGAGCAGGCCGCTGCCGTTGAAGCCCCAGGATTCGTACTGGTTGCCCTGGCCGGGGTTGTTCAGGCGGGCATAACCGAGCGCGATGCCGACGGTGTTGTCGGCGAACTGGTCGATGTAGGAGATGCTGGCGCGATAGCCGTTCTCCTTCTCGCCGTTCAGACGGTTCTGGTCGGCGCGGGCGTTGAGTGCGATGGTGCGCTTGCCGAACTTCAGCGGGCGCACGGTGCGGATGTCGACGGTGCCGGACAGGCCCTGACCGATGAGGTCGGCCTGCGTGGTCTTGTAGACGACGACCTGATTGGCGAGCTCGGACGGGTACTGGTCGAATTCGACGCCGCGATTGTTGCCGAGGCTGACCTGTTCGCGGCCGTTGAGCAGCGCGGTGGAGAAGTCGCCGGCGAAGCCGCGGATGTTGATTTCCTGCGGTCGATTGCCGAAGCGCTGCGCGGTGAGGCCAGGCAGTCGGGCAATGGAGTCGGCGATGGAGGTATCCGGCAGCTTGCCGATGTCTTCGGCCGAGACCGCTTCGACGATGGCCGTGGCTTCCTTCTTTGTATCGGTCGACGCCTCGATGCTGCGGCGGATGCCGACCACGGTGATCACGTCGAGGTCTTCCGCCTGTTGCTCATCGGCGGCGGTGTCTTGTTCGTCGGACTGGGCGTAAGCGCCGTTGGCCAGCATCAATGTCGCCGACGCCAACGCCACGCTCAGCAGATTTCGCTTCAAAGGCTGCATGGATCCCCTCCACAGCAACTGGAATTTAGTTGGTACGGCGTCGCGAAGCTGTACTTCCCGGGCTCGCAGCATGTCCTGGGTCCAGCCTCTCCCCGGCACGCTCGCGGATGGTAGTCCCATGGCGGGCGGCGAAACGTGCCTTGTATACGTATTCATCGAAAAGTCTTTGAAAAACGGGCGCTTGGCGCATGCGGCCGCGAGTGCGATGCTCGAAGTTCTGTCACATCACGGGCGAAGTCGACATGGCGCTGCATGCAATCACGGTCTGCACCCACGGTGCGTCGCGGCTCGAATCCATGCGCATCGCCGGCGCTTTTGCACGCGCACGCTCGAAGATCATTGCGCTGACAGCGCTGACATCGATGTTCTGCACGAGTGGCGCGATGGCGGCGGGTTCCGCGCCGACGCGCGACTGGCGCGACGAGATCCTCTACTTCGTGCTGCTCGACCGTTTCGACGACGGCGACCCAGGCAACAACGATCAGGGCCAGGGCGAGTTCGATCCGGCCGACCCGCGGCGCTTCAGTGGTGGCGACCTCGCGGGTGTGCGGCGGCGCCTGGACTACATCCAGGGCCTCGGCGCGACGGCGGTGTGGATCACGCCGCCGGTGCGCAACCAGTGGTGGAGCCTCAACGCGCAGTTCGGCGGTTACCACGGCTACTGGACCCAGGATTTCAACGCGCTCGACCCGCACTTCGGCACGGTGCCGGAGTACCGCGCACTGGCCGATGCGATGCACGGGCGCGGGCTGCGGCTGGTGCAGGACATCGTGGTCAACCATACCGGCGACTGGTTCGGTTACGACCTGGGTGACGGCGGCGGGTACGACCCGGCCGAGCCGGCGCGCGGTTTCGTGCTGCGCGCACAGGTCGACGGCAGCACGGCGCCAGCGCCGCCGTTCCACCGCAACGACGCCCGCGACCCAGCGCAGCGTGCGGCCGGCTGGTACCACTGGACTCCAGCCATTCGCGATTTCGGCGATGCCCGCCAGGAGCGGGACTGGCAGCTGGCCGATCTGGACGATCTGAACACCGAGCACCCGGAGGTGCGGCGCGCGCTGCGTGCGGCCTACGGACGCTGGATCCGCGAGATCGGCGTGGACGGGTTCCGGGTGGACACCGCGTTCTATGTGCCGCCCGAGTTCTTCGAGGATTTCCTGTACGCCGACGACCCGCAGGCCCCGGGGGTGATGCGGGTGGCGGCGGCGTCCGGCAGGCCGGATTTCCACGTCTTCGGCGAGGGCTGGGGCATGGACCCACCGGGCGAGGACACGGTGGCGCGGAAGATCGAAACCTACGTCCGCGCCCCGGACGGCACGCCGCGGATGCCCGGGATGATCAATTTCCCGCTCTACGGCACGCTGGGCGATGTCTTCGCCCGCGGACGGCCGCCTGCGGAACTGGGCGAGCGCATCGCGCGGATGATGCAGGTGCATTCGGACCCGTGGCGGATGCCGACCTTCGTCGACAACCACGATGTGGAGCGCTTCCTGAGCGGCGGCGACGAGGCCGGGCTGCGCCAGGCGCTGCTGGCCATCATGACCCTGCCCGGCATCCCGACCATCTATTACGGCACCGAGCAGGGCCTGCGCGCGCAACGGCCGGCGATGTTCGCGGCCGGGGTGGAGTCGGGCGGGCGGGACTGGTTCGACACCCAGGCGCCGCTGTATCGGGACATCCGGCGGATGGCCGATCTGCGCCGCGGGACGCGGGTGCTCTCGCGCGGCACACCGCGGGTGCTGTGGACCAACGACGCGGCGCCGGGGCCGGTGGCCTGGCGGATGGAGCATGCGGGCGACACCCTGCTGGTGGCGATGAATACCGCGACCCATGCGGCCCTGATGGACGGCCTGGCCACCGGCCTGCCGACGGGGGCCACACTGACACCGGTGTTCGCGCTCGATGGCGAGGCGCCGGCCCTGCGCGTGGATGCGGAGGGGCGGACGCACCTGATCCTGCCGCCGCGTGCCGGGTATGTGTGGCGGGTGGAGCCGGCACACGAGGCAGGGGCCAAGGCGGGCGAGACGGGGACGCACGCGACCGGAACACCCACCATCGCCACCGCTCCCGCCGATGTGGTGCGCGAGGATCTCGCGCTCGCCGGCACCGCCCCCGGCGCACGGCGGGTGCAGGTCGTGGTCGATGCCGACCTCCAGAACGCCCGGGAGATCCCGGTCGGCGCAGACGGCCGCTGGCGCGCGGTGGTCGCCACCGACGACATGATCGACCCCGCGCTCACGCATCGGCTGGTCGTCCGCGACCCCGACAGCGGCGCGGTGTCGGCCCCGGTCGGCTTCCGCGTGGACCGCCGCTGGCGCCTGGTGGCGGAAGCGGCCGACCCGGCCGGCGACGACCGCGGCCCCGACGGCCGCTACGTCTATCCCGACGACCCGGTGTGGCGCGGACAACGGCCCGCCGACCTGCTGGGTGCACGGGTCTGGACGTCCGGCGGCGCGCTGCGCCTGCAGCTGCGGATGCCGGGGCTGAGCACAGTGTGGAAGCCGGTCAACGGCTTCGATCACGTGGCCTTCACCGTGTTCGTCGAGCTGCCCGGCCGCCCCGGCGGCGCCACCGCGATGCCGCAGCAGCAGGCGCAGCTGCCCGATGGCATGCGCTGGCACCTGCGCCTGCGCGCGCACGGCTGGTCGAACGCGCTGTTCGATGCGCAGGGCGCGGACGCCGAACGCGAAGGCCGTCCCCGCCCCACCGCGGCGCGGATCCAGACCGATGCACAGGCCGGGACCGTCACCTTCACCCTGCCGGCACTGGCGCCGGGTACCTCGCTGGCCGGCGCGCGCCTGCACGTGACGACCTGGGATTACGACGGCGGCTACCGGCCGCTGGCGCCGGACGCCACCGGCAATACCTTCGGCGGCGGCGACGCGGACGGCCCCCGGGTCATGGATGCGATGACGATCGTGCTGTGACGATCGTGCTGTGACGATCGTGCTGTGACGGTCGTGCTCTGACGATCATGCCGCGACAGCCGCGCTCCCCGCATCGCGGCCGTGATGCGCGGGCGAGGATGCCTGGCGCGACAGGTCGACGTTCGGCAGGCAGCCTGCCGACTCACCGATGGCGCCGCGACCCTCAGCCCTTCAGGGCCAGTGCGATGCCCAGCCCGGCGAACACCGCCATGCCCACCCAGTGGTTGTCGAGGAAGGCACGGAAGCACGCGTCGCGTTCGCGATGGCGGGCCATGACGAACTGCCGGATCACCAGCGCCAGCGCGATGCCGACGCCGGCCCAGTACGGCCAGCCCAGCGCCGCCTGCCGCCCCACCAGGCACAGGCCGAGGAAGAATGCCCCGTACAGCAGCCCCTGCGCGACCAGGTCCAGGTCGCCGAACAGGATGGCGGTGGATCGGGCGCCCGCGCGCAGGTCGTCCTCGCGGTCCACGATGGCGTACCAGGTGTCGTAGGCGGTGGTCCAGACGATGTTGGTCGCATACAGCACCCAGGCGATCGCCGGCACCTCGCCGCGCACCGCGGCGAACGCCATCGGAATGCCCCAGCCGAAGGCCAGGCCCAGATAGACCTGGGGCAGATAGGTGTAGCGCTTGAGATAGGGATAGCTTGCGGCCAGCAGCACGCCGACCAGGCTCATCAGCACGGTCAGCCGGTTGAGCGTGAGGACCAGCGCGAAGGCCGCCAGCATCAGCACCGCGAACACCGCCAGCGCCTCGCGCCCGCGCACCGCGCCGGTGGCCAGTGGACGCCCGCGGGTGCGCTCGACCTGCGGGTCCAGCCAGCGGTCGGCATAGTCGTTGATCACGCAGCCGGCCGAACGGGTGAGCCACACCCCGAGGGAGAACACCAGCAGCGTCCACCACGGCGGCACGCCCCCGGCGGCCAGCCACAGCCCCCACCAGGTCGGCCACAGCAGCAGCAGCCAGCCGACCGGGCGGTCGCCGCGGACCAGCGCCCAGTACAGGGCGAGACGGGACTGCGGAGCGTCGGTGGGATCGAGGGAAGGAGGCGGCACGGACATCGGAGAGGACAGGACAGGACGTGCAGTCAGGGCGCGCAGCCGGACGGGGCACGCACCATGGACCGGGATGCGGCCGCAGGCACGGCATGTGCGCGCCGTGCGGCCGGGCGACGCCGGCAGGTCCGTTCCGTGTGTCCGTGGCCTGCGTCGCGACGCGCACAGGGTAAGCCATCGGCGGGCCGCGCGTGAGGCGGGCGCGGCGGTTCGGCTTGCACGGTGTGCGTTTACCACATAGCGTGCCACACCACTGCGGCCGGCCGCGGAGCCGCTCCGCCACCGCGGTCGGCCATGTCATGAGGAGCCCCATGCCGCGCAAGCCGTCCGAACAGCGCTTCAGGATCGAGGACGTGGCCAAGGCCGCGGGCGTCTCGATGAAGACCGTGTCCCGCGTCCTCAACAACGAGCGCTCCGTGCGCGCGTCCACGCGCGAGCATGTGCTGGCGGTGGCGGCCCGGATGCAGTACACGCCCGACCGCTTCGCGCGCAGTCTGGCGGGCAACCGCTCGTATCTGGTCGGCCTGGTCTACGACAACCCCTCGGCCAATTACCTGATGAGCGTGCTCACCGGTGTGGTCACCGCCTGCCGCAGCCATCATTACGAGATGGTGGTGCACCCGGCCGATCCGGAGGAAGGCGCGGCCACCGCGGAAATCGAAGCGCTGGTGGAGGCCTCCAAGCTCGACGGGCTGATCCTGACCCCGCCGTTCTCCGACTGCGAAGCGCTGCTCGAACGCCTGGATGCCGCGCGCGCGCCCTACGCCTGCGTCTCGCCGCGGCGGCGGGCCGATTGCATCGGGGTGTATCTGGACGAATGCAACGCGGCCGGCGACATGATGGAGCATCTCATCGCGCTCGGTCATACCCGCATCGGCCACATCAAGGGCAGACCCAGCCAGGGCGCGACATACTGGCGCCTGGAGGGCTACCGCGCCGCGCTGCAGAGTGCCGGCCTCGCCTTCGACCCCGATCTGGTGGTCGAGGGCATGTTCTCGTTCGAATGCGGGCGCACCGGCGCGGAACGCCTGCTCGCGCTCCCGCAGCCTCCCACCGCCATCTTCGCCGCCAACGACGACATGGCCGCCGGCGCGATCAGCGTCGCCCACGAACGCGGACTGTCGATTCCGGGCGACGTCTCGATCTGCGGGTTCGACGACTCGCCGGCCTCGAAGCAGATCTTCCCGGCGCTGACCACCATCCACCAGCCCACCGAAGACATGGGCCGGGTCGCGACCGAGCAGCTGCTGCAGCGGGTGCGCGATGCGAGCGCGGGCGCGCTGGTGCGCATGCCGTATTCGCTGGTGCTGCGCCGCTCCACCGGGCCGGCGCCAGCGCGCTGACACGGCGCTGGCCCGACGCCGATCCGGCCGCCCACGCTCGCGGCGCGACTGACGGCGCCGCAGGGGGCGGGAGCGCCATGGGCAGGCGCACCGGGCACCGCCACGCAGGGCGACACACGACGCACCGCCGGCCCGGGCGCAGCGATCAGCCGGGCATCTTCTCCAGCTCGATGCCACGGGTTTCGTGCACGACGCGCAGCACGAAGAACAGCGAGATCACCGCGGCCAGCGCATACAGGCCGTACGCGCCGGCCAGGCCGATGCCGGTCAGCATCATCGGGAAGGTCATGGTGATGATGAAGTTCGAGCCCCACTGCGCGGCGCCGGCCACCGCCAGGCCCGAGCCGCGGATCTGGTTGGGGAACATCTCGCCCAGCATCACCCACATCACCGGGCCCCAGGACATGTTGAAGAACATGACGTAGATGTTGGCCGCGACCAGCGCCAGCGTGCCCATCCCGTCGCCGAGCATCAGTCTGCCGTCGGCGTCCAGGCCGCCGCTCGCGAAGGCGAACGCCATCAGGCCCAGCGTGACGGCCATGCCCGCCGACCCCAGCCACAGCAGCGGTTTGCGGCCGATCCGGTCGATCAGGAAGATGGTGACCAGGCACGCACCGATGCTCAGCCCCCCCGACAGCACGTTGATCAGCAGCGCGTCGCTTTCGGAGAAGCCGACCGCCTGCCACAGCACCGCGCCGTAATAGAACACCACGTTGATGCCCACCAGCTGCTGGAACGTGGCCAGGCCGATGCCCACCCACACGATCGGCCGGACCCGGCCGGTGGTCTTCTGGATCAGGTCGGACAGCCGCGGACGGTGGTCCTGCGACAGCGAGGCTTCGATCTCGTCCAGCTTCGTCGACGCCCGTGTACTGCCGTACAGGCGCGTGAGCACCGCGAGCGCGGCTTCGCGACGGCCCCGGGCCACCAGGAAGCGCGGGCTCTCGGGGATGAACAACAGCGCGATGAAGAAGACCGCCGCCGGCAGGATTTCCATCCAGAACATCCAGCGCCAGGCCTCGTGCCCCATCCACAGCGGCGTGATCGATGCGCCGGCGAACTTGGCCAGGACGTAGTTGCTGAGGAAGGCCGCGAACAGACCGACGATGATCGCGATCTGCTGGATGGTGGTCAGACGGCCGCGATAGCGCGCCGGCGCCACTTCGCTGATGTACGCGGGCGACATCACGCTGGCAGCGCCCACCGCCACACCCCCGATCATGCGATAGATCACGAACTCGAACGAGCCTTCCGCGATGCCCGAGCCCCAGGCCGACACCAGGAAGAACACGGCCGCCGCGATCTGCACCGGGCGACGGCCGAACTTGTCCGCGAACCAGCCGGCGAAGAACGCGCCGAAGGCGCAACCCAGCAACATCGAAGCGACATTGAAGCCGGTGCCGATCGAATCCGAGTCGAAGGCGATCCTCATGCCGTCGACGGTGCCGTTGATCACGCCGCTGTCGAAGCCGAACAGGAAGCCGCCGATGGTGGCGACGATGCTGACCAGCACGATCAGACGCGTGTTCTCGCCCTGCTGCGATGCGGTGGAAAAAGAAGCGGTGCTCATGCCATGACCTCGTCGGGTGGCTGGCGCCGACGCGTGCCGGAAACCCGGCGCGCTTCAGCGATGCGGATGGGGGTCGAGTCGCAGTGGGTCGGCTCGCAGTGGATCGGGTCGCGGCCCGCGGAGGCGACCGGAGTCGAGCACATGCGCATTCAGCAGACTCTCATACATCTCCTGCCGTCCGCTACGCGGACGCGGTTCGCAGGCCGTCAACGCGTCCGCCCGGTCGGGCGCGCCCGTCGCCACCGCCAGCCGCGCGAAGACGATCGCGCCGCTCAGGACCAGCGCGAACGGATCCCGCACCATGGCCGGGTCGGTGCCCGCCCTGGCGAAGCGCTGCGGAGGAAGGCCGACACGCGTCCATTCGCCGCACGGCAGGCAGGCGGGGCGGCGAGCATCCAGGTGGGCCCCGATCGGGGGATCGTCCGAAACCGGAGGCTCTGCCGGCGATGTGTCTCCGACGGTGGTCGATCCCGCGACCGCGCCAGCCTGCGTCGATGGCGCACCTCTGCCGGCACACGCCGGGAGCCGTCGGCAAATCGTTCTCGGAACAACGGCATGGATGAAGCCCGCAGCCTGCACCGCTGGCGGCGCCTGCCGATGCGGACACCCCTCGGCACCTGCTGCCGCGCCGCATGATCGCGCGTGGAACAGACCGCCCCCGACCCGCCCGCTCCCGCCGCGAGACAGCCCCGTTCGCAGGGTCAACACCGAGGGCGGCCATCGCCCTCCGACCACCTGGCCCCGTACCCCGGCGACTCCCCGCTTCCGATCCGCACACACCGGGGCTCGCACGGCACGGCCGAATCGGCCACAATAGCCGGCCACGCGCCTGTAGCTCAGCCGGATAGAGTAGCGGCTTCCGAAGCCGTTGGTCGGGGGTTCGAATCCCTCCAGGCGCGCCACATCGCAGAACCGGGACATCCCACGCCGTCCCGAAGACCCACAAAACGCCCGCATATCGCGGGCTTTTTTGTCCCCGGTGATCCTGGGGGTGCCCTTGCATCCCCACGAAAAGTGAGTAAGCGTGTGAGCAAGGACGCCCCGCACCGCGGGGGGCTTACCCGCAACCGGCGGACTCGCACCTCGACCGTCATCGGGCTGCACATGTCGCAGAGGGACGCCCGACCCGATTTCGCGCACCGCTCGGTGCGCCGACCGCTGTCGACCCCGAAGGGTTGCGGTCGACAGCCGGGAGACGGGCCTCAGCGCTTGCCCGTCATGCCGGTGAACACGCCGTCGCGCCGCACCCAGGCGTGGTGCAGGGCGCCGGCGATGTGCGCGAGCACCAGCGCGAAGAAGGCGTCGCCGAGCACGCCGTGCGCACCCCGCAGCACGGTGTAGAGCGCGGGGTGCCGGGGCGCCAGCGGCGGAAGCGCGACGCCGAAGGGCAGCGTGACCGGATAGCCGCCGGCCGAGCTCATCGCCCAGCCCAGCAGCGGCATCGCGAACATGAGCGCGTACAGCGCCGCGTGCGAGGCGGCGGCGATGCGCGCCTGCAGCCTCGGCAGCGAAGCGGGCAGCAGCGGCGGCGGGTGGCGGCGCCGGTGCCGCAGGCGGACCAGCGCCAGCAGCAGGATCAGCAGACCCAGGGGGCGATGGAGGTCGATCAGCCAGGGCCGCAGTGCGAGCGAGCCGACCATGGCCACGCCGATGAACAGCATCGCCAGGATCATCGCCGCCATCGACCAGTGCAGCCAGCGCGCGATGCGGGTGTAGGGCGTGGGATGCGTGTTCAACGGACGTCTCCCGCAGCCGGGCCGGCACCGATGGCGATTTCGCGCTGACGGCGATTGAACGACACGGAGTACGCCGCGGCGCGCGCGGCCAGCACCGGGTCGCGCGAGGGCGCGATGCCGACCGGCAGGAGGGTGGGGTCGAAGTTGATGTCCCGGCAGTCGCCGGTGGCCTGGTCGTAGGCGCGTTCGAGCACCAGCGTGCCGGCGGTCACGCGCTCGCGCGTCTCGGGCCAGGGCCGCGACGGGTTTTCGATCGGATCGCCCGGCGCGGCCAGGGTCAGCTCCAGCGTCCAGCGCAGCGCTCCGCGGGTCAGCCGCGCGGCCAGCTCATCGGTGAGGTGATCGGCTTCGGCGGTCTGACGCTGCTCGGGCGCGAGCGGCTGGAACGGCGCCTCCGGCACGAACGACCAGCGCACGTACCGGCGCTCGCCCGACGCGTTGGTGAATGCGAAGGCATGCACGCCGTTGTAGGCGGTATTGGCGAAGCTGCTCGACCATGGGGCCGAGCCCGCCCAGGCCATGAAGGCGGCCGCCTCCGGATGGCGCGCCAGGAAGGCCTGCATCTTCGCGGGGTCCGGCTTGCCGGTGGCCGGGTCGGGCCGCGAAGCCACGACCTGCTCGGCGAAGGCCTGCGGCGTGGAGACCGAGAAGAACGGGAAGCTGTTCATCGCCAGCCGCCACTGCTGGCCGTCGTCGGTGTCGAGCTGCAGCGCCAGGCTGCGCACGCGCGCCTGCGCCTCGGCGCCCAGCGGGTCGGCCCCGCCGATCGACAGACGGCCGATGGCCGGCGTGCGCGCCTGCGAGAACACCCGGGCCCGCGACAGCCGCGCCGCGTCGGGAGTGGGCTCGAACCAGCCCGCCACGCACACGCCGCGCGCATGCGCACGCCGGAAGCCCGGGTAGGGCCTGCCGTTCTCGATGGTGTCCACCAGCCGCGGGGCGGTGATGCGCGCCGGCGACAGCCAGCCTGCGGTCCATGCGAAGGCGCCGGCCAGGCCACCCACCACGAGGGCGATGCCGGCGAAGGGAAGCAGGGGCCGCCAGCGCGGCGGTGCACGGAATCCAATCGTCTTCACGGCGCGCCGCTCCTGGAGAGGGCGCTCCGCAGAAGTGCCTCGATGGCAGGGTGGCCGAGGCGCCGGGCATGTTCGAGAGGCGTCACGCCATCGCCGTCCGCCAGCCTGGGGTCGGCGCCGGCATCCAGCAGCCGCCGCACGATGGCCTGATGGCGCTCGCCCCCGTCGCCGAGGATCACCGCCTCCAGGAGCGCCGTCCAGCCGAGACGATTGACGTGGTCGACGTCGACGCCCGCTTCGATGAGCCGATGCACCGTCTCCACGTGGCCGCGCTCGGCCGCCGGGATCAGCGCGGTTCCGCCGTAGCGGTTGGTGCTGCGCAGGTCGGCGCCATGGGCGAGCAGCAGCTCGAGGATCTCCAGATGCCCGCGCGCGCCTGCGTAGAGATAGGGACTGTCCCCGATCGCATCCTTCGCGTTCACGTCCGCGCCGGCCGCCACCAGCAGCCGCGCCGATTCGATGCGGTCGGCATGGGTGGCCGCGAGCAGAGCGGTCCTGCCCCGCGGATCGCGATAGCCGACGTCGGCGCCGTCTCTCAGCAATCGCGCCACCGTGTGCGCGTTGCCGGATTCCGCCGCTTCGACCAGGAGCGCGTCCTTCGAGACGCACCCGGCGTCCGGCCCTCGCGCGGTGGATGCGTCCATCGTCTGTTGCATGCTGCCGTCTCCCGTAAGGATGGATGGACCGGCTCGAAGCGGCCCGGCGGTGAGCGCAGCCTAGGGAGGGCGACCATCAGTGTAAAATTAAATAGTCGAATCATATTCAGTGGATCCGCGAATGACCCTGGACGACCCGACATTGCTGCGCGCCTTCGTGGCGGTGGTGGACCACGGCGGTTTCACCCGCGCCGCGCGCGCCCTGCACCTGACCCAATCCACGGTCAGCCAGCAGGTGCGCCGCCTCGAGCAGGCGGCCGGGCACGCGCTGCTGGATCGCGACGGGTCGCAGCCGGCGACGACGGAAGCGGGCGAGCGGCTGCTCGGGTATGCGCGCAGGCTGCTGTCGCTCGGGGAAGAAGCCCGGGCGGCGATGGGGCGGGTGGCGCAGCAGGAGGTCATCCGCCTGGGCGTGCCCGAGGATCTCGGCGGCAGGGCCCTGACCCCCGTGCTGTCGACCTTCGCGCTGCGGCTGGGCACCTCGGTGAGGCTGGAAGTCACCAGCGGCATGAGCCACGCGCTCGTGGCCGGCTATGCGCGCGGCGAGTTCGAACTCATCCTCGCCAAGCAGCGACGGGCGGACGGCGTGCACGCATGGCCGGAGACGCTCGCCTGGGTGGACAGCAGGCGACACCCCTGCCTCGGCCGCGACCCCTTGCCGGTCGCGGTGTTTCCGGAAGGCGGCCTGTACCGCGAGGAGATCTTCGGCTGGCTCGATGCGCACCAGAAGGCCTGGCACGTGGCCTACAGCAGCCCGAACCTCGCCAACCTGCAGGCGGCCGTCGCCGACGGCCTGGGCGTGAGTCTGCTGCCCCGCCGCGCCGTGTCGACGGCCTCGCATCGGGTGCTGGGCCGCCGGGACGGCTTCCCCGACACCCCCCGCCTGTTCCTGACGATGCACTACCCCGCCGGCGCGTCGTCCGCGACGCTCGATCTCGCGGCCTGTCTGGCACGACGGTGCGAGGCGCTGGCCGCACGGGCGAGGTGAACCGGGCGCGGGGGCCGCTCCCGCCCGCCCGACGAGTCGCACGGCCCGCGCGGCGCCTCCCGGCTTGAACCCATGCCGCGCCGCCCCTATCTCCGGGCCATCCGTCTTTTCCCATCCATTCAAGGAGTTGCCCATGAGCGCCGAGACCGCCGCCCCGCAGGTCGAAACCCATGCCTTCCAGGCCGATGTGCAGCAGGTGCTGCAGCTGGTCATCCATTCGCTGTATTCCAATCAGGACATCTTCCTCCGCGAGCTGGTGTCGAATGCCTCGGATGCCTGCGAGAAGCTGCGTTTCGAGGCGATCGCCGAGCCGGCGCTGCTGGGCGACGGCGCGCCGCTGGCCATCGATCTGGCAGTGGACGCCGAAACCAGGACCCTGTGCATCCGCGACAACGGCATCGGCATGGACCACGACGAGCTGGCGCGCAATCTGGGCACGGTGGCGCATTCGGGCACCAAGCGGTTCCTGGAGCGGGTGGCCTCGGGCGAGAAGGTGGACGCGCAGCTGATCGGCCAGTTCGGCGTGGGGTTCTACTCGGCCTTCATCGTGGCCGACGAGGTGGCGGTGACCAGCCGCCGGGCCGGCAGCGAGCAGGCCTGGACCTGGCGTTCGCGCGGCGATGGCCAGTTCACCCTGGAGCCGGCGCCGGCCGATGCGCCGCGCGGCACCGAGATCGTGATGCACCTGCGCGACGATGCCAGCGACTATCTGCAGGAGTGGAAGCTGCGCTCGCTGGTGCGCACCTACTCCGACCACGTCGGCTTCCCGATCCGCATGGCCAAGCCCGCACTGCCCAGGAGCGGGGACGACAGCGAGGCCGAGACCCCCGAAGCCCCCGCCACGCCCGAGCTGGAGACCATCAACCAGGCCTCGGCGCTGTGGACCCGCGCCAAGAGCGAGCTGTCCGACGACGACTACAAGGCCTTCTACAAGCACATTTCGCACGATTTCGGCGACCCGCTGGCCTGGACCCACAACCGCGTGGAGGGCAATCAGAACTTCACCTCGCTGCTGTACGTGCCCGAGCGCGCGCCCTTCGATTTCCAGAACAGCCGCGAGGACCGCAAGGGCCTGAAGCTGTACGTCAAGCGCGTCTTCATCATGGACGCGGCCGAGCAGATGCTGCCGGCCTATCTGCGCTTCGTGCGCGGCGTGGTGGATTCCGACGACCTGCCGCTCAACGTGAGCCGCGAGCTGCTGCAGGAAAGCCGTCAGGTGGAACGGATCAAGGGTGCGCTGACCAAGCGCACGCTGGATGTGCTGGAAAAGGTGGCCGCCGACGACGCCGACAAGTACAAGACCTTCTGGAGCCAGTTCGGCACCACGCTGAAGGAAGGCGTGGCCGAAGACAGCGCCAACCAGGAGCGCGTGCTCAAGCTGATGCGCTTCGCCACCACGCGCAGCGAAGGCGCCGACGACCTGATCTCGCTCGACACCTACATCGAGCGCATGAACGGGCTGCAGGAAGAGATCTACTACCTCACCGCCGACGGCTGGAACGCCGCGCGCCATCACCCCAAGCTCGAAGCGCTGAAGGCACGCGGGGTGGAGGTGATCCTGATGCACGAGCGTATCGACGACTGGATGTCGGCCTACCTGCACGAATACGCCGGCAAGCGCCTGCGCAACATCGCCAAGGGCGAGATCGACCTCGACAAGCTCGGCGCCGCCGAAGACAAGGCCAAGCACGAGGAAGCCGCCAAGGCCGCCGCGCCGCTGGTCGAACGCATCAAGACCGCGCTGGGCGACAAGGTGAAGGATGTGCGCGTGTCGAACCGGCTCGTCGATTCCGCCGCCTGCCTGGTGGTGGAGGACTACGACATGTCCCTGCACATGCAGCGCCTGTTCCAGGCCGCCGGCCAGCATGCACCCGCGGCCAAGCCCATCCTCGAGATCAATCCGGAGCACGCGCTGCTGCAGCGGCTGCAGGGTGCGGACGGCGACGAGGCGAAGACCGGCGACTATGCGCAGCTGCTGTTCGAGCAGGCGATGCTGGCCGAAGGCGGGCAGCTGGACGACCCGGCGGCGTTCATCGCGCGCATGAACCGTCTGCTGGTGGGGTGATCCGACGGCAGGGTTGATCGATCGGCAGATGGATCGAGGCCGGTGCGGTCGACCGGGCGGCCCGATCCCGACGGAACGCGCATGCCGGGTGCACGCCCGGCATGCGCGCGCCTGCCATGCACGTACCGCTCCCTGCGGACTCGGACTTCCAGAGGTGCGTCGGGGGGGGAGCTCGGCATGAGGTTCTCATCGGCATCGGCGCATGCGGCCACCCTCCGGTCGGACGCAGGCCTGGCGCCTCGCCGCGCCCCCTCATGACTGCGATGTCATCCGCCCGCCGCTCGTCGGCACGGGCACGCCCGAACAGTGACGCCGTCCCGTAAATCGACGCACCGTTGTCGGGGGTTGTGTGACGGTGTACGAATTCATCGTTCCGACCGGGCTTGCGCAAGGTAGGCGCCCCTTACAGGATGCGCACCGGCGCCGACAGGGAGGCGCCCTGATCCAGGGAACGGAGCGGCCGCGACGGGTTCGCGCCTTCGGGCCCTGCCGAGCCCTCACGCAAAGGACTGTCGCATGTTCACGCCATCCCGCATCTCTCTGCTGTCTTTCGCCTGCCTGCTGGCCTGTGCCGGCGCCCAGGCCGCGCCCGCATCCCATGCCTCGCAGGGCATGTCCGGCCACGTCGCGAACGCGGGCCCGCTGCCCGGCGTCGCCGCCGCCACCTATTACGAGCGCCGCGCGCTGGAGCCTGCGTTCGCCGCGGCCTATCGCCGCTTCCCGGCGATCCCGGCGGGCACGCTGGAGGCGGTCGCCTACGCGCGCAGCCGCTGGCGCAACCTGCAGCCCGACCCCAACGACACGCTGCATGGCCCGCCGGTGTACGGGCCGATGGGCCTGTATGCGGGACAGGGCGGTTTCGAGGACCAGGTGGGCACCGCCGCGGCGGCGCTGGGTGTGCCGACGCGGCGCGTGATGCGCGAGCCGGCGCTGAACGTGCTCGCATCCGCCTGGCTGATCGACCGCGCGCTGCGCGCCCAGCCCGCCGGCCCGGCGGCGGCGGTGGAGATCGAGCGCCTGGCGCCCGCACTGATGGCGAGCGCCGGCTTCCGCGGCGAAGGCGAGGTGCAGGCCTATGCCCGCGCCAGCTACGCCTTCGACGTGCTGCACGCGCTGGACACCGGCGTGAACGACAACGGCGTGCGCGTGCCCGAGCGCGCGGTGCGCTGGGAGCGCGCGTTCGCGCCGAAGACGCTGATCGCCCTGCGCGCGCCGATGGTGCGCCTGGACGTGGCGCGCGACCGCATCGAGACCGCCGACTACGCCATCGACGTGCGCGACGAAACCCTCAAGCCCCGCGCCTCGCTGCGGCAGGACGGCGGCGATGACGCTGTGGCCGCGCAGGCCGATGTCGGCATCCAGAGCACGGACTACGGCCCGGCGCTGTGGGTGGCCTCGCCGTATCACTCCGCGCGCAGCGCGGCGGTCTCGGCGGTCACCCTGCACACCATGCAGGGCTATTACGCCGGCAGCATCTCCTGGTTCCAGAACAACCCGTATTCGGTGAGCGCGCACTACCTGATCCGCAGCTCGGACGGGCAGGTCACGCAGATGGTGCGCGACTCGCGCGCGGCGCATCACGTGGGCAGCCACAACGGCTACACCATCGGCATCGAGCACGAGGGCTTCATCGCCGAGAGCAGCTGGTACACCACCGCGATGTACAACGCCTCGGCGGCGCTCACCCGCCACATGTGCGCGGTCCACGGCATCGATTGCCGCACCACCTACAACGGCAGCGGCCACACCGGGCTGTACCTGCTGCCCACCTCGGTGAAGATCAAGGGCCATCAGCATTTCTCCAACCAGACCCACACCGACCCGGGCATCCACTGGGACTGGCGGCGCTACTACAGCCTGCTCAACCCGGGCGGCGGCGGCGGTTCGACCTCGCTGGACGATTTCGAGGCCGGCCTCGGCCACTTCAACACCAGCCCCACCTATTCCGGCAGCACCGTCGGCATCGCCACCACCTCGACCGCGGCGCGCGTGTGCGACACCGGTTCGAAGCAGGGCAGCTGCCGGCTGCGGTTGAGCCTGGTGGACAACACCGCGACCACCGCCAACTGGGCGGTGCGCCTGCTGTCGGGCTCCGGCAGTCCCGCGGCGAACGTCAAACTCACCAAGGCCGGCGGCCATCTCGGCTTCTGGGTGTATCCCGCCGCGACCGGCGTGAGCGTGGCGGTGAGCGTGGACGACAGCGACGGCACCGAACGCTCGGTCGCCAAGGCGCTGCCGGCCAACGCCTGGACCTGGGTGGAATGGCGTCTGGACGACGGCGCGCAGTGGGATCCCTGGGCCGGTGGCGACGGCATCATCACCTCGACCACTGCGGCCACGCTGGACGCGATCTGGTTCTACCGCGCCAACGCCAATGGCGCGACGGTCGCCGTGGCAGTCGACGATGTACGCCTGACGATCAAGTGATGGGCGGCGGCATGGGTACGAAGTTCATCGCGATCGCGGCGGCGGGGCTGACCGCCCTGTCGCTGCTCGGGTATGCGCTGTGGCAGCGCGCATCCGATGCGGACACCGGACCTGTCGGCGTCCCGGCCCCGCCCACCGAAGCGCCCGCGCATGCGGTCAAGCCCGATGCGCATGCAGAGGACGACGGGCACGGGCATGACCGCGGGGACGGGCACGACCATGGCGAGGAAGCGCCCAACGTCGACCTGCGTCCGCTGTACTTCCAGCCACCGGCGCTGGTCGACGGTGGGCGGTTCGCAGCGGCCGAAACGCCGCTGCTGGTGGAGCCCAGCTGCCGTGCGCAGCGGCTGCTGGCGCGCGGCGGCAGCGCCGAAGCGCGTCTGGGCGCGCTCTACGCGCTGGATGCGGGCGAACGTTTCCCGCGCGACCTGTTCTACCGCAGCATGATCCAGTTCTGGCGCGAGGGCAGCGAGTATTACCAGCTCAGCGCGATCTGGGACATCGGCATCCCGCCGGTGTACCGCCTCGCGCTGCACCGCTCGCCGGTGGCGGATTTCTCGCGCGACGTCCGCGAGGCGCCGCTGCCCCAGCCCGTGCCCGGTGTGATCGATGCCGCCGCCGCCGCCGACTACATGGCGCAGGCCACGGACGCCGCGGTGGCGCGCGGCGGGCAGCTGGGTCTGCAGCTCACCGAGGCGGAATGGCCCACCACCGACGGCCAGGGACGCGTGCGCACCACGCTCGCCAATGGCCGCGCGATGGGCTGGAGCTTCCCCGGCGGTCACTGCGGGTGGGATGCCGAAGCATCGGCGCTGCGCTGCCGCTGTCCATCGGGCAGCGGTCGCCCGCCCGGCGACGGCGAGCAGCCCGGCACAAGCTGAGCGTCCGGCCGTATCGAGCGCATCACGCGTCGGCCCGTCCGTTCCCGCCACCTCTCCTCACAGGCGTCATCGGCGCCTGCGGACACCTGCGCCGTGCGTCGCGCGCGCCGCCGGTCTCCCGCTTCATTTCGCGCTGTACCGCCGGTCCGACCGGCACCCCGTCACAGGTCCATACCATGGAGAGACGCATGAAAACCCGCTACGCCCTCATCGCCACCGCCCTGCTGGCGCTGGCCGCGCCGGCCGCGATGGCCGACACCTTCACCATGAAGGTGCAGACCTTCTTCAAGAAGACCACCGCCGATTCCACCACGCTGCCGGCCGGCGACAAATGCCTGCTCAACGCCAATCAGTCGATCGGCGCGATCAACTACGGCATCGTCGGCAGCCACTGGAAGATCAAGCTGGCCGGCAGCCTGAGCGGCTGCGGTTTCAGCGACGGCTATCTGTTCAAGGACCACGTCACCGTCAGCGGCAATCCGTCCGGCTACACCTATCCGTTGCCCAGCGGCATCCTCGGCAGCGGCTGGTGCGTGTGCCGCAGCGTGGGCACCAGCCCGCACATCGGCCAGGACACGTACACCAGCAGCGGCACCATGCGCGCGGTGGCGGTGCATTCGGGCATCGTCGAGAGCGTGACCTTCGACAGCAGCTGCGGCTATTTCGTCAGCCTGCGCGACGACCGCGGCGCGTTGTGGCGCTATGTGCATCTCAACGCGCCGGGCGTGGCCCAGGGGGCGCGCGTGACCAACGGCCAGCAGCTGGCCACCATCTCCTCCTACCCCAAGAGCGCCTGCGGCACCGGCCCGCATCTGCATTGGGAGCGTCGCAGCGCCGGCCCGTTCGCCGACGGCGCGACCGGCAAGGACTGCGGCCAGGGCTATCGCAGCTGCAACTACGACCCGGTCAAGCCGTGGCGCACCACCGCGGCCGGGTTCGCCAGCTTCGCCGACACTTCCGAGGTGAAGATGGCCTCGCCGCTGGCCGCGCCGAGTGCCGCCCCCGCGGTGCAGACCCCGGCCCTCGCCTGCCGCAACGCGCCCAGCCAGTACGCACGCGTCGATGCCGGCACGCTGCTGAACCTGCCCCGCGCCGATGCCGCAGGCATCAAGGTCGCCCTGCGCTGGAGCGAGCGCGAAGGCCAGCGCGTGGCCGTGGCCGGTGCCGCGTTCGCCGACAATGCCGCCAACGTCTGCGACGCCGACAGCGGACGCAACTGCATCGTCGGCTGGACCCTGCTGAACCAGACCGCCGACGGCAGCTGGCGCCGCGTGTTCCACGACCCGGCCACCTTCAACGCCCGCGCCAGCCGCGTGGCCGAGGAAGCCACCTGCGCCGCCGACGGTTTCAACGGCCGTTCGCTGGTGGTGGTGCGCGACCTGAAGGGCCGCCGCTACGTGGCCGATCTGCGCTGACCGTGCGGGGGCGACGTTGCGGCGCAGGCCGCATCGCGCCCGTCACGCGACACGACGAAGCCCCGGGAGACCGGGGCTTCGTCGTGTCGGCGGGTCGAGACGCGTGGTCCAGCCCTGCGTGGTCGTCTCAGGTGAGCCGCCGTGTCCGGGGCCGACCTGGAGGGATCAGTCGTCCGCGCGTTTCACGTCGGACTTGTACGTGTCGGAGCCCACCGAGAACTGCCCCTGCCCGTTCCAGTCTGCATCGAGGCCGAAACTGGCCGAGAACGGGGCGAGATACATGCCGATCGCGGGAGGCGGCACCGATACGCCCGCTTCTCCCGATACCGAGCCGACCCTGATGATCGAGCCGAAGCCCGTACTGTGCATGGCGCCCGATACCTGCGCGGAGAATGTCTGCGGATGCTGTGTCCCTTCATGGATCGTGCCCTGCGCCTGGCCGTGCAGGGCGCCGGTGGACGCATTGACGGTCAGCGCCAGCGTCATCGAGCCGCTGCCTACGGCACCGCCCTGCGGCGTGAAGGCGAGTTTCAACAGATAGAGTCCTGATTGCGACATTGCGAATCTCCTTGTGGATGGAAAATGTCGGTGAAGCCCCCGATATTCGTCACGATGGATGCCTGTCCAGCTTCTGGCATGTGGATCCGACCCCAGCCGAACGCAGCGACAGGCGATGCGGCGCGAGGGCGGCGCGTCGGTCAACGCGGGTATGGCGGCGCGTCGACCGATGCAGGGAGATTGTCTTTCCGAATCGCGACCGCGATACTCCGGATCCGCGCAAACGACCCATACCCGCACCGATTCGACACCGGCGTATCCGCCGGCGGGGCATCGGTCCCGACGACGGTCGCATGCCGATACACGCAGAGCGGCCCCGGGCACGTGGTGCCGTACTGCGCTTCAGGAGCCGCCATGCATCAGCCCGACACCGCCACCGTCGACTGCCCCTACTGCGGCGAAGCCATCGAGGTGCTGGTCGACACCTCGGTCGACCACCAGCAGTACATCGAGGACTGCAGCGTCTGCTGCAGGCCGATCGTGTTCACGGTGACCGCGGACGACGGCGCGCTGCTGTCGGTGGACGTGCGCTCGGAAGACGAGTGAACCATCGGTTCATCGCGTGAACCCGCGGCGCGTGCACTGCGCCGCCGTACCGATCCCTCGTGACCTCCCGGACCACTGCACGGGCGAAAAGCGCCGCGCCGCGCGTCAGAACAACGCTCCCTGCAGCGGCCCTTCCGCATCCGTGTGCGTCTTCGCCCCCGTGCGCGCGCTGCGCGCCCCAGCACGGGCGCGCACAGGCGCCGGCGGCGGCACGAAGCGCCCCGTCTCCAGCGCGGGCAGCCGCGCGAAGCCCAGGCGTTTGTAGGCCTTCGCGAAGCGCAGGGCGATGAGATCGGCGAACGGGCCCTCGCCGCGCATCCGCCGGCCGAAGGCGCTGTCGTAATCCTTGCCGCCGCGCATCTGCCGGATCAGGCTCATCGCGTGTGCGGCGCGTTCCGGGTAATGCAGATCCAGCCATTCGCGCCAGACCTCCTTCAGTTCGTGCGGAAGGCGCAGCAGCACGTAGCCTGCGTTCTGTGCGCCGTGTTCGCGCGCCGCTTCCAGGATATGTTCGAGATCGGCATCGGTGATGGTGGGGATGACCGGCGCCACCATCGTGCCCACCGGCACGCCGGCCTCGTGCAGCGCGCGCACGGTCTTCAGCCGCGTGTGCGGCGCCGCGGCGCGCGGCTCCAGCTTCGCGGACAGGGTGTTGTCGAGCGTGGTGATCGACACGTACACATGCACCAGGCCCTGCGCGGCCATCGGCGCCAGCAGGTCGAGATCGCGCAGCACCAGCGCGCTCTTGGTGATCAGGCCGACCGGGTGGCGATGCTCCGCCAGCACCTCCAGCAGCTGCCGGGTGATCCGCCAGCGGCGCTCGATCGGCTGGTAGGCATCGGTGTTGATGCCCAGCGAGATTGGCGAACAGCGGTAGGACGGTTTCGCCAGCTCGCGGCGCAGCAGTTCGGCGGCGTTGGATTTGGCGTACAGCTTCGTCTCGAAATCCAGCCCCGGCGAGAGATCGAGATACGCGTGCGAGGGCCGCGCGAAGCAGTAGACGCAGCCGTGTTCGCAGCCGCGGTACGGGTTGACCGACTGGCTGAACGGGATGTCGGGCGACTGGTTGCGGCTGACGATGCTGCGCGCGCGCTCCTCGGTGACCTGGGTGCGCAGCTGGCCGGGGGCGGCGGAAGCGTCCAGCTGGATCGCCGCGACCTCGGCGTCGGGCGCATCGTCGGCATAGACCGAGCCCCAGCCGTCGTCCTCGGCCTCTGCCACGGTCTTCTCGAACCGGCCGCGCACATACGACGCCGCGCCGCGGCCCTTGAGCGGGCCTTCGCGGACGAGATTGTGGGTGGACTTCTCGGGGCGTGCGCCGGGACTTCCGAGGTTGCCGGGCATGGGGGTTTTGCCGTGTGCGCGCATCCCCGGTAGCCTACGCCTGCTGCGTCTCACGCCGCGCGAACGCGCGCGTTGCCCGCCAGCGTCGCCCCTCCCGTCGAACGAGCCTGCCGCGTTGAGCCTCACCGAACTCCTGCACGGCGCGATTTCCCCGATCCTGGCGCGGCTGGCCGCGGTCGAGCACATCGGCTGGTACCTGTACGCCGGCTGGGTGGTCTACCTGGTGCTGCTGGGCGCGTGGATCGTGCTGCAGAAGCGCGAGCCGGTGGCGACGCTCAGCTGGCTGCTCGCGCTCGCGCTGCTGCCCTACATCGGCTTCCTGGTCTACCACCTGCTGGGCCCGCAGCGCATCGAACGCCAGCGCCTGCGCCGCATCCGCGCGCGGCTGGAGGGCGACCCGCTGTGCGGCCGGCCGCTGCTGCCGGCCGAGCACCCCGACGCGCTGGAGCTGGCCAGGATGGTGGAGACTGCCGTCGGCCTCGGCCCGGGCAGCGCGCGCGAAGTGAAGCTGCTGGTGGACGGCGGCGACACCTACGAGGCGATCATCGCCGCGCTGGGCGAGGCGCGGCACCACGTCCACATCGAGTACTACATCTACATGCCCGACCGCAGCGGCGCCGCGCTGCGCGATGCGCTCATCGCCTGCGCGCGCCGCGGCGTGCGCGTGCGCGTGCTGCTGGATGCGCTGGGCTCGGCGAAGCTGGGCGCCCGCTTCTTCGCCGAGCTCACCGCCGCCGGCGGCGAGGTGGCCTGGTTCCACCCCTCGCGCTTCTGGCGCTACTGGTACAAGCCGGTGGTCAACCTGCGCACCCACCGCAAGATCGCGGTGATCGACAACCGCATCGCGTTCACCGGCGGCATCAACATCACCGACGACCAGAACGAACGGCTCAACAAGAACGCCTACCGCGACCTGCACCTGCGCATCGACGGCGACGTGGTGCGTTCGCTGCAGCAGGTGTTCATCGAGGACTGGGTGTACGCCACCGGCCGGCGCGACCCGCTCTCGGACGTGGCCCGCAGCCTGCCGCCGCCGGAGCCCGGTACCATCGCCGCGCAGGTGGTGACCTCCGGCCCGGACTCGCGCTGGGAAGCCATCCATCGCGTGCACGTGAGCCTGATCCACTCCGCGCAGACGCGCGTGTGGCTGGTCACGCCCTACTTCGTGCCCGGCGAAGCCGCGATGATGGCCCTCACCTCCGCCGCACTCGGCGGGCTCGACGTGCGCCTGATGGTGCCCAAGCGCAGCGACTCGCTGCTGGTGACCCTGGCCGCACGGTCCTACTACGACGAGCTCATCGCCGCCGGCGTGAAGGTGTACGAATACGGCCCGCGCATGCTGCACACCAAGGCCCTGTTGATCGACGACCGCGCCGCGCTGGTCGGCAGCGCCAACTTCGACCACCGCAGCTTCCGCCTGAATTTCGAGGTCAGCGTGCTGTTCCAGGACCACGCCATCGCCGCCGAACTCGAACACGTCATCGAAGGCCAGTTCGCCAACGCCCCGCGCGTCCGCGAGGAACGCGGCCGCCCCCTCCTGCGCGCACGCCTGCCCGAAGCGCTGGCGCGGTTGATGTCGCCGTTGTTGTAAGCACTAAATTTTGAGCAAGAATCAATCCGGTATTGCCATCAAGACGGCCTCAGCAAAACGCTCCACGGATTTCGTCCAACGCTCAACCTGATTGACCGAGATGGACTTCGCCCTGTGCTGTCCAATGCCCGAGTCGTAGTTCCTGTCAGTTTGGTGAACTATCAAGTGCCTGCGTTCGAACAAGGGGCTCAAATTCCTCTTGTGTTCCGTGAAATTCTCGGAATTCAGACCGACTTTCTTTATCCACTCAGACAGTTCCGCGGAATTGTTGATGTTCATGTAATTCACGTATTCATCAATACACGCGCGCATGAAATTCTCAACATTCTCCTCCTTGTAATATTTCAACCGGCTTAGCCCATATCTCTTATTTTTTTCCCTTTGTTCAGCCGATCTATCTTTATCTTTTCTTTCAAAACCAACAAGAAGAAGCTCATCCAAGACTTCATTTTCGATTCTTGGAAATTGCCATTTCAATAAGTTTCTAAATAACTCCTCAATGGACGCGTGAAGAAAGACAACAGCGGCCCTCAAAAGATCTGCGTGATGAACAGCATTACGCCCACCCGGCAATCTTGCAGATCCGTTTTCTATGTGCAAATTTTTGGATTTGTATATCCTAATAAAATTTTTAGCTCGGCTTATGTTTTGCTCAAACTCTTCCTTGGTGTGCTGCCTCACTTGCCGCCCCCCAGTCCAAAAAATACTCTTTTTTTAAGTTATTTGACCTTCACCACATCCGTCACCACACCCGGCAGCTCCCACGCCCCACCCACGAATCCGCGGCACATGCCGTGGCTGCCGGAATAGGTGTGGACGAAGCGTGCGCCGTCCCAGGTCCAGACCTCGCGGCCCCAGCAGTCGCCGAGGCCGCGGCCTTTGTGTGCGGCGGAAATTTCCACGAGACGGTGGTCGATCTCCAGGCCGTTGGCGTGTGCGGTGACCAGCGTGGCGCGGAAGGGCGGAGTGTCCTCGACGACCCAGTAGCCGCTGCCGCTGTTGTAGGCGGCCAGCCAGCAGCGGGTGCTCACCAGCAGGCGGTCGGCGTCGAGGCGGTGGACTTCGAGCGCATCGGCGTCCTCTGACCCGTCGCGTTCGGGTTCGTGCAGGTCCATGCAGTCCTGCTCGGGGTCGGTCTGGCGCAGGGACGCGCGCAGGGCGGCATCGTGGCGGGTGGCGAACGTATCGTCGCCGCGCCGTGCGGATACCGCGCCGACGGCGCGCACCACGGGTTTCGCGCGGGCTGCGGGGACTGCCGATTCGTCGCGCGTGCCCTTGCGGTGCAGGGCACCGACGGTGCCGACGCGGCCCTGGGCGTCGTCCATCTTCAGCAGCACGGCGGAAGCCCCCGCGTCGGAGAGCGTCCACACCGTTTCGGCGCCCACGGCATGGAATTCGATCCGGCTGTCGCGACGCAGGGCGGCGAGCAGGGCCTTCACCTGAGCGGCATCAAGCGTGCCGGTCCTGTCGTCCTTGCCGATGGCGATGTTGCCGTGGCGGCGACCATCGATACGCAGCTCCACCTTCGCGGGCGTGTTCAGCGCAACATCCGGCGCCCAATCCTCGCCCAGCGCCACTTCGGCGCGCACGAGGGTGCCCGCACCTGCGGCACGGGTCAACAGCACCGAGACCGGCAGACTGTCGCCATCGTTCTGCTGATAACCCGCCGCACGGCAGGTGCCGGTGTTGTCGCAGGCGAGCTCCCAGTCGGCGTGGCTGAAGGTGAGCGGGTCGCCATCGGGCGACCCATGAGCGGCGCCGATGACCATCGCGCAGGCGAAGCCGGCCGCGATACGCAGTGCCCGTGGCACGGACGCGTCAGGTGCTTTCCAGTCGTGAGAACGGGCAGGCTTCATTCGGCGGCCCTCAGTTTTTCGAGTTCGGAGACCTTGAAACGCTTGGGAATCACGAGGTCGCCGTCGCGCACATAGCGCGACGGCGGCGGAGCATCCAGCAGATCGATGCGCATGCGGCCCTGGTCCCAGGTAATGGCATCGGCCGACATCCTGCCCTCTTGCGTCAGTTGGACGATCGTCGTGTACAGCGCTTCGGCATGTTCGGGGGTGGGGCTGTGTTCGACGATCCGGCGCAGCGTCTCGAGCGACACCTCCCTTCCGTTGAAGGGCCCCTGCCCCGCCAGGACAACCGCGCCCCGGTAGACGCCCGCCATCTTCCTGCAGAGCGGCCGGTTGGCGTTGAGGCGGATGATGTCCTCGCGCAGACGGTTGTCGCAGCTGCGCCTGGCGGCGATTCTCTGCGGCGACAGCTCGCCCAGACCGCAGTATTCGCTGCCATGCAGTGCGCCGCCGGGGTCGCACTTGCCGTAGCAGACGTCGTGCGCCCTGCAGGCTTCGGTGAATGTGCAGCCGAACATGCCTTCGGGCACGAGCGAATCCGTCGCGCCCGAGCCGCAATAGCCTGTCGGCTGTGGAGCGGCCTGGGGCAGATCGTTCGCGGACGACAGGCCACCGGCCATGCAGAGAAGAACCGCGATCACGAGTGCCGTTGCAGCGCGCATGGTGCAATCCCTGGCGTATGGGTGGACTGTGACTCTGGATTCGGGGTTTTATCGTGTCAAGCGCATGCCGGTAGCGACCCGGCATCGTGTGGACCGACGGGCGGGAACCTGCGAAGCAGGGGCGTCTACGCCCGATCCTTGAGAAACCGCGCCATCGAGACGCTGCCCGCCTGCGGCACGAACTCCGCGGCCACATCGACGAAGCCGCGCATCACCGCGATCTCGCGCGGGCTGCGGTTGAGGCCGTCGCGGGCGTCGGGGTCGGCGCCTTCGCGCAGCAGCAGGCGGACGATGCCTAGCAGGCCGTGCAGGGCGGCGAGGTGCAGCGGGCCGAAGCCGCGGGGGTCGCGGACGGTCAGGCTGGCGCTTTCGTCGAGCAGGCGGACGACGCCCGCGGCGATCACCTCCTCGTCGCAGGCGGTGCCGGGCTCGGCGCGGGCGCCGAGCAGCAGCAGCAGCGGCGTCACGCCGCCGGCCGCCACCGCGTCGGGGTCGGCGCCGGCCAGCAGCAGGGTGTCCAGCAGAGCGAGCAGGCGCGGGCGGTCGCGGGCGGTGAAGCCGTAGAGCGCGGCGCAGTGCAGCGGGGTGAGGCCCTGGGCGTCGGCGGCGGCGATGTCGGCACCGGCGGCGAGCAGCCGGCCGCAGGCGTCGGGCAGGCCGAGCGCGGCGGCCAGCATGAGCACGGTGACATTGCCCGGCAGGCGCTGTTCCAGTGCGGCACCGGCGGCAAGCAGGCGGTCGACGATCTCCAGGTGGCGCATGCTCACCGCGGCCGACAGCGGCGTGGCGCCGCTGCGCGCGGCCAGACGCGGGTCGGCGCCGCGCGCCAGCAGCAGCTCGACCGCGCTGCGGTGCCCGCCGCCGGCGGCGCGCAGCAGGGCGCTGCAGCCCTGGGCGTCGACCGCGTCGATCGGCAGGCCCAGGTCCAGCAGCCGGCGCAGGGCGTCGACATCGCCGACCATCGCCGCCGAAGGCAGGTCGGCCGGCTGCAGCGGACGCTTGGGCAGCGCCCAGTGGCGCCAATCGAGCCAGTCGGCCAGGTCGCGCCGGCCGCTGGCGAGCGCCACGCCGAGCGGCGTTTGCCCGTCCGCGGCACGCACGTGCGGCGAGGCGCCGTGCAGGATCAGCTGCTTGAGCGTGGCCTCGCGGCGCAACGCCGCGGACAGATGCAGCGCGGTCATGCCGTGCTGGTCGCGGCAGTCCAGGGCGATGCCGGTCTGCAGCAGGCGGGCGATGAGCTGGGTCCAGCCCAGGCGTACCGCGAGGGTGAGCGGCGGGTCGCCGGCCGGCGACGCGGCGAACGGGTCGGCGCCGCGTTCGATCAGATCCAGCGCCAGCCGCTCCAGGCTGCGGTCGGCGCGGTCGGCGGCGACGCAGGCGGCCAGATAGCGGGCCAGGCCACCGGCGCCGGCCGGCGACACGCCGTGGCGCAGCAGGGTCTGCACCGCCGGGGCGGCGGCCGGGCCCTGGGCCAGCCAGGCGTGCATCGGGGTGTCGCCGGCGGCATCGCGCAGTTCGGCGTCGGCGCCGGCGGCCAGCAGCCAGCGCAGGCGGGCTTCGGGGGCCGGATGCGCACCGTCCTGCAGCAGGCCGCCCAGGTCGGCCGCGGAGACCAGCGGACGCAGCCGCGCGGCGGTGTCGAAGCGGGCCGACTCCAGCGCTTCGCGCAGCAGGTCGAGCGGCGGCCGGTCGGGGAGGGCGTCGTCGGTGCCGGCTTCCTCACCGCCGTCGTCGCCGGGGCGCACGCTGGCCGGCAACAGCGACTGCGGGTCGATCGCCGCCACCAGCGCCCAGCGCCCGGCCGCGGCGGCGTAGTCGATGGCGCGACGGCCGTCGTGATCGGCCTGGTCCGGGTCGACGCCGAGATCGAGAATGGCGCGCACCAGCGCCGGGCTGGGCGCATCGGCGCGGCAGGCCAGCACCAGCGCGCTGCGGTCGTCAGCGTCCACGGCATGTGCATCGGCGCGCGCGTCGGCCAGCGCGCGCAGGGTCTCCAGCCGGCCACCGCGGGCGGCGTCGAGCAGCGGCGTGCGTCCGGCCAGATCGCGGCCGTCCACCGCGGCACCGGCACCCAGCAGCACGCCGAGAATCTCGACATGCCCGGCGTAGGCCGCCTCCTGCAGGGCGCTGCGGCCGCGGCCGTCGCGGGCGTCGGCGCGGGCCTTGTGGCGCAGCAGCAGCTGCACGCCGGCCGGGTCGTCCTCGTCGCCGGCGGCAGCGGCCAGCAGGGCCGGCATCGCGCCCGGGCGCTCGGGTTTGGCGCCACGCTCCAGCAGGAATTTCGCCAGCCGCCAGTTGCCCGATTGGCAGGCGATCGCCAGCGGCGTCGCGCCTTCGGCATTGACCGGGTCGATCTCGGCGCCGCCGTCGCGCAGCAGCGCGGCCACGCCGGGGTCGGAACTGCGCGCGGCGTGGTGCAGCGGGGTGTTGCCGTCGCTGTCGGCGATGCGCGGGTCGGCGCCGTTGGCGAGCAGGGTCATCACCGCCTCGGGCCGGCCGTGCCAGCTGTCGCGGGTGGCGGCGGTCAGCGCGGTCATGCCGGCATGGCTGGCGTTGAGGTCGATGCCGTGGGCGATCAGCGTGCGCAGCAGGCGCAGATCGGGCAGCACCGCGGCCAGCATCGCCAGGCTGCGCTGGTCGCGCCCGTCGGGCGGCGGCAGAGCGTGCGGGTCGGCGCCGGCTTCCAGCAGGGCGAGTGCGCGTTCGACGCGGCCATTGCGCGCGGCGATGTAGAGCGCGGTGTCGAGGTCGGCCTCGGTATCGGGCTGCGCGGCGTCGACATCCGCCGGCATGGCCGCGGCCTGCAGCAGGTCGTCGGCGCTCAGGCTGCCCGGCGGCGGCTGGCGCTGCAGGCCCAGGTGCGCCAGCGGCCACAGCGGCAGGCACAGCACGGCCAGCGTCCAGCGCGCGGCGCCGTCGAGCAGGTCGGGCCAGGCCAGCAGCAGCGTGCCGGCCAGCGGCAGCGCGATCCACAGCGCGGCCTGCAGGCCGCGCCATTCGGCGGTGTCGCTGTCGGCCAGCGCGCGCCACGCGGCCGGCAGCGGCTCGGCATCGGTTTCCAGTGCCCGCCACAGCGGCCAGGTCCGCCACAGGCCGATGACCAGACCGGCGCTGACCGCGCTCACCGCCAATGCCGCGCCCAGGCTGCCGCCCTGGGACAGGGCCGACAGCGGCCAGACCAGCAGCAGGGCCGCGCCGACCAGCGCGCCGGCCCAGGGGGCGGCCAACTGCGGCAGCTCCTGCCAGCGCACCCGGCCGCCGCGCCAGGCGCGTACCGCCAGCGCCAGCAGGGGCTGCGCGGCCAGGCCGAAGAGTGCGCCGAGCGTGGCGCCCAGGGCACCGCCCAGGCTGCCGCCCAGGGCGCAGAGCAGGGTCAGGGCCAGACCGCCGGCGAGGGCCGGCCAGCGCTGGGGACGCGGCGCGCCGGTGCGCAGCACGGGCGCGGCCTCCGCGGCGGAGACCGGCTCCGCTGCGTCTTCGGCCTGCGCCTGCAGGGGCTGATCAGGCATCGGTGCCCCAGTCGTCGGTCATCGGGTCGGCGACGAGGCCCGGCGGACGCTGCACGTAGAAGCCATGCCGGGTGAGATTGGCGCGCACCAGCGCAGGGTCGGCCTGGGCCAGACGGCGCTCCGGCGTCAGCGCGACCTCCAGCACGAAGCGCAGCGCACCCAGCTGCAGGCGCAGCGTTTCGGGCAGGCGGTCGAACGCATCGCGTTCGGCGAGATACAGATAGGTGTCGGCCTTCCGCTGGCTCTTGTAGACGTAGGCGTGCATGGGGCGCGGGGCGCGGGGTCTCGATCGGTACGGAGGAAAAAACGGGCATGCGTCGATGGCGGCGCCCGGCCGCAGCACGGCCCTGGGTCTGCGCCGACGCCCCCTGCGCCGCGACCGCGATCCGACGCCGCGCCTCGGTGAGGCGCCGGACACGCGTGGGCGAGGACCCGTGCGTGTGGCGACATGGCCGGAATTGTGCGTGAAAGCACGGTTTTCGGCCAGCATCGCGTGTCGACGCGGGCATGCCGCGGTTCATCCGCCCGGGCGATGCGACCGCAGCGACTCGCGGGCCGTGCCGGCGACGCAGGGCTGGGACATCCGGGGCATGATGGACGGCCGCAGCCGGTGCAGACCCGGCCGGCCGCCACGGCCGGCGCATGGAGCCGCACCGACTCACCAGCGTGCGCGGCTATGATTCCGCGATGCTGAAAAACCCGATGTTGAAAAGCCCGCTGTTGAAGACCCCTGCGTCCCGCGAATTCTGGCTGCTCGCCGCCGTCGCCCTGCTCGTGCTGGGTGCCGGCATGGGCCTGCGCGACCCGTGGCCGACCGACGAGCCGCGCTTCGCCCTCGTCGCCAAACAGATGGTGGAAAGCGGCGACTGGCTGTTCCCGCGCCGCGGCGACGAGTTGTATTCCGACAAGCCGCCGATGCTGATGTGGTGGCAGGCCACGCTGTACACGCTGTTCGGCGAATGGCGCATCGCGTTCCTGCTGCCCTCGCTGATGGCCTCGCTGGGCACGCTGTGGCTGGTCTACGACCTCGGCCGGCGGCTGTGGACGCGGCGGGTGGGGCTGTACGCGGCCTGGGCGCTGCTGTTCGCGCTGCAGTTCACCTTCCAGGGGCGCAAGGCGCAGATCGACCCGCTGGTGGTGTTCTGGATCACGCTCGCCAACTACGGACTGCTGCGCCATCTGCTGCGCGGGCCGGACTGGCGGATGTGGGCGCTGGGCTGGTTCGCGGCCGGGCTGGGCACCATCACCAAGGGCGTGGGCGTGCTGGCGCTGCTGATGGTGCTGCCGGCCCTGGCGGCATCGCTGCGCGGCTGGCATGCGGGCGGCAGGCACATGGCGCGCCTGCATGCGCGCGATGCGGGGCCCTGGAAGGCGCGGCTCTGGCTGGGGCCGCTGGCGTTCCTGGCGGCGGTGGGGCTGTGGCTGGTGCCGGTGCTGGTGGTGGCCCTGAATCACCCGGACGCGGAGTACCGCGCCTATGTCGACAAGATCCTGTTCCTGCAGACCGCGGGGCGTTACACCAAATCCTGGGACCACCATCAGCCGGCGTGGTACCACCTGGGCGTGATGGTCACGCTGTGGCTGCCGACCGCCTTCGCGCTGTGGTGGGCGGCGCCCGCGTGGCGGCGGCGCCTGCGCCGTCGCGACGCGCGCTATCTGCTGCCGCTGGCCTGGTGGGCGCTGGTGCTGGTGTTCTTCTCGATCCCCAGCGGCAAACGCGATGTCTACATCATGCCGGCGCTGCCGATGATGTGTCTGGCGCTGGCACCACTGCTGCCGGGCATCGTACGCAGGGTCTGGGCCCGCCGCGTCGCGCTCGGCTTCGGCCTGGCCCTCGGCGGCGTGCTGCTGGCCGGAGGGGCGTGGATGTGGCTCGGCGAACCGCGGTTCGAGACCCGGCTGCTGCACGGGCGGGGGCTCGCCGACGACGGCCGCGGCGCGATCCTGCTGCTCATGGCGCTCGGCGCGTGGGTGCTGGCGGCGATGCTGTGGCACCGCGTGCGGGGGGCGGTGACCGGCCTGCTCTGGGCGCTCGGCGGGCTGTGGGTGCTGCACGGGCTGGTGGCGTATCCGATGCTCAACGATTCCAGCTCCGCGCGCGGCCTCATGCAGACGGTGGGACAGCGGATCGGCCCGGACGCCGAACTCGGCCTGGTCGCCTGGAAAGTGCAGAACCTGTTCATGGCCGACCGGCCGGCCGCCACCTTCGGCTGGAGCCGGCCGTGGACCGCGCAGTTGTCCGATGCCATGCGCTGGCAGGCCGAATCGCCGCAGGCACGCTGGCTGCTGGTGCAGGAGTCGGCGCTGTCGCAATGCGTGGACCGCGCGCGGATAGAATGGGCCGGCCTGTCCAACCGGCGGCACTGGTGGCTGGTGCCCGGCCACGCGAGCGACCCGGCATGCGTGCCGGTCGGCGTGAACCGGCAGCACGAGGCCGATCGCATGGAAGGCCATTGACCGGCAAGGACGCAGAGTTTCCGCACCCCATTCACGTTGCCCGCGTTGCCCGCGTCGTCGTTCCGCCCGGCCCTGCGCCGAGGCATTCCCCACCGTCCACGCCCCGTCGCCCCCATCCCGTCAATCCCAATGCCGCCCTCCACCCATCGGCGCGTCGTCCCTCCCCGTGATCTGTGGCTGCTCGCCTTCACCGCACTGCTGGTGCTCGGGGCGGGCCTCGGCCTGCGCGACCCCTGGCCCTCGGACGAGCCGCGCTTCGCGCTGGTCGCCAAACAGATGGTGGAGAGCGGCAACTGGCTGTTCCCGCACCGCGGGGTCGAGCTGTATTCGGACAAGCCGCCGATGCTGATGTGGTGGCAGGCCGCGCTGTACACGCTGTTCGGCGAGTGGCGCGTCGCGTTCCTGCTGCCCTCGCTGCTGGCCTCGCTGGGCACGCTGTGGCTGGTCTACGACCTCGGCCGGCGGCTGTGGACGCGGCGGGTGGGGCTGTACGCGGCCTGGGCGCTGCTGTTCGCGCTGCAGTTCACCTTCCAGGGGCGCAAGGCGCAGATCGACCCGCTGGTGGTGTTCTGGATCACGCTCGCCAACTACGGACTGCTGCGCCATCTGCTGCGCGGCCCGGACTGGCGGATGTGGGCGCTGGGCTGGGCCGCGGCCGGCCTGGGCACCATCACCAAGGGCGTGGGTGCGCTGGCACTGCTGATGCTGCTGCCGGCAGCGCTGGCCGGCTGGCGCGGGTGGCATGCCGGAGGCGGCCGCACGGTGGGCGTGGGGATCCGCGACGGGCGCTTCTGGCTGGGGCCGCTGGCCTTTCTGGTCGCGGTCTCGGTGTGGCTGGTGCCGATGGTGACCGTCGCCCTGTCCCAGGACACCGCCGAATACCGCGCCTATCTGCACGACATCCTCTTCCGCCAGACCGCTGGCCGCTACACGAAGTCCTGGGACCATGCGCAGCCGCCCTGGTACCACCTCGGCGTGATGGCCAGCATGTGGCTGCCCGCGCTGCTGGCCCTGCCCTGGGCCATCCCCGCCTGGCGGCGCCGCCTGCGCCGGCGCGACGCGCGCTACCTGCTGCCGCTGGCGTGGTGGGGCCTGATCGTGCTGTTCTTCTCGATCCCCGCCGGCAAGCGCGACGTCTACATCCTGCCGGCGCTGCCGATGGCCTGCCTGGCGCTGGCGCCGCTGCTGCCCGGCCTGTTGCGCCGGGTGTGGCCGCAGCGCCTGGCGTTCGGGTTCGCGCTGCTGATCGCGGTCGCCGCCTTCGGCGCGGGGCTGGCGATGTGGTGGGGCGAGCCGGCGTTCGAGACCCGGCTGATCGCCGATCGCGGCTTCACCGACGGCGGTGCAGGCGCCATGGGCCTGCTGCTGGCGGTCGGCGGCTGGAGTCTGGCCGCACTGGCCTGGCACGGCGTGCGCCGCGGGGTAGCCGGCATGCTCTGGGCCCTCGGCGGGGTGTGGGTGCTGTTCGGTCTGATCGGCTACCCGATGCTCAACGACGCCAACTCCGCGCGCGGGGTGATGACCCGCGTCGGCGAACGCATCGGCCCGGACGCCGAACTGGCGCTGGTGGCCTGGAAGGAACAGAACCTGCTCATGGCCGACCGTCCGGCCACCACGTTCGGCTTCGTCATGCTGTGGCCGGAACAGCTGCAGCGCGGCATGGCCTGGCAGGCCGAGGCCCCACAGCGGCGTTGGCTGCTGATCCAGGAGCCGGCCCTCACCCACTGCATCGACCGCGCACAGGCGGAGATGATCGGCATCGCCAACCGCCGCCGCTGGTGGCTGGTCCCGGCGGCCGCCGTGCCCGACCCGGCCTGCACGCCGACCGGGGTGGAGACCCAGAACCAGGCGGACGGCCAGGAGGCATCGGACTGAGCCGGACGCCCGGGAGCACCGGGAGCCGCCTGGCCAGCAACGCGATACAGATCACATTTCACCCCTCTGCACCCGCCCCCCGGGCGACCGTTGGTCGGGACATCCGGCATCCAGCAGGCGAGAACCCTTGAGATCGGCCGACGGCATGTCGTACTGTCCCGTATGACTGTCCGTTCAGCTTGCAATCGCAGGCACGGGCCCGCCAACGCGCCGGATGCCGGCAAACGCCATAGAGGAAGGGGAAAGGATCGTGAACATGCTGAGGAGTCTTCTGGTTGCGCTGGCCTTGCTGGTGCTCATGCCCACACCCGATACCGCCTACGGCCAGTACTACGAGCCGCTGCGCGCCGCAGGCAAGGAACAGCGCAAGAACGACCCGTTCGTGTTCTGCCGCTACGGCCTGAAGAAGACCCTGCCGGCCTGGAAGCCGCTGCCCACCTACAGCGGCCCATGGATGCCGATGCCGACCTTCTGCCCCTATCCCAGTCTCTCGCCCTGCTGCTATGGCTGGGTATGCCTGCGCGCCTGGCCGCAGGAGGACTACCAGGCCTGGTTCCTCTACCAGCGCGTCTGCCCGCAGGCGGGCTTCCAGGGCGGCAAGAACTGGAGCGAAAGCGGCGACGGCACACGGGTCGACAGCAACGGCACCAACGTCCACTGACCGGCCCGCGCAGCGCCCGGGCCGTCCCTGGTGGACGGCCTGACGCGCCCGCACCGCACTCCCGTCGCAACCTCCGAAGCCGCGGCCCTGCACAGGGCCGCGGCTTTTGTGTGCCGGCGGCAGCGGCCACTCCGGAGCGGCCGCGGACAGACAGGTGCATAATGCGCGGATGGCCTCCGTCGTCCCGCTGCAGCCTGCCCATCACGGTACCGACCACGGTCGTGCCGCTCCCGTCAGCCTCGAAGCGTATTTCGCCCCGTTCCGCGCCGGCGTGATCGGCCACGATCTGGTCGATCCGCGCATCGCCCCGCCCGGGCGCGTGGTGTACGCCGACTGGACCGCCAGCGGCCGGCTGTACCGTCCGATCGAGGACTACATCGCCAACGTGCTCGGCCCCTACGTGGCCAATACCCACACCGAGAGCACGCTCACCGGCACCCAGATGACCCGCGCGTACCACGAGGCGCAGGCCATCATCAAACGTCACTGCAATGCCGGCCCGGGCGACGTGTTGATCGCGCAGGGTTCGGGCATGACCGGCGTGGTCAACAAGTTCCAGCGCATGCTAGGCCTGCGCATCCCCGAGCAGGTCGCCGAACGCGTGGCGATCCGCGACGAGGAAAAACCGCTGGTGGTGCTGACCCACATGGAGCACCACTCCAACCAGACCACCTGGGAGGAATGCGCGGTGCACGTGGAGATCCTGCCGCGCGCGGCCTGTGGCCGTCCGGACATCGACGCGCTGCACGCCATCCTCGCCCGCCACGCGCACCGGCCGCTGAAGATCGGCGCGTTCTCGGCCTGCTCCAACGTCACCGGCATCGTCACCCCGTACCACGCGCTGGCGGCGATCATGCATGCCCACGGCGGCGTGTGTTTCGTCGACTTCGCGGCCTCCGCGCCCTACGTCGACATCGACATGCACCCGGCCGATCCGGCGCAGAAGCTCGATGCGGTGTATTTCTCGCCGCACAAGTTCCTCGGCGGCCCCGGCGCCAGCGGCGTGCTGCTGTTCGATTCGGCGCTGTACCGGCTGAAAGTGCCGGATGCGCCCGGCGGCGGCACCGTGGCCTGGACCAACCCCTGGGGCGGCCATCGCTTCGTCGACAGTATCGAGGCGCGCGAGGACGGCGGCACGCCGGGTTTCCTGCAGACCATCCGCGCCGCGCTGGCGATCCGGGTCAAGGAAGCGATGGGCACCGACCGGATCGAGGCGCGCGAGCGCGAGCTGTGCGCGCTGTTCCTGGCCGAGCTGCGCAAGGACCCCGGCATCCGGCTGCTCGAACCCGAACAGGACGAGCGGCTGTGCATCTTCTCGTTCTATTCGCTCGAGAAGCACCACAACCTGATCGTGCGCCTGCTCAACGACCGGTTCGGCGTGCAGGTGCGGGGCGGCTGTTCCTGCGCGGGCACCTACGGCCACATCCTGCTCGACGTGGACCAGGAAACCTCGCACCGCATCACCTGCCAGATCGATGCGGGCGATCTCAGCGCCAAGCCCGGCTGGGTGCGCGCCTCGCTGCATCCGACCATGACCGACGCCGAGGTGGTGTACGTCGCCCACGCCATCCGCGAGACCATGCGCCAGTACGCGGAATGGAAGGACGACTACGTCTTCGATGCGTCCACCGGCGAATTCCACCTGCAGGGCGGCGACCGCGCCGGGCTGTGCCTGGCCGACTTCGACCCGCTGCCGGCAGGCTGAGCGCACTTCGCCGGCAGCCGCCGGGGAATCGATCGGGGCGCGCCGCGACAGCGCGCATCGGTGGCTGAATCCATGCGCAATGGGCCTGGAGCCGCATGCCGGGCACACGCCGCCGTGTGATCGCCGGCACCTGCATTCAGCGACCCGCGGGCTACCGTGTGGTGGCTGCGCCATCGCGACGCAGCCGCCGCAGGGCCTCGCGCGCGCGGCGTTCTCCATGGATCGGGAGCCATCGTCATGTCCATCCTTCGCCTTGCCCGTCTCGCCCTCGCCGCGCCCCTTCTGGCGCTCGGCGGCCTGTCCGCGACCGCCACCGCACAGTCGTATCCGCCGGTCGTCGTGGATTGCAGCTTCGCCACCAACATGTGCTCGGCCGGAGTCGAAAGCCCCTCCTCGCCCGGGCCGCTTCGCTACCTCTGGACGTTCGAGAGCTCCGGCACCGACGCGATCTTTCCGGAAGACTGCACGTTCCAGGACACCTGCAGCTTCTGGTGCCCGCGCTACCCCGGCACATTTCCGGTCACGCTCGAGGTGTACGACGCGAACTGGCAGCTGATCGGCAGCGACAGTACGTGGGCGGTCTGCACCCAGCAGGACATGGTGCTGCCGCACTGACGCGCGGCCCTGCGGGGAAGGCAGACAGAGAGGGACGCGGCATGCAATCCGCATGCCGCGTCCGTCCGCGACGGCAGCGGATGCGGCATTCACCGTCGACGTGGATGGCCGAAGGTATGCTGTCGCGATGCCTGCCCTTCCCCCGGCCTGTCGGCTGCAGCCTCTGCTCAGGCTGTCCCTGCTCAGCCTGTCCCTGTTGAGCCTGTCCTCGATCTGCGCGGCTGCGATGGCCGCGGAGATCGTCGACGTGCGCGTCGACGGTCTGGACGAGGCGATGACCGACAACGTCCGCGACACCCTGTCGCTGCAGGATGCGATCGGCCAGGAGGTGTCCGAGCCCAGGCTGGAGTACCTGCTGCGCGCGGCGGAGGACGAGACCCGCGCCGCGCTCGAACCTTTCGGGCGCTATTCGCCGGAGATCCGCATCGAAGACAGTCGCGACGCGGCCGGCCGCGTCAGTGTGGCGATCACGGTGAGCCCCGGCCCCGCGGTGACGGTGCGTTCGGCCACCGTGGCGGTCGAGGGCGAAGCGGCCGAAGACCGCTATCTCGACGAGGACGTGGCCGCCTTCCAGCCGCAGGTCGGCGCCGTGTTCGACCACGGCGTGTACGAAACGAGCAAGGCGCGGATCACCCGCCGCCTGGCGGAACGCGGGTATTTCGATGCGGAGTTCATCGCGCGCCGCGTGGAGGTGACCCGCGCGGAGGCGGCGGCCGACATCGACCTGCGCTGGAACAGCGGTCTGCGCTATGCGATGGGGCCGGTCGACTTCACGCAGACGCCAAAGCCCGCGATCCGCGATTCGGTGCTCGACCAGCTCATCTACTGGGAGCAGGGCGACTATTACCACCAGGGCCGTCTCGACCGGCTGCGCCAGTCGCTGGTGAATCTGGACTATTTCTCGCGGGTGGAAGTGGAGTCGCATCCCGAGCGCGCGATCGACGGCGAAGTGCCGGTGACGGTGAAGCTCACGCCCGCACCGCGCAGCGTCTACACCATCGGCCTGAGCTACGGCACCGACAGCGGTTTCGGCATCGGCCTGGGCCTGGAGCGGCGCTACCTCAACAGCCGCGGCCACAAGGGCGAGGCGCGCCTGGACTGGGGCGAGCGGCGCAAGACCGCCACCCTCCAGCACCGCATCCCGGCCTTCGCCTGGCGCGAGGGCTGGTACACCACGCGCGTGCAGTTCTACGACGAGCAGACCGACTACATCGACACCCGCCGCAGCGAGCTGGTCTTCAGCCGCAACGGGCGCTACGACCGCCGGCTCAATCTCACCGCCTCGGTGCACGCGCTGCGCGAGCGCTGGGCCTATGCCTATTCCAGCCTGGCCCGCTTCGACGCCGCCACGCTGTACCGCGAGACCACCCTGGTCTATCCGTCGATCTCGGCGGAATACATCGATGTGGACGACCGCTTCCAGCCGCGTCGCGGCTTCGGCGGCACCGCGGTCCTGCGCGGCGGGCTGGCCTCGGGCGAGGACGCGCGCAGCGCGTTCGGCCAGCTGCACCTGCAGGCCAGCTGGTTCAAGGGCCTGGGCGAACGCAGCCGGCTGATCGTGCGCGGCGAGGCCGGCAGCACCTTCACCGGCGAGGTGGTGGACATCCCGCCCACCCTGCGCTTCTACGCCGGCGGCGACCGCAGCGTGCGCGGCTACGCCTGGCGCGAGATCGGCCCGCGCATCCCCGCCGCGCCCGGGCGCACCGCCTATGCCCTGGGCGCGCGCAATGCGCTGGTGGGCAGCGTGGAGTTCGAGCAGTACTTCAACGACACCTGGGGCGCGGCGGTGTTCGCCGACAGCGGCAGCGCCTTCGACGACACTCCCGACCGCTTCCGCACCGGCGTGGGGGTGGGCCTGCGCTGGCGCTCGCCGGTGGGGCCGCTGCGGCTGGACGTGGCCCGCGGGCTGGACGACCCGGACACCTCGTTCACGCTCCATCTGAACCTCGGCGCGGACCTCTGAGCGATGAGTACCGGCCTCCCGCCCGCCGATCCGCCGAACGCTGAGCGCCCACCCTCCGGGCGCCCCGGTTCCGATGTGCCCCGGCCGGACGACGGCCGCGAGGCGCGGATCGCCGAGCTGCGCGCGCGCCGGCGGGCGCGAGCACGGACGCTGGCGATCCGCGGCGCGCTGGGCACGCTGGCCCTGTCGGTGCTGGCGGCGGTGTTCCTGGCCTGGCTGCTGCTCAGCTTCTCCGGCCGCGACCTGCTGCTGGCGCGGATCGTGGCCCTGCTGCCCGCAGGCAGCGAGCTGACCTGGGAGCGTGCGGAAGGCCCCGCCGCAGGCCCGCTGACCCTGCACGGGGTGCGTTTCGTGTACGCCGGGTGCGCGGAGGACACGGCAGGCGCGCAGGTGGGTGTCCCGAATGCCCCGCCGAATGCCGGCGCGGCTGCCGATCTGCGGCAGTCCCGTCCAGGTCCAGGTCCAGATTCCGATCCGGCATCGCCGCCCGGATCACGCGCGGCCGCGACAGTGGGTGTCCCCAGACCGGTGACGGCCTCCGACGACGACGCCTCCACCCCGCGTCCGGAGACCGGCACGCCCGCGCCTGCCCTCGACCGCCCCTCGCTGCAGGCCCGGCTGGACAGTGGGTGTCCCGAGAATGCCGCCGAGAATGCCGTCGTCCGCACCGTGTTCACCGCCGCGCGTCTGACCCTCGACCCCGACGTGCTGCCGCTGCTCGGCAGCACCCTGCGCCTGGAGTCGCTGGAGGTGGAGGACGCCACGCTCGTGCTCGGTCACAGCGACGAACCCTTCGCCCTGCCGCGCTGGCCGGACGTGCTGCCGGCCCTGCCCATGCCGCTGCGGGTGGAAAGCGACAGGCTCTCGGTGCGTGGGCTGCGCGTGCTGCAGGCGCAGCCGCCGGCCGGTCCCCGTGCGCCGCCGCCCGCGCCGACGCCGGTGATCGCCATCGCCCGGCTGGACGGCGGCGTGGCCCTCGACGACGGCGCCCTGCTGCTGCGCGAGGTGGTCGCCGACACCGACCGCGGCTGGTTCCGTGCCCACGGCGACTACCTGCCGCGCGACCGGTATCGCATGGACCTCGTCGTCGGTGCGCGCCTGCCGCCGGTGGCGGGACGCACGCCGGCGCGGCTGGGTCTGGTCGCGCGCGGCGACGTGCGCGACCTCGTCGTCGCGGTGTCCGGCGACGCCCCCGCACCGCTGCGCGCCACGCTGCGGCTGCAGGGCAAGGACACCCCGCGCTGGCGGTTCGCCGCCGCGAGTACCGCGCTCGACCCCGCGCTGCTGGCCGGCGGTCCCGACGACGATGGGCTGCCGCTGTCGTTCGACCTGAAGGCCGAAGGCACCGGCGGCGACGCGCGACTGCAGGGCCGCCTGACCCGTGGCGACCTGGACCTGCGCGTGCTGCCCTCGCGGATCGGCCTGGCCGAGCAGGTGCTGACCCTCTCGCCGCTGTCGGTGGCCGTGGCCGGAGGCGGCATCGGCGTGCGCGGCCGCCTGAGCCTGGCCGACCCCGCCGACCCGACATTCGACGGGCATCTGGCCGCACGGCGCCTGCGCTGGCAGGGCGAAGCCGGCAGCCTGCCGGTGGAAGGCGGCGGCGACCTGCGCATCGCCGGCCGCCTGGCCGACTGGCGCGCCGAGGGCCAGGCCCGGCTGCGCCGGGACGGCACCGAGGCCGAGATCGCGATGCAGGTGCGCGGCGATGCCGACCAGGCCGGTTTCGAGCGGCTGCAGGCGACCACGCCCGGCGGCTCGCTGGTCGGCGAAGGCCGTGTGCGCTGGGCGCCGGCACTGGCCTGGGACACCCGTCTGGCGCTGCAGGGGTTCGACCCGTCCTTCCTGCTGCCCGACTGGCCGGGTGCGGTGGACGCACGCCTGATCAGCGACGGCCGCACGGCGGACGACGGCGCGCTGGCGTTTTCCGTGCAGGCCGAAGACCTGGGCGGCCGGCTGCGCGGTCGCGCGCTGGGCGGGCAGGCGCAGGCCTCGCTGCATCTGCCGGCCGGCGCGGGCGTGGGCGGGATGCACGGTGAGGGCACGCTCGACCTGCGGATCGGCGAGAGCCGCGTGCAGGCCGAGGGCGAGGTCGACCAGCGTCTGTCGATCGACGCACGCTTCGCGCCGCTGCGGCTCGACGACGCCCTGCCCGGGGCTGCCGGCACCCTGCAGGGCACGCTGCAGCTGCGCGGCCCGCGCGCCGCGCCGGACATCGCGGTGGATCTCGACGGCAGCGGGCTCGACTGGGCCGGCTACCGCATCGGCCGCCTGCGCGCCGACGGCCGCCTGCCCTGGCGCAGCGGCGACGGCGCGCTGCGCCTGCAGGCCGAGGATGCCGCCATCGGGCTGGCCTTCGACCGGCTGGACATTGACGCCCGGGGGGCGGTGGAGGCGCTGCGCGTGGACGCCAGCGCCGACAGCGCCGGGCTGGCGCTCGCACTGGCCGGCGAGGCCCGCCGCCGCGGCACGCAGTGGCAGGGCACGCTCGCGCGGCTGCGCATCGCGCCCGACGCACTGGCCGCGTGGACGCTCACCGCTCCGGCCGCGTGGCGCTGGAGTGCGGGGCGTCTGGGGCTGGACGAGGCCTGCTTTCTTGCCGAAGGCGCGGACAGCGGCCGCCTCTGCGCCCGGGCGCAGTGGCCGGGCCGCGCCACGGTGGAAGGGCGGGACCTGCCGCTGGCGCTGATCGCACCGCTGCTGCCGCAGCGCGACCGCCGCGACGGCGGCGGGCGCTGGCTGCCGGAGGGCCGGGTGGATCTGGATCTCGCGGTCGTGCCGCGCGGCGCGTCGTGGCAGGGCACCGCCCAGCTGCGCAGCGAGAGCGGCGGGCTGAGCCTGCAGCAGCGCAGCCGGCGCGAACTGCTCGGCTATACCGGCCTGCGCGCCGATGTCGACTTCGACCCGCAGCGCATCGCCATCGAACTGCAGTCCGGCCTGCGCCCGGAGGGACAGCTCGAGGCACAGCTGAGTACCGGCTGGGATGCGTATGCGCCGCTGAGCGGCCGGATCGTCGCGCGCACCGGGCAGCTGACCTGGATGGAGCTGCTGTCGCCGGACATCGTCGAACCGCAGGGCCGGCTGGAGGCCGACCTGCGCCTGGCCGGCACGCGCGGGGCGCCCGCGTTCGACGGCAGCGCGGTGCTCAGCGCCTTCCGCGCCGACCTGCCGGCGCTCGGTACAGGCCTGCGCAACGGCGAGGTGCGCCTGGACGCGGACGCCACCGGCGTGGCGCGGATCGCCGGCAGCGCGCAGATGGGCGAAGGCACCCTGCGCGTGGACGGCAGCTACGACTGGCGCAGCCCGGAGTCCCCGCTGGTGCTGGCGGTGACCGGGCAGAACATCCGCGTCTCCGACACCCGCGAACTGCGTGCCACGGTCGACCCGGCGATCACCGTGCGCTACGCCGCCGGCCAGCCGCTGAGCGTCGCCGGCACGGTGCGCATTCCCAGCGCACGCATGGACCTGGAAGGGCTCAGCGGCGGCGCGACCGTGTCCGACGATGTGGTGGTGCTGGACCCGGTGCATCCCGACGAGGGCCCGGCCACCCCGCTCGACCTCGACCTGTCGCTGGAGATGGGCCGGGACGTGCGCCTGCGCGGCTTCGGCCTGGACGGCACGCTCACCGGCAACGTGCGCATGCGCGCGCGCCCCGGGCGCGAGGCCGTGGCCAACGGCCAGCTGGAGGTCGCCGGCCAGTACACCGCCTACGGCCAGGAGCTGGAGATCGTGCGCGGACGGCTGATCTGGTCCAACCGCGCCTTCTCCGACCCCATCCTCGACATCCGCGCCCAGCGCGAGATGGTCAGCGTCACCGCGGGCATCGACGTCACCGGCCGCGCCTCCGCGCCGCAGGCCGAGGTCTGGAGCGACCCGGCCACCAGCCAGTCCGAGGCGCTGTCGTACCTGGCCCTCGGCCGGCCGCTGTCGGCGCTGAGCGCCGAGGAAAGCCGCAACGTCGGCGCCGCCAGCGCGGCGCTGTCGGCCGGCGGCAACCTGCTGGCCGGCCAGATCGCGCAGAAGATCGGCCTGGACGACGCCGGCATCGGCGAATCGCGCGCGCTCGGCGGCAGTGTGGTCGGCATCGGCAAATACCTCTCCCCGCGCCTGTACGTGAGCTACGGCGTGTCGCTGCTCGGCACCGGCCAGGTGCTGACCCTGCGCTACCTGCTGCGCAAGGGCTTCGACATCGAGATCGAATCCAGCTCGGTGGAGAACCGCGGCTCGGTGAACTGGCGCAAGGAGAAATAGGCACACACCCGCAGGACGCGTCGCGGCCTGCGCAGCGGGTGTTTGCTAGCCTAGCGGCGACCATCGCCCGGAGAGCCTCGCCGATGTCGACACCGCGCAGCCCGTGGACCGTCCCGCACCTGTGGCGGGCCTGCGTCGCGCTCGCCTGCCTGCTCTCCGCCGCCTGCGCCAGCCTGCAGCCGGCGCGCAATCCGCCGCTGCCCGTGGCGGTGGACCATGCCGCGCAGTACCGCATGGAGAACCTGGCGCCGGGGCCGGGCAATTCCGACACCCTGCTGATCAGCCTGACGTTTTCCGGCGGCGGCACGCGCTCGGCGGCGGCCTCGTATCACCTGCTGGATGCGCTGCGCCGGCAGACGGTGACGGTGGACGGGCGCAGCACCACGCTGCTGGACGAGGTCGATTTCATATCGTCGATTTCCGGCGGCAGTTTCACCGCGGCCTATTACGGGCTGTATCGCGAGCGGCTGTTCGAGGAGTTCCCGCGGCGGGTTCTGCGCCGCGACCTGCAGCGCGACATCCTGCGCGGCGTGCTGGTGCCCACCCGGCTGCACGCGCTGTCCAGCCCCTACTACGGCCGCGGCGATTATCTCGCCGACCGTCTGGATGCGCTGGTGTTCGACGGCAAGCGTTTCGACGACATGCCACGGCGACGGCCGCTGATCCGCATCGGCGCCACCGACATGATCGACGGCCGCCGCATCGAATTCACCCAGGAAAGCTTCGACGCGCTGTGCAGCGAGCTGGGCCCGGTGCCGATCGCGCGCGCGGTCGCGGCCTCCGCCGCGGTGCCGGGTGTCTTCAGCCCGGTGAACCTCGCCGACTACAGCGACACCGGGCAGTGTCCGGGCCACGACGCGCCGCAGCGCTACCGCCATCTGGTCGACGGCGGCGTGGTCGACAACCTCGGCATTTCAGGCCCGCTGCAGGCGGTCGCGCGCAACAACGGCCTGATCAACACGCTGCGCGCCTACGGCCTGCGCGGTATCCGCCACTACGTCATCGTGGTGCTCAACGTCGAAAGCGACCCGCGCGACCCCGAGGACGGCGGCCCGAAGGTGCCCGGCCTCTCGCGCACCGTCAGCGCCGCGATCAACGGCAACATGCGTCTGGATTCGCAGGCGCTGGCCGCGCGTCTGCGCGCGCGCGTGGCCGAATGGCGGCGCGGCATCGCCAACGACCCGGCCGCCGTCGCCAGCGGTGTGCTCGCCACCCGCCACCCGCAGGTCTACCTGATCGAGATCGGCTTCGACCAGGTGCGCGACCCGGCGCTGCGCACGCGCCTGCAATCCATGTCCACCGCGCTGCGCATCACGCCGGAAGACGACGCCGTGGTCGCCGCCTTCGTGCACGACACGCTGCGCGGGTCCGCGGAATACCAGGCGCTGCTGCGTGCCTTGGCGCAGCCTGCCGCCACCGACGAAGCGCCGCCCCGCGACCCGGCGGCCGATGCGATGCACGACCTGCGCCTGCGCTACGAGGCCCTGCAGGCGGACACGCCATCGCCCTGAGCCCATCCCATCCATCGCCCTCGATCCAGGCGGCAGTCCTGAGCCCCGCTGAGCCTCGCTGAGCCCCGACGCGCACACGTCATCCAACCGCGCTTTGACGCGCCCGGCCCGCGGTGCTGGAATGCGGCATCTTCCGAAGGACCGCCGCGCATGAGCACTGCCGACCACGCACATCCCGCCACGCAGCGCGACACCAGCGCCATCTGCGACCGCCGCGATCTCGATTTCATGCTGTACGAAGTGCTGGGCGTGGACCGCCTGTGCGCCTACCCGCGCTTCACCGAGCACACGCGCGAGACCTTCGACTCCGCGCTCGATCTCGCCCACCAGATCGCGCTGGACAAATTCCTGCCCCACAACCGCGCCTCCGACCTCGACGAACCGCGGATGGTCGACGGCAAGGTGGTGCTGATCCCCGCCATCGGCGAGGCGGTGGCCGCCTACAACGACGCCGGCTTCTGCGCCGCGCTGGCCGATGCCGAAGACGGCGGCATGCAGCTGCCGTTCGTCATCACCCAGGCCTGCGACGCGATGTTCTCCGCCGCCAATCCCGGCACCATCGCCTACCCCGCGCTGGCCCGCGGCGCGGCCAACCTGCTGCACGTCTACGGCACGCCCGAGCAGAAGCGCAAATACATGCGCCCGATCGTCGAAGGCCGCTATTTCGGCACCATGTGCCTGTCCGAACCGCACGCGGGCTCGTCGCTGGCCGACATCAAGACGATGGCCGAACCGCAGCCCGACGGCAGCTACCGCCTCACCGGCGCCAAGATGTGGATCTCCGCGGGCGATCACGAACTGGGCGAGAACATCATCCACCTGGTGCTGGCCAAGATCGTCGGCGCGCCGGCCGGCGTGCGCGGCATCAGCCTGTTCGTGGTGCCACGCTGGCGCGTCGACGAGGACGGCAGCCGCGGCGCACGCAACGACGTGCGCCTGGCCGGCGTCAACCACAAGATGGGCCAGCGCGGCAGCGTCAACACCTTTCTCAAATTCGGCGAAGCCGGCGACTGCTACGCCGAACTCGTGGGCCCGCCGCATCAGGGCCTGGCCTGCATGTTCCACATGATGAACGAGGAGCGCATCGGCGTCGGCATGGGCGCCGTGCTGCAGGGCCTGAGCGGCTATCTGTACTCCAAGCAGTACGCCCGCGAGCGCAAACAGGGCCGCCACCCCGACCAGAAAGACCCCACCTCGCCGCCGGTCGCCATCATCGAACACGCCGACGTGCGCCGCATGCTGCTGCAGCAGAAAGTCTGGGTGGAAGGCGCTGCGCTGCTGGGCTACTACGCTTCGATGCTGGTCGACCACGCACACGATGAAGATGAGGCCGTGCGCCGCGACAGCCACCGCCTGCTCGAACTGCTCACCCCCATCGTGAAAGCCTGGGGCTCCGAATATTCACTGCGCGCCAACGAACTCGCCGTGCAGGTGCTGGGCGGCTACGGCTACACCCGCGAATACCCGGTGGAACAGAACTACCGCGACAACCGCATCAACCCCATCCACGAAGGCACCAACGGCATCCAGGCCCTCGACCTGCTCGGCCGCAAGGCGATGATGGACGACGGCGCCGCGCTCAAACTCCTGCTCGCACGCATCGCCGAGACCTGCCGCGACGCCGCCGCCATCGATACCCTCGCCCCCCTCGCCGCACAGCTGCAGTCCCTCGTCGCACACGTGGTCGACGCCACCCGCGCCACCGGCGCCCGCCTGCAGGCCGGCGAGGTGCGCCTGGCCCTCGCCAACGCCAGCCACTACATGACCGCCCTCGGCCACACCGCCATAGCATGGCTGTGGCTGTGGCAGGCCACCATCGCCCACCGCGCCCACGCCGACGCCAAACCGCACGACCAGTCCTTCTATGCAGGCAAGCTGCAGGCCTGCCGGTTCTTCTTCGCGACGGAACTGCCGATTGCCGAACATGCGGCGCGACTGGTGCGGGAGGGGGAGGCGAGTGCGTTTGAGATGTTGCCGGAGTGGTTTTGATGACCGTTCGGCGGGAAGAGCGTAGGGCGGATAAGCGGAGCGTCATCCGCCATTGGCCGGCCTGAGTGTAGTTAGAAGGTGTTGGGAGGCGCATTTCATTTATATGTAGGCATCTCCGCAGAGCATCGCTTGACGTATAACGCAATTATTTGAGTACTCCGCGGTGCTTGCGCCGTCTAGCAATCCATGATCGCAAGATCGCGTAATCGTCGATGTAAGTGGTACCTAATCAATTTTCATGGCGCAATGAGTGGTGCGCTTGACGGCTTTATCGGCGCGCGGCAAGCTCTGCGCTCCGCCTCCGATTGGGTTCTAACCGTAGTTAGGCCGCACAAGTGAAACGCTATCGTATCGTTGGATTCGACTTTGACAGCCGTGCCAGGTCCTTCGACTCAATTCCGGAGGAGTGGGACGAACACGTTAAAGCTATGCATCTGCAGGCCCGCGACCGTGCGATCGCTGGTCTCAAATTTGAGTACGGAGAGCTCCGATTTGAAGAGAAGCAAGAGAATTTTATCGATCTTGGCGCCAAGCCCTTCTCAATCCTGGCGTTCCATAATCGCTTCTACGCGCAAGCCCGAGCCGCCTTTGTTCAGTGTCAGTACTACCCAGCACTCACAAGCGTCTGTGCCCTTGGAGAGCGAGTTCTGAATCACCTAGTTCTGGGCCTTCGAGATCACTATAAGGCGACGGCTGCATACAAGCATGTTTACCGGAAGGACTCCTTCGACAGATGGGAGGTAGCGATCGATGCGCTCGCTGAATGGAAGGTGCTAACACCCGATGCTGATAAACACTTCCGGCTGTTGAGTAAAATGCGGAACGAAGCTATTCACTTCAATGTTGATACTGAGCACAACGTACGCACGGATGCACTAAACGCATTGCTCACATTCGGCAAGGTCATTGAAACGCAGTTCGCGGCTTTTGGTCAGCTACCGTGGTTGTTCATGCCGCCCGGCGAAGTCTATATTCGGAAAGAGTGGGAGTGCGTGCCCTTCATTCAATTGGTTTATGCTCCAAACGCTGTTTATGTGGGTCCACTCCATCAGGTCGTTTCCATAATCCCTTGGCAGGTGACCGACAAAAATGACTACGAGTCAATAGATATCAGTGATGAAGAATTTGCGAATCGTCGTGTGAAAGCGAGTACTCCCTAACCATTCGTTCAGCCGGAGCAGTGGGGTGCGCTCCACTGCTCTGGTTAACTCGCGCTTTAGCTGGCAGGAGAAATCAATGCCGCAGCTCAAAATCAGTGAAACGGTTCTTCTTTGCATCTCGATTTTCTCCTTTGCATCTGGTGCGCGTTCCGCCGAACGTTCTCCCGATGTCGTTTCGGGCTATCTAGGCGCGTTGGCCTATAGCTGTGAACAGCTAAGCATCATTGCGCGGCTTCAAAAATCTGAATCAAACTATCAGTCGTACTTGGATGCGAAAGTAAAAGAGGCGAATGTCTGCATCGAGGAAGCAAAAATCAAGGGCAAAGCTGCCTATCAAGAATCCATGGCTAAATATCCAGAGGCGAAGGATCTACTTGCTAAGGTCTACTCAAAGTGGCTGACCCACATTGATACCATGCTGTACTTTTTTGATGAAGAAAAGCAAGAGAAAACCAAGGATGCTCTCACCGATGCTCAAAACGACTTGAAAGCTGCGCTGGATGCACAGCAGTCTGCGATCTAACGAGCAAGCAAGTAGCAAATAAAGCCGTAAGGCGCATAGCGAGTAGCCCGGGTAAGCGCAAAGCGCGCACCCGGGATTGATGCGGGTCATGCGAGCGTTCCATGCTCCACTCAGATCGCATCCCGGATGCGGCCTGCGGTCTTATCCGGGCTACTTGCTGCGAGTACGCCAGCAGCACCGCCTTGAGCAACATCCCGGGCGAATGCGCAGGCGCACCGATCGTATAGTTACGGTAGTGGGCATCGAAGGCCGACAGGTCCAGAACATCGACCAGCCGATGCACCGCATCGGCGAACGTCCCGGGAACCAGCTGCTCCTCCAGCACCACCGGCAGCAACCGCGGACTCATATCCACAGGTCGGTAGCGCGCCATCACCAGCCCCTTGCCTAAGTGACCGGAATTTTGCAGGATGGGTGGGTGTTTTTCTACAACCTCGTTAGGTTGACTTAGGAGGCTCCATGCCAATCGAAAAAAATGACTGCATCGGTGACCAAAAGAAGGACTCTATTGTTAAAAAATTTGATCTGCTTGCCATTGCCAGATTTAAGATCGCATCTGGAGAAACAATTGAAGGCTGCTGCGGCGAGCTATCTGATGAGCAAATTATTTTTCGCTATCAAGATAGAAATAATAAGAGGGACGAAGGTGAATTTTCAGTTGGCCAAAATTGCGCAAAACAATTTCTCTCGCGAATTAACCAAGTAATGCCAGAGCTTTTTGATCCCTACTCTTCAAGCGCCCCATCAACCCAAATAATCACCGCGCCAGGCAACAGTGGAGCTTCGTCTGCATTTCCTACAGCTTGGGACCCGCTTAACCACGAGCTATACAAAGCAATTCTATTATGGTGCTCTCTAAACAAGCAGATACCAAAATTTTCTACAGCAAAAATCCTCGCTGATATTGCCAAAGATCCAGCGAAGAGAATCAATGAAAAGCAAGTATTCGAGTTTTTGAAAGTTTTATCAAGCTATAAAAAATCACTTAAAGATCTACTTAACTCGGCATCGCAAATTCATCAAATGAAAAAAATTTCATTTCCTTTGTTGAATAGAATAGCTTCAAAGAATTGGATTGACTTACCATAAGTCAACCTAACAACTCTATCAGCAAGTGAGCAAGTGAGCAAGTGAGCAAGTGAGCAAGTGAGCAAGTGAGCAAGTGAGCAAGGACATGACAACAAGGACACCCACTATTCATCAGCATGATGCCTGGCACACCTGGCAAGCAGTCAGTCGACGCTTGAAACTCACCGCTTATCGCACGCCCAAAAGCAATCTCCCACGCTGAATTCTCCCTCGCGGGCCTCGTTTCATCGGTCATGGGTTTCATCCCAGTCGTTCAGTCAGCACCACTCCCTTCAGCCACCGCTGCCCGATCCTCTGGGCCAGGGCGATCAGCTGTTCGGCGCTGCCCACCGCCCGCCAGTAGCCGCTGCCGATTGCACGCACGCGGATGGCCCAGCGCGCCGCCTCGGCGTCGACTGCGCGCAGGCACGCAGGCGCATCCCCGGTGACCCGCCCGCGCTTGCCGGGAGCGAGTTGGCGCCCGGTCCAGTCCAGCAGTTGCAGGTAGTCCGCCGCGGTGATCGCCAGCGGCGCCCTCGGAAGCGACAACAAGGACACCCACTATTCATCAGCATGATGCCTGGCACCCCTGACCAGCAGTCAGTCGCCGCTTGAAACTCACCGCTTCTCGCACGCCCAAAAGCAATCGCCCACGCTGAATTCTCCCTCGCGGGCCTCGTTTCATCGGTCATGGGTTTCATCCCAGTCGTTCAGTCAGCACCACTCCCTTCAGCCACCGCTGCCCGATCCTCTGGGCCAGGGCGATCAGCTGTTCGGCGCTGCCCACGGCCCGCCAGTAGCCGCTGCCGATCGCACGCACGCGAATGGTCCAGCGCGCCGCGTCGGCGTCGACTGCGCGCAGGCACGCAGGCGCATCGCCGGTGATCCACCCGCGCTTGCCGGGAACGAGCTGGCGCCCGGTCCAGTCCAGCAGTTGCAGGTAGTCCGCCGTGGTGATCGCCAGCGGCGTCCTCGGCACGCCGAGGACCGGAGCGAGAGGGGCGCTGAGCGCCTGCCGCGCCCTGCCCGCGCGCGCGACGCGCGCAGCGACACTGGTGTGCGCCGAGTCCTCCAGGGTCTGCACGATCCCTGCGCGTACCGGATTCAGATCGACATAGGCCATCGCCGCCAACAGGGCGCGCTCGTCGCAAAGGCGTTGAGCCTTGAAGCGGCCTTCCCAGAAACGGCCCTTGCAGTGGTCTTCGCGGTTGGCACGTCGAGCGATGGGCTCGGCGAGGCAGCGCATGAGCCAGGACAGGTCGGACAGGCGACGGCGGATCGTCTGCAGCCGCTCGGGGTCATCGATCAGCCTCCTTTGGCCTCGACGGCGTCGATGGAGTCGAACCGCGGCGGGAACAGGCCTACCCAGCGGGCGGCCACATCCAGATCGCTCCATCCCGCTGCAACCTCGGGCGCGAGCTGCACGACCAGATGCAGGTGATTGCTCATGACCGCATAGGCGTGCACGGAGACCGCGAAACACTCTGCCAACAGACCCAAACGCTCTTCGACCCAGGCCTTGCGATGCTCGAAGGACTGCCCGGTGTAGTGATCTGTGCCGCAGAGGAACGCGCGCCGCACGCAGCGCTGGACGCAGTGGTAGAGTCCGTCGGAGCCGGGTGGGACGAGTTGGCTGCGGGATTGGGGCATGACGCCAGCATCACGACCGCAGGGCGGGGTGTCTGTCGGGAAAGTGACCTTTGTTGTGTAGGGATTTTCTGAATTGTGGGTGTCCTTGTTTGTTGACTACCGACACCGGTGCAGCAGACACATCGTCCAGGCGCCCCCGGCATCCCGTTTGCAGACCGCATTTTCGACCCAGTCCATTGCCCACCGTCTCCCGCTGAGTCGGGCGGCTTTTTCGCCTGGCGCGACCCGGGAACGCGAATGAGCGCCGGCCACCAGAACACTCCGTGACGCGGCCGTGCACTTGCAGGGCGCTCGGGATGGCCCCATTGCCTGCGTCCCCCTGTTGATGGACCCGCACACATGGATCATCTGTTCCGCCCGCTCCAGGCCGGCGAGCTGCATCTGCCCAACCGCATCCTGATGGCGCCGCTCACCCGTTGCCGCGCCGAAGACGGTCACGTCCCCGGGCCGTTGATGGCCGAGTACTATGCCCAGCGCGCCAGCGCCGGCCTGATCATCGCCGAGGCGACGATGGCCATGGAAGGTCATTCCGCGTTCTGGCGCGAGCCGGGCATCTACAACGACGCCCAGATTGCCGGCTGGCGCGCGGTCACCGATGCGGTGCATGCCGCAGGCGGTCGGATCGCCCTGCAGATCTGGCACGGCGGCCGCGCCTGCCATCCCGATCTGAACGACGGCCGCGAAGCCGTGGCCCCGAGCGCCATCGCGATCACCAACGATCAGGTTTACACGCCCAAGGGCAAGGTCGATTACACCATGCCGCGCGCGCTCGACGACGCCGAGCTGCCGGGCATCGTCGCCGGGTTCGCGCAGGCCGCGCGCAACGCCAAGGCCGCGGGTTTCGATGGCGTGGAAGTGCACGGCGCCAACGGCTATCTGCTGGACGAATTCCTGCGCGACGGCAGCAATCTGCGCACGGGCCCCTACGGCGGCGCGCTGGAGAACCGCGCCAGGCTGCTGCTGGAAGTGCTCGATGCGGTCTGCGGCGTCTGGGGCGCGGGCCGGGTGGGTCTGCGGGTGTCGCCGCTCAACAGCTACAACGACATGCGCGACAGCGACCCGGAAGGTCTCACCGCGTGGTTGGCGCAGCGGCTCAACGATTACGGTCTGGCGTACTGGCATGTGATGCGCAGCGATTTCCTCGGCCAGCAGCACGGCGATGTGCTGCGCATCGCGCGCGAAGGTTTCAAGGGCGTGCTGATCGGCAACATGGGGTACAGCGCGCAGGAAGCGGATGCGGCCATCGCCAGCGGCGCGCTGGATGCAGTGTCGTTCGGCGTGCCGTTCCTCGCCAACCCGGACCTGCCGGCGCGCTTCCGCACCGGCGCTGCGCTGAATGCTCCGGACCAGGCCACGTTCTACAGCCAGGGCGCGAAGGGTTACACCGACTACCCGACGCTGGCGCAGACGCAGTCGCCCGCACTGGCCTGAGGTGGCGCCGGATCGGCGTCGATGTCGCCAAACAGAAACGGCCCGCGCGATGCGGGCCGTTTCTGTTTTGGTGTGCGAGCTTTGCAGCAAGCAACCCCGCTAAGCGCAAGTCATGCACCCGGGATCAACGCAGGCCATTTGAACGAGCCATCCCCCACGTATGTCGACCCTAGATGCGGCCTGTGGTCTTATCCGGGCTATTTGCTGCCCGGTGCAGTGATCGATGCCGCAGAGGAAGGCGCGCCGCACGCAGCGCTGGACGCAGTGGTAGAGTCCGTCGGAACCGGACGGGACGAGTTGGCTGCGGGGTTGGGCCATGACGCCAGCATCACGAACGCACGGCGGGATGTCTGTCGGGAACTCGACCGTTATCGTGTAGGGATTTTCTGAATCGTGGGTGTCCTTGTTGCTCCCGTGTAGGGATTTTCTGAATCGTGGGTGTCCTTGTTGCTCCCGGTGATCGCCAGCGGCTCCCTTGGCATGCCGAGGACCGGCGCGAGAGATGCGCCGAGCGCATGCCACGCACTGGCGATGTGGGCTGCGCAGGACAATGCACAAGATGAGCACACCCTCTATTCTTTCGCTTGATGGCTTGCGGCCTGAAGCACAGGGCTTCGCGGCTTGATCTCCATGACTTGAATGGCGGGCGCTTTTGACATCGGCATGCATCGCGGGTGCCATTCTTCCACCTTGAAATGGAGCCCAGCGATGGCTGGCGTGCAAATGACATCCGCCGGCACTTTCACGATCCAGTTTCCCCAGCACCTGTCATCGATGGAGGTGCAAAGCGCCGTCGACATGCTTGTGGTAGATGGCACCCCTGTTGAGCCGCTGGATGCGTACCGATGTCTTGTTCTGTGCGAGCACGCGTCGCAAGTGACGCGGGCAGGTGTGCTCCTGTTTCATACTCGCCTGCGCTCCATTGCACGCGTCGTCGAGGTCTCGGGCCATGCGCGAGCCGAGGCAAGCGCATATCACTTCCCCAGGGCACGCGAGGAACGTAAACACCATCGCGGATGGCGGCACAAATGAACGCGAACACATGAGCCGGTAGCGCCCGCTCGCGCGCTGCGCTAGATTCGGCCCCCGGTCGACGCCATCGCGCAGGGGGAATGCCGTCGGCACTGCGCGATGGGTGCCGCATTGCAGCATGGGCGGCCGTGCAATCCAGGGCCCGCCACGTGCTCAGCGCGCACCGCCGCCCGACAAGACCACCCACACGCGTCATCGGCCACGGCGTACATGCCAGGCTGCCCATGGACAAGCAGGAGCGAGAAATGGACACACGACAGGTTCCCGCGCATGGTGCGCACGCACACGTGGACGCAGCGGACGAGCGCAGCGCGCAGGCCGAGCGGGCGGCGTCCGCCGATGCGCACACGCTCGACGCATTGATCTTCGCCAACGCCGCCGCGTATCCCGGCAAGGCCGCCGTGATCGACGGCACGACGCGCATCGAGTATGCGCAGCTGATCGCACACGCCTCCGCGGTGGCGGATGCGCTGGATGCGCGTGGCGTGGCGCCCGGCTCGCTGGTCGGTGTGTGCATGCACCGCAGCTGGGCACTGGTGGCGACGCTGCTGGGCGTGCTGCGCGCCGGTTGCGCCTACGTGCCGCTGGACCCGGCCTACCCCGCCGAACGCGTGCGCTACATGCTGGCGCATTCCCGCGCAGCCGCCGCCATCGTCGACGACGACGCCACTGCGTCCCTGTGCGAAGGGGTGGGCGCATGTATCCGCCACGACACGCTGACGCCGCACGACGGCCGCGTGGTCGAGACGGCGCGCGCATCGGGCGTGGACCTGGCCTACGTCATCTACACCTCCGGCTCGACCGGGCGGCCGAAGGGCGTGGCGGTGGAACACCGTGCCGTGCTGGGCATGGTCCGTGCGATGCGCCGCCTGCTGGACGACGGTGAGCTCGACGCCGTCTTCGCGGGCGCCTCGGTGTGCTTCGACACCTCCGTGATGGAGCTCTTCGGCACGCTCGCGCTCGGCGGCACCGTGGTGCTGGGCAGGAACGCGCTGGACCTGCCGGCGCTTGCCGAAGCCCACCGCATCACGACCTGCGTCATGGTGCCCTCCTCGATGCATGCGCTGCTCGCCTCGCACACGCTGCCGCCCGGCATCCGCTGCATCGTGTTCGGCGGCGAGGCGCTGCGGCGCTCACTGGTGGACCGCCTCCAGGCGGTGGACACGCCGCCGCGCATCGTCAATGCCTACGGCCCCACCGAAGACACCGTGTTTTCGACCGCGGGCGACGTGGAGGCGGGCACGGGCCCGGTGACCATCGGCACATCGGTGCCGGGCTCGCGCGCATGGATACTGGACGAGACGATGTGCCCGTTGCCTGAAGGTGAAGCCGGCGAACTGTATCTGGCCGGCGACAAGCTGGCACGTGGCTATCTGTACGACGATGCTCTCACCCGCGAGCGCTTCATCACGCGCGAACCCGACGGGACGCTGCCGGAGGCGCGCCTGTACCGCACTGGCGACCTGTGCCGACGCAACGCGGCGGGTGAGATCGAATTCCTCGGCCGCGTGGACCAGCAGGTGAAGGTGCGCGGCTATCGCATCGAACTGGGCGAAATCGAATCCACGCTGGAGCGGATGCCGGGCGTGGATGCGGCCGCCGCCGCCGCGGTGGAAGGCGGCATCGGCCAGAGGCTGCTGGCCGCGTATGTGGTGAGCGCCGATGGCTCGGCCACCGAGTCCGCGGTGAAGGAGTTCCTCGCCCGGCACCTGCCGCACTACATGGTGCCGCAGGTGGTGATGCGGCTGGATGCGTTGCCGCGTCTGCCCAACGACAAGCTCGACCGCGCGCGCCTGCCCGGGCTGGACGCGCAGCGCGCGGTGAGCCACGACCACGGCGCCGACGCATCGCCCGCGCACGCCATCGACACGCACGATCACGACACGCTGCTCGCAGCCATCCGCAGCGAACTGGCTGCGCTGCTGCACATCGCGGACCCCGCGCGCATCCCGCTGCAGGCGTCCTTCGACAGCCTGGGGCTCGATTCGCTGACCACGCTGGAATTCTGCGGCCGCCTGGGCAAGCGTCTGGGCCGCAGCATCACGGCCGAGATGGTGGCCGAACACGCCAGCCCGGGCGCGCTGGTGACGCATCTGCTGGCGCGCGGCGACGGACGCTCGACCGACGACGGCGGCGCGGGGCGCAGGCCCGGCCACACCCTGCAGGAATCGCTCGCCAACCTGCAGGCGCTCCTGCAGTCGAGCCACCCCACCTTCCAGGCGGCGAAGGCCCCGGCCTGGTGCGCGACCGACAAGGCGAATTTCGTGCGTGAGGTGCTGCGCATGGTCAACGAGCAGCGCCGCAACCCCTACGGCAAGGTGCTGCGCACCGGCAGCGCCACCCGCGGCACCGTGGGCGACGCGTACAACGACGAGTCGCAGGACGCGATCATCTGGACTACCAACCTGTATCTGGGCCTGAACCGCGATGCCGACGTGATCGCCCAGGCCCGCGACGCGCTGGAGCGCTACGGCACCGGCATGGGCACCTCGGCCGCGGCCTCGGGCATGACCGAGCAGCATCTGGCCTTCGAGCGCGAATTCGCCGAACTGGTCGGCAAGCCGGCCGCGTGCGTGTTCCCCACCGGCTACACCGCCAACGTCGGCGCGGTCGCCGGCCTGCTGGGCAAGCAGGATGTGGTGGTGATCGACCAGCTGTGCCATGCCTCGATCGTCGACGGCGCGCGGTTGTGCGGCGCGACCATCCGCAGCTTCCGTCACAACGACGCCGCCGACCTCGATGCCGTGCTGGCCTCGGAGTGTTCGCCCTACCGCACCGCGCTGGTGGTGCTGGAAGGCGTGTACAGCATGGGCGAAGGCGCCGCGCCGGTGGCCGAGGTCGTGCACACGGCCAAGCGCCACGGCGCGCTGGTGCTGGTGGACGAGGCGCATTCCTTCGGCTTCTACGGCACGCGCGGCGCGGGCATCTGCGCCGCACAGGGCGTGACCGACCAGGTCGACTTCATCATGACCACGCTCAGCAAGGCGCTGGGCAGCCTGGGCGGCGTGGTGGCCGCCAGCGAGGCGCATGTCGACCTGCTGAAGTCGTCGGCGCGTGCGTACATCTTCCAGGCCTCGATCAGCCCGGCGGACACCGCCGCGGCGCTCACCGCCCTGCGCCGCATCCGCAGCGACGACAGCCTGCGCGAGCGGCTCTGGGACACCACGCGCTACATGCGCCAGCGCTTCGTCGATGCGGGTTACGACCTGGGCACGGGTGACGGCCCCATCGTCACGCCGCACTTCGGCGACAAGGACAAACTCTACGCACTCGTGCAGGCGCTGTACCGCCGGGGCATCCAGACCTCCGCCGTCACCTATCCCATCGTCGAAGTGGGTCGCGGCCGACTGCGCCTGATCTGCTCCGCCGCGCACACGCGCGAGGATGTCGACCGGACGCTCGACGCGCTGATCGAGGCCGAGCGCGAAGTGGACGCGCAGCTCGCCACCGGGCAGACCACGCACACGCCGCCGCAGGACGCGCAGGCGCGACTGCAGGCCTGGGCAGAGGGTTTCGCCGCGTTCCTGCGCGGGACACTGGACCACGCAACGAACGCCGCACCCGATCTGGCGATCACGGCAGCCGCGCCGGGCTGCGACACACCGGCCGGCCTGACCCTGCGCGACGGCGTGTTCACCGCGCACGCCGACGACACCGCCGGCCTCGCCACCTGCCGTCTGCGGCTCACCGACGACACCGCCCTCGACGCATTGCAGGCCTCCGACGTGCAGGCCCTCCTGCATGCCGTGGGCACCGGCCGCTGCGAACTCCGCGGCCAAGCCGAGCCGTTCGTCTGGTTGATCGGTCGGCTGGTGGAGCAGCGCGAGCGCTTGGCCGTGTCCTAGACTTTGTTCAACACTTCGCCGGCAGGGCGACCCGGATGCGGGCTTCTTCCTTCACAGGGGAAGCCTGCTGCATCCATCTGCCCTGTCGGGCGGCGTGAGCCGGACCGGGCGCTCAAGGCACGGCCTCGCTGGCCCGATGGCCGTAGCTGAGCACACGGGTCACCTGCCACACCCCGTCCTTGTGCCGCCAGATCATCGTGAAGTCGGCGATGCCCTCGCAGGTGCCGCTCGCGAACTGGCAGAACCGGTGCGTGCCCTGCGCGATGGCGCCGAAGTCCTGGACAGGATGGACCTGCAGTGTGCCGGCCACCAGTTCCCGGCCGAAGTGCCCGCAGATGTGCGTCTTCGTGTTCGCCAGCATCGCGTCGCGGGTCCAGGTGACGCCGCCGGTGTCGTGATAGAACTCGACGTCTTCGGCGAAGTACCCCGCATGCCTGTCGAGTTCCGCGGGGTCGCTGCAGCGGTTGAACGCATCGAACACCGCCGCATCGAGCGCCGCGATCGTCGCGTGCAGCGAGCCATCGGCAGGCGTGTCGCCCCCCTCTTCGCCGGACGCGGCGCCGGGCAGCAGGCAAAGAGCCGCCAGAACGGCCGTGACGATCTTCATTCGAATCTCCAGGATGCGTGTGGTGCAGGCCCTTGCGCCGCAATCATGCCGGCCACTCGGGTATGTGTCTGGAATGCCACCTCAGACAACCGGCCGGGAGGGTTCCCGGAACACCGCTTCCATGTTGTTGCCGTCGGGGTCCAGCACGAAGGCGGCATAGTACCCGGGCTGGTCGCCCTGAAGCGGCGGGCGCACACCCGGCGCACCGTTGTCCGTACCGCCTGCGGCGAGTGCGGCGCGATGGAAGGCATCCACCGCTGCGCGGCTGTGGGCCACGAACACGGTGTGCTACCTCATGCCATGCGCATGGGAACGGTCGATCCCGGGTCGATCCAGAACACCGGGTACGCGATGCCATAGCCGATGCCGTCCGACCCCTCGTGCTCCGGCAACTGCATGACCCGGCGCATGCCCAGCGCACCCAGCGCGGCGTCAAAGAACGCCGCACTCCGCGACATGTCGGCGACCCCGATGCCTGTGTGATCGATCATGGCCCTCTCCTCCGAACGACATGCATTGTGATGGTGACCTGAGGCCGGGTCGCGCCACAGCGAACGACAGACTACGACGGCCGCATGGGTTCCAGCATGCCCAGCAGCCAGGCTGCCAACTGCCTGGGACCTCGGCGATGCGGGTTGCGCGTATCGACCGCCTCCTCGCACGCCGAGATGTACCACTGCGCAGGCGAATTCACGGCCGACATTCCGAGCCTGGCGCGGATCTCCATGGCCTCATCGGCCAGGGCGATCAAGGACTCGCTTCTCGCGTCCAGCCAGTGCGGGCGCACACCCTTCGGATGGAATCGCGAATTGCAGAACAGCATGTCGCCGTGCATCGCCGTGTGGGGCAAAGAACTCAAGAGCAGTGCCGACAGTTCCGATTCCGTTTCGGCCAACTGCGCCTCGAGTTTTTCACGGCGGGCAAGGTTCATGTGAATCAGGCGGGCCACACTGGATGGAGTCGTGTTCCTGGACGCGGCGGCGATGATGCATCAAGGCGCGCCGGCGTGCAGATCCGCCCGGTCGGGCCAGGCCACCAGCGGGGCATAGTCGAACCGCCACACATCGACTTCGAAGGGCAAGCCCTCCGGGTCGAGATTGAGGACGGCAGAGACCAGGGCGCCATCCGCATCCCTGAAATGGCATTCGGCAGCGGCAGAGCCGAAACGTCTGCTCAATGGAACGAATTCAAGGCTGCCCATGCCTCCGTCATCCATCGGAGCGACCTGCAGCGCATCGAGGTCTACCGGCAAACCGGCAAGCTCGAACAGATAAGCGACCAACGGCCGCTCATGGTCAAGGAGCGATCGTGTCGACATCTGCGGCTCCCGCAAGCCGACACCGCACACGGAGCGACCAGGCGAATGCATGCATGGGCCGTACCCACTCGACACCGACCCGCCTACGGCACAAAGCCCTGCTCCCGGTAGCTGGCATGGCCTGCCTGCACAAGCGCCGCGAGCTCCAGGATGAGCGCCGGCTCGACCGACCTGAAGTTGAAGCAGGATTTGCCCTGCATTCTCGATCTCAATTCAGGCGAGACCGACGCCAGAAGCTCCGGCCTGACGTAGACGGGCATGAGATGGACGCTGACGTGCGACTTCTTGCGCTGCACGGCCCCGAAGAACAGGGGCTTCCTGTTCTTCTGGATGACGTGAGTGTCGAGGTACAGGTCCGTCGCATCGTCCTTCTTCACATCAAGCGTCGAGGCATACGGCGCGAAGACCTTGCGCAGCTCGGTGAAGACGGCAGTGAGATCTTCCATGGGGAGTCCCTGAGCGATTTTCCAGATAACGGACCGTTACAAGGAATAGTTTCCAGATCGCTCAGGCTGGTCATTAACCTTCACCACAAGGACGTTATGCGAAACGCCGCCGGGCATGGGCCACATGATGGTTTGGCCTTCTCTGATGCCCAACAGCGCGCTACCGACTGGAGCGAGCACAGAAACTTTGTCCGGAGAGCCGTCTGCATCTTTTGGATAGACGAGCTTGAGCGAGAACTCACGCCCTGTGTTCTCGATACGGAAAGTCACCGTAGAGTTCATTGTGACTACGTCAGGCGGCACATCTTTTGACTCTACGATCTGAGCTCGAACAAGCTCCATCTGCAAGTGCTCTTTCGTAGCGGATGCTTGATCGGGAAGTGAATCAAGCAAGGCCTCCAAGCGATCAGAATCCAGTTTGGTAAGGATGATATGGGGTTGATTCACGTTCAAGAACTCCTCTGCGGTGGTTTCTGCCACCCAATGACAAGCAGGCCCCAAAATGGGGGATATCAGGCACATTGTCTCTGTCCCAGGCAACCTGTCAATCCGGAAATCCTTAAAAGAAACAGCGACTTGTCCCGATAGCGATGATGCCTATCGGCGTCCATCCTGTCCGGATGGATGGCATGGAGACGCCGATATGACATATGACGGCGACCACACCCTGATATCCGATGCAGATCAGTGCACCGACACGCCGAGCGATGGGTCTGGCGCCCGCGCTTGCTGGACGATGTTCGCAGCCGTTTTCGGCTGAACCACTACGGCGTCGAGAACGAGCGAGTCATCCGTGCCGAAGCCGACGATCCATCCCTGCCGACGGACTGCACCACCTGCACGGACTCGACGGTTTGGCGGCGGAAGGCGTCCCGCCAGCGAATGGGCGACCGCCATCCGGCGATGCCGGCTGCACCTGGCGCGGATCAGCTTCGCCCTTTGCGGACGGACTTGTAGCGGTCTGAGCGCGGGCGGCGCCGGCGGTTCTCTCCGTCGTGCGGCGGGCAGCGGCTGCAGGCGTATCGGCCGTTTTCGAGCTGGGCGCGGCGCAGCTTCTTGTCGACGCCGCTGCTGGCATTGGACATGTGCATGCGAATCCGGGGTGACGTGCGACGGGGCCGTTCGATCATGGCACAGGATGCGGGCGGCATCGTGACCGTGGGATCGACACAGGCCGCAGGTGCGCTGGTGCGATACGGTGGAGCGGTCCTCTGCCTGACGGCGCGACGCACCGCCTCAGCCGTGCACACCATCGATCTCCACCGCCAGCTCCCGCCGGCAGATGGCGGCGTGCAGGATCAGGCGCGGGACGCTGTCGCCGAAGCGTTCGTCGAGGGCCCGGGCCACGTGCGGGAGGTCGGCGGCTTCGCTGACGTAGACCTTGAGGCGGGTGCCGGCGCCGAAGCCTTCCGCGAGGTCGGGGTCGTGACGGCGGGCTTCGGCGAGCAGGGCGTCGAAATTCAGGAAGGTCTCGCGGATCTGGCCGCGCAGTTCGCCGACGTGCTGGGAGGCGTGGCCGACGACGCTGGCGGTGCCGGAGAGCAGCAGGGGCATGTGGCTGCCGGGCGGGGGCAGCATGGCGCGGGCGAAGCTGGGCGGCTGCGGGCCGTATTGGCGAGGGTAGCGGTAGGCGCTGACCTGGCGCGGATTTTCGACCGGCGTGCCGCGCTCGGTGGCGCTGAGCCAGTAGACCTGCAGAGTGCGCTGGCCATCGCAGCGGCCGATGGCGGTGGCCGCGGGCAGGCCCAGCGGGTCGAACTGGCCCAGGCCGCGGGCGCGGCCCACGCAGAACCGGCGGTAGCGCTCGGCATCGCCGTCGCCGAGGGTGATGGCGTCGAGGTAGTTCCACACCCGCAGCAGATGCGGGGTGGCGCTGCCTTGCAGGTGACGGACCAGGGCGGCGTAGGCCAGCTCGGCGGCCTCGCAGATGTCGCTGTGGTGGTCGAGGTCGGCGCCCGGACGCTCGTCGATCTCGATCGCGCCGAAGCCCAGGCGGCCGTCGGTGGCCCAGCGGATCTCCACGCCCGACGCATCGCGGGTGCGGCCTTGGTGCACCGGGCCGGCGGCACGCCAGCGCTCCAGCGGCGCGGCGCCCCAGGGCTGCAGCGGCACGCGCAGGTAACGCGGATCGTCCAGCACGGGCGCGGCGTCGCCGAAGCCGAACACCGCCAGGGTGTCCGCCTCCAGCAGCGCGTGGACGCCGTCGGCGCCGGGGGCGCAGCCGTTCACGTAGTCCACGCCGAGCGCGTGCGCGTCGCCGGCTTGGGCGATCGGGGAGGAACGATGGAGGTCGAGGGGGTTGCGCATGCAGGTGCGTGGGGCAGGTTCGGTCATGGAGAGCGCGATGGTCGGAGCGCAGTGGTCGGAGCGTGGCGGCGGACCGTCTTGGGTCGCGTACCGTGGAGGAAGAGCGACGCGCGGCCGTCAGCCCGGCTGCAGCGTGTCGTCGGAGAACCCGGCGGCACGGCCCTGCCGCCGCCGCCACCAGATCCGCAGTGCCTGCGGTGCGTTGGCGAGGACGTTGAGGCCGTAGATCAGCCGGAACAGGCGCAGACGGCGGGTGACCTCGGGCGCGTCGAACACGTCCCCGGCCAGCAGCGAGATGACCGCCTGTTCCACCTGCAGCACATTGCGCGGGTTGGCGAACAGGTGGCGCATGGTCGGCGTGGTGAAGCGGTAGATGAACCAGGAAAACTCGGCCAGGCCGCGGTCCAGGCCGCGCTGGAGGGCGCGCTGCAGCGACGCTTCGCGCGCGGGTGTGCGCAGGGCGGCGTCGACCATCCCGGCCGCGCGCTCGGCGCCGTGCATGCCGAGGAACACCCCGGAGGAGAAGATCGGGTCGATGAACACGTAGGCATCGCCGATCAGGCTCCAGCCGGGGCCGCTCATGCGGCCGCAGCGGTAGGAGTAATTGCCCGTGGCGTGCACCGGGGCGATGCGCGTGGCGCCTTCCATGCGTGGCCGCACGGTGGGGATGGCGCGCAGGGTCTCCATCAGGAAACGCTCGCTGTCGCCGCGACGCTGTTTCATGACCGCCGGGCCGGCGACGATGCCGACGCTCATGCTGCCGTCGCGCAGCGGGATCAGCCAGGCCCAGCCGTCGGCGAAACGCTCGATGGTGATGTTGCCGGCGTCTTCGCCCGGCCGCCGCTCCACGCCGTCGAAATGGCTGAAGATGGCTGCGGACTGGTGCTTCGGGTTCTTGCACTTGAGCTTGAGCCGGGCGCCGAGGAAGGTGTCGCGGCCGCTGGCGTCGAGCAGGTAGCGCGGGCGCACCGCGAAGGTGCGGCCGTCGTCGGCGCGGGCATGGGCCAGCGCGGGGCGGCCGTCGGCGGCGAAATCGATGCGCTCCACCGTCACGCCGTCGCGGCAGTCGGCACCGGTGCCGCGGGCGTGGTCGAACAGCAGCCGGTCGAACTCGTCGCGCCTGACCTGGAAGGCATGGTCGGGGCTGTCGCGCAGGGCGCGGGAGAAGGCGAACAGCAGGGTGCGGCCATCGGCCGGGCGCGGGAAGTCGGCGCCGTTCTTGCGCACGCCGATGGCCTCGACCGCGTCCAGCACGCCGAGGCGTTCGAGGATGGGCAGATTCATCGGCAGCAGCGACTCGCCGATGTGGAAGCGCGGGTGGCGCGCCTTTTCAAGCATGAGCACGCGCCAGCCGCGACGGGCGAGCACGGTGGCGGCGGTGCTGCCGGCAGGGCCGCCGCCGACGATGAGCACGTCGACCTCATGCACATCGACTTCATCCATATCGACGTCATGCACATCGACGTCATGCGCCTCGACATCATCTGCAGCGCATTCATGCACATGAATCTGGTTCACAGCGACCTCGTGCCCGCCGGCTGCAGGCGCACCGGGCGCGCGCGGTGCGGCCACGGAGGCCGCACCTGCCGGCAGGTCTGCGGAGGGGTCACTGGCCGGGCTGGCGGCTGCGGCATGCGCAGGGGTCGCGGGCCGGGCCGCCGCCTGAACGACGGTCTGTGAGGTCATGCTCTTCTTGTTGTGACACGAGACTGGCATCATACCGCGTGGCGCAGCGCGACCCGTAGCGGCCGGCGTCCGGTTTCAGGGCTTCGGCCGGGCGCTGTCGACCGCCGTTCAACCCCCGGCGCGACGGGGCGCACAGTCCCCGATCCGGGTCGACCGCCCCCGCCGCCGGCCGCGCCGCCTCCCGCCGGCCCTGCCTCCTGTACTCCTGTGTACTCCGGGGCACCCTGTCCGCGACCCGCGTGCGCCCGCAGCGCCCGGCTGCGGCCTTCACCTTTCCTGCACCTCCGTTCCCGTTCTGGATCTCCGCCCATGTCCGATTTGACCCCCGCCGAGCTGGCGCTCGCCGAACTGCTCGTCGACAGCCTCAACCTGGACGGCGTCGCGCCGGCCGAGATCGACCCGGACGCACCGCTGTTCGGCGCCGGCCTGGGGCTGGATTCGATCGACGCGCTCGAACTCTCGCTCGCCATCAGCAAGCGTTACGGCTTCCAGCTGCGTTCGGACAACGACGACAACCGCCGCATCTTCGCCTCGCTGCGGGCGCTGTCGGCGCACGTCGAGGCGAACAAGACCGCGTGACCGGCGCCCTGCGCGTCGCACTGCTGCTGGCCTACCTGCCGCTGGCGCATCTGGCCGGGAGCCGGCAGTCGGGCAGCTGGGCCGTGCTCGCGCTCGGCAGCGTGCTGCTGATGCTGTTGGTGGAGCCGCTGTGGCAGCGCCGCGCCTGGGCCTGGGCGGCACTGGCCGCGGCGGTGTGGCCGCTGTGGCTGCTCTCGCGCACCTCCTGGGCGCTGGTGCCGGTGCTGCTGATGCCGGCGGTCTGGCTGGCGCTGATCGGCTGGATGTTCGGGCGCACGCTGCGCGCCGGGCGCGAGCCGCTGGTCACCCGGCTGGTCACGGCGCTGTACGGCCGCGCCGGGCTGACCCTGTCGCCGCGGCATCTGGCCTATACCCGCGGCCTGACCGCAGGCTGGGCCAGCCTGCTGGGCACCCTGGCGCTGCTGAATCTGGTGCTGGCCCTGATCGCGGTGCCGGGTGGCGTGCTGGACCGGCTGGGCGCGACCCCGGCGCTGCAGGTCACGCCCGAGCAGTGGTCGCTGGTCGCCAATGCGGCCAATTACGGGGTGATCGGCGGCTTCATGCTGATCGAGTATCAACTGCGCAAGTTCGTCTTTCCGGTGCGCCCATACCGTAATCTGCCGGACTTCGCGCGGCAGATGGCGGCGCTGGGCCCGGAGTTCTGGCGCGGGTTCCTGCGCTGAGGCGCGTGCGCAGGCGCGCCCGCTGGCCAGCTCGCGCCGCGTTTCCCGGTTTTTTCCGCCGTCATCGCCCACGCCACCGCCCATCGACGCCACGCCATGTCCTCCAGCCCGAGCCTTCCCGGCCAGATGTCCTCCTCTCAAGCCGGCGCCCCGCTCGCCTCACGCGGGTCCACGCCTGCGCGCTGGGCCTGGGCGGTGTGGAATCTGCTGCAGCTGGTCTTCACCCTGGCCTGGACCGGCGGCCTGATCCCGGTCGCGCTGCTGGTGGGTCTGTTCAGCGGCGGTGCGCAGCGGCCGCTGCGCATGGCGGCGTGGCTGTGGGCACCCGGGCTGCTGGGCGGCGCCGGCGCCAGGCTCAAGGTCGAAGGCGCCGAGGGCGTCGACTGGTCGCGGCCGGTGATGCTGGTGGCCAATCATGCGTCGATGATCGACATCTGCGCGATGTTCCGCGCGGTGCCGGTGCCGCTGCGCTTCCTGCTGAAGAAGGAGATGACCCGGGTGCCGTTGGTGGGCCGCTATGCGCGCAGCACCGGCATGCTGTTCGTCGACCGCGCCGACCGGCGCGCGGGCATCCGCATGATCCACGACGCCACCGCGATGCTGCGCGCCGGGCGCACGCTGTGCATCTTCCCGGAAGGCACGCGCAGCCGCGACGGCCGGGTGGCCGAGTTCAAGGGCGGCGCGTTCCAGGCGGCCATCGCCGCGGGCGTGCCGGTGGTGCCGGTGGCGATCCACGGCGCCGGTGCGGTGCTGCCGGTCAGCGGCCTGTTCCGCGTGCGCCCGGGGCGGATCGTGGTGCGCTTCGGCGCGCCCATCGCGACCGCCGGCGCGGACCGCAACCACCTGGCCGAGGCCGCGCATCGCGATGTGCTGCGCATGCTCGAGGAGATCGGCGCGACGGCGCCGAAGGCCGCACGCGAGGAGTGAGATGAGCACGCACGCCGTCGATTCCCTGCCCGCTCCGATGGACGCCGAGTTCGTCGTCGATGCCGGGCATCCCAGCCTGCCGGGGCATTTCCCGGGCCGCCCGGTGGTGCCGGGCGTGGTGGTGCTGGACCGCGTCTTGGCCGCGGCCGAGGCCCTGCTGGGCGAGGCGCCGCCGCGGCTGCGGCTGCCGCAGGTGAAATTCGTGCGGCCGCTGTTGCCGGACGAGCCCGCACGCCTGCGGCTTGAGCCCGTGCGCGGCGGCGATGGCGCACTGCGCCTGAAATTCCGCGTGGCCCTGCGTGCACTGGACGGCGGGCCGGACGGCGAGACCATCGCCACCGGCGAGCTCGCACTGGCCGTCGAACCGGCACCCACCGCATGAACGCGCACTGGAAGCAGCGGCCCGAAGGCGGCGGGCGGTTCGCGATCGGGCTGATCCGCGCCATCGGCAGTTACGGCGGGCGGGCGCTGGCACGGCTGCTGCTGTACCCCATCGTGCTGTACTTCCTGCTGCGTCGCGCGCCCGAACGCGCCGCATCGCGCCAATGGCTCGACGCCGCGCTCGGCCGTCCGGCCACCGCGTGGGATGTCGCCCGGCACATCCACACCTTCGCCTCCACCATCCTGGACCGCGTGTTCCTGCTCAGCGACAGCCCCGAACGCATGACCCGGCGCTTCGCGGTGGACGTGAGCGGGCTGGACGCGCTGCATGCGCAGCTCGACAGCGGTCGCGGGCTGCTGCTGTTCGGCTCGCATCTGGGCAGTTTCGAAGTGCTGCGGGTGCTGGCCCGCAAGCGCCCGGAGTACACCATCCGGGTCGTGCTGGACAAGGCGCACAACGCGGCGATCACCCAGACCCTGGACGCACTCAACCCCGAGGTGGCGGCGACGGTGATCGACGCCGGCCAGGACGGCCCTGCGCTGATGCTGGCGATCCAGCAGGCGGTGCAGGACGGCGCGCTGGTGGCGCTGCTGGTCGACCGCGTGCAGCCCGGTGCGCAGAGCGTGCCGGTGCCGTTCTTCGGCCGCGACGCACGTTTTCCCACCGCGCCGTGGATGATCGCTGCGGCGCTGAAGGCGCCGGTGGTGCTGGCCTTCGGCCTGTATCGCGGCGGCAACCGCTACGCGCTGCACTTCGAGCAGTTCAGCGACGCCATCGACGCCCCGCGCGCGCGCCGCGCGGCGGTGATTGCTGAACACATCCAGCGCTACGTGGCCCGGCTGGAAGCGGCGGCACGCAGCGCGCCGTACAACTGGTTCAATTTCTACGACTTCTGGCAGCACGATGACCCGACGCATGCTCTCTCTTCGCCCGACCCTGCGCCGCAGCCCGGGCCGCGCGCGCGCGATGCGGATGTCCCCGTTCGCGACACTGCTGTGCACGACGCTGGCGGTCGCGACGACTGCATTCACGACGACCGCATTCACGACAGCAGCCGCCGCACAGGCGCCGGCCACTGACGCCGACTGGGTGCTGCGCGCGCTGGCGCAGCCTGCGCCGATGCGCACGACATTTCTGGAGGTGCGCGATTCGCCCCTGCTCAAGGCGCCGCTGCGGCTGCGCGGCGAATACCGCCGCCCGCAGGACGACACCTTGATACGCGAAGTGACCGCGCCGTATCGCGAGACCACCACCATCCGCGCCGGCACCGCCACGATTTCGCGCGATGGCAAACGCGCGCGCAGCTTCTCGCTGTCGCGCGCGCCCGAGCTGGCCAGCCTGCAGACCAGCTTCGGCGCGCTGCTCGCCGGCGACCGCGCCGGGCTCGAAAAACATTACCGGCTCACGGTCAGCGGCCCGCGCGAGCGCTGGACGCTCACCCTCGCGCCGAAGGACGCCGCGCTGGCCGCGAAGGTGCGCGACATCGTGCTGTACGGCCAGGGCGCCGAGCTGCGCTGCATCGAAACCCGCCCGACCAAGGGCCCGCTGCAGCGCACCCTGCTGGCCAGCGCCGCGCGTGCGGCCGGCGTCGACAGCGACGCCGCCGCGCTGCAGGCGCTGTGCCGCGCAGGCGTGACGCGCTGATGCGCAGCATGGACGAGAACAGGCGTGCGGTGGCCGGCAGGGACGGAAACAAGCGCATGGTGCCATCCAAGGCCGCCCGCGCGGCTTGCGAACAGCAAACCACGACGGCTTGCTCACATACCATGACGCAGCCTGAGCCCTACGCATGAAACCGACCACCCGCCTCACCCTCGCCGCCATCTGGCTGGCCTTGCTGGTCGGCGCCGCGCTTCTGGTTTCCCAGCGCCTGCAGCTCAGCGGTGATCTGCGCAAATTCATGCCCTCCGCCGAAACCCCCGAGCAGAAGCTCCTGCTCGACGAACTCGGCGAAGGCCCCGGCTCGCGTCTGCTGCTGCTGGAGCTCACCGGCGCCGATCCGGAGACGCTGGCCGCACGTTCGCAGGCCATCGCCGCGGCACTGCGGGGGGACCCGCGTTTCGTGCTGGTGGCGAACGGCGGCGACGACGGTCTGGACGCGATTCCCGAGCGCCTGCGCCCGTACCGCTATCTGCTATCGCCCACGCTCGACACCCAGCGCCTCGATGCCGATTTCCTGCGGGGCGAACTGCAGGCGCGGGTGCAGGATCTGGGCTCACCCGCGGCCGGCCTGCTCGAACCGCTGCTGCCGTCCGACCCCACGCTGGAAACCCTGCGCGTGGCCGAAGCGCTGCAGCCCGGGGCCGCCCCGCAGCGGCTGCATGGGGTGTGGTTCGACAAGGCAGGGCAGGCGGCGCTGCTGGCGATCGAAACCCAGGCCGCCGGCTTTGACCCGACCGGCCAGGCCGAGGCGGTGGGCGCGATCGAAACAGCCGTCGCGACCGCCGTCCGCGACACCGGCGGCGATGCCTCGGCACGCACGCATCTGCTTACCGGCCCCGGCGCGTTCTCGGTGGAGATCGGCGGGCGCACGCAGGGCGAGGCCGAAATGATCGGCACGGTGGACACCATCGGCCTGATCCTGCTGCTGCTGATCGCCTACCGCAGCTGGCGCACGCCGCTGTTCGGCGTGCTGCCGCTGGCGAGCGCGGGCCTCGCCGGCCTGGGCGCGGTGGCGCTGCTGTTCGAAGGCGTGCACGGCATCACCGTGGCCTTCGGCTTCACCCTGATCGGCGTGGTGCAGGACTACCCGATCCACCTCTTCAGCCATCAGCGCGCCGGCATTTCGCCGTGGGCGAACGCGCGCGCGATCTGGCCCACGCTCGCCACCGGCGTGGCCTCCACCTGCATCGCCTACGTCACCTTCCTGTTCTCCGGCGTGGATGGCCTGCAGCAGCTGGCGGTGTTCACCATCACCGGCCTCGGCGTGGCCGCGCTCAGCACGCGCCTGCTGCTGCCGGCGCTGATCGACCCGGATCCTCGCGACCCCGCCGACTCGCCGCGGATGGCGCGGCTGTGGGGCTTCTTCGATCGCGTCCCGCGGCCGCGCGCGTGGATGCTCGCGGCGCTCGCGCTCGCCTGCGTGGCGGTGGCGGCCTTCGCGCCCGGCGCGTTCTGGCAGAACGACCTGTCCAGGCTCACGCCCGTGCCGGAAGCGGCGCTCGCCGAGGACGGCCGCCTGCGCGGCGAGCTCGGCGCGCCGGACGTGCGCTATCTGCTCGCCGTGCGCGGCGACAGCGCCGACGACGCGCTGCAGGCGCTCGAAGCGCTGCACCCCGCACTGGACGCACAGGTGCAGGCGGACGCGATCACCGGCTACGACAGCGCCGCGCGCACGCTGCCGAGTGCGGCCACCCAGCGCCGTCGCCAGGCCGCCCTGCCCGATGCCGATACCCTGCGCGCCGCGCTGGATGCGGCGGTGGCGGACACGCCGTTCCGCAGCGATGCGTTCGAGGACTTCCTGGCCGATGTCGACCGCGCACGCAGCGCGCCGCCGCTCACCGTCGCCGATTTCGACGGCACGCCGCTGGCCACGCGTCTGGCCGGCCAGATCATCCTGCGCGAGGACGGCGGCGCCACCGCGCTGGTCACGCTGACCGGCCTGCGCGATGCGGAGACCTTCGCGCAGGCGCTCGCGGCCACGCCCGCGGGCGCACGCGCCGAACTGATGGACCTCAAGGGCGCGTCGGAATCGCTGGTGGCCGCCTACCGCGAGCGCGTGCTCGCCGCGCTCGGCATCGCCGCGCTGCTGCTCGCCGCCACGGTGTGGGTCGCCCTGCGCACGCCGCGCCGCGTGCTGCGCGTGCTGCTGCCGATGGCACTGACCACGCTGATCATCCTCGCCGTGCTGCGCGGCGCGGGCGTGGAGCTGACCCTGTTCCATCTGGTGGCGCTGATTCTCGCCGCCGGCCTGGGCCTGGACTACGCGCTGTTCTTCGACCATGCCGGCGACGACCGCGCCGACCAGCTGCGCACCCTGCACGCACTGATCGTGTGCAGCCTGATGACCCTGCTGGTGTTCTCGCTGCTGGCGCTGTCCAGCATCCCGGTGCTGCGCGCGATCGGCAGCACGGTGACGATCGGCGTGATCGGCAACTTCGTGCTGGCCCTGCTGGTGTCGCGACATGTGGCACGGAATGCGGTGGGCGACGCCACCTCTTCGAACACGGAACCGACGGCATGATCGACCGCGACGCCATCGAGGCGATGATCCCGCACAAGCACGGCATGTGCCTGTGGGACGCCGTGCTCGACTGGGACGATACCCGCATCCGCCTGCGCACGCGCAGCCATGCGCGAGAGGACAATCCGCTGCGCAGCGACAGCCCACTGCACGGCGGCCCTGTGCTGCGCGCGGTGCATCTGTGCGAGTACGGCGCACAGGCGATGGCCGTGCACGGCGGCCTGCGCGGCGCCGTGGCCGGTGGCCCGCCGAAGGTCGGCTTCCTGGTCGCCCTGCGCAACATCGCCCTGCACTGCGCGCGCATCGACACCCTGCCCGGCGACATCGAAGGCGAGGCCGAACTGCTGGCCGACAGCGCGACCACGCAGCAATACGCGTTCCGCCTGTTCCACGACGGCGCGCTGCTGGCCGAAGGGCGAGCGGCGGTAATGCTGCAGGAGTCGTAAGCCATCACGGCTCCGCCCATGGCATGCCATGGCGATGGCGATGGCGATGGCGATGATTGTTGAGGTGAAGATACCGATGTCGGACAAAGCCTCCAACCCGTCCACCTTCCGTTGTCGTCCCGGGCGCAGCGAGGGACGACATGAAGAACGACCTGCAACCATGACACACGATCCACGACTCACCGGAGTTTCGAGATGACGCAGACTTCCATCCGCCGCGCCCTGGTCACCGGCGGCAGCGGCGACATCGGCGGCGCGATCTGCCGCGCGCTCGGCGCGCAGGGCGTGCATGTGATCGTGCATGCCAACGGCAACCTGGCCCGCGCGGAATCCGTGCGCGATGCCATCGTCGCCGACGGCGGCTCGGCCGAGGCGGTGGCCTTCGACGTGGCCGACGGCGAGGCGGTGCGCACCGCGCTCGCCGCGCTGCTGGACGCCGGCCCGATCCAGATCGTGGTCAACAACGCCGGCATCCACGACGACGGCCCGATGGCCGGCATGAGCGAGGACAAATGGAAGCGGGTGATCGACGTGTCCCTGCACGGCTTCTTCCACGTGACCCAGCCCCTGCTGCTGCCGATGGCGCGCACGCGCTGGGGCCGCATCGTCAGCGTCTCGTCGGTGGCGGCGGTGATCGGCAACCGCGGCCAGACCAACTACGCCGCCGCCAAGGCTGCCCTGCATGGCGCCACCAAATCCCTGGCACGGGAGATGGCCAGCCGCGGCATCACCGCCAATGTGGTCGCCCCCGGCGTGGTCGCCGGCAGCATGACCACCGAGGCCTTCCCGCCCGAGGTGATCAAGCAGATGGTCCCGGCCGCACGTGCGGGCAAACCGGAGGAAGTGGCCGCGCTGGTGGCCTTCCTGTGCAGCGACGCCGCCGGCTACGTCAACGGCCAGGTGATCGGGGTGGATGGCGGGATGAGCTGAGCGGAGGACTTCGTATGGAAGAGCCCCATCGGCACCATTACGTATCGAAAGGCTATCTGCGAGGGTTTTCCTGCCCCATTCGAGGGGAAGAATGGGTCTGGACATACGACAAGCGGCCGGGGCGTCGCCCGGAGTGCAAGTCGGTCAGATCGATCGCATGGGAACACGACTACTATGCGCAAGAACGACCCGATGGATCGACGGACTATGGAACATTGGAAAAAGCCATCGGCACGCACGTCGACGACAAAGCAGCAAAGCTGATCCTTGAGTTAAGCCGCAATCCGAATCAAATAGAAAATCTTGAAAAAGAACATCGCCACTTCCTTGAATCTTTCGTTGCATTTTCTCATACCAGAGTTCCCCGGTTCCGCGGAAGTCTTCATGGAATGTTTTCAGAGATAGGAGCCTATATGGGCGAGATATACGCCGGCGTTCTAGCAGGTGATCCATCACTCGCATCAACAATAGACACAAGCCCGCCTCAATCCATCACTCTCGATAGCATGGTGGCCGGAGTGAGTCAGATCGCGAAATCTCTTTCCAAAAAGAGCGCAGTTTTCGTTTATTCTTCAAATTATTTCTTCATCACTTCCGACAACCCTGTCGTTGTCGCAGGAAACGCAGCAGCAGCTCATGATTCGCATATCTTCATGGCGCTGAGCAAGAATCTTGCGGTGCTTTTCCATGAAAAAAATGGGGAAAAAGATTTTCTCGTCAGAAACCCAAGAGAATGGGCTGTCGACGAGATCAACTCCATGATCGCTGAGACGGCCGTGCATCGAATATTTGCAAGCCAGAATCTCGAGTCGCTCGAAAAATTGATCAAGAAACATCCCACTGTCAGCCCGTGAATCTGCAATTCCGATCACGCAGTCCTTTTAGCGAAGCCGAATCGCTTTAAACGCCCCTCCGGAGCGCCAGTCCTCGCGGATCAGGCCCGCAGGGCGCGCGGCAGGAGGCCGCGCGTTTTTCGATGGGCCATGGATGGCCCTTCGAAAAACCTCCGCGAGGACTGCGGACCCGCCGCGCAGCGGCGGGCGCGACGATAGGCTGCCCTTTCTTTTGGTGACTTTTCTTTGGGCACGCAAATAAAAGTTACCCGCGCGCCAGCGCGGAAGCTCTTGACTTAGGAAAGCAACAAGACAATAAAACCTCACGCCGCCGCGTACCACTCCGCCGCCAGCGACGGCTCCACCGCGGCATCGGCCAGCAGCGCGTCCAGCCCGCAGTCGTCGATCCCCGCATGCGCCGCGCGTGCGCGGGCGAGGGTTTCGGCGGCCAGCCATTCCATGCGCCCCACATTCGCGACCACGCGGGCGGCGAAGGCGTCGTTGTCGAGCAGGTCGTGCAGCGCGCGGTTCATCTCGTGGAACCAGTCGATGCGGTACTGGTCGAGCAGACGGCCGTCGTGCGCATGCGCGTCGATGCCGGCAGCGCGGTTGGCCTGGCCCCAGGCGCGCAGCAGGGCCTGCATGGCGAGATTCAGTGCACTGCCGCGTTCGAACTGCGGACGCAGGCGGCCGAGCAGCGAGAGTTCGGTGAGTTTCTCGCCGCAGAACAGCGGCGCCAGCAGCGCCCAGTAGTAGGTGTAGTCCCAGATCACCTTCAGCGGCATCACCTGCGCGTCGCCGAACAGCGCGTACTGCCCGCGGTACAGGGTCATGGTGTTCTCGAAGAACCCGAAATACAGCTGCTGATAAATGTCGGCGTACGGCGCGAACCCGCGGCCGGCGCGGTCGCGGGCGATCAGGTCGCAGATGAGCGTGTTGGCGATCGCGATGAAATCGCTGCCCGGTGAATAGAACGGGTCGAGGAACAGCCCGGCCTCGCCGGTGAGCGCCCAGCGGTCGCCGCTGAACACCTGTTTGCAGCCGTAGGAGAAATGGCGGAAGAACGCGAAGTCCTGCAGCCGGTGTTCGGGCCTGTCGAGCGCCGCGGCGAGGCGCGGCTGGTGCGTACGCAGCCAGGCCGTCGCCTTCTCGTGCGTGTTCATCGTCTCCAGCGGATGCAGCGCCGCGTCGCAGACGATGCCCAGCGAATGCGCACCGGAGGACAAGGGGATCATCCACACCCAGTAGCCTTCGCCGCAGAGGTGATTGGTGGAACGCCAGCGGTCCGGCGGCGTGCAGCGCGCCTGCCAGCCGGCATCGTCGGACCAGTCGTTCGGGTCGAGCTGGCCGTCGACCCGCCACCACACCGCGTTGGCGTCGTGTTCCTCCGGCAACGCCAGTCCGAGCTTGCGCTTGATGAGCCCCGCGCGACCGCTGGCGTCGACCACCCAGCGGCATTCGACGGTCTCGCGCGCGCCGGCCTGCTCGCCCGTGCGCTCGAAGACGACATGGTGCGGGGCTTCACCTTCACCGAATTCCACGCCGCGCACCACCGCGCCGTCGACGAAACGCACGCCGAGACGCTGCGCTTCTTCGGCGAGGAAGTTCTCGAACCGGCCGCGGTCGATCTGCCACGAGGGCGTGGGCAGGATTTTGCTCACGCCCAGCTCGGTGCAGCGGTCGACATCGCTGCGCCCGTCGCTGAAGAAGAAGCGGAAGCCGAACTTGCGGATCTGCTGCGTGTCCAGATGCTCGCGCAGCCCGAGCACGTTGGCGAAGTAATGCGCGCCGATCTCCACCGTGGACTCGCCCACCTTGTGCGCCGCCTCCTGCACCGGATGCGCGCGCCGTTCGATCACCACGATGTCGACCTCCGGATCGCGGCGCTTCAACTGCAGCGCGAGCGTGAGCCCGGCGAGGCCGCCGCCGAGGATGGCGAGGTCATGACGGGAGGGGGTGGTTTCGTTCATGGCGATGATGTTGTATGTGAGTAGTACATGTCGAGAAAATGAAGCTCCGTAAGCTTGTGTCGCGAAGAAGAGTATTCGTTTGGAATAATTCTTAGGCGTCCGATTTTCGACGCTGTTTTTCCCGCCACTCCTCGTGCGCTCTTTGCTCTTCAGATCGATCTTCCGAAGTGTAAACATCTGTTTTCAAAAGTCGATTTCCACCTACCAGCCGGCCAACGTCTTTTTGCAATTTTTCTAAACTCTGAGCCATTGCATAAAGGTGATGTTTTCCGAGGCGCTCCGTACCCTTGTATTCCGACATATCTACAAAAAGAGTGTCCCGATACGATTTTCCGGTAACACTCTTGTACTCCACATCAAAAGCGAGAATAGTTGATAATTTTTCATCATGATTCTCGGTCAATTCCGTGAACATAGAAACCCTCTCATGCCCTGGACCAAGATATGTTAGACCGGTCTTGAAATAGTTTGGCTCAGTGAACTCGGCGAGTAGCTTTTCGGAAAAATGATTGCCGCTTTCAACTCGCGGCATGAACTTAACTCCAAAGGCAGGACCTTGGCCGATATTCTTGAAGTGAAGGCGAACGATATGGATCGCTTCATCTATTGAATTCAAGGTGACGGCGAGCCTGGGCTCCGTCTGGACTTCTCGCATCAGACGTGTCTCGGAGACCAACTTCCACGTCAGTGCGGCATAGACCACCGTAGCGATGGTGACCATCGCGGTGAATACAACATTGAATGCACCTGCGTTGCTGTTGAGGAATTCAATGATGCCGCCCATGGCATTCTCCGGCTCTGTTCTTGAGTTTCGGTCAGATACGTAGTGTCGCGCTCATGAGTTGACTACGGCGTGGCACACGCAGCGGATGCGTCAGCGGTCGGAGCCAAACTCCCCGCTCGGATCGTCGATCACCGGCGGATGCGCCCGCGTCCGACGGTACTCGCGGACCACGCTGCCATAGGTCCAGACCTGCACCACCACGTGCGACGTGATGCGCCACAGGTCGCGCAGCGGCCGGAAATGGCTCTTGCGGAACTGGCCGACCACCCCGGCACCGGCGTAGCGCGATTCGATCGGCACCGCCACCACGCCCATGCCCAGGCGACGCGCGGCGCTGATCAGGATCTGCGCCTCGAACACGAAGTCCTCGCCGGGCACGTCGTCCAGCGCGGCCACCGCCGCCGGGTACAGGCGCTGGCCGCTCTGGGTGTCGGCGATGCGGTAGCCGCAGCCCCAGGCGATGCCCCAGTCGCCGAAATCGTTGGCGATGCGCCGGTAGGTGGGCTGCTGCGCGCGCTTGCGCAGGCGCGCGCCCATCACGATGCAGTTGGGGTGGCGGTTGGCGGCGGCGATCATCCGCGGGATGTCGGCCGCCAGATGCTGGCCGTCGCCGTCCATGCTCAGCACCGCGGCGGCGCCCTGGCGCAGGGCCTCGCGGAAGCCGTCGCGCAGGCTGGCGCCCTTGCCCATGCGGGTGGCGTGGCGCAGCACGGTCACCGGCAGGTCGGCGATGCGCTCGGCGGTGCCGTCGTCGGAGCCGTCGTCGATCAGGATGACCCGGTCGCATTCGGCCAGCGCGCCCTCTACCACTTCGCGGATGCGCAGGGCCTCGTTGAGCGCCGGGATGACCACGGTCACGTTGCCGCGGTGGAAGGCAGGCACGCCCGCGGCTGCGGGCGTCGCCGCGGATGTCTGCAGCGCGGCCTCAGTCATGGACGGCCGTCACCTGTCCAAGCCGCACCCGCAGCAGACGGCCCGGACCGGCCTTGAGCAGGGCCTCGTCGGCACCGGTGGCCAGCGCGTCGAACAGCGGCAGCATCGGCGCCATGGCGTTGTCGGCCGAGCGCGCGGACAGCGCGCCCAGCGGCGCGGGGCCGTCACCGTCCAGCAGTTGCAGGTCGAGGCGCGGGCCGGCGGCGGCATCGACAGCGTCGGCACCGTCACGCACCAGCACCAGCGCGCCGCCCAGCAGGCCGTTGCACACATGCACCGACAGCAGCGGCCCGGTGGCGCGGGTGTCGTAGCCGACCAGCAGCACCGCTTCGGCGCCCTCGGCCAGCTGCGCGGCGGCCTCGATCAGGCCCTGGGCGAAGCTGGCGTCGTAGGCGCTGATCGCCGTGGCCGCGGCCATGCAGCCGGCGCCGATGGTCCAGTAGCCGGCGGCGGCGTTGTGCACCGAGTTGTGGAAGCGGGTGGGCGACATCGCGCGCGGGTCTTCGGCCAGCGTGGCGCAGATGGCGTCGGTGATGGCCAGGTCGCCGTGGGTGGAGGCGAACACCGAGGGCAGCGTGGCCGGGCTGCGGCCGGCGGCCTCGCAGGCGGCCAGCGCGACCTGCAGCGCCACCGCCACCGACTCCGGCGCGCGGCGGCGCTCGTTGGGCGGCAGCAGCTGTGGCGAGGGTTTTCCGGGGGCGGCCTCCGGCTGCGCGCCTTCGGCCGCGAACGCACGCGCGGCCTCCCAGGACGGCAGGCCGTCGGCCCAGAAGCCCACGCCGACCAGCCGCGCGCGCAGGCCGAGGGCCGGCGCCTGCGCTTCGCGCGGGGTGACCGCGAGGGTGTGCGTGTCGATGCTCATGCCTGCGCCCTCCCGAACAGCAGCGAGCAGTTGTTGCCGCCGAAGCCGAAGGAATTGTTCATCACGTAGCGCACCTCGCGTGCCACGCCCGCGAAGCCGATCTGCGGGCCGCAGTCGGGGTCGGGCTGTTCGCTGCCGGGCATGCCGGGCAGCCAGCCGTGCTGCAGGGCGAGCAGAGCGAAGGCGGATTCGACGATGCCGGCCGCGCCCAGGGTGTGGCCGACCCAGGCCTTGGTGGAGCTGGCGTGCAGGCCGTCGCCGGAGGCGTCGCTCGGGAACAGCGCGCGCACGGCCTTGGCCTCGACGCTGTCGTTGGCCGGCGTGGCGGTGCCGTGCAGGTTGAGATAGCCGACCTCGGCCGGCGCCACGCCGCCGCGGGCCAGCGCCGCGGCCATCGCCTGCTGCGCGCCCAGGCCTTCGGGATGCGGGCTGGACATGTGGTGGGCGTCGCTGGATTCGCCGTAGCCCAGCAGCCAGGCCGGGGCCTCGGGCGCGGCATGGGTGCGTTCGAGGATGGCGTAGCCGCCGGCCTCGCCCAGCGACAGCCCGTCGCGGCGGGCGTCGAACGGCCGGCAGCGCTCCTGCGAGACCAGGCCCAGCGCGTTGAAGCCGAACAGAATGCTGCCGCACAGGGTGTCGATGCCGCCGACCAGGGCGGCGTCGACCACGCCGGCATGGATCAGCCGCGCGGCCTGGGCGAAGACCTTGGCGCTGGAAGAGCAGGCCGTGGCCACGGTCACCGCCGGCCCGCGCAGGCCGGTGGCGGCCTGCAGGAAATCGCCCAGCGAATGCGGGGTGTGCAGGATGGCGCGGCGCAGGTCGGCCGGGAACGCGGCATGGGCGGCGCCGTCGGACGGCGCGTCCAGCCGGGTGTAGGCCTCCTCGCTGGCGCCGATGCTGGAGGTGGAGGTGCCGATCACCAGCGCCACGCGCTCGGCGCCGTAGCGCGCGCGCAGGGCGGCCACGCGCTCGGCCATGCCGTCCTGCTGCAGCGCCAGCCATGCCAAGCGGTTGTTGCGGCAGTCCCAGCGCGCCCACTCGGCGGGCAGCGCCGCCTCTTCCAGGCCGTCCACCCGACCGATCCAGGTCTCCAGGCGCTGCTCGCCGGCCCTGCCTTCGCCGAAATCGTTGCGGCGCAGGCCGCTGCGGCCCGCGCGCAGCGCCTCGGCCTGCGCGGCCAGGCCGCGCCCGAGGGCGGTGGTGACAGTGCAGGCGGAGACCGCCAGCGGTGCGATGCGCGCCGGCGATGCGGCGGCGGACGATGACGCGTTCGAAGGTGCGGAGGACACCCGGAAACCCCTGTGACCAGGCCCGAAGGCAAGTCGGGAAGTATAGGCGAGGACGCCCGCGCGCCGGCCGCCATCCACGGCCCGCGCCGTGCCCGCAGACCCCGGCCGCCGCATGCGGTCACTCGGTCGTGCGGAATGCGGCACGCCCGATGCCCGGGCCGGCGAGCAGGCACGCCCGGGGCCCGGGCACGTCGCTGCGGACGCGTGAATCTGCCGCGCCCAGGCTCTACCCTGTGCCGCCTGACCCGCGTCCGCGTCAGCCTGCAGCCGCCCCTGGCCGAGTGAGCACGACTACGCATGCCCATGTCCGACCGTCTGCCCGACCCGCGCCCGCCCGAGGGCACGCCGGTGTCCCGCCTGGGCCACCAGCGCCGCCTGCTGCTGGACCGCGACGTGCTGCACACCGGCGTGATCGCGGCCGCCGCCTGCACGCTGAGCGGCGGTCTGGTCTATCTGGGTTATCTGCTGCATGTGGTGCGGGTGGCGCGCCACGCGCCGGTCGCGCCGGGCGACGGCCGCTGCCTGCTGGTGTTCGGCAAACATGCACCACAGGGCCGCCCGGACGCCGACTTCCGCGCCCGGCTGGCACGCGCGGCGGCGCTGTGGAACCAGGCGCCGCCGGAGACGCTGGTGCTGCTGGGCGGCGGCCCGCCCGGCCAGCCCAGCGAAGCGGAAGTGGCGCAGGCCGCGCTCATCGCCGACGGTGTGCCGACGCATGCGCCCTGGCGCCTGGAAACCACCTCGCGCGACACCCTGCAGAACCTGCGCCACGCGCGCATGCTGCTCGCCGACCTCGGCCCGGACGCGCCGCCGGTCACCCTGCTCAGCAACCGCTACCACCTCGCCCGCTGCGCCCTGTTCGCACGCCAGCTCGGCTACCGCTGGGAACTGTGCGCCGCCGAACCCCGGCTGCGCTGGACCCCCGCCACCTGCCTGCGCCTCGCCGGCGAGGCCGCCTACGTGTGCTGGATCGACCTCGGCACCCGCTGGGCGCGGCTGATCGGGCATCGGCGGATGCTGTCGCGGATCACCTGACCCGCAGTCTCACCGCGGCGTCGCGGTGTCGGCCTCTGCTTCGCCCTCGCCTTCGCCTTCGCCCTCGAGCATCCGCGGCACGAACCGCTCCCGCACCGCCTCGGCCAGCAGGTGCGGCGGCAGCAGGCCCTGATCGAGCAGGAAGTTGTTGAAGGCCAGGCGGTCGAAGCGCTCGCCGAGCGCGAGTTCGGTCTCCGCGCGCAGCTCGAGGATGCGCGCGTAGCCGTGAAAATAGCTGCCGGCCTGGCCGGGCGCATCGAAGATGTAGCGGTCCAGCTCCTGGCGCGCCATCGCCGGCGACAGGCCGACATCGCGCATCAGGATCTCGCCCGCCCGCGCCCGGTCGATCATGCCGAGGTTGAGCATCGGGTCCAGCATCGCCCGCGCCGCGCGCATCAGCCGGAACTGCAGCGCGGCGAACTGCGCCTCCAGCGGCATGTACGGCGTCAGTTCGGCCTCCGCGTACAGGGCCCAGCCTTCGACATTGACCGAATTGAACGCGAACAGGACCCGCGCCAGCGAGATCCTGCGCTCGACCATCGCGGTGAACTGCAGCTCGTGCCCGGGCCGGCCCTCGTGCGCGGAAAGCGACCAGGCCGCAGCCGGATGGTTGAAGTCGTCGAAACGCTCGGCGCCGCCGCTCTGCGAGGGATTGCCCAGCGGCAGCACGAACTCGCCCTGCTGCCCGCTGTTGCCCACCAGCGGCGCCGGACGGAAATGCGGCGCAGGCTGTGCTGCGCTCTCCGCCGCGGTGCCCAGCCGCATCACCAGCGGCCGTGCGGGCACGTCGACGATGCGCTCGCGGCGCAGGATGGGGTCGATCGCGGCGATGACCGTGCGGTAATGCGCTTCCAGCGCCTCGTCGGGGATGCGGTCGCGTTTCAGGGCACGCAGCACGTCGCGGTAGTCGGTGGCCTCCAGCCCGCGCGACTGCGCCACCAGCGGCGCCATGCGCTGCAGCGCCGCACGCGTTTCCATGAACGCGAACCCCGCGCGCCGGATGAGTTCCTCGGGCGGGATGTCGATGCCCACCTCGCGCAGACGCTGCGCGTACAGCGCACGTGGTGGCAGGGTGTCGTCGCGAGTCTCCGGCAGCACCGTGTCGCGCACCCAGTCCGCGTGTTCGCGCAGCTGCGCATCCAGTGCATCGAGTGCGGGGCCCGCCCCACGCACGCCGCGCTCGGCGAACAGGCTGCGCACCCCCGCGGCATAGACCGGCATGGCCGCGAGCATGCGCTCGACCTCGCTTCGGGTGGGCCGCAGCAGCGCGGGCTGCGCGGCGCCCTCCTCGTAGCGGGCACGCGCCTGCGCCAGCAGCGGCTGCGTGCCGCGGGCCTGGCCGACGTAGGCCTGCAGCCGGCGCAGCGCGAGCGCACGACGCGCCGGCGGCGTCTGCTCCGACAGAACCGTGCTCATGCCGAAGAAGATCAACTGCGGCGCGTCGACCCACTGCCGCTGCAGCTCGGTGGCGACATCGACGCCCTCGATCGCCTGACCGGCCGCGGCGACCATGATCTCAAGGTCCAGACGCACGTCCGGATCGCGCTCGCGCTCCAGCGCTGTCCACAGCCGGTTGCGTGCGCGCTCCATCGCCTCGCGGTACCGGCGGCGATTGTCCGCGCCCAGATCGGCCACCCGCGCATCGTAGCCGGGAATGCCGAAAAAGCTGGCCTGCTCCGGATGGAAGTCGAACCGCGCATCCATCAGCACCTGCGCATGGCGGTTGCTGGCCTCCACCCAGGCGGGCGGCGGCGCTTCGGCGGCGGAGACCGGCACGGCCGCCGTCAGACAGGCCAGGGCCGCGACCCCGGCCTGCAGCCACGTCCGGATCGCGATGCGGGCATGTCGTCTGGTGCGCATGGTCGGGTCCTTGATCGTATGCACGACACGCTAGACCGGTCGGCGGGCGCTGCCCAGCCCCGGGCCGGGCCGGCGCGGAAGACGTTCATTCTTGACGGAATGCTTCGCACGGCGCGAGACGCCGCACACCTCACGCACCTGTCGCGACAGGCGGCGTGCGTACCGCGCGACCCGCATCCCCTGCCGCCACTCAGGGTGCGTCGCCGTCCCCGGCATCGCCGGCATCTTCCGCGGCATCCGCACGCAGGCGCCGGGCCTCGGGCAGCGACGGCAGCAGATCGATCGACGCCTCCGCACCATCGACCGTGGCGCTGAGCACCGCGAACTTCCACACGCCCAGCCGCGATTCGGCCTCGACGAAGACCGTGGCCTCGCCGCGCGGGCCGGCCACGGGAATCTGCAGCGCCGCACTGGAATGCGTGCCCGTGGACACGTGCCCGCTCATGAAGCCGTCGTGCTCGATCGGCGAGCCGATCGCCTCGACCAGACGCGGATCCCCGGCAGCCTGCGCCATCGCGATCCGATAGGCGTCGTTGTCGCGCATCGCGGCGCCGAGCATCGTGATGAAACCGTAGATCAGCATCGCGGCGATCGACAGGCCCATCACCGCCAGCAGCGGCACCGCCCACCTCCAGTGGCGCTGCCACCATCCGCGGCGCTGCGGCGGAGTCGGGGGCGGCGTGGCGGGTGCGCCCGGCAGCGGCGGCGGGATCGACATGGCAGCGGCTCCCGACAGGACTCAGCGCTTCAGACAGCTGCCGAAAAACGCCTCGGTCAGGCGATAGCGGTGCAGCAGGTCGCTGCCGCGCAGGCCGTGCTTGGCGCCGGGGTAGGTCATCAAATCAAAGGGAATGGCGCGCTTCTGCAGTTCGCTCATCAGTTTGGTGGAATTGCCGAACAGCACGTTGTCGTCGGCCATGCCGTGGATCAGCAGCAGCGCGTTGGGGCGGATGCCGTCGACGTGAGTGAACACGCTGGCCTCGCGGTAGCCCTCGGGATTGGTCTTCGGGTGGTCCATGTAGCGTTCGGTGTAGTGGGTGTCGTACAGCGCCCAGTCGGTGACCGGTGCACCCGACACACCGCAGGCGTAATCGCCGGGCGCCTTGCCCAGCAGCATCAGCGCCATGTAGCCGCCGTTGGACCAGCCGTAGACGCCGATGCGCTCGCCGTCCACCCAGGGCTGCGCACGCAGCCAGTCCACGCCCTTGCGCTGGTCGTCCACTTCCACCGTGCCCTGCCTGCCGTACAGCGCGCCGCCGAAGGCCGCGCCGCGCCGCGGGGTGCCGCGGTTATCCAGCGAGAACACCACGTAGCCGTGCTGGGCGAGGTACTGGTTGAAAAAGTGGTCGCCGCGGCCCGGCCAGCTGTCGGTGACGGTCTGCGCGGCGGGGCCGCCGTAGACGTAGACCACCACCGGGTAGCGCTTCTTCGCATCGAAACCCGGCGGCTTGAGCAGGCTGTAGTGCAGCGGGGTGACGCCGTCGGCCGCGGTGAGCGTGCCGAATTCGGGCGCGCGGTGCATCGCGCGATACGGCGCGTAGGCGTGGTCGGGGGCCGTGGGGTCGTTGTCGACCAGCGCGGCGATGCGGCTGTCCGTGCCGCCTTCGGCGCGGTACAGCGCGGTCTGCGGCGGCGTGGTGCCGTCCGACCAGGTGTCGACGTACACGCTGGCGTTCTTCGCGAACGTGGCCGCGTGCATGCCGGGCGCGCGCGTGAGCGCACGCATGGCACCGCCGGCCAGCGGGACCGCATGCACATGCGCCTGACGCGCGTCGGGCTTGCCGTCCGGCGTGAGGCCGGCGCGGAAATACGCCAGCCCCTTGTCTTCATCCACCGCCAGCAGCGCATCCACCGGCCAGTCGCCGCGGGTGAGCGCGGTGAGCGTCTTGCCGTCCTCGCTGGCGATGTACAGATGCTCGAAGCCGCTGCGCTCGCTGCTCCACAGGAAGCGGCCGTCCTTCAGAAAGCGCAGGTCGCTGTGCAGCGGCACCCAGGTCTTCGAGGTCTCGGTGATCAGCGTGCGCTGCGCGCCGCTGCGCAGGTCGGTCTCGATCAGATCGAGTCGGCGCTGGTCGCGCGACTGGCGCTGGAACGTCAGGCGGTTCGCATCGCGCCAGTCGACGCGGGCGAGGTAGATGTCGGGGTTCTCGCCGAGTTCCACCTGCTGCGGCTTCGCGGCCTTGCCGCCCGCACCCAGGCGCACCACATGCAGCGAGATCAGCACGTTGGGGTCGCCCGCCGCCGGATAGCGCTGTTCGATCACTTCGGTGCGGTCGGGATAGACCTCGTAGCGCTTCTGGATCGGCACGACGGATTCGTCGATGCGCGCGTAGGCGATGGCCGAATCGTCCGGCGCCCACCAGTAGCCGGTGTGGCGGTCCATTTCCTCGTCGGCCACGAACTCGGCGACGCCATTGCCGATGGTGTCGCTGCCGTCGCGGGTGAGCTGGACCTCCGCGCCGCTGGCCAGGTCGATCACCCACAGGTTGCGGGCGCGGATGAAGCTCACGTAGCCGCCCTTGGGCGAGACCTTGGGGTCGGTGGCGAAACCGCCGCCGTCGGTGAGCCTGCGCACCGCGGCCTTGCCCGACTTCGACAGGTCGTACAGATACAGCTCGCCGCCCAGCGGGAACAGCAGGGTTTTGGCATCCGGCGACCAGTGGTAGTCGACGATGCCCGACAGCCCGGCGATGCGCTGGCGCTCGCGCCGCGCCTTTTCCTCGTCGCTCAGCGTCTCCTCGCCCGGCAGCAGGTCGGCCGAATCCACCAGCAGCGCGGCCTGCCCGCTGGCGACATCGAAGGCCCACAGGTCGAGGCGGTTGCGGTCGCTGTCCTTGCCGCGCAGGAAGGTCACGCGCGAGCCGTCCGGCGCGATCTTCGCGTTGGTGAGCGTGGGCCCCGACAGCGCCGCACCGCCGGTGATGGCCTCGAGCGTCAGCGGCTGCGGTTTGGGCGGCGTGGTCGCGGTAGCGAGCGGAGGCATGGCGAGCATCAGGATGAGCAGGCAGACGGGGCGGCGAAGGAAGGACAGACGCATCGGAGACAGGCACATGGCAGCAGCCGGCAACATGACAGGCCCGAAGCTTAGCCGGATCGGCCGCGCATCGCTCGCCGCCCGTCTCGGCAGGCCCCGAGCCCTGCATGCAGACCTGCATGCAGAGCGGCGCGCAGCTGCGCAGCGAATGGCTGCGGAGAGAGGCGCAGCCGAGCTGCGCCCGGCTGCACAAGGTGAACGGGTGTCGCGACGCGGATGTGTCGCGGCACGGGTGCGCCGCGCGCGGTCAGCGCCCGAACAGCGCCTTGCGCGCCTCCTCGCTCAGCGGCTGCCCCGCCTGCGGGTTCACCTGCCGGGTGATCGCATAGGCGCGCGAGGTGGCCGGGCGCGCGGCGATGCTGGCGCGCCAGCGCACCACCTCCGGATACGGCGCGAGATCGATCGGCGCGGTCTTGTACACGTCGATCCACGGGTAGCAGGCCATGTCGGCGATGGTGTAGGCATCGCCGACAATGAACGCACGGCCGGCCAGGCGCTTGTCCAGCACGCCGAGCAGGCGGTTGGCCTCGCGCGTGTAGCGGTCGATGGCGTAGGGGATCTTCTCCGGCGCGTAGACGTTGAAATGCCCGTACTGCCCGGTCATCGGGCCGAGCCCGGCCATCTGCCAGTTCAGCCATTCCAGCGCCGCGGTGCGGTCGCGCAGGTCGGCGGGCAGGAAATGCCCGGTCTTCTCGGCCAGGTACTGCAGGATCGCGCCGGATTCGAACACCGACAGCGGTGCGCCGCCGTCGGCAGGCGCGTGGTCGACGATCGCCGGCATGCGGTTGTTGGGCGCGATCGCGAGGAATTCGGGCACGAACTGCTCGCCGGCGCCGATGTTCACCGGCTGGATGGTGTACGGCAGCGGCGCGCCGGCATCGACCAGCTCTTCGAGGAACAGGGTGATCTTGTGGCCGTTGGGCGTGGGCCAGTAGTGGAGGTCGATCATGGCGGCTCCAGTGGAGCAGGGCTCCGGATGGTGGGGGGACGGGAAAGATGAACCTCCAGTCTACGGCGGTGCCCCTGTCGCGCCAGCGTGCGCGCGGAACAGCGCATCCCGCCGCGGCCTGCACACGGATGCGCCGCGCTTGGCGGGGCCGGTGGCCCTCATTACCCTATGCGCGCTTTCCACCGCCGCACCGACCCGGAACCTCCGTCATGTCCAATGCCCCGCATCCGCCGCTGAACCCCTTGCCCCGCCTGATCTTCGCCTCGCGCTGGCTGCAGCTGCCGCTGTATCTGGGCCTGATCGTGGCCCAGGGCGTGTACGTGTTCCTGTTCCTCAAGGAGCTGTGGCACCTGATCCACGACGCTGCCGCCCTCAACGAACAGCAGATCATGCTGATCGTGCTCGGCCTGATCGACGTGGTGATGATCTCCAACCTGCTGGTGATGGTGATCGTGGGCGGCTACGAGACCTTCGTCTCGCGCCTGAACCTCAAGGGCCACCCGGACCAGCCCGAGTGGCTGAGCCACGTCAACGCCAGCGTGCTCAAGGTCAAGCTGGCGATGGCGATCATCGGCATCTCCTCGATCCACCTGCTCAAGACCTTTATCGAGGCCGGCCAGGTGGGCCTGCCGATCTGCACGCCCGCGCTGCTGGCCGCCTCGGCGCCCTGCGCCAAGCTCACCACCGACGGCGTGATGTGGCAGGCGATCATCCACGGCCTGTTCATCCTCTCGGCCATCGGCATCGCCTATACCGACAAGCTGATGGGCGCGACGCTGCAGAAGCACGAGAAGCACTGAGGCGACGGCCGGCGACAGGGCCGACGGACCCGTCATCGACGCATCGGCGATGGGTCGGGCCTGAAGGCCCTCCTGCGACGTATCTCCTGCCGTAGGAGGGCCTTCAGGCCCGACCCATGCGCGATACCCGGAGGAAGGCCTTCAGGCCGACCTGTCCGCAAGACTGCGCAGCACGTCGGGAGCACCGCGCTCCCCCATCCTTCCGGCCGACCCGTAAACTACGCGGATGGATGTTTCCCACCTGCTCGACGGCCTCAACGCCGCACAGCGCGAGGCGGTCAGCGCCGCGCCCGGTCACCTGCTGGTGCTCGCCGGCGCCGGCTCCGGCAAGACCCGCGTGCTCACCCACCGCATCGCCTGGCTGCACGAGGTCTATGGTGCGCCGATGCACGGCATCTTCGCGGTCACCTTCACCAACAAGGCCGCGGGCGAGATGCGCCACCGCGCCGCCACCCTGCTGCCGCAGGGCACGCGCGGCATGTGGATCGGCACCTTCCACGGCCTGGCCCACCGCCTGCTGCGCCTGCACTGGCAGGACGCGAAGCTGCCGGAAGCCTTCCAGGTGCTCGACGCCGACGACCAGGTGCGCCTGGTCAAGCGCGTGGCGCAGGCGCTGGAGATCGACGAGTCGCGCTACCCGCCGCGGCAGATCGCCTGGTGGATCAACGCGCAGAAGGACGAAGGCCGCCGCCCGCAGCACATCCAGCCCGAGTCGCGCCACGGCGGCGACGAATGGGGCGAGGTCATGCTGCGCGTCTACACCGCCTACCAGGAGCGCTGCGACCGCGCCGGTCTGGTCGACTTCGCCGAGATCCTGCTGCGCGCGCACGAGCTGCTGCGCGACCATCCGCAGCTGCTCGCGCACTACCGGCAGCGCTTCGGCCAGCTGCTGATCGACGAGTTCCAGGACACCAACACCCTGCAGTACGCCTTCGTGCGCCTGCTGGCGGGCGACACCGGCCAGGTGTTCGTGGTCGGCGACGACGACCAGGCCATCTACGGCTGGCGCGGCGCCAAGGTCGAGAACGTGCAGAAGTTCCTGCATGATTTCCCCGGCGCGGCCACCATCCGCCTGGAGCAGAACTACCGCTCCACCGGCAACATCCTGGATGCCGCGAACGCGGTGATCGCGCACAACCCCTCGCGCCTGGGCAAGCGGCTGTGGACCGACAGCGGCGAGGGCGAGGTGATCGACCTGTACGCCGCCTACAACGAGATCGACGAAGCGCGCTACGTCATCGAGCGCATCCGTCACTGGGTGCGCGACGGCGGCAGCCACGGCGAATGCGCCATCCTCTACCGCAGCAACGCGCAGTCGCGCGCATTCGAAGAAACCCTGCTCGGCGAGCAGATCCCGTTCCGCGTGTACGGCGGCATGCGCTTCTTCGAGCGCGCGGAAATCAAGGACACCCTCGCCTACCTGCGCCTGATCGCCAACCGCGACGACGACGCGGCCTTCGAGCGCGCGGTCAACACGCCCACTCGCGGCATCGGCGAACGCACGCTGGACGAAGTGCGCCGCCACGCCCGCGGCGCCGGGGTTTCACTGTGGCGCGGCGCCGCGCAGATCGTCGCCGGCGACACACTGGCCGCGCGCGCGCGCAACGCGCTGGCGCAGTTCCTGCAGCTCATCGCACAGCTGCAGGACGAAACCGCCGAGCTGCCGCTGAAGGACAAGATCGACCACGTCCTCGCCCGCTCCGGCCTGCGCCTGCACTACGAGCAGCAGTCCAAGGGCTCGCTCGATTCGCGCACCGACAACCTGGACGAACTGGTCTCGGTGGCCTCGCGCTTCGTGCACGGCGACGACGAGGAGACCGCGCAGCTGTCCGAGTTGGTCGCCTTCCTCGCCTACGCATCGCTCGAAGCAGGCGAGGGCCAGACCGAGGCCGGCGAGGACGGCGTGCAGCTGATGACCCTGCACAGCGCCAAGGGCCTGGAATTCCCGCTGGTGTTCCTGGTCGGCGTGGAGGAAGGCCTGTTCCCCAACAACAAGTCGGTGGAGGAATCCGGCCGGCTGGAGGAGGAACGCCGCCTCGCCTACGTGGGCATCACCCGCGCGCGGCAGAAGCTGGTCATCACCTACGCCGAGGCGCGCCGTCTGCACGGCCAGGACATGTACGGCCTGCCCTCGCGCTTCCTGCGCGAGATTCCCGCGGCGCTGATGCACGAGGTGCGGCCCAAGGTGCAGGTCTCGCGGCCGATGTTCGACGCCCGCCCGCGCCGCGACTGGGGCCACGCCTCGCTGCAGGAAACCCCCGGCGTGCGCATCGGCCAGAACGTCAGCCACGCCAAATTCGGCAGCGGCGTGGTCACCGACATCGAAGGCAGCGGCGCGCATGCGCGCGTGCAGGTGAACTTCGACGAGGCGGGGAGCAAGTGGCTGGTGATGGCGTACGCGAATCTGCAGCCGGCGTAGGGCGGGCCTTGGCCCGCCGGGGCGTGGGCTCAGGCGTGCCGCACAATGATCCATGCCATTCCCCCGGATACGCGTCAGCCGACATCCCGCAATGGCGGGCCAAGGCCCGCCCTACGGCGTCCCGATAGACAGATACACCCATCACGTTGCCCATGATCATGACCGACACCACCGACCACGACTTCCACCACGTCCGCGACTATCTGACCGATCTGCAGGACCGTATCTGCGGCGCGATCGAGGCGGCCGACGGCGGCGCCACGTTCAAGGAAGACCTCTGGCAGCGCGCGGAAGGCGGCGGCGGGCGGACGCGGATCCTGCGCGAGGGCGCGGTGTTCGAGCAGGCGGGGATCGGCTTCTCCGACGTGTCGGGCACCAGGCTTCCGCCTTCGGCCACCGCCGCGCGGCCGGAGCTGGCCGGCGCGTCCTGGCGCGCAGTCGGTGTGTCGCTGGTGTTCCATCCGCGCAACCCGTACATCCCGACCACGCACGCCAACGTGCGGCATTTCCGCGCCATGCGCGACGGCGAAACGGTGGCCTGGTGGTTCGGCGGCGGGTTCGACCTCACGCCGTTCTATCCCGTCGACGAGGACGTGCGCCACTGGCACCAGGTCGCGCGCGACCTGTGCGCGCCCTTCGGCGGGCAGGCGCGCTACGAGGCGCACAAGCGCTGGTGCGACGAGTACTTCTTCCTGAAGCACCGCGGCGAGACCCGCGGCGTCGGCGGCCTGTTCTTCGACGACCTGCACGAGGATTTCGAGCGCGACTTCGCCTACCAGCGCGCGGTGGGCGACGGCTTCCTGGACGCGTACCTGCCCATCGTGGCGCGCCGTCGCGACACGCCGTACGGCGAGCGCGAGCGCCAGTTCCAGCTGTACCGGCGCGGGCGCTACGTCGAGTTCAACCTGGTGTTCGACCGCGGCACCCTGTTCGGCCTGCAGTCCGGCGGGCGCACCGAGTCGATCCTGATGAGCCTGCCGCCGCTGGTGCGCTGGGAATACGGCTACACGCCGGAGGCAGACAGCGACGAGGCGCGCCTGCAGGATTACCTGCGGCCGCGCGACTGGCTGGCGGAAGGCTGAGTCCACTGCCCGGCCACACGCCGCGGCCAAGCCGTTTCCAATCCGGCGCATCAGACGATCCCGCGCATCAAACACGCTCGACGCACACGCGCATCGCGGATGCGCGCGGGCGCGGCTGCCGAAAACGCGAAGTCCGGACATAAAGAAGCCCCGCAGGGGGGGACCTGCGGGGCCGGGAGGGGAACGTGGCTTGGGGAGAGCCAGGCTTGGGGAGAGCCGTTGCCGTTCCACTGGTCGCATTGGGGATGAGCGACCTCGACAGACGTTGCATCTGTCGCGGGTAATGAGACCACGGGCGGGGCATACGGTTCGTGAAGCGCGCCGCTCGACCGCAGGCGAATTCAGGACCGATTCATTGCGGCGGCACGGCCGTGAAATTTCCGTATTTTTCCCGTGAAGTTCGGGTATTCCGCACGCCCGACCTGTCAGTTCAGACAGGTGTACTTGCATCGTCGGCCAGCAGAATTCACCAATGGCCGACGCCGGCAGTGCAGTTCGCAACGCAGCGTTCCGTTTAGCCCCACGAATGGCGCCCTTCCTTCAGTGCGCCTCATCCCAGTTGTCGCCCACGCCGCTGTCGATCACCAGCGGCACGCGCAGCTCGGCCGCCGCAGCCATGCGCTCGGTCGCGCCGCTCATCAGGGTGTCGACGAAGTCGGCATCGCATTCGAACACCAGTTCGTCATGCACCTGCAGCAGCATCCGCGCCCGGTCGGCGTGGTCCAGCAGCCAGGCGTCGATGGCGATCATCGCGCGCTTGATGATGTCGGCAGCGGTGCCCTGCATCGGCGCATTGATCGCGGCGCGCTCGGCGCCGGCGCGTTGCGCCTGGTTGCGGGCGTTGATGTGGTCCAGATACAGGCGGCGGCCGAACACGGTCTCGACATAGCCGCGCTCGTGCGCCTCACGCCGGGTGCGCTCCATGAAATCGCGCACGCCGGGGTAGCGACTGAAGTACAGCGCGATGTAATCCTGGGCCTCGCCACGGCCGATGCCCAGATTGCGCGCCAGCCCGAACGCGCTCATGCCGTACATCAGGCCGAAATTGATCGCCTTGGCGGCGCGGCGCTCGCTGCCGCTCACCTCTTCCAGCGATTTGCCGAACACTTCCGCGGCGGTGGCGCGGTGGATGTCGGCACCCGCGGCGAAGGCGCGCAGCAGGCCCGGGTCTTCGGACAGATGCGCCATGATCCGCAGCTCGATCTGCGAGTAGTCGCAGGCCACCAGCTTGCGGCCCTTCGGCGCGACGAAGGCGCGGCGGATACGGCGGCCGTCCTCGGTGCGGATCGGGATGTTCTGCAGATTCGGGTCGCTGGACGACAGCCGCCCGGTGGCGGCGCCGGCCTGGTGATAGCTGGTATGCACGCGCCCGGTGTCGGGGTGGATCATCTCGCCGAGCTTGTCGGTGTAGGTGCTGCGCAGCTTGGCCAGGCCACGGTATTCCAGAATCACCCGCGGCAGTTCGTGCTGGTCGGCGATGGCCTCCAGCGCTTCTTCATTCGTCGAGGGCTGGCCCTTGGGCGTCTTGACCAGCGCCGGCAGGCCGAGTTCGTCGAACAGCAGCGCCTGCAGCTGTTTGGGCGAATCCAGGTTGAAGCTGCGCCCGGCCAGTTCGGTGGCCTTCTGCTGCGCGGCCAGCATGCGCCGCGACAGGTCCTTGCTCTGCTCGCGCAGTTCGTCGGCGTCGATCAGGATGCCTGCGGCCTCCATCCGCGCCAGCACCGGCACCAGCGGCATCTCGATCTCGCGGTACACGCGCTGCAGCGCCGGCTCGCCCGCGAGCTTCTCCGACAGCACGCGGTGCAGGCGCAGGGTGATGTCGGCGTCCTCGGCGGCGTAGCGTGTGGCGTCGTCGATGGCGACTTCGGAGAACGGGATCTGCTTCGCGCCCTTGCCGGCCACGTCTTCGTAATGGATCGTGGTGTAGCCGAGCAGGCGCTCGGCCAGCGAATCCATGTCGTGGCGCAGGGTGCCGGAATGCCAGATGAAGCTTTCCAGCATGGTGTCGTCGGCATAGCCGGCCACGTCCACGCCGTGCCGGCGCAGGATGTGCAGGTCGTATTTGCCGTGCTGGCCCAGCTTGCGGTGGCGCGGGCTTTCCAGCACCGGCCGCAACGCGTCCAGCACCGCTTCGCGCGCCAGCTGCGCCGGTGCGCCGGGGTAGCCGTGCGCGACCGGGATGTAGCAGGCGCGACCGGTCTCCACCGAGACGCTCAGCCCCACCAGATTCGCGCGCAGCGGGTCGAGGCTGTCGGTTTCGGTGTCGAAGGCGAATTCGTCCGCGTCCTCCAGCCGCTTCACCCAGGCCTCGAGCTGTTCGCGGGTGAGGACGGTCTCGTAGTCGCCGGGCGCGGACCACGCGGGGTCGGGCGCCTCGGCATCCGTCTCGCGCGTGGAGGTGCCCGCCTGCGCCGATGCGCCCGCGGACGTGGCGGCACTCGCAGCGTCACCGCCGCCCAGTTCCTTCAGCGCCTGGTTGAATCCGTAGCGGGCGTACAGCGTGCGCAGGGTGTCGAGGTCGCGCTCGCGCAGGTGCAGCGCGTCCGGGCCCTGCTCCAGCTCGACATCGGTGCGGATGGTGGCCAGTTGCCGGTTCAAGGGCAGTCGGTCGAGCGCCGCGCGCAGGTTGTCGCCGATCTTGCCCTTGATCGCGGACGCGTGGGCGATGACGCCGTCCAGCGTGCCGTACTCGCCCAGCCATTTGGCCGCGGTCTTGGGCCCGCATTTCTCCACGCCCGGGATGTTGTCCACGCTGTCGCCCATCAGCGACAGCAGGTCGACCACCTGGTCGGCACGCACGCCGAACTTGTCCATCACCGCGGCATCGTCGGCGATGCGGCTGCCGCTCATCGTGTTGACCAGGGCGACGCCTGCGCCGCCGTCGGCCGCACGCACCAGCTGCGCGAAGTCCTTGTCGCTGGTGGAGATGACGGTGTCGATGCCCGCCTCCGCCGCGCGCGTGGCGAGCGTGCCGATGACATCGTCCGCCTCCACGCCGGGCACGCGCAGGATCGGCAGGCCCAGCGCCTGCACGATCGCCATCATCGGTTCGAGCTGTGCGCGCAGGTCGTCGGGCATCGGCGGCCGGTTGGCCTTGTACTGCGGATCGAGTTCCTCGCGGAAAGTCGGGCCGGAGGCGTCCATCACGAACGCGATGTAGTCCGGCTTCTCCTTCAGATGCGCGCGCAGCATGTTGACCACGCCGAACAGCGCGCCGGTCGGCTCGCCCTCGGCATTGGTCAGCGGCGGCAGCGCGTGGAAGGCGCGGTAGAGGTAGGAGGAACCGTCGATGAGCACGAGTCTGGTCATCGCGACAGTGTACCCCGCGGCCCGGGGACGCCCGTGACGCATGCCTGCCGGTGCACGCCTCTCGAACATGCGCCGCGGAGGCATGTCGCCGCGTGTCGCGGCCTTGGTGCGATGCGTGCCGTGGCGGCGCAGCCTGCACGGCATGGGCATGCATCGCGCACGGGCGCCGGCAGCCGGGGCGGCACACGGCGGCTGGGCGCATAATCGATGCATCCCCCAGCCGGAGCACCGCCATGCGCACCGCCGCCGCCTTTTCGAGGCTCCCCTTCCCCACCCGCACCGCGTCGCTGGCCCTCGCCTGTGCGGGGATGCTGACGTTGTCGGCCTGCGCCACCACCGCCGGCTCCGCCGCATCGCCCGAGATCCCCGCCGATGCCGTGGCCGCGGAACGGGTCATGGACAACGGCGATGTGGTCACCGAGTACCGCGTCGCCGGCCAGCTGCGCGTGGTCAAGGTGCAGCCGCTGCGCGGCCCGGCCTACTACCTGCAGGACCGCAACGGCGACGGCAGGATCGACGACGACAGCAACGTCTCGCCGGTGTACTTCAAGATCTTCGAGTGGTGACGGGCGTGGCGGCAGGCGGGCCCGTCCAGGCCGCGTGCCAGGCCGCTGCGGCTGCCGCCGCGATCAGCTCCGCTTGAGCCACTTCAGCAGCGGCTCCCAGTCCTGCTGGTGGTCGCGCACGTGCTGCGACTGGTAGTCGAACAGACTGCGGCCGAGGCCGACCAGCATCACGTAGGCCTGGCTGTCGCGCAGCTCGGCCACCACCGGATAGGGCCACTGCTTCAGCAGCGCCACCGCCTGCTGCGAGGCGTTGGTCCACGGCTTGAGCCGGTTGGCCACCAGGCCCACGCGCAGGTCGCCGCGGCGCACGCGTTCGTGCCTGGCGACCGCATTCAGGAACGGCACGGTGGCGTCGATGTCCAGCGTCGACGGCAGCACCGGCACCACCAGGGTGTCGGCGACCTCCAGCATCGCGGCCAGGCTGTCGGCAGTGGAACCGGCCGGCGCGTCGATCACCAGCCGCTGCGCGTCCTCGGGCACATGCTTGTCCCAACGCCGGCCGCTGCCGTCCACTGGCAACACCGCACTCTCCAACTCCGCCCGGCGCTCGGCCCAGCGCGTGGAGGAATGCTGCGGATCGGCGTCCACCAGCACCGTGCGCTTGCCGGCCAGCGCCGCTTGCGCAGCCAGATGGGTGGCGATGGTGGTCTTGCCCACCCCGCCCTTCGAACTGGCGACCAGAACCGTTCTCATCGGCACCTCCGGCAGTGAAGTGGCAGCAGCTTAGCATTGGGCGCCGGGCGGATGGAGGTCGCGGCAAGGGCTTGATTCTGAAGGGTGGAAGGCACCGGTGCCGCCCATCCGCCGCGATGTCGACCGGGCCGATGCGGACCACCGCAGGCGGAGGACGCCAGGGGCGTACCGAGGAACCGTGTCCGGATGCGCTCCCGCACCCCGCGCACGCGCGGTCTCTGCACGCGTTCCGCGCAGGTGTGCGGACTGCGCGCGCACCGCTCGATGAACACGCCGGACACATGCATGCCAGTACATGCCTGCCACGCGGCTCGGGCTATGGATCCATCACGGGTACGTATACTCGGAGGCTTCGCCGCACCGTTTGAACAGGGACATCGCGCATGCCGCATCGACACCGCACCCCATGGATCGGGCTCTGCCTGCTGCTGGCCTGTTCACTGTCGGGTGCTGCCGTTCCGGCCCGCGCCGCGGAGCCCGGGGCGGACGATGTGCTGCGCGTGCGCACGGTGGATACCGATGTCGAGCTGGGCATGCTGGTCACCGGCACCATCGAGATCGACGCCGCGGGCCAGGTGCAGCGCTACACGATCCAGCACCGCGACCAATTGCCCAAGGCGGTGACCACGCTGATCGACAGCCGTGTGCCGCTGTGGAGTTTCGAGCCGGTCGCGCTGCCCGAGGGACAGGCCACCACGCTGTCGCGCATGGCCCTGCGCTTCGTCGCGCACCGCGCCGGCGAGACCGATTACGCGGTCGCCCTGCGCGGCGCGTCGTTCCAGGCGATACAGCCGGATGCGCCCGAGACGCACGAGCTGCGCCTGCCCGAGGGCACCGGGTTCGACTATCCGGCCAGCGCGGCCAAGGTGGGCGTGTCGGCCATCGCGTACGTGGCGTTGCGCATCGATCCGTCGGGCAAGGTCACCGATGCCGCCATCCGCCAGGTCAACCTGCGCATCGACGCCAACGAGCGCCAGCTGGCCTTCTGGCGCGACTACTTCGCGCGCGAGTCGGTGCGTCAGGCCAGGCGCCTGCGCTTCCTGCCCCCGACCACCGGCCCGGATGCGGGGACCGGGCCGTGGACCATCACTCTGCCTCTCGATTACGCCTTCGCCGGTGAAACCCCGTGGAAGACGCCGGGCCGCTGGGACACCTACCGCCCCGGGCCGATCCGCATGATCCCGTGGGTGGGTGCGGACGATCCGGACGCCGGCACGCCGCCGGATACCGCCATTCCGTCGCGCCTGCAGAGCAACCACGAACACCGGCGCCTGCGTAGGCAGCCCTCCGGCGCGCCTTCCGACGACTGATGCCCTGCGCCGCAGGCCTTGGCCGCACCCGCGTCTTCCCGCGCCCTGTCCACCTTCTCCGATCGCCATCGCCATGAAACCTGCCGCCGCACTCCTTGCGTTCATCCTGGTGCTCTGTGCATCGCCGTTGCCAGCCACGGCCGCGCCAGGGCGTGCCGAGCGCACGGCCGAACTCGAACGCTCGCTCGAGCTCAGCATGGTGGTCTCGGGCGATCTCGATGTGGATGCCGAGGGTCGGGTACAGCGCTACACGCTCGACCATCGCGACACATTGTCGCCCGACCTGGTCAGGATGTTGGACGGGCGTATTCCACAGTGGCGCTTCGCACCGATGGCGCTATCCGAAGGTCAGGCGCACAGCGCCCTGCGCATGCATCTGCGCGTGTACGCCAACCGCATCGGCGATCAACCCGACGTGTTTCGGATGAGCGTGCGCGGCGCCGGCTTTTTGCAGCGCGACGATCAACGCCCCGACACGGACCTGTTGCGCTACGACCCGCGTTCGCGCCTCAGCGCCTACGACAGTGCACTGCGCGGCATCGTCTACATGGCGATGCGCATCGGTCCTGAAGGCAGAGTGATGCAGGCCTTCGTCGAGCGCGTGGATCTCGCCATGCAGGGCAGTGCGAACGACATGACCCAATGGCGCAAGAACCTGGCGCGACTGACCGAACGCCAAGCCAAGAATCTGCGATTCATCGTGCCCACCACGGGCCCGGACGCAGGGTTGAACGAATGGAGTGGGCGACTGCCGGTGGCCTACAACATCGCCAAGCCGCAGGACGGGGAATGGCAGGCCTACTACCGCGGCCCGGAAACGCGAGCACCGTGGAAAGGCGCGGAAGACGCGGAGAACGCCGTGCCCACCGACCTGCTGCCTGCCGACAGCGCCGAGACGCCCGAGCAGGCGCGCCGCCTGTTGACGCCGCTCGACGTGGAGTGAGGGCGCGGGGCCTGCCGCGCCCATCGGCGGCAGGCGATGCTGCGGGTGATGGTGGGTGTCGCGGCCACGCCCCGGGCCCGCCCGTGACGCTGCGCCAGCGACTCGGCCGGACACGCCCTCAGCCGGCCACGATCTCCGCCATCAGCTTGCCGCGGAACACCAGGCTGGAACGGCCGTCGCGGTCCAGACCGAACACGCCGAAGCCGTTGGTGTAGAGGATGCCGCCATCCGCGTCGAGGTCGAACGCGGCCACGTGTTCGGCCAGGATGCGCTCCTCGCCCTGTTCGCTGCGCCAGACCAGCACCCAGGTCTTCGGCACCAGCGAGGGCACGCCGTGCACCACCCCGCCGCGGCGCAGGGCGGCCTCGGCGTCCACATGGCGGCCCTTGAGCAGCAGGCTCTTCAGGTCCGCCTCGTGCTGCGGGCCGGAGGCCGAGGTGAGCGGCTTGCGCGAATACATCAGCGACTGAAAGTTCAGGAAATCGAACAGCGTGCGCAGCAGCCGGAACGGGAACAGCACGGTGTCCATCAGCATGTCCCGGCCGTGGTAGCGCTGGCCTTCGTACGGCCGGCGGATGAAGACCAGGCTGCCGTCGGCCATCACCCGCGGCTGCAGATGGTCGTAACGCTCGTCTTCGAAGACCGGCTGCAACTCGCCGGTGCGCGTGTCCAGCAGCTGGATTGACGCCGGCCCGATCGCCATGACGTGGCCGTGCGGGCCGCGCGCGAGGCCGGCGGATTCGAACACCAGGCGGCCGTCCTGCCCCGGCACCCAGCACGGCGAGGTGTCGAGCGTGTCGCCGCCGGTGAGTTCGCGGTAGCCGCTGCCGTCGGTGCCCATCATCACGATGTTGGCCGCCCCGTTGCCCGAGCGCTGGCTGCACAGCAGCTGCGTGCCGTCCGCGCTCAGCTGCAGGTCGTCCAGCAGCAGGTTCTGGCGGTGGATCAACCGCCGTTCTGTGCCGCTGGCGATGTCCAGCTCGAACAGCCCGCCCATCGCATGGTCATGCAGGAAGTACACCAGCCGGCCTTCCGGCGCGAAGCGCAGCGAGGACGCCATCAACGGCAGCTCGCGGCCCGGACCCTCGCGCAGGTTGCCGTCGGCGCGCACCGAGAAACTGGTGCCCTGCTTCCAGGCATGCCGCTCGCGCGAGCGCTCCAGCCGGTCCATCGCCGCCTGCACGTGCGGGCTGTGCAGCTCGCGCGGCGCCTGCCCGGGCTCGGCGTAGAACATCTTGCCGTTGGCGATGAAGGCAAGCCGCCGCGCACTGGTCTCGGTCTTCGACGCGAGCCACTGCGTGTCGGGCGATGCGCGACGCCGGTACTGGCTGTAGGCCCAGTACGCCAGCAGCGCCACGGCCAGAGCGATCAGGATGTGCATGTGGGCGGACGTCCCTGTGCGTTGCGGCGATTGTGGCCGGCGGTGCCGGGAGCGTCCAGCCCGCAGGCCCTGCCGCAGCGCTCACCACCCGCCCGAGGCACCGCCACCGCTGCTGCGCCCTCCACCACCGGACCAGCCGCCGCTGCTGCTCGAACCGCTGCTCGAACTGCTGCTCGAACTGTCATGGTCCCAGGTGACAGTCCAGTCGTCGTCGTCGTCGCTGGCCGGCTGCTCGGGGTCCTCGACATCGAAGGTGTCGTCGTCCTCGGCATCGTCGCGCGGGGCACGGGCCGTGCGCCATGCGTGCAGGAACATGCCGTACAGCAGCAATGCCACTCCACCCACGATCGGAACGAGCACCATGCCGATGACCACGAGCATCAGCACGCCGTGCAGCCACGTCCGCGCCGTTCCCTGTGCCGCGGACGCATCCGACGCCTTCTGCGCGTCGAACGTGCCCGTCGCCGGCGCGGCACGCGATGCGTCCGGTGCATCCGATCGAATCGATCGATTCGATCCATTCGATCCATTCGATCCATTCGATCCATTCGATCCATTCGATCCATTCGATGCGCCCGGGTCGCGAGGCACGGCCGGTGACGGCAGCGCACGCGCGGCCTCCGCCTCGCGCGCAGGCAGGCTGGGACGCGGCGGGCCGGCCACGGCCGGCGTCGCCCGCGCGGGCGGCGACCGGCCATCCATCAGGCCGCCATCGATCAACGCCGCCAACGCCGCGCTGGAGCGGACGATGCCGCCGTTGAAGTCGCCTGCGCTCACGCGGGGGACCAGCGCGGTCTGGATGATGCGGCCTGCGGCGTCGCTGGTGATGACATGCTCCAGCCCGGAGCCCACATGGATCCGCGCCCGGCGGTCGTTCTTGGCGACCAGCAGCAGCACGCCGTCGTTCACGCCCTCGCGGCCGAGCTCCCAGGTCGTGAAGACCCGCTGCGCATAGTCCGCGATGTCCTCGGGCCGGGTGCTCGGCACGATCAGGACCTGCAGCTGGCTGCCCTTGCGTCGCTGCAGCTCCAGCGCCTGCCGTTCCAGCCGCGCCCGCTGCACCGGCGTGAGCGTGCGGGTGGTGTCGACCACCGGCGAGGTCAGCGGGGGCACCGCCACCTGCGCCCGCACAGTGCCGGGTGCCATCCCCAGCAACGCCGTGAACAGCGTCGCCACCGACCATGTCATCGCCAACATCACAGGCTTCATGCGCATTGCGATCTCCATAGGCAGCCAGGCCCCATCGATTGCAGCACCCTCCCGCCGCGGCGGCATCTGCCATTCGACACGCCGGCGCAGGGCGCGTGTGATGCGCGGCACGACGCATGCGCGCTGCCTGGCGCGCATCGGATTCACATCGACGAGGCGGCACCGTTTCGTATCGTGCATCCACCCGCACAGGCAACAGCGCGCGATGCCGCGGGACCACCCTCTCGATCGCCCCGTCTGCACCAGCCTGACCGGGCATCACGCGCTGCAGCCGGGCACGGGCCTGCAGATGCTGGCGACGCGCGACATGGCCCGCGGGCTGCTCGGGAAAGTGAAAGGCAAAAAATACCCGTCAACCGGCCTTGCAGGCGTTTGACCACGTGCTGCGGGAAGACATCGGACAACACGCTCGTCAACAGCGAGGGTCGGCCTTCAGCAACGCCAGAAAGTCCGCAAGCGGCATGACCACATCCCGACAGGGGCTGATGATTTCCTCGATGGACACCATGCCCGTGGAATGATCGATCACCAGGTCGAACATGTTGAGGTTGATCGCCTGACGCGCGGCGCCTGCGCCGTCGCCGTGGCGCCCCGTCAAGCCAGCCAGAAACGCATGCAGGCCGGGGCTGTTCTCGGCATCCAGGAACAGGCCCAGCAGCTCCGCATCGTGATCACGCATGGCATTCAACCCCTGATCCATTCGTGGCGCCAGGCGGTGTCGGCCTGAACGGGCTTTCAGGCCGCGGACGTCCAGAACGCATGTGCAGCATCGCCGAATTCCTCGAATTCCCGGTCCGATGCGAACGCATGGCGGGGAATGAGATGGAACAGATAACTGTTGATGCGGATGTACACGAACCGCTTCGACCGGCCGACCTCCTGCACCCCGGCCCATCGCTGCAGCCCCTCATTCACCGGGGTGACTTCGTGAAGCCCCTCCGCATCGATGCGGTAGGTGTGCGGCCCCAGCACGCCGCCATGACTGCCTGTGGAGACAAGCACAGGCAAAAGCGACAGGAGAAGGCCGACCACAAGCGACGCCAGCCCTCCGATGAGCGATGCAACAAGCGCGATGGCGAGCGTCAATGGCGAAAGCGACGGCTCCTGTGATGCCATCAGGATGAAGATCACGACAGTGATCACCGCAAAAAAGATCAGATTGCCTCGCGCGCGCGGAAAGAAAAACAGATTGAGGGCAGCCAGATCCGCGCGCCGGATATTCACCTGGATTTGCAAGAAGGTCTCCTGCGACCTGAGGTCTGAATCACACCGCGCCACGACATGGAGCAGGCCTGAATGACGAAAGCGAGTCCCGGCCTGGAAATTCGACGACACTTGTCGACCTTCATTGTTCGCAGCCTGGATCAAGGAAAGCTCATCTGTGGATGCAGGCGGAATCCTGTTCGAATACCGCCTACGGCCACGCCCGTGTGATTTATCTCCTGCTCAACCCCATAGAATGACCGTCAGGACAAATCCAAGTACGAGCAAGACAGCGAGCAGCAGCAAAGATGGCAACTGACTGCCCGTTGCGCAATCCTTGCAGCAGCGGCCCGAGCGCAGCGGCAGTACGCCGAAGATCAGCGGCAACAGACCCAGCCAGCCGAGACTGTCGGGTTCAGCCTCAGCTTTGCCGCAGTGTTTGCAGAGGGTCATGGCGCGGGCTCAAGCAATTTAAGGATCGAGCGTATATCGTAGCCCAGAGAAGCGAAGCGCATACGGGAATGCAGACCACGTCGTTCCCGGATGCGACCTGCGGCCTTATCCGGGCTGCTTGCTAGGCACCAAGATCGTTCACGTACTCAAGAACTTTGGCCAGAAGATACTGCTGAATATGCCCAACAGTCATTGAGCTCTGCTGCTCTTTGATTTCCTCAGAGATCCCAGTCCCGGTAGTACGCCAAGTCGGCTCAATGCAGATCAACCTGCCGTCTGCAAGATCCACCATAATGTCTGGCTGCAAGTTACTCTTTGGGTCGAGATTTCTCTGTTCTGCCGTTACAGACCCTGCCACCCCAACATCTTGAAGCGCCCGGTCGATGCAGGCGGCCAACGCCTTGTTCAAAAGCTTGTCGCTTTTGGATGCCAGCTGTTGCAATCGCTTGTATTCATCCGACGTCGAATCTGTGGCGGGCCGAATTGTGGCCGCGTTGGATGACGCTGTGCCGGCGAGAAACTGGAAGAACTTCGCAGCCTGAATCGCTGAACTCGCATTAGCTGCCGAGTCCTTCTTCTTGTTCAATTTGTCAGTGACCGCCTGATCACCGAACGCACGAATTGCGCTTACCGCTACATTTGGTGTCAGTTCGAATAGACGAACATCAAGATGGCGGAGCAAAAATGCCACCTCATTTCGCCGCCTCCTCCAGTCGCCGAGATAACCTGTCGTTGAGTCACTCGCGTCCAGCACGTTGATCATTCGATCAATATCTATACGCTTTTCTGTTCCCTGAGTCAGATTCGCTACAGTCAAACTGAGCTCTCGAGTATCGTCACCACCAACAAGAATCCAGATGCTGGGAATTCTTCTTTCTTTAAGTGTATCGCCAAATGCGTTATTAAGCTCTTGAGACTTTGCCTCCAGTTGGCCAAAGAACTGACTTATCGTCTCGCTTGACTGAAGCATGGGGCTTGCCACGGAGACACCAAGACCGAACGCTTCTAAGCCTTGCCCGCCGTTGAGGGATCGTGCTGTGACATCAGCGACGTCAAAATATGCTTCCTTAGGTAGTCCTCGGAAGTTGAATATGCCTCGTGAGGCTTGGTCAACGATGCTGTCACTGCCGACTGCCCAAGCGGTCTCCTGTATGAGCTTGGCCGCGTCAGTGTCCGTAATTGGCCAAATCACTAGGATTTCACCTCCCGAAGACCTAAATATGCGCCTTAGCTCTTCGAAGAACCTTCTAAGATCTGTCTCATTGACTTCGGGGTTGTCTCTCTCAAGCAGAACAAAGATTTGCCCTTCAATCGGAGATTCACAACTACGTCGAATTTCTTCGGCCACCTGTGAGAGAGACAACTTGTCAGACAGCGGCGTGATGTGCGCGCCAGAGTAGAACCTCGGAAGAGTGCTGAGGAACGTTGTCTTGCCCGAACCAGATGGACCGAGTAGCAGCTCAAACCTTCCAAGCCCCCCACCCTTTACTTGCCGAAGAAGTTGCTCTATCCGGGCGGTTGCGTCTGGCACCTTGCGAACGATTTGTGTCAAGTCAGCCGTTTTCTCTGTGGCCGCGACTTGAAGCTTCTCGTAGCGTTTGGGAAGAACGAGGTTGGTGATCATCAATCTCTCTGAGAGCAAGGAGTGGGTGCAGGTGAGCGCTTAACACCTTATGTCTTCCATTTTCCCTACTGTAGGCGTCGAGAGCCCGGCATGCGCGCCC
>ERZ1066122.59-NODE-59-length-127249-cov-14.890584_pt1 | contig 127249 bp, 116 predicted proteins | sample MGYA00382769_ERZ1066122 | MGnify/ENA primary metagenome ERZ1066122 (study PRJEB33369, sample SAMEA5778352) | biofilm metagenome | biome: Industrial cooling water; feature: Water cooling tower basin; material: Biofilm | place: United Arab Emirates | collected...
AGGGCCAGCAGGGCCAGCAGGGCCAGCAGGGCCAGCAGGGCCAGCAGGGCCAGCAAGGCCAGCAAGGCCAGCCCGGCGGCAATCAGGCTGGTGGTGCGTCGCAGGGCGCGGGGCGACCCGGTGGCAATCCCAACATGCAGCCTGGTGCGTTCAGCGGTGCGGTGAACCCGGGCAGTTATGCGGCCGGCTCACCAGAACAGTTGGCGCGCGAGTTCCGTTTGCGCCGGCAGAGCGCGGAGGAAGTGCGGCGCGAGGCCGCTGCACAGGGTGTCGATACACGCGACCTGGATCGGGCCATTGCCGCCATGCGGCAGATGGAGAATGCGCGGGTGTACAACGATCCGCGTGGACTCGAAACGCTGCAATCAGCGATGCTGGAGCGGCTCAAGGATTTCGAGTTCGCGCTCTATCGTGCGGTGGGTGTGGGCGCTGATGGGAGGCCGGCGGTGGGGGCGAGTGCGCCGTTGCCGGCGGAGTATCGCGCTCTCGTCGAACAGTATTACAGATCCCTCGCCTCCCCTGGGAAGCGGTAGCTGGAACAGCGCGGTGAACGGCGTAAGGGGGACTGCGTAAGGTGGACGGCGGGAAGGAACGGCGGGCGGGGGGGAACCGCGGAACGGCGGGAGCGGGACGGCGGGAGGGGGACGGCGGGAGCGGGGACGGCGGGAGCGGGGACGGCGGGAGCGGGACGGCGGGAGCGGGACGGCGGGAGCGGGGACGGCGGGGGCGGGGACGGCGGGAGCGGGGACGGCGGGGGCGGGGACTGCGGGAGCGGGGACGGCGGGAGCGGGACGGCGGGGGCCGGACGGCGGGGGCGGGACGGCGTTGTTCCGATGACATGCGCAACGTTTTGGTGATACACGCTGGCGGTGTCGGCGATATGCTGGCGCATGACCGACACCCGCAACCTCCGCGTGCTCGACGCCGCGTATGTGCTTGTCGAGCAGGTGCACGCCACGGCGCGCATGGTCCCCGCCAAGGACTTGCCCGGCTGGCACGACCAGATTCTGCGCGCCGTCCAATCCGTACCCGCGAACATCGCCGAGGGCGCACGGCGCGGCACACGACGACAATTCGCGCATCAGTTGCGCGTGGCGCTGGGATCGGCGGAAGAGGTAGGCGTCTGCTTGCGTGTCGCACGGGCGGCCGGCGCGCTTTCGCCAATTGACCGCGCCACCTGCGAGACCAAGCGGGTGGTGGTCTGCAAAATGTTATGGCATCTCATTCGGCGCGTGGACGAACACGCCGCCCGCGAGGAGAACGGCGACGGCTGAGCTACCGCCGTGCACCGCCCGCTGTTTCTTCCCGCCCCTCACCTTACGCGGTCCACCTTACGCCCCCCGCAGTGAACCGCCCGCCGTTTCTTCCCGCCCCTCCCCTTACGCAGTTCACCTTACGCAGTCCGCCGTGAACCGCCCGCCGTTTCTTCCCGCCCCTCACCTTACGCGGTTCACCTTACGCAGTCCGTTGGTTCCACAGCTTCCGCGTCACCTGCAACAACACCACCCCACTCACGACGAATACTCCCGTCAGCAGCCACGCATCGTTCAACCGCGATGCATCCCCCGGCGCATACAGGAAATTGCCGATCGCAAAGAGCGAGCTCCAGATCACGAGGCAGCCCGACACCCAACCGGCAAACGCCAGCCCGATGCGATTCTCCTCGGACACCTCGCTGTCACTCACACCCGCCTCGGCGCGAATTGCCGTCCAGCCCGGTCCCACCGGCTTCACCTTCTGCACGAAGGACACGAGCGTCGCGCGCTCCGTCGTCGGACCGACAAACGCCGTGATCAGCCACGCCACCGTCGTGATGCCCACCTGTACAATGGTCGTGATGGCGAACCCCGCATCGGGCATCAGTCTGGGCACCAGCAGCGAGGTGAGCAGCGACACCACCATGGCCACGATCTCGCACCAGGCCGACACCCGCCACCAGAACCAGCGCACGATGTAGAGCAGGCCCGTGCCGGCACCAATCGACAACAACACCTGAAACGCCTGCTGCGCCGAACTCATGGTCAGACTCAGCAGCGCCGCGACCACATACAGCAGCACCGTCGAGACGCGGCCCGCATTCACATAGTGCGCCTCCGTCGCGTCCGTCTTGACGAAGCGGCGATAGAAGTCGTGCACCAGATACGACGACCCCCAGTTGAGGTGCGTGAGAATCGTGGACGAGTTGGCGGCAATGAGTCCACCGATCATGAGACCCACGAAACCCACCGGCAGGAACTTGAGCATGGCCGGGAAGGCCGAGTCGTGGCCAATGAGCGTCGCGTCGGCCTGGGGGAAGGCCGCCTGGATGGAGGCGAGATCGGGATAGACGATGATCGAGCAGAGCGCCGTGATGATCCACGGCCAGGGCCGCAGCACGTAGTGCGCGATGTTGAAGAACAGCGTGCCGCCCAGCGAGTCCTTTTCCGACTTGGAGGCGAGCATGCGCTGCGCGATGTACGAACCGCCACCGGGCTCCGCGCCCGGATACCAGTTGGCCCACCACGAGATGGCGATGGGCAGAATGAAGATCATCAGCGCCAGCTCGGAGAGCCCGAAGTTGGGCATGATGTCGAGAATGGGCTGACCCGTGCCGTCGGACAGCGACATGACCGGCTGCGCGTCGCCGGCCCCCTGCACCACCTGCTGCGAGGACAGTCGTGCGACCAGCTCCTTGAGACCCACCCAGGCGCTGGCCTCACCCGTCAGACGGCGCGCGACTTCGACCAGCGAGAACCACGCCGCCGCAAACACGGCCGTCATCTTGATGAAGAACTGGATCATGTCGATGACGAGCACTCCCCAGAGCCCCGAGTGCGCCGCGAACACCACATTGAGCAGGCCGGTGATGATGATCGTCTGCCACGCCGGCATGCCAAAGAGGATATTGGCAATCTTGCAGGCGGCCAGCGTCACCATGCCCATGATGAAGCAGTTGAAGAAGAGACCGAGGTAGACGGCGCGGAATCCGCGCACCACGCTGGCCTCGCGACCCGAGTAGCGCAGCTCGTAGAACTCGAGATCCGTGAGCACGCCCGAGCGGCGCCAGAGCCGCGCGAAGAAGAACACCGTGGCCACGCCGGTCAGCACGAAGGCCCACCACTGCCAGTTGCCGGCCACGCCGTAGCGGCGCACCTGCTCCGTCACCCAGTTCGGGGTGTCCGACGAAAAGGTGGTGGCCACCATGGACAGGCCGGCCAGCCACCAGGGCACCGAACGGCCGGAGGCAAAGAACTCCGAGGTGCTGGAGCCCGAACGCTTGGCCAGGAAAAGGGCGGGGACGAAGCAGACCAGGATGGACGCAGCGACAATGACCCAGTCGATCCAGGAGATGTTCATGCGCGGGGATGGGGGCGCGGGGAGGGGGCAGGGGGGTACGTGGGCGGAATGTGGGGGGTGGGCCAGCGTGAGGCAACGCGCCCGGTCCCCATCTCGCCCCCCGGGGACGGATCGGGCCCGGCACGACCGTGGAGCGGTCACAGTTCCCGCGATGGGCACACAGCGTGAGACAGCGGGCCCGCAGCGTGACAAAATGCCGCAATTCTTTACTGCAGGACTCTCAAGTCCCACTGCGCGGCGCCCGAAGTTTGAGATCATCGGGCGTGGACAGGGACCGATGACGGCCCGGTCCGCCCGCTTCCGCAGTCGCTGTGCAATGCCTCTCGACACTACCACACGAATGCTGGCCCCCTTCCTCGATCGGCTTACCGACGAGGAGCTCGATGCCATTCCCTATGGCGTCGTCCGGCTCGACAAGTCCGGCCAGGTCCTGTCCTGCAATCGGGCCGAGGCCGACAATGCAGGCCTGCCCGGCCGCCCACTGGGTCGCCACTTCTTCACGGAAGTCTACCCCAGCGCCAATGTCCCCGAGTTTCACGACCGGGTCATGGATGGCGTGCAGCACGGCCGACTCGACGCGACGTTCAGCTTCACCTTCAGCTGTGATCTGATGCCGCGTCGTGTGCTGGTGCGCGCCTACTACGCCGGGCGTACCGACAGTGTGTGGCTGTTCTTCGCCAAGCCCGACGGGTCGCCCTTCGATCTCAGCCCTGCACTGACGCCGAGCATCCGCCCGACGCCATCCCACGGCATCGACCTGCGGACTTCGCGCGTCGCGTAGCGAACGCGATCAGTGCGGCCCCGCCGAACCGGGCGAAGGCCGCACGACGCCGCGCAACCAGTCGAGTCGCAACTCCACCCAGCCGCCACGCTGCACGTACGCAACCCGTACGCGGTGGGGAACAGGCTTTCCCGCGTCGGCGGCGCCCGTCACACGCCACGTGGCATAGGCCGGGCGCGACTCGTGCGGCGCCCTGTCGTCGATGACCAGCGAGTCGTTGACCCACACCCGCACGGCGTCATCACTGAGCGTGCGCAGCGTGTAAGTGCCCGCGTCCAGCCACACCTCGCCTTCGGCCAGCATCAGGAAGTTGGCGGCGGGAATTCCGGTGTCGCGCGGACGTGACCACAGCCAGTCGATCCGAGGCAACACACGCTGCCAGACGGCCGACGTCTGCTGCAGCTGCGCCATGAGCTCCGGGCGTTCCAGTGGGTTCAGGCTGTCCGCAAAGGGCAGCACACGCGCCTGCCAGCGCTGACGCGGCTCATCCACCCCGAAGCCAAAGCGCTGCGCCACACCCGCTGCGCGCTTCACGCCCCGCGCGCTCGTCGTGGCCGCGCCGATATAGCGCAACTGCAGGTCCCACTGATGCAGGCTGTCCGGATGCAGAGTCACGCGCAGCGTATCGCCCGTGTGTCCACGGCGCGCCGAAATGGTGCGAATCCCGCGCATGCCGGCCAGCGACCACTGCCCCGCCGGCCCCAGCACGCGCAGGCGCAGTGTGGGACCGCGCGTACTGTCCAACGGCCAGAGCTTGGGCGACTGCCAATCGTACGGCCCCCACTCATCCACCACGATGGCACTGCGGTCGCGCGTGGCGTTGACGGACGCCGGCCAACGGGTGGGTGCGTTGGCGATGACCGGCACCCGCCACCAGGCAGTCGTGGGCACGATGCGTGACGGATCGCAGGCAACGTCCAGTGTATCGGAGTCCAACTCCGGCGCGGCAGGGCGCCCGGCCGTACGCACCACGTTGCGGCTGCTGTCCGTCACCTGTGTGTTCGCGAGGCGCCACGGCGTGGCGACCGCCGTGAAGCGGTTGTCCACGATACGCCAGTCGCGGCTCCTTGTATCGCGAAACTTCGGATACCCCCAGTCACTCGGCGCAATGCTGTCCGCCCAGAGGCGAATGCCCGTGCTGTCACCCGCAAAGCGGTTGCCACCGATGAGATTGTCCTGCCCGTGCTCGATGGCCACGGCAATGCGATTGTCCGCGAAGCAGTTGCCCACGATGCGGCTCTCGAAACTGTAGCCACCCCAGAGGCCGTGCGTGCTGCCGACGACACGGTTGCCGATGAACTGATTGCGGCTGAAGGTGGCCTCGAGCCCGTTGGTGGGCGCGTACGACACATCGTTCATCAGGAACAGATTGTCATTGGAGCCGCCCTGCCCCGTGTCCATGGTGTGCTGACCAGCCCAGAGGAACACGCCATCGCCGCTGTGCGTCATGCTATTGTAGGCCACCACATTGTGCGTGCACTGCTCGAAGAGCAGCAGCGCCGCCGAGTCCTGGCCGCGCTGGTAGAACCCCAGCGAGGAGCCGCGCACGTTGTAGTCGAGGCGATTGTTCACGATGAGGTGCCAGCTCGCCCGGTAGAGACCGATGCCCAGCCCCGAGTTGTACGAAAAGTCGTTGTCGCGGATGTCCAGCGAATCACTGTGACTGAGCAGCAGGCCGTTCATGGATTGTCGCACGGTGTTGCCCTGCACCCGCCCACCGCGGATGTCGCGCAGATGCAGGCCGGCACCGAATCGCCGCCATTCATCTGCCTCGTTCTTGTGAAACGACAGCCAGTCCACGAGGCTCTCGTGCTCCACCATGCTGAACAGGCGCGGCTTCCAGGAGTGGCTGAAATCGTTCTGCTCGAGCACCAGGTTGCGCACACCATTGGCCACCACGCCCCAACGATAGCCGCGCGCGGTGAGCCCGCGAATGGTGATGTCGCTGCCGCCGTCGACGCGGATGGCGGTCCCCATGGCGGCATCGGGTGCACTGTCGGCGGGCTGCCCCACAAAGGTCACGCCACGCAGGTCCACCACGATGTTCCGTCCGCGCACGGTGAGCAGCGCGGAATCGGGATGCGCGTGGGCGCGGAGCGCATAGCGGCCGGGCGCAATGCGCACCGAGCGCGTGATGACCATGCCGGCTGTCGGGCGCAGCACCGGAAAGGGCTGAGCCAGCGCTGCCGCGGGCGCGAGCGCCGCGCCGGCAGTCAGCAGCAGCACAAGCCACAGCACCCGCGCTGGGCACCAGCGCATCACCGGCCCTTCCACAGCCAGCGCGGTACACGCGCGCAGTACGCGGAGTAGGCCTCGGGGAACTTCTGCATGAGGTGCCGCTCCTCCTTGCGAATCACGAAATGCCAGAGGGTGGCCAGCACCAGCGGCAACAGCGCCAGCGCCGTGTACGACCTGAGCAGCAGCACGAAGCCAAGGTAGAACAGCGTCATGCCCACATACATGGGGTTGCGCGTGAAGGCAAAAGGCCCGGTGTCCACCACCAACTTGGCGGCGCGATTGGGATACACGGCGGTGCGAAATCGGTTGAAGGTGCGAATGCCCCAGAGCACGAGGGCAAAACCACCAACCGCCATCAGCGCACCGGGCATCGCCAACCATGACAGATCAGGCAGGCGCGGCGTGGGCGCCAACCGATCGATGCCCCATGCCAGACCCAACGGCAGGGTGAACAGCAGGGGTGGCGGGAACTTCACGTCGGGGCCGGGATCGCGGACACGCGCGGCTCCGGCGGCAGGGGGTGTGGGCGCCGTCATGCGGCAATTTTAGCGCCTGACGCGCCACTCTGTCTCAGCGCGGCAACACCGTGCCGCGCCATGCAACGAACCGTGCTCGATTGCGCAACGGCAGCCACCACGCCGGTCAATTGACTCGCGCAGCGGCCGCTGCCGCGCGACATTCGGGCATGGACCGTCGCCTCTTCGTCTCCGATCTCGCGCGCTACGCCGCGCTCTGTGCCGTGGTGCCCAACATCTGGCGCGTCACGAGCCGCCCCACGTTCACCGAGTATCCCTTTGCGCTCGGCGTGGCCTCAGGTGACCCTACGCCTACTGGTGGCGTACTCTGGACGCGCCTCGCGCCCCGGCCCTTCGAGCCCGACGGCGGCATGGACGGCACCCGCACCACGGTGGACTGGGAAGTGGCCGACGACGAACAGTTCAGCAGGATCGTGAAGCGTGGCCGTGCCGTGGCCGCACCCGAGTTGTCCTTCAGCGTGCACGTGGACGTGGAAGGCCTCGCGCCCGACCGCTGGTACTTCTATCGCTTCACCAGCGGCCCCGCCGTAAGCCCGGTGGGTCGCTTCCGCACCACGCCGGCCGATGGTGCCACCACACCGCTGGCCATGGCCTTTGCGAGCTGCCAGCACTGGGAGCAGGGCTACTTCACGGCGCTCGATCATCTCGCGAAGGAAGAGATCGACCTCGCCTTTCATCTCGGCGACTACATCTACGAATACGCCGGCAACCGCAAGGCCGTGCGGGTGCACCACGGTCTCGAAATTCGCACCATCGACGATTACCGGCGGCGCTACGCCCAGTACAAGTCCGACCCCATGCTGCAGCGCGCACACGAGCGCTGCCCGTGGATGGTGACCTGGGACGATCATGAAGTGGACAACAACTATGCGGGCCTCGTGGGTGAGAACCGCATGGAGTCGGAAGAGCAGATGCGCAACCGCCGAGCGGCCGCGTATCAGGCCTGGTGGGAGCATCAGCCGGTGCGCGTGCCGCGTGTGCAATCATGGGCCGATCTCACCATCACACGGCGCGTGAGCTGGGGGCAGCTCGCCAACTTCTGGATGCTCGATACCCGGCAGTATCGCAGCGATCAGGCCTGCGGCGACGGAACCCAAGCGCCCTGCGACGAATGGAGAGATCCCTCGCGCACCATGTTGGGCTCAGCGCAGGAGCAGTGGCTTGTGAACGGTCTCACCACCAGCGCACGCTGGCAGGTGCTGGCGCAGCAGATCATGATGGCGCCATACGATGCCGCGCCGGGTCCCGAGATGCGCACGAGCATGGACCAGTGGGGTGGCTATCCCGCCGCACGCGACCGCCTGCTCGGCGAAATCGCGAAACGCGCTCCCAATCGCACGGTGGTGCTCACGGGCGACATTCATACGAACTGGGTGAACGAGCTGCACAGCGACTTCGCGCGGCCCGACCGGCCCACGGTGGCCGCGGAGTTCGTGGCCACCAGCATTTCGTCGGGCGGCGACGGCGCTGACGTGCCGCCGGCGCGACTGTCCACCATGCAGGGCGACAACCCGCATCTCAAGTGGTTCCAGAACCGCCGTGGCTACGTGCGCTGCCGCGTGGACGCCAACACCTGGACCGCCGACTACCGCAGCGTGCCCTTTGTGGAGAAGCCGGGCGCGGACGTGGCCACAGCCTCGTCGTGGCGCGTGGAGCACGGCAAGGCGGGCATCATCAAGACGGGGTGACTACGTCCGCGCCACTGGCGGCATAATGCTCGAGAACTCGCGTGTCGGCATGCGCGCGCCGCCACGCAGCATCTGAATGACGTCGTCGGCTCGGTCGTCCTCGCAGCCGGCGCTGCGCAGACTGTGATATGCCATGCTGAAGGCCAGCTCACGCTCGCCCATGAGCGCCTTGCTCACGCCCAGCTCTTCGAAGAGCTGCTGCTCGACATCGGCGTGTGTGCGCACCACGATGTCGATGTCGGGGTTCACGGCGCGCACCAGCTCAATGATGCGGCGTGCGTGATACGGATCGGGTGAGGCCACCACCAGCAGCCGGGCCGTGCGTGGGTGCGCATGCTCGAGAATGCCGGGGCGCGTGGCATCGCCGTACACTGCCGTCACGCCCAGCGTGCGCATGGCGTCCACCACGCGGCGGTCACTTTCCACCGCCACAAACGGAATGCCCACGCGCTGAAAGGCCTCACCAATGGTGCGTCCCACTCGACCATAGCCGACCAGAACGACATGCCCCGCCGGCATGGCCTCCCAGAGGTCGGTGGCAATGAGGCGCGGCGCCTTCTGTCGCTCCAACCGGTCGAGCAGCGTCGGATAACGCGACACGCGCGCAATCACCCACTCGGCGCCCATGAACAGCAGCGGGTTGAGCACAATGGTGACCAGCGCCGCGGCCAGCACCAGACTGCGCGCCTCCTCGCTCAGCACGCCGAGTGACACGCCAAGACCGGCCATGATGAAGGAGAACTCGCCGATCTGTCCGAGCGCCGCCCCCAGACGCAACGACGCGCCAAAGGGATGACGCAATAGAATCATGAGCCCGGCCGACCAAAGCGCGTTGCCGAGGTAGATCACGCCCAGCGTGGCCGCCAGCTTGCCCGGCTGCTCCACGAGTATTTGTGGATCGAGCAGCATACCGGTGGACACGAAGAACAGCACGGCAAAGGCATCCTGCATGGGCAGGGCGTCGGCGCCGGCGCGGTAGGAGAGGTCGCTCTCGCTGATCACGACACCGGCCACAAAGGCGCCCAGCGCAAACGACACGCCGAACACCGCCGCCGCGCCCATGGCCACACCCAGCGACACTGCAAGTACGGCCAGCGTGAACAGCTCCCGCGAGCCCGTGCGGGCCACGTGGGTGAGCAGCCACGGCACCGCGCGCCGCCCCACCATGGCCATGAGCACGATGAAGGCCACCACCTTCACGATCGTGAGCCCGATGACCTGCACGAGGTCCATGGTGCTGCCACCAGCGCCGTCGCCGCTCATGGCACCAAGCACGGCGGGCAGCAGCACCAGCGCGAACACCACGCCAAGGTCTTCGACGATCAGCCAACCCACGGCAATGCGTCCGTCGATGGAATCAAGCATGCCACGGTCTTCAAGTACACGCAGCACCACGACCGTGGACGCGACAAAGAGACAAAGCCCAAACACAATGGACGCACTCGGTGACCAGCCCCACCAGAGAGCGAGCCCGGTGCCCAGCGTAAGGGCCATGGCCATCTGCAGCACGGCACCCGGCACCACAATGCGCTGCACCTTCTTGAGATCACCCGGCGAAAAATGCAGACCGACACCGAACATCAGCAGAATCACACCGATCTCGGCCAGCTGCTGCGCGAGCGACACATCGGCAATGAAACCGGGCGACTGCGGCCCGATGAGAATGCCGGCCACGAGATATCCCACCAGCGGCGGCAACTTGACCTTGGTGGCCACGAAGCCCAGCAGGAAGGCGGCCCCGAAGGCGCCGGCCAGGGTCAGCAGAAGTCCGGTTTCCGCGTGCATGACGGAAAAACTAACGGCCCGGCATCAGCGGAACGGGTACGCGAAAGGCGAATAGGGCCATGAGCGCGATATTGGCGACCAGCAGGATCAGCGCGGTAGGGATCTGCGCCTTGATCACGGCGTGGCGGTCTTCGAGCTCGAGCAACGCGGCTGGCACGATGTTGTAATTGGCCGCCATGGGGGTCATGAGCGTTCCGCAGAAACCCGACAGCATACCGATGGCCGTGACGATCACCACGTCGCCACCATACTGCTGCACCACCAGCGGCAGGCCGATGCCTGCGGTCATGACGGGGAAGGCGGCAAAGGCGTTGCCCATGACCATCGTGAAGAGCGCCATGCCCACGCCGTAGGCGGTCACGGCAGCCAGCGGGGAGCCCAGTGGCAGATACGTCGTGGCCAGCGTGGACACGGCCTGCCCCACGCCGGCCGCAGCAAACACCGCGCCCAGCGCAGCGAGCGCCTGTGGCAGGACGGCCGCCCAACCCACGCTGTCCAGCAGGCGACGCGCCTCCACTACCGGCGCGCTGGCCGTTGGACGAATGACGAGCAAGGCCGTCAGCAGGCCGAGCACCGTGGCCAGGCCGAGGGCCACTTGCGTGACCTGCGCGGCGGGAATGAGCGGGGCGCCATTCACCATGAGCCCTTTGAGCAGCACACTGCCGGCATAGGTGGCGACGGGCACCACGAGTACGGGCGCGAACAGGCGATGGCGCAGGCGCAGCACCGATTCGGCGCGGGCCGCGGCGGTGGACGATTCGCGGGTACCCTGACCAAGCCCCGCTGACGCGGTGGCCACCATGACCAGCATGATCACGCCACTCAGCGCATGCGGCAGATGTGAGCCCGCCAGAAACAGCAGCGCCCAGAGCGCCCAGAACAGCGTGCTGCGCCAGCGCCGCGGATTGCTGGTGTCGCGTGCGCTCACCACCGTCACGCCGCTCAGCATGGCGCCCATGAGCAGATACACAGCCTCGAGCGTGATCATGCGTCGCGCTCTGTTGTGTCACCGGATGCATCGGCGCGCGATGTGTCGCGGAGTGCGCGATCGAACCACAGCAGACGCGCACCGTGCACGGCAAAGGCAACGAGCGCCGTGGGAATGGCCCAACGCGCCAGATCTAGTGGCTCCACGATGATACCATTCTGCTCGAGGAATCCGCGAATGAGCAGAATGGAGCCGATGGCCACGAAGACATCTTCGCCAAAGAACAGTCCGACATTGTCCGCGCTGGCCGCCATGGCGCGAATGCGATCGCGCGCACTCGTACTGAGCGGCGCGGACGAATGCTGCTGCTCCGCCGCCGCTTCGGCCATGGGCGCGACCAGCGGCCGCACCATCTGCGCGTGTCCGCCAAGCGACACCAGCCCCAGCGCCGACGTGGCCTGGCGCAGCGCGAGATACACGAGCATGACACGCCCGGCGGTGGCCGCGCGAATCTGCCCGATGGCCGCAGCGGCATGCTCGCGCAGCCCCGCGCGCTCGGCCAACCCGATGACCGGCAGTGCCAGCCACACGATGGCAATGTACCGACTCTCGACAAAGGCTTTGCCGAAGAGCGTGATGACCTCAATGAACGATTGACCGCTGGCCAGTCCCGTGGCGAGACCGGCCAGCGTCACCACCAGCAGGGCGTTCAGCCGGAGCGCAAAGCCGGCCACGACGATGAGGATTCCGATGAGGGGCAGCATGGCCCCCACGTTACCGCGTGGCGTCGCCGCTGACCATGTCCACGTCTTACTTCGGAACCCTGAACATGGCCAGCGCCACCGTCAGACGTCGGGCATCACCCTGGGCCGCCGCCGGTCTCGGCGAACACCGTGGCCATGAAGGCGAACATGGCCGGGTCGGGGGTGTTGGCATGTGCGGCGTTGATGACCTCGTGCTGCTCGTCGTACATGCGTCGCACGCTGGCCGCGATGGCGTGATCACCGCCGGTGAACGCCTCCACGAGGGACTTCCAGCGCCGCGCCAGCGCCTGCAGGTCGGGGTCAGTTGGTGGCGTGCCGCGGGCCTTGTGCTCCCGTACCGCCGGAATGACCTCGCCCCACGCGGCTTCGACATCGCGAATGGCCTGCTCGCCGAGCATGGCACCACGCGCCTTCATGGCGTCCTGCTGTTCGGGAGTGAAGTACTGCTCCATCATGAGTGTAGCCTCGATGATGCGGCACAGGTCACCAACCGGTGCCAGCGCCGCGGTCTCCAGATGACGGGCCAGACGCTGCAGACGCACCGCCAGCGCCTGCTGCTCGGCAATGCGCTGTTCGAGCTGTTCGAGATGCAGCGCGATGACCCGCTGGGCGGACACCTGCCGACTGCTCAGCAGATGCCGGATCTCCTCCAGAGGGAATCCCACGGCGCGCAGCGATTGGATCTGTTGCAGGCGCTGGACGTCATGTGCGTCGTACAGCCGATGGCCGGAAGGCGTGCGCGCTGACGGCGAGAGCAGACCGATCTCGTCGTAGTGATGCAGCGTACGCACCGTGAGCCCGGTGGCACTCGCCAACGCGCCCACCTTGAATGGCGGCTGTAGTTCGGACATGGAGACGGGAATGGAGGACCGATGTCGACGCAGGCCCAGGGTGAGGCGTTCGACGAGTGTAGCCTCGGACCTCACGCGGCGTGAGGTGCAAGGGGTACCCGCGCGCGCTAGCTTTCAGGATGCACAGCCTCCCACGCCGTTCACGCCCTCAGGCGGCGCTCGCCCTGCTCACGAGCCTCGTCGCCCTGTCTGCCACACCCGCGCGCGCCCAGAAGGCCGCCGCGCCGCGTCCGTCGCCACTCGCGCAGGCCGTGGAGCAACGGCTGCCGCAGATCATGCCCAAGGTCATTGCCTGGCGACGTGATCTGCATGAGCATCCCGAACTGTCCGGACAGGAAGTACGCACGTCCCGCCTCGTGGCCGAGCACCTGCGGGCGCTGGGTATGGAGGTGCGGACGGGAGTGGGTGGCCATGGCGTGGTGGGCCTGCTCAAGGGTGGAAAGCCCGGCCCCGTGGTGGCGCTGCGCGCGGACATGGACGGTCTGCCGGTGGAAGAGCTGGTGGACCTGCCCTTCCGCTCACGCGTGAAGGGCGAGTATCGCGGCCAGCCCGTGGGTGTGATGCATGCCTGCGGCCACGACATGCACGTGGCCATGCTCATGGGTGCCGCTGAGATTCTCGCCGGCCTCAAGGCGCAGCTGCCGGGCACCGTCAAGTTCATCTTCCAGCCGGCCGAAGAAGGCCTGCCCGACGGCGGCACCGGCGCCAAGCTCATGCTCGCTGACGGTGTGCTGGAGAGCCCGAAAGTCGATGCCATTTTCGGCCTGCACGTGGGCAATGCGCCGCTGGGCTCCATTCGCTATCGCCCCGGGCCGGCCATGGCCGCCAGCAACAACCTCACCATCGTCGTGCAGGGCAAGCAGGCACACGGCGCCATGCCCTGGGCCGGTGTCGATCCCATCGTGGTCGGGTCGCAGATCGTGACCGGATTGCAGGCCATCATCTCGCGCCAGACGGACATCAGCACGGTGCCGGCCATCATCACCATCGGCGCGTTTCAGGGTGGGGTGCGCAGCAACATCATCCCCGACAGCGTGGTCATGCTGGGCACCATCCGCACCTTCGACCTTGCCATCCGCAAGGACATTTTCGAGCGGGTGACACGCACGGCCGAAGCCATTGCCGCCGGCGCGGGTGCTCGCGCGCTCGTGCGCATCGACAGCGGCAATCTGGTCACGCGCAATGACAGCGCGCTGACGCTGCACATGGTGCCCACGCTGCAGCGTGCGGCCGGTGCGGCCGGCGCGGAAATCGCCGCGCTGTGGACCGCGTCCGAAGACTTCTCGTGGTTCCAGGATCAGGTGCCGGGCCTCTTCTTCAACGTGGGCATCACGCCGCGTGACAAGGACTGGCGCACGGCACCCAGCAATCATTCGCCGCTGTTCTTTGCCGACGAAGGCGCGTTGCCCACCGGTGTTCGTGCACTGGCCGGCGCGGCCGTGGACTACCTCACCAATCCCCTCAAGCCCCGCTGATGCGTCTTTCTTCCTCGCTTCGCGCTGCCGCCCTGCTGAGCGCAGCCCTGTTCACGACCGCCTGCGCCTCGGGCGGCGCACGTGTGAGCACCTCGCCGTCGTCGCCGGCCGCGCTGCGCATCTATCACGTGAAGAGCAAGCAGTTTGTGCCGTTCAATCAGTTTGCGGCCGACATTGCCAGCAACGACATTGTGTTCTTCGGTGAGCAGCACGATGACCCGGCCACGCACGCGGCCGAGCATGCGGTGCTGGCGGCGCTTGGCGACAAGCGCCCACACGTGGTGCTGTCGCTCGAGATGTTCGAGCGCGACGTGCAGCCGCTGCTCGACCAGTACCTCGCGGGCACCATTTCCGAGGCCAACTTCCTGGCCGGTTCGCGGCCCTGGGATCGCTACGCCACCGACTATCGTCCCATGGTGGAGCTGGCGCGTGTGCGCGGCTGGCCGGTAGTGGCCAGCAATGTGCCGCGCCGCCTGGCCAGCGCGGTGGGCCGCGCGGGACTGGCCATGCTGGACACGGTCAACCGTGGTGACCGCCGCTACATGGCGGCCGAGCACTCCTGCCCGAAGGACAAGTACTACACCAACTTCGTTGCCGCGATGGGTGGACATGGCCCCGGCGGCGCTTCGGCCTCGTCATCGATGGCGGACCGCTTCTACGAGGCGCAGTGCGTAAAGGACGAGGCCATGGCCGAAGCCCTGATGGCCGCGTGGCGCGCGGCGCCGGCCGGCAGCATTGCCTTGCATGTGGATGGCGCCTTTCACAGCGACTACGGCCTTGGCACCGCCGAGCGCGCGCGTCGTCGTGCCCCCAACGCCAAGACGGTGGTGTTGACGGCGGTGCCCACCAAGGATCTCGCGCGGCCGGAAATCGCTGCGCATGCCGAGAAGGCCGATTACTTGCTGTTCACGCGCGCGCCGCTTTGACGAACGAACGGCGTAAGGTGGACGCGTAAGGTGACCCGCGGGAAGGAACAGCACGCGGTTGTACTGCGAACGGCGTAAGGTGGAGGGCGTAAGGTGACCCACGGGAAGGAACAACACGCGGTTGTACTGCGAATCGCGTAAGGTGGGGCGCGTAAGGTGACGGGCGGTAAGCAACGGCACGCGAGACTGCGCTACCGCGTCCTCGAGTGCGGTTCCTTCCCGCAGGTCACCTTACGCCGTCCACCTTACGCAGTCTGCCGTGAACCGCCCGCGGTTTCTTCCCGCAGTGCGACCTTACGCAGTCCCACCTTACGCCGTTCGCGGTAAAACCGCCCGCAGTTCCTTCCCGCGGTTCACCTTACGCAGTCCCAGCTTACGCCGTTCGCGGTAAAACCGCCCGCAGTTCCTTCCCGCGGTTCACCTTACGCAGTCCCACCTTACGCAGTTCATTGGTCATAGCCTCGTTCGACCAGGAACGCCCGCACCTTATCCTGATCCCGCTCCACTTCCAGCGAACCGGGACGCAGCCCCGTGCGAATGAGCAGTCCCCGTCCCACCGTCGACGCCACCACAAACGCGTCGGTGGTAATGCACACCACTTCCGCCGTCTCGGACAACTGCCCCGGATGACCGGAGAAATGCATCGTCGCCTGCTCGCTCATCCCTTCGGCGCGCGCCGCGCCCGGCGCCTCGCTCCAGGTGACACCGGTGAACAGCACGATGTCGTTGTTGCCGCTGATGAAGTCCTCGGCCGGCACACCGTACACCCCGGGTGAACTGGCCACCTCGGCACTCAGGCGGTACGCATCAAAGAGTCCCTCCACATCGGCCGTGTCCACGGACACACGCACCGCAGCGCCGCTCTGGAGGATGATGGTGACATCGTGTTCGGCCACCGACAGGCCGCGCCAGGCACCGCGCAGGGTGCGCAGCGCCTCCATGGTGTCGTTCGTGGCTTGAAAGCGGTATTCGCGCACGGGGGCTGATACTCGAAAAAAGACCCCGGAAATCTAGCGCCCCTGCAACGCAAACCCGGGCGGGGCGCCCTCGCGCGCTACCGGATCATTCGGCGCGACGCAGACGATAGCGATGCCGGAACGTGAACGACTCGCCCGGCTTGCGCGCCTCCTGCGTGACCTCCACCGCACCCGGCGTCACTTCAATGGTTTCGCGGATGCGTGCTGGCCTCGCGTCGGCGGTGCCATCCGCCTCGAGCACCAGACGCAGCGGCACTGTCCCACCGCCGCTCTGCGACACCACCTCATACGCCTCACGGCGTCCGTGTTCGACCGTCTCCCATTCCGCGAGCGTCAGCGTCTTGTTGAAATGCAGATGCCGCTCGTTCGTAACACCGCGTCCGAATACATCACGGTACCGGAACTGCAGACTGAGTCCATCACGGTCGGGCGCCGGACGCACCATGACCTCCGTCGGCACTTCGTCCGGCTCCGCGGCCCCGCCTGCCGCCCCCGCAGGCTGCACCTCCAGCGTCCCGCGCCACCTGCCGATCAATCCGCTGTACACGCGGTCCCGGTCAGGCTGGTCCGCCTGACGGGACGACAGGCGCATGCACCCGGCCATGGGCAGCGCCAGGCAGAGAACAATCAACAACAGGGATGGGGAGGTGGCAGGTCGGGCTGGCATGCGCAGGGGCAGGTGTCATTTCGTATGACGCGACCAGGGACGAAAAGGTTGTAGGCCCGCCTGATCCCAAAACCAAACGGCCGCCGGGCCACCCGGGAATAACCCGGGAGATCCGGCGGCCGTCACCGCGAGGCTGCGGCCAGGCACCCTGAAGATCGGTGCCTGGCGACCAACTCATCCAGCCTCAGCGACGCTCGAGTTCGTCTAGCTCCTCGAAGAAGCCGAAGCCGCTGCCGCCGGCTGCGCCCACGTTCTCCACGCGCAGCATCTGCTTCTCGACGGTGTTGCCGATGCGCAGCACCACGGCGTAGTCGCCCGTGCTGGCGCTGCCGCCGCCACCGAAGCCGCCGAAGCCGCGGCCACCGCCGCCACCCGACGGGTAGAGACCGATCAGGTCGAACACCCGACGCACCTTGGGGTCACGCGCCGCCGCCTGCAGACGCTGGGCCTGCGCGCGCGGGTCCTCGCCCCCGGCGGGCGCCGCCGCCATGCCACGCGCCGCCGTCGGCAGCAGCTCGGCCGGACGCTCGCACCAGGTCTCCCACTGCGTCATCGGACGTTCGCAGCCGGCCGGCACACGCCCGCTGCCACCACCACCACCACCACCACCGCCGCCGAACTGGAAGTTGCCAGTCTGCGGCGTGAGCAGCTGCCGCGCCATGGCCAGCGAGGCCGAATCGTACTTGGCCTTGGTGAGCGAATCAAACACGGCCGGCATGCGCACGGCGCGCAGAACGCTGTCACGCCGCTCGCTGGGCGAAAGCGTGCGCGGCCGCGGCCGCACCGTCAGGCCATAGTTCCACGTGACCGTGTGCAGACCCACACCCCCCGGACCGGTGATGGTGCTGATCGTGTCGCCGAGCGCGTTGACGATGCTGATGCGCGCCGGCGAGCCGGCCTGCGTGATGCGGTACGAGATCGACGCGCCATAGGCCGGATTGCGCGTGGCGAAGAACGCATGCGCGTTGCCGTTGCCACTCGCGCCGCGCAGCGGAACCTCGCCCCACTGGAAGGCCGTCTTGGGCGCAAAGAGGTGCACCGGCTTGGCGGCCACCGTCTTCGCCATCTGCTGCAGCGGCGCGACGTCCACGATCCAGAAGCCGCGGCCGTGCGTGGCCGCAATCAGCTCGCGGTCGCGCGGATGCACCTGCAGGTCGTAGACCGGCACGCTGGGCAGGTTGGCCGCGAACTTGCTCCACGTGGCGCCACGATCGATGGACGCATACACGCTGAGTGACGTGCCCACGTACAGCACGTCGGGATTGGTCGGATCCTCGCGCACCACATGCAGGTAGTCGCCGGGCCCGCCCACCGGCAGGTTGTTCACCAGCGAGCTGAAGGTCTTGCCACCATCGCGGGACACGTACAGGTAGGGCTTGAAGTCACCCCAGCGATGATTGTCGAAGGCCACGTACACCGTGTTGGTGTCGAAGTGCGAGGCTTCGATTCGCGTGACATACACCTCGCCACCGTTCGGCAGCCCCGGAATGCGCGGCGCCAGGTTCTCCCAGGTGGCGCCGTCGTTCGAAGACTTCCACACGTTGCCGTCGTCGGTGCCGGCGTACAGCAGGCCGGCCCGTGCCGGGCTCTCCTCCAGCGCCACCACCGTGCCATACGTCTCGGCGCCCGTGGCGTCGAGCGTGATGCCACCCGTCAGACGCAGCGCCGTGTCCAGCTTGGCCGACAGCTGCTTGGACAAGTCGGGCGAGATGATGCGCAGCTCCTCGCCACGCTTGGTGCTCTTGAGCACCTTGTTGCCGGCGAAGTAGATGACGCTCGGGTTGTGCGGCGAGATGAAGAACGGCGAGTTCCAGTTGTAGCGCAGCGAAAGTTCGCTCGAGTCCCGCTGCTGCTGCACACGCAGCGCCGCAATGGCCGCCGTCTGCGCCTTGGTGGCCGGCTTGAGCGGATCACCACGCACGATGGCAATCGAGTCTTCCCACGCACGATAGGTGGGCTGCCAGTTGGGCTTCTGGAACGGATAGCGCTCGCCCGTCTTGAGATTGACGCGCGACACATTGCCACCCTGTGACTCGCCGTACACGATGTTGGGGTCGCTCGGATCCATGGCCGCGTAGAACCCGTCACCGCCGGCAATGGTGAACCAATAGCCGGAGCTGGTGAGCGGATTGCGCAGACGGCTCGGGCCGCACCACGTGCCGTTGTCCTGCGCACCGCCGCAGATGTTGTACGGCACGCTCATGTCGTACGCCACTTCGTAGAACTGCGCGATGGGCAGATTCTGCAACTGCTGGAAGGTGCCGCCCGCATCGTAGGTGATGGCCACACCGCCGTCGTTGGCCAGGAACCAGCGCTTGGGGTCCTTGGGGTCGATCCAGATGCCGTGATCGTCCACGTGCACGGCCTGCGCGATGTCACGCGAGGTCTTGCCGCCATCCTCCGACAGCTGCAGCTGCGTGCTGGAAAAGTAGACGCGGTCCGGGTTGGTCGGATCGCTGCGCACCTGCGAGTAGTAGAAGGGACGCACGTTGATGTTGTTCATCTGCGTCCACGTCGCGCCGCCGTCCGCACTCTTCCAGAGGCCGTTCAGCTTGGGGCTGCGCTCACCCACGATGGGGCCCGTGCTGTTCTCCGCGGCCTCGACCATCATGTACATGATGTTCGGATTGGCCGCATTGATGTCGAGGCTCATGCGACCCTTGAAGCCCGAAGGGAAGCCGCCGCCCTTCACCTCCGTCCACGTCGTGCCACCGTCGGTGCTCTTCCACAGCGCCGAACCGGGGCCGCCGCTGAAGAGCGAGTAGGGCGTGCGCCGACGCTCCCAGCTCGTCGCAAAGACGATGTCCGGATTCTTCGGGTGAATGGCGACGTCCACGAAGCCGGCCTTGTCGCTGACGAACTTCACCAGCTCCCAGTTCGCTCCGCCGTCGCGCGTGCGATAGAGACCGCGCTCGGGATTGGCGCGCCACGTTGCACCCAGCGCCGCCACGAACACCACGTTGGGGTTCGTGGGGTGCACCGCGATGCGACCCACCGCCTCGGTCTTCTCGAGGCCCATGAGCTTCCACGTTATGCCGCCGTCGGTGCTCTTGTACACACCGCCACCCGGATCGATGGAGTTGCGCGAGTTGGGTTCGCCGGTGCCGGCCCACACCTGCTGCGTGTCACTCGGCGCGATGGCCAGCATGCCCATCGAAATGACGTTCTTGTCGTCGAACACCGGGCGCCACGTGGTGCCGTTGTTGGTGCTCTTCCAGATACCGCCGGCGGCAGCGGCCACGAACACCGTCTTCGACGGCGACGGGATGCCCACGACGTCGGACAGGCGCCCCATGAAGGTGGCCGGGCCCACGGTGCGCCAACGCATGCCGGCCACGGTGGCGGAGTCGAGCGCCTGGGCCGCCAGAGCGGATGGCGCCGCTGCCGCACCGACAGCCGCCAGGGCAGCGGTCGCCGCACTGGCGAACGCCACACGGCGGAGCTCCGCCCACCGGGCAGAATTTCGGGATCGGGACATGATCTCGGGTAAGGAGGGATATTGTGGAGGGGCGGGCGCGTTGTGTGCATCAGACCCGCGGGCAGCCGACCTGCGGCCGGCCCCTGTGCAAGAACGTATCACGTTAACCTGACGTTTAGACATGATTCCCGCCCGCGGCATGGCCGCCACCTCCGCGCACGACCCACTCGTCCCATGGGATTTTTCCCGCCGGGAACCAGGGCCGAGCGACGTTCATATCAGCATCCTCTTCTGCGGGGTGTGCCACTCGGATCTGCACACCGTGCGCGGTGAGTGGGGCAGCGTGCCCTACCCGCTCGTCCCAGGCCACGAAATCGTCGGCCGCGTGGCGTCCGTCGGCAGCCACGTGACCCGCTTTCGGGAGGGCGACCTGGTCGGCGTCGGCTGCATGGTGGACAGTTGCCGCGACTGCGAGCCGTGCCGGCGTGGGCTCGAGCAGTACTGCGAGAACGGCAACACGGGCACCTACGCGGGCATCGAGGCGCAGACGGGCCGTCCAACCCAAGGCGGCTACAGCACCCACATTGTGGTCGATCAGGACTTTGTCCTGCGCATCCCCGACGGGCTCGACCCGGCCCGCACCGCCCCCCTGCTCTGTGCGGGCATCACCACCTGGTCGCCACTCCGCGAGTGGAAGGTCGGTCCCGGCAGCCGTGTCGCTGTCGTTGGCCTCGGCGGACTGGGGCACATGGCGGTGAAGCTGGCCCGGGCCCTGGGGGCGCACGTCGTGGTGCTCACCACTTCGCCCGGCAAGGTGGCGGACGCACTCGCCCTCGGGGCCCATGAGGTGGTGCTCTCCGGTGACGCGGAGGCCATGCGTGCGCTCCGCAATTCGCTGCACCTCATCATCGACACCGTGGGCGCACCGCACGACCTCAACGCCGAGATGCGGCTGCTCGGCCTCGACGGCACGCTGGTGCTGCTGGGCGGCTCACCCGAGCCCCACCCCTCGCCCGGCGCCTTCACGTTCATCACCCGGCGCCGACGGCTGGCCGGCTCCCTCATCGGCGGCATTGCCGAGACGCAGGAGATGCTGGACTTCTGCGCCGCCCACGGGGTGATGGCGGACATCGAATCCATTCGGCCGGAGGACATCAACACGGCCTACGAGCGCATGCTGCGCAGCGATGTGAAGTACCGCTTCGTCATCGATCTCGAGCCGCTTCGCCACACCTCCCCCTGACCTTGGCACCGGGACCGGCAGTGCCCATCCCTCCATGGGTGCTGCCGACTTGTCCCTTGCGGCGTTACTGTATTCGGAATGGTCGCCCCGTTCCCTACCGAGTGGCCCGAGCCCGATACAGTGCTGGTCGTCGAGGACGACGACGCACTGCGCGAGTCGCTTGCGCATTCTCTCGCTTCAATCTGTCGGCAGTTGCGGACCGCCGGCACGGTGGCCGACGCGCTGCGCGAGTGCGCTGCAACCTCCCCCGACATCATTCTGCTCGACCTTGGACTGCCTGACGGTGACGGAGCCGAGCTGCTCGGTCGCCTCAGACAGATGACCGATGCCCCCATCATCGTGCTTTCCGGGCGGACGGACGAAGACCAGAAGGTGGCCCTGCTCGACGCAGGGGCCGATGACTTCCTCACCAAGCCCTGCTCTGTGGCCGAACTGCAGGCGCGCATCCGCGGTCAGTTCCGCCGTGTGCAGGTGTCGTCGGCGGCCCGTGCCTGGTCGCAGCTCTCCGTGGACGGCGTGGAGATCGATCTGCTGGCCCAGCGCGTGGTGCGCCACGGACAACCGCAGCGCCTCACGCCTACCGAGTGGGCGCTGCTGCGCGCACTCATCCTGCATGCGGGTCGCCCGCTCTCCCCACGCCAGTTGTGGGACATCGTGTGGGCCCGCGAGTTCGGCGATTTCGCCACCCATGTGCGCGTCCACATCACGCATCTGCGACGGAAGATTGAACCGGACCCGAGCATGCCCCGTCTGATCGTGACGGAGCCGGGAGTCGGCTATCGCTTCGCCGGCCCGCGCTGAGGGCCTGATGCGCACACCACTGCGCACGCGCTGGTCGGTGTGGGCGCTCTGGCTCGGACTGTTCGCCGTCACCACCGTCGTACTGCAGCGCATTGTCGAGGCGCCCGACGTGCGCGTGGCACACGGCGTGCTGGTGTACCTCGTCCTCATCATCGGGGCGAGTCGGCATGGCGGCCGCGCGCTGTCGGTCGTCATGGTCATCCTCGGCTACTTCGCCGTGGACTATTTCTATGTGCCGCCGCGTTTCACGCTGTTCTCTGCCCGCGGGCTCGACTGGTTCGTGCTGGCGGGCTTCGTGAGCACCGGAGTGCTCGTGTCTGAGCTCTTTGGCAAGCTGCAGCGCGCAGCGCATGAAGCGGAGGAGCGCACCGCCGAAGTGGAGCGGCTGTCCGCCGAGCGTCTGCAACTCGAGCGTGACGCCGCCACGCTGCGGGTCATGCAGGAGGCGGACCGTCTCAAGAACGCACTCATCGATTCCATCGCGCACGACCTGCGCTCGCCAGTCGCGACACTGGCGCTGGTCTCCGATCCCGACGGGGGGTTCGGCAACGATCAGGCACTCGAACGCGTGCGGGAAGAGGCGCAACGACTGAACGAGTTTCTGGGCACCCTGCAGCGTTTTGCCAGTGATGGAGGAGGCGCACCGCTGCGCACCGAGCCCCATGATGTCTTCGAACTGATCCGCACGGCCGTGCGGACTGCGGAGGCGCGCTTGCGTGATCACCCGGTCCGTTCCACGGCCATGGCGCTGGCACAGGCCGCCCGTCCGCCGCAGGGCCCGCTCGTGCTGTGCGATCACACACTGGCCGTGCACGCGCTGGGCAACCTGCTGCAGAATGCGGCACGCTATTCACCAGCTGGACAACCCATCGATGTCTTCGTGGAAAGCGGCGCCAATGATGTGCAGATCGTCGTGGCCGATCGCGGTCCGGGCATCGCACCCGAGGATGTGGGACGACTGTTCTCGCCCATGCGGCGGCGGCAGAACCGCGAGGGGCTCTCCGCCACGGACATGCCCATGATGCCGTCGACCCAGGACCGGGATCCGGGTGACGCGCGCCTCGGCATGGGACTCGCCATCACCCGCACCTTCGTCACCGCGCAGCGCGGCGCACTGACCTACCGCGCGCGCAGCGGTGGCGGCTCCGAGTTTGTCATGCGGCTGCCCCGCGCGCCCATCACCTTACACAATCCGCGAACAGCCGCTTCCTGACGGACGCGGGTGTCGCAATGTCCTCGTAGAACTCGCCGAAGTACTTGAGTGTGCTGCGGACGGTGGTGGGCGAGAGCAGCCTGCCCACCGCGTCGCTGTAGAGGGCCTCGATGGCCGGGCGCCGTTCCCGGAACAGGTCGAAGGCCGTCGCGTAGGCCGGCTCATGATCGCAGAATCCGCGGAAGAGCCGAATGCGCACGTTCTTGATGGGCAGCTTGGGATCGACCCCGGCATACGCCGCATTGATCACGCCCGACATGTCGAAGTCGTAGGGCACCGGTACGTTCTGGCCGTCTGCCAGCGTGATGATCTCCACGTTGTGCAGCGTGCGCACGGCAATGTCGGTGTTGGCAATGAAGTACAGAAACGTGTGCATCAGAGCCGTGGGCCCCGGCATCAGGTCGTCGGACGTGGCCCCCTGCCGATCGAGTATCTTGCCGCCCAGTCGCTCGGCCAGATGATCCGGATCCTCGATGATGAACGAGTGGCGTGTTGTTTCCACCTTGCCGCTGGCGCTGTCGGCATAGGCAATTCGCAGCACACGCACCTTGAACGACGCATCGGTGAGCACGCGCAGAATGCGATACAGCTGCGCCTCCTGCAGCACGTACGACTCGTAGTTGTCCGCGTTGCGGCAGTACGTGACCAGCTTGGGGCGTTCCAGATTGGCAAAGAGCGTCCCGTCGGCGGCCTTGTCGCCGAAGCGCATACGCAGGGGCGGGAAGTCGCAGTGATTGAGCCGCCACACGCCGCGGGTCCGCACCCGCAATGGCACCTCGATCGGTTTGCCCCCAGCGTCCACATACCGAATGGTGGCGTTGCGCCAGGGCGCGTCGTCGCCCTTGTCGCGCTTGATCTGCCGGAGATTGAGCGAGAGAGTCACGGACAGCGGCTCCTCGCTGCGAAAGAGCCGCGGATTGGGCGGCTTGCGGGAGCTGGCCTGACTGTCAGCCACGGCACCCTGCGCACGCAACGACTTGGGCCGCAGCGGAGCGCACAGCCAGCACGCGAGCGTGAGCGCCACCCACAGCGCGCGACGGGAGGTGACGCCGCCCATCACAGCAGGTCCGCCGATGAAAGGGTCGACGCGCCCGCCGCGCGCACCATGGACAGAAAGGCCTCAGGCTCCGTCTTCCGCCGCAGCTGCACCCGGTACTCGAGCACCGTATCCACTTCCCCCACATCGAGCGAACCGAATCGCCAGTGCTTCGTGTACTCCGCCAATCGCGGCTCCAGCGCGCGCCTGAGCGCCACGGCATCGGTGGTCACGAGGCGGAGCGTGCGCTCCGGGGTCACCGCCGGGATCTCCCCGGTGTCCTGATTGACCCGCGCGCGACGAATGGCGCGCTCGGCCAGCCCCTCCAGTTGCTCCACCGTCATGTTGCGCAGCACTTCGTCGTCCATGCGCGCCACGAAGGTGCCGGTGCGCGAAAGCTGCTTGGCGCGTTGCAAGCGACGCTCGCCCATGCGTCCGTCCAATTCCATGGGCGCGCTGCCAAAGTCGGCCAGCCAGAGCGACAGCGCGAGCGCATTGAAGCCCACCGACAGCACGGCCGCCACAGGCAGGTTCACCGCCGAGGCGAGGCCAATGGCGGTGGCCAGGAACACGTAGACGGCGTCCTTGGAGTCGTCGAGCGAGTTGCGGAAGCGCACCGCGGCCACGATGCCGGCAAGACTGAACGCCAGCGCGAGCGAGTACTTGACCAGCAGCACGATGCCCGCCACCACCGTGGGCAGAATGACGAGCAACTGCACCACCGACTGCTGATAGCCGCGCTTGGCGCGCGTGAGCAGGAAGACCCATGCCACGGGCAGCGACAGCAGCGCGGCCGCCAGCATGGCCACGCCAACCGTCACCGCCAGTGTGACCTCGTCGAGCGCCTGTTCCGGCCTCAGGCTGGGCGCCTGCAGCGGGTCACCCACGGTGGTGCCGCCAAGACCCAGCAGGGCCTCGAGCGAACTGGGCACCGAGCCCGTGCCGTGCGGCAGTTGATGCCAGACGAGTGCAGAACCGCCGATGAGCAGCGCGTAGAACACTACGCAGCGCACGATGACACGCGTCGTGGGAGTGGCCTTCCACAACACGCGGTTCACAGGGGGCTCCGGTCGGATGTCACGTCGGGCACGGCCAGGCGAAGTGGAGGAGGGGAGGCAACGCACGGCAGCTCGGTATACGACACGCGACGCCCCCGCCACGGGAGTATCGCGTGCGCCCGGGCCCCGCGCCATGGGACCAGTGGCACCAGGCGAGGTCCAGCCGTGTAGCAGCAGACATGAAGGCTGGCATATGCCTTGCCCCGTCCCCGGCGCGCCATCACATTCGCCGCATGCCGCGCCCCCTCGCATGGCCCGCGCCTGTGGCCGCTCTGCTGCTTGCCGTGCTGGTCGCCATCGGCTCGCCGCTTGCTTCGCTGGCCGCTCAACCACCGCGCCCACGGCTCGTGGTGCTGCTCACGGTGGACCAGTTCCGCGAGGACTATCTCGCGCGCTTCGGCCATCAGTTCACCGGGGGCCTCTCCCGCCTGCTCCAGGGCGGCGCGCGCTTCTCCAACGCCCACCACGACCACGCCATCACCGAAACGGCGCCGGGTCATGCCTCGCTGCTCTCGGGGCGCTTCCCGCGCTCCACCGGCATCATGATGAACAGCATCGGCGTGGAGGACGACGAGGCCCCGCTCGTGGAAGGCGGCTATGGTCCTGGCGCGTCGCCGCGGCGCTTCCAGGGCAGCACTCTCGTGGACTGGTTGCTGGACGCCGATCGCAATACGCGCGTGCTGTCGGTGTCCATGAAGGACCGTGGGGCCATCCTGCCGGTGGGCCGTGCCCGCACCAACGTGTACTGGTACTCCATCGACGGACGCTTTCTCACCAGTCGCTACTATCGCCGCGATCTGCCGGCCTGGGTGCGCGACTTCAATGCGCGCGGCAACGTGGCGCGGTATGCCGGACGCACGTGGGACCTGCTCCTGCCCGACAGCGCCTATCGCGAGCGCGACAGTGTCTCCATCGAGATGGGTGGGCGTCACTTCACGTTTCCGCATCGGCTCACGGACGATGTCATGGACGCGGGCAGTGACATCCGCATCACGCCCTTCATCGACGACATCACCGTGGATTTTGCGCTCGAGGGCGTCGAGGCCCTCGGGCTCGGCCGCGGACCGACCACCGACGTGCTGGCCGTGTCGCTGTCGGCCACCGATGTCATCGGACACAACTACGGCCCCGACTCGCGGGAGATTCACGATCAGGTACTGCGCGTGGACCGCAGCATCGGCCGTTTTCTCGACTCCCTCTACACCTTGCGTGATTCAGCCAGCATCACGGTGGTGTTCACCTCGGATCACGGAGTGGGCAGCATTCCCGAACTGGCGCCGGACAGCGTGCAGCCCTTTCCGCGGCGCGTCAGCCTCAGACCGCTGTTGCGCGAGCTGCGCTCGGAACTCCGCGCGCGCGGCGTGGACACGCTGGCGGTGGCGCTCGATGTCAATTTGCTGCTGGCCAACCGCAATGCGTTCCGTACGGACGCGCAGCGCGATCAGATCATGGAGTGGTTCGCGGCCCGCGCACGCACGGTGCCCGGCGTCGCCCGCGTTGACCGTTTCAGCACAATGCTGCGCGACACCGTGAGCTCCGAGGTGGCGCGGCGATGGGCCCATCAGTTTCCCTGGCCGTCCAACCTCGAGTTGGTGTTCACGCTCGACCAGGTCAGCACCTGGGGCGGCAACATTGCCTCGCACGGCTCGCCCTGGCCCTACGATTCCCAGGTGCCCATCATCTTTGCCGGCGCCGGCATTGTGCCCGGTCAGCACAGCCAGTTCGTGCGCACCGTGGACATTGCACCCACGCTGGCGCAATTGATCGGCGTCAGGGTGGGCGAAAGAATCGACGGGGTCCCTCTGCCGGTGTCCGGGGCGCGCGTCAACGCGCCCCGGTAGCGGCGCCGGCCGGTTCAGGTCATCGCGTCGATTTCCCGCACGGCCATGCCCCCACGGCTGCTGGCATGCGGGCAGGTGATGGCAATGGCCACGGCCTCGTCGTAGTCGGCCGCCTCGATGATGAAGTAGCCCGACACCACCTCGCGCACCTCCGCGTACGGGCCATCCCGTACCACCACCTTGCCGCCCTCACTGCGAATCAGTTTGCCGCCCTCGTCGCGCAACTTCTCGCCGCCGCGCAGTTTTCCGCGGGCCGCGAGATCGTCCGACCACGCGTTGTACCGCGCGATGAGGTCCTGAAAGTCGGCCGGTGAGTAGTCGGCATATTCGCTCGGATCATCGGACAGGAGCAGCATGTACTTGGGCATCGGGCGCGTCCTCGGAAGCAGGTGGTGAGCGGAATACCGGACCCTCTGTCTGGCCCCGCGTATGAGAGTGACGCAGGGTCGCTGCCGGAATCGACATGGCCGGCCGACGTTGCGCCATGGGACCCCACGCGCTCGCCGCTTGCGCACCCGCGCGGTTTCCGGGACGCGGCGGCGCTGCTCACCTCCCGCCTCCTGGCGCGGCATGGCACGACCGATCTCGACCGCATCGAGGACGCGGTGCAGGAGGCCTTTGTCGCCGCCGCCCGCACCTGGCCGCTGCGTGGCGAGCCCTCCCGGCCGCTGGCCTGGCTCTCGCGCGTCGCCGAGCGGCGCTATCTCGACCTCGGACGCGCCACACGCCGCTGGGTGGAGGAAGACGACAGCGTGCCGGCGGCCGAGACCGACACCGGGAACGACGGCGCCTTCACGCACGCGGCCCACGACCCGCTGCCCCTGCTCTTCATGTGCTGCCACCCCTCGCTGAGCAGCGAGTCCCGGGTGGCCCTCACACTCAAGCAGGTGTCGCAGCTCAGTGCGCCCGAGATCGCACGACTGCTGGACGCGGAGGCATCGACCGTGGCCCAGCGTCTCGTGCGGGCCAAGCGCAGCCTGCAACGTGAGCGCAGCACGTTTGTGGTGCCGGCTGATGATGAGTTGCCAGCGCGTCTCGAGGACGTGCTGCTCGTGTGCTACGCACTCTTCACCGCCGGTCACCTCCCCACCGATGGCGATGCGCCACTCGAGGCCAGCCGCTGCGTGGAGGCCCTGCGTCTGGTGGAGATGCTCAGGCGCTGGCCGCCCACCGCCCGGCCGGCCACACATGCGCTGGCCGCGCTCTGCTGGTTCACCATGGCCCGCATGCCGGCGCGCGTCGTGGATGGTGCGCTGGTCCCACTCGATGCCCAGGATCGCACGCTCTGGGATCGTCGCTGCATCGCCCGCGGCGTGGCGGCGCTGCGCGCCTCGCTCACGGGCCCTGAACTCACGCGCTATCACGTGGAGGCGCATCTCGCCTCGCTGCACAGTCTCGCGCCCTCCTTCGCCGAGACGCCCTGGGAGGCAGTAGTCCGCGGCTACGACCAGCTGCTTGCCATCGCCCCCTCCGCGTCCGTCCGTCTCGCCCGTGCCGTGTCGCTGGCTCATGCCGGGCAGCATGCGTTGGCGGCGGACGCGCTGCGCGAAGCGGCCCTATCCGACTCGCGCAACGGCCAGCGGGCGGAATGGCAGGCCAGTGCCGCTCTGCTGGCCCTGCTGCGCGGGGAGCCGGCGCAGGCCGTCGTCGCCTACGAGCAGGCCCTCGCTCTGAGCAGCGACGGGGGCGCCCATCCCGACGCCGTTCGCGCCTTCTGGCGAGAGCGGCTCTCCGCCGCCCGGGGTCTGGCCTCCGCAGACGGCCGGACCGCCTCCACCGTCCGTCCCCCGGTGAGCACATCGGACGGTCCGTTCCTCTAGCTTAGCCGCATGCGCTCCGCCCCCACGCCCAGTCCGGTCCCCGCCTCGCCGTGGGGCAGCTGGTGGCTCATTTCGGGTGCCTGGTGGACGCTCAACGCCGTCACCCACGCGTCGTCGCGTGCGTCGATGAACGGCGTGCCCTTTCTCGAAGCGGCCAAGTACGACAGCATCAGCGCGGCACTGTGGGTGCCGTTCACCGTGCTGGCGTTCTGGCTGGCCGAGCGCGCACCGGTGACGCGACGCACCTGGACCCGGGCGGTGCCCCTGGTCCTCGGCTCCACGGCCCTGGTGGTGCTGGCGCGTGCGCTGTTTGTCATGGTCACCGATCCGGTCATCCACTGGTATCCGGCGCCACCTGCGTTTCGCGAGGTATTCATCACTTCCGTCGCGAACAACTTCTTCCTCTTCCTGCTGTTCGTGGGCGCGGGACACGGGCTGGTGTACGCCCGACGCATGCGTGAGCGGGAAGAGCTGCTTGCGCGCGCCGAGCTGCGTCATCTCAAGGCCCAGCTGCATCCGCACTTTCTCTTCAATACGCTCAACGCCATCTCGGCCTACGTGCGCGCCGAGCCGGATACGGCAGTGCAGATGATTGCCCGCCTCAGCACCCTGCTGCGCCACGCCCTCCAGCGCGCCGGCACGCAGGAGGTCTCGCTGGAGGAGGAGCTCTCCATTGTGGCGGCCTATGTGGATATCGAACAGCTGCGCTTCGACGATCGCCTGCGCGTGGTCTGGCAGGTGGCCCCCGACACGCTGGGCGCCACGGTGCCGCATCTGCTGCTGCAGCCCCTCGTGGAGAATGCCATCCGCCACGGTCTCGCGCCGCTCAGTCGCACGGGTACCGTGGAGATTCGCACCGAGCGGCGCGGTGCCTCGCTGCACCTGAGCGTGCGCGATGACGGGGTGGGCATGGACGCTGCACGCCATGCCGCATCAATGCTGCCGTCCCCGATCGCACGGGATGACCTCACGGCATCGTCCGGTGTTGGTCTGCGCAATACGCAGGCGCGCCTCCAGCAGCTCTACGGCGACGCACATCGCCTGACCCTCGACGCGCGCGAGCCACAGGGGCTCGACGTGTCCATCATTCTGCCCTTTCGTCCGTTTGCACGGAGTTGATGCATGGCCCCGGCCAGTGGAGTGGCGGCTCCCACCCGCATTCCCGTTCTGATCGCTGATGACGAGGCACCCGCGCGCCTCGGCCTGCGCACCATGCTCGAGCGCCACGCGGATGTGCAGGTGGTGGGCGAGGCACGCAGCGGGCTCGAAGCCATCGGCGCCATCGAAAGCCTGCGCCCGGAACTTGTGTTCCTCGACGTGCAGATGCCCGATGGCGACGGCTTCGAGGTCATCCGCCAGGTAGGCGCCGAACGCATGCCGGTGGTGATCTTCTCCACCGCGTTCGACGAGCACGCCCTGCGCGCCTTCGAGGCGCATGCGCTGGACTACCTGCTCAAGCCCTACGACCAGCTGCGCTTCGACGCGGCGCTGGACAAGGCCCGCGAGCGTCTGCAGCGCCGGGCCATCGACGAACGGCTGCTGCACTTCCTCGAACGTGTGGATGAGCGCACCCGCTTCCTGCAACGCATCGTCGTGCGGCATGGCGCGCGTACGCAGTTCGTGCCGGTGTCGCAGGTGGACTACCTCGAGGCCGACGCCAACTACGTGCGCGTCTGGTCGGGCGAAAAGCACTGGCTGGTGCGTGACACCCTCAGCAACCTCGAGCGGCAGCTCGACCCCACGCGCTTCCTGCGCATTCATCGCTCGCTGGTGGTGCACGTCACGCGCATCGTTGAACTGGAATCGCTCTTTGCCGGCGAGTATGTCATCTCGCTGAGCACGGGCAAGAAGCTCACCAGCGGCCGCACCTATCGTGCGGCCATCCAGGCGGCGCTCGGCGTGTAGGGGGCAGCGGTCCACGGTTCACCGTGGCGCGACGCCACGTTCGTCACACGGACGTGGTTCATGGTAGTGTGTCGGCCAATTGTGTGTCCACAGCGCGGCTTCTGCCGCAGGATGGACTTCACCGCACACACATTGGCACGGAGCGACACATGCCCATCACATCCCCACTGGCCCGCCGCAGTCTGCTGCTTGGTCTCGCCGCATTTGGCGTTGCCGCCTGCAGCGATGACGATTCTCCCGCACAGTCGTTCGTCGGGCCGGACTTCCAGAACGCCACGCCGTCGCCCTCGGTCCCGGCGCTGTTCGCGCCCGGCGTCATCTCCATCGGCGACCGCGCGTGGCAGTGGCGCCTCACGCTCTCTCCGAACGGCAAGGAAGCCTACTTCGCGCGCAGCGCGCAGTTCTTCCCCTTCACCCGGCAGGCCACCATCTACCACACGCGGCTGCAGAACGACGGCAGCTGGAGCGCGCCGGTCGTGGCCTCCTTCTCGGGTCAGTACAGTGACATCGACCCCTTCATCTCGCCGGACAACCAGCGCCTCTACTTCTCGTCGGTGCGCCCGGTGAACGGGACCGCCCGCCAGGACATCGATCTCTGGTACGTCGAACGTCAGGGCGAGGGCTGGGGCACACCCGTGCATCTTGGTCCCGAGGTGAATGCGCCGGAGACGGACGAACTCTACGCCTCCGCCAGTGCCGACGGCACGCTGTACTTCGCCAGCGGGCCCTTTTTCCCGCAGCCCGGCAAGCACTTTGACATTTACAGCGCCGAGCGTCGCGGCAATGGCTTCGCGCCGCGTGTGGCCCTGCCGCTCACCGTCAACACGCAGCCGCAGACGGGCGAAGCCAATCTGCAGGCCGCGTGGGATTTCAATCCGGAGATCTCCGTGGACGGCAAGACACTCGTCTTCACCTCACTGCGTCCCGGCGGCTTCGGGCTCGGTGACCTGTACGTGAGCAACCGGCAGGGCGGGACCTGGAGTCAGGCCCGCAATCTCGGTCCGCTGGTCAACAGCGCCGACGACGAGTATCACCCCACGCTCTCACGCAACAAGCAGACACTGTGGTTCGTGCGCGCCAATCTTGGCAAGCAGTTGCGTGGCGACTTCTACCACGTGCGGACCTCGGCGCTCGATCTGCGCTGAGCTGAGCGCCTGACGCCGGCGTGAGGACGAACTTCGTGGTTCGTCCTCGCGCCGGCGCGATGCTCAGCGTCCCGCGTTGACCCGCGCGCTGAGTGCCGCGAACCGCTCGCCGGCCGCGCGCAGTGTTTCCTCGCGCTTGGCGAAGTGGAAGCGGATGAGATGACGCACCGGCTCACGGAAGAAGCTCGACCCCGGCACACCGGCCACGCCGACCTCCTTGATCAACCACTCGGAGGCCGCCGTGTCGTCGGCAAATCCCAGACTGCTGATGTCCACCATCACGTAGTACGCGCCCTGCGGCTCCGTGAACGGCAGGCCGGTGTCGCGCAGGATGTCGAGAAACAGCGTGCGCTTGGCCGTGTAGAGCGCCGTGAGTTCCTCGTAATAGCTCGCCGGCAGATCCAGCGCGCCCACAGCGGCCTCCTGCAGCGGCGCGGCCGCTCCCACGGTGAGGAAGTCGTGCACCTTGCGCGCCTGGGCAATCACCGATGCCGGCGCATGCACGTAGCCCAGGCGCCAGCCGGTGATGGAATAGGTCTTCGAAAGCGAGTTGCAGGTGATCGTGCGCTCGAACGCGCCCGGCAGCGTGTTGAAGTACACATGCTCGTGCGGCGCATACACGATGTGCTCGTAGGGCTCATCGGTGATGACCCAGGTGTCGTACTGCTCCGCGTAGCGCAGGATGGTGAGCAGTTCGTCGCGCGTGAAGACCTTGCCGCTTGGGTTCGACGGATTGCAGACCACGATGGCCTTGGGACGCTGCGCAAAGGCCTTGGCGAGATCGTCTTCGTCGAAGCCAAAGCCGGGCGGATGCAGCGGCACATAAATGGGCTCGGCTCCCGACAGGATGGCGTCAGCCGCGTAGTTCTCGTAGAACGGCGAGAACACGATGACCTTGTCGCCCGGATTGCAGGCCGTCATCATGGCCACCATCATGGCTTCCGTGCTGCCGCAGGTCACCACCAGATGCTGATCCGGATCCACGTCGAGCTCTGAGCAGCGCGTGATCTTTCGCGCGAGGGCCTCGCGAAAGCGGGGAGCCCCCCAGGTCACCGCGTACTGGTGAAAGGGGCCACGTGTGGCGCGCTCGAGCCCCTCCAGCAACACCTCCGGCGGATCGAAATCCGGGAAGCCCTGCGAGAGGTTGATGGCCCCGTACTGATTCGCGAGGCGCGTGGTGCCCCGGATGACGGACTCGGTGAAAATCGAAAGGCGGGAGGCGGTGGCAGGCATGGGCTCACGCTACCGCCGTGAACGACGGATTGCCAGCGTGGCGCCCCGGGGGCAGCGCTCGCTCACCTGTGCCGCTGGCGACCCTTGATCGTCCTCTTGGTGGCCACTCGTGTCACACCCGTGGCCAGTGACCAAATGTCCTCCCTCCACCGATCCCTCGCGTGCCGCAACTCGACAAGCTGATTGCCCGCCTCGAATCCGGCGTGGCCTCTGCCATCGTGCTGGAGTCCGACTCGCCCATCGCCTTGCAGACGGCCATGGGCCTGCAGCAGTTCAGCTCCCAGGTGCTGTCGGCGTCTCAGGTGCTGGCCCTCATCAGTGAGGTGGCCGACGCCGACGTGCGCCCGAGCATCCAGAGTGGCCGCGACATCCGCTTCACCTACCAGTTCAACGGCAAGCCCTGGCTGGTGCAGCAGGACACGGACGTCAGCGGCGTACGCATCCAGGTCCGGGCCTGGTCGGAGCGGGACAACGGCGCCGAGGCGCCCAAGCCGCTCAACACGGCCCCGCGCGGCGTGGCCAGCGTGACGCCAACCGCCACGCCCTCCTCGACGCAACCCGCTGCGGAGCCCGCGCGCAGTGTGCCGCGCCGCGCGGACGATGCGCCGCTGGCGGTGTCGGCCGAACACAGCGACGCCCGCGAGGCGCTGGACGCCCTGTTGCGCATCCAGGTCTCACGCGGGGCCGCCGACCTGCATCTGCGCGTGGGTGAGCCGCCCATATTCCGTCTGGGTGGAGATCTCGTGCGGCTCGAGGGCGAAGCGCCGCTCACGCCCGAGGGCCTCGAGGCCATGCTGCGCTCGATCATGCCGGAGAAGAACCAGGGCGAGTACGAGGAGCTCTGGGACACCGACTTCGCCTACGAGATCGAGGGCCTGTCGCGTTTCCGCGTGAATGTGCTGCGCGACCGCTACGGCATTGCCGCCGTCATGCGCACCATTGCCAGCACCACCGTGACCGTGGAGCAGATGGGCATCACACCCGAGGTGCAGGCGCTCTGCAACCTCACCAAGGGTCTGGTGCTGGTTACCGGCCCCACCGGCTCGGGCAAGTCCACCACGCTCTGCGCCCTGGTGGACCTCATCAATCGCACGCGCTCCGATCACCTCATCACGATCGAAGACCCCATCGAGTTCGTCCACCAGAGCAAGAAGTGTCTCATCACCCAGCGCCAGGTGGGCGTGCACACGCAGTCATTCAAGAGCGCGCTGCGCGCGGCGCTGCGTGAGGACCCCGACATCATTCTCGTCGGTGAGCTGCGCGACCTCGAGACCATCGCCATTGCCATGGAGACGGCGGAAACCGGTCACCTCGTGTTCGGCACCCTGCACACGTCCACGGCCGCATCCACCATCAACCGCATCGTGGACCAGTTCCCCGCCGACCGGCAGGAGCAGATCCGCATCATGCTCTCCGAGTCGCTCAAGGCGGTCATTTCCCAGGTGCTCTGCCGCAAGATCGGCGGTGGCCGAGTGGCGGCGCGCGAGATTCTCATCGTCAACAAGGCCGTGAGCGCGCTCATTCGTGAAGGCAAGACGGTGCAGATTCCCAATATCATCCAGACGCAGCGCAAGCTGGGCATGGAGACGCTCAACGACGCGCTGCTCAATCTGGTCAAGTCCAAGCAGGTGGAGCCCGAAGAGGCCTACAACAAGGCCGTGGAGAAGAAGGACATGGCCATGAAGCTCAAGGCCATCGGGCACAACATCGCCTCGGCCGGTCTCGACGAGTAGGCGCGCGCTTCATGCCACGGTGACACCAGCGGGACCGGTCAGCCTTCGGGCACCGGTCCCGTTTCCATGGCGCCACCCAGGAGCAGATGCCGGGTATCCATGGCAATGCGCTCCGAAATGCCTTCCAGCGGCAGGTCGTTGCGATCGGTGCCGAAGGGCTCCTCGATTTCGTTGGCCAGCAGCTCGAGGCCCATCGTCGCGAAGAAGGTGAACATGCAGGCGATCACGGTGCCGTAGCCGAACTCGCGCACCAACCCGAAGGGCATGATGAGCGCGTAGAGCAGCACGAACTGCTTGACGTAGGAGCTGTACGAGAAGGGAATGGGTGTATTGCGAATGCGCTCACAGGCCCCCGTCACATCGTCGAAGGCCAGCAGCACGGGCGTGAGCGACACGATGGTTTCCCGGGGCAGTTCACCGGCGGCCACCTGACGATGCATTTGGCGAGTCATCTGCTGCAGCACGGCATTGGGCTCGTGTGGCCGCACCACGCCACGCGGCACACGCAGATGCTCGGCCAGCGCCACCGGAAAGCGTTCCAACTGATCCGCCCAGACGGCGCGCGACGCATGACCGGCTGGCAGCAGCGCATCGAGCTGATGAGCCAGCCCCCGGGAGATGTTCACCAGCTGTCCCCACAGGCGACGTCCCTCCCACCAGCGGTCATAGGACGTGTTGGTACGGAAGACGAGCAGCAGACCAAGAATGATGCCAAGGATGGAGAGAAAACTTGGCCCCAGCGGCACGGCCACGCGCACCACGTCCGTCTCGATCCAGACCACCAGTCCGGCCCATACGCCGGCGGCGATGACGTCGAGAAAGAGGGTGCGGAAGACCGGGCTGCGCGGGAAGTCGAGCAGGATGCGCAGCCAGTTCTTCGGGTCGTAAATAATCATGACAACGAGAAGCGTTAGGTGTACGGCGTAAGGGGAACAGCGGGAAGGAACGGCATGCGGGACGGCGTAAGGGGAACAGCGGGAAGGAACGGCATGCGAGACGGCGTAAGGGGAACAGCGTAAGGGGAACTGCGAGCGAGACGACGTGCCGCTTCCCCTACTTTGCGGCGGCGACGCACTCCAGTTCCACCCGTGCGCCAAACAGCAGCGTGGCCTGTACGGCCGCGCGCGCGGGATACTTGCCGTCCGCAAAGTAGCTGCGATACACCGCATTCATGGCCGGCCACTCCGCGAGATCCGCGAGGTAGGCTGTGCAGCGCACGATGCGGTCCATGCCCAGCCCGTCCGGCGCCAGCACGGCCTTGATGTTCTCCAGCACCTGGCGCGTCTCGGCCTCGATGCCGCCCGGCACCAGCGTGCCGTCGGGACGCGTGCCCAGTGTGCCCGAAACGAACACGAGATTGCCCACCCGAACCGCCGGCGAGAAGGGATTGGCCGGCGGTCCGTCGGGCTGAATGTAGGTGATGTCTGTGGAGGCACCCGCAGTGGCAGTGGAGGTGGCAGTCCGGGACGCGGCGGACGGCGGCGCATCACCGGCAGCGCAGGCCAGCGTGACCAGTGCAAGGATCGGGGCGAAAAGCCCGCGCAGCGGGCGGCGAGTCAGCGAGAGCGTGGAGGTAGGCATGGCCCGAACCTGAGCGTGTGGCGCCGTCCGTCAAGCCGATGCCGTCTTTTCGCCGCGAAGCAGGCGGTCAATCTGTCCCTTCCCCTCCCCATCCCGTGTTACCGGGCGCAGTTTGGCTTGATACGGACAATCGCCGCACACAGGAGGCGTAGTGCAGGACACGCAGACCACGGCATACGATGCCATCGTCGTCGGTTCGGGCATCTCCGGGGGATGGGCCGCCAAGGAACTCACGGAGAAGGGCCTCAAGGTCCTGCTGCTCGAGCGCGGACGCAACGTCGAGCACATCAAGGACTACACCAACGCCACCAAGGGGCCGTGGGAGTATCCGCATCGCGGTGGGCGCACGCAGCAGATGATCGCCGATTACCCGGTGCTCAAGCGCGACTACCCGCTCAACGAGAAAAATCTCGATTGGTGGGCCAGCGACAAGGACTCACCCTATACCGAGGTCAAGCGCTTCGACTGGTATCGCGGCTATCAGGTCGGCGGCCGCTCGCTCATGTGGGGGCGCCAGAGCTATCGCTTTTCGGACATCGATTTCGATGCCAACCTCAAGGAAGGCATCGCCGTCGACTGGCCCATCCGCTATCGCGAGATCGCGCCGTGGTACAGCTATGTCGAGAAGCATGCCGGCATTCAGGGGACCAAGCAGAATCTGCCGCAGCTCCCCGACGGCGAATTCCTTCCGGGCTTTCCGCTCAATTGCGGTGAGCAACACGTCAGTGATCAGCTCAAGAAGGCGTACAAGGGCAAGCGGCACCTGTTCATCGGTCGCAGCGCCAACCTCACGCAGCCCCTGCCGGGACGCGGCCAGTGTCAGACGCGCAATGCCTGCTGGCTGGGCTGCCCGCTGGGCGGCTACTTCAGCACGCAATCGTCCACGCTGCCGCCGGCCATGGCCACGGGCAATCTCACGCTCAGGCCGCACTCCATCGTGCACGAACTCGTGTACGACAAGGACAGCAAGCGTGTGAAGGCCGTGCGTGTCCAGGACGCGCTCACCAACCAGACGCTCGAGTTCACCGCAAAGATTTTCTTCCTCTGCGCGTCGACGCTCAACAGCACCTGGCTGCTCATGCGCTCCGCCACCGACATCTGGCCCGGTGGACTGGGCAGTGCCAGTGGAGAGCTGGGACACAATCTCATGGATCATCATTTCCGTCTGGGCGCGAGTGGCCGCCTGGAGGGCTTTGACGATCAGTACTACTACGGCGGCCGACCGTCGGGCTTCTACATCCCGCGCTTCACCAATCTCTCCGGCGACAAGCGGCCGTATCTGCGTGGCTTCGGCTACCAGGGCAGCGCCAGTCGTGCCGGCTGGGGCCGGGCCGTGGCGGAACTGGGCATTGGCGGCGCCTTCAAGGACGAAGCTGCGCAGCCGGGCCAGTGGGGCATCGGAGCCACGGCCTTTGGCGAGATGCTGCCTGATCACAGCAACATGGTGTCGCTCGACGACACCAAGAAGGACAAGTGGGGTCTGCCCGTGCTCAAGATCGACTGCGAGATCAAGGAGAACGAGCAGCTCATGCGCAAGGACATGACCGTGGAAATGGCCGAGATGCTGGAGGCGGCGGGCGTGAAGGATGTGCGCACCTACGACAACGGCTACGCGCCCGGCATGGGCATCCACGAGATGGGCACCGCGCGCATGGGGCGTGATCCCAAGACCTCCGTGCTCAACAAACACAACCAGGTCTGGGACGCGCTCAACGTGTTCGTCACCGACGGCTCCTGCATGACGTCGTCCGCGGCCGTCAATCCTTCGCTCACCTACATGGCGCTCACCGCGCGCGCGGCCGACTTTGCCGTGACGGCGCTCAAGCGCCGCGATCTGTGAGGCCTGCCGTTCATGTCTGATTCCCTAACTTCCGTCCCCGACGTGCTGCCCGCGGGCATCGCGCGCCGCGAGGCCATCAAGCGTGTTGGCGTGTTGCTGGGCGGCGTGGCCTTCGTGGGCGGCAGCAGTCTGCTGAGCGCCTGCAGCGGCGATCGCCCGCCGCCACCGGATGCTCCCACAGCCAAACCCATCGGCGACTTCTCGGTGGATGATCAGCGCTTTCTCGACGAAGTGGCCGACACCATTCTGCCCACCACCGCCAAGTCACCCGGCGCCAAGGCGGCGGCCACCGGGCCCTTCATGGCGCTCATGGTCACCGACACGTACACACCCGAAGACCGCACCATCTTTCGCACGGGGCTGCGCAGCATCGATGATGCCTGCCGCAGCATGCACAGCACCGGCTTCATGCAGGCCACGGCCGAGCAGCGCCTCGCCTTGCTGGAAACGCTGGACAAGGAGCAGTACGAGTATCAGCGCAGCAAGACCCGCGAGGAACCCACGCACTATTTCCGCATGATGAAGGAGCTCGCGATGCTCGGTTTCTTCACGTCGGAGATCGGCTACACGCAGGCCATGCGTTACAAGGAGACCCCTGGCGAGTACCAGCCCTGCGTGCCGTATGTGAAGGGCGAAACGAGCTGGGCCTCGCACGCCTGACGCCCTTCCCGCTGTTCAGCTCCCGCCGTCTCGCGTACGGTCTCTTCCCGCCGTTCACCTTACGCAGTCTCGCGTACGGTCTCTTCCCGCCGTTCACCTTACGCAGTCAAACCTTACGCTTCTCGTTGGTCCCATGATCAAGAGCCTCGACGACTTCCGCAGCCACTGGGCCTGGGAGTCCGACATCACCGCGAAACTCATCGGCGGCCTCACCGACGCCTCGCTGGCGCAGGCCATCGTGCCCGGCGCGCGCACGCTTGGCCGACTCGCCTGGCACCTCGCGCAAACCATTCCGGAAATGATGGGCTCTGCCGGCCTGCACGTGACCGGTGTCGACCCGCATGCACCAACGCCCGCGACCGTGACCGCCATCCAGAGCGCTTACCAAGCCGCAAGCGCCTCACTCCTCGAGCAGATCGCCGCGCAGTGGACCGACGCCACGCTCAGCGAGGAGCGCGACATGTACGGTGAGCGCTGGACTGTCTCACAGACCCTGCTGGCCCTGCTGCTGCACCAGGTGCATCACCGCGGACAGATGACGGTCCTCATGCGTCAGGCCGGCCTCGCCGTGCCCGGCATTTACGGTCCCGCCAAGGAAGAGTGGGCTGCCATGGGCATGGAGCCGCCGACGGTGTGAACAATGTCCGTCTCACAAACAAAAAACGGGGGCCACCAATGTGGCCCCCGCTGTTTTTGCTACCGCAGTGAACCGCCCGCCGTTCCTTCCCGCGGTCCACCTTACGCAGTCACACCTTACGCCCCTGGTTGGTCTTACCGCCGCGCCACCGGCTCCAACCGCACAATCCCCGTCGGCTTGCCCTGCTGATCATCCAGCACCACATACACAAACCCGTCCAGGCCCTGCCGCACATCACGCACGCGGCCGAGATTGCGCGCCAGATTGTCCGCCAAGTCCGCGCGCGCGCCGTCGAGCGTCAGCCGCGCCACACGCTGCCCAGCCAGACCACCGGCAAACACGCTGCCCTTCCAGGCCGGGAACTTGTCGCCCGTGTACACCATCAGACCCGACGTGGCGATGGACGGCACCCAGACATGCTTCGCGTTCTCCATGCCCGGCGCCATCGTGCTGGCGTGAATGGCCTTGCCCGGGCCGTAGTTCACCCCGAAGCCCACCACCGGCCAGCCGTAGTTCTTGCCGGCTTCCACCAGGTTGAGTTCATCACCGCCCTGCGGGCCGTGCTCCGTGGCCCACACCGCGCCCGTCGTGGGATGCACCACGAGACCCTGCGGATTGCGGTGCCCGTAGCTCCAGATCTCCGGCTTCGCGCCAGAGCGGCCCACGAACGGATTGTCCTTCGGCACCGTGCCGTCTTCCATGAGACGCAGCACCTTGCCCTGATGCGTGGACAGATCCTGCGCCGGATGCGCGGGCAAGTCGCCCTCGGGCGGCGCCTGACGGTCGCCCACCGTCATGAACAGGTGACCCTTGCCGTCGAAGGCCACGCGTGAGCCGAAGTGCCCGGGACGCCCGCGCGTGTCGGCGACAAAGATGTCCTGTCCCTCCACCAGCGCATCGTTCACCAGCTTGGCGCGGTGCAGGGCCGTGGTGGAGCCGCCGTTCACCTGCTTCGAGTAGGTGAGATACACGTAGCGGTTCTGCGCGAAGTTGGGATGCACCACCACATCCAGCAGCCCGCCCTGCCCCGCCGCAACGACCGCCGGCACACCACTCACCGGCGTGGGCAGCAGCTTGCCGCCACGCACCAGACGCAGCCGTCCCGGACGCTCCGTCACCAGCAGGTCGCCGCCCGGCAGGAACGCCAGGCCCCAGGGGTTCACGAAGCCATCCACCACCGGGACCACGCGATAGTCGTGCACCGACGACTTGAACACCGCCGGCGTCGCCTGCGCCGCGGCGGCAGACGTGACCACCGCTGATCCCAACACCACACCCGCGGCGACAAAGCCCAGCCGCAGCATCGATCCACGCATCATGTCTCTCCTGAGTGACGGAAACCTGCCCGTTGAAGCTACCGCGCCGCCCTAGCCCCCGGCAAAGGCCCGCAGCACCCGCACCGTATTCACGTGCACGGCCACCGTGTCGTGCACATTGCGTCCGTAGCCACCGCTCATCGTGGCCACCACCGGAATGCCCACCTCGCGGCAACTGCCCACCACGTAGGCATCACGGGCCATGAGCCCCTCGAACGTGAGAGCGAGACGTCCCAGCCGGTCGCCCTCGTGCGGGTCGGCACCCGACAGATACACCACCAGATCGGGACGGGACGCGCGCAGCACCTCCGGCAGGTGCTCGCGCAGCAGCCCCAGATACGTGTCGTCGCCGGTGCCGTCCTCGAGCTCGACGTCGCGGGTGCCGGACACCTTGTGAAAGGGAAAATTCTTCGCGCCGTGCATGCTGAACGTGTACACCGTTGGATCGTCAGCGAAACAGGCATGTGTGCCGTTGCCCTGATGCACGTCGAGATCCACGATCGCCACCCGCCGCACGCGCCCCAGCGCCTGCAGACGGCGCACGGCAATGGCCACATCGTTGAAGGTGCAGAAGCCTTCGCCGCGATCGGGAAAGGCGTGATGCGTGCCGCCCGCCAGATTCATGGCCACACCCTCACGCAGCGCGCACTCCGCCGCCTCCAGCGTGCCCTGCACCACCCGGAAGGCGCGCTCCACGAATCCCGGACTCCACGGCAATCCAATGCGCCGCTGCTCGGCATACGGCAGCGTTCCCGCCTCGACGTGCGCCACGTACTCCGGCGTGTGCACCCGCAACACCTCCTCGCGCGCCGCACGTGGCGGGTCGTGCAGCGTCTCCGCAGAGACCAGCCCTTCGCGCAGCACGGCCTCACGCAGCAACGCGTACTTGGCCATGGGAAAGCGGTGCCCCTCGGGGAGTTCGATGGCGTAGCGGGACGAGGACCAGAGATGCAGCACGCGGCAGAGAGAGGTCGGCGGAACGAGTCGGAGCGGGCACAACGGCCGGAAATGGCGCGCGGCGTATCAGCAAGCTCATGCCGTGCCGCGTAGATTCCCAGTCTCGCTACGCAACACTCCTTCCGCAGCACGAGGTTCCCCCGTGTCACCCGTCCGCGTCCGCGCCTGCACAGCGGCCCGTGTGCTTGGCGCCTGCGCCGCCGGCGCCCTGGCCGCCGCGCTTCCGCCCCTCGCCAGCCCGCTGGCCGCCCAGGGGGGCAAGCTCCCCACCCCCATCAGCGTACTGGTGAAGCCCAACAAGGCGGCGGGCACCGTCTGGTCGGACGAGGGCCCGCGCAGCTGGACCCCACGGCCCACGGCGGCGGCCATCACCGCCAACGACCTGCGCACGCGACTCTATCAGCTCGCCGCCGATTCCATGCAGGGGCGCGCCGCCGGAGAGCGCGGCAACTACAAGGGCACCGAGTACATCGCGCGCGAGTTCCGCCGCCTTGGCCTCCAGCCCGCGGGCGACAGTGGCGGCTTCTTCCAGGTGCTGCCCTACGGGCCCATCGGCATCGACAGCCTGAGCGCCCAGCTGCGCATCGGCGGCACCACGCTCAAGCAGAAGACGGACTGGGTGCCACAGGTGCCCACGTCCGCCAATGGCGTGGGCTCGCGGGCGGCGATCAGCGAGGTCCCCGTGATCTTCGCCGGTCAGTATGGCGACAGCCTGGTGGCCCTCGACCCGGCGCTCATGCGCGGCAAGGTGCTGGTGTTCACGGCTCCGCCAGTGGGCGCCGCCGTGGCCGCCAGCAGCGGGGCGCCCGTGAGCTTTGTCAGCTGCAGCGACGTGCCCGACAAGTTTGGAGCCAACGCCTCCATTGCCGAGGAAGCCCGTCAGCGCGCCAATCCCACGACGCCGCCGCGTCGCGCGTTCTCCGCGCCGCCGCGTGATGCGCGCCCCGAACGGCTTGGCGCGGCCGGTGTCCTCGTGGTGGGGCTCGACGACATGTCCGCCGCCGCGCGCAATCAGGCCTTTGCACAACCGCAGGGTATGCGGCCGGCCTCCGCGCTCAACCCAGACTCGCCGCCCGCCGCCACCATCTCCAAGGCCGTGGCCGCCCAGCTCTTCGGCAAGCCCATTGAGCAGGTGAGCGTGGGCACCACCGGACAGACGGTCAGCGCCTCGTGGCAGCACCAGTGGCGTCTCTCACCCACGCCGGCGCGCAACGTGATTGCCATGCTGCCGGGCAGCGATCCCACGCTCAAGAACGAGTACGTGCTCGTGGGCGCACACAACGATCACGTCGGCATCAACAGCACCGTCGTCGATCACGACTCCGTACGGGCCTACAACATGGTCGTGCGCCGTCAGGGCGCCAACGACCCCGTGTGCGTGCCCACCGCCGCGCAGCAGGCGCGCATCGACTCGCTCATTGCCATCGCGCGCTCCGTGCGGGCTCCGCGCCGCGACAGCATCATGAACGGCGCCGACGACGATGGCTCGGGCACCGTGGTCATGCTCGAAATCGCCGAACAGTTCGCGAAGCAGAAGCCGGCGCGATCCATTGTGTTCATCTCGCATCAGGGCGAGGAGCGCGGCCTGCTGGGTTCACGCTGGTTCACGGACAACCCCACCATCCCGCTCGACCGGATTGTTGCCGCGCACAACATGGACATGGTGGGCAAGGGCCGCGACTGGCAGGTCAAGTACGGTGGTCCGGCCTCGGTGCAGATGCTCGGCGCACGCCGCCTCTCGCGCGAATTCGGTGACATCATCGACTCGGTGAACGCCAACGTCCCCGAGCCCATGGCCATCGACAAGACCTGGGACGTGCCGGCCAATCCGCTCAACCGGTTCTGCCGCAGCGACCAGGTCAACTACGTGCGCAAGAACATCCCGGTGGTGTACCTCTCCCTGGGCTATGCGGTGGACTACCACCAGCACACGGATGAACCGCAGTACATCGACTACGACCACGCGGCCCGCCTCGGACGCTTTGTGCATTCGGTCATGTCGGCGGTGGCCAACCGGCCCGACAAGCCTGCCATAGCCGGGCCCGACCCCACGATGCCCAGCTGTAATCGCTGAGCGGACGCGGTTCGTCCCTGACCGGCAGTTCAAGTAGTCCCCTCGCCTTGCCTGCGGCCACATCCTACGTTTGGGTGTGGCCGCACTTGTCTCTTCCACGCTTCCTGCGCCGTCGCCGGCCGGGCCCGATGAGCGGGCTCCCGCTCAACAGGCCCCCGATGAGCCGCCAACCGAGCCTCCGTCGCCCCGCCGCAGCAGTCTGAGGGCGCGGCTCCGGCTGGTGGCCATTTTTGTGGCTGTAGCCTTTGGGCTCCTGGCCTGGCTCCGCGCCCGCGACCGTCAGCTGGCGGAGCAGCGCCTCATCGGCGAGCGCGCCAGGGACAACGCCTTTGCCGTCACCCAGGCGCTGGACGCGCAGATCGGTCAGGCCCAGACCCTGCTGCAGAGCCTCACCTACGTCGTCGACCCCGGCGCCCCGTCCGTCGTCACCGATTCGGTGCTGCGCGTGCTGCACGAGCGCATGGTGGCGCCCTATGCCAACCTGTTTGTCGTCGACACCGCGGGCACCTTGATCGGTGCGGCCCGCATCCATCCGGCCGGCCGCCGCCGCATGGATGTCGGTGATCGACCCTACTTCCTCGACACCCGGCGCGCGCAACGCTTCACGGTGGGCGACCCGGTGCGGTCGCGGGCCCGGAGTGATTCGGCCTGGCTGATCCCGTTCATGGCTCCGGTTCCCGATCAGCGCACGGGACGCACCGTGGCCTACATCGGTGCCACCATTCTGGTGGATTCGCTGGAAGGCGTGCAGATGGCCCGGCGCCTGCCGCAGGGCTCCGTGCTCACGGTGCTCAATACCAAGGGGCGCATCATCATCCGCACCCTCGACACGGATCGCTGGGTGGGGCGGCAATTCCCGGGCTTCTCCGAGCGCGGTCAGGCCGAGCAGCCCGTGGGCATCGACACCATCGTGCCCAGCGACATCGATCGCATCGACCGGCTCTTCGGATCCGAGTACATGCGCAACACGCCCTGGCGCGTGTACGTGGGCATACCGGTCACCGAAGCCTTTGCGGCGGCCCGCCTGCAGTTCATCTACGACTTTCTCATCGGCCTGCTGGGCGGTGTGTTCGTGGTGTTCATCGCCTCTTGGGTGACCGGACGCCTGCTCCGCCCCATCGAGTCCCTCACCCTCGACGCCCGCGCCATCTCCGAGGGCGACATGCGGCGCCGGTCGCAGATCACAAGCGACGACGAAGTCGGAGAGCTCGCCCGCACGTTCAACGCCATGGCCGATGCCATCGTCGATCGCGAGGCGGCGCTCACGGCCTCACAGGACCGACTGCGCGAGGCACAGAAACTCGAGGCCCTCGGCTCCTTCGCCGGCGGCATCGCGCATGACTTCAACAACTATCTCTCGTCCATTCTCGGCCACGTCGAGCTGGCCCGCGAGACGGTGCCACCCCAGCACGACGCCCGCGCCGAACTCGATCACGCCATCGACGCCACGCGGCGCGCAGCCGACCTCACCCGGCAGATCCTCGTCTTCAGCCGGCAGCAGGTGGTTGAGCCACGGCTGGTGAACCCCAACGAGATCGTGCGTGGCATCGAGCGACTGCTCGCTCGCGTGCTCGGCGAGAACGTGGCGCTCAGCTGCCAGTACGACGACACACTGGGCAGCATCCGTGTGGATCCGGGTCGCTTCGAGCAGGTGCTCATGAACCTTGCCACCAATGCGCGCGACGCGATGCCGCAGGGCGGCCAGTTTCACATCGGCCTCTCACGGCTGCACGTGGAAGCCGGATCGGTGCTTGGCGCCGAGCCCGGCACCTACGTGTGCTTCACCGCCCGCGACAGTGGTGAAGGCATCCCGCGCGAGGTGCTCGATCGCATTTTCGAGCCCTTCTTCACCACCAAGGAGCGCGGGCGCGGGACCGGACTCGGGCTGGCCATCGCCTACGGCATCGTCAAGCAGGCGGGCGGCGTGATGACCGTGGACAGTGCCTCGGGCAGCGGAACCACCCTGCGCGTGCTGCTGCCCGAGCTCAATCGCCCGGCCGACCTGCCGACACGCATCGATGAGGCACCACCGCCGGCGGGCCAGGAACGTCTGCTGGTGGTGGACGACGAACCCGCCGTGGCCAAGATCGCCGAACGGCTGCTGCAGCAGGCAGGGTACGAGGTGGAGTCGGCCATCGGCGCGCGCGACGCGCTCTCACGCTTCGACACGCAGCATTTCGACATGGTCATCAGCGATGTCGTGATGCCCGGCATGTCGGGGCCGGAGCTGGTGCGCGAGCTCACCCGCCGCCGGCCGGAACTGCGCGTGCTGTTTGTGAGCGGCTACGCCGACGACGACGCGCTGGTGGCTGACATTGCCGCGAGACAGGTGGCCTTCCTGCCCAAGCCCTTCTCGCGCGCCAGCCTGCTGCACAAGGTGCGGGACGTGCTGGACGCGCGACGCGGCGTGCCCTGAATCAGTGGACCGACGAAGCGCCTACTTCTTCGTCCACTGCTCACAACCGCTGGTGCGACGGGTGTCGGCCAGCTCGAGAATGGTCCACGCCCCCGCGCTGTCCTTGGTCAGCAGGAAGTGGTCCACGCCGCAGTGTGAGAAGGTCGTGCCACGGAAGAAGGCGTAGTCCACCCACACCGACGCCAACGCCCCGTCGATCTCGACCTTCTCGTTGGCAATGCGCTCATCCCACACCTCGGCGTGCGGCGTGCCGACGGCCTTCGCAAAGCTGTCCGCCCCGTTGGTGACACTGGCCTGCATGACGCCCTGACGCGGCGCCACGGTGATCATGCGCACATTGGGCGCGAACACCGAGCGCACCATGCTGGAGTCACCGGCCCGCATGCCGTCGAACAGCTTCTTGACCACGGCCATCACCGCGGCCTTCTCCGCCTGCTGCGCGGCACCTTGTGCACCGACTGCGTCGGGCATCCACGCGCCAGCCACCATGACCGCCGACAACAACACGGTACGACACCGGACGGCAGCAAGCAGACGGACGGATGCGAGCGGCGTAGCAAACACGGCGGAGCTCCGGAGCTGAAGGAAGGGATGCGGATATACTCGCCTACGCGGGCGCGACGATGCAAGTTGCGGGTATGACCCCGACCCTGCTCCGTTTGGTTGCCGGCGGCGCCGGCATCGCGCTACTCAGTTTGGCGGAAGCGCTCCCCGCCCAGTCTGGGAGCATGCCCAAGGTTGGCGCACTCGCCCGCGGCGACGCCGTGCTCTTTGAATCGCGCACCCTCAAGAAGTCGGGCGACGACATCACGGCCACCTTCCGCACCGTCTTCGTGAAGCCGGCCAAGGCCCCGGGCGGTGAGTGGTTCGGTTCGCGCACCGTGGTGACCGTGCGCTGCAAGGCCGGCACCGCCGCAGTGAGGGAGAACCGCTACTACAGCGACGCGAAGTTCACGAAGGTGGCCAGCGAAAAAATTGTGGGCGTGCCGGGCTACGCCGCGCCCGTGCCCGGCTCAGTGCCCGCCATCGCCTTCAAGCACCTGTGCCCGTCGTGAACGGCGCGGCAGCGAAACGCTCCGCACCCGACAGCAGGGCGCCCAGCGCCGTCGCCTGCCCGCCCTGCTCGGGAATACGAATCGCCGCACCGTAAAACTGCGCCACCATCTCGAAGGTGTGCCGCACGCTCGGCAAGTCGGTCAGGTGCCCCACGATGACCGCGTGCTCGAGTTGCTGCGCGCGCGCCGCATTGATGGCCACGATGGCAATGACCTGCCCCACCATGTTCACCAGCGCGGCCGCCGTGTCTTCACGCGGCGCGTCCACGGCGTGACGGGCCACGCGCCCGAAGTTCACGGCGGTGGTGTCAGGCGGCAGTGAACCGATGGCCTGACCGAGGATTTCGCCGATGGTGAGGTTGTGCGTGGTGTCCGTGCCGGCGCGCGCGAGCGCGTCGATTTCCTGCGGATCCACGGTGCCCAGCAGCAGTCGCGACAGCCCCACCAGCGTGCCGCCCCCCACACCCGTGCCCGTCACATGCCGCATGCCGTCCGGCGTGGCGCGCACCACCGCGGTGCCGGAGCCCGCACTGGCCACCACCGCCGCCTCGAGCCCGGACAGGGCCAGGCCACCACGCCCAATGGCTTCCACCTCCGCCACCTGATGCACCGGTCGTCCTTCAATGACGGGCGGCAGCGCACTGCGGTTGCCACCGGTCACGGCCAACCAGGCGCACTGCGACGCGGTCACATCACCGGCGCTGAGCGCGCGAAACACGCGCGAGAGATCCGGCTGGCCTTCCGTGGGCAGCGTCCAGTGCCTGAGACCATCGGGTGAGCGGAACACCACATCGGTGTTGCTGGCGCCGAAATCAATTGCGGCGCTGGTCACGTCCGAGACGGCCCACCACGCGGGAGCCGTGTCGCGATGCGCTGGCGCGCTCACTGACCGGGCTGGTAAGTGCGCACCGCGTTGCGCTCCACGTCTTCACGATGGAAGCTCACGTCCTTGAACGCGCCGGTCGCGTAGCGCTCGCCCTGATTGAAGAAGTACGGCGACGACGGGTCGTTGTTCACCCCGCCGGCCAGCACGCTCTTCGCGCGCACGCGCGGCCCGAACTCCACCGCGGCCACGAAGCTGTTGCCGCGATTGCCGTAGTACTTCTTGGTGGTGCGTAGGCCCGTTTGTCCGTACGCCGCGAGCGAGCCCCAGTTGGCCGAGGCAAAGGCCACCGGCAGGCTGGGCTTGCTGTCATCGAAGCCGGCACCGATTTCGCCGCTGAGGCGCTGGAAGCGATTCACATCGCCCCAGGGCATCTGCCACGAACCGAAGTCACGCTCCAGTGTCTCCACGGCGCGCGACAACGCCGCCAGCAGCTGCGCGGGCGCCGCCTTGCTGGCGATGTACTCGAGCGTGGGTGTGCCGGCCTGACGGGCCGCCGCGGCCTGCGACTGCGTGGCCGCCTCGCCGTAAGCATTGGCCAGCGTCATGGCCACACTGGCCACACCAAAGCGGTAGTCCCAATTGCGCAGCGTGCGCACGGGCACCGCCAGCCGCGTCTTGAGCGGATCGCTGGCGGGCAGCGCGTCCCAGGCCGCCACGACCGGTGGAATGAGCTGCTCCATGGCCGGCAGGTAGCTGTCATAGGCGGCGGCAATGAGACCGTCGAGCGTGAAGTCCTTGCGACCCTGCAGCACCCGCACCGCATGCACACCACGCGCATTGTCTTCGCGCTGCGCCGACATGTACACCGGCCAGTCGCCGATCTTCGGGCTGTCCGCGCCCGAGGCCGTGAACGGCCAGTTGTTGGTGTTCATCAGCCAGCCGCTCGACGGGCTCTTGATGAGAATCATCTCGTTGAGCGTGTGCAGCCCCTGCCACTCGGTGCGCGGATCACTGCCATCAACCGGACGCGTGAAATCGATGGACGGATCACGCTTCGGGATGAAGTTGCCATGGAAGTAGGCAATCACGCCGTCGGCATCGGCGTACACCGTGTTGTTCGACGAATTCGTGCGCAGTTCCATGGCCTTGCTGAACGACGCGAAGTCCATGGCCTTGGTGCGCAGATAGCTCTGCTGCAGGGCCTCCAGCGGATTGTTCATCATGCGCACGGCCACCCAGCGCTCGGCACCGTTCACGGTCTGCGTGCGAATGACCGGGCCGTGGTGCGTGAAGTACGCCGTCACGGTGCGCACGGCGGTGCCGGTGGCCGTCTTGTAGGGCAGACGAATGACCTTGGCCGTCACATTGCGCGTGCCCGTGCCGTAGCGGTAGGTGAAGCCCTTGCCCTTGGGCGACACCGTCTCGAGATACTCGTCAATCACATCGCCACCACCCGAGGTGTGCATCCAGCCCAGGCGATGGTTGAAGCCCTGATAGATGAAGAACTGCCCCCAGGTCACGGCGCCGTAGGCGTCGAGGCCCTCACGGCTGGCCATGTGAATCTCGGGGCGGAAATAGAACGAGGTGTGCGGATTGATCATCAGCAGCGCATGCCCGCTCACCGTGTTCTGCGGCGCCACCGCAAACCCGTTCGAGCCACCCGGCTCCTCGCCAAAGGGCTGCACATCCGCCTCGGCATCGTCGCGCGCTGGAGCTGCAGCACCCGAGCGCGGGCCGTAGAACTGCTCGAGGCCGCGCAGGTTCACCGACTCGATGTCACCGCCAATGGAGCCTTCGCTGAAGGTGAGCGCCATCCACGGCTCGAACTTCGTGATCAGCCGCGGCTTGACCTGCGGATTCTTGTACAGATACCAGTTGAGCCCATTGGCCCAGCCCTGCATGAGTGCCTGCAGCCACGCGGGGCTCTTGGCGTACAGCGCTTTGATCTCGAGCGTATCGATGAAGAGCTTCATGCGCAGATCGCGCCAGATCTCGCGCTCGCCCTCCACCTCGGCCAGACGACCCATGGCATTGATGTAGTTCGTCTCGATGCGCGGGAAGTCATCCTCGGCCTGCGCGTACACCATGCCGAACACCGCATCGGCATCGCGTTCCCCGTACACGTGCGCCACGCCCCACTGATCGCGCATGATGGTCACGCGTTTGGCCTGCGCTTCCCATGCGGCAGGTTGCGCGTCCCCGACAGCGGGACGGACGACACTCAGCAGCGCAAGGACGACGGACGCGCGCAGGAGACGGCGAAGAGTCGGGGTCATGTCAGGCGGGAGGGGTCGAGCGGTAGATGGAGACGGCGCTGTCTTCGAGCAGCAACTGCTGCGCCGGCTTGGGTAACACGTGGGTGCGCGCATGCTCGGCCACCAGCACACGCGACCACGGCGCCTGCTGCCAGCGCTCGATGAGCCGGTCCAGCATGCGCGATTCGTACGGCGGATCGGCAAAGGCCACGTCATAGCGATCCACCGGTAGCGCGTCCGCAAAGGGCAGCGCGTCCTTCTTGTATACGCGCACCTTGTCGTGGACGCGGAGCGCAGCCACGTTGGCCTTGAGGGCGTGCAGGCTGGCGGGACGGAACTCCACGAAGTCCACGTAGCGCGCGCCACGGGACAGCGCTTCGAGCCCCAGCGCGCCGGTGCCGGCAAACAGGTCCAGCACCCGCGCTCCATCGATGTCCGCCTTGATGGCCTTCATGATGGCCACGCGCACGGGTTCGGCCGTGGGGCGCACCCGGAAGTCATTGGGTGATGTGAGGTTGCGACCCTTGAACGTGCCACCGACTATGCGCATGACGGAGACCCCTTACTCGGGCTGATTGCGCATGTGATCGGCCAGCTGGTCGAAACGCTGACGGAGATAGGCCTTGAGGTCGTCCGGCGCCTCGTGCTCATCGAGCGCCCGGTGCATGCACCACAGCCACTCGTCGCGCTCCCGCGCGCCGATGGCAAAGGGGAAGTGACGCATGCGCAGCATGGGATGCCCGTACTTCTCCACGTAGACCTGCGGCCCGCCCGACCAGCCCGTCAGAAACAGAAACAGCTTCTCGCGGGAGACCTTGAGATTGGCCGCATGCAGCGCGCGCACGTTGACCGCCTCCGGCGCGCTGTCCATGAGATCGTAGAATCGGTCCACCAGGGCGCGGATACCGGCCTCGCCGCCCAATTGCTCGTAGTGCGTCATGATGTGGCGAAGGCTAGTCGCTTTGCAGAAGACAGGGCAAGCGAATGCTATGCATCCACCGCGTGGTATTCGCACCCTGCTGATTCGTTCGGCACTCGTTAATGAACGTTTCACCATCATTATTTGCCATTTCGTGCTATGGTGCGCCATCCCAGGCCGTCCAATGTTTGTGCCACGTCAGCCGGTCGGCTGACCACTCCCTGTCTGGTTCAAGCCCGGCCGGGTCCCTCCCCCTCGACTGGCCGGCCACGATGAGCCGGCCGGGAGGCTACACCATGCGTTGCGATACGCCCTCCCCCCTCCGCAGTCTCGTTCGCCCCCTCAGCACAGCGGTCCTGCTCTCCGCGGTGTTCCTCCCGCTGCGCGCTGCAGCACAGGTGGCCCTGCCCTCACAGGCGCCCGCCGTCCTCTCGGTGTTCTGCGAATCGCTGCGCCCCGGCACGGCACCCGACTACGACAGCCACAACGTCGGATGGTCGCGTCAGCCCGAGCAGATCAAGGACGCGCCGCCGCAAATCGCCCTCCGCCGCATGACCGGCCCGCAGGAAGTCTGCTATCTCTCCGGCCAGGGCAGCTTTGCCGCCGGTGACACCACCGAGAAGATCATCATGGGCGACGCCGCCTACACGCGTGCGCTTCCCAATCTCGAGCGCAAGAACACCGCCTATGTCTCCGGCACCCGTGCCATGTACGGCATGTATCGCGGCGATCTCGCGGCGGGCAACTATCCCGACCTCATGAAGCGGCGCGTGTACATGTGGACGGAGTTCCGCGTGCGGCCAGGCGCGGAGGAAGCCTTCGACAATGGCGCCAAGACCTATCGGGCGCTGTTCGCGCGCAAGCAGTTGCCGGCCGAGTGGCGCGTGTATCAGGTCGTGGCTGGCGCGCAGGGCGCCACCTATTGGGTGTTCGAGTCCTTTCCCGATCTCTCTGGCATGGACAAGGGCATGGCTGATGGCTTGAAAGCCACCGAAGGCCTCACCGAGGCGGAGCGCAGCGCGTTCAGGACCTTCAACGAGGCGCTCACCTTCGTGCGCACGGACATGTGGCGCGTGAGCAGCGGGCTCACGGTCATGAACGCCGCCGTGCGAGGCGACGATCCGTTCTGGAAGCGACCGTCGCTTGCGCCGCGCGTGGCGGCCAAGCCCAAGACGCCCTGACGAACCGGCTTAGCGGCGCGGGAAGGTGGGCCGAATCCCGCCGCCTTCCCCACCCGCCGCGATGATCGCGCCACCGGTCATGATGACGGTGCCCATGCCGCGGCCCCAGCCACCACCAGTCGTGATGATGGGGCCACGGCCGCGCCCCCGTCGCGCATCATGCGCCTCGCAGTTGTCTATGCCGGCGGCCCCGCCACGAATGATGGCGCCAATGACACCGCCCAATCCGCCACCGCGCCGTCCCTCACGCTCGCCCTCATGGCCGCTGGCGTCGCTCGGCCCGCTCACCGGGATGACACTCACTGGAGTCTCCGCGCCCGCGGCCGGCAGTTCCGGCTCGATGGGCGCAGCAGGCGCCCCCACCTCCGCCGTGGTGATGGACACGGCAGGCATGGGCGAGTCGAGCAGTGATTCGGGGCTCGCCGTTTCCTCCACCTGCGGGGACGGTCTCGGAGCCGGCGCCTGACGTGGGCGCGGTACGGCATCCCGTCGTCCGCGCGCATCACCACTCGGCGCCCCCGTGGGTCCGCCCTCGACAGCCGAGACCACCGCCGCCGGTCGCGCATACATGGCCAGCTGCAGGTCGCGCTCGAGATCGGCCGACATCTGACCGTCGGGCCGCTCCGACCCGCATCCACTGACCCCCAGCCAGAGGGCCGCACCGAGCGTGAACGGCGCGGCAACCCGGGAACGCAGCACAGGCAGACGGTGGCGCGACATGGAACGCCTCCACGACATCGTGGGGTAAGGGGTCGGGGCAGCGCGGACACGCCGCCAGATGCACATTCCCTCTTGCAAAAGCCACGCCATGTGCTGGTCGGCCCGTCTGTCGAGTGACGCGCGACAATCCGTCGTTTCCCAGCGTCACTTGTCGAGGACAGTACCGCCAGACCGTCGTCCACTATTGGTGCCAAGTCCCGGCCACCGTTGTCCTCACGCCCCACTCCCCCGCCCCTCTCCCCGCCGCCATGCCTCACCCGTCATTCAAGGCCACACGCATGAGGCTGCTGGCCGCCAGCCTGCTGGGCGGCATAGCCTTCGCCGCCTGCACGCGGGTCGAGGGGGTACCGGCGGTTGAGCGCCGCGCCATTGCCGACTCGCTGTCGGCGCTGGTGCAGGCCGCTTACGACTTCTCCCGCGCGGACGCGCCCGCCTCGCTGCTTTCGCTCTACCCCGATTCGGGACGCGTCATTTCGGCCGCGGCCGGTCAGGCCCTCACCACCCGCGACTCACTCGGCGGCGCCATCCGCGGCTTCTGGGAGCGCGTGGGCCAGAACATGCGCGACCCGCACTTCGTGCTCGGCTCCACCTGGGTGGATGTCATCACGCGCGACGCGGCCGTCATGACCCTGACCTACAGCATCCCGCACCGCACACCCGCCGGCAACCCGCATGTGGTGAGCGGCGCCTGGACCATGTTTTGGCGCCGCATCGACGGACGCTGGGTCATTGTGCAGGAGCATCTGTCAGACACACCGGAGAGCACGCAGTCGTCGGTGCCGGATTCCACTGCGCTCGATTCCACGGCCACCGTCGCCAGCCCGCCGCATCGGCATTGAGCCCGATGCCGGCGAGCCGGCAGGCAGCCGTCAGGGGCTGCCAATCGCGCAGGGATCCGGGTAGTTGCAGCTGTCGCCCGTCGACAGGCCCTCACGATACACGGTGAACTGCACGGCCCCGGCACCATTCACACTCACCAGCTTGGTGAGCGGATCGCGGCCGCGCTGGTAGCCCGCACGCGGCACCACCTGCACTTCATAGCTTCCGGCCTCGGGCACCGCGACGGCCACCTGTCCCCTGCCATCGGTGCGCGTGGTGGTCAGCGTGACACCCGCCTGTCGCACCACCACCGGCATACGCTCGATGAACAGCCCCGCATCGTCACGCACAGTGACATTAAGGCGGGGACCGGACGGGCCGGACGGTGAACCGCAGGCGCCGATCGTGCCGGCGGCCATGGCCGTGAGCAACATGCCGGCCCAACGACGCCGCCACAGGTGGGAAATCGAGGCTACCACGGGACACTCCGGGCAAGGGTCTTCACGGTCATACGAGGGGAAGATCTACGGTGCGGAATGTACCCCGCGAGGCACTAACTTGTGCCCATGTCACTCCGCGCCGTCATGTCACCGGTCCGCACGGGCTACACGCCACCGTGAAGCCGCTCGTCCGCCTTGGCGAAGCCCGCACCCCCGACGGCTCGCTGCTCGAACTGTTCCGTCACGACGGGGCCTATCTCATCCGGGCCGATGGCGTGGAGCTGATGTCCACGCGGCGCCACTTCTCGGAGGATCGCCTCGCGGAACTGGCCTGCGCGCCCTACGCCACCACCGCGGGCGCCCGTGTCCTGATCGGCGGATTGGGCCTGGGCTTCACGCTGCGCGCCGCACTCGCGGTGCTGCCGGCCGATGCCGAGGTGGTGGTGGCCGAACTGCTGGCCGAGGTGATTGCGTGGAACAGCAATCCGGAGTTCGGCATCTCGGTGGAGGCGCTGGCTGACCCGCGCGTGCAGGTTGTCCACGACGACGTCAGCAATGTGCTGCGCGCCAACGCCGGCGGCTTCGACGCCATCATGCTCGACACCGACAACGGTCCCGAGGGCATGATTCTCGCCGAGAATTCGCGGCTCTACGCTGATCGCGGCATCGCCGCCACCACCGCCGCGCTGCGCGGGACGGGGCCCATCGTGTACTGGTCGGTGGGTGATGACCCGGACTTCGAGCGCGCGCTCAGACGAAACGGTCTCACCGTGGAGCGACAGCAGGCGCGCGCGCATGTGAGTTCGGGCCCCATGCACACGCTGTACGTGGCCATGCGGCCACGCCGCGCTCAGTCGTCGTCGCGCACCTGACAGGCCTCGAGCGGATTGCCGTCGGGGTCCGCGAAGCGGAAGTAGATCACGCCCGGCGTCTCCTGCAGCGCTTCCACGCGCACCCCGTTGGCCGACAGCGTCGCATGTGCGGCCGCCGCGTCGGGAGTGGCCAGAATGGGGTAGGTGCTCGACACCGTGAACTCGGCGCCGTCGTCAACCTGCCAGAGCGTGAGCGTGGAGCCGCCCGGGAATTCGATCACGGCGAGTCGCTGCTCGTCGTCATCGTACACGACCTCTGCACGGAGCTGCTGCGTGTACCAGGCCTGCGAGGCCGCGATGTCGCGCACCCGAATGATGATCGTGTCGATGCCAGTGAACATGACTGCAAGCTAGTGCGGGCGGGACGGGCGGGCCAGACTGTTACAGCGGCGCCGTCATCCACGCCGCAGATTGGTCCTGTCACCAGACTGGAGCCTGCCGCAATGCACTGCCTCATGCATCGTGCGCCGACCACGCCGCGCTGGCACCGCGCGCTGCTCACCGTCCTGATTGCCGCCGCGCACTCCGCGGGCGCGACATCCGGCCTGACTGCGCAATCCACACGCGGAGCCGCCACGCCGCTTGACTACGTGGCCATGGACTATGCCTTCCGTGGCCCCGCGCGCACGGCCGCCGGCCTGCACCGCATTCGACTCAACAACACCGGCACCCAGCTGCACCATGTGCAGCTGGTCAGGCTCGAGGACGGCAAGCGCCTGGGAGACGTGTTTCCCATTCTGCAGCGCAACAAGGGGCTGCATGGGTTGCCGTCCTGGGCCAGTCCAGCCGGTGGCGTCAGCGCCGCGCTGCCCGGCCGGAACATTGAGATCACCCAGCGCCTCGCAGCGGGACGCTACGCCGTGATCTGCTGGATCCCCACGGACGACGGGCAGATCCACGTCATGAAGGGCATGATGACTGAGCTCGAGGTCACGCCCTCCTCCGCGCGCGACATCGCCGATCCGGTGGCAACACGTCGCGTGACGCTCACGGAGTACCAGGCCACCTGGTCGGCCCCGCTCGCACGCGGCAGGCAGACCCTGCGCATCGAAAACGCGGGGAAACAGAGCCATGAACTGCTGGTGGTGCGCCTTGCACCCGGCAAGACCATGCGCGATGTCGAGCGCTGGTCGGGCGCGGGCCCGGCGCCGATGGAGATGTGGACCGGTCTGGCCAGCATCGCCCCCGGTGGTGTGGCGTGGCTGGAGCTCGATGTCACGCCGGGGCGATACGCGATCTTCTGCTTTGCACCCGACGTGCGTGATGCCAAACCCCACGCCGAACACGGCTTTCTGCAGATCGTCGACATCCGCTAGCCGGCAATGAGGGCGCGCGTCCGCCCACGTTGACGTTTGCTTCACGACCGCCCGACACCTTTGCGATTCCCCCTACGTACACAGGAGCATCGCATGGGACTGTCGTTTGCCTTCCTCGGTTTGATCACCCTCGCCGGCGCGGCGCTGCGCCCCGTTCCGCTCGCCAATCCCGCCCAAGCCGGCACAGCGTCGCCGCGGGCGGTCATGCCGCAGCCTGCCACGGGCCATGTGCTTGTGGTCGTCAGTGGTGCCGGTCGAGACAGCGGGCGTACGCGGCCCGGATTCGAGATGGATGAGTTCTCGCAGGCCTGGCACATCCTCACCGCCAACGGGTTGCGAGTGACGGTGGCCAGCCCGGCGGGTGGCGCGGCACAGCCTGATGCCTTCAAGGCATCACAGGACTACAACGCGCGCCTGCTGGCCGACACGGCGGCCATGCGGCAGCTGCGCAATACCCAGCGCACGGCGGGATTGCGTGCGGAGGATTACGGCGCCGTGTTCATCGTGGGTGGCAAGGGCGCGATGTTTGATCTGCCAGCGGACACGGCGCTGGCCCGCCTGGTCAGCCAGATCCACGAACGCGGTGGCGTCGTGGGCGCCGTGTGTCACGGTCCCGCCGGACTCGTCAACGTGCGACTCAGGAACGGGAAGCCGCTGGTGGCCGGCAGACGTGTCACCGGCTTCACCGACGAGGAGGAGATCGTCTTCGGCAAGAAGTGGCGCAGCGAGTATCCCTGGCTGCTGGAGACGCAGCTTCGCAGCGTGGGTGCCACCTGGGAGGAGGCCGGCCTCATGATGCCGCACGTCGTGCGTGACGACCGACTCGTGACGGGTCAGAATCCCTACGCCACCGCCGCGACGGTGGAAACCCTCATCGCGGCCATGGGACGCCCGCTCGTGGCACGCACACCGTGGCGTGATGAGCGCAGTGTGCGCTTTGCCGCCGACGCGCTGACCCGTGACCCGCTGGTGGTGCGCCGCCAGCTGGCCAAGGAGCGCAGTGAGCTCGAGGTCGAGATGATCGGACTCCTCGGCTACTATCAGCTGCAGGCCGCCACGGACAGCACCCGCGTACGCGAAGCCCTCGCCCTGCTCGAGCTGGCCGCCCCCTACATGCCGCAGCCGGAAGTCTCCTTGGGCATGGCCGATGCCTACCGACGTCTGGGTCGCGTGCGCGAAGCCACGGTGCTTGCCCGCCATGTGGCCTCGCAGCATCCTGACCGCGCCGACGTCAAGACACTGCTCGCGCAGCTGGAACCTCCGGCTCGCTGATTCCCTCATCCGGCGGAGTGCATCGTGACTTCATCCACGGACAGCCTGCAGATTCTGATCGTGGAAGACCACCCGGCCCTCGGTCACGAACTCGAGGTCCTGCTGGCCGCCGATGGGCATCAGGTCACACGCGCCTGCGACGGTCGCGCCGGACTGGCGCTGGCGCTCAACGATCCGCCAGACGTGCTGGTGCTGGATCTCTCCCTGCCCGGCCTCGATGGTCTCACGGTGTGCGAGCGTCTGCGCGCGGAGTCGGACCGGCACATCCCCGTGCTCATGCTCACGGCGCGTGATGCGCTGCGTGACAAGCTCGACGGGTTCGCGGCCGGCGCCGACGACTATCTCGTCAAGCCCTTCGCCAGCGAGGAACTGCTGGCGCGTTGCCGCGCGCTCGCCCAACGGCGGCGCGCCGGCACGTCACATCTCCTGCAGATCGGCAGTCTCGTCATCGACCGGCGCAACGGGCTCATCACCCGTGAAGGGCAGGTGCTGACGTTCCGGCACACGGCCGGTCGCATTCTCATCATGCTGGCCGAAGCCTGGCCGCGGGCCGTCACGCGCAGCGAGCTCATTCGACGGCTCTGGCATGCCGATCCACCCGACTCCGACCCGCTGCGATCGCACATGTACCTGCTGCGGCAGGTTCTCGACAAGCCGTTTGCCACACCCATGCTGGAAACCGTGCATGAAGTAGGCTTTCGACTGAAGGCCGATCGATGACGGCGCAGGTCTCGGTCTCAGCGCCGTTACCGGCTGCCGGCGCGCTGGCAGGCGCACCGACTTTGCGTGTGCGCATCACGCGGGCCTTTGGCCTGTTCACCCTGCTGGGCACCGTGCTCTACAGCGCGCTCACGCTGGTGCTGCTGTACAGCGTGGAGGACCAGGTCTTCGAAACGCAGGTGCAGGAGGAAGCCGAGTGGCTGCGGGCCCGTCGTGCGCTGGATGGTCACTGGCCCGCGCCGCGCCTGCCGCACATGCAGCTCGCAACCTCACCGGCCGATCTGCCGCCGGACCTTGAAGCCCAGCTGCGCGCGGAGCCGACGCGGCGTGAGTTCCGCGGTGAGGCCGGGCGCCACTATCACGTGCGGGTCATGTCCGACAGCGCGGCTGACGCGCCGAACGCCTGGCTGGTGGCCGAGGTCAGTCGTCAGCTGGCCGTCCGGCCTCTGCGGCGGGAGTTGCTGGTCAAGTGGATACTCGTGGTCGTGTGCATTCTGTTTGGCGCAGCCTGGCTCGCACAGGCCGTGGCCCGCCGCATCACCACCCCGCTCCAGCAGCTCGCGCAGGCCGTGGAGTCATCCGACACCGTCGGCGCCACGGTGCTGCGCGTGCCACTCCCTCACAACGCCGATCGCGAACTGCGGGTCGTCACGGCAGCCCTCGAGGCCTGGAGCGAACGTGTGGTGCGGCACGTGGCACGCGAACGTGCCTTCACGCGCGACGTCAGCCACGAGCTGCGCACGCCGCTCAGCGTTCTGCGCAGCAGCCTCGAACGCGGTCGCGCCGAACCCGGAATCCCGCACGACACCGAGCTGGCTCTGGGCATCGCCTCGCGGGCCACGCAGGAGCTGCAGCGCACCATCGACACGCTGCTCATGCTGGCCCGCGAACAGGAGTCGCCGCGACGCAGCGATTCGGCCGTGCGTTCCGCGCTCGAGTCGGTCCTGATTGATCGCATCGGGGAGCTCGATGCGCGCGGCCTGCGGCTCGACATCGATGTACCCCGCAGTCTGCGTCTGCCGGTGCCCGAGGACGTCCTGCGGCTCATGCTGGCCAGTCTGTTCGACAATGTGCGGGACCATGCGGCAGCAGGTGACGTGCGGGTGAGTGGCGAGGCCGGAGGTGTGGTGGTGCACAATCGGCGCCGCCATGCACCGAGCAAGGGCCATGGATTCGGCCTGCCGCTGGTGGCGCGGCTTGCGGAGGCGACCGGTCTCACCATGGACGTGATCAGCGACGACGACACCTTCACGGTGCGGCTCACTCCTCTGAGAACGCACGCCGCCGTCTGATCGCAGACGCACGCCACCGGCCACACTTCAGGGCTTCGTTCTGCCCTGCGGATACACGGTTTCGCCGCGCTCGAGCATGGCCACGAATTCCGCGATGCGCTTCGCCCGTCCGGCAGCCGTCTTGAGCTGCAGCACGCGGAACGTAAGCGCAAAACGATTCTGCGCCGACAGCGTGGCGTACATCGCGCGGGCCTTCTTCGATGCGTTGATGGCGGCCATCAGATCGTCCGGCTCCTCCATCGTGGTGGCATACGCCGCATCCCAACGTCCGTCCGCCTGCGCCGCACGCACGTGCAGCAGCCCATGCTCGGTCATGCGTCCCTCGCGCACCAGCCGCTCCACGTTGTCGCGGTTGATGCGGCTCCACACCGACTTCGGGCGACGTGGACAGAAGCGCTGCACAAAGGACTCGTCATCCCAGGACTTGCGGATGGCATCGATCCACCCCCAGCACAGCGCCACATCAATGGCCTCGGTCTGGGAGATCGTGGGGCGTCCGCTGCTCTTCTTGAACATGCGGATCCACACCTCGTCCTGCGCGGCGTGATGCGCCGCCAGCCATTCGGCAAAGGCAGCCTGCGTGGGAAACTCCTTGATGCGATCGGGCCGAACGACGACGGGAGGCATGCAACAATCTGCATGCTGCGCAGGCCTCCCGCCGAGGTCCGGTGTCCGGTGTCCGGTGTCAGTATGGTCAGGTGGCCTGCAGCCGCGCGGCCGTCAGCTCCATCCCGCGAAACATCGCCTCCTCATGCGGGCTGCGTCCCGCGGCATTGCGCACTTCTGTCTCAGCCCCTGCCGCCAGCAACTCCGTCACCACCTCGGCGGCCAGCGCATCATCGTCGGGGAGACAGAACAGCGGAACCGGATCGGGCACCTGCTCCAGGCGGTGGTTGGCCAGCGATGGATCGTCCCGCAGCACCTCCCGCAGTCGCGCCGTGCGTCCGCTGCGGGCCAGTGCACGCACGTCACGCGTTACCCCGGCGAGACGTGTGCTCACCGCGTGCCGCCCAAGGTGAAGGCTCCAGCTGAACGGTGTTCCCTGAAAGCGCCGCTCGCGCAGATCCACCGAGGCGCCGGCGCTCAGCAGCGCGTCAATGGCCTCCAGGGCACCGGCCTCTGCCGCCCGATGCAGCGCCGTGGCGCCCGTGGCATCACGCATGTCCACTGCCGCGCCAAGGCTCAGCAGAAGCCGAACCGCCTCGGCCCTGTTGCGGGCGGCCACGCTGTGCAACAGATGCGGATCGCGCAGCAGTTCCGCCTGCGCGGCCAGGGCTGCGCGTGCGCCCTCGTTCTCACCTTCCAGCAGCTGGGCCAGTACGGCATCACGCGGCGGCAGCGATTCCGCACGCGCACCCTGCGCCTCGAGCAGCGCCACCATGTCGGTGTACCCCGCGAGACGGGCCACCGTGTGCACGGAACGTCCGGCGTAGCTGTGCAGCGTCGTGGCGTCGGCCCCATGCGCCAGCAGCCATGTGGCGCGCTGCAGATGTCGATTGCTGACGGCATTGCCCAGCAGGTAGTTCATCGTGTGCACCCGCACCGGTCCGCTCAGCACGCGCCCTTCGGTGGCAAACCAGAGGGACTCCCGACCCTGTCGCACACAGGCGTCCCACAGCCACGCCGTCCACTGCGGGTCATCGTGTACAATGGACGTGTTGTACAGCGCCTGCGTGTCGAATGGATCTGCGCCGCGCGAGAGCAGCAGCGCCGCCAGCGCCTCGGCCTGCGGGTGTGAAGGCTTGTTGCCTTCGCCCTGACCGATGAGGCCAGTCACAGCGGTGAACGGATTGCCCCAGCCATCGTCGAACTGCGCGTTGGGATCGGCGCCGCCATCAAGCAGCAGCGTGGCCGTCTCCACGGCGTGCTGCGCGTCGACGCGGCCATACGCCACGTGCAGCAGCGGGGTCCAGCCCCGTTCGGCATCGGTGGCGCGAACCAGATCCGGTTGCTTCGCCAGCAGATCACGCAGCACATCCACCGCACCAGCGGCAGCGGCCGTGAACACACTCTCGCCAGCAAGGTCCGGATGACGCGCCAGCAGCCGACGCGCCAGCGCGATCTCGCCGGTCCAACCATGCGACAGCAGAACCCGAAGGCGGTCGGCGCGTGTCTGCGCATCGATCTGTCGATCGACGGCCATTTGTTCCACCGCCTCACGCAACGCGGCCCAATGCGTGTACCCATACTCACGCGCCAACGCCTGCTGCACCGTGCGCAACGTCGCGGGCTCCGGAACGTCAGGCCACGCGGCCTTCAGCCGCTGAACCGCTGCAGCATCGCCCGCTTCCAGGGCGTGCAACCAGCGCTTGGCCTCATGCTTGAGCGAGGCCACACTGCTGCGGGGGGAAATACGGCGGGACATGACACACTCCTTCCGAGGTGGCCAGAGTCCGCTCACTGTGGCCGGGAAGAAGGGGCATCACCCGGATGCAGCGCCGCCGCCTGGCGGAACTGCAGGAACCGCACTGGGTGGGAGCAGGCTCCCTTGCCGCGGACTGGAGGCCCCCCAGCGGGGCGCTTCCAACAAGCTCGCTCCCACTGCGCCGCCTTGTCAACGCGAGCCAAGCCCCGCCGCCGTACGCGTCGTGACCTCCACCGCGCGCGACACGACCGAGCGGAAACCACCGTCCTCCAGCGCCAGCAATCCGGCAATCGTGCAGCCACCAGGTGAACTCACCTGATCACGCAGCTCGGCAGGATGGCTGCCCGTGTCCAATACCATGGCGGCCGCGCCAAGCGCCGTGCGCGCGGCCATGAACGTGGACACATCGCGCGGCAGTCCACAGGCCAATCCACCGGCCGCCAGCGCTTCGATCATCACGTACACAAAGGCCGGGCCGCTGGCCGAGAGCGCCGTGACGGCATCGAGATGCTTTTCCGCAAGCACCTGACAGCTGCCGAGCGCGCGGAAGATCTGCTCCACGACAAGCAGATGCTCCGGCGTGGCATGGCGGCCTGCACTGAGCACCGTGTGCCCCTGCGCAATGAGACAAGGCGTGTTGGGCATGGCGCGCACAACGGGCCGCTGGCCTCCGGTCAGCTCCTCAAGCGTGGACAGCGTGACACCAGCCGCGATGGACACGACCAGCGCGTGGGCCGGCAATGTGTGCAGCCCTGCGAGAACCTGCGCCACATCGTTCGGCTTGACGCACAGCAGCACGACGTCGGCGCTTTCGCAGGCCGACGAGACATCGGGCGCCGCCCGCGCGCCGGTGAGCTGGATGGCCAGTTCGCGCGCCACGCTGACGTCGCGATCTGCCAGCGTGAGCTGGCTGGCCGCCACCACTCCGGTGTGCACGAGACCGGACGCAATGGCGCGTCCCATGGTCCCGATACCGATGATGGCAATGGATGAAGACAGGCTGTGCTGGTGTGACATGAGGCGATGGGCATGAGAACACGCCGTCGGGTACGGGCCACATGCACAACGCCCCGTCCGGCGCAGAGGCCGAACGGGGCGAAAGTCGCCGCACAATGGCAGCGTCCTATCGGGGCAGACACTCCGTGGAGTGCAGCACAACCGTCCGGCGTCGAATCGGATTCGACGACGGTCGCGGTCGCGCCATGCGCAGGGAGAGACGGCCCGAAGACTGCATACCTGAACGGCTAGCGGTTTGAAAGTCGCGGGTCAAGGGTGGCAAAACCGATTGATGGGACGAGTGGCACCGCTGCCGCCATCACTTCACACGCGCCAGCGTTTCGTCGAGCAGACGAATGAGCGCCTCGCGGTCGTAGCTGAACTGATGACCCGCGTTGAGCTGCACCAGCTCCTCCATCGCCTTGCGAATGGTCACCGCCGCCTGATTGGCCGCGGGAACCACCATGTACCGCGCACGCGGCTGCGGCGCGGTGAACGCGTGCAGCGCTGCCGCCGCCACGCTGTCGGGCGGCGGATAGTTGTCGTAGTTGCCCATGGCCCGCACGAAGTTCTGCATGGCCGTTTCAAACGGTGTTCCCCGCGCGCGCTCGGCGGCCGCCTGGGCCGCCGACATCGTGTTGCGTCCGATGTCCGAGCGATAGTTGCCGGGCTCGATCAGGCTCGAGGTCACGCCGAGCGGCGCCAACTCCGCGCCGAGCGCATCGCCGAAGGCTTCCACCGCATGTTTGCTCATGGAGTACACGCCGAGCATCGGTCCCGACAGCACGCCTGAGATGGACGAGATGGTCACGACGCGGCCCTTGCTGGCAATGAGCAGCGGCGCAACGCCGCGAGTGACACGCAGCGGCCCCATCACATTCACATCGAGTACGCGCCGCAGCTCGTCGTCATCCGTGGCAATCAGCGGTCCTCCCGTGGCGACGCCCGCATTGTTCACCACACCGTAGAGACCGCGTCCGTCACGCTGGACCTGTTGCACAAACGCGGAGATGTCGGCGGTCGACGTTACATCGAGCCGCACGCCCTTCATGTTGGGAATCGCCGACAGCGCCGCGATATCCTCGGCGCTCCGCGCACCGGCGTAGACGTAGAAGCCTTCGCGCGCGAGCCGCTCGGCAATCGTGCGGCCGATGCCGCTGCTGGCTCCGGTGACCAGCACCGCGCGCGGCGCTGCTGACTGGGCGGACAGACGCTGGCCGGCGGGCGTGAAAAACACCGCACCGAGCAGAACGAGATAGAACGAACGCAGCAGGCGCATGGAAGGGCGGACTGGGGAGATGGCGGCCGCTGACCCAGACGTCAACGGTCGCGTCGTGCGCCCGATTGTAGTGAGCCTGCTGCCACACCGCCAGCACAGTTCACGTCACCGTTCATCCCCGGTGATCAACGGCATCTGTACAGGACGAATTGCCTGTCCTGCGTGACGCGCGCGACGCGGGTGAAGCGCGGGCTAGGGTTCCCGTCGATGGAAGATCCAATCCGTGGCGGCCGGCTGCCCTCCAGCCCGGCGCACCAGCATGGCCACCTGGCCGCGATGATGGCTGCCATGCAGCACCACCTGCGTGAGGATTTCGTCCACCGTGCTTTGGAATCGCGCACCGCTGCCGGTCTGGTAATCCACCACTGCCGCCAGGGCTTCCTCACCGCGCGCGGCCACTTCACGCAGTCCGGCGAGTGTTTCACGCGAGAGGGCCGCGGCCTCCGTCAGCGTCAGCGCTGGCCACACCGCGTGTCGCGCAGCGATTCCCACCACCCGTGAGTACCACACGTGCTGCGCCGCCGCCATGTGCGCATAGAGCCGCACACATTCCGCGTAGGCGTCGCTCTGCGGGTCGAGTGCGGCAATGGATGCCCGGGTACGCTCATCGGCCCAGGCGAGATGGGCCAGCAGCGAGGAGAGATCGGCCATAGACCATCAACTTACTCCAGACCCGGTCACGTTGGAGGACGCACCCAGATCCATCCCTCGTGCATCGCCAGCGCGTGGTCGTCCGGCTGCATGACCGTTCCCTGCAGAAAGTCCGAAGCAGCCAGCAGACAGAGTGTCGCATCCAACACGTCGGCGTGCTGCAGCAGCGTCGGACGATGCGGACCCACCACCAGTTCGTCCGCGAGCGCGTCCAGCATCGCCTCCCGCACACTGCGGTCACTTGCCAGCTTGTAACCGGAACTGGTCACGCCACGACTGGTCAGCGTTCCCGCCGGATAGACCTCGATGGCGGCAAGCGGTGCAATGTCACGCACATTCCAGGCGAGTGGAATGCGCTCACCGTGATGATCGCGAAGACGCTGAAGCATTTGCAGCGCCGCCAGTGCCGTCCGTGCAATGCGATCGGCCCCCACGTCGAGTGGAAGCTTGCCCAGTCGCTCGTGCACCACTCGATCCGTCGTGCGCCGGAACAACTGGTTGGCCTCACCGGTGAGCTGCGCACCGGCACGATGCGTCGCCAGCGACGAGCCAAGTCCGGCCGGCCATCCCAGTGGCGCATCCACCGCCAGCAGTGTCGGGCCCGCGTGTGCCGCGATCCACGGCGACACCACGGCCGCCGGATCGCCGCCCTTGCCCACCAACTGGGCGGCCTCCACCTCCACGCGGCCGTGCCGAAGCTGTCCGCGCGCCACGCCGACCTTGGCAGGATCGGTGGCGCAGTCAATGCCAATGATCTGGATCACGGCAGATTCCGCGCGGTGGCGCGCTGACGCTGTGCGGCGCCCTCGGCAGCTACTCCGCCGTGGTCGGATCGATGACCGTTCGAATCTCGGAGACCCGATCGGCCGGGAACCCGCCGAGCCGCGCATGCTCGCGCACCATCTCCGCGTTGGGCGCCCGGTAGATGCAATGGATCTGATCCTGCGTGACGTAGCTGTGAACCCACTGGATCTCCGGTCCGAGGCCCTGCAGAACAGAGCACGACTTCTGCGAAATGGCCTTGAGGTCGTCCGGACTGAGATTGCCGGCCCCGGGAATATTGCGTTCGATGAGGTACTGCGGCATGAGCAACTCCGGTGGGAAGGTTGAGACACGGCCCGGCCCGGTACACGGGCAGGACACCGACGGTGCTGCGAAGCTATCGCGCCATCCGGACCTGCGGGCATGACGATCACATCACCTCTTCCCCCGGAAAGGCACAACGCCCGCCGGGTGCGAATTGCTCCCGGCGGGCGTACATGCCTGCTTGCGACACCCTCGTCGCATCAGAGGCCGTTCTTGACCTCAAGCCTCAGGGCAGCAGCACCGTGTCGATGACGTGGATCACGCCGTTCTTGGCCACAACATCAGCCGCAACGACCGAGGCAAAGTTGCGCGGACCCGTCACCCGCACGCCGCCGGTCAGGCCAACCGTGAGGCTGGTGCCGGTCAGCAGCGTGGGCAGCTGCTGCCCGTTGCTCAGCTGCGACGACAGGGCGCGGGAGCCCACGACATGCAGCTGCAGCACTCGCGTCAGCGTGGCCACGTCGCTCGGCGCACCACCGGGAATGGCGGCGAAGGCGGCGTTGGTGGGCGCGAAGACGGTCAGGTTGCCACCACGAAGCGGCGTCACCAGGTTGGCCGCCTGCACCGCACTCACCAGGCTGCTGAAGCCGCGGATGATGGCGTTGTCCACGATGTCGAGGCTGCCGAGCATCACGCCATCAATCAGGTGCACCACGCCGTTCGACGCTGCGACATCGGCGGTCGTGACACGTGCACCACCCACCGTCACCACACCGTTGGCCACCGACACCGGCAACGCCGTGCCTTCCACCGTCGTCAGCGTCTGCCCATCACGAAGCTGGCTGGCCGTGATGCGTCCCGGCACGACATGGAACGTGAGCACCTTGGTGAGGATCGCACGATTGCCCGTCTCGAGCAGACGCGTCACCACATCGCTCGGCAGAGCGGAGAACGCGCTGTTGACTGGCGCAAACACCGTGAACGGACCCGTGCCATTGAGCGTCGTGGTGAGCTCGGCGGCCTGAAGCGCCGTCACCAGCGTGGACAGCTGCGCGGTCGCGGCAGCGGTCTGCGTGATGGTCTGCAGCGCGGGCGCGGTGGGCGTGTCGTCGTCGTCACTGCAGGCGACGAGCGTGGAGGCCAGCACGGGCAAGGTCAGCGCCACGAGGGCGCGGCGAGTCATCATGAACATGGAAGCACGCATGGCTGTTGGTGAAAGGGAAATGCTGTCCGCTTCGTTGTCGGACAGACACCAGCAGAACACGCGACTGCGCCGGCATGACTAGTTGGTCGCGGCGCTCCTTCCGAAGATGGTGCGCGGCATCACACGCAGCGTGACCGACAACTGACGACCGGGCAGAAAGCGCGGCTGCATGACGTAGCGCGCCGGTGACACATCGGTCGCGTCTGCAGCATCAGACGCAATGCGTTGCAGCCCGTAGTCCAGCACATTGCGCCGCCCCATCACATTGACAACGCTTCCGCCAAGCTCCACGCGCGCGCCTGCAATCTCGCGCTCCCACGTGGCGCCAAGATCGAGATCCAGCAGCGCCGGTCGGCGCATCTGCCCAGGGGAGACAATGGGCAGATCCGCGCTCGTCGGGGACGCGCCCAGCAGATCATAGTAGGCCTGCCGCAGCGCCCAGCGACGGCCCCACACACCACGCAGGCGCGTGGCGAGCGTCACGCCGCCGCGTTGCACATCGGTGGACCAGAGCACGCGATGCGGTTCCAGCCAGGGCACCGGTTGCGTCGTGTTCGCGAAGCGCGAGGGGAAGCTGCGTGTCGCCCATCCGAAGTCGTACGCCAGCTCGCTGCGCGTGCGCCACGCGCCCTGTGTGACATCGCGTTGCAGACGCAACCCGAGGCCCATGGCGCGGCCACTGCTGCCCACCGCGAAGGCCAGCGAGTCGGCCACCGCCGCGTTCACGCGCGAGGGGTCGAACATCACACCGTAGTCGAACATGGGCAGCACCGGATGCCAGCGCGCGAAGCTCTCGGCGCGAAGCTCCCAGCCCGGCGCCGGACGCAGCGCCACCTCGCCGCTGCCATGCCAGGCCTGCGCCACGGGCGTGCGTCCGTCGCCCGGCAACCAGAAGCGCACGCCCGGCACGAAGGCCGTCGGCATGGTGCTGGCCACATCGTACTGATTCACGAACTGGTGATAGCCGCCCGCCGCCACGCGCCAGGTGAGCACACGATCCACACCGTGCTCTCCACGCAGCGCCACACGCGGCTCACCATAGGTGCGGCCGGACTGCAGCTGCGTCACCCGCAGTCCCGCATCGAGGTAGCGGCGATCGGCAAGCTGCACGGTGGCGTCGGCCAGCGCCGTGCCGCGCCATACCGTGGCGTCCACCGAGAGCGGACGCAGCACGCGGTTGGCCAGGTTGAGCCGCGCGCTGCTGCGTGTGCCCTCGAGACCGAGCGACACATCGGTCCTGCTCCCAAACGGAATGCGCCACTGGGCCGCCAGCGTGGTCTCGGCAATGCGATTATCCTCATGCGCCCCGAGACCCACGGATGGCGCGGAGGTCATGCGCATGCTGCCATCGTGGGCCAGCGCGTGCTGCGCCGTGCGCAGTTGCAGCTGCTGCCTGACGCGCGTGCCCAGCAGCCAGCGGTGGGTCAGCTGCGCGCCGGTGGTGCGCCACGCGTAGCGGTCGGTGGAGTGCAGCGCCGTCTCCCCGTCCGACACCACCGAACCGTCGAAGCTCACCCCCCGCTCCAGACGGAACGCCGACGCATCAAGGGTGTGGGCAACCCCGGACTGCAGACGCAGCGCCGCGTGCAGATCATGGAGTGTCACATCCTCCTGGCCAATAACGGCCGAGAAGGTCGTGGACTCGAGGTTCTCCATGCCCGGCAGCGCACCCACACCGGCAAGACGCGAGAGCAGCACGGGTTCCGGCGTGCTCCAGTGACGCATGGCGCGCGTGAGCGCGGGTGGCGCGGTCCAGTTCCAGAGCCCCGTGCGTCCCGCCAGCATCAGGCTCCCGCTGACCGCGCCCAATGACACAGGGGCGCTGAGACGCGCCGATGCTGCGAGCGGATCGGCATGCACTTCAGCCGTCATCGCGCGTGGCGTGGCGTCCACGATGTGCTGCAGGTCGAGCACACCGGCCGCGTAGCTGCCCACATCGGCCCGATAGCCGCTGCGACGCAGCGTGAGTTGCTCCACCGCCAGCGGCGCCACCATGCCCAGAAGCCCGGAGAGCGAGGTCACATCGTACAGCGGGATGCCGTCAAGTCGCCACGGGTGTTCGCCGAGATCACCACCCTGCATGTGCAGATCCCCCGTGCCATCACGCCGCGACACACCGAGTGGCAGCGGGGCCCCGGGTAGAAACAGCGAGGGCGGCGTGACCACCGCGCGCGCCTTGATCGTTTCGAACTCCGTGGTGCCGGTGGCTGCGTTCGGACTGCTCATGCCGAGCGCCCCGGCGCGCAGGCCATTCACCACGATGGGCCGGGCCAGCTGAGCCTGCGGCGTGAGCAGCAGACGCGTGACGCGTCCCTGACCCGGTGCGAGTTCCACCTCGATCTGCGTGGGCGTGTAGCCAAGCGCACGCGCGCGCAGCGCATAGCGGCCCGGCAGCAGGTCGCGAAACACAAAGCCCCCGTCATCCGATGACAGCAGCGCTTGTGGTCGTTCTGCCAACTGCACGCGAGCCATGGGGAGCGGCGTACCGGTGCTGGCATCCAGCACCACGCCGGCCAGACTGCCAAGGCGAGGCGCGACTTCACTGCCCGCGACCACCACGTAGGTGCCGGACGACAGTCGCACGAAATCGAGTCCCGCCGCCTTCGTGATGCAACGGAGCACGGCCTCGGGCTCGGCGTTCTCGAGGCGGCAGGAGATGCGCTGCTGCGCGCGGACGCCCAGCTCGGACGATTGCCAGACCAGACCGATGCCGGCCGTCACCGCCAATGTCTCCAGGGCATCGTTGACGGGCACATCGATGAGCGCCAGCGAGACGCGACTGGCGGGAGTCGACGGCATGCGTGGCGTGGGACGGGGCTGTGCGGACAACACCCCAACGCAGAACACGGCGGACGTACTCAGCGCCCACCGTGCCCTGCGAAGCATCCGTGCCATGCCGAATCTCACTCGGTCAGTGGCGTGCCGACTCCTCCCGCGCATCACGGCCGGTCGATGCGATAGCCGCGACTGGTGCGCGTGTAGGTCAGGCCCCGGGCGGCGCAAAGGTCGCCGAGCACCGTCTCGACGTCATGCGCATCGGGGAAGAAATACGAGACGCGGTCGGCAAGATTCACGCGCGTGCTCCGCTCGATGGGCACTCCGTAGCGACGCGAAAGCGCGTCGAACACCTCGCCCAGCGGCTCATCGAAAGCGGCCATGCCCCCTTGCGCGGCCACCGCAACACGAGGAGCCGGCACGCGCGTGCGCTCGAGTGCGGCGCCCACCACCTGCGCGGCATCGCCGGCCGACAGCTCCACGCGCGCAGCGGCATGCGAAACCGCCACGCGGCCCTCTTCGACTTGCACCCGGGTGCCGTGCGCCGCGTGTGCCGCGCGCACCGTGAAACGGGTTCCGAGCACCCGCACCTCGGCATCCATCGTCTCCACCGTGAACGGCCGCACGTCACGCGCCACCGCGAAGAAGGCTTCACCCTGCAGCGTCACCCGTCGTGCATCCGGCGCGAGCCAGTCGAGCCCCGCCCAACGGAACACCGTCCAGCGGCGCGAGTGCGACAGCGTGCTGCCGGGCGTCAACCAGACACGGCTGCCGTCGGCCAGCGGCAGCATCACCGTGCGACCGCCGGGCGCATTGTCGTAGCGATGCTGTCCACCGCCCCAGCCGATGCCAAGACCAAGCAGCAACACTGCCGCCGCCGCGAGCCCGCGGCGAGCAAGCCGGAATCGGCGAACAGGCACGGAGCGCGGCGCTTCGCGGCGGGCCGCCACGTCGGCCGGGGGCGTGGTGGACAGCGCAGGGGATGCTGCAGTGCTTGCCGCCGTATCCGCGGACTCCGCTTCGTCCGTCACCAGTTCAAGGATCGGCGGCACGTCATCACGGAAGGGGACGCGATCCGGATCATTGAGGCGCCGCGACAGACGCGCCCAGGCCGCCTCACGTTCGGTGACGGAGATCTCGGCGGCACCTTCAGCCGACGCCTCACGCCCGACCACCTCATACACCGCGCGCAGAGCTGCACCATCTCCGCGATCGCGGAGCGCCGCCTCGAGCTCACGCGGCAGCCGCAGGCCGTTCGCTGAGAAGGGACGACGGCTCATGACAACATCCCCATCAGCGAGGCCACCAGTGTGCCCAGCTCGGCCAGTCGTCGCCGCAGCGTGTTGAGTGCGGCCACGAGGTGATTGTTCACGGTGCGCGGCGCGCAGCCCATGGTGCTGGCCACTTCCGCATGCGACAATCCCTCCACACGGGACAGCAGCAAGGCTTCACGCTGTCGTGGCGGCAGCTCCTGTACGAGGGCGCTCACCTGCCGGCTGATCTCGTGATCGAGCGTGAGGTCCTCCGGTGTCGGCGCCGGGCGGGCCACCACGGGGTTGTCCCGCGACACGGGGTCGTCCAGCAGGCGGGTCCGCGTCGCGTGATCGCGGCGGGAATTGAGAGCGAGATTGCGCACGGTTCGATACAGCCAGGCACGGAGTGGGATGTCTCCGTCCATGCTCCCACGCCGGTCCCACAGGCGCACGAAGGCCTCCTGCACCAGATCCTCGGCCTGCGCATCATCGCGCACGAGTGACCAGGCGAAACGCCGCAGCGGCCCGTACAGCGCATCAAAGAGCTGTCGGAAGGCATCAGCGTCGCCGGCCCGCACCTTGGCGGACACGGCCAGAAGGAAGTCGGAATCGACGTCAGTCATGGACATGAGGAACACCCGCCAGCCCGCCCCGATGACCAGTCCGGGGTGGGATCGCGTGCACCTCAGGTCAATGACGGGGGCGTGGACCGGGTTCCGGGCAATGTGCGCTACGACACCGCCGCCGAGGCCGACGCGTCAGCCCCCAAAGGGCGCGAGATACTCGGGCGGGACACGCACGGGATACAGCCAGCCCGCCAGCATGCTCACGATGAGCCCACCGACCACCGCCGCGCCAATCATGGGCAGCAGCAGTGCGGCCTGCCTGAGCGGTGGGGCCTGCGTGGTCGAGACCAGTCGCCGGTGCAACGCACATCCCACATGCGTGCCCAGGGCCAGCACGGCCAGTCCGTAGTACGGCGCAAAGAACCACGCGAAGGGCCGTACGTGAAAGCCCGCCGCCGCGAAGTACCAGGTGGTGTCGAGCGAAAGGAAGCCGCGGCCCACCAGCACCGCCGCGACGTGCACCAGCAGGAAGAATCCGAGGTACGCACCCGACCAATGCTGCAGGGCAATCACCGGGTTCGCCGCGTTGCGCAGCCGGGAGCGACTCAGCAGCGTCACCCCACTCCATGCCTGCAGCGCGGCCGACGCCAGCAGCAGGGCTTCCACGGCCGGATGTCGATAGATCACGCGCGCGGCCTGCATGAAGGCTAGGTGCGCCTCAATTCCGCGCAGGCCCGTCAGATGATTGCCGATATGCACGACGGCAAAAGCGCCCAGGCACAGGGCGCTTGCGCGATGCACGCGTCGGTGAAGCAGGAAAGACGGCATGCCGGAATGTGACCACGCACCGCCCCTTGCGCCGAATCACGGGATACAACGCGTTCAGTTGCCGCCGAACCGAAGCACGTGGCGGACGAAACGCAGTACGACGCCCGCCGCTACCGATACGTCTCGAAGAACCCCCGCCCCTCACCACTGAGCACCCGCCCGCCCACACGCCCGCGCAGTCGCGCCCGCCCCGCCAGTTGCAGGAACCAGGGCTTCGCAATGCCGCGCGCCGTGGCCGTTTCGCCCCGCTCAATCAACCCACGCCGCGTATCGGTGGCCGCCACATCGTCCACCAGCAGCTCCACCTGCAGCGTGTCGTTGCCGCGCACGTCGGTCATCACGCCGCGCGACGGCACACGCAGCACCGTGCCGTCCACGGCGAGCGTGCGATCATCTGTCCACTCGACCTGCTGCGGACGGAACAGCGCCCGGAAACCCAGCGAGTCCACCAGATAGAAGAACACCGGCGCCGACGCGGCGTCCCGATCGGTCTGCTGCACCCGCCCATACAAGAAGGTGAAATCACCGGCCCGACTGGCGCCCCACTCCCAGTTGACCGAGCGCCACACACCCCAGTTGTGGTCGTGATAGCCCTGCGCATTCGTAAAGCGGAAGCAGTCCGCGCCAACACAGGCCTGTCCGCTGGCCCGCCCGCGCAGCACCGGCACCGAATACCCCGACACCAGTCCCTGTCCGCCAAGATCGGCGCCCGGGAAGTACTGCCGCGGCTCCGGCTCCAACGTGAACGCCACCTCAATGGGCGGTCCGCCATTCTCCGACTCCGCCTTCGCCCGAATGTCGTAACGGCCATCGTCGCGCACACGAAACACCGCATCGCCCACCACCAGGTCCGCGCGCGTGGTGTCGAACTGCACGCGCGCCGCCGGCACACGCCGCGACCAGCGACGCACCGCACGGCCGTCCACCTGCTGACTGATCAGCACCTGCGCGCCCCACTCGCCGTGTAGCACATCGCCCACCAGCATGAGGGTCACGAACAACCGCTGACGCCCATCATCCGACACCACATTGGCATAGTGCCACTCTGCCCAGCTCGAGCGCGCATCCGCCGGCACGGAGGCTGGCACCACATGCAACCGGTCCATCTGATGCAGCCGCTCGGACGGCGTGGGCCGCAGCCAGGCCACATCGGCCGCATTGTCCTCCCAGGCTCCCGACGCGAGCGGCGGTACAGCTCCCGCGGCCTGCGAGGCCGAGGGGATTTCTCCGAGCGCCCGCACAGGAATCACGCGTGCATCAGCGTCACCGCCAATGCGCAGATACGCCAGCTTCTCCGAAATCTGCGGGGCCGCCATCACCACGTCCTGCCCCAGACGGGGCGAGGTGAGCAACTGACGGTGCACAAAGCGCGCATTGGCGATGGAGAACCACATGCCGCCCACACCGCCGGTCTTGAGCATCTCCACGTCGAGCCCTTCCGGCAGCACGGTGATGGCGCCGCCACCCACCAGCCGCTCATCGCGGGCCTGCGCCATCATGGCCTCGCCGATGGACAGCAGCACGATCATTACGCCCACACCCAGCCCGAATCCGCCAAACAGCAGCGCACTGCGCCAGGGGCGGTGTGCAAGCTGCGCGAAGGCCAGACGGATGATCGTTCCAAAGTCCATGGCGCGTCTCAGTCCCGCAGCCGCTCGTCGCGCACGATCGCGCCGTCCTTCATGTGCACCACCCGGCGCGCCGCCTGCGCCAGCTCCTCATCATGGGTCACCACCACCAGCGTGGTACCGTCCTGATTGAGCTGCTCGAACAAGGCAATGATTTCTGCACCCGTGCGCGCGTCCAGCTCGCCGGTTGGCTCATCGGCCAGCACCAGCGCCGGCTGGTTGGCCAGCGCGCGCGCAATGGCCACACGCTGCTGCTCCCCACCGGAGAGCTGCGTGGGCCGATGCGCCGTGCGCCCGCCGAGCCCCACGTAGGCAAGCAACTCCGCTGCGCGGGCCAGTCGTTCGCGCGCCGACACACCAGCTTCCGCCATGGGCAGGGCCACGTTCTCAGCCGCCGTCAGCATGGGCAGCAGATGAAAGCGCTGAAACACGAAGCCCACGCTGCGCAGACGAAAGTCTGTCGCGGCGCGGTCGTTGAGCTGCGCAACATCCTGCCCTCGCACACGCACCGCGCCACGCGACGGCCGGTCGAGCGCACCGAGCAGGTTGAGCAGGGTGCTCTTGCCGCAGCCGCTCGGCCCCACGATGGCCACGTAGTCCCCTTCGGCCACCGACAGCGACAATCCGCGCAACGCGTGCACCGCGTCGCCGGCCATGGCGTAGTCGCGATGAATGTCCACCGCCTCCAGCAGCATCGTGTCCGACAGCGCGCGGCTCATGCCACCGCCTCCTCGCGCAATGTGGCCGCAATGGGCAATCTCGCGGCGCGCCAGCTGGGCAGGATACCCGCCAGGGCGCCAGCCACCACCAGCATGCCCATGGCGCTCAGTGCATCCTGCGGCTGAAACACGAAAAAGGAAATGTCGGGAGGCAATCCCGGAAAATCACCAAGAATGCTCTCCAAGTAGCGCGCGGTGAGCAGCCCCAGTCCCAACCCCAGCGCACCACCCACCAGCGAGAGCACCAGACCCTCGGCCACGATCTGCTGCACGATGCGTGACGCCTGCACACCCAGTGCGCGCTGCACGGCTATTTCTCCGATACGTTCGTTCACGGACACCGTCATCAACGTGGTCACCAGCAGAAAGCCCACGGCCAGCGACACGCTGCCGAGGATGAAGGCAAGATTGCGGAAGTAGGCGAGGCGCTCATCGGCCTGCGCCACCGCATCCGCCGTGGTCAGCACACTCACGCGTGGCAGTTGCGCAGTAAGGTCGCGCGCCACGTCGGCCGCATTGGCGTTGGGCCTGAGCCGCACCATGATCGAAGACAAGCGGTCGTCGCGCGCGCCATCGTCGAGTGCCTGCACGTCGGCCAGTGGTAGCGCCACCACATTCTGATCGGCGCCCAGATAGTGAAATCGCGCCACGCCCGCCACGCGGTACACCTGCGTGCTGCGGAAGAGACGGAGCTGCGTATCCCAGTCGGACGCGAGGGTCAGCGTGTCACCCAGTCGGCGATCCAGCGCACGCAGGGCCGCGCGGCTGGCCACCACTTCACCACGCGCGGGCTGTGTCCCCTCGAGCAGGGTGTAGTCCCCCTGCACCGCCGGCTCGACGCCCAGCGCGGCAAGTGTCACGCCCACCTCACCGCGCGGCGCGATGAGCTGTGTTCCGAGATTGGGCGCCACGGCCTGCACCGCCGGATGTCGCTGCAACGCTTCGAGCGTGGCGCGGCCGTCACCCACCGTGGCCTCGGTGTCGAAGGGCAGCGTGCCCTTGGGGCTGAGGCGAATCTGAAATCCGCGTGCATCCAGCAGCTCGCGAAAGGACAGGCGCATGCCGCTGGCCAGCATCACCATGTCCAGCAGCATGGCACTCGACACGGCAATGCCGGCCACGGCGAGCGCAGTACGGGCCGGATGACGAATCAGCGAGGCCAGCGCAAGCAGTGCGCGCATGTTCAGCGGCCCAGCAGCGCCAGCGGCGCCCGCTGCACCAGGCGCTGGGCCGCGAGCCATCCGGCCGCCACACCGAGCACGGCGCTCAGGCTCACAGCCAGCAGCACCACATCGGGCGTGACCAGCGAGAACACCAGCGGCGTACGATACAGTCCCTGATAGAAGCGATTGACGGCCAGCGAGCTGACCCATCCCAATCCCGTTCCCAGCACCGCGCCCAGCAGCGCAATGGCCGTGGCTTCCACCACGATGGCCTGCACGACCGTGCGGCGGGAGAGCCCAATCAAACGCAGCGTGGCAATCTCGCGTCGACGCTCCTCCACACGCAGCAGCATGATGCACAGGAGAAAGATCGCGCTGGCCAGAATGGTGATGACACCAATGGCGCGATGAAATCGATTGATGACCGCAAACGTGCGACCGGTTTCCACCGCGATATCGCGCGAGCGGTGTGCGCGGAAGCCAAACGCCTGTGCGTTTACCGCGGAGAGCGTGCGTTCGGTCGCGGCGCTGTCACGGGTCACCACGGCAAAACGGTCCACACGGTCGCCGTAGCCCAGCAGCGCCTGCAGGTCATCGAGATGCAGACGCACCTTGTACTCGGAGCGCGCCACCTCCGAGGGATCGGCGGTGCGGCGCGTGAAGGCGGCCACGACCATGCGCGTCCCCGCGCCGTCGGGCGTGGTGGAAAGCGTCACGGTGTCGCCGACACGCAGTCCGGCGTCGGCGCGCAATCGTTCGTCCAGCGCGATGGTGGACAGCGGCGCCTGGGCCGACGCCGGCGCCGCAAGAAACATCAGCAGGGTGATCAGAGTCAGAGGTCGCATGCTGCGCGGTGAACGGAGGACACGACACCAGCGTTCCGTAGATCGTCTGATGGACCCGTGCCGGTGGGAATTGGCCGAATCGTCGGGCAGGATCAGCCTTTGGATCGATGGATGGCCGCATCACGAACGACAACACTTCAAGGTGCGTGACGCAACGGCGCGGTACGCCTACCAAAGGGGGAACGCATGAACAACATGACGATCGAAGGCAACTGGCTCCAGCTCAAGGGCAAAGTCCGCGAACAGTGGGGCAAACTCACCGACAGCGACATGGACCAGATTGCGGGAAAGCGCGACCAGTTGGTGGGTCGCATCACCGAGCACTACGGCTCCTCCGTGGAAGCCGTGGAACGGGAGCTCAAGGACTTCGAGCGCAAGCAGGCCACGACGTCCTGAATTCGCAGGATGCATTGCACACGAGGTCGCGCCCACTGGGGCGCGACCTTCGCACCGCGGTTCACCCGTCCGGCCGCCGGCAACGGCAGTGGCGGGGCCGCATTCAATGGGGGGCCCGCGACGGGCCTGCCCGCCCGCACAGAGGATCGATCGATGCTCATGACAATCGCGTTCGTTCTCATCGTCCTGTGGCTGTTGGGTCTCGTGTCCTCCTACACCATGGGCGGCCTGATCCACATTCTGCTGGTCGTCGCCATCATCGTGTTTCTCGTGCAGTTCATTCAGGGTCGGCGCCGCGCCTGACGCACGCCGCCACATCAATCGGAGTACCCCCATGTTCAATCTGCGCAATCACCGTCCACGGAGCCCAAGACTTCGCCTGGTGTCGTTCGGACTCGCGCCACTGCTCGTCCTGAGCTCCACCGGCTGCGCGACGCTCGGCAAACGGGAGCAGGGCGCCATGATCGGAGGGGCTGCCGGCGGCGTGGCCGGCGGAGTCGTGGGCACTCGCACAGGCTCCACCGCGCGCGGCGCCATCATCGGGGCCGTGGTTGGTGGTACCATTGGTGCCGTGATCGGCCATCAGATGGATCAGCAAGCCAAGGAGCTGCAACAGAACATTCCTGGCGCGACGGTGGCCCGCGTCGGCGAAGGCATCACCGTGACCTTCGCCTCCGGGCTCCTCTACCCCTTCGACTCGGATCTGGTGCAGGCCACTGCAGCGGACAACCTCACCAGCCTGGCGGCCAGTCTCAATCGCTACCCCAACACCGATCTGCTCATCGTGGGACACACCGATGCGGTCGGGCGTAGTGACTACAATCACGACCTCTCGCAACGTCGGGCCAAGTCGGCCGCCGACTACCTGGTAAGACAGGGCGTGCAGGCCAGCCGACTGCGGTCCGTCGGGCGCGGCGAAACCGAGCCCGTCGCGGACAATGAAACGGAGGGCGGCCGGCAACTGAACCGTCGAGTGGAGATCGCCATCGTGGCCAGTGCCTCGGCGCGTCAGAAGTAGAATCGGACCAATCACCGCGCCAGGAACGGGACATGACAGGTGTCATGGGCATCAGGTGACGGATGCCTGTGGTGCCGTGCACCAGGCGGCGACAGGATGCAAGGGCGGCAACGCGAAGTGGCCATCGCCTCCCTTCACTGCGAGTTCTCCATGTCCCGTGCACTCCACCGTTCTTCTCTAACTCCATGGGGTCGTGTGCGCGGCCTCGGGCGATTCACGGCCCGTCGTACGGCGAGATGGGCCACGCTGTTCGTAGTGGGGGGCACCCTGCTGGGCTCCGGTACGCTCCGGGCCCAATCCGCCACGCCAGCGCCGTTTGCCGTACAGGTCACTGGGAAAGGCCCAGCAATGCTCTTCATTCCCGGCCTCACCAGCAGCGGCGCCGTGTGGGACGACATGGTGGCGGCTCTTTCCGATCGCTACGAGTGCCATGTCTTCACGCTGGCCGGATTTGCCGGACAGCCTCCCGTGCAGGCAGACAGCACCTGGCTGCAACGCATGCGCGACGCCATTGTGGCCTACACCAAATCGCAGCGCCTCGATCGGCCCATCATCGTGGGCCACAGTCTCGGGGGATTTCTGGCCCTCGACATCGCAGCCCGCGAACCGTCGCTGCCGCGCGCCGTGATCAATGTGGACGGCCTGCCCTTCCTGCCCGCCACCATCAGTCCCACCGCCACGCTGGAAAGCGTCAGGCCCATGGTGGCGCAGATGCGCCAGGCCATGACGGGCGGAAACGCGGCGCAGGCGGCGCAGGCTGAACAAATGCAGGAGATGCAGCTGCGCAGCATGGTCCGCGACACCAGCAAACTGCCACGGGTTCGCGCCATGGGCCGAGCCAGCGATCGCGCCACCGTCAGTGAGGCCATGGCAGCACTCTACGCGGTGGATCTGCGACCCGATCTCGCGCGGATCACGGCGCCGGTGCTCAACCTGCACGCCTGGGTGGCGTATCGCAGTTTTGGCCAGACACGCGAGCGCATGGAACAGCTGTTGGCCAATCAGTATGCGATGCTGCGCAACGGCACGACCCGCATCTCGGATACGGCTTATCACTTCATCATGTACGACGAACCGCAATGGCTGATTGGCGAAATGCGGGCCTTCCTGGCCACGGTCCGCTGACGCGCATGGCTTTCCCTGCCCCCGGCAACGCGCCAAGTTCCGGGGGCATGACTGCTCCGACCACCATGATCCGACGGCGCCAGCTCCCGTCGTGGCTCTTTCGCCCGCTGCCGCCCGAACTCGGCTGGCCACCGTATTTGTGGTTGCTGTACGTCGTGCCCTTTGTGGTGTGGCCGTTGCTGGCCGTCGCCTCAGCACGACAACTGATCGCTGCCGTTCCGCTCTTTCTGCTCTTTCTGTGGAGCTACTTCCAGGCGTATTCGGCCGCGCCGCGCCATCGGCTGCTGCACGTGGGCCTGCAGGCCACCGTTGGACTGGTCATGCTGCCATGGAACGAAGGTTCCGTGGTGTTCTTCATCTTCGCAGCGGCCGTGGCCGGGCGACTGGAAGAGGAACGGGTGGCATGGCGCGTGATTCTGTTGGTCGGTGTCGTCGGTACAGTGTGGGCCTGGCTCATGAACGCGAATCTGTTCACCGTCCTGCCCGTCGCGTTCATGACGCCGCTCATCGGCGCCGTCACCCTGCACCAGGAACGTGAGCGACGCGCGGTGGTCGCGCTGCATCAGGCCACGGCACGCAACCGCGAGCTGGCCGCCACCGCCGAACGTGAACGCATTGCGCGGGACCTGCATGACGCACTGGGGCACACGCTCTCGCTGGTGGTGCTCAAGGCACAGGTGGCGAAACGACTGGCCCATGGACTGTCCGCGAAGGAGCCGCAGATGCCCAATCCGGCTGACTCGGCATCGTCGATCCTGCTGCAGGAACTTTCCGAGCTGGAAGCCGCCGCACGCGGCGCTCTGCAGGACGTCCGGCGCGCTGTGCGCGGATATCGCGCCACGCTCGACGAAGCCGTGCGCGCGTCGCGGACGCTGATCGAGGCCGCTGGTGTCACGTGCGAAGTGAGCATCGCTTTGACCGCACCTGACCACAACCGCGACGCCGTACTTGCTGCGGTGCTGCGCGAACTGTGTACCAATGTCGTGCGCCATGCCGGGGCACGGCACTGCCGCATCAGCCTGCACGAAACGGCCACTGGCACGCAACTGACGGTGGTGGACGACGGGCGCGGAGGCGTCACGCACACTGGTGAAGGACTGCGCGGTGTGACCGAACGTGTCCACGCCGTGGGCGGTCAGGTCCGGGTCGAATCGCGGCCGAGTCCCGGCGCCTCGTCAGGGACCACGGTTGTTGTCACACTGCCGCCTGCGTTCGCCATGGAGGCGACCCCGTGATCCGCGTGGTCGTGGCGGAAGACCAGGCCCTGGTGCTCGGGGCGTTGGCAGCCCTCATCGACGCGGAGTCTGATCTCTCCGTGGTGGCGCGCGTATGTGACGGCGATGCCGCGCTGGACGCGATCACCACGCAGGCAGCTGACGTGCTGGTCACCGACATTGAGATGCCCAATCGCACCGGGCTCGATGTCGCCGCCGAGATCCAGCGCCGCAAGCTGCGCTGCCGTGTGGTCATTGTCACCACCTTCGCACGCGCAGGTTATCTGCGCCGCGCGCTCGAGGCCGGAGCGGGTGGCTATCTCCTCAAGGACAGTCCGGCAGAGGAACTCGCGAACGCCATACGCCGCGTACACCAGGGCGGTCGCGTCGTCGCACCTGAACTGGCAATCGAAGCCTGGCAGGAGGCTGACCCTCTCACCGATCGGGAGCGTCAGGTCCTGCGTCTCGCCGGAGAAGGCGCGTCGGCCGCGCGTGTAGCCGAGCAGTGCCACCTGAGCGAAGGCACGGTGCGAAACTACTTGAGCAGCGCCATCGCCAAGGTCGGGGGCAGCAATCGCATCGAAGCAGCGCGCATTGCCCGCGAAAAGGGCTGGCTGTAGCGCAACTCAGCGCGGACGCGGGAGAGTCCAGGACCGCAGGCGACGACCGTCGTGCGCATACACGCTCACCCGTACCGCCTCGGCCGGCAGGAAGAGGGTCACGGCGTCTTGCTGCACCACTTCCACCCGGTCGAGCACCGCCGCCTCGTCGGGTTCTGCTGCCCGATGAGCCGTGACCACGCAGTTCTCACGACGGCATTCGGGCACCGACACGCGGCGCGCACTGCGCAGTCCGTTCATGGTCATGTACGCCGGACGTCCCGCGATATCCGGCGCCTGTGCCCGCACCACCACCAGGTCCACCAGCAGGGCGCTGGCACCGATCGACTCGCCGGAGGAGTCGCTCAGGAAGATCGTGCCGTCGAGGGGCACACGACCACGAAGGGCCTGATGCACCGGATGACTGGCCTCCGGCCGGCTCCGCGCCGTGGCGTTTGTCTGGTCCACCGTGACCGGATCAATGCCCGTGAGTCGCGTAAAGTACGCCGCCATCGGCGACCAGGTCGCGCTGGCCTGCTGCTTGATGTGGTCGAAGCCTGCGTGCACGAGCACCCGGGCCTGCGGGTCCACGGCGAGCGTGCGCGCGACCAGGTTTTGTGCCTGCGCCCAATCCCGGCGTTGCTGCGGCGTGAGGGAATCCGGCTCGTCGAACTGCCGCGCACTGGCCTCGTACGGCACCAGAGTGTAACCGAGTCGCAGGGCCTCACGCACAACCTCTGCAAACAGGGGTTCACTCAGGTAGCTGCCATCGTCGGTCACGTAGCCGCCGCCTGGCAGCGCCGTATCCACGGCAAAGGCCTCGGCGGCGAAGTAGCGATAGCCCTTGGCACGCAGGGCGCGCAGCAGGCGCAGCGTGAGCAGGCGGTCCACGGCGGCGTGGTGTCGCTCGTTCACCATGATGACTCGCGCCGTATCGGCCATGGCAACGAGCGTATCGAAAGCGGAAACCTGGCGCGCACTGCCGTAACGCTGACGGAAGGGAGTCAGGTCACCGGTGAAGGGCCGGCCCAGCTGGTCCCAGGCCTCGAGTGCGCGCTGCGGATTGCCAAACGTGGCCTCAGCCTGCGCCAGCAACTGCAACCAGGCCTGCCGCTCCGGAGCCCCACGCTCGGCGCGCCCCGCGGTGGTGTCGGGAGCAAAGCGTGGCGCGGCGGCACGCAGGCGCAGCAGTGGCGCCCAGGCAGGCTCGCCCGCACGTGTGCGGGCCAATGCGTAGGGAGAGTCGTCGGTGGCCGTCTGGGCACCGGCGGATTGGCCAAGTGCGCCGGCACAGAGACACAGCAGGATGAGGAGAGTGCGAATGGCAGCAGACATGGTGCACATCGACATGGAGAAGAAACGCCAACAGGAAGGGAGGTAGGAAGGAGTCTCGCAGGGCCAGCTATGGCCCAGCCTCGAAGCAGGGATCCTTCTCGGGATTCGCCGCCGCCCACTGGTACACACGCTGCACCGCCGACACCGCACCGGGCACTGCACCCACTGCGGCGGCCACACGACCCAGTCCGGTCACCACACTCGGCAGCGAGAGCGACTTGGGTGTGCCCAGAAACGATTCCCCGCCGCCGCAGGTGCGACGGTTGCCGCGCGAATCCACGCGTCCCTGCGCGTCCACGCGCGCAGTCAGCCAGGCCGCGCCCCGAACGAGTGATGCCGACAACGCGTCGCGTGTTGATCCACTCGGCAGCAGGGCATGCACATCGGCGCCGATCTCGAGCGCCACGGCCTGATAGTTGGTATCCCAGCTGCCGCCTTCGACAAACCATCCTTCCGGCGACTGCAGTTGCAGCGCCCGCTGCACAAATGTCTCGGCGCTGCGACGCAGCGCGTCGTCGGGCGCCAGCGCGGTACAGGCCAGCAGCGCACGGGCGTCGAACAGCAGACGATTGGGCGCCGCCGCGTCCGCTGCCAGCAACAGCGGCGCCTGTGTGTGCAACCACCTGGCGCTTCGTACCGCTTTGGCCTGCAGCTCGGCCTGACGCGACGCCGCAATCAACGACACCCCGTCGGGCTGCGTGGCCAACGTCAACAACGCCGTACAGGCATCGCCAAGAAAGAAGGCGGCGCCACTCGCCACGTCGGCATCACTCATGGACTGACCCATGGAGACACTGAGTGGGACACGGGCCGGCAGGCGCCCCGATGGCTCCATGGTGCTGAAGCCCGCCTCGATGCCGTCGAAGGCCCGCTGCGCCTCGGCGCGCGCTCCCGCCGCCAGCAGCAACCGATGTGCGGTGCCGGTGCCCATCTGAAAGCGCGACGCGTACATCTCGCCCCACTGACGGTTGCGCCCGATGAGACGCTCGCCTGGCAGCGGTGTGCCGGCGATGGCGAGACGCGAGGCCTCCGTGGGGAATTGTGCGTGGAACAGACGATCAGCCTCGCGCAGCCGACGGGCCGTCGCGGAATCGACCACGACCCGCACATCACTCGGCACATCGGATGCAGCACCGGGCGGGGTGCTCGTCCCGTTTCCACACCCCACCATCGCCAACGTCATCGTCAGCACAATCGCGTCTGGCGGGCGCCCCGCGACATGTCTGTTCATTCAGGCCTTACGCCTGAATCTCTAGGCGGGTTTCCCGGACTGGTGGGGCCGGACCTCGCCGGCCACCTGCACGCCCTCACCGGGCCGCGCGCCCAGACGCACCTCGATGCGGCATGGCACGCCCATGTGCTGGCCCTGCAGGATCTCGAGGCCCCCACCGTGTGGCCAGGACAGGTCGCGCAGGTAGCCCGCCAACGCGGCCGCACCGGCCCCCGTGGCCGGGTCCTCGTACACGCCACCGCCGGCAAATGCATGGCGGGCAAGAAAGCGCTGCGCCGATTCGGCATGCACCAGCCCCACGGTGGCGACGCCCTGCTCCAGCATGAGCTCACGACCTGCCGCAAACTGGTACTGCATGGCGGCCAGGGCCTCGGCGTCGCGCAGCGCAATCAGCAGATGGGACGCGCCACCGTGGATGCGGGCAGGCGGGATGCGCGAATCGAGATCGTCAATGCGGTACCCGAACACGTCCAGCACACGCGCCGTGGTCTCGGCGTCGAGCGCCTGACTGTGTGTGGCGGGCGAGCGGAGCGCCGCCGACATCGATGCCGCCTGCACACGGCCTTCCACGGCAATCGCCGTACCGTCGTGCAGGACGAGCGGATACGCACCGTTGCCGTGCGCCTCGGCAAGCGCAGCGCCCAGCGCAATGGTGGCATGACCACAGAACGGCACCTCGCTCGTGGGCGCAAAGTAGCGAACCTGCCACTGACTCGCCTGCCGCGCAGCAAAGACCGTTTCGGAATAGCCAAGGTCTGCGGCGGTCCGCTGCATGATCTCATCATCAGGGAACTGATCGAGCAGGACGACGCCGGCCGGGTTGCCGCCCTGTCCATCGCGTGAAAAGGCCGCAAAGTGCTGAATGTGCATGGAGACTCCTGTATCTGAGATGTGCTGAGGGCTGCCTTGCAGGGAGGTGGGAGGCATTACCCCGGCATGGCGTCGTTGGAGCACACCCGCCGTGGCCGTCGGCGTGATCGGACATGGAAGGCCCTCGCCCGGACTGTCCGGCGCAGCGGCATCGCCACATTTTGCCTCGCAGCGAAACGGGACGTAGCATACTGGCATGACCCCTTCATTTCTGATTCTTCTTGCATGCCTTGCCTTTGCGTGGGGACGTCCGCTGGCGAGCCAGGCCCCGAAGGTCCGCGCTGCCACACTGCTCTGGCAGGTAGATGGGTCGGAATCCGGCGAACCGTTTGGCGCATTGCGGGACCTGCTCCTGCATCGTGACGGTAGCGTCTGGGCACTCGACTCAAAGGATCAGGTCATTCGCCGCTACGACGCGCGCGGCAAGGCGCTTCCCACGATCGGCCGCAAGGGAAGTGGCCCAGGCGAATTGCGAAACGCGAATGGGATGGCCATGGCACCCGACGGGAGTGTGTGGGTGAACGACCCGGGCAACGCCCGTCGCACGGTGTACACGGCAGCCGGCAAGACGCAACGGACGATTGTTCACTCTCCAGGCGGGTATCGGTTCCAGTGGGGGGGCTGGTTCGACGCTTCGGGAAGGCTCATTGAGCGCGACGAAGGCGACGAGCATCGCCTGCGCCTTGTGGATCTGAGCGGTCAGCCCGGTGGCAGTACTCCGGTTGCGGATTGCGGTCAGATCGGCATGGAAAAGGTGTTCATTGAGGCCAGCAATTCTGACAAGAGCAGCATGCTCCTCGGCTATCCCTTCACTGAAGGCGGAGGATTCATTGGCGATAGGCGCGGGCATGTGTGGTGCGCGACCCGCACCAGCACCCGCATGGTCAAACTCGCACTTGGCAGGCAGGACACGGTGACCAGGACCTCGCTGGAGATCCCCATGCGCACGGTGGAATCGAAAGAGCGCGACGTGGTGCTGCAAAGCACGATGAAGGCCCTGGCGCAGTACCGCACAAACAACTTCGACGCCAGCAAGGTCCCGACCCGGAAAGCGGGCATCAGTGCCTTCAGTGTCGATAGCGATGGGCGACTGTGGGTGTTGCACACCCCACCATGGCTCAAGATGGTCTCCACCTTCGACGTGTTCGACGGGAACGGTCGATCGCTGTTTCGGGTGGAACTGCCCGTCCATACGCACCGTGGCCTGCCCATTCTGGCCAAGGGTGATGAGCTCACGCTCGTTACGGTGGACGAAGACGAGATCCCGCACATCGCGCGCTTCCGCCTGCGCTGAGTGGCCCGCAGGTCCCCATCGACCTAGATTGGTCACCACAGGTTGTCTGATCCGGGCGCGTCGCTCCGGATGCCCGAACACCCGAAGGTGCCCTCCGTGCCCCGCATTGCCGCCTTGCCGTTTCAGCTGTCCGCCGAGCATCAGGTCATCAGCGGCGGTTCCGTCACCACCACCGAAGAGCGCAGGAACGGCGTCCTGCGTCTCGAGGGTGACACCGTCATCGTGCAGTGGCGGGTCGAACGGGAAATCCAGCGCATCGGACCCGAGATCCGCACCGACACCGAACTCGCGGGAATCCGTGAGGTGACGATTCCCATTCATGCCCTCGGCGACGCGCGCATCCAGAACCGTGGCCGCCTGTGGTGGCGCAAATGGGAGATCGTATTGACCGCGCGGGACCTGCAGGCCTACGACGCGCTGGCCCGCGAAGACGGCTTCGTGTTTGCGCATCCCTCGGAGCTCATCCTTCCGCTGCGCAAGGATGCCGTGGATGCTGCGCGGGATTTTGCATCCGAGGTGGAACTGGCCATCGCCGAGCATGCGCTGTCGCTGGCGCAGAGACCATCGGACACGCAGCTGCCGCCCGCTCCCTGACGGTGCCATGCGTGTGCCGGGGCATGAGACGGCACACACACGATGGTTTCCGTTCACCGCCACCGTTGCAACCCTTACCGGATGCGTCCCGAGGCGGCATGTTGGGACGTCACCCCCACACCCCGGAGCACGGCATGGCGGTATATCTCGACGAGAGCATGATCGGCAAGGATCGGGAGATCAACTACCCCCATCTGCTGCTGTGCATTGGCGTGACCTGCCAGATGGCGGACGGGACGCTGATCGGCTGTCACATCGACTCGGGTGGCGATGTCGAAGACAAGAACCTCGCCGAGTTGCGGCAGTGGATCACGGCTCACGGCGGTGCCGCGGTGAACCTGTACCTCATTGGCAACCGGCACGTGAACCGCAAGCACAACGGCAAGTCGGACTTCGAGAAGGCGTACGCGCTGGGTTTCACCGGCAAAGTCTGGGTGTTCGACACCGCCGGCATCACGTCAACCGACGGACACTTCGCGCGCCTCACCAGCAATCCGACTGATCCAAAGGGCATGTGCGACATCCGCGTGTGCGCAGATCCTGATGTGCGACCCTACAAGTTTCACGCGTCCACCGACGACATTTCCGGTCTGCAGGTCGTAAAGCGTACTCTGACCCCGACCGGTTACGCGTATGCCACGCCACGGATCAAGACGACGCTCCGCTGCGGAATCACCATCGCGTCGCTGCCGGCTCCGCTTGCGCGGTCGGACTTCAAGTTCATCTCCATTTGAACAGACAGCATCCGGCGCGTCGGGTGACAACGGCAAGGCAGCAGCGGGCCCTCTGCGACACACCGCGTCCTCCGTCTGTCGGGTTTGCACTTCCAGACGGTGCACGATAGCGTATCCCATGCGCCAGCGACGTCGCCGGGTGCTGCAGGTCAACAGTCGCTGCACGGGAGTCGGGTCATGCCGGAAGGCAACACGCCGCGGCCTTCTTTACGCACGGTGATTCCGTTCAAGGAGTCGCTTTGTGGCCTGCCGTTCGGTTTCGCCCTTTACGACCCGGACCTCCGCTACGTGTATGTCAACGAGATCATGGCGGCCTTCAACGGCGTCGCCGTCTCGGACCATGCGGGCCGCGTGATCGAGGACATCCTGCCGGCACCGCTCGTCGCTGATGTGCGCACGCACTTGGAACGGGTGCTCGAAACGCGCTGCGCCGCCACTGACGTGGAGATTCGAGGCATCACGGCCCGTTCGAGCGAATGGTGCACCTGGGGTTGCGATTACTTCCCGGTCTGGGCACCGGATTGCGACCGCGAGGGACCGCCCTCACACGTCGCCGCGCTGGTTCGGGACATCACCGTGCAGGTTGGCCTCGGTGATCGGCTGGACCTGCTGCGCAGTGTGTTGCAGCAGAGCTCCGACGCGCTGTATGTCACACGGCCCGATCAGGATTTCCGTTTTGTCTTCGTGAACGAGGCCACCGAACGCCACTACGGTCGGCCGGCGGCCGAACTGCTGACCATGACGCCCTGCGATCTCAATCCGCAGTGGACTCTCGCGGATCTGCGCGCCTCGTGGCAGCACATGACAACCATCGGGCCTCTCGCCTTTGAGACCGTCCACCGTAAGGTCGACGGCCGCCTCGTGCCCGTCTTCATCCAGTCACGGGCCGTCTGGCACGGTGGTGTGGGCTACGTGGCCGGTGAGATTCGCAGCCTTGAAAAAGAGCGGGCGGCCGAGCAGGCGCAGCGCGCGCTGCAGGAACAGCTCGAACATGCGCAGCGCCTCGAGGCCGTGGGCCTGCTGGCCAGCGGTGTCGCACACGACTTCAACAATCTGCTGGCGGTGGTGCTCGCCAACGCCGACCTGCTGACGGCGGACGAGCACGGCAGCGAGGTGGCCGACGCCGCCACCGCCATTCGCGAAGCCGCACGTCAGGCCGCAGACCTCACGCGACAGCTGCTCACCTTCTCGCGTCGTGACTCCGGCGCGCGCGGAGCGGTCGCGCTCAATGGCGTCATCCAGCAGGCCGTGCAGCTGCTCCGCGGCGGCATGTCGGAGCGCATCACCGTGGAAACGGAACTGCAGGATGCGCTGCCGCCGGCACGTGGCCGCAAAGCCGAACTGGCGCAGATCGTCATGAACCTCATGGTCAACGCGCGCGACGCCATGCCCGAGGGCGGGCGTCTGCTCGTCAGCACTCGACTGGGAACATTGGCGGACGAACGCGCCTGCCTTGAACTGCGTGTGGCCGACACGGGCATCGGCATGGATGAGAAGACGCGACTGCGCATCTTCGAGCCGTTCTTCACGACCAAGGAAACCGGGCGGGGCACCGGACTCGGTCTCTCGGTGGTGTACGGCATCGTCCAGCAGCTCGGTGGCACCATCGAGGTGGACAGCATTCGAGGTCAGGGCAGCACGTTTACCGTGCGCCTGCCTGTCAGCGAGGACGACGAGAGTGCGCATCCCCCGGCGGCCAGCGGACCGCCCGGCGGGCACGGTGAGTTGATCATGGTGGTGGACGACGAACCCGCCCTCCGCCATGCGGTGGCACGCATGCTCACACGGCTTGGCTATCGCAGCATTACCGCCGAGGATGGCGAGGACGCCATCGCGCGTCTGGTGCTGGGCGGTGATCAGGTGGCGGTTGTACTCACCGACCTGCGCATGCCGAAGATGCCCGGTGACGAGCTGAGCGAGCATGTGCATCGCATGCGCCCGGACCTGCCCGTGCTGTTCATGTCCGGGCAGGCCGACGATGCCACGGTGCGCGACACCCGGCTGGCCAACCACACCGTGCTGGCCAAGCCGTTTTCTCTCGATGAACTGGCCGAGGCGCTGCACCAGGCCCTCATGATCTGAGGACCTGGGTGCTCAGCCTGCGATGCGCTGTGCGGCAATCACCTCGAGCATTTCGCGCACGTCGGTGAACTTGACCCGTGGACGTCCAACCGACGCGCCCCGCTCCTGCTCCACCTTGTCGAGCACCTGCCAGTCCGCCCACGACGTCACCGTCACTCCGCGCTCGGCCAGCAGCGCGTCGATGCCGGACACATCGTCGGCCAACGTCGGCACGCCGCCGGCAGCCACGTCGGCCAGCAACTGATTCACGGTATCGGTGGCGCAGAGCTTGTTCGTGCCAATGATGCCCTGCGGCCCACGCTTGATCCACCCCGCCACATACAGGCCCGGCAGCGTCCGCTCGCTGCCCGCCTGCTCCACCACATGGCCGTTGATGTTGGGCACCACACCGTTGCGGTCATCAAACGGCACGCCGGGCAGGCCGCGCCCCTTGTAGCCCACCGAGCGAAACACCATGCCAACCGGCAAGGTCTCGGTTTCGTCAGTCGCCACCGCCCGCACGCCACCGCGTCCGTCAGCCTCGAGCCGGTTGCGCACGATGGTCAGGCTCTCCACGTGCTCGCTGCCACCAAGCGCCACCGGCGACGCATTGAAGTGAAACACCACGCGACGGCGCGCGCCGCTCAGCGGACGCTCGGCCCAACCACGCAGCACCTCGAGATTCTTGGCCGGATTGCGGTCTTCCATGTTGGCCAGCTGCTCGGCGCTGGCCGCATCGAGCTCGAGGTCGCGCGGATCCACCACCACATCCACGCCATCCAGCTCACCGAGCTCACGCAGCTCGGGTGTGGTGCAGGCCGCCTGCACCGGACCGCGACGCGCGACGAGATGGATGGTGTGCACCTGTGAGGCCGCAAGCGCCTGCAGCGCATGGTCCGCCAGATCGGTGCCGGCCAGCACGGTGGTGGGCTTGGCGAGAATGCGGGCCACGTCCATGGCCACGTTGCCGATGCCCACCACGGCCACCTCACCCTGCGTGAGATCGAACTGCGCGGCGGCGTAGTCGGGATTGCCGTTGTACCAGGCGACAAACTCGGTGGCCGCGTGGCTGCCACGCAGCGTCTCTCCCGGAATACCCAGCGTGCGGTCGGTGTCGGCGCCGTAGCACAGCAGCAGCACATGATAGCGCGCGCGCAGTTCCTCAATGCTCACATCCTGCCCGACGTGCACGTGCCCGAGGTAGCGGAACCCCGGCTGCGATGCGATGCGATCGAAGATGCGCGTGACCGATTTGATTTTCGGATGATCGGGCGCCACACCGCCGCGCACCAGGCCAAAGGGCGTCGGCAGACGGTCAATGAGATCGATGGCGATGCCGGGCGCGACCTTTTGCAGCGCCTCGGCGGCGTAAAACCCGGCCGGGCCCGATCCGACGATCGCAACCCGCAAGCTGTTGAGGGGGATGGACATAGTCCTGAAAGATAACCAGGCCGACAATGAACAACACTTCATGCAATGCTCGTGCAAGTCGTTACGGTGTGGCACTTTACGCTCTTGCCGAGTGCGATGGTCGGCTGAATACTCGCATGGTACGTCTCGGCCTCGCTGCCTTCCCTCAGGTCCCACCCGCGAGCGCCCGATCCCTCCCGGAGGCATCTCCCATGCGTTGTGCCCGCGCGCTTCCCCTCGCTCTTGCCACCATTGGCCTCGCGGCCTGCTCAACCGGCAGCGACCCCGTGTTCACCACCAGCCCCGAGCTGGGCAGTCCCACCGCGTCGGCAGCGGCCAACGCGCAGCCCGAGTTGCAGGGTCGCTACATCGTGCAATTCAACGACGACGTCCGCGATCCGCAGGGCCTTGCCATAGCCATGGTCAACGGCAATGGCGGGACGCTGCACTACACCTACACCCGCGCCATCCGGGGTTTTGCGGCCACGCTGCCGCCGCAGGCCATCACGGCGCTCGCGCGTAACCCGGTCATCAAGCTCATCGAGCCCGATGGCATCGTGACCGCTTCGGCCACACAGAGCAACGCCACCTGGGGACTCGATCGCATCGATCAGCGCGATCTGCCGCTGAACAGCAGCTACACCTACAACGCCACCGGCGCCGGGGTGCGCTCGTACATTCTCGACACAGGCATCCTGCCGGGACACGTGGAGTTCACGGGGCGGCTCGCTACCGGCTTCACAGCCATCACTGATGGCCGCGGCACCAGTGACTGCAACGGCCACGGCACGCACGTGGCGGGTACGGTGGGCGGTACGGTATACGGCGTGGCAAAGGGCACGACACTCATTCCGGTGCGTGTGCTCAACTGTCAGGGCTCCGGCACCACCAGCGGCGTGATCGCAGGGGTGGACTGGGTGGCCAACAACCACGTCAAGCCGGCCGTGGCCAACATGTCGCTTGGTGGTGGCGCTAGCAGCACGCTCGACGCCGCAGTGGCCAACGCCGTCAATCTTGGCGTGACCTTCGTGGTGGCCGCCGGCAACAGCAACGCCAACGCCTGCAACTACTCGCCGGCCCGCACGGCATCGGCCATCACGGTGGGTGCCACCACCAGCAGTGATGCGCGCGCGTCCTACTCCAACTTCGGCAGCTGCCTCGACATCTTCGCACCGGGCAGCAGCATCACCTCGGCCTGGTACACCAGCAACACCGCGCTCAACACCATCAGTGGCACTTCCATGGCCAGTCCACACGTGGCCGGCGCCGCCGCGCTCTACCTCGAAGGCGCACCAACGGCCACGCCCGCCACGGTCGGCAACGCAATCATCAGCAACAGCACGGCCAACAAGGTCACCAGCGCCGGAACCGGTTCCCCCAATCGTCTGCTGTATACGCTCGCATTCGGCTCTGGCGGTGGTGGTGGTACCACCAATCAGGCACCAACGGCTTCGTTCAGTTTCAGCTGCACAAACCTGAACTGCAGCTTCAATGGCAGCGCCTCCAATGACCCCGACGGCAGCATCAGCAGCTACAGTTGGAACTTTGGTGACGGCACCACGGCAACGGGTGCCACGCCCAGCAAGTCGTTCGCGTCGGCGGGCAGCTACAACGTCACCCTCACCGTCACGGACAACGCGGGCGCCACGGGAAGCCAGACGCAGAGCGTGAGCGTTACTGCGCCGTCCACCGGCATCAACCTCAGCGTGAACCTGTCCAAGCAGCAGGGTGTCAATCGGGCCACACTGTCATGGAGCGGTGCGACCAGCAGTGTGGATGTGTACATCAACGGTGGCAAAGCGACCACGGTCACCGGTAGCAGTTACGTCGATGTGATCGGCCGTGGCGGTGGCACGCGCACCTATCAGGTGTGCAACGCCGGTACCACCACCTGCTCGAACAGCGAGACCGTCAGTTTCTGACAACCACGGATCGCGCGTCCGCAGTGCAATGCAGAAGGGGCTCGGCAAACCGCCGGGCCCCTGACGGCGACCTATCTCCGCAGCAATGACGTTATTTGATCCGGCCCACTGTCTAGGGCGCTGCGCTGGCCACCGCCGACGCGTTCAGGAATCGCGGATCACTGCGCAACGACGCCAGCAGCGGATCCATACGCACGTACGCCGGCGTGAAGCGTGACGGACCGCGCTGCAGGTCGCTCAGCCAAGCCAGAGCCTGATCCCGGTGCCCGCTGACGGCGGCCACCTGGATGGCGCTGTAGAGTGTCTCGAGACGCATTGGTGCACGGGCAGTCCCGCCAGCCTGGGGCGCTTCGTTGACCAACTTCACGGCGCGCTGCGCCCGAGCCAACGCTTCGGCGTTGCGGCCCAGGAGCGCCAATGCCACGCCCTCACTGAGCAGCGCATACCACTGCCGCACGTTCGGGTTACCCTCACGCGCAAACGCTCGCAGCGCCTGCGTGGCCAATTGCCTGGCCTTGGCACTGTCGCCACGGACCGCGGCGATGACGGCGCGTGTGTTGTACCAACCGCCCTCACCCTCCTGATAGTCCTCCGGAGTGAGCGTCTGCATGACATCATCGAAGGACGCGTCAAGCAGCCAGTCAAATCCAGCGAACTCGGGCAGGAACTGCTTTGGTGTGATGTCACGCAGCACCTCGCGTACGGCCGCGCGCGCCGCCACGGAATCACCAGCCGCCATTTCCGCCTCCACGGCATACAGGGCCGTCATCACATTCGACGGGGAAAGAGCCCGCCCCCGCCGTGCCGCCTCGCGAGCGTCGGCCACACGTCCAAGATTGAGAAACGCCTGCACCTTGGCCGTCCAGCTCTGCGCACTGCGAGGATCCAGCGCCTGTCGCCGTTCGAAGTACTGCAGCGCCTCGGCATGTCGGCCAAACGACTGTGACTCCAGCAGTCCCATGTTGCCGAGCGCCGACACATCGTTGGGATCGAGACGCAACGTGGCCTCGAAGGCGGCACGCGCCCCTTCCGCATCGCCTTTCACAAGACGCAGATAGCTCGCCATGGCCTTGTATCCCAATGCACCGTTCGGATCGAGCCGCTTCGTTCGTTCGGCAGCCATGCGCGCGGAATCGGCGATTGCGGGCGAACCGCCACCATTCGCGTAGACCAGCGCCAGCGAGCGGGAAATTGCCGCCCAGGCCTCCACCAGCTGACTGTCGCGCGCCACCGCCTCCCGGAAATGCCCCAGCGCCGCACGCTGCGCGCGGTACGTGCTGTTGGAGTTCCAGTCCACCGCCGCCTGACCACGCAGATAGGCATCGTACGCCCGCGGATCGCGCGTCGCCACGCGCACCACCTTCGCGCGATCCTCACTGCCCAGAGCCACCTGCATGGCCTCCACCACCTCGGTGGCAATCTGCCCTTGCACGGTCAGCACATCGCGAAGCTCGGCATCGAACGGCGCCTGCCACCGACCCTGCGGTGTGCCGTCGGGAATGACCTCCACCAGTTCGGGACGGACAATCACGCGCCTCGCCTCCCCGGTGCCCACAACCCGCACGCTCCCCGTGAGGAGATACCGAACCCCCAGCTCTTCCGCGATCTGCTGCGGTGGTTTGCGACTGTCGCGGTAGAGGTTGGAGCTGTTGCTCGCGATCACCGTCGCCCCCGGCACCGCCATCAGCTTGCCGCGGATTTCATCGGTGATGCCATCCGTGAGATAGGCGTCGGTGCTGTCCCCCTGATGCACGAAGGGCAGCACGGCCAGCGACCGCGAATTCTCGGCTGACACGTTGGCCGTTGGACGCATGAGTGCCCAGCCAGCCGCCGCCAGAAGCAGGGCCGCGCCCACACCGGCCGGAAGCAACCAACGCTTGATCGAAGCGCCCTCGGATGTCGCAGCGGTGAATGTCGCCGAGGCCGCCGTGCGCTGACCGCTGCCCGGTGTGTGGGCCGAGGGTGTGCTGAGCGCGGGTGCCACAGCGCGCGCGAACTCGTTCATCGTCGCAAAGCGTTCCGCCGGCTTGAGCGACAGGGCCCGATACAGCACCGCCTCGATGGATTCCGGCACGTCGGCACGAGCGCGGCGCACGCTGGGCACGGGTGTGGTGAACCGCGCCGCGATGAGTGCCGCCGCCGTTGCACCGTCAAATGGTGGCTCGCCAGTCAGCAGTTCATAGGCCACGCAGGCCAGCGCATACTGATCGGCACGCCCATCGACCGCCTCGCCGGTGGCCTGCTCCGGCGCCATGTAGCGAGGCGTGCCCACGGCAATGCCGGTGGCCGTGAGGTTGTTCTGCATCCCTGAATCCTGCAGGTCGCGCGCAATGCCGAAATCCGCCACCAGCGTGGCGCCATCGTCGGTGACGAGGATGTTTTCCGGCTTGATGTCGCGGTGCAGCACCCCTTCGCGATGCGCGTAGGCCAGCGCCTGCGCCGCCTCACGCACGATGGCCAGCGCATCGTTCACCGGTAGCGGGCCGCGCGTCCGCAGCAGGTCCCGCAGGCTCATCCCGGTGACAATGGGCATGGTGAACCACAACCGCCCCGCCGTCTCACCCGAATCGAAGACACTCAGGATGTGCGGATGTTGCAGCCGCGCCGCCACGCGGATTTCCCGTTCGAATCGCTCGTTCCCCACGGATGCGGCAAGGTCCTCGTGCAGGACCTTGAGCGCCACCGGTCGGCCGTGCTTGACGTCGAGCGCCCGATACACGGTGGCCATGCCCCCCTGACCAAGTACGCCCTCGAGTACATAGCGATCCCGCAGGCCGTCAGCGAGAGAGTCGTGCACAGGGGACAAGGCAGCGGTCTCGGGTGGGGATGGAGCGCGGTGCAGTGCAGCATACGGTCGCGCGAATCTGCAAAGCGCGACTACATAGCGCCATCGACCAAAGGCGCGCAATAGGGCGTCCACCCAAGACCGGGTGCCACGACATGTCGCAACACCCGGGCAATGGCCATGCAACATCAGCGCATACAGAAAATCCGTGAAGCCGCCGTCACCTGCCGACGGCACCAGAGCAGTCAGGCCGTCTGCAGGTCGGCCATAGCCGCCTCCAGCTTGTCGAACGAGCCCGTCCACCCCTTTGTCATGCCACCGCGCTCCGCAATGAAGGCCGCCAACTCCTCGGCGCTGGCCTCACCCTCCACCTCGGTGCAGACGGTTACGCGGGACTGCAGGTCACCCTCCGGTGTGAAGGTCACCGTGTTGCGGAGATAGGCTGGCCACACCGGCGCGCCGGGATGGCACGCGATCTCCCCCGCGGCGTCGGTGAAACACTGCGTGTAGACCAGACGGTCGGGGCGCTGCATCTCGTGGTACGTGAAGCGGCCGTGCATCTGATGACTGCCGTTCTGCATCACAAAGGCGGCATGACCACCGGGCCGCATGTCGGCCTGAGTAAAGGCCATGGTAAAGCCCACCGGGGGCAACCACTGCGCCACATGCTCCGGCGTGGTCCACAAGTCGTAGAGTCGCTCCACCGGCACGTCGAAGCTGCGCGCAATGACAAACACCTCACGCTGCGTGTGCTGCTGCTCCACGTACTCGGCCAAACGATCCCAGGTGGAGTTGCCACCGGCCATCTTGATGAACACCCGCGTTTCGCGCGCCGCCTCGGGTGATTCGAGCAGCATGACGATGTCGAGCTCCGTGCGGCCACCCAGGTCGCGAAACGTGGCCGTCACGCGGAACATCGGCTTCGCATCGGCCGCGCGCGCGCCGTGATCATACACGAGACGCGACTCGGGCACGACCTCGTGGTAGCGCGTGAAGTTGGGCCAGTCCGTACCGTCGGGCCCGTGCATGGTGTAGTCCCAGAATCCGCCAACCCGCAGCTCGCGCGCATGCGTGGTGATGGTGAAGCCGCGCGGCCCCCACCACTTGGCCAGGTGCTCAGGTTTGGTCCAGGCCTGCCAGACCAGCGAGATGGGTGCGTTGTAAATGCGCGTGAGACGGATTTCGCGGGCGCGGTCAGCGGTCGGACTTGGCGTGATCATTGGACGGGTGATGGGGCGTGGGAGTGTCGGGGAGTGAGGACGCACTGTTGCTGGCGTTGTCGCCGAGGCTTTCGAGGTAGGTCTCCAAACGATCGAGACTGGCCTCCATGTAGGCGCGGTACTCGTCGAGCAGGGACGCCACTTCGCGCAGCGGCTCCGGATTGAGCCGGCAGGGTCGCCACTGCGCGTCGCGCCCCTTGCTTACCAACCCGGCGCGCTCGAGCACCTTGAGGTGCTTGGTCACGCCGGGCAGGCTCATCTGGCCGAGAAAGGGCTCAGCGAGCTGCGTGACACTGGCCTCGCCCTGGCGCAGGCGGGCCAGCAGGGCGCGACGTGTGGGGTCGGCGAGAGCGGAGAGGGTTTGGCTGAGGCTGTCCTGCATGATTTACCGATGGGTTAATTAACTTGATGGTATACTAATGGAAACAGGTCGGCGCGCAAGTGCAGTTCGACCGCGGGCGCTAGCTGCCTGGCCGGGAGGCTTCAGTGGTCGGCGGTGGCGGGTGCCGCTTGCGGCGGTGCCGGTCCGGTCAGGACGCGGCGCGGTATCTGGTGGGTGATACCCCGGTCCATCGCTTGAAGGCCCGCGAAAAGGCCGCCACATCACGGAATCCGCAGCGCTGGGCCGTCACGTGCACGGCCAGGCGGTCGGACCGCAGCAGGTCCTCGGCGACACTGCGGCGGAGTTGGTCGAGCAGATCTTCAAAGGTCAGGCCTTCATCGCGAAGACCGCGATATAGCGTCTGCCGGCTCATCGCGAGGGCACGGGCCACCGCGTCCATCGTCACGCTCTCCTTGCCCAGACGCTCGCGCAACTGCGCATGCACCCTCCCCGAGAGTGTGCGAGCCTCGTCGAGTGAAGCCAGCAGAGCCGCAGCCCGTTCGAGTAACACCGCACTCACATGCGCGGGCGCCTGACGTACCCGGAGATGCGGCCAGGCGGGATCGAACAACAGAGCGTTGCGCGATTGCCGGAAACGGACCGGGGCTCCGAAGGCCGCCTCGTATCTGGCAACGGAACCGGCCGGCGCATGCCGGAAATGCACCACCCGCAGGAGCGGTGGCATGGCCTGGACGAGCCGTGTGCCACGTGCAATGCGAAGCAGGCTGGCCTCTGTGATCTGGCGCCATGCACGAGGCAGGTCGCGATCGTCGACGAACCACAGGCCATCGCGCGACATCTCGAGCGGAAAATGCGGACCGTGATGCCGTGTCCCCACGTCGAGCGTCAGGCGCGCGTAGCGATTGAGGTGGGCATGGGCCTCAGCCATTGTCTCGCAGGTGCTGCCGATGACGCAGACAATGCTCGTTTCCGTGGCGTGCACTGCCGAGCCGAAATCGAGGATGAAGAGCGGATCGTTGGCCGCTGTCTCCGCCGCGGTAACCAACAACAGGAAAGCGGCGGCCGAGATCCGCGCCTCGTGGGTGGCAAGGTCGTCCTCATGCAGACCAGCCGACGCGAGCAATGCACTGCGCGACAATCCCCGGGTGCTGGCGTAGTCGAGGAACGTGCGGGCCATTCCCGCGCCGAGTGTGGGCGAGTGCAGTCCAGCTGGCGGCGCAGCGTGAGTCATGGGATCAACAGGTTGGCGCAAACTGCACAGAGGAAGGCGACGCAGGAATCGTAGGCTGAGGAGACCCCTACACGAATCTGGAGCCTCCATGACACCACCATCGCCTGCAGTGCCCATCCGTACGCCATCGGCAAATGGCAGTTTCGATCCGGCGACGGCCGCCAGTACCGTCCGCATCGCCGCACAATGGATGCGTCGCAGCACGGCCCTCTGGTTGACGGTCGCGGTGGCTGGCCAACTGTTGTTTGGCGTGTATGTGCTGCGGTTCTACGGCGGCGCCGCCTGGCGTGGCGACTTTGCCCAATGGTCTGCCGTCATGCCACGCGGGTGGGTACCTGGCGATCACGGTGGCAATACGGCGGTGGCTGTTCATCTGCTCGTGGCGCTGGTGATCTGCGTTGGCGGCCTGACTCAGCTGGTCCCCATCATCCGACGCCGCGCTCCTGGCGTTCATCGCTGGATGGGTCGGGCCTTTGTGACATCGGCGGTGCTGGGGGCCACCAGCGGCTTTTGGCTGCAGTGGGTGCGCGGGGGGACTTCTTCACTACAGCAGAGGCTTGGCACAACGACCAACGGGTTGGTGATTCTCGTTTGCGCATTGTTGGCGTGGCGCAGCATTCGCCGCCGCGACATGAGCACACATCGTCGCTGGGCTTTGCGCCTTTTCCTTGCTTCCAATGGGGTGTGGTTCTTCCGCATTGGCCTCATGTTTACGCTGCTGGCATTTGGGCGACCGGTCGGATTTGATCCGGAGACCTTTCGCGGGCCACTGCTCGTAGGCCTGGCATGGGCGGAGACCATCGTTCCTCTTGGCCTGCTTGAGCTTTGGCTGCGGAGCGAGCGGGCTGCCACGGCACTCCCGCGCTGGGCCATGTCGGTGCTACTGGTGTTGCTGAGCGTGGGCACCGGCATGGGGGTGACCGGCGCGGCGATGATGCTGTGGTTGCCGCACCTGCGCTGATTGCCGCGATCGACACGCGCGCCTGCGTCGTGACCCGAACATTCGCCGGCCTGCGCGTCAGGGGAGCACGGCATGCACGCCAATACTCGCTCACCCTGAGGGAATCCCATGCGTTCCGACTCACGCCTCTCCTGCCGCACACCGCGCCAAATGCTCACGCTGGCCTGCACCGCGTTTGCTCTGTTGATGGCACCAGCGACGACATCCGCACAAACCGACCAGCTCGTCCAGTGGACCACCGCATCAGGCGGCAATGGGCATTGGTATCGCTACCTGTCCCCGGTCAGCATTTTCGAACCCTTCTCGTTCGCGACCGCGCAGAGTGCGGCGGAGGCGAGTACGTACAATGGCCTGCAGGGCTATCTGGCTACCATCACATCGCAGGCCGAGCAGGATTTCATCAACGGCGCCTTCTCGTATCTGTTCGGATTCGGTGGTACAGGCACCGCGTGGCTAGGCGCGAGTGACGCCGCAACAGAAGGCGAGTGGCGCTGGCTTGGCGGACCCGAAGCCGGACAACTGGTAAGCTACACCAACTGGCGGCCCGGCCACCCTGTCGCCGCAGCAGGCTTTGAGAACTATGACCTGCTGGCGCTCAGCATCTTCGGCGGAAACCCAACAACGTACGGATGGGTCTCGGTCGAACAATCGGGCGGTGCACTCGGCTACATCATCGAGTATGGCAACGGTCCGGTGACCACCGTGCCTGAGCCAGGGCCGCATGGCTTGCTGGCGGCGGGACTGGCTGGCCTTGGCTGGATGCTACGGCGGCGGCGCGTAACGGCGACACAGGCCTGAACGAAGAACGCGCGGCGCGCGTGGCACCAGCTATCGCGCGCCGCACATCGCGGCGCGTCCTCATTTTTTCCTCTTCATACATGCATCCACGGCAATCCATGCTTCAACGGCGCACGTAGCCCGGGGGATGTCCACACGGACCTCTGCCCCGCTGCTGCGGGGTCCCCCCCCAATTGAAGGAGAGACGATGCGCCCCTTTACGCAAACGGCCGTCGCGCTGCTGGCCGCCCTGGCCATGACCGCCTGTACCGACCAAAGCCCCACGGCAGCCGATCCGGTACTGGCACCCTCCGCCTCGGCCTCGTCACACAATGCGCACGCCGATGCCGACATCGGCACGACCGCCGGCTGGTTCGATGGAAAAGCCGTGACCTTCTTCTACAACAAGCCCTTCTTCTGCAAGGGCGAACCGACTGGTGGCGCAAGCTCCGGCTGTGTGTTGGGCGCAGAACCATCAGCGAGGCCTCGTGGTGGCAACATCCCGGTGGTGTACGTCATGACGCCGCTGGGTTTCGAGCCGGAAGGCCTGCATTGCCCGACAGTGGGACAGTGCATCAATCATCCGTCCACCATCGATGCCTCGCGTGTGTTTGGCGCGGGCGCCGAAAACCTGCCACTCCCGGCCCACAGCCACATCGTGGATCAGCGCACCAGTGGCTGGTGGGAGATTGAAGTCATTGGCGTGACCGACCCGCAGGTGTGGAACAGCATCGCGGCAGCCAAGGATCTGGCCACGGTGCGCACCCTGCAGGAAGCGGGAAGCGGCATCACGGGTGACATCCCCACCAACCTGTTCCTGTTCTTCGGCGTGCGTCCGTAGGCCGCATCACGGCGTCTGCGTCCTCGTGGCGGCGGGACAGTCTCGCCGCCACACCACTCCGGGAGGTCACACATGGAACAACAGGTTCTGCGCGCGTCCCTGGCACCGCAGCGTTCCGTCGTTCGCGGTGAAGCCATGTCAGGCGTCATCGGGATAGCCGGCGGGACATTGGTCATTGTCGGTTCGTGGCTGCCGTGGTTCACCTTGTATGCCGGCCTGCATCCGCTGCGAGGCATCACGGGACTCAACGGCAAGCTGCTTGCCGCGAGCGGACTCCTGGCCGCGTTTGTCGGTCTGCTGTTGCTGATGAAGCCGCGGCGCGTATTGCACTGGCTGCTTTGCAGTCTCGGCCTATGCCTCACACTGTTCACGGCATGGATACTCGCCGGTGTGCCCGCCACCTACCGGGCCATGCAGGAGAACCCATTGCTGGTGGCGCAGCTCGGGCCCGGGTTGTGGGTTGTGCTCGGCGGGACGCTGCTGATAGCGGCGGGAGCCTCCATCAAGACGAAACGCGACGCCTGACAAAGGGGGTTCGACGCTGCTTCAGCTTGTGCCCCACCTCCACAATGGCCGCAATGAGCGGCTGCAGCTCACGACCAAGCTCGGTGAGCGCGTACTCCACGGTTGGTGGTGACGTCGGCATGACGTGGCGCGAGATCACGCCCATCTGCTCCAACTCAACAAGGCGAGCAGACAGTACCTTGGCCGATATGCCGTGCACGTCGCGACGCAGCTCGCTGAAGCGACGCGGCGTCTCGCGCAGGTACCAGATGATGTGCGGCTTCCATGCGCCACCAATGACACGCATGCATTCCGTCAGGGGACATTCGGCGGGTGGGGGCGTCACCCGGTTCTTGCGCATCGGCACCGGCATCGTTGTCTCCGGTTACCGCGTGGTAACCCGATTCTTCGTAAGGGTGATGGTTCAGGTTACTTAAGGTAACCAGATTGCTCCTCGTAACGACAGGCACATCGCGGCCTGCTGCGTCACCACCAACCACGAGGAGCAACGTCATGGCACGAGTCGCCATCGTTTATCACAGCGGGTACGGCCACACCAAGGTGCAGGCCGAGGCGGTTCACCGCGGGGCATCCCGCGTACCACGCGTCGACGCAGTGCTGATTCCCATTGAGGAGTACGAAGCGCACTGGGAGGAACTCGACCACGCCGACGCCATCGTCATGGGAGCCCCGACGTACATGGCCGGAGCCTCGGCCCAGTTCAAGGCCTTTCTCGACGCCACCTCGAGCCGTTGGGCGGCGCAGCGCTGGAAGGACAAGCTGGCTGCAGGCTTCACCAACTCCGCCGGCTACAACGGCGACAAGCTCAACACACTGCAGCAGTTCAATCTCTTTGCCATGCAGCATGGGATGATCTGGGTTGGACTGGGACTGCTGCCGGGAAACCATACCAGCCAGGGTTCACCCGAAGACCTCAATCGACTAGCCGGCTTTCTCGGCGCCATGGCGCAGTCCAACGCCGACCAGCCCGCCGAGTTGGTGCCACCGGCCTCCGATCGCGCCACGGCCGAGCATTTGGGGCAACGTGTTGCTGAAGCGGCCCTGCGCTGGGCGGCTGGTGTTGAAACGCAGCAGGGAGCGACTGCTGCGGACGCCACACTGGCGGTAGGCGCCTGACATGGCCACGGCTCATGCCGACTCGTACGCAGCCATTGCTGCGGTGCTCGCCGAGTACTTTGACGGCCTGCACCACAGTGACTCGACACGCCTCGCGCGCGTGTTTCATCCGCGCGCGCACTACGTAAGCCCGACGGAGCACCCCTTGGTGTACCGGAGCATGGCCGAGTACTTCCCGATCGTTGATGCCCGGCCGTCTCCCGCCAGCCGCGGTGAGGCACGACAGGACCGGATCATCTCGATCGAACTGGGTGGCCCGGCCCTGGCCTTTGTGCGCGCTGAATGCGCCATAGGGCCAAAGCGTTTCACCGACTTCCTGACCCTCGTGCACACTGACGGCCGCTGGCAAATCATGTCCAAGGTCTTTCACTTCGACTTGCAGGACTGACCACCAGCCGGGTCAACGCCCCATAACACTCTATACCGTACCAATTCTCATGCCCTACATCAACATCAAGATCACCCGCGAAGGCGCAACCCGCGCGCAGAAAGCCCAGCTGATTGCCGGAGTGACCGAACTCATGGTGCAGGTGCTCAACAAGAGCCCGGCCACCACGTTCGTCGTCATTGATGAGGTCGAACTCGAAGACTGGGGGATTGGTGGGCTCCCGGTGGACGAGTATCGCGCGCAGCAGAATCGGTGAAGGCAGGCTGGTACCGTCCAGATAATGGATACGGTATCGGTATTGCCTACGGCCCGCACAGTGCAACGCGACGACAGGGACTTCCGCTTGCGCGATGCGCGGGTCGGGCCGCAATGCGCAGCCCTACGTCACCCGACGTATGGCTCCGCCGTTCCAGTGGCTCAATCGTAGGCGCGGCCCCATGCCCTGACCGACGACCTGAACCACGAGGTGTTCCGTGACTATCCGCCGCACACCACTCTCCAGCCTCTGCCCGCTGATATTGTGCCTGTTGAGTGCGCAGGTCAAAGCCCAGACCTCACCGACCTCCGCGTCAGCGCCTCCGCGCGTCCGCCTCGTCGATGTGACGAACGGACGCCCGCTCGTCACGGGCGCCCTCACCGGACGGGCCGGCGACACCTTGCTCATCGTGCCGGACAGCAGCGAAGGAGAACCGCAGCGCTTCTCCCTCTCCTCCATGCTTCGGGTCGAGCACAGTATTGGCATGCAGCGTCGCACCATGCAGGGGTTCGGGGTCGGCGCACTCATTGGTGGCATTACCGGAGCCTTGATGGGTGCCTCGTCGTCCAGCAAGCAGCCCACCTGCCCGCCGGACCAGCTCATCTGCGGCAACTTTGGGCCGTCTGTATCGGCGAGTGGCGGAGCAGTACTGCTCGCGCTTCCCGGTGCCATCATCGGCGCCATCGCCGGCTACAACACGCGGCGCGAAGGTTGGGTGCCGGCCGACGACGATCGCACGCGCCTCACCGTTGCTCCACTCTCCCGTGGCGGCCTGCGCATCGGCGCGGCGGTGACATTCTGACCCGCCGACCGTTTGCGCAACGCACTACCGTGACCGCCCCGGCAGCAGCCGCAAACGATGCGCGGCGACACGTTCCACGGCCTCACGCGTGAACGCCAGCGGGAAGTACTCCGCCCGCCCGAACGGCTCCACAAGATTGGCGTAGAACGGACTCCCGGGTTGACCCGACTGCCCCGGCAGATTGGTGGCCCAGCTGCTGTCGGGATGCACCAGGTCAAACACCTCCCGATAGGTCGCGCCCACGGCCGCCACGAAGCCCGCGCCACCGTGGCGCTCCACCGCCGGCGCGTCGTAGGCCGCCACAAAGGGATGTGGCAACTCGCTGCGGTTGAATCGCCCCCAGCGCCACTGGGTCATGTCAGCGCCAAAGCGGGCACGCAGGGAGTCGCGTGCAACCAGCAGGGCATTCTCGAGCACACCCGCCGTCGGTGGTGCGTCCGCTCGCATACGCGCCCCCAACTGCGGGCCGACAAAGCGATACGCCGCCGCAGCCAGCGATTCACGGGTATGCTGACCATCCCAGGCGGCCAGAGCGGCGCGCAGTCGCTCGGCCTCTGCATCCTGTGCCGTCCAACCGGCAAAGAGCCGCGCATCACGCGCACCGGCCGCGTTGAAGGCGTCGTGCTGCAACTGCCGCGAATGCGCCGCGTCAAAGGGACCGGGCGTCGCGAACTGCTGCTCCAGTCGATCCTGCCGCTCACGCGCCGGCCCACGCTTGAAGAACAGCGGCGGATCGTAGCCCTCCGGATGAATGTCGTGATTGGCCGTGGCAATCCAGCCGCGACTCGGGTTGAACTCACGCGGCAGATCATCGCGCAGTCCCCGCCACTCGTAGCGCCCATCAGCGGGCACGGGCAGACGGCCATGCCAGTTGGGGCGCCGCGGCGACGCCGCCGAGGCCTGCCAGGCGATGTTCCCGTCCACGTCACCGCAGATCATGTTCTCGGTGGGCGCCAGATAGTAGCGCTGCGCGTCGAGAAACTCCCGGCAGTCGCGCAGCGCCGGATAGCGCAGGGCACTCAGGTAGCCCGCACTGCCCGGCAGGTGCGCCGTGCTGCGCAGCAGGTAGGCCATGCGTCGCGTCTGATCGATGTGAAACACCGGGCCACGCGACGTCAGCCGCAACGTGGCCGTATCACTCGGCGCGCCCTTCACGGCAATGACTTCACGCACGACACGTGGCGCCTCCCACACACCGGCAATCTGCACACGACCTGCATCATCCATGGGCGCCACATACACGTCGGACTGATCGGTGCCGACAATGGTGAGTCCCCAGGCCAGTCGCTCCGTGCGTCCGATCATCACACCCGGCAGGACAGGCTCGGTTGCACCAATGGCACGATACCCCGGCGCATCGAGATGCACGATGTAGCGGAACGACGGATTCTCGACGGCCCGATGCGGATCGTTGGCCACGATGGGCTTGCCGCTCCGGGTGAGTCGACCGGAAATGACCCAGTTGTTGGAGCCCGGTGAGTCTTCCTGCACGCCATTGTTCACACTGGCGCCGCTGCCCTCGAGTGCCGCGTAGGCCGGCAGCAGTGCTGGCTTTACATCACCGGTGCGAAGCGCCTGCAGCGCGGTGATGGCCGCGCTGTCCAATTGTGCGAGATCAAGACCTTCGGGCAGCACCAACGCACGATATGGGGAAGGACGCGCGAGACGGTTGGCCGAGTCGGCGCCCACCCGCAGCACCTCGCGCGCCAGACGCAGTTCGGCAATCGCGTCAGCCAGCGGCATGGCGGTCTGTGTGCGCAGCACCAGATCCTCGGCCGTCCACCTCCCGGGCTCAACGCCGGTGAGCGTGAACTCGACGGGCAGCCGTGTGCCCGCCTGCGCAATGAAGGCGTTCACACCCCGCGCAAAGGCATCGAATACCCGGCGACCGGCGGGATGATAGCTGGTCCACTCACTTTCATTGTGCGGGCCGCGGAAGCGCAGCAGCCGTGCGAGGCGATCATGCGCCACATAACCGGGCCCCATGATCGCACTCAGCTCGCCGCGATACATGCGGCGGTACATCTCCATCTGCCACAGCCTGTCCTGCGCCACCACAAAGCCCTGCGCGAAGAACAGGTCATCGAGCGACTGCGCGTAAATGTGCGGCACACCCCAGCGGTCGCGAATGACCTCCACAGGTGCGCGCAATCCGGTCAGCGTGGTGCTGCCGTCAATGCGCGAGAGCGCCGCACGCGCCAGCGCGTTCAGGTCGGGCGGCTGACTGGGCTGTCGTGCGCCAAGCAGCAGGGTCAGCGCGCCGATGGCCATCATCAGCGCGGGAGCGGTGGTGCGTCGGCTCAACACGGGCCGGACACGATCGACGAGACGGGTCATAGGCGCAATGTTACGCCCCATTGCTCCGCCCTGCGAGTTCGCCGACCTAAGCCAGCAGCAGCGGCACGCCGTAGGCCGTGAGCATGCCATCGCGGGTGACCAGGTGCAGACCGCGCGCCATGGCCTGCGCCACCAGCAGACGGTCAAACGGGTCAGCGTGGTGCGCCGGCAAACGCGCGCTGCGCTGGGCGTCGGCGGCAGACACGGGAAGCTCCACGAAGCCGGTCTCAGTGGCCGCATGCAGCCATTCCGCGGGCAGCGTCAGCTTTCCCCTGGTAGCCTTGATCTCAAGCTCCCATGCCGAGGCGGCGCTGAAGTACACGACACGACCTGGGTCGCTGATTGCATCCCGCGCTTCGCTGCTGAGACGGTCGGGCGCGTGCAATGCCCACAGCAGCACATGCGAGTCGAGCAACAGGTTCATGACTTGCGGCGAGGCTCGGCTACACGGCGCAGCGGAGGTGGCTCAAGCGGCCCGCCGTAGAACAGCGATTCGATCTCCGCGTCATGATCCCAGCAGTCCGGCGACTCGATGACAGCGCCCGCCAGTTTGCCGAGCTGACGGGGTGCGGCGCCGGCCGCGACCGGCACGAGACGCACCAGCGGCGTACCGGCCTTTGAGATCACGACCTCTTCACCATCCAGCACCTCGGCGATGAGCCGGGAGAGCTGGGTTTTGGCGGCGTGAATGTTCACGATCTTCATTAGTCTAGTCTAGTTTAGCTAGGCAGTGAACTCAAGGTGAGCCATGGGTGTTGGCGACAGTCTCCGCGCCAGGAGGCCGGACTCGCCACGGCCTGCAGCGCCTCGTATACTCGGCCTGCCCCACCATCGCCGCGTCCGCCAGACCCTGTGGCGCAGTCGCGTGACTCCCCCGCCTCCGCCATCCCATGCGATGGCGTCCTCCCTGTGACTGCCTGCCCCATGAAGCGCGCCCTGCTCGTATTCCTGCTCACCGCGCCGCTCTCCCTCGCTGCTGCGCAGACCAGCGACTTCAACACGCTGCGCTTCCGCGAAATCGGCCCCGCCAACATGAGTGGCCGCGTCGTGGACATGGCGGTCGTCGAGTCGAATCCCTACGTGTGGTATGTGGCGTCGGCCACCGGCGGCGTGTGGAAGACCATCAACAACGGCGTCACCTGGCAGCCGGTCTTCCACCGCGAAGCCACCCACTCGGTGGGTGCGCTGGCCGTGCATCAGCGCGACACGAACATCGTGTGGGTGGGCACCGGTGAACGCGCGAATCGCCAGAGCAGCGGCTGGGGTGACGGCGTCTACAAGTCCACCGACGGCGGACGCAGCTGGCGCAACATGGGACTGCGCGAGTCGCATCACATCGGGCGCATCGTGATGCACCCCGGCGATCCGAACACCGTCTTCGTGGCCGCCATGGGGCACCTGTGGGGACCCAACGACGAGCGTGGTCTCTATCGCACCACCGATGGCGGCAACAGCTGGCGGCGTGTGCTGGGTGTGAACGAGCACACCGGCGTCGTGGACGTGGCACTCGATCCGTCCAATCCGCGCGTCATGTACGCCGCCACCTACGAGCGGCGCCGCGCACCCTATGGCTTTGACGGCGGCGGACCGGGCAGCGCGCTCTACAAGAGCACGGACGGCGGCGACACCTGGCGCAAGCTCGCGCCCAGCGGTGCGTTTCCGCGCGACTCCGTGCGCCCCGGTGTCCGCCCGCCCACCCTGCATGATGCCAACGGTCTGCCACTCGGCGAGTACGGCCGCATTGGCATCACCGTGTATCCCAAGGATCCGCGCATTGTGTACGTGTCCATCGAGCAGGGCTGGCGCTACAACGCGTCCACGGCCTATGTCGGACGACGCGCAGGTATCTATCGCTCGCAGAATGCCGGCGAAACCTGGGAGCGCATGAGCGACTGGAATCCGCGCCCCATGTACGCCAGTCAGCCGCAGGTCGATCCCAACGATCCCTGCCGCATCTACATGCAGAACGAGTTCTCCGTCTCCACCGACTGCGGCAAGACCTTCACCGCGCCGCGTCAGTCACTGCATGGCGACGACCGGTTTGTGTGGATCGATCCGCGCGACTCGCGCCACCTCATCAAGCTCGACGACGGCGGCATTGGCGTGTCCTACGATTTTGGACGGACCTGGCTGTTTGTGCAGTCCCTGCCCATCAGCCAGTGGTATCGCATTGCGGCCGACAATGCGCGGCCTTTCAACCTGTACGGTGGCCTGCAGGACAACGGCAGTTGGTACGGACCCAGCGCCACCTATCGCTCCGAAGGCATCCTCAACGAAGACTGGACACGCATTGGTGGCGGCGACGGCTTCTTCGCGCTGCCCGACACCACCAACCCGCGTGTCATCTACTCGGCCTCGCAGTACCTCGGCCTGCAGAAGCTCGATCCGCGCACGCTGCAGCGGCAGGATGTCCGGCCTGACAATGCGCGCGGCGCCATTGGCGCGCGGCGCAACTTTGATTCGTGGTTCCTCGTGCAGCCCGAAGCCGAACTGGCCAACGCCATGGCGGGTGCCAACTGGGATGCACCGTACATCATCTCGCCGCACGATGGTGCTACGCTCTATGCAGGCACCAACAAGCTCTGGAGGAGCACGAATCGTGGGCTGACCTGGACCTCTCTGGGTGACATGACCACCGGCGTGAACCGCCGCGAGCTGCCCATCAACGGCCGCCGCGCCGACGAACTCACGGCCTCGCAGGACGACGGCAACCCCTACTATCCCACGCTCACGGCCATCGCCGAATCACCGCGGCAGCGCGGCCTGCTGTATGTGGGCACCGACGACGGCAACGTAAAGGTCTCGCGCGACGGTGGCGCAACCTGGCACGATGCACACACGCTCATGGGCCGTTTGGCCAGCAATGCCCTGCCGCGCAATGCGTGGATCAACGGCATCGAGGCCTCGCGTCATGCGGTGGGCACGGCGTACGTGGTGGCCAACAATTATCGCAACGACGATTTCGGCAGCTACATCTACAGGACCACCGACGCCGGGCGCAGCTGGACGTCCATTACCAGCGACCTGCCGGCGGGTCGTGTGGCGCGCACCCTGCGCGAAGATCCGCGCAATCCCAACGTGCTCTACCTCGGCACCGAGCTCGGGCTGTTTGTCAGCACCAACGGCGGCGCAAACTGGACCGAGCTGCGCGCCAATCTGCCCACGCTGGCCATCAACGATTTGCTCGTGCATCCGCGTGACAACGACCTGGTCATTGCCACACATGGACGCGGCATCTGGATTCTGGATGATGTGAACCCGCTGCAGGAGCTCACACCGGCCGTGAAGGAGTCGGCGGCGCATCTCTTCCGCATTGAACCGGCCTACCAGGTACGGCTGGCCGCCGAGAAGGCTCACGTGGGCGACATGGTGTTCCGCGGCGAGAATCCGCCGACTGGTGCCATCGTGCAGTTCTGGCTCAAGGATGCAAGCACGAAGCCGACCTTCACCGTGCTCGACGCGAGTGGCAGGACCGTCGCCACCCTGTCGCCCAACGTGCGTGCAGGCCTGAACCGCTTTGTCTGGGGTCTGCGCCACGACTCCCTGCCGGCCGGTGTGCGCGGCGGGGGCGACGAAGACGAAGGCGGCGGTGGTGCCGCGCGCGCCCTGCCCGGCCCGCTGGTGCTGCCCGGCACCTACACGCTGCGCATGAGTGTGAGTGGGGTGCAGCGCACGCAGACGGTGCGCGTCATGGACGATCCGCGCATCAACGTAACACCGGTGGTTCGCGCGCAGTGGAGCGCGGACCTCGCGCGCATTGCCGAGGTGTACCGCGCGGCCGTTGAGCTGAACCGGGGCAAGAACAGCGCCGAGACCCGCGAGTTGTTGCGCCGGGTGAGTGGGCTCTACAGCGCCGTGTCGGGATGGACGGGACCCATGACCAGTGACCAGACCGCGCAGTTGCAGTACTTCAGGAGGAAGATCGCCGAGCTGCGGTAGCCTGCGGTCACCAGCACAATAGCGTCGGGCAACGACACGCACCTTCCGCGCGACCATTTGCCGGGAGGCTTCAGGTATGATATATTGTCATACTGGAGGTGCGAGATGCCCAAGTTGAAAGTCGCTGTCACTCTCGAACGTCACCTGCTCGATGAGCTCGACGCACTCGTTGACGCGCACGAATACCCGAACCGCAGCCAGGCAATCGAGGCGGCGGTTGCAGACGCGCTGACGCGTCGAGCCCGAACGCGTCTGGCGACCGAGTGCGCAAAACTCGACCCGGCGGATGAGCGGGCGCTGGCGGAAGAGGGCATTGGAGCTGAGGCGTGGCCGGAATACTGAGGGGCGAGATCCGTTGGGCGGATCTCGACCCTACCCGTGGGCAGGAGCAATCAGGTCAACGCCCGGTGCTGATTCTGAGCGCTGATGTATTCAACGAACGTTCGGGTACGGTGATCGCCGTTGCACTCACCAGCCAGGAACCACGCGCGGGCTTCCCACTCACACTGCGATTGACGACACGTGGGCTGCCCAAGCAGTCGTGGGTGAAGATCAGCCAAATCCGGGTACTGTCCACGGAACGCATCGGGCGCCGCATCGCGCGGGCATCTGCAGAAGAGCTGGCACGCGTCGTAGAGGGCCTGAACGAGATTATTGGTGGCTAGAAATGCCGACGGCAACAAGCTGAGGCTCGTGGTGGGCGCTACGCCCTCTTCTCGGGATCGGCGAGAAACCACTCGAGTCTCCCGCAGCCCACACAGGCAAGCGTAGCCGCCGAGCGATTGGCCCAGTCGAGATTGAGGAACGTGAGGCCGGCGGTATTGAGCTGCGCACGTCCCTCGAGAAAGTGTTCGCCACCGCAGTGCGGACAGCGCACGGGGCGCCCGGCGACTTCGAAGCGGTCCGGGGTTGAGCCATCGGCCATGGCCTTAACGCCGGCGGCAAAGGCACCGAGGAATTTCTTCATGTTTGCTCCATGCAGGCGTGGTTAGAGAGTTCCATCTCATTGACCTTTGTCGACAATGCGCCGCAAAACCTCACGCGGCTCGTACGACATCTACAGCATCGGCAAGAATGTGCGGACGCAAAAAGGGCGACAGCCCTTCCTCGGTCACAAGCTCGACACGGCGGCCAAGGACAGCCTCAAGGAGGTCACCAAGATCGACAAGGTGGGCGAGGGTCTTTTGCTCCGGCTCGAACTCGACGAGGAAATCCACATCGCTGTCCGGGCGCGCTGCATCGCGCCGCACAGAGCCAAATAGAGCCAGGCGCCGGACGCCAAGGCCAAAGATTTGTGATTGTACGGCCTGAATGCGGGCCTGCACGTCGGAGCGCGTAGGGGCCGGAGCGATCATACCGCAAGTATAGCGCGCACCACGGGATTTGTACGAAACCCGGAACCCCGCCCAGGCATTCATTTCCTGAGCGGGGTCCGCGCGGCGGCGCCCCCAGCCACTTTCCCCTTGCCCGGCCCTCCTGTGTCCACCCGACGCCTTCCCGTCTACATCCTCGCCGACGTGTCCGGTTCGATGCAGGGCACACCCATTGAATCGGTCAAGTCCGGCATCCGTCAGCTGCATCGCGACCTGCTGGGCGACCCGCAGGCCATCGAAAGCGCCTATCTCGCCGTGTTGACCTTCGGCAACGCCGCGCAGCAGCTCGTGCCGCTCACCGAAGTGGCCATGTTCAATCCGCCCGACCTCATTGCCAACGGCGCCACCAACTTCGGCGAAGGGCTGCGTCTCCTGCTCGAGTCCTTCGACCGCGAGCTCGTGCGCACCACCGCCGACCAGAAGGGCGACTGGCGACCGCTCGTGTTCATTCTCTCCGACGGCGCGCCCACCGATGTGGAGTGGCCCATGTACGCGCAGCAGCTGCGTGAACGGCGCCCCGCCAACATCATTGCCGTGGCCTGCGGTGACCAGGCCGACACGCAGGTGCTCAAGCAGGTCACGGACACCGTCATCCAGATGCAGGACATGTCGCCCGACGCCTTCAAGGCCTTCTTCCGCTTCGTGTCGGCGTCCGTCAAGCAGACGAGCGCCAAGGTGGGCGCGATGGCCGACGGACAGGGCATCACGCTGCCGCCGCCACCGCCTGGCATCACGATCGTTCCGTAAGGCGCGTGTCCTCACAACTCCCCACGCCGGTCTCTGTTGAGCCCGCGCCACCCGACACGCCGCCCGTAGACGCACCACCGCGCGCCGTGTGGACCTCGGCGCCACCCACCACAACCTGGTGCCCCGACGAATGGCGTGAGCACCTCGAGGCGGTGGCGCCGGGGCTGGTAGTGCCCGCAAGTGATCAGGACAGCGACGCCATCGGCGAGCAACTCGCTGCGGACCAATGGCAGCTGCTGCTCGCGTCGCGGCGCGGTCGCGTGCACGCGCACCGCGGTGAGCACCGCGAAGATGCCGGCAGCATCACCGCCACACCACACGGCTGGTGCGCCGCCGTGGCCGACGGGGCCGGCTCGGCGCCCTACAGCCGACTCGGTGCAGCCATTGCCACGCAGGTGTTCACGCGCAGCATGCAGGATGCACTGGGCCCAGACACCAGCGCATCCGCCGCAACGGCGAACGACATCCTGGCGAATGCCATGCAGCACGCCGCCACGGCCAGCAACACCGCCATGCGTGACTTCGCCGAGCGCACCGGGCTCGCTCACCGCGATCTGCGCACCACCTTGCTTGCTGCAACACTGCACGGCGATACCCTGGCCCTCATGCAGGTGGGCGACGGCGCCATGGCCCTGCGGCATGCCGACGGCCGCATGTCGCACCCGCACGCCGCCGCCACCGGCGACTATTCGGGCGAGGTTGCGCACTTTCTCCCCGACGACGGCGCGCTGGAGCAGCTGCAGCAGTCCCTCGTGCTGCAGCCGCGCGCGGACTGCGTGGGTCTCGTGCTCGCCACCGACGGCGTGGAAGACCCCTGGTATCCGTTCACACGCCATGCGGGCACCCTCTTCTCGCAGCTGGCCCGCGGCAGCAACGAAGCCGACGCGCTGCCCACCGGCCTCACGTCGGCATGGCAGGACCGCGTGCTCCGTGCACCCGATCCGGTGCAGGCCCTCACGGCGTGGCTGGGCTTCGAAAAGCGCGGCGAGAATGACGACCGCACGCTGTGTGTGATCTGGCACGAGCAGGCGTCGTGACCACCCGCTTCACAGCAGCAGGCCGGCGGCGCGCATGAGCGGCGTCAATGTCCGTCTCACCGACGGCCGCGTGCTGCAGATTGACGACGAACCGGTGGGCACCGGCGCCGAGAAGCGCGTATTCCTCACGCGCGACCGGCAACTGGCCGTGGGCTTCTATTACGGCACGCTGAGCGATCGACGCGAACGTGTGGACCGTCTCACGCGCATCCTCACCAACTACAACCCCACACTGGCCAGCAATGGCGCCTACTGGTCGCCTTACTTCTGCTGGCCGGTGGGCATGGCCGATGGCGTGAACGCCGTGCCACAGGCCTTCGCGCAACGGCAGCAACTCGTCTGGCCGCCATTGGCGGTGGTCACGCCAACCTATCGCAGCAACTTCTTCTTTCACGACCGCTTTGGCGGACGTCAGGAGAAGGAGGTGCGTTGGTTCACCGGCGGCAAGGCCTCGAAGTTCGTGCCGCAGGCCGAAACGGGCTCGCTGCTCACCCGTCTGCAGGTTGCCGTGCGTCTCGCACGCGCCGTCCGCCGACTGCACATGGCCGGGCTGGCGCACGCCGACCTGTCCAACAAGAACGTGCTGGTTGACCCAAAGGGTGGCGATGCCTGCATCATCGACATCGACTCGCTCGTCGTGCCCGGTGTGGCACCGCCAGCCGTACTCGGCACACCCGGCTACATCGCTCCCGAAGTGCTGGCCAACAAGGCGCAGCCCGGCATTGCCACCGACAAGCATGCGCTGGCCGTGCTGCTCTACGAACTGCTGCTGCAACGTCATCCGCTGCAGGGCAAACGTGTCAACAGCACCCGCTCGGCCGAAGAAGACGAGCAACTGTCCATGGGTTCGCACGCCCTGTTCATCGAGCACCCCACCGACCGGCGCAATCCGCCGCACAGCGCACTCACCGTGCCGTACACGCGGCTCGGGCCGGCACTGGCTGCGTGCATGACGCGCACCTTCGTTGACGGATTGCATGCGCCCGGTACGCGTGCCGACGCCGCCGAGTGGGAAGTGGCCCTCTACAAGACTCTGCAACGCGCCTATCCGTTGCCGTCGGGCAAATGGACCATTCTGGGCACGGGCCTGCCGCGCGCCACACTGCATGGCGACGAACACATTGCCGGGCCGGTGCTGGCCGCGCAGCTCTTTCGTGAAACGCCGCAGGGCCTGGTGGACGAGCAGGACTACTTCGTGCTGTTTCATCACCTGACGTTGCACGACTGGCATCTGCGCATGGGCACCCTGCCCAACGAGAAGGCCGATCGCACGCCGCGTGGCTACGTGGCCCAACACGAGGGCAAGTGGTGGCTTGTGAACACGAGCGACACGCCATGGGATGTGGTGGATGGGCCGCGCATCGGACGCAACGCGTCGGTGGAATGTGTGCCGGGCCTCACGCTGCGCATTGGTGATGAACTGCCGGCGCGTGTGCTGCGCATCGGCATCTTGTAGGCGGTTCTCGCAATGCACCACGCACCGCACGACGCTTTCGCCCGCGTGAGCGCGGCGCTGCTTGCGGTGTGGCCACAGGTGGCCGACAAGTCGGCGGGGTTGACCGCCGCCGAACGCAGTCTCCTGCTGGACCACTGTGGCAGCGATCACCGTCCACTGGTGGACTTGCTGCTCGATATTGGTCAGCAGATTCGCCCACCACTGCTGGCCATTGGCGGCACACCGCAGCGTGCGGCGGATTGGGTCAACACGCGCGCGCCCCTCGTGCACAAGCTGGTGGCCACTCGCTACTTGCAGCCCGACGTGGCGCGCTGGGCCGTGGATGTGTGGGGTACGGCGCTTGGGCTGGTTGCCGAGCTCACGCCACCGGTTGTCGAAACCGCCACGACGGCGCCAAACAAGCCCGACGCAACCCGCAAGACTGCACCTCCACCAGCACCGCCGGCCAAGCCGGCGCAGCGTCCACCAGTGGCACGTGCTGCGACCACAACACGGCCCACGTCACCTCGGTCGCCAGCACCGCGTTCCACGCTGGTGGTGACCACCGTCTCGTCGAGCACTACGGTTGTGGTCAATCGCCGCGCGACTCCGGGGCTGCACTTCCAGCCGGCCGAGCGCCTCGCGGCGGCGGTGCTGGGTCTGTTGCTGCTCGTCATCACCGTGTCGTGGTCGCAGGACCTGCGCCAGCGCCGGTCGGGCGATGCTCCGCTCACCAATCCCGAAGATCGTACCGTATCGGCCACAGCGCCGGCACCGCCGGTTGAACCCACCGTCGCGCTTCCTGACGCGGGCGCTGCAGTGCAATCCGAGCGGCGCATTGCCGGTTCGCTTGTGGATGCCGGTGTTGGCGGGCGCTACGTCGTCACGGCGCGGGTGCAGGAGGTGAGCGGCACCAGGAATTGTCGCGCGGTGGCCGATGCCCTGGAAATTGGACGCGAAACACTGGAAGTGGTGACGCATGAACCGGGCAGCTCGCGCTTTGCCCTCCCTGGCCGCGAGGTCACGGGAACGCTCGATGCCGAGGGCTGGTTTACTGCCTATCCGCGTTCCGGAACCACCGACAACATCAACTGGCAGTTCCGCATGCGTGGTCGATTTGCTGCCAACGGCTTCAGCGCCCTGAGCGAGACCTACACTTCCGCGGTGCTGCGTTGGGGGCGTTCGCAGCACTGCGTGGTGACGGCGGAGCTCACCGGTCGCCGACTTCCCGATTGATGCGCGGCTTATGATGGCCTTCGTCGACCCGCGTGTGCGCATGCGCGACGCGCTCCGCAGCCTGATTGCCGAGAGTCCGGATACCTGGGCGCAGCCATCCATGTTCGTGCTGCGCAACCGCCTGCTCGACCAAACCGGCAGTGACGCGCGGCCACTGGCTGAGTTCCTGCTCGAGGCCTGGCAGCGTGGATGGGGCGACCGACTTGGCGCTGGCGCAATGGACAGCGCGCGATTTGACGCGCTGGTCTCGCCCTTTGTGCTGCAGTGGTCGGCCGAGCGCTTTGTGCAGCCGGAGATGGCACGTTGGGCGGTGGAGTCGTGGGCTTATGCGCTGGGTCGCATTGACGAGCAGCAGTTGCGCATTGCGCCGCCGCCAAAGCGGGAACCGCCGAGACCTGAACCGCCAAAGCCTGAGCATTCGGCTCGACCGGCTGCAGCGACGAGCGGTGCGCGTACAGTCACGGCGGCGACTGCCGCGACAAAGGCGGTCGCAGCACCTCGCGCAAAGCCTCGCGCGGCGCGCGCGAAAGCGCCGGGCAATCCCGTTGCGTTCACCAATGCCACAGCGGCAGGCCGGCCCACGTCTGCGCGCCCGAGTGCGGCGTACAACCCGTACAGCCGCATTGCACGCAGTTCGGTGCCGACGTGGATTCCCAAGGCCCTGTTTGGCACCATCGTCACCATGAGCCTGGCGCTTGTGGTGCGCGTGGCGCTTGGTGGACCGCCGCCGCGCCCCGGCGCAGCAGCGAGATCGGCGCCGGTCGCTTCTGCGGCCAGTGTGCCGACCTCGGTACGGGCTGACAGCCAATCGACACCGCCGCCCAGCGACACAAGTCATGGCGACAATGCGAACAGCGAAAGCCGCCTGGTATCGCTGGCCCTCACGGGTGGTGTGCCCATTGTGGCGCCCGAACGTCCGGGTGTGCCGTCCATCACCCAGGGTCTGCTCTCGGTGGGTGCCGACACCACACGCATGCGTTTTGTGCAGCCGGCGCGCCGCGCTGCGGGTGGTTCGCGTCCTGCCGTGGCACCAAACGCCACACCGCGCCTGACCTACGACGAACTGCACTTTGCCGACGGCACCACGGCGCGCGGGCAGGTCGAGATCGTGCGCGCCGGTACCGTGATCTTCCGCGACTCGAGAACCGGCCTGCGTATCGAGCACCGTCAGGACGACATCGACAAGGTCATCACCGAGTTTGGCACCGTGGTGCGCTTTCGTGGCGAGCGCGCGGCACGGCCTGCGCCGACGGCGGCTGCAAGTGGCCCCAAGCGTCGCACAGCAGCGTCCCCGGAGCGCAACATGCGCAGCACGGGTGTTGGCGGCAGCTATCGTGTGCGCTATGCCACGGCATCGGCCGTGGGGTCGGACGAATGCACGCAGATCTGGACGCGCCCACCCAACGCGGAGGATGTGGCCGAGGTGCGTCACCGCGCGGGCGACGACACCTTGAGCGTGGCCTTCAAGGGCGGTGATGTGTTTCCCAGCAACATCGATCCCGACGGGTATTTCGCGAGCAGCTTTCGCATCGTGCCCGATCAGGCGCGCACCATGACCGCCCTCACCACACGCCTGCACGGCCGCTTCACGGCCGACGGCGGTCTCGCGCTCACGGTGAACATCGTGTACTACCGCCGTCTGCGGGGCAGCGAGGTCACCTGCAATGTGACGGTGAAGGCGGAGGGGAGGCGAGAGGGATGACAGTCGGTCCGTCAATGATCGTGCCCTTCGTCCTGCTGATTGCCAGCTGCCTCGCCATCGTGTGGATCTTTCGCGCGGCCGTGATCGGAATGCAGGCGTCGATGATCGGGCAGGGCCGGGAGATCCCGTGTTCGTTCGCACTCGGCACCGTGCCATACCCGGCGGGCGACACATTCGTTCTCGGGCTGGAATCGTCGCTCTGGATGGTGCCGGCGGGGCAGCCGCGGGCTGGCCATGGCACAAAGCCTGCGTCGATCCGTGGTATCCGGTTCGGGCGGCAGGAATGGCTGGTCCGCTTGACGGCGATTGAGCGACGCATTGATGGACGGACCAGGGTGACACGCGGCCGACTTGCGATCACGGCGCAACGCGTGCGCTTCACGGGAAAAACGCGCACGGTTGACATACCGCTGGCCGACATCGCGCACTTCGCAGTTCGCGGACCACTGCTGGAGATTCAGCGGCGGAGCGCCCCCACGGATGCGGTGGCATTCAAGGTGCCGCAGCCGGTCCTGGTGGCACGAGTCATCCAGTCGCTGACAGTCCGGGCCGCACGAGCAGCACGACCCTGACGTCCGGTCTCTGCGGATTGCTCACATGACTCGTGCCATCCGCGCTGGAGAGAACGTGAGGCGATTACGACATGCCATCGCCTGCTACCGCGTCACACTCGATCTCCACCAGATACTCGTCTCCCACCAAACGCGCCTCGACGAGTGTGTTGGCCGGCAGGATATGCCCGAAGCGCTCGCCGTGCGCACGCGCCACCGGCTCCCAATGGTCCACCTGCGACACGAAGATGCGCGTGCGGATTACATCCTCGAGACGCGCGCCCAGTGACTGCAGCGCGCCGCTGAGTTTGTCGATCACGAAATGGGTCTGCGCCGCCGCGTCGCTGCCTCCAATGACTCGGCTGCCGTGTGTCGCGGTCGTACCGGACACCGCAATCTGCTTGCCCTTGCGCACCGCACGACTGTAGCCGGCCATCGGCTCCCACACCGTGCCGCTCAGCGCCAGCGTGCGACCGTCGCTGCCCGCGCGCGTCGTGTACGGCGCCGGAAACTTGGACACGTGATGACTCAAATCGCCGCTGGCCGTAAGGAACGGCGGCGTGCGATACTCGTCACCACAGTCGCCCGGAATGGGGGCGAGCCCCTCCTGCGCGGCAGCCAGCTGCGCGTGGTCGTCATCGTCGAGCGTGAACTGAAACACCCGCGCCGTCTCGGAGACATGCGTAGACTTGCCCAGGCGCGCACCGACAATCACCCCGGCCACGCCCGGCTGGTCGAGCACCCAGCGACTCGCAATCGTGGCCATCGACACACCGTGCTTCTGGGCCACGCGGTGCACCGCCCGCAGCAGCGTCTGAAACGGCGCCCACCCGCCGGCCACAGCAATGAAGCGGCCGTACTTCATCTGCGACCAGGTCTCGAGCGTCTGCCAATCGGGTTCAGGGGCACCGAGCCAGCGTTCGGTGAGAAACCCGCCCAGCACGGTGCCATAACACAGCAGCCCCACACCCTGCTCGGCGCAGTAGGGGCCGAGTCGCTGCGTGAAGCGCCGGTCGAGCAGCGAGCCGCTCACCTGATTGCTCACGAGACGGATGCCGGTGGCCATGGCCACACGCAGATGCGCGGTATCGAAGTTGGTCACCCCAATCGCGCCAATGCGTCCGGCATCGCGCGCCGCTTCAAGCAGCCAGAGCGCATCGAGCCAGCGCGGATCGGCAAAGGTCCAGGCGTGAAACTGCAGCAGGTCAAAACGCTCGGTGCCAAGACGCGCGCAGGCCCGATCGAGCGCGGCGCTGACATCGGCCTCACTCACGGGCCCCGGTTCCGGCACCCACTTGGTGAGACAGAGCACGTCGCCATTCGGAGCGACTTCGCGCCGGTAGATGCCGGCAATCAGCTCCGCCGAGCCGTAGTGATCGGCCATGTCAAACGTGCTGAAGCCCGCCTCGGCGTAGGGCGCCATGGCCCGCGCCGCCGCCTGCAGGTCAACCGTGCGACCGTCGCGTTCCATGTCGGCCACCTGCCAGAGGCCCGTGAGCACGCGGGAGATCTCGAGGCCAGGGGCCAGCGCAATGCGAGGAATCATGTGTCGCTCTGGGGTGTCGCTCAGAAGTGTCGTTCGCGAGTAGAGGCCATGTGAGGTCGCGGCTTCACTCAGGGGGAAGAACCGACGTAATAACGTGCAGGTTGCCGCCGCGCGCCTTGAGCATGCGCGCCTCGCGCCAGTAGACCAGGCTGCCGAGCACCATGACCAGCAACCAGACGAGCGTGGGGTGCAGGTACCATGCCGCCACAGGGCTGCTGAGGTCACGCCAGGTGTGCACCACCAGCAACGTGGACAGGAGCACGATGGCCGTCGTCGCGACAGCCACCTGCGCAGAACGCGCGCGCAGCACCCGCATCTCACGCGCGAGTTGCGGATTGCGAAACGGCAATCGCAGCACGCTGCACGCCATGATGAGGAAGTTGACCAGCATGGCCGTCACCAGGATATCCACGCCAACAAAGAAGTCGCCGGCAAAATGTCCCGCGAGGATACCCAGCGTGGACAGCCCCGCCGAGAGATAGAGCGACACCGTGGGCGCGCCGCTGCGCGGATTCACCGCCAACAGGCTCTTGGGGAAGACCCCGTCCTCGGCCCACGCAAAGCAAAGGCGTGACACGCCAAGCAGCATGCCGGGCAGGTCGTTGATGAGCGCGATGGCCGCGCCCGACACCATGATGACCGCCACCGTGGGCGACGCCAGAGGCGCCAGCAGCCCCGGCGCGGTCACGTCACGCACCAGACTGGCCGAGGCGACATACTGCCACGGCACCGTGTTGTACACCGCGGCAGTGAACAGCAGGTAGAAGCTGCCAACAATCACAATGGCCAGCCCGGTGGCCAGCGGTAGCGCGCGCGATGGCGATTTGGCCTCACCGCCGGCCTGCGCGATGGCGTCAAAGCCAATGAAGCTCGAGAAGAGAATGGCGGCCGCAGGCGGCACCACGTCCCAGAATGCGCCGCGTGTGCACACCACCATGGCCGCCTCCCCGCGAGCCTCGAGCAGCGCGCGGTACTCCGCGGCGTTGTGCGCGAAGCCGGTGACAATCACGAGGCCTCCGCACACAAACATCAGCACCATGAGCGGCACCAGCGTGCGCGCAACCGCCTTCACGCCGCGCAGGTTCACGGCTACGAAGGTCCAGAGCAGCGCCAGCGCGAGCGCCAGGCGCACCGTGCGCTGTTCCAGCGTGGACGCCATGGCCTTCCAGTCGGCAGCCAGCGCGATATCCCGCAGGAACGGCGGGATGACATACGACACCACGGCAATGGCCATGCAGAGTCCGAACCACTGCGAGAAACTCGCCACATAGCCCGTGTACGGCCCGATGGCGCGACTGGCATAGATGTACGAGCCACCGGCGCGTGGCATGGCACTGCCCAGCATCGCGTAGCAGAGCGCGGCCAACACGGCCGGCACGGCGGCAATGCCGTAAGCCACCAGCACCCAGTCGCCGATGCCGGGCACGCTGCGCTGCAGCGCGAAGGGTACAATGTTGATACCGGCGCCAACCATCGAGCAGATGCCGGTCGCGGCAAGCCCCAGGAGCCCCAGCTCGCGACGCAGGCCGGTCGCCGAGGGCGCAGCAGTCGTGGACGTCACAGGTGGCGCGGAGGGGTCAGTCGGCATGCCGGTAGGATGCGCGCCGGCGCGCGTTGAGGACAGCCCCCCGTGAGCAGTCCGCACCTGCGAGACGCATATTCAGCGGCATGACTGCCCTGTCCCGCCATCGCCTCGTGCTGAGTGCCGTCGCTGCGCTCGCTGCATTCCCTGTGACGCCGCCGAGCGACCTGCCGGCCCAGGCGCCGAGCCGCACGTACGCGCAGCTGCTCACGCTGCATGCCGACTGGCGCGCGTTCGAGGAGCCGCCGCGGGTGCGGGGCATTCCCGACTACCGGCCAGCCACCAATACGCGACGCCTGGCGGCGCTGCGGCAGTTGCAGGCGCGGTTGCGTGCCATTGATACGAGCGGCTGGCGTGTTGCCGAGCAGGTGGACTGGCACTTGGTGCGGGCCGAGATGAACGGCATGCAGTACAACCTCACGGTACTGACTCCGTGGTCACGCGATCCGGCCTACTACGCGTCCATCCGCACCGCCGAGAGCGACACGCCTGCCGAAGAAGGGCCCACCATCCACGGCGCAATTCGTCTGTGGCAGTATCCCGTGTGGCCGCGCACGCGCTTCGACACCTCGCGTGCACTGACGGGCGCGCAGGCCGCGGAGCTTGGCGCACGACTGGCCACGGTGCCCACGCTGCTGCGGCAGGCGCGTATCAACCTGGCCGGGGGCAATGCCCGCGACCTTTGGGTGGGTGCGGTCAAGACCTTTGAAGAACAGCAGGACGCGCTGCGTGAGCTCAAGACGCGTGTCGCGGCCGTCAACGGCAACGAGGTCGCCCTGCTCGCGGCCATCGACAGCGCCAGTAACGCCACGGCGCACTTCACCACGTGGCTTGTGGCCGAGGCGCCAAAGAAGACCGGCCCCTCGGGCATTGGCAAGGCGCAGTACACCTGGTTCCTCAAGAACGTGCTGCTGGTGCCGCTCACCTGGGAGGAAGAAGTCACGGTCACGCGCCGCGAGTTGGCGCGTGCGCATGCTTCGCTGCGCCTTGAGGAGCAGCGCAATCGCGCGCTGCCGCCCATGCCGGTGGCCGAGACGCGTGAGGCCTATTCCGCCCTGCAGGATTCCGCCATCACCCGCTACACCCGCTTTGTGCGGGAGCGTGGCATGGTGACCTGGGAGCCGTGGATGGAGCGCGCCCTGCGCGAGCGCACCGCGTCATTCACCACGCCCGAGCAGCGCAACTTCTTTGCGCAGACCTATCATCGCGACCCCATTCCGCTCTGGACCCATCTCTGGCACTGGTGGGACAACGGACGTTTCCGCGAGCATCCGCACCCGAGCCCCATTCGTCGCACGCCGCTGCTGTACAACGTGTGGATGAGCCGCGCCGAGGGCATGGCCACGTCGATGGAAGAGTGGATGATGCAGGCCGGCCTGTACGATGTGTCGCCGCGCAGCCGTGAGATTGTCTGGGTGATGCTGGCCGCCCGCGCCGCGCGTGGGCTTGGCAACCTCTACGCCCACAGCAACGAGCTCAGCATGGCCCAGGCGGCAGACCTGCATGTGAGCTGGACCCCGCGCGGCTGGATGCGGCGCGACCCGCTGCTGGGTTTCGAGCAGCATCTCTACCTGCGCCAGCCCGGATACGGCGCGAGCTACGTGACCGGCGGGCGTCTCATGGAGGAGACCATGGCCGAACGTGCGCGGCAGCTCGGCGAGCAGTTCACCATGCAGCGCTTCCTCGACGAGGTGAACAGCGCGGGGATGATTCCGGTGTCCCTCGTGCACTGGGAGCTGACGGGCGACGACCGGATGCTGCGGGAGCTGGGTAACGGGGCGACGGCGAGGCCGTTCAGGGTGAAGTAGGCGGGTTTGAGTCGGCGATACGACTGCACCGACAACGCGGCTGACCTCACCAGGCTTTGTTCTACAGCCGCAAGCCGGGCTTACGGGCGGGCGGGGAACGGCGCGGCGACTTTGAGGCCCGTAATGGACTTGCGTATCGCGGTGAAGTCCGCGTCGCGGGTGACGATGGTCCAGCCGAACTCACGCGCCTGGCACGCAAGCAGGATGTCGCTGAGCCTATTGGCAGACGCCGCCGCCCCAACGACCGCTCCAGCGCGTCGCCACGCCGCCGCTGTCGGGGCGTGGATGCGACCACGCCGATCGAAGGGTGCGAGGAACTGCTGCTCCAGCGCCTCGCGGGCCTTTGGCGTGCGGGCACCTACGATCAGTTCGGCGACGACGACGCTCGAGAGCACGGTGGATGGCAACGCCCAACTGAGAAAGGCCTTCAACCGGTCGAGCTCCGCGGGCTGCCGGAGCGCATCAACCAGGACATTCGTGTCGAGCGTGTAGATCACCCGGTGCGGCGCGTCGGGGAGCCAAGCCCGCCGGCGGCGGCGAGGGCATCGAGGCCACGGAACACCTCGGCGCGGAAGACCACGAGATCCAGCGCGGCATCCACGGCGGCCGTTTCGGTCTCGGCGCCAAGCGCGGCCTTGGCGGCGTCCAGCTTGCGCTGGTCGATGAGCATGTTCTTGCGGCGAATGACGCTGCGCGCCTTAGCCATCGCTACCTCCCTGAGGGTACGATTGAAAGGTACGGCTGAATACAGCTCGGAGCAAGATTGGGTCTGTATAACGCGGGTTTCTGCAGCGGGCGCTCTCATGAGATGCGCGCGCAGCGCGCTACCGAAGCCGCTTGGCTGCAGCAAGAATGGTTAAGATGTGGCTGCGGACCGCTGTGCGTCAGTTAGCAGACTGGAGATGGAGGCGACTGCACCCGACAGGACAACGTCGCGCAGAACGACGAGCGGTAGGTTTGCGATCACAACGCGGTCTCCAATCTGATTGATCAGCGGCGTGTCATCTCCGCCTCTGGGCATATGAAAGTCGAAGTACGCTCCCTCATGCACCACATCGCATCGGATGTCATAAAGAACGTCGACAACGTCGCGCGTTGTGAGCAGCTGATTCATCGGCCCAGCCCCTAGCATCGATACTAGACGTTGGCGGAGAGGCTCTGGGCAGTCTTGCTCAAAGAAAAGCCTGACATGTGCGCGCGACTGCCCCTCCTTGGTGAACCCACGTGCCAGCTTCGCTGCAGCTTCCGCAGCAATCAGGAAGAATGTGAGCGGTAGCGCAGGACGTCCAATGGCGACTTCCTCTATGCGATCGCCCAACCAGACCATACGTCCGACTTGATGAAGAATGATCTTGACGGGGCTTTCGTCGCGTGGGATAGCTTTGATCGCAGCCACGAATTTCTGCGCCTGTTGCAGTGACGAGAACGCCGGGTGGAACAGTGCTGCGAAATCAACGTCTGCCACGTGCATATTCGTGCTCAGGTCGAGTGAACATCATAACGCCCATACTTTGCGGCGGGGCCTCATAACAATGCGGCGGGCGAACGGAGTGAGCCAGCCGCAGTCCTTCAGTTCGCCCCGTCCGCAGCAACGATCGTTAGCGAGCATGCGAAGGTGCAGCCGTGGCAACGCGGTCTCGCACGACGTCCAGTGAGATCAGTATCGATGATGGTATGCGTGCTCCGTCGGCGTTTGGCCCTAAGCATGCGATGCAAGTCGAAGGCGGACTATTCATGGAAATCCGATACTAAGATAAATCCTGGTAAGCCGCTCTTGGAGAGGTTTCTTGGAAAGGGGGGAACACTTCCGCTTTTCGCCAGTGCCTTCAGTGCATTCGAGTTACCTTTCGTCGTATGACCACTTGCCGTAGAGACATACGCACACCTCCACAATGCGAGTTGAGCTCGCGTGGTCGGGGTGAGCAGCGCATGAAATGTCTGCGAGGAATGCGGCTCGAGGCGGCAGGGCCACGCGACTGCTGGTTCTCGAATCGGGTCACTTATCGCGAATCGGTTCCCGGATCCGCGAACGTAGAACCCGAGATCGTCGATAGTCACGGGGAAGCTGCCTTCGTTAATGATCTCAAACGCGAGGCGTGGCTCGTAGTCCGGATGGGGTCCGACCGGATATGCAATCTTTGGAACGACACGGAGCCTCACTCGATCATTTCGGTATGCTCGCCACTCGCTCCGGAGGCCGAGAACAAGACCGCCAAGCGCGACTATCAGCGTCGCGGCTTCACTGAACGACATTGAGGGGATGTGGATTTGCACGGCGCCCATACCTTGCGCTGGAGGAATGTCCGATTTGCTCGTTAACGTCCGTGGCTAAGCTGCGGGCCACGTGACCCAAGCCGACCCGCCCGGGCCGGTCTTTCACAGTCTACCGCGGCCCGGGCGGGTTGGCCACGAGATTGGCCCGTCAGCCTACAGCCACCTGTTAGGCAAAGTCGGCCTTGATACCCAGAGAGTCGGCCAGATGACGGCCAACGCGCCGCATGAACTCCCACACGTCTTCGTCTTTGGGGCCATTCGCACGAATCTCGGCGGCTGCCGCGTTCGCCCAGGCCCACTTGCTTGCTTTAGATGCTTGCACTCTACCTTCCAGCCACTCCTCAAGCTCACCTACAGGTACGAGATAGAGACCGACTTGCCCGAGCTTCGCCAGTAGGGCTTCAACGTCGCTCCTTATCTCAGTTGGGAGAACAGCAACGCCACCCTTCTTCAGGCGGCGCATCCGATCAACGCCGTTTGCCAACTCTGTGAGCCGTGTCTTGAGATTCCGATCGTCCTCGTTCTCCCAGCACCAGGGCAAGTCTAGAAGCTCGCTCAGTTTCGCACGCGCCACTTCGGGGGAGAAGGATGGTGGAACGCCACGAAGACGAGTGGCGAGGCCGTTCGCCTCAGAGACTAGCGCCTCCCGATCCTCGCTTGGCGCCAGGACGCTGAGGATCTGCTTGAGCTTTGCCGTGTCCACGAGGACGTCGAGGGGTAATCCCCCCTGAAAAGAGCGGTCGCCAAAAGTGGACTTTTCTCGTACACTG
>ERZ1066122.60-NODE-60-length-126449-cov-10.682738_pt1 | contig 126449 bp, 131 predicted proteins | sample MGYA00382769_ERZ1066122 | MGnify/ENA primary metagenome ERZ1066122 (study PRJEB33369, sample SAMEA5778352) | biofilm metagenome | biome: Industrial cooling water; feature: Water cooling tower basin; material: Biofilm | place: United Arab Emirates | collected...
GGTCCGGCGGCACGGGGCAGGCCGGGACGGGCGGCGGCCAGGGCGCGGGCGGGGCCGGCGCGGGCGCCGGCGGCGGATCCGGCACCGGATCCGGCACCGAGCCAGGCACTGGCGGATCGGATCCCGGCAGCGGTCAAGGCGGCAGTGGGAATTCCGGCTCCGGCCCGGGCTCCGGAAGCGGGACAGGTTCCGGCGGCGGTGTCAGTTCAGGCGGTGGGGGCGGGGCCGGCCCGGTCGATCCCGATCCGGACCCGCCGGGGCGGGACGGCGTCATTGGCAGCGGCGGCGGCGGTCGCACGCGGTTTCTGCCGGGCGAGACGCCCGATCCGCTGGCGCCCAACATCGATGCGGCCGGCAATGTGGCTGGCGCCCAGGCGATCGGCACGGACTTGGCCGAATTGATCGATCTGGCGCTGCCGGGCATGCCCGACGATGCGCGCGGCGGGGCCGGCGACGATGTCCTGCTCGGGCAGGACGAACGCAACCGGCTCCGCGGCGACGACGGCGATGACCTTCTGATCGGCTTTGCCGGCGCGCCGGGCGGCCCGGGCGACGAGCTGATCGGCGGGGCGGGGGACGACACGCTGATCGGCGATGACTTCGCCGGCGAGACGCGGAGCACCCTGGCGGGAATCGACGGCCCGGCCGACGAACATGACGTGATCCGGGGCGGCGACGGGCGCGATCTGGCCTGGGGCGGTGGCGGGGACGACACGATCCTCGGCGAAGGCGGCGACGACGTGTTGTTCGGCGGCGCGGGCGACGACCGGATCGATGGCGGCGACGGCGCCGACGACGTGCAGGGCAGCGCCGGCGACGATCTGATCGTCGGCGGCCGTGGCGCGGATCGCCTGGACGGCGGCGACGGCGCGGACGAGCTTCACGGCGGAGATGATGACGATCGGTTGATCGGGGCGGCCGGTGCCGACCGGCTGTTCGGTGGCGCCGGCGCCGACACGCTGGCGGGCGGGCTCGGCGCCGACGCGCTCCGCGGCGGCGCCGGAAGCGATGCGCTGGATGGCGGCGACGGCGACGACGCGATGTTCGGCGACGATGGCGACGATGTCCTGATCGGCGGCACCGGCAGCGACCGGATCGACGGCGGTCTCGGCGACGACCGGCTCGAGGGCGGCGACGACAATGACGATCTCCGTGGTGACGCCGGCGCCGATACGCTGATCGGCGGCGGCGCTGCCGACTATCTCCAGGGCGGTGCCGGCGACGATCTGCTCGACGGCGGCGATGGGCACGACATTCTGGTCGGGGCGGACGGCGCCGATACGCTCGATGGCGGCGCCGGGGACGATTGGATCGGCGGCTATGCGGACGATGACGTGCTGCGCGGCGGCGATGGTCGCGACGTGCTGGACGGCGGCGACGGCGCGGATCTGCTGCTCGGCGGCGCGGACGCCGACTGGCTGGCCGGAGGCGCCGGCTGGGACACGGCTGAGGGCGGCTCGGGCGATGACACGATCGACGGCGGCGACGACGACGATGTCCTGGGTGGCGGCGACGGCGATGATCTGATCGGCGGCGGCGCCGGCGCGGACCTGATCGACGGCGCTAACGGAAAAGACATCCTTTACGGGCAGGATGGAGCCGACACGATCTTTGGCGGTTCAGCCGAAGACACGTTGCTGGGTGGCGCGGGTGCCGACGATCTCGATGGCGGCGCCGGCAATGACGATCTGTTCGGCGAGGCCGGGGACGATTGGCTGATCGGCGGCGCCGGTGACGACCTGATCGAGGGCGGCGACGACCATGACGGCCTCGAGGGGGGAGACGGCGACGACGGCCTGTACGGCGGCGCCGGCAACGACACGCTGTATGGCGATGAAGGAAGCGACGATTTGTCCGGCGAAGCGGGCGACGACTATCTGGACGGCAATGCCGGATCCGACCGCCTGACCGGTGGCGGCGGGCGGGATCGCTTCGCCTTTTCAACGGCCGATGCCGGTGCGGACCTGATCGTCGATTTCAGCCTGGCGGACCGCGACCAGCTCGTGCTCCGGATCGCCGATCCCCTCGTCTTCGAGCAGGAGCGGCTGACCATCGTCGACGACGGCACCGATCTGCACTTGTCGATCGGCACACTCTCGATCACGCTCGCTTCGATGGGCGGCGGCGGCTTCGCGGTGCTCGGCATTGGCGATGTCGATCAGCTGAACGCTCTCAGCCAGGGTGTCGCCGGCTATGACATGGTCATTTTCGAATAGCGCTTGGGGGCTGCTCGCCGGCCTGGCCGCGCCGCCCACGAGTGCGCCGCCGCCGCCGCTTCTGCTCGGACTGCCGGTCGCCTGCGATCTTGCCAGCCAGTGCAGCATCCAGAAGCTGGTGGATCATGCGTCCGGGCCCGAACGGCGCGACTATCGCTGCGGCACCCTCACCACGGACGGGCATGACGGCACCGACATCCGGGTGCGGCGGGAAGCCGATGTCCGGGCCGGCATCGACATTCTGGCGGCGGCCGACGGGACGGTTCTCCGGGTCCGCGACGGGATGCCCGACATCAGCGTGCGGGATCCGGCGGCAGCCTCGGTCGCCGGGCGCGAAGCCGGCAATGCCGTCGTTCTCGATCACGGCGGCGGCTGGGTCACGCAGTACAGCCATCTGATGCGCGGCAGCATCGCAGTGCAGCCCGGCGCTCGCGTCCGGCGCGGGCAAGCCATCGGCCGCATGGGACTGTCAGGCCAGACGGAGTATCCGCACCTTCATTTCGAGGTCCGCCTTAACGACCGGACCATCGACCCCTTCGCTGTCGACTTCACCGGGGATTGCAGCATCCCGGTCAGGTCAATGTGGGATAAGGCGGCCGCGGAGCAACTGGTTTACCGGGAGACGGTGATTCTGACGGCTGGATTTACGGACAGTCCCCAAATGGTGACACGCACCCGGTCAATAGACCCGCTTCAGCGGACGGTTCAGACGGCACCTGCACTAATCCTGTGGGCCAGCGTCACAGGGATAAGGCCCAATGACCGACAGTCTTTCCGTATCACGAGCCCGTCCGGGGACGTGATTCTCGATCGAGTTACTCTTGTGGATAAAGGCGCTCTCGACTGGTTCGCTTATGCCGGCGCCCCGCGCCAAGGACAGGGTTGGGCGAAGGGGCGTTATCGCGGGACTTACAGTTTGATTAGAAACGGAAAAGTCATTGGACATGCAGAGGCCGATGTAACCGTAGAGTAACGTATTGGGACAATCGAATCGCTTGACGAGTTATCCACAATCGTGCTGTAAAGTCCCCATCGCAGGGGTAACGGGCGTCCGAGCGTTCTCGCGGATCGACCCCAAAACAACCTAAATCACCGGTCGCAACTGCCAAGTCTCCGCCGCTCTGGAGAGAGGTGAGTTGTATGAAAACGGCACAAAGAACCGCCCTGCCTGACAGGGTGGCGGGAGAGGTATTGCGTCATCTTCTGATGATGCTCGCGTTATCTGGGCTTATCAGCCTGCTCGGCATCACCCTGTCTCTGTACATCATGCAGGTTTTCGACCGCGTATTGTCCAGCGGCAGCCTCGACACGCTGCTCTTCCTCTCGCTCGCGGCCAGCCTCGCATTGCTGACGGCCGCGCTGCTCGACGGGCTGCGCAGCCTGGCGCTTGGCCGGATCGCCGACTGGACGGTGCGTCGCCTGGCCCCCTCGATCATGTTCCGCTCGATCGAGCGGCGCCTCACCGAAGGCAATCTCCGTTCGGAAATGTTGCGGGAATTGAGCGGCCTGCGCCAGTTTCTGGCGGGACCCGGCGTGCCTGCGTTTCTGGAGCTGCCCTGGATGCCGCTCTACCTGATCGTCGCTTTCCTGATCCACCCTCTGATGGGGATCATCGCTGTCGGCGGAGCGATACTCCTGTTTGCGGTGGCATTCCTGAACGAGCTGCTGAGCGGCAAGCTGATCCGCAAGGCGGCTCTCGTCTCGGCCGCGGCGCTGCGTGAGAGCGACGCCATCCTCCGCAACGCGGAAGTGGTCGACAGTCTCGGAATGTCGCCGCAAATGATCCGGCGCTGGGGTCGCAAGGTCGGCACCGAGCTTGGCATGCAGGAGCGGATCCAGCGCAACACCGCGGCGGTGATGAGCGGCACGCGCCTGTGCCGGGCGATGATTCAGGTGGTGCTCTACGCCTCGGCCGCGATCCTGGTGCTCGATCACCAGATCACCGGCGGTGCGATGATGGCAGGATCGATCATCGTCAGCCGGCTGCTCGCACCCGTTGAAGGCGTGCTCACCCATTGGCGCGGCCTGCTGCTCAGCCGCGAGACATACCGCCGGCTGCGCGCGTTTCTGCTGTTGCCGCCGGTCCGGACCAGCGAGACTGAGCTGCCGGCGCCGACGGGTCGGCTCGACGTGCAGGGCGTGACGGTGATTGCGCCGCGATCGGGCACGCCGATCCTGCGCAACGTCAGCTTCGCGCTCGAGCCGGGCGAGCATCTGGCGATCGTCGGCCCGGCCGGTTCCGGCAAGACGACGTTGTCGCGCGTCATTCTGGGCGTGTTTCCCGCCCAGGCCGGGATGGTCCGGCTCGACGGCGCCGACATCGCCAAGTGGCGCCGCGAAGAACTCGGCCGGCATCTCGGCTATCTGCCGCAGGACGTCGAGCTGTTCGAAGGCACCGTCGCCGAGAATATCGGCCGGTTCAGCAAGGCGGACGATCAGGAGGTGGTGCGGGCCGCGCGTGCCGCCGGCTGCCACAATCTCATCCTCGCGCTGCCTGATGGCTATGACACGGAAATCGGGGAGGGCGGGCTGCTGCTGTCCGGCGGCCAGCGCCAGCAGATCGGCCTTGCCCGCGCGCTGTTCGGGTCGCCGCGCTTCATCGTCCTCGACGAGCCCAACGCCAATCTCGACGCGCGCGGCGAACAGGCGCTCCGCTTCGCGCTGGCGCGGCTGAAGGCGGCGGGCGTGACCGTCATCATCGTCACTCACCGCCAGTCCGTCATCTCGCAGATGGACAAGCTGCTCGTGCTCCAGAACGGCGCCGTGCGCGCGTTCGGAGACCCCGAATCGGTGATCGCCGCGATGCGCGAAGTCGCCGCCGAACCCTCCGCGCTGCCGGAAGGACGCAAGCTCGGCCGCATTGCGCCGGACGATGACGGCGCGGCCGCTGCCGAAAGGGCGATCGCATGAACCAGCTGCTTCTTCCGAGCGCGTTCGAGGATGCGATCGATCTCGAGGACAGCGCGACCGAGGGACCGTCCGTCCGGCGGCCGCTGCGGATCGCCGCCTGGGCAATCGGCCTCTTCCTGCTCGCCTTTCTGCTGTGGGGCGCGCTCGCGCCGCTCAGCAAGGCGGCGATCGCGCCAGGCGTCGTCCAGGTCGAGGGCCGCCGCCGCGTGGTCCAGCATCTCGAAGGCGGGATCATCACGGAAATCCTGGTGCGGGAGAATCAGCAGGTCCGACGCGGCCAGCCGCTCGTCCGGCTCGACACGATCCAGAGCGGCGGCGCCGACGCCACGGCCCGGTCGGAGTATCTGACGCTTCTTGCCGAGGAGCGCCGGCTGATGGCGGAACTCGGCATCGCGCCGCTCGACTTCCCGGCCGAACTCACCGCCTCGCCGAACCCGCGGGCGGCCGAGATCGTCGCGAACCAGCGCGCCGTCTATGCCTCCCGCCAGGCGGCGCTGGCCGATCAGCTGCAAATCTACCGGGAGACGGCGTCGCAAGCGCGCGCCGTCGCGGCCGGGCTGCAGGCGCAGATCAGCGCCCAGGCGCAGCAGCTGGCGATGCTGCGCGGCGAGCTCGAGCCCGTCCGTCAACTCGTCGCCGAGCAGCTGGAACGGCGCTCGCGACAGCTGGAGCTCGAGCGCGCGGTGACGGCGGCCGAGGGGCAGCTCGGCCAGCTGCGGGCGCAGACGAACGGCGCCATGCGGGCAGTCGCCGAGGCCAATGCCCGCATGGCGGCGGTGGCCGGCGAACGCCGCGAAGATGCGACCCAGAAGCTGCGCGACGTCCAGCTGCGGCTTGCGGAGCTGCGCGAAAGGCTGAAGGCAACCGGCGACATCAACCGCCGCCGGACGATCAGCGCGCCCACCAACGGCCAGGTCGTCGACCTCCGCTACACGACGGTCGGCGGCGTCGTCGGTCCCGGTCAGCCGGTGCTGGACATCGTCCCGGCCCAGCGCGAGTTCATGATTGTCGCGCGGGTGCGGCCCGTCGACATCGAGAATGTCCACGCCGGGCTCAAGACCGAGGTGAAGCTGCTGCCGTTCAGCGGCCGCACGGTGCCGATGCTGGCCGGGACCGTGGTTGCGGTCTCGAGCGACGCCACCACGCCGGAGACCGGCGACGATCCCTATTACCAGATCGAAGTGCGCATCGACGCTCCCGAAAAAGTGGCTGACCTGGGCGCGAAGCTCGTGTCCGGCATGCCCGCGGAGGTCTTTGTCGTGCTCGGGGAGCGATCGTTGATCTCCTACCTCTTCCAGCCGCTGACGGACAGCTTCCGTCGCGCCTTCCGGGAATCCTGATCATGTCGGACGAACGGGACTCCGCGACGCCGCCGGCGTCGCCTGTCGGAACGCCCGCCATCGCCCAGCCGGTCGCGACCGGCGTTCCGGCGACGCCCCGGGACGTTTGGCAGGTACGCGTCGATTCAAGCCCGCTGTCGGATGCATGGAAGGCCGCGGTCGACCTGTCGGGCGGGGAGATCTGTATCGGCGTGCTTGCCTTTTCTGGCGTCCCGCGCCGGGGCAGCGTGCTGTCTTCCGGCTGCAGCCAGTCCGATCTCGGCTTCATCGACATCGAAGGGCTGCGGTCCTGGCTCGAAAAGACGATCGTGTCGGACGATCAGGAAAGCACCGACATTCTGTTCATCGACCCGCGCGAGGCGGCCGACGCGGCCAACCTGCCGATCCTGAAGCGGGCGGTGCTGGTCGCCGCCGGCCGCATCGTGGTGCCGGACGAAGGGACGTTCTGGGCGATCCTCGGCTGGCGCTCGCCGATCCTGCAGGAGCAGATCGACCGGCGCCGGCTGCGGCTGTCGATCCGCGTGCTCGCCCAGTGCGCGGCCTCCCACGCCGCGACCGCGCGACGCGAACGCCGGCTGCGCATCCTCGAAGGCATGTTGGACGAACTGGCGCCGGCCTTCATTCTCGTCAGCCGCACGGCCCAGGTGTTCTGGACGAACCACCAGGCGGAAGCGCTGCTCGGGCAGCGGGACCTGCTGTTCCGGAACGGCGGCAACATGCTGGCGTCGTCGACGCCGGCCCGGACCGGCCTGCTGCGGGAAGCGATCGCGACCGTGCCGCGCTCCGATCCGGGCGAAGCAACGCCCGCCGATTCCTATCTGCTGCTGCAGCGTGCGTCGGGCGGCGAAAGCGTCGTCGTGCTGCGCGGGGTGAACGGCCGCCACGCCCTTGAAGGCAATGACGCGGTGCTGGTCATCGTGCCCCAGCAGGATGCAGCCGATCTCGTCTTCCGCCTGGTCGGGGTCTACGGCCTGGTCCCTTCCGAGGCGCGACTCGTCTCCGCGCTGATCCGCGATGGCTCGCCCGCCGAAGCGGCGCTGCGGCTCGGCATCACCGAACAGACCGCGAAGACATATCTGAAGCGCATCTACGGCAAGCTGGGCGTCACCAGCCAGCTCGAGCTCAGTCTTCTGCTCGGCTCGATCATCCCGCCGCTCCGATCCAAGCGGGGAGACCCGCGCAACACCCACCATTTTCTGACCGCTTTCTGATCGAACGGGGGGAGACATCATGCGGCTATTCGTGGCGCTCTTGACGGGCTGCGCCTTCGCGGCGGCGCCGGCAGCGGCCCAGACGACGCTCAGCGACGCGCTCGTCACGGCGTATCGGTCGAACCCCACGCTCGCCGCCGACCGCGAGGGGCTGAAGATCCTGGACGAGGATGTGGCGAGCGCACGCGCGGCCGGGCGTCCGACGCTGGTCGCGGAGGGCAATCTCACCCACAGCGCGCTCGACGTCGACGGCACCGGCGGCATCGTCGGCGCGCGCCTGACGCAGCCGGTGTTCCGCGGCGGCCGCATCCGCAACAGCATCGCCGCCTCCGATGCCAATGTCGAAGCTGGCCGCCAGTCGCTTCGGCAGAGCGAGGCGGACGTCTTTCTCGCCGTGATCGATTCCTATTCGGCAGTGCTGCGCGACGAGCAGATTGTCCGCCTGAACGCCGCCCAAGTCACCACGCTCGGCGAGATCCGGGCCGCCGAGCAGCGCCGCCTCGACCTGGGGGAGCGCACCCGGACCGATGTCGCGCAGGCGGATGCGCGGCTGTCGACCCTGCTCGCCAACGTCACCACCGCCGAGCGCAGACTCGAAGAATCGCGGACGCGCTTCCGGGAGCTGACCGGCCTTGCCCCGGACGGCCTCGCCCCGCTGCCGGCCCTGCCGTCGCTCCCGGGCTCGATGGACGACGCGATGGCGGCCGCCTGGTCGGAAAACCCCCGGATCCTTCAGGCGCGTGCTGCGGAGAAGGTCGCAAGCTACCAGATCCGTGTGGCGGAAGGCGGGCTGCTGCCCACGGTCGATGCGTCCGCCAGCGTCAACCGGCGCGACGAGATCGTGCAGATCCTCGGCCGCCGTCTCAGTCAGGACCTCGCGACCTTCCAGATGGTGGTGACGGTGCCGATCTTTCAGGGCGGCGCGGAATATGCGGCGGTCCGTCGCGCCAAGCATACGCGCGCGCTCCGGATGCGCGAGATTGACGAAGCGACCAACGAAGTGACGCGCGACGTCGCGGTTGCCTGGAAGCGGCTGGAAACGGCGCGTGCCGCGGTGTCCGCGCTTGGCGAGGCGGTGTCCGCCAACGACCGTGCCGTCGCCGGCGTCCGCCGGGAAGCAGGAGTCGGATCGCGGACCACACTCGATCTGCTCGATGCGGAACGGGAACTTCGCGATGCGCAGGTCAGTCTCCTGGCGGCGCGGCACGATGCCTATGTGGCCGGCTATCGCCTGCTGGCCGCGATCGGGCGGCTGAGCGTCGAGCGGCTGGGACTGCCGACCGACGCCTATGATCCCGACGAGCACTACCGGCGCTCGGCCGGTCGCTGGGTCGGCATGCGGTGACGCGATGAAGATCCTCTTCGTCCATCAGAACATGCCCGCCCAGTTCAAGCATTTGGCGCCGGCACTGGCCGAGGACGGGCATCAGGTCCGCTTCCTCACCCAGACGGTGCGGGCAGCGCTGCCGGGCGTCGAGAGCGAAATCTATGCAGCGCCGCCGAAGTCGCCGCCCGGCCATCCCTATCTCGGGCTGCTGGAGCCGGCGGTCCGCAACGGCCAGCAGGTTGCCCGGGCGCTCCAGGCAATGCAGCGGAAGGGCTTCGCGCCGGATCTGGTGATTGCCCATTCGGGCTGGGGGGAGCCGCTGTTCGTGAAGGACGTGGCACCGCGCGCGCGGCTGATCGTCTATGCCGAGTATTTCTACCAGCCCCGCGGCGCCGACATCGGCTTTGATCCGGAAGAGCCGTTCTCGATCGACATGGTCTGCCGGACGCGGCTCAAGAACGCGCATCTGCTGGCCGCGCTCGAGGCTTGCGATGCTGCGGTCACGCCGACCCGATGGCAGCGGGATTCGCATCCGCGGCCCTATTGGCCGAAACTGCGGCAGATCCATGAGGGTCTCGATCTCGGCCGACTTGTGCGACGCCCGGAGGCGAGCTTGCGGACGCCGAACGGCACGCTGCTCCAGCGCGGGATGCCGATCGTCACCTATGTGGCGCGCAATCTGGAGCCCTATCGCGGCCTGCGCACCATGGTCCGCGCAATCCCCGCGATCCTGGCCGCTGCGCCCGAGGCCCATATCGTCCTGGTCGGCGGGCGCGGCACGAGCTACGGCCGACGGCCGCCGTCACCGCATCCGGACTGGCTGAGCGCGATGCAGGCGGAGGTGCCGCTCGATCCGGCGCGCGTCCATTGTCTCGGCTATCTCGACTACGAACGCTATCTGGACCTGCTCTCGCTCTCGCGCGCGCACGTCTACCTCACCTATCCGTTCGTGCTCAGCTGGTCGATGCTCGAGGCGATGGCCATGGGGGCGCCGCTCGTCGCGTCGGACACCGCGCCGGTGCGGGAAGTGATCCAGCATGGCTGGAACGGGTTGCTCACGGACTTTTTCGATCCCGACGCGCTGGCGCGGACCGTGGCCGGGCTGCTTTCGGGTCGCATGGCGGCAAGCCTGACGGCGCGGGCGCGCGCCACGGTGGAGCGGCAATATCCGGTCGAACGCAGCCTCGCCGAGTGGCGCGGGCTGGTGGCCGCCGTGGCCGGCACCGAGGGAGCGGCGCGGCGGGCGCTTCCGCGCCGCGCCGCTGCCGCCCGCTGAACCGTCGATTGCCGGACCTGGCGGCGCGCGGCCCCGCCGGTCAGCCCTCCTTCGATGCGGCCTTGCGAGGGGCGCGTGCCGGCTTGCCCGCTGCAGCCGCCGCCGCCGCCGCGCGCTGGGCGCTGCGGGCGGCCCGCCCCTTGGAACCAAGGCCGATCTTCAGCGCCAGATCGCGGCGCTGCTTCGCGTAGTTTTCCGCGACCATCGGATAGTCGGGCTTCAGCTTGTAGCGTTCCCGATACTGCTCCGGCGTCAGCCCGTGACGGGCGAGATGCCGCTTCAACGACTTGTAGGGCTTGCCGTCGATCAGCGAGATAATGACGTCCTTCGACGCGAGCGACTTGCGCACGGATACCGCCGGGATCGGGCCATGATCGTCATGGCTGCTGGCGTCGCTCGCCTCGGCAGAAGCCAAGTCGTTGAGCGTATTGTGCATCTTCTGGAGGAACGCAGGAACGTCCTCGGCGGAGGCACGATTGTTGGGATTGTTCAGCCACGCAATCGTCAACTCCGTCGCCAGCTCGATGCTATTCGAAGACGTGTCAGTATCAGCCATGTTGCCTCCATTTCGGATATATTTTGGAGGCGATGGATCGGCAGGTCAACAGCGCTTTTGCGGCAACCGACCATCTGGCCGCCCGATGCTGGTCAAATGGCCGGGCGACCGGATAAAGGAAGGGCACGAGCAGAGGAGCAGCAGATGGACGGTCCGTGGCAGCATCAGCGTCGTGCCGGCATTGCCGACGACGTCGACTTCGAGATCAAGGGACAGGAACTCCAGTTCGTTGAAATCGAGCTCGATCCGGGGGAAAGCGCGGTCGCGGAAGCGGGTGCGCTCGTCTGGAAAGACGCGAGCATCGAGATGACGACTGTCTTCGGGGACGGCAGCGGTGGCACCGGCGCCGGCTTCATGGACAAGCTGCTCGGTGCGGGCAAGCGGCTGATCACCGGCGAGAGCCTGTTCACCACGGTCTTCACGCATCGCGGCGCAGGCAAGGCGCGCGTGGCCTTCGCGGCGCCAGTGCCGGGGTCGATCCTGCCGATCCGCCTTGCCGAAATGGGCGGCGCGCTGATCTGCCAGAAGGACAGCTTCCTCGCGGCCGCCAAGGGCGTGACGATCGGCGTGCAGTTCCAGCGGCGCGTGCTGACCGGCCTGTTCGGTGGCGAGGGCTTCATCATGCAGCGGCTGGAAGGCGATGGCTGGGTGTTCGTGCAAATGGGCGGCACGCTGACCGAGCGGACGCTCGGACCGGGCGAGCAGCTTCATGTCGATACCGGCTGCCTTGCCGCCTACACGCCGGGGATTGACTTCGACCTTGTCACCGTTGGCGGCGTCCGCAGCGTCTTCTTCGGCGGTGAGGGGCTGTTCTTCGCCCGGCTGACCGGGCCCGGGAAGGTCTGGATCCAGTCGCTGCCGTTCTCGCGCCTGGCCGGGCGGATGCTGGCGGCGGCCGGCAGCCGCGGCGGCCAGAATCGCGGGGAGGGCTCCCTGCTGGGCGAGTTCGGCGATCTGATCGGCGGCAACCGCTGACCGGCGCGCCCGTCCGGTCCGCCATGGCGGCATCGGCAGCGGCGTCGTGATCGGCTAGGGCCCGATCCGCCTGTCCCGGTCGGGGCGAGGAACGCTTCCCCGCCGGTCGCGCAGGCTCTAGGGCCGGGCGGTGCTGCAGACTTCCTCCTCCGATCGATCGGCGTCGCCGTGGCGCGCGGAAGCGCGGGCCACCGCGGCGCTCGCCGGGCCGCTGATCCTGACCAACCTTTCCCAGGCAGCGATCCAGACCACCGATGTGGTGCTGCTCGGCTGGCTCGGCCCGACCGCGCTGGCGGCCGGATCGCTCGGCGCCAATCTCTACATCGCCGTCCTGATCTTCGGCATGGGGCTGGTGATGGCGGCCTCGCCGATGCTGGCGCGCGAGCTGGGCGCCCGCCGGCACAGCGTGCGGGAGGTGCGGCGCACGGTCCGCCAGGCGATCTGGGCGGGAGCGACGCTGACCCTGCCGGTGTGGCTGCTGCTCTGGCATGCGGAGTCGCTGCTGGTCCTGCTCGGCCAGGATCCGGTGCTCGCCGCCGCCGCCCAGGACTATGTCCGGCCGCTGATGTGGGGCTATCTGCCGGCGCTCAGCTACCTCGTCCTGCGCAGCTTCGTCGCGGCGCTCGAGCGCCCGTCCTGGGCGTTGCTGGTCGGCTGCTTCGGCATCGTGTTCAACGCGCTCGTGAGCTACTGGCTGATCTTCGGGGGGCTCGGCGTGCCGCCGCTTGGCCTGGCCGGGGCAGGGCTCGGCAGCACGCTGACGCAGCTGGCGATGGTCGCGGCGATGGCCATGGTGGTGCTGCGTCACCGGCTGTTCCGGCGTTACCGGCTGTTCGGCAATTTCTGGCGACCGGACTGGCCGCGCTACGGTCAGGTGTGGCGAGTGGGGGCGCCGATCGCGATGACACTGGGCCTTGAAGTCACCGTGTTCAACGCCGCTGTCTTCCTGATGGGCCTGCTCGGCACTGCGGCGCTCGCGGCCCATGCGATCGCCATCCAGATCGCGTCTCTCACCTTCATGGTGCCGCTCGGCCTCGGTCAGGCGGCAACGGTGCGCGTCGGCCTAGCCTTCGGGCGGCGCGATCCGGGCGGCATCGGCCGCGCTGGCTGGACCGCATTCGCGCTCGGCGTCGGCTTCATGTCGGCGGCAGCTTTGGTCATGTGGATGGTGCCCGAGGCGCTGATCGGCCTGTTCCTCGACGACCGGCCCGCCAATGCCGAGGTCGCAGCGCTTGCCGTCTCGTTCCTCGCGATTGCGGCGCTGTTCCAGATCGTCGACGGCGCCCAGGCGGTGGGCGCGGGGATGCTGCGCGGGCTGCAGGACACCACGGTGCCGATGCTGTTCGCCGCGATCGGCTACTGGCTGGTCGGCGTCGGCAGCGCGGTCGGCCTCGGCTTCGGGCTGGGCTGGGGCGGCATCGGCATCTGGACGGGGCTGGCGCTCGGCCTCGCGGTTGTCGCGGTGCTGATGGTGGCCCGGTGGACGAGGCGGGGGCCGCTGGGGCTGGTCGGCCCGCAGGGCTGAGCGAGAGCGCGGCCGTGCCCCGGTCAGGCGCGCATCCGCGCCGGTTCGCCCGCGCCGGTGGTCCAGCCCAGGTGCGGCAGCGAGATCGTCCGGCGGCCGGCCATGTCCGTCCGGCTCACGATCAGCTTCTTGTCCTCGATATACGCGATCAAGCGGCGGATCCGGCCGAGCGAGCTGGTGCCGTAGCTGGCGGCGAGCGCGGCGTCGCTGGGGCACGGCGCCGCATCGCGCGCGGCGCGGGCGATCAGCAGGAAAGGCGCCAGCATCTCCTCCGGCAGCGCCGCACCCAGGGCGAGTGCCGCGGCCCAGTCCGGCGCTTCGGGATCGTCGATCCCGGCCCGCGCGCAGGCAAGGCGGCGGACGAAGCCGGTGAGGTCGAGCGGCGCGCCGGGCAGCCCGGCCATGCGGCACCGCAGCTGGAAATCCTGGAACAGCAGTGAAGGGGGGCGCAGCGCCGCGTCCGCATCTTCGGCAAGCGCGGCAATCGCGTCGGCGACGACGGCCGCGCTGTCGGCCGCCGAGCGGACCGGCTCCGCCGGCACGGCGGCGGGGATCAGCGACTGCATCAGCAGTTCGGACGGCAGCGCGCGCGGCGGCGGGGGCGGCGGCGCCGGCGCCTCGGCCGGCTGCGCGAACAGCAGCTCCTGCAGATCCTCGGCCGAGGTCGGAGGCGGGGGCGAGAGCCGCGGCGTGGCTCCTGCTGCGCCGGTTTCGACGGCGCCGATGCGGATGGCGACCGGGCGTCGGCTGAGCGCTGGTCCGAGCGCGAGGAAGGTTCCGCGCTCGAGATCCCGGATCGCCTCCGTCTGGCGCCGCTCCATGCCGAGCAGGTCCGCTGCCCGTGCCATGTCGATGTCCAGAAAGGTCCGCCCCATCAGGAAATTGGAGGCTTCCGCGGCGACATTCTTCGCCAGCTTGGCCAGCCGCTGAGTGGCGATCACTCCGGCCAGTCCGCGCTTGCGGCCGCGGCACATCAGGTTCGTCATCGCGCCGAGCGACGCACGCCGCACCTCCTCCGCCACTTCACCGCCGCCGGCAGGCGCGAACAGCTGTGCTTCGTCGACGATCACCAGCGCCGGATACCAATGCTCCCGCCCGGCTTCGAACAGCGCGTTCAGGAAGCCGGCGGCGCACCGCATCTGGTTTTCGGCATCGAGATCCTCGAGGCTGAGCACGGCGGATGCGCGATGCGCGCGGATGCGCCCGGCGATGCGGGCAATCTCCCGCTCGCTATAGGCGGCGCCATCCACCACGGCATGGCCGTAGCGCTCTGCAAGGCTCACGAAATCGCCTTCCGGATCGATCACGATCTGCTGGACCTGGCCAGCCGAGCGTTCGAGCAGACGGCGCAGCAGATGCGATTTCCCCGATCCGGAGTTCCCCTGCACCAGCAGCCGCGTCGCCAGCAGCTCTTCGAGGTCGATCGTGGCGGGCGCGCCCGACCGATCGGTGCCGAGATCGACGAGGAAGGTCATGCCCCCCGTTTGGCCGCGGCGGTCTGCACGGGGCAAGACCGAACCGGCCGGCTGGGCGAACGAACTGGGGACGAATCGCCCTCAGGCAGGGATCCGCGCCGTCACCACGCGTTCGAGCACGCTGAGCGGCATTGGCCCGAGGCGCAGCACGTCGTGGAACTGGCGGAGATCGAAGCGGTCGCCTTGCCGGCGCCGGGCGTCGTCCCGCAGCCGGTTCCAGACCGTGTGGCCCAGCTTGTAGCTGCACGCCTGGCCGGGCCAGATGGTGTAGCGGTCGATCTCGTTCTGGCTGCGGCCGCGAGCGATGCCGGTCGTCGCGATGAAGTAATCGGTCGCCTGCTCGCGGCTCCATCGCTTCGCGTGCAGGCCGCTGTCGACGACAAGGCGCGTCGCCCGGAACAGCAGCGACTGGAGGTGACCGACGCGGCCGAGCGGATCGTCGTCATACATGCCGAGCTCGTCGGCCAGCTGCTCGGCATAGAGCGCCCAGCCCTCGACATAGCCCGAGAAGAAACTGCGTCGCCGGATCATCGGAATCGCGTCCGATTCAAGCGCCAGGCTGACCTGGAGGTGATGGCCGGGCACCGATTCGTGATAGGTGAGCGTCTTGAGCCCGAAGATCGGGCGGTCGAACGTGTCGCGCAGGTTGATGAAATAGCTGGCCGGCCGCGATCCATCGAGCGGGGCCGCGTCGTAATAGGCCCCTGGCGCGCCGGCCTCGATCTCGGCCGGGACACGGCGGGCGCCGACCGACGCTTTCGGCAGGGTCCGGAAGGCCTGAGGAAGACGCGCGTTGATCGCCGCAATCTGGCGGTTGAGGAGGGCGATCAGCTCCGCGCGCCCCGCATCGGTGTTTGGGAAAACCTGATCCGGCCGCCGGTTGAGCGCGACCAGCCGCTCGCCCACCGATCCCTGGCTCATGCCCTGCTGCTTCAGGATCGCGTCGATCCGGCCGGTCAGATCCGCGACCTGATCGAGTCCGAGCCGGTGGATCTCGTCGCCCGTCATGGCGATGGTGGTCGAAGCCTCGGCCGCCGCGGCGTAGAAGGCTTCGCCATCCGGCAGGCGCCAGACGCCCGCATCGTGCGTCGCCTTGGCCCGGAGGTCCTCGAGGAACGCGCGTTGGCGGTCGAGCGCCGGATAGATCTTGGCGGCAACGATGCGGGCGGCCGCGGCGGCCCGGTCGCCGGCGATGCCCGCGGCCTGCAGTCGCTCGGCAAAGCGCGCCACGAGCAGCGATTCGTTCGCCGGCGGCGTGCGCAACGTCGCGAGCAGCTTCAGGCTGGTGTCGAGGACGAAATCAGGCGCAAACACCCCCTTCGCTGCATCTGCCTGCTGACGCGCCACGTCCTGATCGACCGCCGTCGCCATCGCCTCGAGCCGAGCCAGATAGGCATCGGCATCGCCGGCGTCGCGCACCGGATGGGAGTCGGTCAGGAAGTCCGGCAGCTCGCGATAGGCGCCGGTCATGTGGGTCAGGATGTAGGGGGCAAAGCGGCCGGCGGTCACGCCATAGTCGAACCGGGCGCCGCCAAGCGCGCGGTCGAGCTGATAGAGGACGACGTCGTGATCGATCTGCGCGGTCGGGCTCAGCCGATCGCGCGGGATTGCGAGCAGCTGCGCGCGCTCCTGCCGGCGCTGTGCGAGCTGGCGCATCGCCGCTTCGCGCGAGCGGTCGTCCAGCTGCCGGCGCAACGCCGACCGTGCACCGGTGTCGAGCCCCAGCGCCGTCGCCTGCTCCGGGCTCTCGGCGAGCCGCGCTGCGAAGAATTGGTCCAGCAGCGCGGTGAGGGCGGCATCCGCATCGCGGGCAGAGGCGCGGGCAGGGGCGGCGACCAGCCCGGTCAGCGCCGTGGCGCTGCAGCTGGCAAGGAATTGACGGCGGTTCACGCGCTTTCTTTCCCCGCTTGCCGGCCGCGCGTCAAATCGACTCCGTCAGCCGCGCGATCCGGCGGGCAAGCTCGACCTGCCGGAAAGGCTTTGCGAGCCGCGGCAGGTCCGCTGCGATGCCTTCGGCTTCGGCGTAGCCGGAGATGATGAGCACCGGCAGAGAGGGGTGGGCGGTGCGGATCCGCCGCGCGAGATCGGCGCCGGTGAGCCCAGGCATCAGATGATCGGTCACGACGAGATCGACGGAAAGGCCCGCATCCAGCGCCGCCAGCGCCGCCTCGGCCGAATCGAGCGGCACCACGTCGTAGCCGAGTTCCTCAAGCATGGCGGCGGTCGATCCGCGCACCAGCTCCTCATCGTCGACCAGAAGCGCGCGGCCGGCACGGGGGCCGCGCGCCGGCGCGGCCTCGCCGTCGGCCGGGGCGGCGGCGGTCGTCGCGGTGGGGAGCAGCAGCTCAACGGTCGTGCCCTTGCCGGGCGCGCTGCGCAGTGTCAGCGCACCGCCCAGCTGGGCGGCGAGGCCATGCACCATCGAGAGACCAAGGCCGGTGCCGCGGCCGATCCCGCGAGTTGAGAAGAACGGCTCGATCGCGCGGGCCAGCGTCGCATCGTCCATCCCGACTCCGTCGTCGATGACCCTGAGCGACAGATAGGCGCCCGCTGCCAGGCCTTGGGCATTGCCGGACGCGACGGCGGTCGCGCGCACCACGATCGCGAGCACGCCGCCCTGCGGCATCGCGTCCCGGGCATTCACGCTGAGGTTCAGCAGCGCCATCTCGATCTGGTTCGCGTCGGCAAAGGCGAGCGGCAGCCCGGCCGGAACGTCGACGTCGAGCCGGACCCGGGGCCCGACGGTGCTGGCGAGCAGCGTCGCCATGCCGGTGATCAGCTGGCGAAGGTCCACGCCGGTCGGCTGCAGCGGCTGGCGACGGGCGAAGGCCAGCAGCCGCTGCACCAGCGTTTCGGCGCGTTCGGCGGCCTTCAGGGCAGCGTCGATCATCCGCTGCTCCCGCGCATCGCCGAGCTTTCGGCGCTGGAGGAAGTCGAGGCCGCCAATGATGGGGGAGAGGAGGTTGTTGAAATCATGGGCGACGCCGCCCGTCAGCTGCCCCATCGCCTCGACTTTTTGCGCCTGGCGCAGCGCCGCTTCCGCCCGCCGCTTCGTCGTCACATCCACCATCGCCGCCATGGTTCGGGTGAAACGGCCGTCGGCGTCATACCAGATGCGGGACGAGACCAGCACGTCGGCGGTCTCGCCGTTCCGCTTCTTCGCCCGATATTCGACATCATCAAAGCCGCCGTCGCGCAGCAGCCGCGGCCAATGCTCCTCGACATGCGGCGCGATGCAGTCCTCCGTCATGAAATCGGTGATCGGCCGCCCGATCACGTCGTCGCGGGACTCGTAGCCCATGAACTCCAGCCATTTGTCGGACACGCTGATCACGCGCCCGTCCGGGCTTTGCGAATGGAGCAGCGTCGGCGTGCGGGTGTAGAGCGCTTCGAGCTCCGCCGTCCGCTCGCTGACCAGGTCCTGCAAGGCGCGCGCCGCATCCTTTGCGATCGTCACGTCATAGGCGACGCCGATGAAGCCGTTGGGGCTGCCGTCCGCGGCGCGGCGCGGCTGTGACTCCGACCGCAGCCAGCGCCACTCGCCCCGGGCATTGCGGTACCGGGCCTCGAGCGTGAAGGCGGCTCCCGAAGCCTCTTTTTCGGCCTGTTCCCCCATCACCCGCGGCAAGTCGTCGGGGTGGATCACGGTCCGCCAGTCGAACGCCAGGGCGTCGGCTTCCGCAATCCCCAGGAACGCGACATAGGCCCGGTTGACGAACTCCCGGCGGCCGTCGACGCGCGTGACCCACATCGGCACCGGCGCGGAATCGGCGATCAACCGGAACCGCGCCTCGCTTTCGCGCAGGGCGTCCTCGATGGCTTTGCGGTCGGTGATGTCGATATTGACGCCGACATGACGAAGCGTCCCGCGCGCCGGATCGCCGATCACCTTGCTGCGCGATTCCACCCAGCGCACGGCGCCGTTCGGCTGGACCACCCGGAAATCCGCATGGAAGGTCTTGCCCGGCACCGGCTCTCCGACGTGGCGCCGGAAATAGGTCCTCTCGCGGTCCTCGGGGTGGATCATCGCCCGCCATTCCTCGAGGCTCGGTGCCTGCGACTGGGGCGTGAGACCGTAGATGCGGTAGACCTCGTCCGACCAGTGCATCCGGCCATCGGCCACCCAATAGTCGTAAGTGCCGATCCGGGCTGCTTCCTGCGCCAAATGAAGCCGCTCCCGGTTGCCGGTCAGCTCGCGCTCGGCACCGGCTTCGACGATCTCCAGCTCCTCGCCGAGCGCCGCGAGCGCGGCGACGAGCGCATCGAGCGAACGCGGCGCGGCGCCGTCCAACATGTCGGCCAGGCCTGCTGGCGTCAGCCCGATGATCAAGGCTGCATCGTCCTGGGTAAGGCCGCGCTCGCTGATCGCGGCCGCCAGGCGGGCGGCAAGCGTTGCTTGCAGTCGCGACCCGAGCTCCGCCGGGGCTGTCGCCGCCGTCTGCCGTCCCTTGCTTCCGTTCTCGACCCGCAACATCAGCCCCCGGATGATTAGGGCCGTAACGTTCGGACCCGGGATTTGGTTGCATATGCAGGGCTTGCGCAGACGCGGGACGGGCGCGTTGCACTCCGGCCCCGCTTCGCGCATGGAGCGCCGGTGGTGCGGCACGCTGTGAACGATTGGCTGAGCTTCGCGCAGCGGCTGGCGCGCAACCCGCGTGCCGTGGGCGCGGTCGGTCCCTCAAGTGCGCCGCTCGCCCAGGCGATGGCTGCTCAGATCGACATCGCGGCGCCGGGCCGGATTCTGGAGCTTGGCCCCGGCACCGGTGCGATCACCCGCGCGCTGCTGGCGCGCGGCGTTGATCCCGGCCGGATCGTCGCTGTCGAGGCCGATGCGAAGTTCGCGCACTTGCTGCGTGAACGCATTCCCGGCATCGAAGTGCTGGAAGGCGACGCGATGCGCGCCGACGAAATCGAGCAGCTCGGCCCGTTCGCCGCGATCCTCTCCAGCCTGCCCTTGCTCAATTATCCCGATGCGGCCGTGACCGGGCTCGTGGAAGCGATGCTGCGGCTCCTCCCGCCCGGCGCGCCGTTCGTCCAGTACAGCTATGGCGTGAAGCCGCCGGTGCCGCGCACCGCGACCCTGCGGGTGCGGCTGGCCGCCAAGGTGTGGCGGAACCTGCCGCCGGCGCGGATCTGGATCTACACGGCGCCCGGGCCGGTGCGGGCTGCGCCGCCGGCGCTCCAGGAAACCGGCCCATGAGCCGGGCGGCGGATGCCGCGGCAATGATGTTCACCAGCCACGAAGAGGGAGGGCCTATCCGATGTTCTCACATGTGATGCTCGGCGCCGACGACATCGACGCCGCGAAGACATTCTATGATGCCGCGCTCGGCGCGCTGGGCGTGTCGCCCGGTCGGCCCGATCCGAAGGGGCGGGTGTTCTATATGCACAATGGCGGCATGTTCATCCTGACCAAGCCGATCAACGGTGAGCCGGCGAGCTGCGCAAATGGCGGGACGCTCGGCTTTGCGGCGGCGACCCCGGAAGCGGCCGATGCGTTCCATGCCGCCGGCCTCGCCCATGGCGGCACGGCCTGCGAGGATCCCCCGGGGGTCCGCGAAGGCGCCGGAATGCGGCTTTACCTCGCCTATCTGCGCGATCCGACCGGCAACAAGATCTGCGCGATGCACCGCTTGCCCTAGGAGGTGCCGGAATGACGATCGAGCAGCTCTCGCGCTGGCGGGCGCATGGCGGAGATCAGGGCGTCTACCGTCATCGCTCCGCCGAAACCGGCACGGAGATGATCTTTTCCGTCTATGTCCCGCCGCATGCGCCAGGCGCGACGCTGCCGGTCGTCTGGTATCTGTCCGGGCTGACCTGCACCCATGCGAACGTGACGGAGAAGGGCGAGTACCGGGCGGCCTGCGCCGAACTCGGCCTGGTCTTCGTTGCCCCGGATACGTCGCCGCGCGGGGCCGATGTGGCCGATGATCCGGCGTATGGCCTGGGCCAGGGCGCCGGCTTCTACGTGGATGCGACCGAGCTGCCCTGGGCGCCGCATTTCCGGATGCGAAGCTACATCGAGCACGAGCTGCCGGCGCTGGTCGCCGCGCATTTCCCGGTCGATCCCTCCCGCCAGGCAATCACCGGCCATTCGATGGGCGGCCACGGTGCGCTGACCGTTGCGCTGCGCAATCCGGCGCGATTCCGCAGCGTCAGCGCGTTCGCGCCGATCGCCGCGCCCGGTCAGGTGCCCTGGGGCGAAAAGGCGCTCGCCGCCTATCTTGGTCCCGACCGCGCGGCGTGGCGGGCGCACGACGCCGTCGCGCTGATCGAGGACGGGGCCCGCTTGCCCGACGTGCTGGTCGATGTCGGCGCAGCGGACGACTTTCTCGATGAGCAGCTGCGCCCGGACCTTCTGCGCGCCGCATGCACCGCCGCAGGCATTCCGCTCCAGCTGCGCCTGCAGCCGGGCTATGATCACAGCTATTACTTCGTCTCGACCTTCATGGCCGATCACCTCCACTGGCACGCCGCGCGGCTCGGCTAGGCCAATATCTGGACCGGCAGGTCCGCCGGTTCGCGGCGGACGTGAAGCATCTTGCGGAAACGTGCGGTTCGCCGCACGTTGGCCCGTCCGAGGAGAGGACAAGTGGCTGAAGTGGAAGCAAAGGCGGCAACCGTGCCCGATTCGTCGGCGCCCCCCGCCATGGAGAAGCCGGTGAACGAAATCATGAAGACGGCCGCACGCGCCAAGGAAGGCGAGGAAGCAGCCGCGCAGCACCAGGCGGAACAGCAGCGCGCCGATGCGCGCACGGCCTGGATCGCGGCCGGCGTCGGGGTCGGCTCCGCGGCGTTGATGGCAGCGCTGCTTTACGCGAACCGCGCCAAGAACCGCCGGCGCGACGGACCCGAAGCGCCGCCGCCGGCGCCGCCGGGTCGGCCGGACGCGGACTGATCCCGGCGGCTCAGGCCGCTTCCAGGCAGAGCGTGCGGCCGGTCGCCCGGTCCGCACGCCCGGCCGGTTCCTGCATGCGCTGGCGATAGACGATCGCCTCGACCGTCTCGCCCCGGGCGGCCGAGAAGCGCTGCACCGTCATTCCGGTGGATGCGAAGCCGAGCTTGGCCAGCACCCGGCCGGACGCCGGATTGTCCCGGAAGTGGCTCGCGGTCAGCGGCTCGAGGCGCAGCGTGTCGTGCGCGGCGGCGAGCAGGGCCCGCCCCGCCTCGGTTGCGAAACCCAGCCCCCAATAGCGCCGGGCGATCCAGTAGCCGAGTTCGCGGCCACCATCCGGGGACGGCATGATGCCAATGCCGCCGATCAGGCGCGGCGCCCCCTGGGTGCGCGCGAAGACCAGCAGGGACGGATGGCGCGGATCCTGGTCCCGCGACAGGAAAGCCTCGGCGTCCTCGATGCGATAGGGCCAGGGCGCGGAGGCCAGGTTGCGGACGATGGCCTCGTCGCCGATCGCCGCTGCCAGCGCCGGGGCGTCCTCGCGCCAGCCCGGCCGCAGCAACAATCTGGGGGTACGCGCGAACATCTCACTCTCCTTGTGTTCTGGCCGTGCCCTTGCAGAGTTTCCGTTACGGCACAGCGACATGGGTGAGGGAGATGCAAAAAAAGGGAGGCGGGGGCAGCCCGTCTCCCTCGTCACCCGCCGCGGCGGGTCTTCGGGTCGCCCCCAGGACGACCCGAAATCACGGTCGTCCGTTACTCGGCCGCCTCGGCCATAATGTCGACCGAGCAATATTTGCGGCCGAGCTTGCCCTCGTGGAAGCGGACTCGTCCTTCCGCGGTCGCAAAGAGGGTGTGGTCCTTACCGAGGCCGACGTTGCGGCCCGGATAGACGCGCGTGCCGCGCTGGCGAACGATGATGTTGCCGGCAAGAACGGTCTCGCCGCCGAACTTCTTCACGCCAAGGCGGCGGCCAGCGGAGTCGCGGCCGTTGCGGGAGGAGCCGCCTGCTTTCTTATGTGCCATCTCTCAAATCCTTCCCAAATCCAGTCGCGGCTCAGGCCTCGGCGGCCGGCGCTTCGGCGGACTCGGCCGGCGCGGCCTTCGCGGCGCGCTTCTTGGCCGGCTTCGCCTCGGCCGCGCCGATCGACACGATCTTCAGGATCGTGTGCTGCTGGCGGTGGCCGTTGCGGCGGCGGTAATTGTGGCGGCGCCGCTTCTTGAAGACGATCACCTTCTCGCCCTTCGCCTGGGCGACGATCTCGGCCGCGACGGTCAGCCCCTCGGTCGGGCGCAGTTCGGCGCCGTCGCCCGCGAGCAGGACGTCGTCCAGCGTCACCTGCGAACCTGCTTCGCCGGCGAGCTTCTCGACGACGATCTTGTCTCCCGCGGCAACGCGATACTGCTTGCCGCCCGTGCGCACGACTGCGAACATGGCCCTCATCACTCTTTCAATGCTGGTCGCCGCGCGGAACAAAGCCCGCACGGGAAGGTCGCCCGCTACGGGACGCCGGCGGCTTTGTCAACCGCCCGCGCGGCCTCGCTAGTGAAGCGCGCGGCGTCGCGCGTGCGCCGTTTCGTCCGGCGGGAGCAGCCGGGCGACGAGGCTCTGCAGCGCCAGATCCACATAGGCGCCTTCCAGGTGAAGCTGCAACGCATCGAGCCGGGTGAGGCAGCACTGCAGCAGCGCCCCCAGGGCATCGAGCTCCTGGGCCTGCACGGACGGCGATGGCGGGCACGGATCGGCGCACATGGCCAATACGCTAGGCGGCCGGGGCGGGGCGGGGAAGCTCGGGCTGACCCTTAGGGGGCGGCACCGGCGGGTGCGGCGCCGGCGCGGGATTGCGCCGCCCGCGCAATCGCGCAAAGGGACGCCGGCAGATGCGGAGGCGTACGATGGGCTTTGACTATGACCTGTTCGTGATCGGCGGCGGCTCGGGCGGGGTCCGGGCGGCCCGCGTGTCCGCGGCCCATGGCGCGAAGGTCGCGCTCGCCGAGGAGCACAAGGTCGGCGGCACGTGCGTGATCCGCGGCTGCGTGCCGAAGAAGCTGCTCGTCTACGGCGCCCATTTCGCCGAGGATCTGGCCGATGCCCGCCGGTTCGGCTGGGCCGTGCCGGAGACGCGGTTCGAATGGCCGGTGCTGCGCGACAATGTGCTGGCCGAAGTCGAGCGGCTGAACCGCGCTTACACCGACACGCTGAACAATCACGGCGTCGAGATCATGCTCGACCGCGCCGTCGTGACGGGGCCGCATGGCGTGCGGCTGGCCGACGGCCGCGAGTTCACCGCGCGCTACATTCTGATCGCGACGGGTGCCTGGCCGATGGTGCCGGACGTCCCCGGCGCCGAGCACGGCATCACGTCCAACGATGTGTTCCATCTGGAGGCGCTGCCGGCCCGTGTGGTGATCGCCGGGGGCGGCTATATCGCGAACGAATTTGCCGGCATATTCCATGAGTTCGGCGCCCAGGTGACGATCGTCAATCGCGGCGAGACGATCCTGCGCGGCTATGACGAGACCATCCGGGACCGGCTGCTGCAGATTTCGATGACCAAGGGAATCGATTTCCGCTTCAACTGCCGGTTCGAACGGATCGAGCGGGCCGCCGACGGGGTCCTGCGGGTCGAGACAGCGGGCGGCGACACGATCGAGACCGATCTCCTGCTGTTCGCGACCGGCCGCGTGCCGCATACGAGCGGGCTTGGACTGGAGGAAGCGGGCGTGGCGCTCGATCCTGCCGGCGCCGTCGTGGTCGACGCCGACAGCAAGAGCAGCGTCGACAGCATCTACGCGGTCGGCGACGTGACCAACCGGGTGCAGCTGACGCCCGTTGCGATCCGTGAAGGCCAGGCCTTCGCCGACACGGTGTTCGGCAATCGCCCGTGGCAGGTCGATTACCATTGCATTCCCTCTGCCGTGTTCAGCCATCCGCCGCTCGCCGGTGTCGGCCTGACCGAGGGCCAGGCGCGCAACCGTTACGGCTCGGTCCGGGTCTATGCGTCCGATTTCCGGCCGATGAAGAATGTGCTGGCCGGCCGCAACGAGCGGGCGCTCTACAAGATGGTCTGCGACAGCGAGACGGACCGGATCCTCGGACTCCACATGATCGGCCCCGATGCCCCGGAAATCCTGCAGGCGGCAGCGGTGGCCGTGAAGGCCGGGCTCACCAAGAAGGCGTTCGACGAAACGGTCGCGCTCCACCCGACCATGTCGGAGGAGCTGGTGCTGCTGCGCTGATCCGTGTCGCGGCAGGGGCCGCGCGGCTGCGCCGGTCAGCCGGCGTGGCGGGCAAGCAGCATGTCGAGCACGCCCGGGTGGAGCGGCGCGGTGAACCGGAAGCCATATTCATGGTCGCCGGACCACACCATCTCCGCCGGGATGCCGGCCAGCGAAGGCAGGCGGATAAGCGCCCGGTCTCCCTCGGCATGGCGCGCCCACGTCTCGAGCCGGACGCCGGTGACCGACAGGTCGAGCACGCGCACGGGGTGGTAGGGGTGGATGCTGTTGCGCAGATGCGCCACCAGCTCCACTTCCGCCCGTGCGGTCCGCCGTTTGTCCCTGCCTGCCATCGCTCCCACTCGCATCCCCAACGCGTACGCCGCAGCCGGTTGCTGCTCTCTTTACCCATTTGCCTGTGCCTCAGGCGCGGGACCAGCCCAGAACAGGGTTAAGGCGAATCCGTCCCGGGCCGGGACGGTCCCGCGGAGGCGGCTTCGTCGCAATTTGTCCGGACATATTGCGTTGCCCACCCTGCTCGCGATAGCGTCGGCCGATCATCGGCAGGAGGGCAGGACGATGCGAGCGATCATGGCGGCAGCGGCGGCGATCGGGATGTTGGCAGTGCCGGCGACGGGGAGGATGCTTGACCCCGATGTGCCGGCCGACGCACTCGAGATCATGAAGCGCACCCAGTGCGGCGTCCAGGACGGTGCCCCGGCCGTCTATTACTGGTCCGGACGGGTCTATTCGCGCGTCCGCGGCGAGCGGGACAAATTGCTGTTCCGGGGCGAGGGAATGAACATTCGCCAGTGCGTCGCGGTGACCGATCCGGTCCGCGGCACCGGCTGGCGGCAGGTCAGCCGCGAAGTCATGCTGTTCCTCGATCCGCAGACCGGCGAGGTCCTCCGGAACTGGCGCAATCCTTGGACCGGCGAGACGGTTGAGGTGATGCACATCGCCAACGATCCGGTGAACGGCCGGCCGAACTTCGCGACCGGCGCGGACGGCAAGCCCTACCGCCTCGGCTATCAGCGGGTCGGCGACTGGATCCAGATGCCGGTGGAAGTGCCGCTTTTCTACCACAATGTGCTGGCCGGCGATTACGAAGAGTATGTCGGCGGCCAGTATCACGCCATGGAGATTTTCGATTTCGCCGCCCGCGCCGACGAGCTGCTCGATACGGCGAAGCCCACCGCCTACCCGAGCGTCTCCTGGGTGCGGATCTCCGATTGGATGCCGTGGATGAAGATGTCCGGCCGCGAGGGGCGCATCGTGTTCAACGCGATGGGCGCGAAGCTGCGCAGCTACGACGCGCTGCCCGACGTGCTGAAGCGGGAGATCGCGGCCAATTACCCGGGCTGGACGGCGCCGCCCCCGGGCGATGACCAGCGGCCGAACGAGACCACCTGGACGGTCTTCAAGAAGCGGATCGACGCGGCCCGGCAGGCCGAGGGCAAGGCGCCGCCCCGCTGACATCGGACGATCCCGGGCGCGCGCTCCGGTCGGCGCGCGCCCGGCCGATTCAGTAGCGGAAGTTCGCCTCGACGCCGAAGGTCCGGCCCTTGCGCAGCGTCGCGAAGAAGCCGCGGGGAAAGCCCGTCTCGATGACGGCGGCGCGGCCGTCGAAGCTTGCCGAAGCGGGGAGGCCGCGGCCGCCCGCACCGTAGCGCAGATCGAACCAGCGCGTGGCGAGCGGGATCGAATCCTCGTTGGTGAGGTTGCGGCCGAACACCGCCACCGTCACATTGTCGGTGCGAATGCCGATCCGCGCGTTCAGCAGGAAGGTCGTTCCGGTCTGGGCAAGATTGTGGACCTGGACGTACTTTGAGTCCTCAAAACTGAAATTGGCGTTGCTGAAGAGGCGGATGCTGCTGTTGCCGAGCGGATCGCTCTCATAGGTCGCGTTGCCGTTGATGATCCACGGGCTGCCCAGCGGCAGGCGGCGCCCCTTGATCGAGCAGAGCTCGAGCGCGGCAGGCGGCGGCGCGTTGGTGTTGAAGTTCGGCCGGAGCCCGCCCGAGTTCAGGATGAACTCGTCGGTGTCGCAGCCGCTGCGGAACTTCGCGTCGACATAGGTGATGCCGGTCGACAGAAAGAGACCCCGGGTCGGTGCGGCCTGCAGCTCCAGCTCGAAACCCTGGGTGCGCGCATTGCCGGTGCTGGTGACGATCGAGGTGAGCGCGCCGCCACCGCCGGGATTGGGGATGGCGTTGGTCAGCTGCACGTTCGACAGATCGGTGCGGTAGATGGCGAATGATCCGCGGAACACCCGATCCATGGTTTCCCACTTCATGCCCAGCTCGTAGGACTTCGAGCGTTCCTCGGCATAAGTGGTGAAATCCTGGCCGCCGGCCGCTTCCTGGGTCGCGACGACGCCGGCCGTCCCGTTGAAGCCGCCGGGTTTGCGGCCCTGGGCGTAGACCGCATAGAACAGCGTTCCGCCTGGCGTCGAATAATTGACGGTGATCCGCGGATCCGTGCCCGTGAACTTCGCGCGGGGGACGCAGCGGATGCTCGCCGCCGCGCCGAATTGGGCCAGCCGCCCGGCTTCGCCGGCGCAGAAGACGGACGTGGGGCCGGAGCCGCGCTCGATCTGGGTCTTGGTCTCTTCCTGGTAGCGCAGCTCGCCGGTGACGGAGAAGCGATCGCTTGGTCGCCATTCGGCAAGGCCGAACGCCGCGACATTCTCGATCGTCGAGAAATTCGACAGATCATTGCCCAGCGCCAAGCCCTCGGTGCCGCTGGCGAAGGTGATGTCGACGCTGCGGAACCGCTGCCGGAAGTAGAAGCCGCCGACGACGACGCGGAACGGCTTGTCCGCCGGCGATCCGATCCGGATTTCCTGGCTGAAGTCCGACTGCCGGTCACGGTTCGAGTTTGCGAACGCCGGCTCGGTGGTCAGCGGATCGGGCAGCGAACCGCCAAAGCGCGGATTGACGTTGAAGAAGGCGAACGCGTCCGAATGGTCGGAGTCGGTGCCGAACAGGTTGCGGTTGCGCCGGTAACCGGTCAGCGAGGAGATGGTCCAGCCCGACCCAGCGACGTCCCAGTCGATGAGCGACGAGAATTGCACCTGTTCATTCTCGATGCCGTCGAACGCGGTGCCGTCGAAGGTGCCGGAGACGGCGGGGACGTTCAGCACTGGCGGAATGAAGTTGCTGCCCGGGATGGTGAGGGCGAGCGGATCGGTGTTGAGCCGGATCCCCTGCGGCTGCGGCTGGATGGTCCCGCAGAAATACTGGTTCTGGTTGTTGGACGAGAGCGTGGCCGGGAAGAAGGCGAGCGCCGTCGATCGTGTGCGGAAGGCCGGGGAGCGAAAGCCGGGCTTGCAGTTGTTCGCCGCGGCACCCTGGAGAAAGATGGGGAGCGGCCCGTCGTCGTCCTTCTGCCAATAGCCGCGCAGCCGCACCTTGAAATCGGGGCTCGGCTTGATGTTCAGCGTCAGATAGGCCGAGCTCGTCTCTTCCTGGCCGACCTTCCTGCCGGTGAGCTGGTTCCGATACTGGCCGCCATAGGTGTAGAATCGTCCGCCAGCCCGGAAGCCGACCGCGTCGCCGAGCAGCGGGCCGGACACCGAACCGGCGATTTCATATTCGTCATATTCGGCAGCGCGGGCGCGGCCGGTGACGGAGAATTGCTCGCTTGGATCCTTGGTGACGTAGTTGATCGCGCCGGCATAGGTGTTGCGGCCGTAAAGGGCAGATTGCGGCCCCTTGATGATCTCGACGCGCTCGATCGACTCCGGGTCGAAGCCCTGAATGTCGCCCTGGTAATAGATGCCGTCGATAAAGAAGGCAGCGCCGGTCTCCACTCCGGCCTGGACGCCCGCCAGCACGTTCGACTGGCCGCGGATGACCGGCCGGTCGGTCGATCGGCCAAAGGCCTGGCTGAAGCTGATGCCGGTCGATTGCTTGGCGAAGTCGTCGAGCGACACAAGGCCGAGGTCACGGATCTTCTCGCCCGTCACCACCGAGACCGCGACCGGCGCATCCTGCAGGCTCTCGGCCTGTTTTCGGGCAGTGACAACGATGTCCTCGAGCTGCCCGGCCGGCCGCGTCGTCGCCTGTTCGCCGGGCGGGTCCACTGCCTGCGCCCACGCCGGCGTCGTTGCGAGCGCCGTCATCCCCAGCAGGCCTGCCGTGCCGAGCCCCCTCATCCCCTGTCTCCCTGTTCTGCTCCCTGTCTGATCGAAAAGCTTTCATTTGATCCTAAATTTGTCCAGACAAATTCTGAAATTGCCGAAATGCCGCTGACGGGTGTCGCAAACGTGCAACAATGGAGGCGAAAATGGCGGCCTATATGATCGTGACGGCCCGCGTGATCGACCGCGAACGGTTCATCTCCGGCTATGCCAAGGCGGCGGCCGAGCTGGTTGCGCGCTTTGGTGGACGCTACGTCCTGCGTGCTCCCGGGGCATTGGCGCTGGAAGGCGGCTTTGGCGAAGGCGCGTCGGTCGTGATTTCCGAATGGCCGGACCGGGCGCAGGCGCTCGCATTCTGGAACAGTCCCGAATATGCGGCCGCAAAGCGGCTCCGCGAGGGGCTGGCGGAGGTCCAGGTGGTGCTTGTCGAGGCGCCAGCAATGGGAGAGGAATGATGCCGCTGTTTGCGGTGATCGCGCTTGACCGGCCGGGGGCGGAAGCGAAGCGGCTGGCGGCACGCGCCGATCACTTCGCCTATATCGAGACGATCCTCGACCGGATCGCGATCGCCGGGCCGTTGCGGACCGACGCGGGCGGGTTCGCCGGCTCGATCCTGGTCTATGACGTCGCCGACGAGGCCGAGGCGCGGGCGCTGCTGACGGGCGATCCCTATTACGCGGCCGGCATCTGGGACGATCCCGTGATCCACCGCTTCACGGCCGCGGCAGGCCAGTGGATAGGCGGCACGATCTGGTCGCAAGGAGAGTGACGATGGCACGGGTGGCACGGATCGAGCGGACCGGCGGTCCTGAAGTGATCGAATGGCGAGACGTGAACCTGCCGCCGCCCGGGCCCGACGAAGTCCGGATGCGCTCGACCGCGGTCGGGCTCAACTTCATCGACACCTATCACCGACGGGGCATCTATCCGGTCGAGCTGCCGTCCGGACTTGGACTGGAAGCCGCGGGCGTGGTCGAGGCAGTCGGGGCCAGCGTGGCTGGGCTCGCACCCGGCGATCGGGTGGCGACCTTCGGCCCGGGGCGGGGCGCCTATGCGACGGCCCGCAATGTCGCGGCGGCATCGCTGTTCCGACTCGATGACGACATTGCGGACGACACGGCCGCGGCGATGCTGCTGAAAGGCTGCACCGCCGAGTTCCTGGTCGAACGCTGCGCACGCGTGGAGGCGGGCTGGCCGGTTCTGGTTCATGCGGCGGCCGGCGGGGTGGGGCTGATCCTCGTCCAATGGCTGAAGGCAATCGGTGCGGAAGTCATCGGCACCGTGTCCACCGACGCGAAGGCGGCGGAAGCGCGCGCCGCCGGGGCCGATCACGTGATCGTGACGCCGGCCGACGACACTGTGTCCCGAGTGCGGGAATTGACCGGCGGCGCCGGCGTCCGCACGGTGTTCGACGGGATCGGGATGGCCACCTGGCAGGTCTCGCTCGAGTCCCTCGGCCGGCGCGGGCTGCTGGTCAGCTATGGCAACGCTTCCGCGCCGGTCTCGAACGTCAATCTGGGCGTCCTTGCGCAGAAAGGATCGCTGTTCACGACCCGTCCGACGCTTTTTGACTATTATGCCGGGACGGAGGAACGCGCGGCCGGCGTCGCCCGGCTGTGGGCGCTGGTCCGCTCGGGCGCCGTCAAGGTGTCGATCGGTCAGCGCTATCCGCTCGAGGACGCTGCGCAGGCCCATGCCGATCTGGAGGCGCGCAAGACGACGGGATCGACGATCCTCGTTCCCTGACCGCGCGCTGCGCGAGGCGGGATGGTTCAGATCTCCACCAGTTCCAGCAGCTCCCCGGCCGGCCCTCGCAACGTGCCCGCGCGCCGGCCTTCGTAAAGCGCGCCGTCGCGCGGCGCCGGCGGGGCCAGCCATTCGACATCCGCCGGCAGGCCTGCGACGGCAAGTGTCACCAGCGCATTGCCGGGCGGCAGCAGCCCGGCATCGGTGGCCCGCGCCGTCGCGGCGGGCGGATAGCCGTCCACTTCGATGATCGGCAGCCGACCTTTCTGGAGCATTGAAATCGTCGATTCCGTGCCCGCCGCCAGCCCGAACGCCTTGTTGATCATCGTGTATTCGAGCGTGTAGACGCCGCCCGCGTCGAGCCCCAGCCGCTCCTGGTACCAGGCCATCGCCGCCTCGCGGTCAGCGGTCGCCAGGATGACGATGAAGATATGGTCCGAGATCGATTGCGCCTTGGGCAGGTCCGATCCGGGCGTGTTCGATGCGACTTCGTTCAGGTAGAGCATCTCGCGGCCCCGCCCGATGATCTGCATGGGGACGAAGTAAGGCAGGTTCTCGATCGGCTTTGGCGGACCGACGATCTCGAAGCCGCTGCCCTCCAGTCGCGCGGGCCAGCCATAGACGTCCTGGACAGTCAGTTCATAGGCGGCCCATCCGAAGGTCCGGGTCGGACGGAAATCGGCCGGCACCGGCTGCTCCACCAGGCGCAGGAAGCACGGCGCGCCGCTCCGGGGGCGCAGCACCGCCATTCGCGCGCCCGCGAGCCCCGGCGCGCCCCAGCTGCGCGCCAGCGCCGGCGGCACCGGCCCGTCGTCGACCAGCTGAAGCTCCAGCCGATCACGATAATCGGCCAGCGCGGCCGACAGGTCAGGCGTCGCGACAACGCCGCCGAGGATGCGCCCATGGGTGAGAAAATCGGTCATAGCTTTCCCCGTCGGTCAGAAGCTCCGGTCAAGATGCGAACCGAGGCGGCCGCTTTTCGACGAAGGCCCGCACGCCTTCGGCAAAGTCGGGTCCCTCGAAGGCATCGGCGAACATGGTACGGGTCGCGTCATCGTCCGCCGCCTGGCCGTCGAGGATGCGGCGGATCATCGCCTTTGCCGCACGCGTGCTGTGAGGCGATGCCGAAGTGATCGCGCTCGCCAGCGCGTCGGGCCCGTCGGCGATCATATCGACAAGGCCGATGCGCAGCGCGTCTTCGGCGCTCAGCAGCTGCCCGGTGAACAGCATGCGCTTCGCATTGGCCGGCCCGACCAGGTCGACGAGCAGCTTCGTGTCGTGGAGCGGATAGACGAGGCCGAGCTTGGCGGGCGTGATGCCGAAGCGGGCCCGCGGCGTTGCCACCCGCAAGTCGCAGGCGAGGGCAAGGCCGCAGCCGCCGCCAACGCAATCGCCGTCAACGAACGCGAGGCTGGGGAGGGGAGCCCGGGTCAATTCCCATTGGGCGCGATTGATTGCCGCCTGGTTGGCCGCCCGCCAGGCCGGATCGCCGGAGCGCTCGAGCAATTCGGCAATGTCGGCGCCGGCGCAGAACATGCCCGGCGTCGCGCTTTCGAGGATCAGCAGCCGCACGCCGGCGGCGGCGGACGCGTCCGCCACCAGGCCGGGCAGCCGCTCCCACATGTCCTGCCGGAACGCGTTGCGCTTGTCCGCGCGGTCGATGCGCAACCGGGCGAGCGGGGGCGCCACCGTAAGCGACAGGAAAGGCCCGTCGGTCATGCCGGGACCGCGCGTGCGAAATGATCGGCGATCTCCGCGCGCGTCGCGATCCAGACATCGTCATGGCGGCGAACGTGGCGCAGGAACTCCTCAAAGGCCCAGATCCGCCCGGGGCGGCCGATGATGCGCAGATGGAGGCCGAGGCTCATCATCTTCGGATTGCCTTCCGCGCCTTCGCGGTACAGCTGATCGAAGCTCCGTCTCGCGTAATCGAGCCAGTCCGCCGGCGCATAGGCAGGGTCGGTCCACATCTTCATGTCGTTCGTGTCGAGCTGATAGGGCAGGATCACGATCGGCCGACCGGGCACCGTTTCCCGGTCCCAGAAGGGCACGTCGCCGGAATAATCGTCCATGTGATAGGCGAAGCCGGCTTCGATCAGCAGTCGCCGGGTGTTGTCGGTGTGGAGATAGCGGCTGAGCCAGCCGCGCGGCCGCCGTCCGGTCGTCCGCTCGATCGAGCGGACCGCCTTGTCGATGAACGCGCGCTCGGCCGCCTCATCCATCCGGAACTGGTGGATCCAGCGCCAGCCATGGCTGACCGGCTCGTGCCCGAGCGCGACGATCGTCTCGGCGATCTCCGGGTGGTTTTCGAGGCTCAGCGCCGCAACGGTCCAGCTCGCCTTGGCGTCATAGGCGCGGAGCAGCTTCGCGATCCGCGGCGCCCCGGCCTTGAGCCCGTAGAGATAATTGGATTCATTGCCATGATTGCGGATCGGCGCCTTCAGATGGATGCCGAGCTCGTCGACCGGCTCCATGCCTTTGTCGCCGCGCGCGACCGTCATTTCCGAGCCTTCCTCGACATTGACGACGATCGACAGCGCGAGCTTCGCGCCGCCCGGCCAGTCGATCCGTTCTTCGGCCAGAGCGCTCAATGCATTTCCTCCCCGCCGGAGACGTTCAGCGCTTCGCCCGTCACATAGGCCGCGTCCGCGCTGGCGAGCCATGCGCAGGCGGCGGCGGTGTCGGTGGCCAGGCCCGGGCGGCCGAGCGGGTTCTTCCGCGCCATGTTCGCCAGATAGTCGTCGATGCTGTCGAAGCCGAGCAGCTTCGAGAAATAGGCGTTCTGCTTTGCGCCGAGCCCGGTGGTGACGTGATTGGGGCAGACCGCATTCACGGTGATGCCGTGCGCGCCGAGTTCGAGCGCGCTGGCGCGGGTCAGCCCGATCATCCCGTGTTTGGAGCTCACATAAGCGGGCAGGTGCGGAAAGCCCGATTTGGCCGCCTGGCTCGCGATGTTGATGATCCGGCCGCCATTGCCGCCGGCGATCATCGCTTTCGCCGCAGCCTGGGTGCCGTAGAACGCGCCGGACAGGTTGACGGCGATCACCAGCGCCCAATCCTCCGGCGTCACCTCCAGCAGCGGCTTCATCATGAAGCCGATCCCGGCATTGTTGACGAAGATGTCGAGCCGGCCGAACGCCGCGACCGCGCCCTTGACCAGCGCCTGGCATTGCTCCGGCCTGGCAACGTCGCATGCGATCGCCGCGACCATCGCGCCGCGGCCGCGGAGTTCATCCGCGACCGCTTCGGCCTCCGCGTCGATCGCGAGATCCGAGACCACACAGGCAGCGCCTTCATCGGCGAAGCGCTGCAGAATCCCTTGCCCAAGCCCGTTCTGCTTGCCGGAACCGGTGACGACGACGGTCTTGCCTTCGAAGCGGCGCATCACAGCGCCTCGGTCAGGATGAACTGGGGATTGTCGGCGAAGCGCTGGAACTCGGCCGCGACTTTCTGCACCGCATCGCTGGCGACGTCGCCCAGGAACGCGTCCATGCCGGTGATGTCGATCGTCTCGACATATTGATAAGGCGCGGCGCCGCCGCCGAGCGTGCCGGTGGTGCGGTAGACCTGGAAATCGGTGCAGGATCCGAGCGCGCGGACGCCGGGCAGGTCGGTCTCCCGCGCCCAGCGCTCATAGTCGGCCGGGTCGATCCCGGGCTTCAGATTGAACAGCACGATGATCCGCATCTACTCCTCCCTTGCTGGCAGTGGGACCGCGCCCCCGAGCGCCGGAACGAGCGCGCGGGCAAGGTCGATCAGCCGGGCTTCCGATCCGGCGGGCCCGACCAACTGCACGCCGACGGGCAGGCCGGTCTCGTCCTGCCCGGCCGGGAGGGCGAGCGCCGGCAGCCCCGCCACATTGGCAAGGCCCGTGAAATCCGCCTGGCTGTGCGGCGCCGGCCCGTCGTGCGGGAATGCCGCCTGCGGGCAGGTCGGCATCAGCAGCACGCCGTCATCTGCCACGGCCTCGATCAATGCCGCCCGGGTGCCGGCCAGCAGCGCCGGGTCGAGCGGCATGGTCTCCAGGGCAGCGAGGATCGCCGTCAGCTCAGGCGAAATCAGCGCTGCCTTCGTCGCCCGCGCCGGGCCGAGGTCGGCGATCAGCTCGCGCGCCACTTCGGCGAGGGCGGCCAGGCGGATCATCGTCGGCGTGCCCGGCAGCCGCACCGCGCCGGCCCCGGCCAGGCCGATCGCCGCCAGCGCCCGGGCATAGGCGGCGCCGATTGCCGGCTGCACGGCGACGCCGCCCAGATCGGCGAGAGTCACGACGCGTGCGAGCGCCGGTGCCTCGGCTCCGGCCGGCGCGATCACCGCCCAGACGCGGGCCAGCGTGTCGAGATCGCGGGCGAGCGGCCCGATCGCGTCATAGGCGCGGCCAAGCGGAACCAGCCCGTCAGTCGAAACCACGCCCGGCCCGGGCTTCAGCCCATAGACGCCGTTATAGGCGGCCGGGATGCGGATCGACCCCAGCGTGTCGGTGCCGAGCGCCGCATCGCACAGCCCCGCGGCGACGGCCGCGCCGCTGCCGCCCGACGAGCCGCCCGGCGTGTGGCCCGCCCGGTGCGGGTTGTGGGTGCGGCCGAACCACGGATTGTCGGTCGTGGCGCCCAGCGCCGCTTCATGCATGTTGAGCGTGCCGAGAATCGCCGCGCCGGCGGCACGCAGCCGCGCGACCACTTCGGCATCCCGGTCGGCGATCACGTGACGCCGCAGCGCCATGCCGCCGGTCCAGGGCAGACCCTTGACCGCAATGTTCGACTTGATGCCGATGCTCAGATCAGCGAGCGGCCCGGCGCCGGCCGCGGCCCCGCGGTCGAAATCGACAAAGGCGTTCAGCCGGGCGTTCGCGCGCGCCAGGGCAAGCCAGTCGATCATGATGGCGTTTCCCTCCGCATCAGGGCGTCCGTTCGTCGATCAGCCGGATCGGCTTCTGCCGCACGTCGATCTGGGTCGTGGCCGCGGTGTCGCCGGGCGCACAGAGCTCGACCAGCACCTCGACGCCGAGCCCCTGGCGCAGCAGCCCGGCGAGTTCGTCTGGGTCCGATCCGCCGCGGCTTTCCAGCACCACCCGCATCTCGTCCCGTCCGCTCGCCGGATCGCGGCGCAGCCGGCAGACATATTCGCCGGTCAGATCGGTCCGATTCTCGATCAGCGCGCCGATGGCATGGGGGAAGACGTTGATGCCGCGCAGCTTCACCATGTTGTCGGATCGGCCCTTGAAGCCGGCGATCCGCTTGAACACCATGCCGGTCGCGTTGCTGCCGGTCAGCTCATGCGTGATGTCATGCGTGTTGAAGCGGATGCAGGGAGCGACGTCGTCCTTGTAGAGGCAGGTGACGACCATGTCGCCGGTCTCGCCGGGAGCGACAGGGCGGCCGGTGTCGACGTCGAGCAGCTCCAGATGGTGCGCGTCTTCCCAGACATAGAGGCCGTCCCGTTCCGGCCCCTCGCCGGCGATCGCGCCGGTGTCGCCGACGCCGTACCAGTCATAGGCCTTGGCACCGCCCCAGGCGGCTTCCACTCCGGCGCGGTCCTCGGTGCCCAGATGCCCGCAGATCATGCGGATGCCGATCCGCTCGATCAGCCCGTCGGCGCGCGCGACTTCGGCGAGCTTGCGGAGATAATCGACGAAGCCGACCAGCACGGTCACGCCGAAATCGGCCATCAGTTGCACCTGGTTCGCGGACCGCGTCTCGATCCCGGTGCCGGCGGACAGGAAAATGGCGTTGGTGAAATGAGTGACGGCTTCGCGGATGTAATGGCCGCCATTGATCATGCCGTGGCCGTAGACCGATTGGACCACGTCGTCCTGGCGCAGGCCCTGCCAGCGATACATGCGCGCGACGAGCAGGTTGCCGATTTCACGTCCCTTGGGTCCGAACAGCAGCGGCTGGGGGCGGCCGGTGGTGCCGCTTGTGGTGTGGAAGATGACCGGCGGCCGATCGGGCCGCTCCAGCCCGGCAAAGTCTCCGAACGGCGGATGTTCGGCGACCGCGGCCATCAGATCCGCCTTGTCGTAGACGGGCAGCTTGCCGATGTCGTCCAGGCCGCGAATGTCGCCCGGCTCGATGCCCTGCGCGCCCCAGAGCCGGCGATAGAAGGGGATCTGCCAGCCGCGTGCCATCAGCCGTCGGAAATCGCTGTCCTGGCGGGCGCGCAATTCGTCGCGGCTCATCGCCGTATAGCGCCGGGTGAAGGCGTCGCCGATCGGATAGGCGGCGAGCATTGCCTGGGCGTCGAGCGTCTCGAAATAGGTCGGCGACGTCATTGCGGCTCCGTCAGATAGGCAAGCGGATCCGCGAAGACCCGCGGGTCGTGGCCGGGGAGGGCGAGGGTGCGGGCCAGCGCCGTCTTGGCCGCCGACTGGTCCGGCGACAGGGGCGCGGCCGGGCTGCCGAGCGTGTGCGGCACCTCGACCGTCCGCTGCCGGCCGTCCGCGTACCGAACGGTCACGCGCTGTGGTGAGAGCGCATTCGGATCGGGATTGCCGTCCGCCGTCAGCGTGACGGGCAGCGCCGCGGGGAACGGCCCGGAGAACCGGCGGGGATCGATGCAGCCATCCTCGACCATCATCGCGGCGAGCGCAGGCAGGCACAGCCGCGCATAGGCCGGCGTCATCTCGGCGCGCGCGGGCCGGCCGACCAGCCGCGCGACGAGCGGCGGGACTGCGGCCTCGACGGCGACGATCCTGCCGTCCTCGCGGAGGCTTGCTAGAGCAGCCAGCACGCCATGGCTCGCCCGGCCTGCGGGGTAGGGCTTGACGCTCACTTCGGAGACGCGCCAACCGGCGCCGATGCCGGCGACATAGCGCTCGAGCCCGCCGGCTTCGAACAACGCGAAATAGCCGAACGGTCCTTCGAGCGGATCCTCTGGTCCGGTCAGGCCGGCGCGCACAAGATCGACTGCGGTCAGCGCCGCCCGCGCCGCATGGGCGATCTGCAGCGGCAACGCGACCGATCCTTCGAGATGCGCCTGCATCGTGCCGGCGCAGAAGGAGTAAGCGAGGCCGAGGACATGGGGCAACTGGTCCCGGGCGATGCCGTCGATCCGTGCCGCGGCAAGCGCTGCGCCCAGGCAGCCTGCGGTGGCGGGCCGGAAGAAACGGAGCGGCGAGGTGGCGGCGATGCCGAGCCCGGCGGCAATGTCGACGCCGACGGCGAGCGCGACGAGCGCGGCCTCCGGATCGCCGCCGCCCCGCCGATCCAGCGTGGCCAGCACCGCCGCCGTGACCACCGAGAGCGCATGGACCACGGCGGGCTCGTGCACCGCGTCCCATTCGAGGCAGTGAATCTGAAAGCCGTTCACGAAGGCGGCGGCCGGGGCGGGCAGGCGGTCGCGCCGCCCGATGAGGCGGGCGTCGCCGCCGCTTCCCCAGCCGGCGGCCGCCTGAACCACGCCGGCAGCCCCCGGCGCGGTCGCCCCGGCCGCGCCCACGGCGAGGGTGTCGGCGAGCAGCCGCAGGGCATCGGCCCGAACCGCATCGGGCAGGCGGTGGGCGGCCGCTGCAAAATCGAGAAGCGCGGCGGTCGCGGTCATAGGATGGCATCCAGCCAGGCGACGATCGCTTCGGCGTCGTCGCCATCGAGCGCGAGCGCGATGCCATGTTCGGCCTGATCATCGCTGAGCCCGCCCCAGGAGAAGAGGGCCCGGGCCTTCGCGATCAGTCCGGCTTCGTCGAGGGGACGCTCCGGATCGCCTCGGGTGTCGATCAGCTCCGCGGCGGCGTCGCCGGCCGTCACCCGCGCGCCGAAATGTGCCGGGTAGCGCGCCGTGATCGCCGGATCCTCGCGGACGACGACGCGCGCCCGCACCGGCGCCAGCGCCGCGATCATGTCCGGCTCGAAATCGGCGAGCGTCGGCACGCCCCTGGCGATCACCACCGCGACGGCGTGCTGGAGCGAGAATTTGGCATCGGTCACAGATTGCGGATCGGGCCGATCGCAAAAGGCGAGCGCGTCTGCATAAGTCTCGACCAGCACCTGCCCGGCCAGCGCGCCTTGCCGCCGGAGTTCAAGCGCGGCGTCGATCGCGGGATGGGCGTGACGACAGGCGCCCCAGGGCTTGAAGCTCACTTCGGCGATCCGCCAGCCGGGCCCGAGCACGAGCGGTCGCGGCGCATCGCATGTCGCCGCAAACAGGCCCTGGGGCCCTTCGAGGATGAACCGCGGTCCGTCGACGCCGTGCGCCGCGAAGAATGCCGCCGAAGCGCCGGTCTGCAGCGCATGGGCCAGGTGCCACTGCTTGGCCATGCTCGTTTCGTGCCGCAGCTGCCACAGCCCGCCGGTCACCGAGCCGGCCAGGCCGAGCGCATTGCCGGTCTCGCGCGCGTCGCAGTCGAACAGGCTCGCAACGGCAGCCGCCGCGCCGAACACCCCTGCGGTCGCGGTGTTGTGGAAATGGGCGTAATGGCGCGCGTCGAACGTCGCGCCGATCGCGATCATCGCTTCATAGCCGCGGATGGCGGCGGTCAGCACGGCGGTCATGCCGGCATCCGCATCGCCGAGCACTGTCGGCCAAATGACCGGTCCGGGGTGGATCAGCGCGCCGCGATGGACATCGTCCATTTCGAGCACGTTGCCGAGGAAAGCGGCGCGCATCGCCACCGATTCCTCGTCGAACGCGGCCTGCACTGCCGCCATGTCGCTGCGCCGCGCGCCCGCCACGCAGGCCATCCAGTCGAGCAGATGGTGCCGCGCCTTCGTCTGGACATTTGCCGCGACCGGGCGCAGCAGGTGTGCGGCAAGGCGATCGGTCAGGCTCGTGACGTCGGTCATGCGGCAGGTCCGCGCCGGCCGGTCAGACGGAAGGAGGCTGTGGCGTGGCGAGCAGTGCGGGCGCGGTCGCGCGGAAACCGCGATACCAGCAGGTGGCGGACGATCTGCGCGCGGCGATCGCGCGCGGCGACTTCCCCGCGCCGGACGCGTTTCCGACCGAGACCGAGCTCTGCGCGCGCTACCAGGTGAGCCGGTTCACCGTGCGGGAGGCACTGCGCGCACTCCAAGGCGAAGGGCTGATCTCCCGCCGGCGCGGCTCGGGGACGATCATCCAGCCGGCGGCCGCGCGCGGCGGGGCACTTCACCAGCCATTGTCGAACGTCGGCGAACTCCTGCAATATGCACGGGACACGCGGATCGATTTCGTCCGCCAGGCCGATGCCCCGATCCCCCGCAAAGTGGCGGAGCAGCTGCCGCGGCCGCCCGCCGGCCGCTGGGCCCATTTTCGCGGCCTTCGGATCAGCGGCGCCGAGGATGCCCCGATCGCTCTGACCGACGCCTATATCCACCCCGATCTCGCCGCCGAGGCGGGCATGATCCAGTTCGAGGGTTCGGACACGATCTTCCGCCAGCTCGAGCGGCTTGCCGATCTTCGCATCGCAACCGTCACGCAGGACATCCAGGCGGTGCCGGCCAGTGCGCCGCTTGCCGCCGCGCTGGGCATTCCGCGGCGCGGACCATGTCTGCGCATCCTCCGCTGCTATTACGACACCGGCGGCCGGCTGTTCGAGATCAGCGTCAGCCACCATCCGGGCGATCGCTTCGCCTACGCGATGCACATCGACGTCGAAGGCTGATCGAGCGCCGGTTCCTGCCCGGGTCGCGGACGCCTTCGGCACGGCGATCCTCCGCCTCATTCCCCGAGCTCCGGCGCCGGCGCCGGGCGCCAGCTTTCGCCGGCGAAGCGGATCGGCGGGGCAAGGTGGTGGGCGCCGTCCGCCTCGACGAGAAGGCCCCGTTCAGCGACCTCGGGAGCGTCGAAGGCCTCCCGGAAATCGAGCACCGGTGCGAAGGCGACGTCTTTGTCGGCGAACCAGGCCACCCAATCATCCCGCGTCCGGGTGGCGAAGCTGTCCCGCAGGAACGCAACGAGCGGTGCCTGAGCTGCGCCGGCGGGTGCCGAGCCGAGCGGGATCAGGTCCGGCCGGTCGAGTGCGCGGAGCAGATTGGCGACGAACTTCTCCTCGCGTCCGCCGAGGGCGACATGGCGGCCATCGGCGGTTCGATAGACCTGGTAGAACGCAGCTCCGCCGAGCGAGCGCTGCGCGGCCGAGCGCGGCGCCGCGCCACCGGCAATCGCCTCGCCCGCGATATGGGCGCTCCAGGGCAGCAGGCTGTCGAACATCGCGATGTCGAGATGATCGCCGCGACCGGTGCGCGCGCGACCGATCAGCGCCATCAGCACGCCGGACAGCGCCGTCAGCCCCGCGGTGGCGTCCGCGGCCGGAACGCCCGGCACCACCGGATCGCCGTCCGGCGCGTCGTTCACGGCCAGGAAGCCGGCCAGCCCCTGCACGACCAGGTCGTGCGCGGGATGGTGGGCGCGCCCGCCCGACTGGCCGAAGGCGGAGATCGAGCAATAGACGATGCCGGGATGGCGCGCGGAAACCGCCGGATAGTCGAAGCCGAGGCGCGCCATCACGCCCGGGCGAAAGCTTTCGACGAACACATCGGCGTCCGCGATCTCCTCCCATAGCCGCGCCTTGCCGGCTGCCGTCTTCAGATCAAGCACCAGGCTCGTCTTGCCGCGATTGAGATTGCGGAACCAGACCGACTGGCCGGCCTCGAACGGCGCCATCGCGCGCGCGGGATCGCCGCCCGGCGGCTCCACCTTCACCACCTCGGCGCCATGATCAGCCATCATCAGCGTCATCATCGGCCCCGGCAGGAACAGGGTCAGATCAACGACCTTGATGCCGGAGAGCTTGCCCATCAGATCGCGCCGGCCGCTTTCAGCTCGGCAATCTCAGCCGCCGAATAGCCGGCTTCCCCGAGCACTGCCTCGGTGTCGGCGCCGAGCAGCGGGCCGGCCCGGTTGGGCAGCCGCTCGCCGTCAAGGCGGATCGGATTGGCAAGCACCCGCAGCGCGTCCCGATCGGGGTGCGGGACCGTGTCCAGCATGCCCGTGGCCCGCAGAAAGGGATTGTCGAGGGCCTGGTCGATCCCGAACACCGGGGCGACGGGCATCTCGCCTTCGAGCCGATCGAGCCAGTGGCGCGTCGGGGCGGTCGCGAAGATCGCATCGAGCACCGCCGTCAGCTCGCTCCGATGGGCGAGCCGCAGCGCGGGCGTTGCGAAGCGGGGATCGGTCGCCAGCTCGGCATGGCCGATCTGCGTGCAGAGGATCGTCCAGAACTTCGGCAGCTGCGCCATCACGAAAATCCAGCCATCCGCCGTTCGGAACATCTGGCTGGGGGTCACCGACGGGTGGGCTGAGCGTGCGGTGCGGCCGGTTACCTCACCCTCGTTCAGATACCAGGCGGCGGGGTAGCTCAGCTGATGCACGGCGGCCGACAGGAGATCGACATCGACATCCCCGCCACGGCCGGTTGCTCGCGCGGAAATCAGCCGCGCGAGCAGCCCGATGGTCATGATCGTCCCGGTGATGAAGTCCACCATGGACAGGCCCATCCGGCTCGGCGGGCCGTCCGGCTCTCCGGTCAGCGACAGATAGCCCGCTTCCGCCTGCATCAGATAATCGTAGCCGGGCCAGCGGGCGCGTTCATTGTCCCGCCCATAGGCGGAGAGGTGCGCGCAGACGATCGCCGGGTTGGCGTCCTTCAGCGCGGCATAGGTCAGGCCGATCCGGTCCGGGATGTCGCCGCGCAGATTGTTGACCATTGCATCGGCGCCCGCCGCCAGCCGGTGCAGCACCTGCTGCCCCGCGGATGACTGCAGATCGAGCGTAATCGACCGCTTGTTGAGGTTGAACGCCTGGAAATAGACGCTCTCGCCGGGACGCAGAAAATGCGGCCCGACCGCCCGCGCCGTATCGCCTTCCTTCGGCGGCTCGATCTTGATCACTTCGGCGCCGAGCTGGGCGAGGAACATCGTGCCATAGGGGCCGGCGCCATATTGCTCGGCGGACAGGATCCGATAGCCGGAAAGGGGGAGCGGACTCATGCCGCGCCTGCTCCCCGGCCGCATGCCCCGAGGGGGAGCGGGCGATGCTCTGGCCGCGCGCTCACACCGGGTTCCGCTTCAGCCACTGTTTGGCGATGATCATCCGCTGGATCTCGTTGGTGCCCTCACCGATGCACATCAGCAGCGCGTCGCGGTAATAGCGTTCGATTTCATACTCCTTGGAATAGGCATAGCCGCCGAAGATGCGCATCGCTTCCTCCGAGTTGCGCACCGCCGCCTCGGACGCGAAATACTTCGCCATGCCGGCTTCCAGATCGCAGCGTTCGCCCCGGTCATAGGCTTCGGCCGCATCGAAGGTCAGCAGCCGCGCGGCGCGGGCGCGGGTCACCATCTCGCCCAGCTTCAGCTGGATCGCCTGATGCTCGCCGATCGGCTTGCCCATCGTCTTTCGCAGCTGCGCATATTCGGTGGCGAGGCGCAGCGATCCTTCCGCGAGGCCGACGCCGCGCGCGGCGACGTTGATCCGGCCGAGTTCCAGCCCGCCGGTCGCCTGGAAAAAGCCCTGGCCCTCGACGCCGCCGATCAGATTGTCGGCCGGGATGCGGTAATCGTCAAAGATCAGCTCGGCGCTATCGATCGCCTTGTAGCCGAGCTTGTCGAATTTCTTGCCGACCGTGAAGCCGGGCCCCTTGGGCGCGATCATCAGGCTCATGCCCTTGTAGCGCGGATCGGCATGGGGGTCGGTCTTCACCAGCAGGGCAAAGCAGCTGCCCTTGATGCCGTTCGAAATCCAGGTCTTGGTGCCGTTGATCAAATAGTCGTCGCCGTCGCGGACGGCGACGGTGCGGATCGCCTGCAGGTCGGTCCCGGCATCGGGTTCGGTCAGCGCCAGGCCGCCGCGGATCTCGCCCGTCGCGAAGCGCGGCAGCCATTTGGCCTTCTGCGCCGCCGTGCCGAACCGCTCGACGGCGGCCGCCATGATCAGATGCGAGTTGAAGATGCCGGTGATCGCCATCCAGTGGCTGGAGATGCGGGCGACGATCTTGGCATAGGTGGTCGCCGGCAGCCCCAGGCCGCCATATTCCTGGCCGATGGTCGCGCCGAACAGGCCCATTTCCGCCATCTGGTCGACCAGCTCGGCCGGCCAGATGTCGTTATGATCGTGGTGCATCACCACCGGTTTCACTTCGCGGTCGATCCACCGGTCGATCGCGTCCAGGAACGCGGTTTCTTCTGCCGCATCAAGCGCCGGGGCGGGGCGGTCGAGATCGGGCGCGGTCGCCATGTTTGTACTCCCTGTCACGAATCCATCGGGCCTGCGCCCCGCTTCCAGATCAGCATCGAGCGGTTGAACGTGCAGCACACATCGCCATGCTGGTTGCGGCCGGTGGTGCGCACCGTCACGATCCCCTGCTCGGGGCGCGATTTGCTCTCGCGTTTCTCGATGACCTCGCTTTCGGCATAGAGCGTGTCGCCCGGAAACAGCGGGTGGGTGAGCCTGATGTCCGACCAGCCGAGATTGGCGACCGCTTTCTGGCTGACGTCCGACACGCTCATCCCGACCATCAGCGCGACGGTGAAGGGCGAGCAGACCAGCGGCTTGCCGAACTCGGTCTTCTTCGCAAACTCATAGTCGAAATGCGCCGGATGGGTGTTCATCGTGAGCAAGGTGAACCACACATTGTCGGCATCGGTGATCGTCCGGCCAGGCCGGTGCTCGTAGACGTCGCCTTCCTTGAAATCCTCGAAATAGCGGCCGAACGTCTCGCGATAGCGGTTGGGGCCGACCTCGATCACTCCGTCACGCATGCATGTCTCCCCTGATCCAGGATCCGGCGGTACCGGCGCATCACCGGCGCTTCGAGCAGGCGGCCCCTGAAGCGGACCGCCGCGCCTCCCGCTGCCTGAAAGACCTGCTCCGCTTCAAGTGCTTCTGCAATCTCCGCGGCCGTCGGCCGCAGCACCTCATGGATGGTCGCGATCTGTTGCGGATGGATCGCCGCCTTCGCCGAAAAGCCGATCGCCCGCGCGCGCCGGGTCTCCTCGATCAGGCCCGCGGCATCGTCGAGATGAAGATAGGGGACGTCGATGGCCGGCACGCCGGCCTCGGCACAGGCGAGCACGAACAGGCCACGGGCGGTCGCGAGCGGCTCCCAGCCAAGGTCGACGCCCAGTTCGGCAGAAAGATCGCCGCCGCCGAACATCATCGCCGCCACCCCCGCCGCGGCGCCGATCTCATGGGCGTGGCGCAGGCCCCGGGGCGTCTCGATCAGCGGCACCAGCGGCACGCCGAGCGCCGCCGCAGCGGACAGTTCAGCCGCGTTCTCGACCTTGGGAAGCAGCAGCAGCGCCGGCCGGCTGGGAGCGGCGGCGAGGGCGGCCAGGTCCGCGGCGCCTGCCGCTGTCCCGCTGCCGTTCACCCGCAGAACGAGACGCGGATCGCCGAGCGCGGCGAGCGCGGCCTTGCGGGCGTCCGCCTTGTCCGCGGCCGGAACCGCGTCCTCGAGATCGATGCAGACGGCATCCGCGCCCGAATCGAGCGCCCGACCGAACCGATCGGGCCGCGTGCCCGGGACGAACAGCAGGGTCTGAAGGCGCTCGGCGAGCGGCGCATGCTGTCCGGCGTCGGTCATGTCGTCAGATTTGTCCGGACAACTTGGCCGCGTCAAGCGGGTTTCACCGTGCCCAGCCATGATGTCGCGAGCAGCAGCAGATAGACGCACCACACCCAGAGCCGGGTGCGGTTCATCGTCCGCAGCAGCGGCAGTTCGGTCGCGTCGGACGATCCCTCCGCGATGAGCCGGCCGAGCAGCGGACCGACCGGCTTGAAGGCGACGTCGATCATGATGGCGGCGCCGAAGATCAGCCCGAACAGCAGCGCCTTCAGAGCCAGCCAGGGATACGGAAGAGGGGCGCCCACCAGCAGCGATTGACCGCCGAGCCAGAGGTAGAACAGCGTCAGCGCCACTTTCAGCCAGGACTCGATCCGGCGGTTGCGGACGGCGCGGGGCGTTTGGCCCTGCAGATGCGCGTCCCACACCAGCCAGAGCCAGCCCGCCGAGACGCACCAGGCCAGCACCAGCAGCGGCAACGGCACCGCCCACCAGCCGCCCGCCCGAGTGACGCTCAATGACACCGGCACCATCAGCGCCCAGGCCGTGCGCGGCGTCATGTCGACCAGCACCAGCATCTTCAGCAGGGTCAGCCGCTCGGCGAGCGAATAGTCGAGGCGGCGGCGGAAATGCTGGCCGAGCAGGAAGACGCCGACATCGGCGCCCAGCCACAGGACGAAGAGCAGCAGATGGATCCAGACGAGCGAGGGATAAGCGAGCCCCACCATTTTTCTTCCCGTTCCTTGCGCCGGAGCCCGGCTTGACAGCACGAATCATTCTGCCAAGTTGTCCGGACAAATCAACCGCGCTGCCGGCGGGGAGGCGAGCGCGAGCATGCGAAAGGAAATCGGGGCGATGCGTGCACTCTGGCTGGGTTCGGTGTCTTCCCTCGTCGCGCTGGCGGTGCCCGCGGCTGGCCAGGAGGCGCCGCCGCCAGAGACTGCCCAGGCTCAGACCGGCATTGCCGAGATCGTCGTCACCGCACAGCGGCGCGAGGAAAGCGTGCAGGACGTGCCGATCGCGATCTCCGCCTTCACCGGCGCGGAGCTCGAGGCGCGCGGGGCAATGAACACGCTCCAGCTTGGCGTGTTCGTGCCCAACCTCGTCGCGCAGAACAACACCGGTATCGGCTCCGCCAACGCCTATTTCCTCCGCGGTCTCGGTTCGACCGAGACAATCGCCACCTTCGACCCTCCCGTCGGCACCTATGTCGACGACATCTATCTGTCCCGCCAGAATGCGAACAATCTCGCTTTCTTCGACGTCGAGCGCGTCGAGGTGCTGCGCGGCCCGCAAGGCACTCTGTTCGGGCGCAACACCACCGGCGGCGCGATCAACGTCATCATGCGCCAGCCGAGCCTCAACGAGACGCGCGGCTTTGCCGAAGCGGGCTTCGGCCGGTTCAACCGGGTGTTCGGTCGCGCATCGATCAGCGCGCCGGTGAGCGAGGGCCTGGCGATCAGCGCGAGCGGCTATTTCCAGGACGATGACGGCTATGTGAAGAACGTGACGACCGGCGATCGCCTGAACGATGACGACGGCTGGGGCGCGCGGCTGGGCGTGCGCGCCGAACTGAGCCCCGGCATCGCCTGGAACGCAAGCTACATGCATATCGAGGCGAACGGCGAGAACCTGCTGAACTTCGAGTGCAATCCGGCCAATCCGAGCGACTGTTCCGGGCGCTTCGCGACGACGGGCCTGCGCGAGGGCCGCTCGGTCAGCTCGCCTTTCGCGCCGCTGGCGATCTCCGGCCGGAAGGCCAATTTCGGCCTCGGCCAGCGTTCGGCGACCGACATCGTCACGTCGAATCTCAGCTGGGACCTGAACGACGACACCACCTTGTCGTTCATCACCGGCTGGGTCGCGCTGTCGCAGGAGTTCGCGCTCGACTTCTTCGACGGGCGCGGCGGCCCCAACGCCGCCACGCCGCGGCCGCCTGTCCGTGGTCTCGCCCGCGGCGGCTTCGTCATCGTGAATGACGGCCGGCACAACCAGTTCACCCAGGAAGTGAAGCTGAACGGGTCGCTGGCGGACGGGCTGATCGATTATGTCGCAGGCGTCTTTTACATCAACGAGCGCAACACCACGGACTTCGCGGACGTGTTCGGCATCTCGCCCGCAGTCAGCCTGCTGCTTGCCGATCGCACGCTGTTCAACAAGACGGAGTCGATCGCCGGCTATGTTCAGGCCGATCTGAACGTGACCGATCGGCTGAAGCTGACCGCCGGCGTTCGCTACACCGATGAGGAAAAGACGCTTCGGGTCAGGGACAATCGGTCGATCTGCGCGCCCGGGGTCAGCCCGTTGCCGGCGAGCTGTATCGACAGCCGCAACCTCGTCGCGGCCAACGGCGTGCCGATCCCGGACGATCAGACCGTGAAGATCTGGACGCCGCGCTTCGCCGTCAACTTCGAACCGAACGAGAATGTGCTGCTGTTCGCGTCGGCGACTCGCGGCTTCAAGTCGGGTGGCTGGAATGCCCGCGCCACCGCTGCCAGCCAGCTTCTGCCCTTCGGTCCCGAAAAGGTCTGGAGCTACGAGGCGGGAATCAAGTCCGACTGGTTCGATCGCCGGTTGCGCGCGAACATCACTGCCTTCTGGTTGGACGTCGCCGATCTCCAGGTGCTCGGCGGGCTGCAGAACCCGGTGACGGGCGCGATCACGTTCCTGACCCGCAACTTCGCCGACTATCGCAACAAGGGCATCGAGGCGGAGTTCACCGTGGTGCCGGTTGCCAACCTAAACCTTTACGCGAACATCGGCTTTCAGGACGACAATTACCGCGTGCCGCGCAACCAGCCGGCAACGGACATCTACGGCATCCAATCGGTCGCCGCCCAGCAGGCCGCCTGCGCGGCGCAGCTCGCGGCCGGGCAGATCCCCGGCGCGCCCGGCCAGGCCGCGGCCTGCGGCCAGGGAATCGTCACCGCTTCCGGCGGCATCGCGACGCCGGTGCGCACGCCGCGCTGGTCGCTCGCGTTCGGCGGCAGCTACGAAATCGGGCTCGGACAGGGCGGCTGGGCGCTCACCCCGAACGTGAACGTCGCCTATCGGTCGCGGCAGGAAGTGGCGATCGCCAACCTGTCCTTCTTCGATCAGCCGGTCACCGGGGCGTCGGGCACGCTGCCGTCCAACCCGTTCGGCGACGGCGCGTTCATCACCGGCTCCCAGTCCCAGGCGAACTGGATCGTCAATGCGAGCGTGCAGCTCTCGGCGCCGGAGGATCGCTGGGCGCTGACGCTGGAATGCCAGAACTGCCTGAACGAGAGCTTCATCCAGTCGGCGCTTGCCAATTACAGCTATCTCAATCCGCCGATGACCTGGATGGCCCGTGCCCGCTATAACTTCTGAACGAGCGCGATCCGGCCGCTCGCTGGGCACGGAGAAGGCATGACGGCACGATCGGAGTTCGCGCTCGGCTGGAAACCGCTTGGCGCGGCGCTGATCGGCGTCGCGTGCGGCGCATCGCCGATCCCGTTCAACGTGCTGCCGCTGGTGCTGGGGCCGATCCATGCCGAATATGGCTGGGATTTCGCGCAGATCGCGGCCGGGGTGACGGTGTTCGGCATCATCGCGTCGCTGCTCGCGCCCGTCTATGGCGGGCTTGCCGACCGGTTCGGCGTCCGCCCGGTCGCATTGCTGTCGCTTCTTGCCTTCGCGATCGTCTTCGCGAGCTTCTGGGCGGTGCCGGCCAGTCTCACCGGCTGGTGGGGCTTCTGGGCATTGCTCGGGCTGGTCGGCATCGGCTCGACGCCCGTCACCTGGAGCCGGGCGGTCTCGATGTGGTTCAACCGCAACCGCGGCCTGGCGCTCGGCATCATGCTGCTCGGCACCAGCCTTTCGGCGCTGGTCGTGCCGCGGCTCGCCCAGGCGGCGATCGCCGGCTTCGGCTGGCGTGCCGCCTTTCCCGCAACGGCGCTGCTGCCGCTGCTCGTCGCGCTCCCGATCGCGCTCATCTGGTTCCGCGAGCCCCGGCCGGAAGAGCGGCCCGCCGGCGTCCAGGACCGGTCGGGCCGGCTGACCGGCCTGACCCTGCGTGAGGCAATGCGCGGCTATCGCTTCTGGGTGCTCCTCTCTTCGATCCTGATCATCGCTTTCGCTTATGGCGGCGCGCACATCCACATGGCGCAGATCGTGGCGCTGCACGGCTTCTCCGCCGATACGGCGGCGGGCGTGCTCGGCGTCGTTGCGCTCGGCATCCTCGCCGGCCGCATCATCGTCGGGCTGCTCTTCGACCGGTTCTGGGCGCCCGGCATCGCCTTTCCGGCGCTGCTGCTGCCGGCACTGGCCTGCTACATGCTGATGGGCACGGGCGCGGCGCTGGGGATGGTGATGGCGGGCGGTTTCCTGCTCGGCTTCGCGGCGGGCGCGGAATCGGACGTGATCGCCTATCTGGCTGCGCGCTATTTCGGCATGGCGCATTACGGCAAGATCTACGGCGCCCTCTACATGCCCTTCGGCATCGGATCGGCGATCAGCCCGATCCTCTACGGGATCGTGCGCGATCGCACCGGCAGCTATGATCCGATGCTGATGGCGGCGATGCTGATGTTCGTGGCCGGCGGCGCGCTGCTGCTGACGCTCGGGCGCTATCCCGACGCGGCCGCCGATCTGCCCGCCGTCGAGCCGCAGGCGGCCTGAGATGGCGACGCGTGTCTGCCCCGATCTTGCCGCCGCCTTTCCGGCCGGCAGCCTCGTCACCGATGCCGCCGAATGCGCCTATTACGCGCAGGACGTGCACAGTGAAGGTCCGCCCCCCGCCGCGGTGTTCCGACCGGCCGGGATCGATGAACTGGCCGCCGGCGTCCGCGAGGCGGCGCGACGGGGCCTCGTCCTCGTCCCGCGCGGCGGCGGCATGAGCTACACGCGCGGCTATGTCGCGCCCGACGCCGGCGCGTTGATCGTCGATCTCGGCCGCATGGACCGCATTCTCGACGTCGACGAGACCGACATGACCGTGACGGTCGAGGCCGGCTGCACCTGGGCTGCGCTCTACGAACGGCTGCGCCCGCGGGGTCTGCGCACGCCGCTTTGGGGCACGCTGTCAGGGCTGAAGGCGACGGTCGGTGGCGGCATGAGCCAGAATGGCGTGTTCTGGGGCGCCCGGCAGGGCAGCATCGCCGCCAGCGCGCTGTCGTTCACCGTGGTGCTGGCCGATGGCCGGGTGGTCGAAACCGGCAGCGGCTTTCTCCGGCCGTCCGGCCCTGACGTAACCGGGCTGTTCGCCGCCGATGCCGGCGCGTTCGGGATCAAGGCGCACATCACGCTGCCGCTGGTGCCGGAAGCGGAGGCCTTCGCCTACGCCTCGTTCGCCTTCGACAGCGCAGACGCGATCCTGGCGGCGATGAGCGGGATTGCGCGCGCCGGCCTTGCCGCCGAATGTTTCGGCTTCGATCCGTTCCTCCAGGCGCAGCGGATGAAGCGGGACAGCCTTGCCGCCGATGCGAAAGCACTGATCGGCATGATGAAGGCGCAGGGCGGCCTGCTGAAGGGGCTGAGAGAGGGCGCGCGCGTCGTGGCGGCCGGCCGCACTTTCCTGGGCGATGCCGGTTACTCTGCCCATATCGTCTGCGAAGGCCGCAGCGCCGCCGCAGCCGAGGACGACCTTGCGCGGGCCGAGGCGATCGCCGTGCGGGCCGGCGGCCGCGTGGTCGAGAACACCATCCCCAAGGTGCTGCGCGCCAACCCGTTTCCGCCGGTCAATTCGATGCTTGGTCCGGCCGGCGAGCGTTGGGTTCCGGTGCACGGCATCGTTCGCCATTCGGTGGCGGCGGCGACGCTGGCCGCGCTCGACGAACTCTATGCGGAGCACCGCGAGGAAATGGCACGCCTCGGGATCGGCGCCGGGACCATGTTGCTGACGCTGGGCACCACCGGCTTTCTGATCGAGCCGGTCTTCTATTTCCCCGACCGCTGGGGCGAGCTCCACCGCCGTGCGGTCGAGCCCGCCCATCTCGCGCGGCTGGAGGAGGGACCCGCCAGCCCGGAGGCGCGCGCGCTGGTCGATCGGCTGCGCGCCGGCGCGATCGATCTGTTCGGGCGCGGCGGCGGGGCGCATTTCCAGCTCGGCCGCACATATCCGCTGCGCGAGCGCATCGATCCGGCCGCGTGGGAGATGCTCGGCGCGGTCAAGAACACGGTCGACCCGGAGGGACGGATGAATCCAGGGGTGCTCGGATTGTGAGCGGTGTCCCCGTCCGAGTGGCGTCCCAGCCGCCCGCCGTGGCGGCGGTCCGCGCCGGGTCGGGTGAGTCGCCTTCCCCGGCTCAGCACTGGGAGGCACGAGGAACGGATGCTGTTGGAACGGAGACAAGCCCTGGCCGGCCTTCTCGCCAGCGCATTGCCCTGGCCGGCGGAGGGCTCGGCCGTGGCTGATCCGCAGGGCTTTGCCGCCGTCGCACTGCAGCTCGCCGCGCGTTCGGTCGAGCGTGCGCCGGACCGCGCGGCGGCCAGGGCGCAGATGCTGGCGATGATCGAGGAAGTGGGCGCGAAGCTGAGAGCGTCGTCGATTTTCATCCAGCAATATGGCGGCAGCCCCGTGCGCCTGGCCGTGCTGCCCGAATATCTGCTCACCAGCTATCCCGGCCGGATTTCGATCGGCGAATTCGCGACCAAGGCCGCGCTCGAGGAGAATGGGCCGGAATACGAAGCCTTTGGCCGCATCGCAGAAGCGCAGAAGCTCTACATCGCCGGCAATGCCTATGAAATCGACCGGCACTTTCCCGGCCTCTATTTCCAGACGAGCTTTGTCGTCGCACCGTCGGGAGAGGTGGTGCTGCGCTATCGACGCCTGAACTCGATGTTCGCGCCGACCCCGCATGACGTCTGGTCGAAATATCTCGACATCTATGGGCTGGACGGCGTCTTTCCGGTCGCGCGGACCGAGATCGGCAATCTGGCCGCCATCGCGTCGGAAGAGATCGTCTATCCGGAGATTGCGCGCGCCCACGCGCTGCGCGGCGCCGAGATCTTCCTCCACAGCTCGTCCGAGATCGGCTCGCCGATCGATACCCACAAGGCCATCGCCAAGCGCGCCCGGGCGTTCGAGAACCTTGCCTATGTCGTTTCCGCGAACACGGCCGGGATCGAGGGCACGACGATGCCGCTCGCGTCCGCGGACGGCAATTCGGTGATCGTCGACTGGAAAGGCCAGCTGCTTGCCGAGAGCAATGCGGGAGAGACCTTCACCGCCTTTGCCGACATCGATCTGGCCGGGCTGCGCGCCGCCCGCCGGAAGCCGGGCATGACCAATTACCTCGCCCGCCAGCGTGTCGCCCTGTTCGCCGCCGTCTATGGCGCCGCGACCGGCCAGCCGGCCGACGGGCTGATTGACGGGGGTCAAATCCGAATCCCGGACCGTGACTATTTTCTGCGCGTTCATCAGCAGGTGATCGAGCGGCTAGCCAAGGAGGGCCTGATATGAAGCCGGACGTTCCGCCGCCTTACTCCGCGGTGACACGCCATGCGGTGTTCCCGACCCCGCGGCACGACGAGGCGGCGCGCTTCAACTTCCTGACTGCCTTCAACACCTATCTGTCCGGCACGATCGGGCAGGGGAACCGCATCGCCTATGAGGGGCGCGTGCTCCCGGCGTTTCGCAAGACGCATGGGCGGGAGCCGCGGGACCGGTTCGAGATTCGCCACGCGATGAACCAGGATCCCTGGCACCGCTTCTGGTCCGCCCTGAAGCGCAACTCCATGGAGATGCGCCAGCAGAACGGCCGCACGATGGTGCTCCGCCAGCTCGACGAGCTCGATGCGAAGGCGAGGCAGTTCAACGAAGGCCGGACGACGCTGGAGCTGGATCCGGCGATCGAGCAGCCGCGCTACCAGACCGCCGTCGACATCCACTGCATGCCGGGCGGGTATCACGGGGAGGAGCGGCCGGGCGACGTTTCGGCCGGGGCCAATTATGATTGCGGGATCTTCGCGACAACGGCGGGCGGGCTCGGCGCACTCTCGGACGGCGGCGGCCAGGCGCTGGTCCAGTGGCTCCGGCGCGAGCGGCCGGACTGGGCGCCACGACGCATCCTCGATATCGGGACCACGATCGGCCACAATGCCGTGCCGATCGCGCTCGCCTTTCCCGACGCCGAGGTGATTGCGATCGACACCGCCGCCCCCGTGCTGCGCTACGGCCATGCCCGGGCGCAGGCGCTCGGCGCCCGCAACATCCGCTTCGTCCAGATGAGCGGCGAGGATCTGAGCCGCTTTCCCGACGGCCATTTCGATTGGGTGCAGACGACGATGTTCCTGCACGAACTGTCGGGCAAGGCGCTGCCCCGCGTGCTCGGCGAGGCGACGCGCGTGCTGGCGCCCGGCGGGCTGATCCTGCACCTGGAACAGCCGCAATACACCGATGCGATGCCGCTCTACGAGCAGTTCATCCGCGATTGGGACGCGTTCAACAACAACGAGCCCTTCTGGTCGGCAATGCATGCGCTCGATCTGAAGCGGCTGATGGTCGAGGCCGGCATTCCGGAGGAGGCGCTGTTCGTGACCGGCGTCAAGGCCGTGGTCGATCGCGAAATCTTTCCCGAACAGGCTCAGGACGAGCGCGAGGATCATGGCCGTGCCGCGGTCTGGAACGCCTATGGCGCATGGAAGCCGGCATGACCGATCCGGACATCGACTGGATCGCCCGGGCCGGCGCGAAGCCGAAGGGGAAGCGGCCGGACTATTTCGAGGATCCGGCGCTTGATCGGATGCTGTCGATCCTGATCGCTGTCGTCGGCGAGGTGTCCGTGCTGCGCGAACGGCTCGACACGGTCGAGCGGCTGCTCGACGCGCGCGGCACGATCAGCCGGGCCGATATCGAGGCCTATGAACCGGACCGCGACGCCGCCCGCGAGCGCGGGCTGATGACGCGGGAATATGTCCATCGGGTGCTGCGCGGGCTGCAGCAGGAAATGGAAGGGATGGCGGCGGAGGACCCGCCGATTCCCGACATCGTCGAGGCGTTGACGAAGAACTGACTCGTCCGGGGGGAGGGGGAACATGGCGGTCGCGGAGCTGGACGTCCTGCGCTGGGCGCACATCCTCGCCATGGTCTATTGGCTGGGCGGCGAATGGGGCGTGTTCCAGACGTCCTACCATGTCGTCGACCGGCGGCTCCCGCTGGCGGAGCGACGGCGGCACATGGAGACCGCCTACCGGATCGACATCCTTGCGCGCACGGGCATCATCCTGCTGCTGCCGCTCGGCCTCCACATGGGCCATCTCTACGGCCTGCAGCCGCTCGGCGGCCCCTGGCTGGTCGGCCTCTGGGGCGCAACTGCATTGTGGCTCGGCCTGACCTGGTCCGCGTTCCTTGCGCGGGAGACGGATCGCGGCCTGCGCCTGACCCGGATCGACGAGGCGCTGCGCTTCGTGCTCATCCCGGCGCTGTTCGTGGTCGGCCTTTCGTCGCTGCTCGGCCGCGGCCCGCTCTACAGCCCTTCGGGCACGCTCTGGTATCCGGCAAAACTGACGCTCTACGCGTTCGCGCTCTGCATCGGGCTCGGGCTGCGCTTCATCATGCGGGCCTGGACGGTCCGCTTTCGCCGGCTGGCGGCAGGGCCGAATGCGGCCGAGGAAGCGGCGCTGGAGCGGGAAATCAGCTGGGGGCGGATGATGGCCTATGTCTACTGGGTCACCATTGCCGGCATCTGCTTTTTGGGCGCGACCAAGCCATTCTAGCGCCCGTGGCACCGCATTTCGTCGGGCGTCATGGCGCCTGTTGCGGGATGGACGTGGCGTCGAACTCTGCGCGATAGCCATTGTCGCCGACTTTGCCGGCCATGTCCGGGCGCAGCGGCGCTTCGGGATAGACCGCGACCAGATAGTCGCCGGCCGGGGGGTTCAGGCGCAGCGGCTTGATCCGTTCCTGATATTCTTTCGAGTTCCAGAAGGCGCGGGCATTGGCAAGGCAGGGGAAGCGCACGATCAGCGTGGTGTGTCCCGCCGGGGGGTCGCCCTCGAAGGTTGCGATCGGCCGGGGGAGGTTCACATAATAGCCGCCGAGCTGCTGATAGAGTCCGCTGTCGGCGATCGCCTTGCCATAGGCAAGCATCCGGGCCCGGTCGTGGGTCGGGCCGGCCACCACCATCAGCACCGGCTGGTTGCAGGACGGGCCTGCCGGCGCGGCCGGCGCAGGCGCAGGGGGCGCGGCAAGGAGGAGCAGGGCAAGCAGCATGGGTCTTGATCTCCCGATCGGCGTCGCCGGTGCTGCGGACGCACCGGCAATGCGGTCATTTCAGGATCTGGTTCATCTCGATCAGCGTGCCGTCAGGATCGAAGAAATTGCACCCCTTCACGCGGATTTCCGGTCCACCGTTGCGGCCGGGATAGATTTGGAGCCGCGGCGGCGCGGTCGGTGTGACGCCGGGTACACGGGCCGCGGCGGCGCAGCGGCCTTCGACATCGTCAGTGTTCATCACGATCACATGGCCCCCGAAGGTCATCCGCTTCGGATAGTCGGCCGGCCCGTCGAGCGGCGGGTCGATCCACTGCATCAGCCCGATCCAGCCCACCCAGGGATCATTGCCGTTCAGCAGCACCAGCCGCGCCTTCGCACCCGGCACGCCGGCGGGAAGCGCGACCCCGGACGTTTCGACCACCGTGTCGTAGTTGACCTTGAGCCCGACCACGTCGCGATAGAGCTTCAGGCTGTTCTCGATGTCGCGGACGATCATCGTCACGCGGCGGACGTCGGTCGGCACGCGCTCCTTCGGCGCCTCGACGCCGGGCGCTGCCTGGAGCGCGAGCAGCAGGGCAAGCATCATTTTGCGTCCTCCGCATAGGCTGCAAGCGGCAGCGGCGTGCCGTTCTGGCGGATCAGTGCCTGGGTGCGGAAGAAGCGGGTGAGGCCGCTGTCTCCCATGCGCGACGGCCCCATGCCGGAGAGCTTGAGGCTGGTATTCTCCGCATCCCACACCATCGAGGTCATCGCGCCGTCGTTGATCGAGATGGCGCCGGCCTCCAGCCGCGCAGCGACCGCTTCGGCTTCCGCCGCCGTGCCTGCAAGCACTGCGGCGCCGAGGCCATAGTCGCTGGCATTGGCGAGCGCGACCGCCTCGTCGACCGTGTCGAACAGGGCGACCGGGATCACCGGGCCGAACGTCTCCTCCCGGATCAGCGCCATGTCCGGCGTCACGCCGGTGACCACGGTCGGCCGCAGATACCGTCCGCCCCCCAGCTCCTCGATGGTGCCGCCGGTCAGCACGGTCGCGCCTTTCGCCTGCGCGTCGGCGAGCTGTGCGGCGACGGTCTCGGCCTGGCGCGGCAGGATGAACGGCCCGATCTCGCCGCTGCCGATGTCCGGCCAGTTCGGTCTTACCGCTGCCGCTTCCCGCACCAGCGCCGCGAGGAAAGGGCCGGCGATCGCCCGGGCGACGTAAACGCGCTCGATCGACTGGCAGGCCTGGCCGGTCGCGACCACGCTTGCCCGCAGCGCCGTCCGCGCCGCCGCTTCGGGATCGGCGGAGGCGAGCACGATCATCGGGTCCTTGCCGCCCAGCTCCAGATTGGCGGGAATGAACGCCCGGGCGGCCGCTTCGGCCACTTTGCGGCCCGTCGCCACCGATCCGGTAAAGCAGAGATAGTCGACGGCGCCGATCAGCGCCTGGCCGGTCTCCGCCCCACCCTCGACGAAAGCAAGCACATCCGCCAGCTCCGGCACGGCTGCGATCGTCTCGCGCAGCGGCCCGAGGAAGCGGGGCGTCACTTCGGAGGGTTTCACCAGTGCCGCGCAGCCGGCCATCAGCGCCGGGATCATGTCGATCGTCGACAGCACGATCGGAAAATTCCAGGGCGCGATCGCGCCGAACAGGGGATAGGGCGTGTGGCGGGTGCTGATCGTCACCGTCGGATGGGCGCTCGGGCGGTCCCGCTCGCCCAGGCCGGCGATGATTTGCGGTCCGCGGGCAGCCCAGCGGCGAAGCGTTCGCGGCAGGCCTTCGACTTCAACCTGGGAGATCCTGAGCCGCCCGGTGTCGACGCTCAGCGCCGCGACGATCGCGTCGGTCCGCGCTTCGACGACATCCGCCCAGCGCAGCAGCACGGCCGCTCGGGCCGTCGGCGTCATCGCTGCCCAGGCCGGCTGCGCAGCCCGCAGGCGGGCGGCAACAGCACGCACGTCCGCAGCCGTGGCGGGGGTCAGGTCGTGATCGACTTCGCCGGTGCGTGGATTGCGGACCGGGATCGTCATGGCTGGCGCGTCCAGGCATCGACGATCTCGCCGCCCGGCGCGATCCACGCCTCGGGACGAGCGGCGAGGCGTCCGACCAGGGTCTCGAGCGCCCCGATCCGATAGGGCAGCCCCATGATGTACGGCGTCACATGGATGGGCAGCATCCGGCCGCCATTCACCGCCGCCTCGTCCGCCAGCCAGTCGAACGCATCCGTCAGCTGCTCTGCCCAGCTGTCGGCCGACTGCTGCTGGGTGGCGACGATCTGGCGATCGCTGAGCTCATGGTTGAGCGGCAGGTCGATGAGCCCGTTCGAGAAGCGATAGGGCAGCTCGTCATTCACCCAGTCGCAGCAATATGTGAACCCGGCCTCCTTCAACAGATCGAGCGTGTGCCAGCTCTGCGAACGGGCGATCGACAGCCAGCCGCGCGGTCGCGTGCCGGTCGCGCGCTCAAGCATGGCGAGCGTGCGGTGGATCAGCGCCCGTTCCTCTTCGATCGGCAGTCCGCTCGCGATCGTGCCGTTCATGTCGGTCGAATGGGCAATGATCTCGTGCCCGGCGGCCAGGATTGCGTCGATCAGTGCCGGATAGCGATCGGCAATGGCGGCATTGGCGGCGACGGACACACGGACGCCTGCGCGCGCGAACGCGTCGAGCATCCGCCAGATGCCGACCCGGTTTCCGTAATCGCGCGCGGTGTAGTGGCGATAGTCGGGATAGGCCGTCTGCATGTGGCCGGGTGCACGAAAGGGCGTGTCCGCGGGTGTCAACGGGAACCATTCGAGGCTGACGCAGATCCAGACGGCAACCGACTTGCCGCCCGGCCAGCGCACCGGCGCACGATCGAAGATCGACGACCAGGCATAGAGATCATGGTCGTAGCCATGGCGGCGGCGCGGATAGTCGAGATAGGCGTGATCGAGGCTCACTGGTCGCTCTCTCCCGAGCAGGTGACCGTCTGCGCGAGATAGCTGTCGGCAATCGCGCCGGCGGTCGTGATCCAGGCCCGCCCGTCGCCGGCGATATGCTCCAGCACCCGTTCGAACGCGCCGATCCGGTGCGGCTGACCGATGAGATAGGCGTGGAGGGGGATGCACATCACCGTGCCGGACGCCGCGCCCTCGGCGGCCAGCCGGTCGAACTGTCGGCGCAGGGCATCGGCATAGCCACGGCCGCTCATATTGTAGACGAAGAAGCCGTAATGGTCGTTGACCTCGAGGCTGTAGGGCATCGAGATCAGTCGGCCGGACCGGGTGTGGATGGGCGTCGGCTGATCGTCATGATAAAGGTCGCAGGTGTAGCTGAGGCCATGTTCGGCGATCAGCTCGAGCGTTCTTTCGGTATGGGTGAGCGCCGGGGCCAGCCAGCCGCGGATCGTCTGTCCCGTCGCTTCGCGCACGGTGCGGATCGAATCCTCGATGATCGCGCGTTCCTGGGCTTCGTCCATGCCATAGGCGTAGCGGGTGTTGTAGATGCCGTGGCTGAAGAACTCCCAGCCACGGGCATTCGCGTCGGCGACGACTTCCGGGTGATGCTGGCAGAGCGCCACCGACAAGGAGACGGAGCCGGGAAAGCCGTGCTTCGTCATCGCCTCGGCCATGCGCCAGTGCGACACCCGATTCGCATGGTCGCGATGGCTGTAGCCGACCACGTCCGGGTGCGGCCGCGACCAGCTTTTGCGGTGCGGGTTCGCGGGTGGATCGATCTCGTAATATTCGAGGTTCGGTGCGATCCACACCGCCACTGTCTTCCCGTCCGGCCAGACGAGCCGCGGGCGATTACGATAGGGAAGATAGCCGTAAAGGCCGGGGTCGGATCTCACGGCCGTGCCCCATCCGCGCCGCGGCAAAGCGGGCACCGCTCACCCATCCGGCTGCGCCTCCAGCCAGTCGAGCACCACCTGCACTGGCTCGACATCGGCATATTTCAGCTGCAGGTCGGTCAGGTTCGCGAAGTGGTAGCTCTCATGCTTGTCGGCGCAGGTCTCGATCGGCACGATCGTGCGATAGCCGTGGCTCAGGGCGTCGACCGCCGTCGCGCGGACGCAGCCGGAGGTGGAGCCGCCGGTCACCACCACCGTGTCGACGCGGTGGAACACCAGATAGCTGGCGAGCGGCGTCTCGAAGAAGGCGGACGGCATGCGCTTCGTGAATTCGAGATCGCCAGGCTCGATCGCGCAGCGCGGATCATAGGCATGGCGCTCCGAACCGTATTTGATGTTCTGGAGCGAATCCGGCGTATCGGTGCGCGTGCCCCAGACGCCCGCATCTGCGCCGCTGTCCATATAGGCGACGCGGGTCCAGACCACCGGCATGCCTTTGGCGCGGGCCGCCCGTGCAATCGAGTTGGCGTGTTCGATCTGGCGGGGATCGGCTTCATAGGCGGTCGCGAACTTGTCGATCCGGGTGTACGCTTGCTGGAAATCGACATTCACCAGCGCAAGCTTCCGTCCGAAGCCGAACTTTCGCCGCGCCGGGCTGGCCATCACGTCCTCGAAAATCTGGCGGGCCGTCCGCCCGTCCGACACCATCCGCGTTCCGACAATCGCCATGGCGCAAACATTGCCGGGCAGGGAGGGGCTTGTCGAGTTGAATTTGTCCGGACAAGTTACGCGTGCGCACATGGGAGGACGAACGATGGGAATTCGCGAGGACATGCCGCTGCTCGCCCGTCACGAAGGCGTGTGGGACGGCGTCTACACCTACTACAACGCGGCCGGCGAGAAGGTCGACGAGCACAGGAGCCGGCTGTTCTGCCGGTTTCCGGACGCGGGGCCATGGCGCTACCACCAGACCAATCACTATATGTGGGACGATGGGCGTACCGACGTGCGCGATTTCCCCGCCGAGTATCGCGACAAGAGGGTGTGGTGGGACAATGAGCTGATCGTCGGCTCCGCCTGGGAAGTGGGCGAGGACGATCACCACCGCTCGGTGATGCTCTATTGGCAGCGGCAGGGCGATCCCTCGCTCTATCTCTACGAAATGATCCAGATCTCCGATGACGGCCGAAGCCGCTGCCGAACCTGGCACTGGATCCGCAACGGCCAGCTGGAAACCCGCACGGCGATCCAGGAGACTCTGGTGACGAAAGACTGGCGGGCGCTCGAGCAGCAAATGGAGGCACAGACTGGCTGACACGCTCTTCGGCAAGATCTGGGCCGCGCATCGCATCGCCGATCTCGGCGGCGGCACGGCGCTGATCGCGATCGACCGGATCTTTCTGCACGAACGGACCGGCGCGGCCGCGCTCAAGAGCCTCGCCGCCGCCGGCCGCGCGGTCGCCGATCCGGCGCGGGTGTTTGCCGTGATGGACCACATCGTCGACACCCGGCCCGGGCGCGGCGACGGCACGCTGATGCCGGGCGGGGCGGGGTTCATTACCGAAACCCGCGCCGCCGCCCGCGCGGCCGGGATCACGCTTTTCGACGTGAACGACCCGGAACAGGGCATCACGCATGTGGTGTCGCCCGAACTCGGCATCGTGCTGCCCGGCTGCACCTTGATCGCGCCGGACAGCCACAGCTGCACGCAAGGCGCCTTTGGCGCGCTGGCCTGGGGGATCGGCTCGTCCGAGGCCGAACATGCGATGGCGACCGGCACGCTGCGCGTCCCCCGGCCGAAGACGATGCGGGTGTGCTTCACCGGCCGCTGCGCGTCGGGCGTCACGGCCAAGGACATGATCCTGGCGCTGCTTGCCGCGCATGGCGCGGGCGGTGGCGCCGGCCATGCCGTCGAGTTCGCCGGCGATGCGGTGCTCGCGCTCGACATGGAAGGCCGGATGACCTTGTGCAACATGGCGACGGAGTTCGCGGCGATGACCGGCCTGATCGCCCCTGACAGCGTCACGCTCGATTATCTCCGCGGCCGCCGCTATGCGCCCGACCCGCTGCCGGACTGGTCCGGCCTGCGGACCGATCCCGACGCGAGGTTCGACCGGGAGATCGTGATCGACGCCACCGTGATCGAGCCGATGGTCAGTTGGGGCACCTCGCCTGGACAGACGATTGGCGTGTCCGGCCGCATCCCGGCCGATGCCGATCCGCGTGCGCTCGGCTATATCGGGCTTGCCCCCGGCCAGCCGATCGCTGGGGTGCCCGTCGACGCCGCCTTCATCGGCAGCTGCACCAATGCCCGCCTGTCCGATCTCCGCCGCGCCGCCGCTCTGCTGAAGGGCCGGCGCAAGGCGCCGCACGTCCATGCGCTCGTCGTCCCGGGATCGTCCGCGGTCAAGCGCGCGGCCGAGGCGGAGGGGCTGGACCGGATCTTCCTCGATGCCGGCTTTGAATGGCGGGAAAGCGGCTGCTCGCTGTGCTTCTATGCGGGCGGGGAGGCATTCGCTGCAGGCTCCCGGGTGATTTCCTCCACGAACCGCAATTTCGAGGGGCGGCAGGGCCCCGGCATCCGCACCCATATCGCCAGTCCGGAGCTGGTCGCGGCCAGCGCGGTCGCCGGCCGGATCGCCGATCCGCGGGCGCTCGCATGACGCCGTTCACCAGCCTGACCTCGATCGCCGCGCCGCTGCTGCGCGACAATATCGATACCGACACGATCATCCCGTCGCGCGAAATGCGCTCGACGGGCAAGACGGGCCTCGCCGCCGGCCTGTTCGCGCCGTGGCGCTATCTGGACGCCGATGCGCGCGTGCCCGATCCCGATTTCGTGCTGAACCGGCCGGAATATGCGAAGGCCCGCATCCTGCTGGGTGGCGCGAATTTCGGCTGCGGATCGAGCCGGGAGCATGCCGTCTGGGCGCTGTCTGAATGGGGCATCGGCGCCATCATCGCCGAGAGCTTCGCACCGATTTTCGAGACCAACTGCGTGCGCAACGGGCTGCTGCCGGTGCGGCTGCCGCGCCCGGCCGTCGACATGCTCGCCGGGCGCATCGTGACCGTCGATCTCGCCGCGCAGACGGTGGACGAGCACCGCTTCGACATCGGCGCGGAGGCAAAGGAGATGATGTTGCAGGGCCTGGACGCGATCGATCTCACCCTCCAGCACGCGGCCGCGATCGCGGCGTGGCACGCGCGGGATCGCGTCAATCGGCCCTATGTCTATCTGGAAAGCGGCGCATGACCCGGATTCTCATCTCCGAAGTCGGCCCGCGGGACGGGCTGCAGAGCATCGACCGCAGGATGCCGCTTGCGGCCAAGAAGGCCTGGATCGCGGCCGAGGCCGCGGCCGGGGTGCCGGAGATCGAGGTCGGTTCGTTCGTGCCGCCGAGCCTGTTGCCGCAAATGGCCGACACGGCGGAACTCGTCGCGTTCGCGCGGACGCTGCCTAGACTGAACGTTGTTGCGCTGGTCCCGAACGCCAAAGGGGCCGAACGCGCCGTGGCCGCCGGCGTGCACGGCATGTCGATCCCCTTTTCGATGTCGGAGACGCACAGCCTCCGGAACGTCCGCAAGTCGCACGCCGAAATGCTGGCGGAGATCGGCCGAGTCGCAGCGATTGCGGGGGCGGCGGGCGTCCACTTCGCAGTCGGGCTGTCGACGGCGTTCGGCTGCACCATCGAAGGCGCGGTGCCGGAGGATCAGGTCATCCGCCTGGCCGAGGCGGCGGTCGCGGCGGGCGCCCAGGAACTCAGCCTGTCCGACACCACCGGCTATGCCGATCCGGCGCAGGTGAAGCGCCTCGTCCGCCGCGTGCGCGCCGCGGTCGGCGCCGAGCGGCTGACGACGCTCCATCTCCATAACACCCGTGGCCTCGGCCTCGCCAATGCGCTTGCCGGGCTGGAGGAAGGGATCACCACGCTCGACGCATCGCTGGGAGGGCTGGGCGGTTGCCCTTATGCGCCCGGCGCCTCGGGCAACATCGTGACGGAGGATCTGGCGTTCATGCTCGATGCGATGGGTTACGAGACCGGCATCGACCTGGAGCGGCTGCTTCAGGTCCGCGCCATCCTGGCGGACGCGCTGCCCGGCGAGCCGCTCTACGGCTTCACGCCCGATGCGGGGCTGCCCCTGGGCCTGGACGCGCGGCGGCCGGCATGAGCGGGACGCCCCTTGCCGGCCTGAAAGTGGTCGAGTTCACCCATATGGTGATGGGTCCGGCGGCCGGTGCGATCCTGGCGGCGCTGGGGGCCGAAGTGGTCCGGGTCGAGCCGGAGGCGGGGGACCATACCCGTCAGCTGATCGGGTCGGGCGCCGGCTATTTCCCGATGTACAACCGGCACAAGGCGAGCGTCTTCCTGAACCTGAAGACCCCGGAGGGCCTGGCGGAGGCTGAACGGCTGATCGCCGATGCCGACATCCTGATCGAGAATTTCCGCCCCGGCGCGCTCGACCGGCTGGGCCTCGGCTATGCGGCGCTGTCCGCGGCCAATCCGCGGCTCATTTACTGCACGCTGAAGGGCTTTCTGCCCGGGCCGTACGAAAGCCGCACCGCGCTCGACGAAGTCGCGCAGATGATGGGGGGGCTCGCCTATATGACCGGACCGCCCGGCCGCCCGCTGCGCGCCGGCACCAGCGTGATCGATGCCGCCGGCGGCATGTTCGGGGTGATCGCGATCCTGGCCGCAATCGAGGAACGGCACCGCACCGGGCGGGGCCAGCACGTCCAGTCGGCGCTGTTCGAAACCACCGTCTGGCTGGTCGGCCAGCACATGGCGCAGAAGGCGGTGACGGGGAAGGCGGCCGATCCGATGCCGGCGCGGATCTCCGCCTGGGCGATCTACGACGTGTTCGAGACTCGCGACGAGCCGGTCTTCGTCGGCGTCGTGACGGACGCACTCTGGGAGAAATTCTGTGCGCTGTTCGGCCTTGATGCGCTGTGGGCGGATGAGGGGCTGCGCCGGAACAACGCCCGTGTCGCGGCGCGCGACCGGATCCTGCCGGAAATCCGGGCGCTGTTCTCCGGCATGACCCGGGCCGAGATTATTGCCCGCCTGGAAGGATCGGGCCTGCCGTTCGCGCCGATCGGCCGGCCGGAGGACATGTTCGATGACCCCCATCTCGCCGCATCGGGTGGGCTGCAGCCGGTCGTCCTGCCGGATGGCCGGGAGACGCGGCTGCCGGCGCTCCCGGTGACGTTGGACGGGGTGCGTCCGGGTGGGCCATTCGTGCTGCCAAAGGCTCCTGATCGGGCCGGCTGATCCCGTTCTGGCACAGATTAACCATCTTTGGCAGGCACGATCAGGGTTAAAGAAGCGTTAAGATCGGCGCCATGAAACGCCGACTCGTCCTGACCAACGAAGCCGCCCGTCATCCCTTCCGGCAGCGGCTCCCGCGTCCCCGCCTACTGGTCGCCGCACCGGTGGCGGACGACGCGCACGACCTGAAGCTGTTCGCGCTGAGCTTCACCGCATTCTTCGTCGCGATTTACGGCTTCATCGCCTGATCGGGTGCGCGCGGCCGCCCCGAGCGGGCGGCCGTCCGCGGTTCAGTCGCAGGCGAGATGGAGCTTGTACGCCAGCCAGGCGGATACGATGCACATCGAGGCTGTCATCAGCAGCTGGTCGACCGCCGAGACGCCGATGGCGCTCAGCCCGAGCGCGAGCACCGATCCGATCACCATCGCGCCGGCATTGACGATGTTGTTGGCCGCAACGGTGCGGGCCGTCTCTCCCTGTGAAACGGTGGTCGTCAGGAACGCGTAGAGCGGCACCACGAAGACGCCGCCTGCAATGGCAACGCCGAGCAGCGTGCCAAGCAGCGGCAGCGCCTGGGGATGGGCGAGGAACTCCATCACGTCATAGAATCCGTCGCCCGGCGCCGGCTGCCAGCTGCGCGCGACGAAAAAGAAGCCGAGCACGAAGCCACCCATCACGATCACCGCCGGCGGCGAATGCCGGGCCGAAACATCACCCTTTAGCCAGCGGTTGATCAGCACCGATCCGATCGCCACCCCGACCGAGAAGATCGCCAGGAACAGGCTGGCCACCGCCTTGTCGGCGGTCAGCACGTTCTTCACGAGCGGGGGAAACTGGATGAACAGCACTGCGCCGATCGTCCAGAAGAAGCTGATCGAAACGATGGCGAGGAACAGCCGCCGGATGTGCATCGTCGCGGAGACGAGCCGGAACGAGGCGGTAAACGGATTGTGATCGACCTGGATGAGCTCGCCCGTCGGCGGCGCCGGCGGCACCTGCCGGCCGGTCGCATAGCCGATCAGCGCGACCGCGATCACCAGCGCCGCGGCGATTTCGACCGCGACGATGCCGGCGAGGATCGTGCCCGCGAGGATCGCGATATAGGTGCCGGCCTCGACCAGGCCGGTGCCCGCCAGCACTTCGTCCCGCGCCAGATGCTGGGGCAGAATCGCGTATTTGATCGGCCCGAAGAAGGTCGAGTGGACGCCCATTGCAAGCAGCGCCGCCAGCATGAGCGGGATCGACGGCAGCAGCAGGCCGGCGGCGCCGACGAGCATGATCAGCACTTCGGCGAGCTTCACCAGCCGAATGATCCGCGCCTTGTCGGTCGCGTCCGCAAGCTGGCCCGATGTCGCGGAGAGCAGGAAGAAGGGGAGGATGAACAGACCGGTCGCGAGCCCGGAGAACCAGGTCTCCTGGCGGGGATCGTCATAGACGCTGTAGACCGCGAACAGCACCATCGCGTTCTTGAAGAGATTGTCGTTGAACGCGCCCAGGAACTGGGTGGCGAACAGCGGCAGGAAGCGCCGCTGGCCGAGGAGCCCCATCGAGATTTGCATGAATGGCGGTCGCGGCCCTGTTGATCGTCGCGCGCCATCTACCCTGTCTCCGCTGCGCGGGGAAGGGGCCGCTTCAATGTCGCTGCCGGCTGCGCTAAGCGGACCAGGCTGTGCTGACCCTGCCCAACCTGCTCACCCTGTCGCGCATCCTGGCGGTGCCGTTCCTCGTGTTCCTCCTTTGGTACCCCGAGTGGCGCGCCGGCTATGCGCTGGCCTTCGCGCTCTACTGCCTGGTGGGCATCACCGATTACTTCGACGGCTATCTCGCCCGCGCGCAGGGCACGGTGTCGAAGCTCGGCATCTTCCTCGATCCGATCGCCGACAAGATCATGATCGCGGCGGTGATCGTGATGCTCGTGTCGACCGAAGGGGCGCCGGGCGGCCATCCGATCATCCAGGGCTGGCACGTGATTCCCGCGCTCGTCATCCTGCTGCGGGAGATCGCCGTCTCGGGCCTGCGGGAGTTCCTGGCGCAACTGAGCGTCTCGGTGCCGGTCAGCCAGCTCGCCAAGTGGAAGACGACCTTCCAGATGGTGGCGCTCGGCGCGCTGATCCTGTCCGGCGCAGCGCCGCTTCAGGACTGGATCCTGTCGCTCGGGCTTGTCTCGCTTTGGGCGGCGGCGGCGCTGACCATGCTGACCGGGTGGGATTATCTGCGCGTCGGCCTGAAGCATATGGACTGAGCCCGATGGTACGGCTCCTCTACTTCGCGTGGGTCCGCGAGCGGATCGGCCTCGACGAGGAAGTGGTCGATCCGCCGGCCGAAGTGGCGACCATCGCCGATCTGGTCGGCTGGCTTCACGGCCGCAGCGCCGGCCATGCGGCGGCGTTCGCCGATCCCGCGCAGCTGCGCGCAGCGATCGACCAGCGCTTCGCGCCGCTCGCTGCGCCGCTGGCCGGCGCCCGCGAGATCGCGCTCTTTCCGCCGGTCACCGGCGGGTGATCGTGGTTTCCGTCCAGCGCGAGCCGTTCTCGCTCGATGCGGCGCTGTCCCGGCTCGCCATGGCCGGGCCGGGCGCGGTCGCCAGTTTCACGGGCCTGGTCAGGCGCGACGACGGCGTCGAGGAGCTGCTGCTCGAACATTATCCGGCCATGACCGAGGCGACGCTGCACCAGCTGGCCGAAGCGGCACAGGCCCGGTTCGGCCTGGCCGGCGTGGTGATCGTGCACCGGATCGGTGCGCTGGTGCCCGGCGATCCGATCGTGCTCGTCGCGACGGCGGCGGCGCATCGCCAGGCAGCGCTGGACGCCTGCGCGTTCCTGATCGACCGGTTGAAGACCGACGCGCCGTTCTGGAAGCGGGAGCAGCGCGGCGGCGTCGCGCGCTGGGTCGCTCCCCGGGCGGCAGACGATCAGGCCGCGGACCGCTGGCGCTGATCGCCGCTGTCGCGCAGCAGATCGGCGAGCAGCCGGAAATCCTTTTCTCTCGGGCTGCCCTTGCGCCACAGCAGCGCGATCTGGCGCGCCGCGTGGTCGGCCTCGAGCGGTCGGGCAATGACCTGGGTATGGTCGAGAATGCCGGCTGCCAGCGCCATTTCCGGCAGCATGGTGACGCCGAGTCCATTGTCGACCATCTGAACGAGCGTGTGGAGCGAGGTGCCGAGCATCGTCGCCTGGGCGCGGAGCTCGGGCCGATTGCAGGCTGCGAGCGCATGATCGCGCAGGCAGTGCCCATCCTCGAGCAGCAACAATTTGTCCGGATCGATCGCATCCGGCGCGACTTCGGGGGGCGTCGCATTCGGGTCGTCGCCCGGGAAGGCGACGAACAGCCGGTCGTCGAACAGCGGCGCCGCATCGACATCGCCACAGGCATAGGGAAGGGCGAGCAGCACGCAGTCCGCGGTACCCCGGTGCAGCGATTCGCACGCTGCCGCGCTGGGCTCTTCGCGCAGGAACAGCTTCAGCTCCGGCCGCTCGCGGCGGATGCGGGGCAGGATGCGCGGCAGCAGGAACGGCGCAATGGTCGGGATCACGCTCATCCGCATCTCGCCGCTGAGCGGCTTGCCCGCCGCACGGGCGAGATCGGCCAGCTCCTCCGCTTCGCGCAGCACCCGCCGCGCCTTGGCGGCGATGCGATCGCCTGTCGGCGTGAAGCGCACGACGCGCCGCGTCCGCTCGACCAGCGTGAGGCCGATCAGCGATTCGAGCTCGCGGAGCCCCGCCGACAGCGTCGACTGGGTGACGAAGCAGGCATCCGCCGCACGGCCGAAATGGCCGTGATCGTGGAGAGCCACGAGATATTGGAGCTGCTTCAGCGTCGGCAGATAGGTGGTCATCGCGGATAGTGCTCCCGTCGATCAATGCCTACGGAATAATCTATTTGATCGATGAGCACCAGAGGACTATCTCGCCTTCCGAACGCGCTGAGTCGCGTCCCGTTTCCCCTGGCGCTCAAAACAAGGAGAGCATCATGCTGACCGTTGGCGACACGCTTCCCGAACTCACCCTTCCCGTCCAGCAGGGCACGTCCGCGCTCCCGGCCGGCGAGACGATCGACCTCAGCCAGAAGAACGGCAAGTGGAAGATCCTGTTCTACTGGCCGAAGGACTTCACCTTCGTCTGCCCGACCGAGATCGTCGGCTACGCGAAGCTGAAAGGCGAATTTGCCGATCGCGACGCCGAGCTGATCGGCGCTTCGACGGACACCGCCCATGTCCATTTCGCGTGGCGCCGTTCGGACGCGGAGCTGGCCGAGGCCGATTTCCCGTGGATCGCGGACAATGGCGCGCAGCTCGCTTCTGCGCTCGGCATTCTCGACAAGAACGAGCATGTCGCGTTCCGTGCGACCTTCATCATCGATCCGGACAATGTGATCCAGCACGTGACGGTGAACGGCCTCAATGTCGGTCGCAACCCGCAGGAGACCCTGCGCGTGCTCGACGCGCTGCAGACCGACGAGCTCTGCCCGTGCAACTGGAGCAAGGGCGAGGAAGTCCTCCGCCCGGCCGCCTAAGGCCTTGACCGGTCCCGTCAGCCCGGCCGTGCCGGGCTGGACGGGAAGGGACGGGCGCGGCGATCCTGCCGCGCCCGCCCGCCGCCGGCCCGCCGGCGCTTTTCCCTTCACCAGAATCCCCGTCGCCCTCGTCCCTCGATGCCTGGGACGGGGAACAGGAAAGGAGTCTCCCAATGTCCCTCAAGGATTTCGCGGATTCGCTGCCCGATTTCGCCAAGGATCTGCGGCTGAACGTCAGCTCGATCTTGAACGACCAGCTGCTCGGCGATCAGCGCAAATATGGTCTGCTTCTCGCAACCGCTCACGGCACCGGCTATCGCCCGCTCGTCGTCGCCGTCGAGGCGGAGGTCACGGGCAAGCTGTCCCCCGAAGCGGCGAACGCCGCCCGCGCAGCCGCCGCCGTCATGGCCATGAACAATGTCTATTATCGCTTCACCCACCTCGCTTCCAATCCGGAATACCGGACGATGCCGGCGAAGCTGCGGATGAACGTGATCGGCAATCCGGGCATCGACAAGGCCGACTTCGAGCTGTTCAGCCTTGCCGTCTCTGCCCAGAATGGCTGCGGCATGTGCATCGACAGCCATGAAAAGGTGCTGCGCCAGCACGATGTGACCGCCGAGACGGTGCAGACCGCCGCCCGCATCGGCGCGGTGATGACCGCGATCGCGACCGTCCACGCGGCGCTCAACTGATCCGCGCCCTCTCCCCCGTCGGGGGAGAGGGCCGCGCGGCGGCGCGCAACCCGGCGGCGGCTCGCCCGTTGCCCCCGTCATGCCCGCCGCTGCTCTGTTCGATGTCGACGGCACGCTCGTCGACAGCAATGCCTTTCATGCCGAGGCGTGGCGCCGTGCCTTTCGCCGCCATGGCGTCGATCTCGCCTTCGAGGCGATCCAGCTGCAGATCGGCAAGGGCGGCGACAATCTGGTGCCCAGCCTCTTGCCGCCCGACCAGGCGGCGGCGATCGGCCCGGCCGTGAATGCCACCCGCAAGCGGATCTTTGCCGCGGACTATCAGGCCCGCGTGCAGCCCTTTCCCGGTGTCCCGGCGCTCTTCGCCGGGCTTCGCGAAAGGGGCGTGCGGGTGGTGCTCGCGTCCTCGGCGCCGGCCAAGGAACTCGCCGCCAATGTCGAGCGGCTGGGCGTCGCCGACCTCGTCCATGGAACCGTGTCGGCGGACGCCGTCGAGCATTCGAAACCCGCGCCGGACGTGTTCGCGGCGGCGCTGGTCGAGGCCGGCTGCGGACCCGAGGACGCCGTCGTGATCGGCGACAGCCCGTGGGACGTTGTCGCGGCCGCGCGGCTGGGCGTGCCGGCCGTCGCGCTGCGCTGCGGCGGCTTCGACGGCGCGATGCTGCTCGCCGCCGGCGCCCGCGCCGTGTTCGATGGACCCTGGGCGCTGCCTGCCGACCCCGACGCATGGCTGTCGGCCGGACATGCTGCCGCCAATTGACCCGTCGCTGCCGCCCCGACTAGAGCGCGGGCACAAGGAGTCCGCCATCCATGCACAAACGCTATCCCGATGCCACGGCCGCGCTCGAAGGGCTGCTGTTCGACGGCATGACCATTTGCTCCGGCGGCTTCGGCCTCTGCGGCATTCCCGAGCGGCTGATCGACGCGATCCAGGCCGCCGGCGTCGCCAACCTGACCGTCGTCTCCAACAATGCCGGCATCGACAATGAGGGCTTGGGCAAGCTGCTGCGGACCCGCCAGATCCGGAAAATGATCAGCTCCTATGTCGGCGAGAACAAGGAGTTCGAGCGGCAGTATCTGGCGGGCGAACTGGAGGTCGAATTCTGTCCGCAGGGCACGCTGGCCGAGCGCTGCCGGGCGGGCGGCGCCGGCATTCCCGGCTTCTACACCAAGACCGGAGTGGGCACGCTGGTCGCCGAGGGCAAGGAGCACAAGGAGTTCGACGGCGAGACCTACATCCTCGAACGCGGCATCCGCGCCGATCTGTCGATCATCAAGGGCTGGCGTGCCGACGAAAGCGGCAATCTCCAGTTCCGCAAGACCGCTCGCAACTTTAACCAGCCGATGGCGACGGCCGGGCGGGTCTGCGTGGCCGAGGTGGAGGAGATCGTGCCGGTCGGCGCGCTCGATCCGGACTGCATCCATCTGCCCGGCATCTATGTGAAGCGCATGATCGTCGGCAGCCCCTACGACAAGAAGATCGAGTTCCGCACCGTTCGCCAGAGGGAGGCCGCCTGATGCCGTGGGATCGCAACCAAATGGCCGCCCGGGCGGCCCGCGAGCTGCAGGACGGCTTCTACGTCAATCTGGGCATCGGCATCCCGACGCTCGTTGCCAACAACATCCCGGCAGGGATGACGGTGACCCTGCAGTCGGAGAACGGCATGCTCGGCATCGGGCCTTTCCCGTTCGAGGACGAGGTCGACGCCGATCTGATCAACGCCGGCAAGCAGACCATTTCGGAGCTGCCGTCCTCCAGCTATTTCGGTTCCGAACAGAGCTTTGCCATGATCCGCGGCGGCCATATCGACCTGACCGTCCTTGGCGCGATGGAAGTCTCCGAACGCGGCGACATCGCCAACTGGATGATCCCGGGCAAAATGGTGAAGGGCATGGGCGGGGCGATGGACCTTGTCGCCGGCGTCAAGAAGATCATCGTCGTGATGGAGCATGTCGCAAAGGACGGCAGCCCCAAGTTCATTCCCGACTGCACGCTGCCGCTGACCGGCAAGAATGTGGTCGACATGATCATCACCGATCTGGCGGTGTTCCAGCGGCCCGATCACCAAAGTCCGTTCCGGTTGATCGAACTTGCCCCCGGCGTGGTGGCGGACGAGGTCCGTGCACGGACCACCGCGCATTACGTGGACTGACGCCGGAACTGACCCACGGCCGAACCGGGCGCCCGCCGGCACTGGTGTGTGCCGGCGGGTTCCATCCATTTCGCGACGTCAATCGTCTCTTTCTCACGCCTCGTCGCGGAAAAATGCGGCAAGGGCTTGTCTTGGCAACGCTTAATTGATTCTATGCTGCCAAGAAACGGGGGAAGAGGGTCGCAGCGTTGGCAATTCGCAGACTGAAGGGGGCGAAGCCCCGGCCGGCGGCCGCCATGATCGGCGGCGCGGTGGGGCTCGCAAGCATGATCGCGGTGGCGGCGCCGGGGCTGATCGCGGCCCGCGCGCCGGCGCAGGCTGCCGATGTCGGCCGCTATCTCGGCACCAGCTCCGGCGTCACGGCCGCGGCCGCCCGCGCCGATACCCGGATCGACTATGCCCGACTTGATCAGCGCCTGACCATCGCCGCGTCCAAGCCCGACATTGTCGGCATGGCGGTCGCGGTCATCGAGAATGGCGAGATCACCTTTCTTAAAGGCTATGGCGTCACCCAGAGCGTCGGCGGCGAGCCGGTGGACGTGCAGACGGTGTTCCGCTGGGCGTCGCTCTCCAAGGGCGTCGCCTCGACCATGATCGGCCTGCTCGAAAGCGAGGGGCGGCTGTCCCTGAACGAGCCGGTCGCCCGCTTCAACACATCGCTCAGGCTCCCCAATCAGGGCGAGGCGCTGGCGACGGTGGCCGACATCCTCTCCCACCGCGTTGGGATCAGCCGCAACGCCAACGACAACAAGCTGGAGGCGGGCGCCGATCCCAAGGCCCTGCGCATGTCGCTCGCGGCGCTGCCGCTGCAGTGCCAGCCCGGCACCTGCCACAGCTACCAGAACATCGCGTTCGACACCTCGGCGGAGATTGTCGAGAAGGTCACCGGGCAAAGCTATGCCGATCAAGTCCGGCGGCGGCTGTTTGCGCCGCTCGGCATGCACAATGCCAGCCTCACGCGGGCCGGGCTGATGTCCGCGCGGAGCTGGGCACGGCCGCATGTCGGTCGCACCACCGTCGAGGTGAACGACAATTACTATCGCGTGCCGGCTGCCGGCGGCGTCAACAGCTCGATCCTCGATCTCGCGCTGTGGATGCGGGCGCAGATGGGGCTGGCGCCGCAGGTGGTGCCGCAGCGCGTGCTGGACACCATCCACCAGGCCCGCGTCGACACCAACCGCCGGGGCAGTGCCTTCTCGCGCGAGATGGGGCCGTCGCAATACGGCCTGGGCTGGCGCGACTATAATTACGCCGGGCGCTGGCTGGTCGGCCACCAGGGGCTGGTGCGCGGCTATCGTTCGACCATCATCTTCGATCCGGACGCGAAGAGCGGCGTTGCAGTGCTCTGGAACTCGCAGAGCGGCCGTCCGGTCGGCGTCCAGCTCGAAGTGCTGGAAATGCTCTACGATCAGCCGCGTCAGGACTGGCTGAAGATCGACGGTCCGGCCGGCGTCTGACCGGTGCGGTGCGGACAACTTTCTTTCGTCCGACGATCCCGCTAGAGCCCGCCAAATGGCCAGCCGACCGCGCACCCTGTACGAAAAAATCTGGGACGCGCATGTCGTCGCCCGGCGGGACGACGGCACGTGCCTGATCTACATCGACCGGCATCTCGTCCATGAAGTCACGAGCCCGCAGGCCTTCGAGGCGCTGCGGCTCGCCGGCCGGCGCGTCCGTCGCCCGGACCTGACGCTTGCCGTGCCCGACCACAATCTGCCGACGACGCCGCGGGTCGATGCGCTCGGCCGGCGGGTCCCGATCGCCGATCCTGAAAGCGCCGCGCAGCTGGATGCGCTGGCCAGCAATGCCCCGGCGGCCGGCATCCGCTACATCGATGCGGCGGCGCCGGAACAAGGCATTGTTCATGTCGTCGGCCCGGAACAGGGCTTCACCTTGCCTGGCTGCACCCTGGTTTGCGGCGACAGCCACACCGCGGCGCATGGTGCGCTCGGCGCGCTCGCGTTCGGCATCGGCACCAGCGAGGTCGAACATGTGCTGGCCACCCAGACCCTGCTGCTGTCGCCCTCCCGCACGATGAATCTGCGGATCGAGGGACGGCTCGGCTTCGGCGTGTCGCCCAAAGATCTGATCCTGACGGTGATCGGCCGGATCGGTGCCGCCGGCGGCACCGGCCATGTCATTGAATATTCCGGCAGCACGATCCGCGACATGTCGATCGAGGGACGGCTGACCATTGCCAACATGTCGATCGAGGCGGGCGCCCGCGCCGGCCTGATCGCGCCGGACGAGACGACCTTCGCCTATCTGAAGGGTCGCCCGATGGCGCCAGCCGGGACCCAGTGGGAGGCCGCGCTGCGCTGGTGGCGGACCCTGGCCACCGACGACGGCGCGGCGTTCGACCGTGTCGTCGAGATCGACGCCGGAGAGATTGCGCCGGCCGTCACCTGGGGAACCAGCCCCGAGGATGTCGTGCCGGTGACCGGCCACGTGCCGGATCCTGACGCGTTCGCCGAGCCGGCGAAGCGGGACGCGGCGCGCCAGTCGCTTGCCTATATGGGGCTGACGCCCGGCCAGCGGATGCAGGACGTCGCGATCGAGAACATCTTCATCGGCAGCTGCACCAACAGCCGCATCGAGGACTTGCGAGCCGCCGCTGCCGTGCTAAGGGGCCGCCGCCGCGCGGACGGCGTGCGCCAGGCGCTCGTCGTGCCCGGCTCTGGCCTCGTCAAGCGGCAGGCCGAAGCGGAAGGCCTTGACCGGATATTCATCGACGCCGGCTTCGAATGGCGGGAGCCAGGCTGTTCCGCCTGTCTGGGCATGAATCCGGACAAGGTGCCGGCCGGGGAGCGCTGCGCGTCGACGTCGAACCGCAACTTCGTCGGCCGGCAGGGGCCGGGTGCGCGCACCCACTTGCTGTCCCCGGCAATGGCCGCGGCGGCGGCAGTGACCGGGCGGTTGACGGACGTGCGTGAGCTGATGCGGGGGAGTGAGGAACGATGAAACGGGCGATTGTGCTGCTGGTGGCGGGCACCATTTTTTCGGGCGTGGCGGCAGTGACGGTGAGCGCGGCGCCGGAGCCGCGCCCGGCGGTGGCGGCGCCGGCCGCGCCACGCTGATGACCCCGGTGCGGATCGTCGCCGGCCGCGCCATCCCGTTCGGCCGCGCGAATGTCGATACGGACGTCATCATCCCGGCCAGGTGGCTGAAGACGGTCACCCGCCAGGGCCTTGGCCGCGGCGCCTTCGAAAGCCTGCGCGGCGAGGCCGGCAATGTGTTCGACGATCCGGCCTTTGCCGGCGCGCCGATCCTGATCGCCGGCGAGAATTTCGGCTGCGGATCGAGCCGCGAACACGCCGCCTGGGCGCTTGCCGATCTCGGCGTCCGCGCCGTGATCGCGCCGAGCTTTTCCGACATTTTCTCCGGCAATGCCTTCAAGAACGGGATCCTGACGGTGGCGCTGCCGCGGACCGCGGTCGACCGGCTGATGGCGGTCGCCGCGACCGATCCGATCACGATCGATCTCGACAGCCAGACAGTGACGACGCCGTTCCAGGACCGCTTCGCGTTCGACGTCGATCCGTTCCGCAAGCATTGCCTGACAAACGGCCTCGACGAAGTGGGGCTGACGCTCGCGATGGACGCCGACATCGCCGCCTTCGAGGCGCGGCGCGCAGCGGAGATGCCCTGGCTCTAGCGCCGGCGTCGCCCGCGCGCGATACGCCCGGGACCGGCGCGGCGCCGTTCCTGCGGGTCCAGGCCTTGTCTCGCCCGCGCCCGCCCCGCATGGAGGCGGGACCGAAGGGAGGAGCCATCACATGAAAGCCCTGTTGTCCCGCACCCCGGGCGGCCCGGAGACGCTCGAGCTGGCGGAGCTGCCGGAACCGGTCGCAGGCCCCGGCGAGCTGCTGGTGCGCATTCATTATTGCGCGATCAACTATCCCGACGTCCTGGTGATCGAGGACCGATATCAGTTCAAGCCGCCGCGACCTTTCGCGCCTGGCAGCGAAGTCTCGGGCGTCGTCGAGGCGGTGGGGGACGGCGTCAGCGGCTGGGCGGTCGGCGACCGGGTGCTTGCGCTGACGGCATCCTCCGGCGGCCTTGCCGAGAAAGTGGCCGTGGCCGCCGCGCGCGCGTTCAAGCTGCCCGACGGCCTCCCGCTCAAGGAAGCTTCGGCGCTGCTGATGACATATGCGACGACGATTCACGGGCTTCTAGATCGGGGGCATCTGCGCGAGGGCCAGACGCTCCTGGTGCTGGGGGCGGCCGGCGGCGTCGGGCTGTCCGCGGTCGAGCTCGGCAAGGCGTTCGGCGCACGAGTGGTGGCCGCGGTCTCATCCGACGAAAAGGCGGCGGTCGCCCGGGCCGCGGGCGCGGACCAGACGCTCGTCTATCCGCGTGCGCCCTTCGACAAGGCACAATCAAAGGCTCTGGCCGACGCCTTCAAGGAGGCATGCGGGCCGGGCGGCGCGAACGTGGTCTATGATCCGGTCGGCGGCGACTATGCCGAGCCGGCGCTTCGCGCGATCGCCTGGGAAGGCCGGTATCTGGTGGTCGGCTTTCCGGCGGGAATCCCCCGGCTGCCGCTCAACCTGACCCTCCTCAAGAGCTGCGACGTGTGCGGCGTGTTCTGGGGCGCGTTCACGATGCGCGATCCGGCCCGCCATCAGGCCCATGTCGCGACGCTTTTTCGGCTGTGGCAGGACGGCCGCATCGCGCCGCGGGTGACCGAGACCTATCCGCTGGCGCGCGGCGGCGAGGCGATCGCGAAGCTCGCCGCGCGGGGCGCAATCGGCAAGCTGGTGGTCGAGATCTGAGGGGCCGACGGGCCGGCCTGCGGCAGCGTTGCGGCGGCGCGCGCTTGCCCGGCCCGCCCTGCACGCCTATCTCAGACATGAAACAAGAGGGGTCTTCATGACGACGTTTGATGACCGGGAGCGCGCTTTCGAAAGCCAATTCGCGCGCGACCAGGAGCTGCAGTTCAAGATCGTGGCCCGCCGCAACCGGCTGGTCGGCGAGTGGGCGGCCGGGCTGATGAAGCTGACCGCCGAGGAGACCGACGCCTATGCGAAGTCGGTCGTCCAGGCCGATTTCGAGGAGGCGGGCGACGAGGATGTGGTCCGCAAGCTGATCGGCGACCTGACCGCGGCGGGCGTCGAGACGAGCGAAAGCGACGTCCGCAAGGCGATCGCTGACAAGTCGGTCGAGGCGCGGCGCCACTTCATCGAGGCCCAGTGACACGATGGCGATGGCAGCCGCCGAGATCGAGGCGCTGATCCGGGAAGGCATCCCGGACGCGCAGGTCGAGATCACAGATTTGGCCGGTGACGGCGATCATTATGCGGCGCGGGTGCTGAGCGAGAGCTTTCGCGGCCTTCCGCGCGTGCGACAGCACCAGGCCGTCTATGCGGCGCTACAGGGCCGGATGGGCGGCGTGCTGCACGCGCTGCAGCTGACCACCGGCGTTCCCCAAGGAGAGAAGGCATGACCGAGGATGTTCAGGCGCGGCTGAAAGAGCTGGTCGCGTCCAACGATGTGCTGTTGTTCATGAAAGGCACGCCGCTGTTTCCGCAGTGCGGCTTTTCCAGCCGGGCGGTGGCGATCCTTGAGCGGATCGGCGTCGATTTCGAAAGCGTCGACGTGCTGCAGGACATGGAGATCCGCCAGGGGATCAAGCAGTTCTCCGACTGGCCGACCATTCCCCAGCTCTATGTGAAGGGTGAGTTCGTCGGCGGCTCCGACATCATGATGGAGATGTATGAAAGCGGCGAGCTGGCCGAGCTGATGGCCGAGAAGGGCGTCGTCGCCGCCGGCTGACGCCGGGCTACGGAGGTTTCCGAATAGCGGGCCGCGCACCGCCGGCCCAGTCTCCCTGCAGCCCGGGCGAGGCCGGCGAGGCCGGCAGCCCGGTGCCAAAGAGGAGATGCCGCGATGGATGAGATCGCCACTGATCGGCGTGCCGGAGTTGCCCGCGGAGCCGATGTCGCCAACCCGTTCACCTGGCTGCGCAGCGAGATCGACCGGCTGTTCGATGATGCCGGGCGGCCGACGCGCAGCCTGTTCCATTTCGGCGAGCGCGGGCTGAACCCGGCGCTCGAGATGGTCGAGGAACCGACGACCTACCGGCTGTCGGCGGAGTTGCCCGGCCTGGCCGAATCGGACATCGCCCTGTCGATCGCCGACGGATGCCTGACGCTGGCCGGCGAGAAGCGGGAGGAAGCCAGATCGGAAGGCAAGGGCGTGCTGCTGAGCGAGCGGCGCTATGGCGCGTTCGAACGGCAAGTGCCGCTGCCCTCCGATGTGGATGCGGATGCGGTCCGCGCCACTTTCCGGGACGGCGTGCTGACCGTCATGCTGCCGAAGGACGTGAAAGCCGCGCCGCGATCCCGGACGATTGCGATCGACTGAGCTGCCTGACCGCCGGTGCCGGAGCATCGGCGGTCATCGCGGCAGCTCTCCGGCAAGCCGCTCGACGTCGGCGCGGCGGACGAGGCCGGTGCCCGGCGTCAGCAGGGCCGCCGCTCCTGCCGCCACGCCGTAACGCAGGGCGTCCTCGATCGGCACGGCGCGGGCAAGCGCAAGCGTCAGTGCGGCCACCATCGAGTCGCCGGCCCCGACCGCACTGACCGGCGTCACGGCAGGAGCCGGCACGTGCCGGTCCGATTGCTCGTCGACGAACAGCGCACCGTCCGCCCCGAGCGAAACCACGACGCAGCGCGCCGCGCCGGAGCGGATCAGGCTCCGCGCTGCGCCCGCGACTGCATCTCGATCGGCGAGTGGCCCTCCTGCCGCTGCTTCGAGCTCGCTGCGGTTGGGCTTGATCAGCCAGGCGCCTGTCGCCCGGCCGATCGCCGCCAGATCGGTGCCGGTATCGAGGATCAGGCGCGCGCCAACCCGACGCGCAGTTGCACCCAGGCGTTCGGTGAAGTCCGGCGGCAGGTCCGGCGGAAAGCTGCCGCTCAGCACCAGCCAGGCCGGCGCGAGCGCCGCGACGCGGTCGATCAGCGCGGCACCGGCCGATGCATCGATCCCCGGCCCGGGCAGCACGAAGCGATATTGGAGGCCGGTTGCGCGCTCCGTGACGCTGAAGCTTTCGCGCGTCACGCCGGCGATCGGGACCGTCTCGCAGCGGACGCCGGCCGCGCGGAGCAGCTCGACGATCAGCGCACCGCTCGCCCCGCCTTCGGGAAAGACGGCGACGGCATCGCCGCCCAGTTCACGGACGACGCGGGCAACGTTGATGCCGCCGCCGCCGGGATCGACCTGCGGGGCCGTGCAGCGCAGCTTTTCGGTGGGCCGCAGCTCGGCCGTCTCGGTCGCCAGATCGAGCGCCGGATTGAGAGTGAGGGTCGCGATCCGATCGTTCAGCGGGGCAGCCATCGGCGGGCGATGCCACAGCGGCTGCCGTGCGGGAACCCGGCGCGCCTTTTTCCGCGCTCACGAATGCCCATATCGGAGCCCGGATGGGAGAACCGCGTGATCGAGCCGATACGCCGCGCCGTGAACCGGATTGCGGAGGAGCGCGAGGCGCTGCTCGGCCATGGGCTGCTGCGGCCGGTGGCCGGGCGGCTCAGCCACCCGAGCCTCTGGCATGTCAGCCGCCGAAGCGCGATGCGCGCGGTGCCGCTGGGACTGATCATCGCCTTCACCGTGCCCCTCGGCCAGGTCATCGTGGCCGCCTTTGCCGCGCTTTACGTGCGCGCCCATATTCCGATCGCGGCCGCCATCACCTTCGTCACCAATCCGCTGACGCTTCCGTTCATCTACTATGCGGCCTATCGCGCCGGCGCAGCGATCCTGCCCGGTTCCCCGGCATTCTCACCGGCGGCGCTTACCGATCCGCTCGCCCTGCCGGCGCTGGCGCTGCCGATCCTGCTCGGCTTTGCCATGATCGGGCTGGCGGCGGCCAGCATCGGCTATCTCGGCGCAAGCCTGTGGTGGCGCACCCGGCTGGCCCAGCGCTGGCGCCGGCGGAAGAGCGCGCGTCCGGCCTGACCTCGCACTGCCCGATCAGCGCATCAGGAAGGAAGTGCGATCGACCCCGGTCGCGCCGCTGTCGCGATCGACGGCGGTCACGGTAACCAGATACTCGCCCGGCGCCACGTCGGTCAGATCGGCGGCGAAGCGTCCGGTCTCGCCGGCATAGGCGAGCGGCACCCGCCGGCGGCCGGCGCGCGATGCCAGCTCGGCCTCGACCTCGAACCGTGCCGCGTCCCACAGGCCTCCCGGCTCGATCGGGCAGCCGCACATCATCGACACATTGGCGACCAGTGCGACTGTCCGGTTGCCGAGCCGCTGATGGGCGGCCGGCGCCACCGCGTCGACGACGAGGCCGGGCAGCTCGACCACCCAGCCATCGCCAATGTCCTGCGCTCGCCCAGGCAGGATCCAGCGCTGCGCCGTCACCCGGACCGCCGCCTGCGGCTGGGCGATCGGGCCATAGGCCTCCAGCTGGACGAGCGTGGGTTCGGCAATGTCTATCGTGGCGCGAAACGCGGCAGCACCGGCATCGGCACGGCGGGCGAGGCGGGGGGCCGGTGCCATGATCCGCGCGGTGTCTCCGGTCGATCCTTCGGTGCGGCCCTGGGCCAGGATCGCGCCGCTCCGGGCATCGCGCAGCACGATTTCCACTCCGCCCATCGTGGTGCCGACGAACTTCGCGCCTTCGCTCAGCACCCGGACGGTGATGTCCGTCGGCGCCGCGCCGGCGGGCGCTGCGATCATGGCCAGCAAGGGCAGGAGGCAGCGGTGCGACATCATCTTCTCCCGGATCAAGGGTGGCCAGCCTAGCATGGCTGTTGCCGGGAGCTACCAGCGGATCGCAAAGCCGATGACCGCGACGTGATCGACCTGGTCCTGCCCGCGGCGCGGAACATATTGCAGGAGATAGCCGGGCTCGAGCGCCACCTCGCGGGTGAGCGGCAGCCGGGCGCCGAGCTGGGTGCGCCAGCGGTCGAGCCCCGTGCGCAACTCCGGCCGCGGCGCGTTCAGGTTGAGGAACGGCTCCGTCCACAGGATCGCGGCGAGGCCTTTCCCGCCGATCGGCACGGCCAGCTGCACCTGCTGGCGCAGGCGCAGCGCGAGGCCCCCGGCGCCCGGCAGGTCCCGCTGCTCCAATCGTGTCCGGCCGGTCACGCTCGCCCTTCCGGGCGCCGCGATCGCATAAGCGAGCTGCTGCCAGATGCGGTGTTCGGTCGCAAGGCGGCGGCTGGTGCCGGTCTGCACATGCGCATAGCCGAGCTGGACCGATCCTTCCTTGCCGATGCGCAGCCCCAGCGCCGGCCGCACCAGCGTTTGGCGGACACCGTCCGGGCCGTCGGGGCCGGCGCGCGCCTGGCCTTCCAGCCAGACGATCACGCGCCCGGCAATCGGGCCCGATGCGGTTGCCTGGCCCCAGAATTGCGGGTCTTGATCGGCGGCAGCCGACGGCGCAGCCATCGCCACCATCGCCGCGGGCAGGATCGGAACATATCGGCGCATCGCTGCCCTTAAGGATCCCGGACGGGAAAAGGGAAGCCGTTTCGGACGCTAGCCCGCGGGCGTGCTGGTCGGATTGTCCTGTTCCTTGACCGTGCCGGCGGTGCCCATCACGCCATCGTCCTCGCCGGCGCTGCCCTGCGGTGGTTCCTTGGGCACCGGACCCTTGGGGTCGCGGCTGCCGACCGCCGCTTCGTCCGGCGAATCGATCGTCTTCTTGTCGTCCGTCATGCACGCCTCCGTCGCCGGCAGAACGCCGGCCCGGCCGATCCGTTCAGGGATATCGCGCGCCGGTGAAAAAGAGGCCGTCGGGCGGCGCGTTGAAGCCGAGCGATGCCCGGTCCCGGGCGTCGCGCGCAGCGACCAGATCGGCCGCCGTCCAGCGGCCCTCGCCGACCAGGGCGAGGCAGCCGACCATCGAGCGCACCTGGTGGTGGAGGAAGGAGCGAGCGGCCGCCCGGATGATCACCCGATCGTCCTGGCGCGTGACGTCCAGCCGGTCGAGCGTCTTGATCGCGCTGTCCGCCTGGCAATGGACCGAGCGGAATGTGGTGAAATCGTGCCGGCCGACGAGCGTCTGGGCGGCATCGTGCATCGCGTCGGCATCGAGCGGCGCGGCAATGCGCCAGGCGAGCCCCGCCTCGAAGGTGAGCGGCGCGCGGCGGTTGACGATCCGATAGTCGTAGCTGCGGCCGATACACGAGAAGCGGGCGTGCCAATCGTCCGGCACGATCGTGCAATCGAGCACCGCCACCGGGTCCGGGCGGAGCAGCGCGTTCAGCGCTTCCATCAGCCGGAACGGCTCGGGCCGCTTGGTGGCGAGATCGAGATGCGCGCGCATCGCCGTGGCGTGAACGCCCGCATCGGTGCGGCCCGCAGCGTGGACGGTCGCGGCCTCCCCGGTCATCTTCGCAACCGCCCGCTCAAGCACGCCCTGCACCGACGGTCCATGATCCTGCCGCTGCCAGCCCATAAAGGGTCGCCCGTCATACTCGACGGTGAGCGCGTAGCGCGTCATCCGAGGCGGGTGCCGGCCGTCACGGCAAAGCCGCGCAACAGAGCTTCCGCCGCCATCGCCGCCCGGCCCGCGCGCTGGACCTCACGCAGCCGAAGCGCGTCCGCGCCGCAGCCGACAAGCAGCCGGTCATCGAGCGTCACGCCTGGCGGCCCCGGCACCGGTTCGATGTCCGCCGCGAGCACCCGGATGCGCTCGCCGGCCAGCTCGACAAAGGCGCCCGGCACCGGATTGAAGGCGCGCACCTGGCGCTCGGCGGCCGCGGCGCCTGCCGCGAAATCGATCCGCGCCTCCGCCTTCTCGATCTTGTGGGCGTAGGTGATGCCGGTCTCCGGCTGGGGCACCGACGGAAAGCGCGCCGGATCCGCCAGCACCTCGATCATCAGCGCCGCGCCTTCCCTGGCCAGTTCGTCGGTCAACGCGCCGCCTGTCTTGCGGTCGATGGACGTCGAGACCGTCGCGCGCATCGGGCCGGTGTCCAGCCCAGCCGCCATGTCCATGATGGTGACGCCGGTCTCCGCATCCCCGGCCAGGATCGCGCGATGGATCGGCGCGGCGCCGCGCCAGCGCGGCAGCAGCGAGGCGTGGACGTTCAGGCAGCCGAGCCGCGGCGCCGCGAGGATCGCAGGGGGCAGGATCAGGCCATAGGCCGCAACGATCGCGGCATCGGCCGCGAGCGCGGCGAACGCCGCCTGCTCGTCCGGATCGCGCAGGGTCCGCGGCGTGCGCACCGCCAGCCCGAGTTCCTCGGCGCGGCGCTGCACGGGCGAGGGAAGGGGCACCATCTTGCGTCCGGCCGGCCGTGGCGGCTGGCAGTAGACGGCGATGACTTCGTGCCCGGCCGCAATCAGCGCGTCGAGCGTCGGCACCGCGAAATCGGGCGTTCCCATGAAGATCAGGCGCATGCCGCGCGGCATTAGCGGGTCGGCGCGGCGTTGGGGAGAGGCAACGCCGCGCGTCCGCGACGGCCGGATGTGACGGAGCCGGCCGTCGACGGCTTGCGACCGGCACGCGCTCCCCATATCCCAGCGCGATGGCCTCCCCCGAAATCGAGACGCTCACCCAGGCGCTCGCCCGACTGCCCGGGCTTGGGCCGCGTTCGGCCCGGCGTGCGGTGCTGCATCTGATCAAGAAGCCGGAAAGCGCGCTCGCCCCGCTGCTGCGTGCGCTCGAGGCGGTCGCAACGGCGCTGTCGGTCTGCCGGATCTGCGGCAATGTCGACACCACCGATCCATGCAGCATCTGCGCCGATCCGCGGCGGGACGCGCGGGCGCTCTGCGTGGTCGAGGACGTGCCTGATCTGTGGGCGCTCGACCGGGCCCGGCTGTTTCCGGGCCGCTATCATGTGCTGGGCGGCCGGCTGTCCGCGCTGGAAGGGGTCCGGCCGGAGGATCTGCGGATCGACAGCCTCGTCGCCCGGGTGGCGGCGGGGGGAATTGACGAGGTCGTGCTGGCGATGAACGCGACGCTCGAGGGGCAGACGACCGCCCACTACATCGCCGAGCGGATCGAGCGCTATCCGGTGCGGCTGACCCAGCTGGCCCATGGGCTGCCCGTCGGCGGGGAACTCGACTATCTGGACGAAGGAACGCTTGCCCAGGCGCTGCGCGCACGTCGCCCCGTGGCTTGACCCTCCATGCCCCGCCACCTAATTTCCGGGCATGGCCATCCTTCCGATCATCGAGACCCCGGACCCGCGGCTGCGGCAGATCTCCACGCCCGTGGAGGCAATCGACGCGTCGCTGCAGACGCTGATCGACGACATGTTCGAGACCATGTACGCGGCGCCGGGCATCGGCCTCGCCGCGATCCAGGTGGGGGTGCCGAAGCGGCTGCTGGTGATCGATCTCCAGGAGGAAGAGGAGGGCGAGGGCAAGCCGATCAAGGCGCCGCGCGTGTTCATCAACCCGGAAGTGATCGAGACGTCGGAGGAACGCCAGGTCTATTCGGAGGGCTGCCTGTCCGTTCCCGATCAATATGCGGAAGTCGAGCGGCCGGCCCTGATCCGCGCCCGCTGGCAGGACCGGGACGGCACGACGCACGAGGAGCGGCTGGAGGGTCTGCTCGCCATCTGCCTGCAGCATGAGATGGACCATCTCGACGGCATCCTCTTCATCGACCATCTCTCCCGCCTGAAGCGGGAGATGGTGCTGAAGAAGCTCGCCAAGTCCCGCCAGAAGGCCGCCTGAGGTCCTGCGGGCCGCCGGGACGCGGCCCTCAAGCGACTGCCGGACCCCGCCCGTGCGCGCACCCTGCGCATCGCGGTGCCCCTATGCGTGCCGATCCCGCTCGGCCCGCACGGCCGGCGTGCGGCTTCGCGGTTGATGCGCTGGTGCCGACCGGCTAGGTTCCTGCTTCGTTCCCGAGGGGGTGATCCGTGGATCCAATGCTTCTCGCCATCATCGTGCTGGGTCTTGCGATCGGGCTCGTCGTCGGCTTCGTGCTGGGCGGTCGGCCGGTTTCGGGCCTGCGGTCCGACCTTGAGGCTGGGCGCGTCCGGCTCGGCGAGCTCGAGCGCAGCCTTGCCACCGCCGAGGAGCGGGCGCGGAGCGGCGAGCTGCTGCGCCTTACCCTCGATGAAGTCGCAAAGGAGCGCGACGCCGCGCGCGACGAGGCGGCAGGGCTGCGGCCGCTCGCCGACCGCGCGCGCATCCAGGAAGAGGAACTGGCAACGCTCCGTGCCGAGAAGGAAGCGCTCGCCGCCGCCAAGGCCGCGTTCGAGCGCGGGGAGGCGGAGCGCAAGGATGCGTTCGAGGCGCAGCTGCGGCAGATCAAGGAGCTCGAGGCCAAGCTCGAGACGCGGTTCGGCGATCTTGCCGGCAAGGCGCTGGAGACGGCCCATGATGCGTTTCTCAAGAGGGCAGGCGAGCGGCTCGCCCATGAGGGCCAGCAGAACGAAGCAAAGCTGAAGGCGCTGCTGCAGCCCGTCGAGACCACGCTGAAGCGTTACGAGGAGCAGCTGAGCCTGGTCGAGAAGGAGCGGGTCGGCAGCTATTCGGCGCTGCAGAAGGCGGTGGAGCTGCTGCATCTCGGCCACACCCAGGTGAAGGAGGAAACGGCGCGGCTGGTGAATGCGCTCCGCTCCAGCCCCAAGGCGCGCGGTCGCTGGGGCGAACAGAGCCTCAAGAATGTGCTCGAACAGGCCGGGCTGTCTGAGGGCATCGATTTCGAGATGGAAGTCTCGGTCGAGACCGAAGAGGGGCGATTGCGGCCCGACGTGATCGTCAACCTGCCCGGCGGGCGCAAGCTGATCATCGACGCCAAATGCTCGCTGAACGCCTATCTCGACGCGTCCGAGCAGGTCGACGACGAGGCGCGGCGCAAGCACCTCGCCGCCCATGCCGCCTCGATCCGCAACCACGCCCAGCAGCTCGGCTCCAAGGCTTATTGGGCGCAATTCGGCGACGCCGCCGATTATGTGATCATGTACATTCCGGGCGAGCATTTCCTGACCGCGGCGCTGGAGCAGGATGGCGGGATCTGGGACTGGGCCTTCGAGCGCCGGGTGCTGCTCGCCACGCCGACCAATCTGGTCGCGATCGCCCGGACGGTCGCGAGCGTGTGGCGGCAGGAAAAGCTTGCCGAGCAGGCGGCGGAGATCGCCGCGCTTGGAAAGGAGCTGCACAGCCGGCTGGCGACGATGGGCGGCCATGTCGCGCGGGTCGGCCGCAATCTCGAGCAGGCAACCAATGCCTACAACGCGATGGTCGGCAGCCTGGAGAGCCAGGTGATGAGCCAGGCCAAGCGCTTCGAGACGCTGGACGTGAGCGGCGCGAAGGCAATCGAGCCCCTGCCGATGGTGGAAAGCGCGCCGCGCCCGCTCACCAAGCTGGTCGCCGGACCGGCGAGGGAGGACGCGGCCGCCTGACCTCGCCCGGCAGGGCAGCGGCCTCCGTCAGCAGGCCTGGTTGCCGGCGGCTCAATCGGCGGGGACAGGGCGGCGACGATCCGGCGCACATCCTGGGCATGGCCGCGGCGCAGCACCAGCACCTCGCCGGGGACGGCCACGACGATCAGATCCTCGACGCCACAGGCAGCGACGCGCACGCCATCCCCGCGCAACAGGCAGTTGCGGGTGTCGAGTGCGATTGCGTGGCCGGCGACGGTGTTGCCCGCCTCATCCTGCGGCCCAAGGTCCCAGAGCGCGTCCCAGCTGCCGACATCGGACCAGGCCATCGCCACCGGCACCACTGCCACGCGGTCGGCTTTCTCCATGACCGCGGAATCGATCGGCTCGGCCGGTGCCGCCGCGAACGCCGCCGCATCGGGCGCGATCCGCGCGGCGCTGCGCGTGGCCGCGTCCATCGCACCGCGGACCGATCCTGCGATCGCCGGCGCATGCTGGGCCAGCATCGCCAGCAGCCGGTCGGCGCGGAACAGGAAGATGCCGGCGTTCCAGAAGTGACCGCCTTCGGCCAGCATCGCAGCCGCTGCGGCCCGATCGGGCTTTTCCTTGAACCGCTCGACGCGGCGGACGCCGTCCGCAATGGTTTCGCCGATGCGGATATAGCCATAGCCGGTCTCGGGCGCTGTCGGCTGAATGCCGAAGGTGACGAGCCAGCCGTCCTGCGCGGTACGGCGCGCGCGCGCGATCGCGGCGGCGAAGGCGGCCGGATCATCGATGTGATGGTCGCTTGGCAGGACCAACAGCAACCGGTCCGGCCGGTCGGCGGCGTGGGCGGCGAGCGCGATCGCGGCTGCCGTGTTACGGCCGACCGGTTCCAGGATCAGGGTGGCCGGCGCGCAGCCGGCAGCCGCCAGGTCGGCCTCGACAGCGTCGGCGTGGGACGCGCTCGCGACCACCAGCGGAGCGCGGAAGCGGGCCGGATCGGCGACCCTGAGCGCCGTTTCCGCAAGCAAAGTCCGGGGACCGGTCAGCGGCAGCAGTTGCTTCGGTCGGGCCGGTGTCGACAGCGGCCAGAGCCGAGTGCCGGCGCCGCCGGAGAGGATGACCGGGGTAATCAGATCGTCCATGCGCATCGTCCTTCGGGCGCCGACCGGGCGCCGCTGCCCGCTGCCGTCAGCATGGCTGGAGCCGTCTGGCAATGCCGCGCGAGGCCGGCCCGCGCCAGATCGGCCGCGTCACTTCGGCCCGCCGGCACCGCTTTGGCGGCTTCGCCTGTGGGCAAAGCCGGGGATAAGTGCAAAAAGCAATTTGCTTTTCTCGACGCTTGCCACAAATCAGGGGCTCCGAAGGGAGGGAATCAATATGGCGGATGCCAAACCGAAACGAGCAAACAACGCGCTGAGCAAGCCCGTACAGCCATCGGCGGATCTGGCGGCGATCGTTGGCGACAAGCCGATCGCACGCAGCGATGTTGTGAGCAAAGTCTGGGATCACATCAAGAAGAACAATCTTCAGAACCCGGAGAACAAGCGCGAGATCCTCGCCGACGACAAGCTCAAGAAGGTGTTCGGTGGCAAGGACAAGGTGTCGATGTTCGAGATGAACAAGCATCTTTCCAACCATCTGAAGTGATCTTCCTTCAGGACTCGTGAACGCAAAGCCCGGCTTTCGCCGGGCTTTGTCATTTGGGCGCCCGCAGATGCGACTGTACCGAAGCGGGACGCTTGCGGGTTAACCTTGTTGGTGCGTTCCCGCCCGCGCCTGCCATCGGTAAACAAATCCTTACCGGCCTGCGGCCCGCCGTCCCTGCCGAGGGAGCGGGCGCAGCCACCGGGACCGCGCCGGCGTCCGGCCGGCGTGGAGCCGCGTTTTGTGAGGGGTTTGTGATGAAGAAATATCTGTTGGCGCTGACCATTGCCGCTGCCGCTGCGGTTCCGAGCCAAGCAGCCGTGCAGCTGTCGAGCGTGGCCGGCAACGCCACCTACCAGGGTCCGGGCTTTGCCGCGACCCAGATCTTCGATTTCAATGGCGGCAGCGAAGCGCGCTGGGATCGCGCCATCTTCACCACGTCGCAGAACGGCGTCCGGGCGCGCCCGCTCGGCAGCACCGGCGGCTTCATCTCGGTCGGTCCCAGCGATGGTTCGCCCGGCACGTTCAGCCTGGCCGGTCTCGGCCCGCTGAACGCGATCAGCTTCCTGTGGGGCTCGGTCGACACCTACAACACGCTGCAGGTGCTGGATCAGGACGGCGGCCTGCTGGCAAGCTTCCTCGGTTCCCAGGTGTGGAACCCGGCGAACGGCAACCAGACCGCGACGGCGACGAACCGGCTGGTCCGCCTGGACTTCACCGGCGCCACCAAGAACGAAGTCGGGGCGCTGCGCTTCATTTCGACGAACAACGCGTTCGAGGTCGACAACATCGCGATCGCCGCAGTGCCGGAGCCGGCGACGTGGGCGATGATGATCGGCGGCTTCGGCCTGATCGGTGCGGCCGCCCGCCGCCGGGCCCGCGCCACGATCGCCTACGCCTGAGCTTCCTTCGGGAAGAGGGGGTGAAGCGCCGCCGGCCCTGAACCGGCGGCGCTTTTCCGCATCCCCGGTTGCGCTTTTGGCTCCGTGACGCTAGGGAGCCGCCACGCATTCCGTCGGAACGGAAACGCAGCGCACCCTTATGGTGCGTCACGCTGGTCGGCGAGGTTTCGCCCACCGGCGTTTTTCGCGTTTGCGAGGGCGGCACGGGAGTAGGTGATGTTCGAAACACTGAGCGAGAGGCTGGGCGGCGTCTTCGACCGGCTGCGCGGCCGCGGCGCGCTCACCGAAAGCGATGTCCGTGCCGCGATGCGCGAGGTGCGGATCGCGCTCCTCGAAGCGGACGTCGCGCTGCCTGTCGTCCGTGACTTCGTCGAGAAGGTGACGGAGCGGGCGGTCGGGGCGCAGGTTCTCCGCTCCGTCACGCCCGGCCAGCAGGTGGTCAAGCTCGTCCATGACGCGCTGGTCGAGATGCTCGGCGCGGACGAATCGGAGCTCGCCCTGAACGTCACGCCGCCGGCCGTGGTGATGCTGGTCGGCCTGCAGGGATCGGGCAAGACGACGACCACCGCGAAGCTTGCCAAGCGGCTGTCGGAGCGGGACCGCAAGAAAGTCCTGATGGCATCGCTCGACGTCAACCGCCCCGCCGCGCAGCAGCAGCTCGCGGCGCTTGGCGAGCAGATCAAGGTCGCGACGCTGCCGATCGTCGCCGGCCAGCAGCCGGTCGACATCGCCCGCCGGGCGATGAGCGCGGCGAAGCTGCAGGCCTATGACGTGCTGCTTCTCGACACGGCCGGCCGGCTTCATGTCGACCAGGCGCTGATGGACGAGATGAAGGCGGTGGCAGCGACAGCCGAGCCGCAGGAGATCCTGCTCGTCGTCGACGCGCTGACCGGCCAGGATGCCGTCAACGTCGCCCGCAATTTCTCGGACCAGGTGCCGCTGACCGGCGTGATCCTGACCCGGATGGATGGCGACGCGCGCGGTGGTGCCGCGCTGTCGATGCGCGCCGTCACGCAGAAGCCGATCAAGTTCGCCGGCACCGGCGAGAAGATGGACGGGCTGGAGGCGTTCCACCCGCAGCGCGTCGCCGGCCGCATCCTCGGCATGGGCGATGTCGTCAGCCTCGTCGAGAAAGCTGCCGAAACCATCGAGGCCGAGGATGCCGAGCGGCTTGCGGCGAAGATGGCCAAAGGCCAGTTCGACATGAACGATCTGCGCGCCCAGCTCAGCCAGATGCGGCGGATGGGCGGCCTCGGCGCGCTTGCCGGCATGATGCCGGGCATGAAGAAGGCCCAGGCGGCAATGGCGTCCGGCGCGGTCGACGAGAAGATCCTCGTCCGGATGGACGCGATGATCGGCTCGATGACGCCGCGCGAGCGGACAAAGCCCGAGCTGATCAACGCAAAGCGCAAGATCCGCATCGCCAACGGATCGGGCACGACCGTCCAAGATGTGAACAAGCTCCTGAAAATGCATCAGGAAATGGCCAACGCCATGAAGAAGATCAAGAAAATGGGTGGGCTGAAGGGCCTGGCCGCGATGTTCGGCAAGGGCGGCGGCCTGGGCCAGCTGCCCGGCGGAATGGGCGACATGCTGGGCGGCGGCAAGGGCGGCATGCCGGGCGGCCTCCCCGGCCTCGGCGGACCGGGCGCCCTGCCGCCGATCCCGGGCAACCTGCCGCCGGGCTTCGAAAAGTTTCTGAAGAAAAAGTAACGATCGCAATCAACTGAAGGGAAAAGAGAATGGCACTTTCGATCCGGCTGTCGCGCGGCGGCGCCAAGAAGCGGCCCTATTACCGCATCGTCGTCGCCGACGCGCGCGCCCCGCGCGACGGCCGCTTCATCGAGAAGATCGGCAGCTACAATCCGTTGCTCGCCAAGGACTCGCCGGAGCGCGTGAAGCTCGACGCGGATCGCGCGCGTCACTGGCTCTCGGTCGGCGCGCAGCCGACGGACCGGGTGCTCCGATTCCTTGACGCGGCTGGCATCCGCGAGCGGGCGGCCCGCAACAACCCGAAAAAGGCCGAGCCTGGCGAGAAGGCCAAGGAGCGCGCCGAGGAGCGCGCCGCGAAGCTGGCCGAGCAGGAGGAAGCGCGCCGCGCGGCGAGCGAAGCGGCCAATGCGGGCGCGTCGAGCGAGCAGCCGGCCGAGGGCGACGCCGATGCCCCGACCGGTGCCGACGAGGCCCAGTCCGCCGACGCGCCGGCGGAAGGCTGACCATGCGCACCCCCTCTCCGGCCGGAGAGGGGCCCGTTCCGGCGGGCGATCCGGCCGCCGAGGCCGATCCGGCGTGCCCCGCGGCCGATCGCCCGGTCGCGCTCGCAGCAGTCGCGGGCGCGCACGGGCTGGCCGGCGAGGTGCGGCTGAAGCTCTTCACGGACGATGCCGACGGGCTGGCACGCTATCGCTGGTTCCAGGCCGGCGCGCAGACGCTGACGCTGGTTGCCGTCCGTGCTGCCGGCGGCGGGGCAATTGCCCGGTTCCGCGAGGCGTCTGACCGGAGCGCGGCCGAGGCCTTGCGGGGAGTGCTTTTGACGGTGCCGCGCTCCGCGCTCCCGCCGCTTCCCGAGGGCGAATATTATCACGCCGATCTGATCGATCTGCCCGTTCATGCCGACGACGAGGCGGACGGCGACACCCCGATCGGCCGCGTGATTGCGGTCCAGAATTTCGGTGCCGGCGACGTGCTCGACATCGCCACGGCGCGCGGAAAGAGCTTCATGGCACCGATGCACGCGGCCCGGATCGAGGCGGGCCGGATCCTGCTCGACGCCGCCTTTGTCGAGCGGTGAGCAGGTCAGGCGACGCTGGTGCGCGCCGCGACGATGCTCCCCGGATTGGCTTCCAGCACCCGCTCCAACCGGTCTTCCTCGAGCCGGGTCAGAAACTCGGCGCCGAACAGCCCGTCGCGGGACCAGCGCACCCGCGCCCGGAGCTCGCCGATCGGAGGCAGTGAGATGGCGATCACCGTCGGTGCATCCAGTGGCGCCGCGCACTCCCCCGAAAAGCCGATCGTCGACAGATTGTGAAGAACGACGGGCACATCCGCATTGCCGAGTTCCCGCAGGCGGGTGACGATCGCCATCGGGTAGCGGAAGCTGCGCCGCTCATCGAGTTGGAAAGGCTTTGTGCTCATCGCCAGCAGAGGATCCTCATCGGGGCCCTGCATCTAACTGACCGGAGTTTAACGATTCGCGAATGCCGGCGTTGACAGTGCGGAGGCGATTCCGGATCAGCCGGCGGACGGCACGCCAGGAGTAATGGACATGACGAAGATGGTGGAACGGGCGGATCTGCGCGTCGCCGAGCCGCTCGCTGCCTTTGTCGACGACCGCCTGCTGCCGGGGACAGGCCTGGAACCGGCCGCGTGGTGGGCCGGGCTCGCCGACATCTTCCGCCGCTTCGTACCCGACAATCGGCGCCTTCTGGCACAGCGGGACGCGCTCCAGCGGCAGATCGACGCCTGGCATGCCGGCCGGAAAGGGCAGGGGATCGACGCCGCCGAGCAGGAATCGTTCCTCCGGTCGATCGGCTATCTGGTGGACGAACCGGCGCCGTTCACGATCGGCACGGAAGGAGTCGATCCGGAGATTGCACGAACCGCCGGGCCGCAGCTGGTGGTGCCGGTGCTGAATGCCCGCTTCCTTCTCAACGCGGTCAATGCACGCTGGGGGAGCCTCTACGACGCGCTCTACGGCACCGATGCCTTGCCGGGAAGCGCGCGGCCGGGCGGCTATGACCGCGAACGCGGCGCGCAGGTGATCGCGCGCGCCCATGGTTTCCTCGACGAGACTCTGCCGGGCTGGCGACAGGCGCTCGGCGGCGGCAGCCATTCTGCGCTGGTCGGCCGGCGCGGCGAGTCGCTGCTGTTCCGGCACCATGGGCTCCATATCGAGATCATGGTCGACCGCAGCCATCCGGTCGGGCGGGACGATCCGGACGGCATCGCCGATGTCGTGCTGGAGGCGGCGCTCACCACCATCGTCGATCTGGAGGACTCGGTCGCGGCGGTCGATGCCGAAGACAAGGTCGCCGCCTATGCCAATTGGCTGGGCGTGATGCGCGGCGAGCTGGAGGCGGCTTTCGAGAAGGGCGGCCGCCGCGTCGCCCGGCAGATGAGCGAGGATCGCCGCTACACCGGGCGAGACGGCACCGAGCTGGTGCTGCCCGGCCGCAGCCTGTTGTTCGTCCGCAATGTCGGCCATCTGATGACGACGCCCGCCGTGCGGACGGAGGATGGCGAAGAAGCGCCGGAAGGCATTCTCGACGCAGTCATGACGGCAACGGCTGCGCTCCACGATCTGCGCGGGCTTGGACGCTTGCGCAACAGCCGCACCGGATCGGTCTATATCGTCAAGCCGAAGATGCACGGGCCGGAGGAAGCTGCGTTCACCAACCGGCTCTTCGATGCGGTCGAGGATCTGATCGGCGTCGATCGCCACACGCTGAAAGTGGGGGTGATGGACGAGGAACGGCGGACGTCCGCCAATCTCGCCGCCTGCATTCATGCGGTGCGCGACCGCATCGTCTTCATCAACACCGGCTTTCTCGACCGCACCGGGGACGAGATCCACACCGCGATGCAGGCGGGGCCGATGGTCCCCAAGGGCGAGATGAAAACGAGCGCGTGGATCAAGGCCTATGAAGACCGGAATGTGCGGATCGGCCTTGCCCATGGATTCTCCGGGCGCGCCCAGATCGGGAAAGGCATGTGGGCCGCGCCCGACCGCATGGCCGAGATGATGGAGCAGAAGATCGGCCATCCCAAGAGCGGCGCCAACACCGCCTGGGTGCCCAGCCCAACCGCGGCGACGCTCCATGCGATGCATTACCATATGGTCGATGTGTTCGCGGTCCAGGCGGAGCTGGCCGGGGCGCCGTCGCCGCCGCTCGCGCAGCTGCTGACGGTGCCGGTGGCGATCGGCCGGAACTGGCAGGACGACGAGGTCCGGCGAGAACTGGACAACAACGCCCAGGGCATTCTCGGCTATGTCGTGCGCTGGATCGATCAGGGCGTCGGCTGTTCGAAAGTGCCCGACATCAACGACATCGGGCTGATGGAGGATCGCGCGACGCTGCGCATTTCCAGCCAGGCGCTTGCCAACTGGCTGGTGCACGGCATTTGCACTCCCGCGCAGGTCGACGATGCGCTGCGCCGTATGGCGGCGAAAGTCGACGCGCAGAATGAAGGCGACCCTTCCTACCGGCCGATGGCGCCTGATCCGGAGGCCAGCATCGCGTTCCAGGCCGCGCGGGCACTGGTTTTCGAGGGTGCCGGCCAGCCCAACGGCTATACCGAACCGCTGCTCCACCGCTACCGCGCGCAGGCGAAGGCCCGCGGCTGAGCGCCGCGCGGCTCGGTCGTGCGGGCAGCTCAGCCCTGTTTTCGGCTGAGCGTGCGCATCGCCTCGTCGAGCCCGTCGAGCGTCAGCGGGAACATGCGGCCGCCCATCAGCTCCCGCATCAGCGCGATCGACTGGGAATAGCCCCAATGCTGTTCCGGCACCGGATTCAGCCAGGCAGCCGCCGGATAGGTGCTCGTCACGCGGTGCATCCAGACGGCGCCGGCCTCTTCATTGAAATGTTCGACCGAACCCCCTGGATGAGTGATCTCATAGGGGCTCATCGAGGCGTCGCCGACGAAGATGACCTTGTAGTCATGGCCGTATTTGTGAAGCACATCCCAGGTCGGCGTGCGTTCGGTGAAGCGGCGGCGATTGTCCTTCCAGACGCCTTCGTAGAGGCAGTTGTGGAAGTAGAAGAATTCGAGGTTCTTGAACTCGGCGGTGGCCGCGGAGAACAGCTCCTCGCACAGCCTGACATGCGGATCCATCGACCCGCCGATGTCGAGGAACAGCAGCAGCTTGACCGCATTGTGCCGCTCCGGCCGCATCTGGATGTCGAGCCAGCCCTGGCGTGCGGTGCCGTCGATGGTGGCATCCAGATCGAGCTCGTCGGCAGCGCCTTCCCGCGCGAAGCGGCGCAGGCGGCGGAGCGCGATCTTGATGTTGCGGGTGCCCAGTTCCTTCGTGGAATCGAGGTTCCGGAACTCGCGCTTGTCCCACACCTTGATCGCGCGGCCGTGCCGGCCTTCCTCCTGGCCGATGCGAACGCCCTCCGGATTGTAGCTATAGGCGCCGAAAGGTGAGGTGCCGCCGGTGCCGATCCACTTGTTGCCGCCCTGGTGGCGCTCCTTCTGTTCGGCCAGACGCTGCTTGAGGGTCGCCATGATCTCGTCCCACGAGCCGAGCTTTGCGATCTCCGCCATCTGCTCTTCGGTCAGGTAGAGCTCGGCCACCTTGCGCAGCCATTCCTCCGGGATCGGCACGGCCTCGGTGCCATAGCTCGTCTCGATTCCCCTGAAGACCTTGGCAAACACCTGGTCGAATCGATCCAGCAGCCCTTCGTCCTTCACGAACGTCGCCCGGGCGAGATAGTAGAATTCCTCCGGACGCTGGGCGATCACCTCCTGGTCGAGCGCTTCGAGCAGCACCAGATGTTCCTTCAGAGATGCCGGGATCCCGGCATGTCGAAGCTCGTCGATGAAGCTGAAGAACATGCGGTCGTCCTAGCAGGATCGGTTGCGTGGACAAGCGTGCTTAACCGCTCGTCAAACCCTCGGCTGTAACAAAAACGCATCATTTCAGAGAGCGGGGACAGGGATGCTGCAGGGAGCCATCGAGTCAGCCGATCCGGGAGCGATCGATGCGGTCGCCAAGTCGTGCGGCGACCTGGCGGTGGGCTGCACGGCGGCCGCGGCGGACGTGACCGGCGTTGCTGCCAGCCTCGACCGCCAGCTGCGGGTGCTCGCCGATCTCGAAGCGGTGACGCGGGCCCTTGAGGCCGATCAGCGCCGCGCGGCCGACTCGACCGACGAAGCGCGGCTGCTCGCCGAAAAGGCGCGTGCGAAGCTCGACGAGGGCGCGCGGATCATCCGCACCTCGATGACCGAGTTCACGGCGCTGACCGAGATGGTGGTGCGGCTGGGCGCCCAGGTCACCAACTTCGCGGCGGCGATGACCCAGGTGCAGCGGGTGACGGCCGGCATCGACGCGATCGCCCGGACGACCAACATGCTCGCGCTCAACGCGGCGATCGAGGCCGAGCGAGCGGGCAGCGCCGGGCGGACCTTTGCGGTCGTCGCGGCGGAAGTGAAAAAGCTCGCGCAGGACACGCGCGCAGCCACCGAGGAGATCAGCCTGACGATGGGATCGCTCAGCCACGAGGCGGAGCGGTTCGTCGCCGAGATCGGCGAAGGTGTCGGCAAAAGCCGGGCCGCTCAGGCGAGCTTTGCCCGGGTGAACGACACGGTTGCCGATGTCGGCCGCATCGTCGAGCTCGTCGAACAGCAGTCCGACGGGATCGCGCGGTCGACCAGCCAGATCCACGACAACGCCATTCGGGTCCGGGACGAGCTGACCGGCTTTGCCCGCGATGCCCGCGCCAATGCCGGGCGGCTGATCGAGGCGCAGGAACGGATGCGGCAGATGGAACTGCTCTCCAACCGGATGTTCGACCAGCTGGTCCATTCAGGCTTTGCGCACGACGACCAGCAGTTTGTCGAGCTTGCATTTGCTGCCCGGAACGAAATCGGCGGCCTGATCGAAGCGGCGATCGCGCGGGGGGAGATTGCCAGCGCGGCCGTGTTCGACACTGACTATCGGCTGATCCCGGGCTCCGATCCCGAGCGTTTCGACAATGACTTCGCCGACTGGGCCGATCGCAACATCCAGCCCATCCTCGATCGGGTGAGCGAAAGCCACCCGCGGATCGAGGGATCGGTCTGTTCGGACATGAACGGCTATCTGCCGACCCATCAGACCCGGCGCGCGCTGCCGCCCCGCCCTGACGACCCGGAGTGGAATGCGCGAAACTGCCGGAACCGCCGGATCCTGCTCGACGACACGACGGCCCGAGCGGTGGCCAGCGATGCGCCGTTCATGATGGCGGTCTACCAGCTCGACCGGGGCGCGGAGTCGGTCATGGTCAAGAATGTGTTCGTCCCATTATGGGTCAGGGGGCGCCGCTGGGGCAATTTCGAGATCGCCTATGTGAATGGCTGACGCCGCGGTCGGCGCGGTCCGCCCGCTCGGCGGAGCGGCGGCGCAGGGCGGATCGTCGCCGATCAGCCACTTAACCGACTTCTTCCTGTCTTGCCGGTGCAACCGGACCGACTTCTTGGCCACCTAGGACGGTTAAGGGGCGTGGTTAACAAGACAAGGGAAGATACATGCGTAACATCCTGCTCACTCTCGGACTCGTCTGTGCGGCCGTGCCGGCCCAGGCGGCTGTCACCATCGACTTCCAGAACCTGACCACCGAAGGCAATCGCCCCTCGGTCAGCTATCCGGAGGTCACCTTCACCAACGGCCTCGATCGGCCGCTGTCCGTGATCCGCACCTTTTCGACCGGCGACTCGCGCATCTGCGCGATCGGCAACAATTTCGCCTGCACGGGCGAGCTGATCGCCACCTTCGCCAAGCCGGTCAACAACCTTCAGCTCGACGTGCTGGGCGTCAACCTGCCGACCGACATCGTCTCCTTCCTCGTCGAATTCGGCGCGGGCGAGAGCGAGACCGTCACCTTCAGCAATCTCAATCTGGGCGTGGACGCGAACCTGATCGATCTCGGTCGCTTCCGTGACGTTTCGCGTTTTGAGCTGACCAGCACCGACGCGACCGGCGTGAGCATCGACAATGTCCGCTTCGCGCCGGTGCCGGAGCCGGGCACTTGGGCGATGATGATCGCCGGCTTCGGCCTTGCCGGCGCCGCGCTGCGCCGTCGCGCCCCGCGGGCCGTGTTCGCCTGACAAGGAAAGCGCCGCCGGCCCTGCATGCCGGCGGCGCGTTCGCGGGCTGCCGGGGTCGATGCCGGGCGCTTGCGCCTCAGCCCGGGCGACCCTGGCGCTTCGCCATGAAGGCAAGTCGCTCGAACAGCATCACGTCCTGCTCGTTCTTGAGCAGCGCACCATGGAGCGGCGGGATTGCCTTGGTCGGGTCGCGGGACTGCAGCACGTCGAGCGGCATGTCTTCGGCCAGCAGGAGCTTCAGCCAATCGAGCAGCTCGCTGGTCGACGGCTTCTTCTTCAGCCCGGGCACGTCCCGCACCTCGTAGAAGATATCCATCGCCCGCTGCACCAGGATCTTCTGGATGCCGGGAAAATGGACATCCACGATCGCCTGCATCGTCTCCCGGTCGGGAAACTTGATATAGTGGAAGAAGCAGCGGCGCAGGAACGCGTCCGGCAGCTCCTTTTCGTTGTTGGACGTGATGACCACGATCGGCCGCTCGCGCGCAACGATCGTCTCGCGCGTCTCGTAGACATGGAATTGCATCCGATCGAGTTCGTGCAGCAGATCGTTCGGAAACTCGATATCCGCCTTGTCGATCTCATCGATCAGCAGGACGGGCAGTCGCTCCGATTCGAACGCTTCCCACAATTTGCCCTTGCGGATGTAGTTGCGGATCTCGTGCACGCGGGGATCGCCCAGCTGGCCGTCGCGCAGCCGGGCGACCGCGTCATACTCGTAAAGGCCCTGATGCGCCTTGGTGGTGGACTTGATGTTCCATTCGATGAGCGGCGCCTCGAGCGCCGTCGCGATTTCCTGGGCCAGCACGGTCTTGCCGGTGCCGGGCTCGCCTTTCACGAGAAGCGGGCGACGCAGCGTGACGGCGGCGTTGACGGCGACCTTCAGATCGTCGGTGGCAACATAGTCGCGGGTCCCATCAAAGCGCATCGGCCGGCCTCTTCTTGCTCGCCGGCGAGGGATAGGTGCCGTTGACGCGAAGGGCAAGCCGCGGCTCAGAGCCGGGCGCGGGCCACCTGGCGGGCCTCGAGCAGGTCCCAGAGCCCGCGCTGCTGCGCGAGGATTTGCTGGGCGCCGAAGCCGAGCGCGCGCTCAAGCGCCGCCGAATCGGCAAATGCCATCGCGACCGTCCGTGTCTCCGCTTCCGAAGGGAGCACGAGCGGCGGGGAGTCGACCCCGACCCGCCGTGCGGCGATTTCCAGCACCGACCGCACCGCGAGCCAGTCCAGCACGAGCGCGAAGGCGGCACCGAGCGCGCAGCCTCGCCGGTCCGATCGGCCGAGCATGTCGAGCGCATGGCGCTGCTGCAGCACGGCCGCTTCGCATTCCCCCTGGCCGGGCGTGCTCGGCACCGGCCCGGTCGCGACGGCGAGGCGCGTCAGCAGGCTGCGTTCGACGGCGAATCCTTCCGCGGCCGCCGCCAGCCAGCCGAGCGCGGCCGCGTGTTCGGTCTTCTCGGCGGCATGATCGATCACGCCCGGGAAGCGGCCGTGCAGCACGCACAGATAATGGGCAGCGTCGGCGAGATTGCGCAGCGCGTCGCGGCCGTCGCGCAGCGGAGCGGCACCAGGATAGGCGTGCGCCGCAGTGCCATCCGCCTTCACCAGCGCCACCAGCATGTCCGCCACGCCGATGCTGCGCGCCGTCTCGACCGCTCCGATCGTCATTCTGAACCTCGCCTGCGACGTCTCACGCCCACCGACCCCGGGTTTTCGAACCCCGTGTCTATCGAAAGGACGTAAAGAGGCGGTTTATGTCAGATTAGTAATGCGGGGCGGTGCTGCGGCGATCGAGACTTGACAGGAAGAGGAAGGATATCAAAGGGCTGGAGCGTCTTGATGAGGGCCGCTGACAAGAGCCGCCCGTCGGACGGCGCACCCGCAGCGGAGGTGCGTCGCGGCGTCCCGCACGCCAGCGGAACCAGGCCTTGACGCTTACGTAAGAGCGATGTTCAAAGGCGCCATGGCCACGCAGCATCACGCAACCGTCGACACGCCCGACCTCCGCAATCGCGAGCAGTTCACCATCACCGATCTGTCCGAGGAGTTCGACGTGACGCCGCGGGCATTGCGCTTTTACGAGGAGGAGGGGCTGATCGCGCCGATCCGGCGCGGCACGACGCGGATCTACACGAAGCGCGATCGCGCGCGCCTGGCCTGGATCCTGAGAGCGAAGCGGACCGGGTTCAGCCTCGCCGAAATCCGCGAGATGATCGACCTTTACGATCTGGGAGACGGCCGCAGCATGCAGCGGCGCGTGACGATCGAGAAATGCAACGCCCGGATCGAGCTGTTGAAACGGCAGCGGCTCGACATCGATGCCCAGATCGACGAGCTGACCCGCTTCGTCAAACGCGTCGAGGAAGTGGCGGCCCAGGCGCGCAAATAGCGGCCGCCGCCATCGCCGGAGTCCCGCTCCGGCGCCGAAAGCGCTAAAAGGCGCCCGAGACCCCGAGACCTGAAACCCCACGCCTGCGGAGAACCCCATGCCCGTCTATACCGCCCCGGTGCGCGACACGCGCTTCGTGCTCGATCAGGTGATCGGCCTCGATCGCTATGCCAACCTGCCTGGCTTCGAGAATGCCACACCGGACACGGTCGAGGCCGTTCTGACCGAAGGCGGCCGGTTCGTGGCGGAAGTGCTGTTTCCGCTCAACCAGACCGGCGACCGCGAGGGCTGCACCCGGAACGCCGACGGCACGGTGACGACGCCGACCGGGTTCAAGGACGCCTATCGCCAGTTCGTCGAGGCGGGCTGGCCGACCCTGTCGGGGCCGACCGAATATGGTGGGCAAGGGCTGCCGCACGTCGTGATGACGGCGTTCGAGGAGTTTCTCTGTTCAGCGAACATGGCGTTCCAGATGTATCCGGGGCTGACCGCGGGCGCGACGGCTGCGATCCTTGCCAAGGGATCGGACGCCCAGAAGGCCCTGTACGTGCCGAAGATGGTGTCCGGCGAATGGGGCGGGACGATGAACCTGACGGAGCCGCAGTGCGGCACCGATCTCGGGCTGATCAAGACGAAGGCGGAGCCCCAGCCGGACGGCAGCTACCGCATCACCGGCACCAAGATCTTCATTTCCGCCGGCGAGCACGACCTGACCGACAACATCATCCATCTGGTGCTGGCGAAAGTGACCGGCGCGCCGGACAATGTGAAGGGAATCAGCCTGTTCATCGTGCCGAAGGTGCTGGTGAATGACGATGGCTCGCTGGGAGAGCGCAACGCGGTCACCTGTGGCTCGATCGAGCACAAGATGGGCATCCACGGCAACTCGACCTGCGTGATGAACTATGACGGCGCGACCGGCTTCCTCGTCGGCGAGGAGAATAAGGGCCTGGCCGCCATGTTCATCATGATGAATGCGGCGCGTCTCGGCGTCGGCCTGCAGGGCCTCGGCATCGGCGAAGTCGCCTATCAGAATGCCGTCGCCTATGCCGGGGACCGGCGCCAAGGCCGGGCGCTGACCGGTCCAGCCGAGCCGGAGCAGAAGGCGGACACGCTGTTCGTCCACCCCGATGTGCGGCGGATGCTGATGGAAGCCAAGGCGATGACCGAGGGGCTGCGCGCGCTGTGCCTGTGGGGCGCATTGCTTGTCGATCTGACCCACAAGGCGCCGACCCCCGAGGAGCGGGAACAGGCCGATGCGCTCGTCAGCCTCCTCACCCCGGTGATCAAGGGCTTCGGCACCGATATGGGCTACCGGATCGCGACCGACGCGCAGCAGGTCTATGGCGGCCACGGCTACATCGCCGAATGGGGCATGGAGCAATATGTCCGCGATGCCCGCATTGCGATGATCTATGAAGGCACCAACGGCGTGCAGGCGATGGACCTGGTCGGGCGGAAGCTGCCGGCCAAGGGTGGGGCAGCCATCCAGGCCTTCTTCGCGATGGTGGGCGAGGAAATCGCCGCCGCCAAGGGCGGGCCGCAGGCGCCGCTCGCCGAGAGCCTCGAAGCGACGCTCGGCGAGCTGCAGGGCGCAACGATATGGCTGATGCAGAACGGCTTTGCCAATCCCAACCATGCCGGCGCCGGGGCCGTCCCCTATATGCACCTGATGGGCATCGTGGTGCTGGGGCTGATGTGGCTGCGGATGGGCGTCGCCGCCCAGCGCCAGCTCGACACGGGCGAGGGCGATCGCGCTTTTCTCGAGGCAAAGCTCACCACTGCCCGGTTCTTTGCCGATCGCATTGCGCCCCGTGCGCTGAGCTTGCGGCGGGAGCTGGAAGGCGGCGCCGACGCGCTGATGGCGTTGCCGCCCGCAGCGTTCGCCGCCGCCGCCTGATCGGACCGGTCAGGCCAGCTCGCGGGCGTCCGCGGCGGCGAGCGTCAGTCGCGCCACTTCCTCGGACGAGGCCGGGTTTTGCCCGGTCACCAGCTGCCCGTCCCGGACCGCGAGCGGCTGGAAGTCCGGCGCGGTCTGGATTTCGGCGCCGAGCACCGACAGCCGGGTCTCGAGCAGGAAGGGCACCGTTTCCGCCAGCCCGACAGCGGCTTCCTCGCTGTTGGTGAAGCAGCTCACCCGGCGGCCTGCCACGATCGGCCTGCCGTCGGGATCCCGCACGTTGACCAGGCCGGCGGGGCCGTGACAGACGGCGGCGACGGGCTTGCCTGCCGCCCAGGTCGCCTCCAGCAGCGCGATCAGCGCGCGGTCGTCCGGCAGGTCCCACATCGTGCCATGGCCGCCGGGCAGGAAGACCGCGTCATATTCGTCCGCGCGGGCGTCGGCGACCGGAAGCGACGCCTGCAGCCCGGCCATCGCCTGCGCATCGTCGCGAAAGCGGGCGACGCTTGCCGGGATCTCGCCCTCGACGGACGTCGCATCGATCGGCACCGGGCCGCCGGCGATCGACGCGATCGTCACCTCGGCGCCGGCGTCGCGGAACACCCAATAGGGGGTGGCGAGTTCCTCGAACCACAGGCCGGTCGTCTTCCCGGTGTCGCCCATGCGGGCGTGGGAGGTGGTCACGATCAGGATCTTGGTCATCGCATCATCCTTTCTGCTGTGTCGGTGGCGGCGCGAGGCGCATGCGCGGCATGTCGATCGAAGCCATAGGCGCCGATCATTGCCGCTCCGTGTCTGCTCTGCTAGCGCACCGCCATGTCGCGTTCTTCCCTGATTTTGCTGTTGATCCTGGTGCTGCTGGTCGGCGGGGCAGTCGCGCTGTCGCGCATGGACGTCGAGCGGCCGCTGACCCGAGTCGAGAAGATCGTGCCGAATGAGACGCTCGGCAAATAGTCGCCTGACCTTCGCTGCCGCAACCGCGGTCGCGCTGGCTGCGCTGGCGCTGCCGGCGATCGGCCAGGAAGCGCCCGAGTCGCTGCTCCCGCCCGGCTTCGGCGATCCCGCACCGGCCCCAGCGCCTGCGCCTGCGCCTGCGGCACCGGGCGCACCTGCCGGTCCCGCGGCCGGCACGCCGACCGATCTGCTGCCGGCGCTCCCTGGCACCGGCGACGGCGCCGATCCGGCGGCGGAGGAGACGGCGGACGAAGCGGCCGAGGCGGACATGGCCGAGGCCGATCCCTTTGATCTGCCGCCCGAAGCGCGCCGTTCGCCCGATTTCGTCGGGGTGCTGACCGCCGAGCGGGACGGGCTGGGTCCGGACCTCTGGCGCGAAGCCGACGGCCGCTATTTGTCGCTGCTGATGCGGGGCACCCGGGCGCCGGTCGCGTCGCGATGGGCGTCGATCCTGCTCCGCCGGGCGCTGCTCAGCCAGGCGCGGACGCCGGCTGGCGTCGCTGGCGCCGATTGGGTCGCCGAACGCGCGTGGCTGTTGCTGCGCATGGGGGAGGCGGATGCAGCGCGTCTGCTCGTCGCCGGCGTCGACGTTGTCGATTACACGCCGAAGATGTTCGAAGTGGCGCAGCAGGTGGCGCTCGCCAATGCCGATCCGGCGGCGCTCTGCCCGCTGGCCGGACCGGCCGCCGCGGTCAGCAAGGAAGCCGCCTGGGACATGGCGCGCGCGATGTGCGCGGCGATGGCGGGAGAAACCGGCACGGCAAGCGCGATCATCGATGCCGCGCGGCGCAGCGGGCGGGTGCGCGGCATCGATCTGCTGCTTGCCGAGAAGGTGATCGGCGCGGCCGGCGGCCGCCGCGCGATCAACATCGAATGGGACGGCGTGAGCCAGCTCACGGCCTGGCGCTTCGGCCTGGCCAATGCGGTCAATGTCGAGATTCCGGCGCCCCTGTTCGACACGGTCGGCCCCCATGTCCGGGCCTGGCAGGCGCGCGCGCCGATGCGCCAGCCGGCGGAGCGACTGGATGCCGCGGCCTGGGCGGCGGCGCTCGGGATCTTCTCGAACATCGCTTATGTCGACCTGATCGGCATGGCCTATGACGCGACCGATGCGGGCGAGCTGGCCGGCACGGTCGGCGAGCGGCTGCGCATCGCCTACATCGGCGCCGACGACGAGGAGAAGCTCGACGCGCTCCGGGCGCTGTGGGACGAGCCGGAGGATCCTGTCGGCCGCTATGCCCGGTTGGTGCTGACCGCGCGGGCGGCGGCCCGCATCGCGCCCGACGCCGCCTTTGCCGACGATGCCCGCAATCTGATCGCCGCCATGCAGGCTGCCGGACTTGATTACATGGCCGGGCGCTGGGCGACCGTCGCCGAGGGGCTCGGCAACGACGCCGATGCCTGGGCGCTCCTTGCGGTCGGCGGGCAGGACGGCGCGCTCGCGGTCGATCCCGCGCGGGTCGGCGATTATGCGGCGGCGAAGACGGGCGACGAGCGGCCGAAAGGCGCGTTCCTCGTGGCGGCCCTGGTCGGGCTCGGCCGGCTTCCGGTCGCCGATGCCAACCGGATCGCGAGCGCGGAAGGCTATCGGCTCGGTGTCCAGGACAGCTGGACCCGGGCAATCGACCGGGCGGCCACACGAGGCGAGGCAGGCACCGTGGCGCTGCTTTCCGCCACCGGCATGCAGACGCGCAGCTGGCGCGCCGTGCCGCCGGCCTATCTGATGCACATGGTGGCCGCGCTGAAGCGGGTCGGACGCGAGCCGGAAGCGCGGATGATCGCTGCCGAGGCGATCGCCCGCACGTGATGAGCGAGGATGCGGCGCTGATCGCGCGCTTCCTGGAAATGCTGGCGGCGGAGGCCGGTGTGGCCCGCAACACGCTGCTCGCCTATCGGAGTGACCTCGAGCAGGCGTCCGCGCTCCTCGGCGGCCGGCTGGCGACGGCGGGTGGGGATGACCTGGCGCGCCTCGGTGAGGCGTGGCTGCCGCTCGCGCGGAGCAGCGTCGCCCGGAAATCGGCCGCGCTGCGGCGCTTCTTCGGCTTTCTGCAGGAGGAAGGGCTGCGGCCGGACGATCCGGCTGCGGCGCTGCCCCGGCCTTCAGCGGCGCGGCCGCTGCCCCGGGTGCTCGACTCCGCCGAAATCGACCGGCTGTTCGCGGAGATCGAGCGGCGGACCGGAGCTGCGCGGCCGATGGCAGCCGATCTTCGGCTCGCGGCGCTGATCGAGCTGCTCTACGGCTCCGGCCTGCGCGCGACCGAGCTGGTGTCGCTGCCGCGCAATGCGGTCCAGCCGGATCGCCCCTTCCTGATCCTGACCGGAAAGGGCGGGCGGGAGCGGCTCGTGCCGATTTCCGACCGGGCCCGCGCCGCGGTCGCGCGCTGGCGCGACCATGTCGATCCCGGCCAGCCCTGGCTCTTTCCGTCCGGCAAGGGGCATTTGTCGCGCGTGCGGCTGTTCCAGATCGTGAAGGCGCTTGCCGCATCGGCCGGCGTGCCGCCCGAGCGGGTCGGGCCGCACGGATTGCGCCATGCCTTTGCCACCCATTTGCTGGCGGGCGGCGCCGACCTCCGCGCGCTCCAGTCGATGCTCGGCCATGCGGACATCGCGACCACCCAGATCTACACCCATGTCGACAAGGCACGGCTGGTCGAGCTGGTCAATGCGCGGCACCCGCTCGTTGACGAGCGGCCGGAGCACCCGTAACGACCCGCGCTCCATGATCACGTTCCTCGATTTCGAAAAACCGATCGCCGAGCTCAAGGCCCGTGTCCGCGAGCTGCGCGAAACCGCGGCGGCCAGCCCGCTCGACATCGAAGCGGAGGTCGCCCGGCTGGAGGCAAAGGCCGATCGCGCGCTTCGCGAGACCTATGCACGGTTGACGCCCTGGCAGAAGACCCAGGTGGCCCGGCATCCGGCCCGCCCGCATTTCAAGCATTATGTCGCGCGGCTGGTCGAGGATTTCATGCCGCTGGCCGGCGATCGCGCCTTTGCCGACGACCAAGCGATCCTCGGCGGCCTCGGCCGGATCAACGGCCGTCGCGCGGTGGTGATCGGCCATGAAAAGGGCGACGACACGGCAAGCCGCCTGCGCCACAATTTCGGCATGGGCAAGCCGGAAGGCTATCGCAAGGCGATCCGGCTGATGGAGCTGGCCGACCGATTCCGACTGCCGGTCGTCACCCTTGTCGATACGTCCGGCGCCTTTCCAGGCGTGCAAGCGGAAGAGCGCGGCCAGGCGGAAGCGATCGCTCGTTCGACCGAGCAATGCCTGAAGCTCGGCGTGCCGATGGTTGCGGCCATCGTCGGCGAAGGCGGCTCCGGCGGGGCAATCGCGCTTGCCGCCGCAAACCGCGTGCTGATGTTCGAACATGCCGTCTATTCGGTGATCTCGCCGGAGGGCTGCGCATCGATCCTGTGGCGGACGGCCGAGCGCGCTGCCGACGCTGCGGAGGCGATGCGCGTTACCGCCGCTGATCTGAAGGGGCTGGGCGTGATCGATCGCATCGTGCCGGAGCCCGTCGGCGGCGCCCATCGCGATCCGAACGGTGCGATCGACGCGCTGGGCGCCGCGATCGAGGCCGCGCTGGCAGAGCTGGACGGCCTGCCGCCGGAGCGGCTGCGTGCCGAGCGCCGGGCAAAGTTCCTGGCGATGGGCAGCCTTTGACGGAACCGTTTCCCGCGGGCAACCATTGGCCCCGCGAAACGGACTATGGAGGATCGTTCATGCCGCGCCGCCTTGCGCCCGCGCTTGCCCTGGCTTCCCTGTTGCTGTCGACCGCGTCGTGCGCATCGGCGGCAGCACCCCGCCCGGGCGGGCCCGTGCGCGGCATCTCCCAGAGCGAGATGCGGCAAGGGCAGCAAGCACATCCGCAGCTGATGGCGGAGTTTGGCGGTGCCTTTGCCGGCCCACAGGCCGATTATGTGCGCCGTGTCGGCCAGCGCGTCGCGGTGCAGTCCGGGCTGGCGAATGCCGACCGCGACTTCACGGTGACGCTGCTCAACTCGCCGGTCAACAACGCCCTCGCGATCCCCGGCGGCTATGTCTACGTGACCCGGCAGCTGCTTGCCCTGCTGAACGACGAGGCGGAGCTGGCCGCGGTCCTCGGCCACGAAGTCGGCCATGTCGCGGCACGGCACAGCGCATCCCGCAGCACGCGCTCGACGATCGGCGGGCTGCTGGCCGGCGTGCTTGGGGTCGTCACCGGCAGCCCCGAACTCGGCCAGATCGCCGGCCAGTTCGCGCAGCTCTACACGCTCCGCTATTCACGCCAACAGGAGTATGAGTCCGACGATCTGGGCATTCGCTACCTGGGCGGCGCCGGCTATGATCAGCAGGCCATGGCGACGGCCCTCGCGTCGCTCGCCGCCCAGAACAGCCTCGATGCCCGGCTGGCCGGACAGGATGCCCGATCGCTTCCGGAGTTCGCCAGCACCCATCCCGATCCGGGCGCCCGGGTGGACCGTGCCGCCCGCCGGGCCCAGGCCGCGCCGGCAGCCGGCCGGCTGCGCAATCGGGACGCGTTTCTGACCGCGATCGATGGGCTGCTTTACGGCGACGATCCGCAGCAAGGCATTGTCGATGGACGGACGTTCCGCCATCCCGTTCTGCGCCTGGAGTTCATGGCGCCGTCCGGTTTCCAGATGGCGAACGGCACCCGGGCGGTCAGCATCACCGGCCGCGGCGGCCAGGCGCTGTTCAGCACCGGCCCGTATCGCGGTGATCTCGCCGATTATGTCGGCCGGGTGTTTGCCGGCCTCTCCAGCCAGGGCGGCGTCCCGGCGGGCCAGGTCCGCACCACCCGGATCAACGGGCTGCCCGCCGCCTATGCCAGCACGCGCGCCCGTTCCCAGCAGGGGACGATCGACGTGACCGTCGTCGCCTATGAATTCGATCGGGACAGCGCCTATCATTTCGTCACCATCACCGCTGCCGGGCAGGGCACCGGCCCGTTCACGCCGATGATCGACAGCCTGAGGCGGCTGACCCCGGCCGAGGCGGCGCGCATCCCTGTCCGCGAAATCGACGTGGTGACGGTGCGCGCCGGTGACACCGCGCAGAGCCTGGCGCAGCGCATGGCGTTCGACGATGCGAAGCTCGATCGCTTCCTGGTGCTGAACCGGCTGGCGCCGGATGCCCGCCTTGCTCCTGGCGATCGGGTCAAGCTGGTCGTTTTCCGGCGTTGACCGGCGGGCATGCGAAAAGGGCGGCGAATTGCTCCGCCGCCCGATCCGTTTGCCTCGAAGCCTGACGCTTACGGGGTCGTGCCGCCGCTCAGGTTGCCTGCCACCGTCGTGAAGGTGGTGTTCAGGTTCGAACCCAGGGTCGTCATCGCACCGATGGCGGCCACCGCGATCAGCGCCGCGATCAGCCCGTATTCGATGGCGGTCGCGCCCTTGTTGTCGCGAAGAATCTTCCGCATGAACTGCATTTCCGGTCTCCTGTACCAAAGCTTCCAATCACCCGGCTGACCGCGTCGGGATCAGCGACCTTTGGCCTAGGCGAGAGCCAGTTTCGAAAATCCTAACACTCGCCCGGGATTGTTGGTTAACCACTCGTTGCGGTCACCACGCGGTCGCGGATGCTGCCCCACATGCCAGTCGTGGAGTCACCGAGGCCGGTCAGGGCACTCAGCAGGGCAAGCGTCATCAGTGCCAGGATCAGACCATATTCGATCGCGGTCGCGCCCCGTTCGGAACGGAGCAGCCGTCGACAGAACTGAATCATCATTCCGGCTCCGCCTTCGATACGCCCGCTGGCAGTCTAGGGAGGCGCGAGTTAAGGAATCCTTATGGTGGCATCTCCGCTCGTGCTGACGGTCGTGGCCGCAGCCCTCGTCGACAAAGGACGCGTCCTCGTCCAGCAGCGGGCGCCGGGGCGCAGCATGGCCGGGCTCTGGGAGTTCCCCGGCGGCAAGCTTGAGCCCCACGAAAATCCCGAGGCAGCGCTGGTGCGCGAGCTGCGCGAGGAGCTGGGGATCGCCATCGTGCCGGCAGCGCTGCGTCCGTTGGCGTTCGCCAGCGCGGCGCTTGGCGATCGCCATCTGCTTCTGCTGCTTTACCTGGTGACCGACTGGGACGGGGTGCCGGCCCCGCTGGACGCCAGCGCGGTCCGCTGGGCGACGCCGGCGGAGCTGCGCCGGCTGGCCATGCCACCCGCGGACGTGCCGCTTGTCGACGCGCTCGAGCGATGGTTCAGTCGGGCTTGCGCCTGAGCACCTCGGCCAGCGACGTCGTCGCGCTGCCGCGCCGCGCCGGCTGGGGCTGCGACGGGGCAGGGGCCCAGCCCAGCAGATGCACGATCTCGACCGTCTCGGACACTTTGCCGTCGGGCTCGGCAAAGGCCTGGAACGCCTCTGCGGCGCGGGCCAGTGCGGCGCGGCCGATCGCCGGGGCAGGGCCGGCCAGCAGGCTTGTCGCTCCCGCTCCACGCAGATCCGCGACCAGCGCGAAGAGCGACGTGTAGCGGACCGTCACGCGCTCCGCATCGGCAACCGGCAGCGCGAAGCCGGCGCGTGCCAGCAGATCGCCGGCGGCACGGACGTCGATCTGCGGATGGACCCGGGCCACCGCGCGCTCCGGATCGCAGGCAAGCAGCGCCGCCCGGAGCCGCGGAAACGAAGCGCCGCCGATCAGCGCGCCTAGGAACAGACCGTCAGGCCGCAGCGCGCGGCGGATCAGCAGCAGCGCGCCCGGCAGGTCGTTCACGGTTTCGAGGCCGCCCGCGGCGGTGACGAGATCAAAGCTCGCATCCGCGAATGGCAGGCGATCCTCGTCGCACTGGACGCCGCCCGCAGCGCCGGCGAAGCGCGCGCCGGGATCGGCCGAGACGACCTGGATTCCGCGCGCGACGAGACTGCGGCCGATCCGCCCATCGAGGCAGTCGAGATCGAGCGCGGCAGCAAACGGGCGCCGGACCGCGTCGAGCCGATCGATCAGCTCGTCCGCGATCCGCGCCCACAGGAAATCATGAGCGGCGAACGCCGGGAAGGCGCGGTCGCGGCGGAGGCGGCGCCGCCGGCCGTCGAAGATCTGAGGGGCGGTCATCGCGCGCGCTTGTGCCGGAGCCGTGGTCGCGGAACAAGGGGCGGGTGTCGCTGCTCACCGCTCCCCTCCACGCGCTGCTCGGCCTGGCGCTTCCGGCCCGCTGCCCGGCCTGTGGGACGGTGGTCGGCACCGATGGCACCTTCTGCCCGGACTGCTGGGCGCAGCTCGATTTCCTGTCCGGGCCGGGCTGTGCCGGCTGCGGCCTGCCCTTCGCGTTCGATCGTGGGCCGGACGTGCGATGTGCCGCGTGCCTGGCCGATCCGCCCGCCCATGACGGAGTGCGCGCAGCGGTCCGCTACGGGGCCGTCGCGCGGAGCCTGATCCTGCGGCTCAAGCATGGCCGGCGGATCGCCCTTGCGCGCGTGATCGCCCGGCAGCTCCGGCGGCTGGCCGCGGATTTGCCGGACGCATTGATCGTGCCGGTGCCGCTCCACCGCTGGCGGCTGTGGCGGCGCGGCTTCAACCAGTCGGCGCTGATCGGCCGCGCCCTCGCGCGCGCGACCGGGCTCGATTGGTGTCCCCATGCCTTGGTGCGGCAGCGGCGCACGCCCATGCTGGGCGGGCTGGGCCGGACTGCCCGGGCGCGGGCCTTGCGCGGCGCCTTTGCCGTCCCATCTGAACAGCGTGCGGCGTTGGCCGGCCGGACCATTCTGCTGGTCGACGATGTCTATACCAGCGGCGCGACCGCCGGCGGCTGCGCCCGGGCGCTGAAGCGGGCCGGTGCCGCCCGGGTGATTGTGCTGTGCTGGGCCCGCGTGCTCGATCCCGAGCTTGACGGGGAGAGAGTGTTCGGGAACGGGCGGAACGGAGGAGAGAAGTCGCGTGGCGAAGGTTGAGATCTATACCAAATTCGGCTGCCCCTATTGCATTCGTGCAAAGCGGCTGCTGACCGCCAAAGACGTCGCATTCGAGGAATATGACATCACGCTGGGCGGTCCGCAGCGCGTCGAAATGATCGAGCGCGCCGCCGGCCGGACGACGGTGCCGCAAATCTTCATCGACGGGCGCCATATCGGCGGATCCGACGATCTCGTCGATCTCGACGAACGCGGCGCGCTCGACTCCCTGCTGGCCGGCTGATCCGCGTGCGGGTCGCTCTTCTGCAGATGACCGCCGGGATTGAGCCCGAGCGGAACACCGCGACCTTGGTGGCCGCGGTCGCCCAGGCCAAGGCGGGCGGAGCGGATTTGCTGTTCACGCCGGAAATGTCGAACCTCCTTGACCGGGACGGGGAGCGTTCGCAGCCGCGACTGCGAGACGAAGCGGCGGATGCGACGCTTGCCGCCGTCCGCGCCGCCGCCGCCGCCGCTGGTCTGTGGGTGCATCTCGGCTCGCTCGCGCTTGCCGGCGACGGCGCCCGCCGGCGCAATCGCGGCTGCCTGATCGACGCGTCCGGTGCCGTCCGGGCACGCTACGACAAGATCCATCTGTTCGATGTCGACCTGCCGACGGGCGAGAGCTGGCGCGAGTCGGCGATGTTCGGCCGTGGCGACCATCCGGTCGCCGCCGATACGCCCTGGGGCCGGCTGGGTCTGTCCATCTGCTACGATCTCCGTTTCCCGGACCTCTACCGGGCGCTGAGCGACGCCGGTGCGGTGATGCTGGCGGTGCCGGCCGCCTTCACCGTCCCGACCGGTGCCGCGCATTGGCACGTCCTGCTGCGCGCGCGCGCGATCGAAGCCGGCGCTTTCGTGATCGCGGCGGCGCAGACCGGGCGGCATGAGGACGGGCGCGAGACGTTCGGCCATTCGCTGGTCGTCGGTCCCTGGGGCGATGTGCTGCTCGACATGGGGCGGGAGCCGGGCCTCGGCTTCGCCGATCTCGACCTGGCCGATGTGGACGCCGTCCGCGCGCGGCTTCCCGCGATTCGTCACCGCCGCGCTCTCCCGCCCGTCGAGGTGGCACCATGATCGTCTTCGATCTGAAGTGCGATCAGAGCCATGTGTTCGAGGCGTGGTTCGGTTCGAGCGCGGATTTTGCCGCGCAGCAGGAGCGGGGACTGGTCCGCTGCCCGGTCTGCGACAGCCAGGCCGTCACCAAGGCCGTGATGGCGCCGCGGCTCGGCCAGGGGGTCGCCGAGCCGGCACTGCCTGCCGCTCCGCCCACCGCGCCTTCAGTCACCCCGGAACGGGCTAAGGCCTGGCTGGCTGCGCTGGCGCGGGCGCAGACGGAGCTGCTGCGCTCCTCCGAATGGGTGGGCAGCCGTTTCGCCAGCGAGGCACGCGCGATCCACCATGGCGATGCCGAGCAGCGGGCGATCCATGGCGAGGCCAGCGTCAGCGATGCCGTCGCGCTGCTCGAGGAAGGGATTTCGCTGCTGCCGTTGCCGCTGCCGGTGCGCCCGCCCGACGAGGCACATTGAGGCGCCCGCGCCAGCCGCCGTTCATCCCGATCCTGCCAGGCCCCGCTCGATGATGAAGCTCCACCGAATGGCGCCCGGCGCCTTGCTACTCGCCCCGCTGCCCGCCACCGCGCAGGATGTGCCGCCCGACATGGGCGAGATGGCGCCCGAGGAAATCGTGGTCACCGGCCAGGCCCAGCGCGGCGCGGTGATCGGCGACATCCAGCCCGAGCTGCAGCTCGGCCCTGCCGACATTCGCTCCTATGGCGTGAACTCCGTCGCGGAGCTGCTGACCGAGCTGGCGCCGCAGACCGGCAGCGTCCGCGGACGCGGCGGCGAGCGGCCGGTGGTGTTGTTGAACGGCCGGCGCATCTCCGGCTTCGCCGAGATTCGCGACCTGCCGACCGAGGCGATCGCCCGCGTCGACATTCTGCCGGAGGAAGTCGCGCTCAAATACGGCTTCGCCGCCAACCAGCGTGTCGTGAATTTCGTCCTGCGCGAGCGGTTCCGCGCGGTGACGGCGGAGGTCGAAGGCGGCCTCGCGACGGAAGGCGGCGGCGCCCGCGCCGAAGCGGATCTCGATTTCCTCCGCATCGACGGTGACGGACGGTTCGAACTCGCATTTGAGTATGAGCGGATCGAACCGCTGCTCGAAAGCGAACGCGCGATTGACCGGTCCGATCTCGGCGGGCCGGTCGACCAGGGCGATCTGCGGACGCTGGTGCCGACCGGCGACACCGCCCAGCTGAACGTCGTTGCGTCCCGCAGCATTGCCGAGGGCGTGGCAGCAACGCTGAACGGCCGCGTCGAGCGACGCGACACGCTGGCGCTGATCGGGCTCGGCGTGACCGGCCTCGCGCCTCGCGGTCAGGAACGGGACACGCTCGACACCCATCTCGGCGCGACGCTCAACGGCGCGGTCGCCGGCTGGCAATGGACCTTCACGGGCAATTACGACCGCGTGGAGACCCAGGTGCTGACGGACCGGGACGCCGTCCCCGTCGGCCGGGACCGGGCGCTCGGCGTCTCGAACGTGCTGACCGGCGACTTCACCGCCACGGGGACGCCGCTGCGCCTGCCGGCCGGCGACGTCTCGACCACTGTCACGCTCGCCGCCACGCATCTCGACTTCGAGAGCGAGTCGCGGCGGGAGACCGGCGTCGTCATCGGCGGGGCGCGGCGTGACATCGCCAGCGGCCAGCTGAGCATCGATCTGCCGATCGCCAGCCGCCGCCGCGCCATACTGGCCGGGATCGGCGATCTGTCGGTCAATGGCAATCTTCAGGTGCGGCGGCTTTCGGACTTCGGCGCGCTGCGGACCTGGGGTGCCGGCGTCACCTGGTCACCCTGGCCGATCGTGGACATCGTCGCCTCCCTGACCGACGAGGAGGATGCGCCGACGCCACAGCAGCTTGCCGATCCGCTGGTGGCTACGCCATTGGTGCGCGTCTTCGATTTCGTGACCGGCGTGCCGGTGCTCGTCACCCAGCTCACCGGCGGCAATCCCGGCCTCGATGGCGACAGCCGCCGGGTCCTGAAACTTGGCCTGACGGTGCGCCCGTCGATCGGCGAGGCCGATGTCTCGCTGACCGCCAATCTGGTCGACAGCCGCATCGACAATCCGATCGCCGCGCTGCCCAACCCGACCGCGGCGATCGAAGCCGCCTTTCCCGGGCGCTTCGTGCGGGACGCGAACGGCGTGCTGGTCCAGGTCGATGCCCGTCCGGTCAACTTCGCGCGGGAAGACAGCCGGCGGCTACGCTGGGGTATCAACCTGTCGGTGCCGCTCAAGACCGATCCCGAACGGATCGCCCGGTTGCGGGAGGCAGGCGCCTTCGGCAACCGGCCCGCGGGAGCGGGCGGCCCGGGTGCCGGCGCCCCGCCGGGCCGCGGCCGCGGCGGGTCCGGGGGCGGGCGCAACGGCTTTGGCGGTCGTGCCCAGTTCGCGCTCTTTCACAGCTGGACGTTCCGCAACGATATCCTGATCGCGCCCGGCGGACCGCGGCTCGATCTGCTGGCCGGCGACGCGATCGGCGCGCGCGGCGGCGTGCCGCGGCACCAGCTGGAAGCGCAGGCGGGCTTCGTCAAGGACGGCCTCGGTGCCCGGCTGAGCGCCGACTGGCAGAGCGCCACGCGGGTGACCGACGGCGCCGGCGATTCGCTCCGTTTCGGCGCGCTCGCCACTGTCAATCTCCGCCTGTTTGCCAATCTGGGCGTCCAGCCGGGCCTGGTGCGGAACCGGCCCTGGCTGCGCGGCACGCGCGTGACGCTGGTCGTCGACAATCTGTTCAACGCCCGTCAGCGCGTGACCGATGCTGCGGGGGCGGTTCCGCTCAGCTTCCAGCCAGCGCTGCTCGATCCGCTCGGACGCACCGCGCGCCTCCAGTTCCGCAAGCTGTTCTTCTGATTGACCGCCGGAACGCAGCCGGGCAGGGAAAGCACCGGGCGCCCGTAGCTCAGCAGGATAGAGCATCGGATTCCTAATCCGGGGGCCACAGGTTCGAATCCTGTCGGGCGCACCAGATTATGGCGACCGCCACCGCCGGCGCCTCGCGCGCGCGGCGGGCGTGGGGCGCCGGGCCGGGGATGGCCGGCCCGGCGTCGCCCGGTCTCAGCTGCGGCCGAGTTCCATCACCTTCGCCCAGGCGTCGACGAAGTCCTTGACGAACTTCTCCTGCGCGTCGTCCGCCGCATAGACTTCGGCCACGGCCCGCAGCTCCGAATTCGATCCGAACACCAGATCGACGGGAGTCGCGGTCCAGCGAAGCTGGCCGGTCGAGCGATCATGACCCTCGTACAGCCCGGCGCTGCTCTTCGCCTTCGACCAGCGCGTCTTCATGTCGAGCAGGTTGACGAAGAAATCGTTGGTGAGCGTTCCCGGCCGGTCCGTGAACACACCGTGCCGGGCCCCGCCGGCATTGGCGCCGAGCGCCCGCAGGCCGCCGACGAGCACCGTCATCTCGGGCACGGTGAGCGTCAGCATATTGGCCCGATCGACCAGCATTTCCGGCGGCGAGAGCCGGTTGTTCGCACCGAAATAGTTGCGGAACCCGTCCGCGCTCGGCTCCAGCACCGCGAAGGACGCGGCGTCGGTCTGCGCTGCCGTCGCATCGGCCCGGCCGGGCGTGAAGGGAACCCGGATCGAATGGCCGGCCTGGCGTGCCGCCTGCTCGATTGCCGCGGCCCCGCCCAGCACCACCATATCGGCCAGCGAAATGCGCTTGCCGCCGCGCTGGTCGCGGTTGAAGGCGGTCCGGATCGTCTCGAGCCGGCCCAGCACTTTCGTCAGCTCGGCGGGATCGTTGACCGCCCAGTCCTTTTGCGGCGCCAGCCGGATGCGGCCGCCATTGGTGCCGCCGCGGCCGTCGGTGCCGCGATAGCTGGCAGCGGCGCCCCAGGCGGTGCGCACCAGTTCCGGCACCGTCAGCCCGGAGGCCAGGATCTGCCTCTTCAGCCCTTCGACATCGGTGCTGTCGACCAGCGGATGGTCGACGGCCGGCAGCGGATCCTGCCAGATCAGCTCGGTCGCCGGCACCTCGGCGCCGAGATAGCGGCTGCGTGGCCCCATGTCGCGATGGGTCAGCTTGAACCAGGCGCGCGCGAACGCATCCGCGAAGGCATCCGGATTTTCCTGAAAGCGCTTCGCGATCGCGCGGTAGGCGGGGTCCATCTTCAAGGACAGATCGGTCGTGAACATGATCGGCGCGTGCCGCTTGTTCGGATCGTGCGCGTCGGGGACCAGCTGCGCGGCGCTTGCATCGCTCGGCACCCACTGGATGGCGCCGGCAGGGCTCTTCGTCTGGACCCAGTCGAACGCGAACAGATTGTCGAGATACTGGGTGGTCCACGCGATCGGATTGACCGACCACGCGCCTTCAAGGCCGCTGGTCACCGTATCGGCACCCTTGCCGGTGCCGCACTTGTTCTCCCAGCCCAGGCCCTGGCCCTCAAGCGCCGCGCCGGCCGGATCGACGCCAAGGCATTCGGCCTTGTGCGCGCCATGGGCCTTGCCGAAGGTGTGGCCGCCGGCGATGAGCGCAACGGTTTCCTCGTCGTTCATCGCCATGCGTCCGAACGTCTCGCGAATGTCGCGCGCCGCCGCAATCGGATCGGGATTGCCGTTCGGGCCTTCGGGATTGACGTAGATCAGACCCATCTGGACGGCCGCCAGCGGGCGCTCGAGCTGGCGATCGCCGCTGTAGCGCTGATCGGCCAGCCACTTGTTCTCCGGCCCCCAATAGACAAGATCGGCTTCCCAATCGTCCTCGCGGCCGCCGGCGAAGCCGAACGTCTTGAAGCCCATCGATTCCAGCGCGACGTTGCCCGTCAGCACCATCAGGTCGGCCCAGGACAGCTTTGCGCCATACTTCTTCTTGATCGGCCAGAGCAGGCGCCGGGCGCGATCAAGATTGACGTTGTCCGGCCAGCTGTTGAGCGGCTCGAACCGCTGCTGCCCGCCGCCGGCGCCGCCGCGTCCGTCGAGCGTGCGGTAGGTCCCGGCGCTGTGCCAGGCCATGCGGATGAAGAAGGGGCCGTAATGGCCATAGTCGGCCGGCCACCAGTCCTGAGAGCTGGTCATCAGCGCGGCGATGTCCTTCTTCACCGCAGCAAGATCGAGCGTCTTGAAGGCATCGGCGTAGCGGAAGCCCGCGCCGAGCGGGTTCGATTCCGCCGCATGCTGGCGGAGAGGCCGCAGATCGAGCCGCTCCGGCCACCAGTCTTCGTTCGTCATCACCTTGGCCGGCGCTGCAGCCGGCGCCGCCGCCAGAGCGGGCGCGCTCGTCGATAGGATCAGGGTCAGGATCGATAGGGATGTCCTGCGCATGTCGTCCCTCCTTGTGGTTCCGCCGCGGCTCCGTGCCGCGTTGATCCAGGAGCGTAACGAGTCACCCACTGCGGAAAAGCCGATTTTCCCGGTCACACCGATCGATCGCTCAACTCAGGGAGGCTTTTCCGCAGCGTGCCCGCAACGGCGCAAAAAAAGAGCGCCCCCGCCGCGGCGGGGACGCTCCGAACGGGTCTGCCGATCCGGCTCAGGCGGCGGCGATGGCCCGGTCACCGCTGCGGCGAGCGGCGCGGGCGGCACCGCCGATCGCCCCGAAGCCGACGATCATCAGCGCCCAGGCCGCGGGCTCCGGAACCGCATCGAGCGTGATCGTGACCGGCACGGCAACGTTCGAACCGAATTGCGCGCCGGACAGATTGCCGAAGCTGACCGTGAAGCGATGGCCGTTCGCCGCGGTGATCTGCTGCGTCGGCGTGTCCCAGGTGAGGCTGCCGCCCAGCACGCCGGGCGTGAAGAGGCCGCCGGCGCGGACATAGCTGGCCGAGCCGCCGGTCGATGCCGGCCCGGCCGCGGGAAGGACAAAACCGATCTGCGCGTCGAGCGTCGCGGAGGCCACGCCGAAGCCGGAGCTGACCGTCAGCCGCGCAAAGTCGAACGTGCGGCTTTCGCCGACGTTGAGGCTGAACGCCGGGAACGGCGTCGCGAGCGTCGCGCCCAGCGCGCAGCTGCCGAAAATGCACGAGGCCGGGTTGCTGGTGACGATGACGAACGTGTTCGACGGATCGGTATCGAGCTGGAAGGTCGTCGCGGCGGCGGCGGGTGCAGCAACGGCAACGGCAGCGGCGGTCGCCACTGCGGCAAGAAACTTCATGGTCATCCCCTTTCAAGCATGCCGGGTGCAGGCCGTGCCGGCACCGGCTGCGAAATGGTTAAGGTTTTTTGACAGCGATGCAATTCCGCATATCGCAGCCTCGCGCGGACGGTGTCCCGCAATGGGACGCGCAGCCGGATCGCGACGATGGCGCCGCGCCTCAGCCGCGCCTCAGTCGTGCCAGGCGGTGCCTTCGGGCGCGCCCCGGTCCAGCCGATCCGGCAGCGATTCGCCGTCGGCCACAAAGTCGAGCGACGCGGAGTTGATGCAGTAGCGCAGGCCGGTCGGCGGCGGCCCGTCGGGGAAGACATGGCCGTGGTGCGCGCCGCAGCGGGCGCATTGGATTTCGGTGCGGATCATGCCGTAGCTGGTGTCGCGGACGTGGCGCAGATGGTCCTCCGCGAACGGCGCCGTGAAGCTCGGCCAGCCCGTCCCGCTCTCGAACTTCGATCCGGCCTGGAAAAGCGGCAGCCCGCACAGCTTGCAAAGGAACAGCCCCGGCCGCTTCTCGTCCAGCAAGAGGCCGCAGAACGGACGCTCGGTGCCGTGTTCGAGCAGAACCGCGCGGGCGAGCGGATCAAGCGCGTCGGCGCGCGCCTCCAGCTGATCGGGGTCGGGCGGCGACAGATCGAAGCCGCGGGTGGAGAGCGTCGGGAGAGTGGCCATGGTCCCTCACACATGTGGCGCGCGGTGCGGCAGCGCAAGGCGCCTGCCCAGCACCGATCGTGCGGTTCAGCGCAGTTCCTTCACCAGCACGGCAAAGACAAGGTCCGATCGTCGCGGGAGGCCGAAGCGGGGATCGGCATGCGGGAAGGGGCGCTCTTCTCCGGTCACCCGGTAGCCGCGCCGGACATACCACGCGATCAGTTCGGGCCGCTGGCGGATCACTTCCAGCTCGGTCCGGCCCGCGCCGAGCCGCGTCGCCGCCGCCGCTTCCGCCGCGACGAGCAGCTGGCGGCCGACCCCCGCCGCCTGGGCCTCGGGCTCGACCGACAGCATGCCGATCTGGGCCAGGCCCGGACCCGCCTGTCCGATCCGAACGCAGCCGACCATGGCCGCCTCTGCGCACGCGACGAGCATCAGCTGTGCGGGATCGGCGAGCAGCGCCGTCAGCGCCGCGCGATCGGTGCGTTGGCCGCCGAGCAGATCGGCCTCGTGCGTCCAGCCGCGGCGGGCGCTGTCCCCGCGATACGCCCCCTCGATCAGGGCAAGCAGCGCCGGCAGGTCCGCGGTGGTGGCGTCGCGAATGTTCATCATCTCTCCGTTTGCGGACCAGCGCGGCTTGACGGCGCTGCCCGGATGCGGGTTTGTGCACCCCGACATCGGGCGCGCAAGGCGGATTCTCAGTGACGGAATATGCCCTGACGGCAGTTGGGCTTGCCAAGGATTTCGGCCGCAAGCGGGCCGTCGACGGCATCGACCTCGCGGTGCCCAGCGGCGCGATCTACGGCGTGCTCGGCCCGAACGGCGCCGGCAAGACCACCACGCTGCGGATGCTCCTCGGCATCATCGAGCCTGATGCGGGCGAGCGGCATGTGCTCGATGCCCGCCACCCAGCCCATGCCCGCCACCGCATCGGATACCTGCCGGAGGAACGGGGCCTTTATCCGGGCATGAAGGCAAAGGATGCGATCGCGTTCATGGGCGCGCTGCGTGGGCTCGACTGGCGCGAAGGGCGGCGGCGCGGCATCCAGATGCTGGCCGACGCCGGCCTTGGCGATGCCGCGGAGGAACGCATCCGCAAATTGTCCAAGGGCATGGCCCAGCTGGTCCAGCTGCTCGGATCAATGGTCCACCGGCCCGATCTGCTGGTGCTGGACGAGCCGTTCTCCGGCCTTGATCCGGTCAATCAGGAAAAGCTCGAAAGGCTGATCCTGGCGGAGCGCGACCGGGGTGCCACAATCCTGTTCTCGACGCATGTGATGGCGCATGCACAGCGGCTGTGCGATCGTCTGGCGATCATCGCCGGCGGCCGGCGACGGTTCGAAGGCACGGTGGACGAGGCGCGGGCCCTGCTCCCGATGCGCGCCCATTTCGTGCCGCGCACCGGCGATGACAGCGTCCGCGCCTTGCTGCCGGATGATGCGGTGCGCAGCGGTGACGGCTATGCCTTTGTGGTGCCGGACGACGGCGTGGAAGCGGTGCTTGCCCGGATCCTTGCCGCGGGCCACGGCATTGCCGGCCTGTCGATCGAGCGCCCCGGCCTGCACGAAGTGTTCGTGAAGCTGGTCGGCGCGGCCGAAGGGGACGCCGCATGAGGGGCCTTGTCGCACCGGCGCTGGTGATCGCCCGCCGCGATTTCACGGCGATCGTGTTCACGCCCACTTTCCTCCTTTTCCTCCTCGCGCCGCTGCTGATGCTGGGGCTGGGCGCAGTCGGTGGCTTCGGCGCCGCCCGCGTGGCCGATCAGGCGCGGGGCGAAGAGCGGCTGGTGGCGCTCCTCGCCCCGGCCGAAGCAGCGGCGCTGCGTTCGGCCGATGCCCGGCTGCGCCCGCTGCTGCCGGACGGCGCCGGGCCGCCGGCGCTTGCATTCGCCGCTCCGGCGCCGGTGGACGAGGCACGGGCGCTGATGGCGCAGGACGATGACGTGCTCGCCGTGCTCGTCGGGCCGCTCGGCGACGCCCGCGTTCTCGCCCGGCCGGAGCGGAAGCGCGCCGGCGACTATCTGAGAACCCTGGCCGGGCTCGCCCGCGCCGGGGCGGAGCCGGCGCCGGCAACGATGGTCGCGGCGGCGCGGGGTGGCGACGATCCGCGGGCCCAGTCCGCCACGGCATTCGCCGCGATCTTCGCGATGTTCTTCCTGACCCTGCTGCTGGCGGGTCAGGCCGTCGGGATGCTCGCCGAGGAGCGGGGCAACAAGGTGATCGAGATCCTGGCAGCGGCAGTGCCGCTCGAATCCGTCTTCCTCGGCAAGCTGCTCGGGATGCTCGGCGTTGCCCTCTTGTTCATCGCCTTCTGGGGCGCGCTCGGCGCGCAGGCGCTGGTCATGTTCGACGGTGCGGCACCGGCCTTCCGCCCGGCCGGCGGCGCCGGCGCCTTCGCGCTGCTGTTCCTCGGCTACTTCCTGCTCGCGTTTCTGCTGTTCGGCGCGATCTTCCTCGGCGTCGGCGCGCAGGCGGGATCCATGCGCGAGATCCAGATGCTGTCGCTGCCGATCACCATCTTCCAGGTTGCGATGTTCGGCCTCGCGACCGCGGCTGCCGGCGACGAGGGAGGGTGGATCGCGACGTTCGGGGCCGTCTTCCCGTTCAGCTCGCCGTTCGTGATGGCAGCCCGCGCAGCGACCGGAGCGCCCGTCTGGCAGCACATTGCCGCGGTCCTTTGGCAGGGGTTGTGGCTGGTCCTGACCATCACCATCGCCGCCCGGCTGTTCCGGCGGGGCGTTCTGAAATCGGGCGGCATCCGGCGCCGGCGGCGCTGAGCCGCCGCTCAAAGCGGCCGCGGGCCGCGCCGATTGTCCCGGTCGATCGACATCAGGATGCCAAGGCAGATCATCACCGTCATGATCGCCGAGCCGCCATAGCTTACCAGCGGCAGCGGAATGCCGACCACCGGCGCCAGCCCCATCACCATCATCAGGTTGATGGCGAAATAGAAGAAGATCGTCATCGCGAGGCCGGCGGCCGTGAGCCGCGCAAAGCGGCTGCGTGCGCGCATCGATACCGTCATCCCCCAGCGGATCAGCAGCAGGAAGGCCGCGATCAGGAACAGGCCTCCGGCCAGCCCCCATTCTTCCGCCATCGTCGCGAAGACGAAATCGGTGTGCCCTTCCGGCAGATAGTCGAGATGGCTCTGGGTGCCCTTCAGGAAGCCCTTGCCGAACAGCCCGCCCGATCCGATCGCGATCTTGGACTGGGTGATGTGATAGCCTTTGCCGAGCGGATCCGCTTCCGGATCGAGAAAGATCAGCACGCGGTTGCGCTGATATTCGTGGAGCATGCTGAACACGATCGGCAGCGCCGCGGCGCCGGCCAGCCCGGCCCCGACATAGAGCCGCAGTGGCAGTCCGGCCAGGAAGGTGACGGTCAGGCCGCCGCCGGTGATCATCAGCGCCGTGCCGAGATCGGGCTGCAGCATCACCAGCGCGGCCGGCAGCCCGATCAGGATCGCCGCCGGCCAGATCGCGGTGAACGTGCGCGTCTGGCTGGCCGGCAGCAGCGCGTAGAAACGCGCGACGGCAAGCACGATCGCCGGCTTCATCAGTTCCGAGGGCTGCAGCCGGATGATGCCGAAATCGAGCCACCGCTGGGCGCCGCCGCGGACTGCGCCGAGCAGCTCGACGCCGATCAGCAGCACGATGATCAGCCCGTAGAGCGGAAAGGCAATGCTTTGCCAACTCCGTTCGGACACCCGGGACAGCATCAGGGCGAGCGCCAGGAACAGCGTGAAGCGGGCGCCCTGGTTCAGCGCCCAGGGCGAGATGCTGCCGCCCGCCGCCGAATAGAGAACGACCATGCCAAAGCCGCCGATCGCAAAGACGAGCAGCAGCAGCCGCCAGGGAAGGGCGGAGAGCGGCGCGGGGACGATCCCGGGCTTCATTCGCCGGCTCCCGTGTCGGCCGATGGCGGCGCCGGGCCGGCTGCCGGCGTGGCCGTCCCGTCCGGCGACAGGGCCGTGGGGCCCGCCGCCGCGGCCGCCCGCCGCGCTTGATCGGCCGCCGTTTCCGCCGCCATGCGCGCCGCGATGTCGCCGCCCCATTCCGCTTCCATCCGCGCGAGCGTCTCCATCGCCTTGGCGGGATCGAACAAGAAGGTCATCATGTCGCGCGCGACCGGTGCGGCGGCACCGGAACCCGACATGCCGTGTTCGACGACGACGGCTCCGGCATAGCGTGGCCGGTCGGTCGGCGCGAAGAAGATGAACAGGCCGTGGTCCCGGTACTTCCATGGGACGCCGAGGCCGCCGCGCTGACCCCCTGCGATGCGTCGGACCTGCGCGGTGCCCGTCTTGCCCGCCATCTCGATGCCGTCGAGCGGCAGCCGGCTCCGGCCTGCGGTGCCGGCGCCGTTCACCACTTCGCGCATGCCGTTCCGCACGGCGGCGAGGAAATCGGGCGGGATCGGCAATGGCGGCGCGTCTCCTTTCGCGCGCGCGAGCAGCAGATTGGGCTCGAGCATGCGTCCGGACGCGATCCGGGCGGCCGCCACGGCAAGCTGCAGCGGCGTCACCAGCACATAGCCCTGGCCGATCGCCGCGTTCAGCGTGTCGGACTGGGTCCAATCCTGGTCGTATTTCCGCCGTTTCCACGCGCTGTCCGGGACCGTGCCGTAATTGAGCGACGGCACCGGAAGGTCGTATTTCTTGCCGAGCCCAGCCATGCGTGCCGCCCGCGCGATCCGCTCGATCCCGATCCGGCGTCCCATCGCGTAGAAATAGGTGTTGCAGCTCTTGGCGATTGCCCGCGTCAGATCGACCGAACCATGGCGGCCGAGACAGCGGTAGAAGCGGTTGCCGAGCCGGTAGCCGCCCGGGCAGAACACCGTCTCGGCGGGGTCGATGCCGGCTTCGAGGATGGCGAGCGCGTGGACCGGCTTGAAGGTCGATCCGGGCGGATACATCGCCAGCAGCGCCTTGTTGTAGAGCGGCCGCCGCTCGTCGTCGGACAGCATCCGCCATTCGTCGCGGCCGATTCCGTCCGAAAAGCTGTTCGGATCGTAGGACGGCATCGATGCGAGCGCGAGAATGCCGCCGGTGTCGCAATCGAGCACGATCGCGGCCCCGGAGTTGGGCCCGAGCCGCCGGGCCGCATAGCTCTGCAGCGGCGCGTCGATGGTCAGGCGGAGCGTGCCGCCGGGCTGGTCGGGACGAGTCGCGAGCTCGCGCACCAGCTTGCCCCGGGCGGTCACTTCGACCCGCTTCGCGCCGGGCCGCCCCCGCAGATGGTCCTCCAGTTCCCGCTCGATGCCGTCCTTGCCGACCTTGAAGCCGGGCGTGATCAGCAGCGGGTCCTTCGACTCTTCATAGGCCTTGGCCGAAGCGGCGCCGACATAGCCGATCAGATGGCCGACCGCGGCGCCATCCGGATAGAAGCGCGAATAGCCGCGCATCGGCGAGACGCCGGGCAGTTCATCGAGCCGCACGCTGACGGCCGCATAACGTTCCCAGTCCAGATTCTCCGCGACCTGCACCGGCTGGTAGCCGGCGGCCGAGTCCAAATCCTCGCGGATTCTGGTCATCTCGTCGGGGGAGAGCCGCAACAGGCGCTGAAGCGTGTCCAGCACGCGCGGGGCATCTTCCACCCGGTCGGGGATCAGGTCGATCCGGAAATCGGTGCGGTTGATCGCGATCGGTTTGCCGCTGCGGTCGACAATCCAGCCACGGCGCGGCGGAATCAGCGTCAGATTGACGCGATTGCTTTCCGAAAGGAGCTCGTAGCGCTCATTCTCGGCGATCGACAGCCAGGCCATGCGCCCGGCGAGGAGCGCCGCCACCCCTGCCTGGGCGGCCGACAGCAGCAGCGCCCGGCGGGTGAAGGTGAAGGTCTGCGTCGCTTCGGTGACAATCCGCTGCGGCCGGCTCATCGCAGCCGCCACTGATCGAGCCTCGCGCACAGCCGTGCGACGGCCGGGAACAGCAGGACGGACGCCAGCAATTGGGGCACGATCAGCAGGATAGACCCGCTGCCGCCCGCTGCCAACGCCAGCAGGAAGCCGGCGACGAGGGCGGCTGCGATCGCGCCGGCGGCAATCAGCCAGTCCTGCAGATAATCGCGCCAGACCAGGGTTCGCTCGGACGCGTCGATCGCAAGAAACAGCAGCGTCCAGATCAGCATCGCGCTGCCGATCGGCTGTCCGCTCGCCAGATCGTCGAACAGGCCCAGCGGCAGGGCTGCCCAGATCGGCCACAGCCCCGGCCGCAGCAGGCGCCAGGCGAGCAGCGTCATCAGCCCGAGGGGCGGCAGCATCGGCGCCTGAAGGATCAGCGGAAAGCAGGCGGGCAGCAGCGATCCGGCGAGCACCGACAGCACCGGCACCACGCGCGCACGCGCCGAGAGCGTCGGCGGACGCCCGTAGAGACCGACGACACGGGTCATTCGCCGGGCGCCGGCGGCAGCGCCTGCTGCGCGTTGTCGATGGCGGGCTGGAACGGCGGCTCGACGATCGCGTAATCGAGCCGCGCTGGATCGGCGAGCGGGAGCGCAACCGCTGCGTCCCGCGTGACGCGGCGGACGGCAGCCACCGGGATGTTCGGCGGATAGACGCCGCCCGCACCCGAAGTGACCAGCATGTCGCCCGGCCGGAACGGATTGGCTTCGGCGCCGAGCGTGCGGATGTCGAGCGTCCCGTCGCCGGCGCCGGTCGCGATCGCGGGCAGACCGTCGCGCGCGCGCATTACGGGCACCACAGTGCCGCCGTCCGAGATCAGCGCCACTCGCGCCGTGAGGGCACCGGCGCTGGCGACACGGCCGACCAGCCCGTCCGGCGCGCGCACCGGCATGCCGGCCCGCACGCCGCTGGCCACGCCGGCGCTCAGCACCGCGAAGCGGCGGACGCTGCCGCCGCTCGAACTGACCAGCCGCGCCACCGCGACCGGGCGGACGCCTTGCTCGACAATCCCCAGCAGCCGCTTCAGCCGCGCATTTTCGACCGCGACGGCGCGGGCCTGGATCAGCCGCGTTTCGTTGCGCTTCGCCTCCGCCTCGAGCCGCCGGACCTTGGTCGCGGCATCGACATAGGCGCCGACATCGCTGCCGACGTCGCGGACGGTCCGGACCACGGCGCGGCCGCCGGCGCTGATCGGCAGCGTCGCGTCGGTCACGGCCCCCTTCAACGCGCCGAAGCCGCGCGGGTCGACGGCCGAAAGGATGAGCAGCAGCAAGGCGACGATCGCGCCCGACACGGCGGTCACATAGCCGAAGAAGAGGCCATATTGAGCGCGGCGGGAATAGCCCGGCCGACGGTCGGAGGGGCGCGCCACGTCGTGCTCGCCCGCGTCAGGCGGTCAGCAGGACGCCGCGAAACACCGGATCTTCGAGCGCCCGCCCGGTACCGAGCGCCACGCAGGTCAGCGGGTCGTCCGCGATGGTGACGGGCAGGCCGGTCTCGTCCCGCAGGACTTCATCCAGTCCCTCGAGCAGCGCGCCGCCGCCGGTGATGACGATGCCCTGGTCGACAATGTCGGCGGCGAGCTCGGGCGCGGTGTTTTCGAGCGCGATGCGGACGCCTTCGATGATCGTGCCGACCGGCTCGGACAGAGCTTCGGCGATCTGGCCCTGGTTGATCTCGATCTCCTTCGGCACGCCGTTCACCAGGTCACGGCCCTTGATGTGGATCGTCTTGCCGATGCCGTCCGCCGGCGGCTTCGCGGTGCCGACTTCCTTCTTGATCCGTTCCGCGGTCGCTTCGCCGATCAGCAGATTGTGGTTGCGGCGCACGTAAGAGGCGATCGCTTCGTCCATCTTGTCGCCGCCGACGCGGACCGACGTGGTGTAGGCAAGACCGCGCAACGACAGCACCGCGACTTCGGTCGTGCCGCCGCCGATGTCGACCACCATCGATCCGATCGGTTCGGTGACCGGCATGTCGGCGCCGATCGCGGCGGCCATCGGCTCCTCGATCAGCCACACCTGGCTTGCACCCGCATTCGAGGCCGCGTCGCGGATCGCGCGCCGCTCGACCGAGGTCGAGC